>Ga0307372_10000023_pt1 | contig 228732 bp, 180 predicted proteins | sample OX1MG_FD_202533 | JGI IMG/M metagenome (GOLD analysis project Ga0307372, IMG submission 202533) | Soil microbial communities from Risofladan, Vaasa, Finland - OX-1 | ecosystem: Environmental > Terrestrial > Soil > Coastal area > Acid sulfate soil | place: Finland: Risofladan, Vaasa...
GGCAATCACCCGGCCGTAGGAGTTTTCTTCTTCGGGGTCCCGCGTCATTTCGCGCGAGCGGACCTCGCCCGTGGCTTTCTCCACCAGCATATCGATCAGGTCGTCGGCTTTCAGCCCCAGGCCCTTGCGGCCGGAAACCTCAACGTAACTTCGCTCCAGGTCTTCGGGGCGAAGTTCGTAACCCATTTCCTGCGCGCAGGCGGATGACAGGCCGACCACTTCGTAAGCAAAGTGGTGCAGGTGCTCGGCCTGGTCGCGGAATCCCAGCGCGCGGAATGCCGCCGCCACAATGTTTTGAAGATAGGCCTGGCGCGTATCGATCACCGCATAGGCATCGGAAGCGCCGCCGAATTCCGGCGCGCCGTATTGCGGCTCCTGGCCCGTGTGCCACACCGTCTTGCCGTCGGCATAGAGATAGAACGGGGCATAGGAAAAGTCTTTCCCCAGCAGCCCGAATTTCCACATGTGATAGGCAATGTCTTTGCCGACGTAGGTCACGGTGCCGTTCGAGCGCACAATGATCTTCACGTCTTCCGCGGCCGATTCCTTTTCCGCCTTTGGGGATTCCGCGTCGCCCAGGTCCATCACCCAACATCCGGCGTTCTTTCCGGCGGTTTCAAAACGGATGGCCCCGATCTCCTTCATGCGCTCGAAAGCGCTCTTCCAGAAATCGAGGCGCAGAATTTCGCTTTCTTCCACCAGCAGGTCGTAGCGGACATTGATGCGCTGCATGGTCTCGATGTGCAGCCTGACGATGGCGGTTGAAATCAGGCGGGCCATTTCTGCCGCCTCGCCCTCGCCTTCCTCAATGGCCCTCAGGGTTTCGGAGCGGAGTTCCTTGCCATCGCTCTCAGCGTAGAATCCGGAAACCCGCGCGTAGAGGTCCCAGCAGTAATAATCAAAACGAACGTCCTTGTTTTCGATCAGCGCGCGAACGTCATGCACGCTCTTATGTTCAAGGTGCTGGAATCCGACCACGACGTCTGCCACCTGCACGCCGGTGTTGTCAATGTAATTCTGGATCTCGACGGTGTGGCCGCGGAAGCGCAGCAGGCGGACGAAGGCGTCGCCCAGCACGGCGTTGCGCAGGTGCCCGATGTGCGCCGCCTTGTTGGGGTTGATGCTGGTGTGTTCCACCAGAACTTTGCCGGGATGGACGGGCTCGGACGGGGCGGGGAAGCTGCGCAGTTGGAAAAGCCCCGTGGCCAGCGCCCCGCGGTCAAGATGAAAATTCAGATAGCCTGCGCCGGCAATGCTGACGCGTTCCACTCCGTCGATGGGAAGCAGGTTCGCGGCTAGTTGCTCGGCGATCTTCCGCGGAGGCTGCCGCAGCCTTTTTGCCAGCTCAAAGGAGGCGGCGATTGAAAGGTCGCCCAACTCCGGCCGGGGCGGAAAATCAAACGCCGGGTCCCCTGCATCCAGGTTAAAGATGTTCTTGACCGACTCCAGATACTTCTGCCGAATTCTGCCCTGAATTTCCAGATACAAAATGATTGTCCTGACTGGGATGGACTTGGAACCCGTCCACTTGTTCCCGCGCATGCACGGTGAATGATCCTGCCTGCTGCGTAAGCCAGAGATTATATCAAATGCCTTCGCGGTCGTCGTTGACCCATGGCCCAATTTCGTCTAAATTCGACCCTTGCCGCAAACGCGCCGCGGGCATCTATGGAACAGGATATTCATCGATGGGTTGGAATGTTATGGATCGGATTTCTGGTTCTATGGACAGCTGCCGCGCTGGTTCAAAAACGAACCGTACGGAAACAATCGACATCTTCCCGCCTTTGGCATTTAGCTCTTGCCGCGGCTACGCTCATGTTGCTGGCCAGCCCTGAGCTCAATTTCGGATTCCTTGCCAAATCCTTTGTGCCGGGGTCGGTCTCTTTCTCATTCCTGGGCCTGAGCCTGACGATTCTTGGGTTTGCATTCGCTATCTGGGCGCGAGTTTATCTCAGAGGAAATTGGAGCCCGGCAGTTACGGTTAAGGAAAACCATGAACTTGTGCGGAACGGACCTTACGCCCTGGTGCGACACCCCATTTATTCTGGTGCTTTGCTGGCCTTGTTGGGAACCGTCGTCGTTTTCCATCAGACGCGAGGATTGATCGCTTTCGGCGTGGCGACCCTTGCGCTCTGGTTAAAATCACGTCGTGAAGAACAGTTTATGACCGAACAGTTCGGCGCAAAGTATGAGCAATACAAACAGGACGTGAAAGCGCTGATTCCGTTTGTGTGGTAACCCTTCAGACGTTTCGTCTGGCCCTTTGGATGTATTTCAGCCGTGCGCGGTTTGGTCATTTTGGTTGAAGGTGACGGTAAATAGCAGTGACGGAACAGTTTACGCTCCAGGCTGGGGACATTTGCTCACCCTGTTTGCCCCACAAGTCAATGCCGTGAACGGGGAACGTCTGAGAAGACAAGTAGTATCAATAATATATGTTGTCTGCAAAGATGGTTAGCGGATTGCTATGTAAGTAATGCTGGGTTACTCAAAAACTCTCTCATGCGAGGCAGCGGATTTGCTATCGGACCCGGAAGTTTCTCTGAGGTCCGAGCCCGGCCAATTAGCACAGTCCAAAATGAGGCACCGGCTTTTTGGGGCTATGCGCTGTGATCGGGCACCCTAAGGCGCGCTAAAATGGCAGGTGCGGTTAGGAGGATCGATTCTATGAAACGAGCTATTTTGTTGAGTGCCGCCTTGGCTGTTTCATTTTGCCTCAGCGGATTGCCCCTGATGTCCCAGGGCCGAAGCGGTGGAATGGGGCAGTCCGGCGGAATGGGTCAGGGGCAAGCCCAGGGGCCTGGCATGGGTCCGGGGCAGATGGAGAACGGCCCCATGGGGCGGCAGCCTACCATGGGAAATCCTGGCATGGACCGCAGGAATAATACCAACCAGACTATGGGGCAAATGAAAATGCCATCGCAGTTGCTGATGCAAAACACCAGATTGTCGGACAAGCTGCAAACATTGCTGCCTGCCGGGACCAAAGTTCAGGACGCCGCAAGCGGTTTCAAGACCCTTGGAGAGTTTGTCGCAGCCGTGCATATTTCAAAAAACCTCGATATTCCTTTTGGTCAGTACAAGGACAAAGTAACGAGCGGCGACAGCCTGGGCAAGGCGCTGAAGACGCTGAATCCGAACCTGAGCCACAACCAGATCAAGTCCGAAGTGAAGAAAGGGAAGGAGCAGGCCAAAGCGGACATCAAGGCTTCGCATCAATCCTGATGTTCCGGCCGTATCCTCTGGCCCAGCGCCGGCCCATCCTGAAGGCAATTGCCAGGGTGCCGGTGCGGTGTTCGATGATGCTTGCCATGCTCCGGAGAGGTCACAATGGCCACCCGCTGTGTTGGATGGCCTGCGACCCGCCGGGGCATGGTTTCTCCGCCCAAACTCCACCCTCCGATTGTCCTGGAATATGAAGTGCAGGACATAACTGCCCCCATTGCATTCCGGTGTATAATTCGGGCTGGCCCCAAAGACATCATTCAACTGTAATGAGTGGGTGCGAGGAGTAGGATGCAAAGCGGTATGCGCCGGTATCTTGTTGTGCTGGCGGTTGTCGTAACCCTGGTCGTTGGAATTGCGATTGGTGCCTATATTTCCCACGGCGCCCGGTCGGGGAATGCGGCGGGCGCTTCGTCCGATACCCACTCTCTGGCGGCGCCCTCCCCCGTGGAACTGTCAAACAGCTTTGCCCGCGTTGCAGAGCTCATCGGGCCCGCAGTGGTCAATATCAATACGGAATCGACGGTGCAAGTTTCCGGGCGTGGGTTCGGGACGCAAGGCGGGGAACCTTTTGATGATTTGTTCAACCGCTTTTTCAGTCAGCGGCAACCCGGCCAGCACCCGGAGCATTACCAGCGGCGCAGCCTGGGCTCGGGTGTCATTTTTGACCCGCGGGGTTACGTGCTGACCAACTACCATGTTGTGATGCAACGGGATCCCGACAAGCCGGTGGATCGCATCGAGGTCTATCTGCACGGCGACGACGGCACAAAGTACCAGGCGAGGATTATCGGGGCCGACAAGTGGACCGACCTTGCGGTGATCAAGATTGACTCCGGCAGGAATCTTAAGGCGGCGCAGTTTGGAGATTCGTCTTCAGTGAAGGTGGGAGATTGGGTGCTCGCCATCGGCAGCCCGTTTGGCCTTGAATCAACCGTCACCGCCGGCATCATCAGCGCCAAAGGTCGCAATATTGGAGGCGAGATTGAGCCGGGTGTGCAGGGGCAGTTCAAGAGGTTTCTGCAGACAGACGCTGCCATCAATCCCGGAAACAGCGGGGGCCCCCTGGTGAATATGGAAGGGCAGGTGATCGGTATCAACACCGCAATCGCCACCGACAAGGGGTCGAATGACGGTGTTGGGTTTGCCATTCCGTCGTCGACGGCGCGCGCCATTTATGATTCGCTGATCACTTCCGGGAAGGTGCGGCGGGGCGCCATTGGCGTCACGTTTATGGACCAAAGTAATCCGGCCCTGTTGCGCAGCTTCGGCGCCAAGCATGGAGTTGTGGTTAACAACGTTGAGCCCGGCAGTCCAGCCGAGCGTTCGGGCCTGAAGATGGGTGACGTGATTCTGGCGATCAACGGCCAGCCCATCACATCCGGCAACGACCTTGTGCAGATTGTGTCAGGGAGCAAGATCGGCAGCAGGGTCAAGGTTGATTTGCTGCGCGAGGGAAAGCCTGTCACGGCGACCGTGGAGGTTGCAGACCGCAACAAGATCGTCGCACAACAGCAGGCCAGCCTTGCCCCCGATGAGAATAAGGTCGCGCCTGAAGAAGCGGGAGGCATCCTGGGTGTGACCGTCCGCAATCTTTTGCCGGATCAGGTGGCGCAGGTTGTCAAGTCATTGCACCTGCCCAAACCGCAGGGGGTGCTGGTGACGCAGGTGGCCCCCGAAGGCTTTGCCGCTGAAATCAGCGTCCGGAACGGGGATATCATCCTCAGCGTCAATCATCAGGCGGTTTCGTCGCTGAAGGATTTCGTACAAGTTCAAAGCGCTCTCCGGTCAGGACAGGATGTGCTTCTGCTGGTTGCACGGAAAGCGGGCAGTGCCTTTACGACGATGTTTCTTGCTGATACTCTGCATTGATATGGAAAAGATGACAATTGCCACCCGCCGGCGCATCCGATGGACGGTGTTCATTGCCCTGGCAGCGTTCCTGATGCCGAACATACGGTTGACGGCAAAGCAAAAGAAGCGGCCTCACGCGGCGCGGCCGACCCACGTGCGCCGGAGGCGGCGGCGGTCCATGCACTCCCGCCATTACCTGCACGTCCGCATCCAGCCTGCCCGGGTCAGGGACATCCAGGAGGCGCTTGAGAGCGCCGGCTTCTTCCACGACAAACCTGACGGCCTCTGGGGTCCAACCACCCGCGATGCCATGAAACAATTTCAGAAGCAGCACGGATTTCCTCCCACGGGTCTGCCGGAAGCCAAACCCCTGATGCTGCTGGGCCTGGGTCCGCACCCATTGCCCCCGGGGCTTTTGCCATCGCCTCCGGCGGAAGCTGCCACCGAAGCCGGAAGCGACGACGGTACGGAAACCAGTTCGGCTTCCGCCTCGCCCACGGTAAAGAAACCGACCTCTTCAAACTAATAAACTGCATCTAACACATTCGGGGAAGCCACAGTGACTATCAGGCTTTGCGGGGTACAGGCGGGTTGTGAGACACCGGGCCGGGTGGCGCGCCGAGGTCAAAGGCGGGCAGAACCCCTGGACCGGGCGATCTTTCCGCCGTTCATTCAGCGGGCGTGAATGCGGGGCGGGATTTTTCACCCGGCTGCTGAGGCGCAATCGATGAAATTTCAAAATGGAGGATATTGCATGAAGATTCGTACCGTAATGGTCGCTCTGCTGCTGTCAGCGATGGTTGTTCCGGCGTTCGCTGAATCGGCGCGCGAAAAGGGCGTTTCCCGCATCCGTAATGCTCGATTTGCATTTGAAGACATCATGCGGGCCCCGGACAAAGGCATTCCGCAGGAGCTGCTGGAGTCTGCCCAATGCATCGCGATTATTCCGGGAGAAAAACGCGCGGCATTTGTCTTAGGAGGCACCTATGGGAGAGGGTTGGTGACCTGCCGGGCAGGAAACAGCTGGAGCGCTCCGGCGTTCCTGATGGTCAGCGGAGGCAGTTTTGGGTTCCAGATCGGTGGGTCGTCCACCGACCTCATCCTGGTATTCAGGAACCGCAGAGGCATGGACCGCTTGTTGAGCGACAAATTTACCGTAGGGGCCGACGCAACCGCCGCCGCGGGGCCCGTGGGCCGCCATGCTGCAGCTGCCACGGATGTGGAGATGCATGCCGAAATCCTGACCTATTCACGCAGCCGGGGGGTTTTTGCCGGTGTCAGCCTGAACGGCGCGGTGGTGAAGCCGGACAGGGATGCCGACATGGCCATGTACGGCGCCGATATCGAGCCCAAGTCCATTTTGGACGGTCATGTGCAGGCCCCTGCGGATGCGCATGGGCTGATCGAGATCATCACCCGTAGCGTGCCCGAGGCCCGTGGGAAGTAATTCCGGCAGTGTGGGCCAGTCTATGGAAGCCTGATCGCCGGAGACCCGGCGATTCAGGTGTCGATTTGCGCGCGCTGCAGCCTGTCGCTGTAATCGATATAGATGGATTTCCACTCGGAATAAAAGTCGAGCGCCGTAGTCGCGGCTTCCCGGTGGCCGTTCCCTGTGCTTTTTGTTCCCCCGAAGGGGAGGTGGGTTTCCGCCCCGATGGTGGGTGCGTTCACATAAAAGATTCCCGTTTCCATTTCCTGCATGGCCTTAAAAGCGTTGTTGATATTTCGCGTGTAAATGGATGATGACAGGCCATACGCCACGCCATTGCCGATTTCGATGGCGTTTTCCAGGTTTGAACAGGGAATGAGTGTGACCACCGGCCCGAAAATTTCCTCCTGGCATATTCGCATCCCCGGCGTGCAGCCGGAAAAGATGGTGGGCGCGTAGAACCAACCGTGATCATACTCCCCGCCCGTCAGCCGTTTTGCCCCGCAAAGCGCCTTGGCGCCTTCCTTGGTGCCGATTTCAACATACTGTTCCACCTTTCTGAGTTGCGCTTCGTTGATCAGCGGCCCCACCTGGATTCCAGGGTTGATGCCGTTGCCGACTTTCAATGCCCGGGTGCGCTCGACGAACCTTTGCAGAAACTCCCTGTAGATGTCCTGGTGAACCACGACGCGGCTTGAGGCCGTGCAACGCTGGCCGGTGGTTCCAAAGCCGCCCCAGACGGCCCCGTCGATGGCCAGGTCCAGGTTGGCATCCTCCAGGACGATGATGACGTTCTTTCCGCCCATTTCCAGGCAGAGGTGCTTGGAGTGATCGGCGCCTGCATGGGCCACTTCGCGGCCGGTTTCCGTGGAACCTGTGAACGAGATGACCGGCACATCAGGATGGCTCGCCAGCGGACCGCCTGCCTCCGGTCCGAATCCGCTCAGGCAATTGGCCACACCCGGCGGGAGGCCGGCTTCCGCCAATATTTTTACGAGGTTGAAGGCTGAGAGCGGCGTGTCTTCAGCGGGCTTGATGACCACGGTGTTGCCGCAGATCAGCGCCGGCATCATTTTCCAGGCAGGAATCGCCATGGGAAAGTTCCACGGTGTAATCAGGCCGCAAACGCCGATGGGACTTCGAACGGACATGCAGAACTTGCTGGGGAGTTCAGATGTGGTGGTCTGGCCGAACAGACGGCGGCCTTCGCCGGCCATGTAAAGAGTCATGTCGATGGCTTCCTGGACGTCGCCTCGCGTCTCTTCCAGCGGTTTCCCCATCTCGCGCGTCATGTCGCATGCCAGAGCTTCCTTTCGTTCCGCGAGCAACCGGCCTGCGCGGTAAAGGATTTCTGCGCGTTTAGGGGAAGGCGTCCGTTTCCATCCAGGGAAGGCAGCCCTGGCCGCCGCTACAGCCGCGGCGATGTCTTCAGCGTTTGACTGCTGGAAAGTTCCGATCCGATCATTGGAATCAGCGGGATTGATGTTTTCAAAAGTTTTGCGGCCAAGGGATTCAACCCACTGGCCGCCAATAAGATTCTTATAGGTCTTGTCACTGTTCATCATTCCCCACAAGGTAACGGCAGAATAAAAGCTGGCCGGAGTCTTTAAACTTTCTGCAATTATTGGACGACACTGAATCAAAGGCTGTTGCTTCTAAAATCGGCTTCGCGCTGATTCAGGAAGAGTACCGGTGGTTGCCGACGCGCCTTATTGACACAGTGTACCCTGCCGACTAGTATAATGTGGGATTAGAGGGGACAGGAGCCCGTTTGCATGCTCCTGCAATCGAGACATGCGATCAGAACCTGACCTCGAAAAAAGGCGGCGCGAAGTCCTGTCGGCCATCGTTCGCCAGTACATCGCAAAGGGGCTGCCGGTGGGCTCAAGAACGGTGGCCAGCGAAACTGGGGAGTCTCTGAGTCCGGCTACTGTTCGCGGCGTGATGGCGCAGCTTGAAAGCGAAGGTTTTCTGGAACAGCCGCACACCTCGGCTGGCCGGATTCCTACGGATAAGGCTTACCGGTATTATGTTGACCGGCTGATGCAGATGGCGCGACTGACTCCGGCGCTGGTGAAGTTTATTGAGGAAAGCCTTAGTGGCGCCGAGGTGCCCATTGAAGAGCTGATGGCGCGGGCGTCGCATGTGCTGGCAGAGGTTTCAAGCAATGTGGGGCTGGTGCTGGGACCTGCACTCGACGAGAAACTGCTGGAATATATCAAGTTCATCAAGCTGCCCGAGCGTCGCGTGCTGGTGGTGATTGTTTCAAGGCCCAACCTGGTTGAAAACAAGGTGTTGCGGCTGGATGAGGATATCAGCCAGGAAGAGTTGGACCACAGCGCCGCCTATCTGAATGCGGAGTTCCAGGGATGGTCTCTCAGGACTATCCGGCTGGAGATTTCCAAAAAAATCGAGGAGGCCAGGGAGCTTTTTGATCATCTTTTGCAGAGCGTTGGCCGGCTTCTTATGGAAGGAGCGCTGGGGCACGATGAACTCGCTCCCCTGTTCGTCGAGGGTACCGCAAGGATTCTTGAGCAGCCTGAGTTTGAAGACGTACGAAAAATCCGCCAGTTGCTGCTGGCCTTTGAGGAAAAGGCCAAGTTGATCGATATTCTGGGATCGTTCCTGCATTCTTCAAGCACCGGAGTGCAGGTTGTGATTGGGAAAGAGAATCCGTCCGACGAGATGCGTCATTGCGCTCTGGTGATGGCGCCGCTCAGGTGCGGATCCCGGATTGTGGGGGCTCTGGGAGTGGTTGGTCCTACGCGGATGGAATACGACCGTGCTGTCACCACGGTCGACTATGTCGCCCACCTTTGTAATCGCTTGTTGAGTGTCAATTGAATATTCTTGGTTGAGTCCTCCCAAACAAGCAGGCAGTGAATCCACGAGAAAGTGGTGTTTCACTGCAATTTGAGACAGGATAAAATAACGAAGTTATGACAGACAAGAAGAATCCTAACGAAGAACACGAAACCACGGCCGGCGCGCCGGCCAACATTTCCACCAGGTCGGAGGTGGAAGCCGAAGAAGGGCTTCCCCGTGACCTGGTTGCCGCTTACCGGCAGGCTCTGGAAGAGAAGAAGGTGCTTTTCGACCGCCTGGTTCGCAAGCAGGCTGAGCTGGAGAACATCCGTAAGCGCGTTGAACGTGAGAAGGAAGATTTCCTTCAGCATGCAACCATGGGTCTGATCCGCACCCTGCTTCCCACGCTGGATGCGCTGGAGCGGGGCTTGAAGCACCGCGAGGCCAACGTTCCTGAAAAATATTATAAGGGGATGGAATTGATCCACCGGGAACTGCTGGAGGTGCTGAAAAGGGCCGGGCTGGCGCCGGTTGAGAGTGAAGGGAAGATCTTTGACCCGCATGTCCACCAAGCCGTCGAAACGGTTGAAACGGACAAGTTCGAGGACCACGCCGTGGTGGAAGAACTCCAGCGGGGTTACAATCTGAAAAACCGCCTGCTGCGGCCCGCCATTGTGAAGGTTGCCGTGTCCCCGTCAGGGAAGGCCGCGCCGACTGCAGAAGACCCGTCCGGCAGCGATCCGGCGGACACCACCGGCAAGTGAGGGACTACGGCGGTGAAATGACCGGCACGTGGCTCTGAACGGGAGTGTGCCGGAAAGAAGGGTTACGTTTGAAAAGGAAGGTTGTGTGAACCAGAAGCGGGATTATTACGAAGTGCTGAGAGTCAACCGCGGAGCGACGGACCAGGAGATCAAGAGCGCCTACCGGCGGCTGGCGCTTCAGCACCACCCTGACCGTAATCCTGACAACAAAGAAGCATCGGAAGAGCGCTTTAAGGAGATCACAGAAGCCTACAGTGTGCTTGCGGATTCCGATAAGCGCGCAGCCTATGACCGTTTTGGCTTTGCAGGCGTGGGCGGCACAGGAGGGGCAGCACCTGATTTTTCGTCCACGATCTTCTCCGGGTTCGAAGACTTGTTTGGCAGCTTCTTTGACTTGGAAGACCTTTTTGGACGGGGGCGCGGTCGGCGTGTTCGGGCGGAGCGCGGGGCTGACCTGCGTTACGAACTGGAGATCGCGTTTGAGGAGGCCTCCTCGGGACTCGATACCAAGATAAAAATTCCGCGAGGAGAGACCTGTACCAGTTGCCACGGTTCCGGGTCAAAGAATGGTTCGCAAATGGCTGCTTGTCCTGCCTGCGGCGGGCGGGGCCAGGTACGATATTCGCAGGGCTTCTTCACTGTTTCCCGGACTTGCCCGCAGTGCGGCGGCATGGGCCAGGTGAATCGGGATCCCTGTACGGACTGCCAGGGCGAGGGGCGTGTGCGGCGCGAGAAAGTCCTGGGAATTAAGATTCCGGCAGGCGTGGATGAAGGTACCCGGTTGCGCATATCGGGTGAAGGCGAGGCCGGACTCCACGGAGGCCCCCCGGGAGACCTTTATGTGGTTTTGCGGGTGCGGCCGCATCCTTATTTTGAGCGCCGCGGCGAGGACCTCTACGTCAAGATTCCTCTTTCCATCACCCAGGCGGCTTTGGGAACGGACATCAAGGTGCCCACGCTGCGCGGAGTGGAGAAAATGAAGGTTCCGGGAGGGACACAGCCTGGAGCCGTGTTTCGGTTGCGCGGCCACGGGATGCCCGTTTTGAACGGGCGGGGCCGGGGCAACCTCTATGTCCTGGTTGACGTCGTGATCCCCCACAGCCTGTCGCGGGAGCAGCGCCGGACGCTGGAGTCCCTGGCTCCGTCGGTGGAAGTGGAAAACAAGCCTGTGGAGCGCGCGCCCTCGGAAAAAGTCAAAGACGTCTTCGGTTAATACCTGAGGAATGCTCCGAGAGGCCTTCGGCCGTGCCGTCCCCTGCGGGCAGGGCATGGCATCAGGATCACGCTCTTCCTAATTCCATCCACTTAAATCTTTAGATTCACCAGAGGTGCGGCAGGTGGAACCTGCTGCGCCGTACGGCTCCCACCGTCCTGGGGTGTGGCCGCCGCAGCCACCGAAATCCGACGGTGACCATGCTTCCGTTGAACCCGTGATTCGGCTCCTGGAGTCCGGCATTCGACATGTGGAAGTAATGGTACTCAAACACCAGCGCACGCTGCGGCCTGACAAAATATTGAAGCCCCACGCCGCCTTGCGAAAGAAACTGCGTGTGCCCGGTGATTTCAGGCGCATTTTCGTCGATGGTTGTGTGAACAGGACCCGAGCCGGCATCGAAATACGGAACCACACGGCCGATCGGCTTGAACCCGAAGCGCATCACCAGGGATGTTCCAATCAGACTTCCGCCGGGGTGCGTGGAGCCGCCCAGCATCTGCTGGCTGATCAGCTCAAAGCGCTTGAGCGGAAGCCGCGAATGTGGGGAGTCCCAGGCGATGATCCCGATCTGGGGCGCGGCAAAAAGAAAGTTGATGTGTGAGATGTTGTTGGGGATGTTGTTCTCAAGTCCAAATCCGAACTGAACACCAAATGTGAGCCGACCGTGCCGGGTCCAGTAAGGTTCCGCTGCATCTTGCGGGGGGCGTTGATCCACTGTTAAAACTGAAGGATTGCTCGCGGAGGAATTTTGACCGTAAAGCGGGAGCGACAGCCCAACGCAGGCCACGGCCGCTAGTGCAAGTGCTTGGAGAAGAGGCGGATTTTTCATGTCAATAAATTCCCCTGGTTCCGTTCAGGACGGGAAGGTGCCGCAGGACTTGGTATCGTATTGAACTTGGAAAATCAATAAAAATATTTTTTCTCCCAGTCGATAGCCTTGGAATTCGGCCTCTTCGTGATCGGAAAATACCGGCCTTCTCAGCCCTGGGGTGATGAAACCCGCAGCGGCAGAAGGCAGCAGAGCAGAATTGTCCAGAGGATTTTCGCCCCCGCGCGAAGACTGCCGAAGACAGTCCCGGAAACCTTTGACCGGCCGTACCTGCGCCTGCTGTAGCGGACCGGGAGTTCGCACACCCTGAGGCCGAGTTGCGCGGCCCGGGCCTGCATTTCCACGGTCCAGCCAAACGTGCGGTCCCTCATGTTCAACCGTGCCAGGGCATCGCGGCGGACAATCCGCATGGGACCCAGGTCGGTGAAATGGACGTGCCACACCAACGCGATCAGGTGCGTCGAAAGCCAGTTGCCAAAGCGCTGCAGGGCCGTGAGAGAGCCCGGTTCCGGATTGCCCAGCACGCGCGAGCCCAGCACCAGGTCCCAGTGGTCATGGTCAAAGCGGCGAACCAATTGTGCAAGGTCTTTCGGGTTGTCGGAAAGGTCGGCATCCATAAAGGCTATGGCCGTGACCGAAGGCCTGACTTGCCGAAGGCCGCTCCAACAAGCCTGCCCGTAGCCGCGCCTGGGCTCATGGACGACTTCAGCCCCTCCAGCCACGGCCACCGCAACCGTGCGGTCCTGGCTCCCGTTATCCACCACGATGATCTGGGAGAACAGATCGCGAGGGATCCGGCCCAGAAGAAGGCCAACGGATTGGGCTTCATTCAGGGCGGGGATGATGAGGGCGTAGGTGTGGCGCATGCGGGTGGAGTTTCTGAAAACGGTATTCTATCATCACCGCCTCCCGCCATGCGGTTATGAATTCAGTGATGTATGGAACCCGCTCGTAAATTTATGGTATATAATTTTAAGTTGCGAAGCGATGCAGGAAACACTCATCTCAGTCAGCAGCGCGCCACGTGTGTCCGTGGCTTTCCCCCGCGGGCGGAGAGGATTTCTTGAAAGCCGCTACTGGCTGAGGGATGTGCTTCTTTCATCGTTGCTGGTCTTCACTGTCTTCCTGTTTTTTTACCAGCCGGTACAGGTTGAAGGCACCAGCATGCTGCCGTTGCTGAAGAATCACGAGCGCATTGTTGTCAATAGGATCGCCTACCATGTTGAATCCATCCAACGGGGCGATATTATCGTGTTCCACTACCCGCTGGATCCTGCGCAATCCTTTATCAAGCGGGTGATCGGATTGCCCGGTGATTGGGTCAGCATCCAGGACGGGCAGGTTTATGTAAATGGCAAGCGGCTGCGTGAACCCTACGTCCCGCCTGCTTACCTGGATGAGGAAACCTACTCGGCGGTCCAAGTGGCGCCCAACCATTACTATGTTCTGGGTGACCACCGGGATTTTTCAAACGACAGCCGCGAGTGGGGGACGGTTGCTCGGAAGTATATTTACGGGAAGGCTGTTTTCGCCTATTGGCCCCTCAGTGATTTGGGGGCGATCCATTAGGTGGCGGCGCGTGCGGGCGGGTTGAAAAGGCCTTCACGAATCTGGATTGATCACCCGGCATTGTTTTTATCGACAATTGAAATTCATCATCCGGACGCCACGGGCCGGTTGAGGGGCAGCGCGCCACAGGTGTGGGACATGTTCCGAACGGAGAAGGGATGCAGGCAATTCTTGCTTTAGAGGATGGAACGGTTTTTCGCGGGCGGGGCTATGGGGCCTCCGGCGAACGTTTTGGTGAAGTGGTCTTCAATACCTCGCTCTCCGGGTATCAGGAAATCCTGACAGACCCTTCCTATGCCGGGCAGATTGTCTGCCTCACCTATCCGCACATCGGAAACTACGGCACCAATCCGCTGGATTCGGAATCGTCCTCTCCTTTTGCCGAAGGGCTGGTGGTTCGCGAACTGTCGGAACTTGCCAGCAACTGGCGGTCCGTGGAGTCGGCTGCCGAATTTCTGGCGGATTTTGGCATGCCGGTGATTTCAGATATTGACACGCGGGCCCTGGTGCGGCACCTTCGCACTCACGGGGCCATGCGGGCCGTGCTGTCCACCGTAGATTTTGACGAGCAAAGCCTGCTGCGCAAGGTGAAGGCCTCACCCAGCATGGTGGGGTTGGACCTCGCCAGCCGGGTGACCACTTCTGCGTTGTATGACTGGAGCGAACCTTCAACAGACATTTACAAGGCGGGGCTGCCGACGGAAGTCGCGCTTCAATATCATGTTGTAGCGTATGATTTTGGCATCAAGCACAACATCCTGCGGAGGCTGGTGGACACCGGTTGCAAGGTTACAGTCGTACCGGCCACCACTTCGGCGGTGGATGTCCTGGCGCTGAAGCCGGACGGCGTATTTCTATCGAACGGTCCGGGTGACCCTGAACCCGTTGATTATGCGGTGCGCAACATCCGTGATCTGATCGGAAGAACTCCCGTCTTCGGCATTTGCCTGGGCCATCAGCTAACCGGTCTGGCGCTGGGCGGCAAGACCTACAAGCTGAAGTTCGGACACCACGGCGGCAATCATCCGGTGATGAATCTGGAGACCAACAGGGTGGAAATCACGGCTCATAACCATGGTTTTGCGGTGGACCCCGACTCGCTGAAGTCGAGCGAAGTGGTCCTGACCCACCGCAACTTGAACGACAATACGCTGGAAGGACTACGGCACCGCTCATTGCCGCTTTTCAGCGTGCAGTATCACCCGGAGGCCTCGCCCGGGCCGCACGACTCGGCGTACCTTTTCGGCCAATTCGTGGAATTAATGGAAGAGTTCAAGCAGGCGAAGCAGTGAGGACGGACCTCCGGAGCTGGCTTTGACGGACAGGCGGATTCATTCGCAATTTGAACGACAGAATTGATTCAATGCCAAAACGTACAGACATCCACAAAGTTCTGATCATCGGCTCCGGACCCATTGTGATCGGCCAGGCGTGCGAGTTCGACTATTCGGGCACGCAGGCCTGCAAGGCGCTCAAGGCCGACGGCTATGAGGTGGTGCTGGTCAACTCCAATCCCGCCACCATTATGACCGACCCGGAGTTTGCCGACCGCACCTACGTCGAACCGCTGACGGCCGAATATCTGGAAGCCATCATCGCCCGCGAGCGGCCCGATGCCGTGCTGCCAACAGTGGGCGGGCAGACGGCGCTGAACCTGGCCATCGAATTGTCGGAGAAGGGCATTCTTGACCGCTATGGCGTCCAGTTGATGGGCGCCTCGCCCAAGGCCATCAAGATTGCCGAAGACCGGCTCTGGTTTAAGGACGCGATGAAGAAGATCGGCCTCGAGGTGCCCCGCAGCGTACTGGTGAACACGGTGGAGGGGGCGCTGAAGGTCTCCGAACAGATCGGCTTCCCGATCATTCTGCGCCCGTCATTCACGCTGGGCGGAACGGGTTCCGGCATCGCCTATAACCGCGAAGAACTGACGGAGCGCATCCGGTTTGGGCTTGATCTAAGCCCCGTCCATGAGGTGCTGGTTGAGGAATCCGTCATAGGCTGGAAGGAATTCGAGCTGGAAGTGATGCGCGACCACGCAGACAATGCGGTGGTGATCTGCAGCATTGAAAACTTTGACCCCATGGGAGTTCATACGGGTGATTCCATCACCGTCGCTCCGGCGCAGACACTCACAGACAAAGAATACCAGTTGATGCGCGACGCCGCGTTCAAGGTGATCCGCACGGTGGGAGTAGAAACCGGCGGCTCCAACATCCAGTTTGCCGTCGAGCCGGGAACGGGACGCATGGTGGTGATTGAAATGAACCCGCGCGTGTCCCGTAGTTCCGCGCTGGCATCGAAGGCCACGGGTTTCCCCATCGCAAAGATCGCGGCGCGGCTGGCCATGGGCTACCGGCTGGACGAAATTCCCAACGATATCACGAAGAAAACGCCGTGCTGCTTTGAGCCCACGCTCGATTATGTTGTGGTAAAAATCCCCAAGTGGGCGCAGGAAAAATTCCCGGAATCCGATCCACGGCTGGGGACACAGATGAAGTCCGTCGGAGAAGTGATGGCTATCGGGCGGACCTTCAAGGAAGCGTTTATGAAGGGCGTGCGTTCGCTCGAAACCGGCCGCAAGCCTCCCACACCCCCGGCCGACCGCGAAGAAGCGCTGCGCCGCGTCTCAACGCCGCACCCGGAGCGTCTGTGGGACCTGCTGTATGCCTTTAACATGGGCGAAAGTGTTGAAACTCTGAACGAAATTACCCAGATCGACCCCTGGTTCCTCGACCAGGTTCGCCAGATGGTCGTGATGCAGAACGAGCTCAAGCGCTTTGACATGAGCTCGGCGCCGGCAAGCGTTCTGCGCGAGGCCAAGCGCCTGGGCTTTTCAGACCTGCACCTGGGGGAGTTGTGGGGGGTGAGCGGGCCGGAGATCCGTCAAATGCGGCTGGAGAACAAGGTCCTGCCGGTTTTCAAGCGCGTTGATACCTGCTCGGCGGAATTCGAATCCTTTACACCCTATCTCTATTCCACCTATGAGGACGAGGATGAGGCGGAGCCCACCGATCGAAAGAAGATCATGATTCTGGGCAGCGGCCCGAACCGCATCGGGCAGGGAATCGAGTTCGATTACTGCTGCGTCCACGCCTCCTACGCACTGAAGGAACAGGGTTATGAGACGATCATGATGAACTGCAATCCCGAGACCGTCTCCACCGATTACGACACTTCAGACCGTCTCTACTTTGAGCCGCTGACATTTGAAGACGTTATGTCGGTTGTTGAGAAAGAAAGACCGGATGGCGTCATCGTTCAGTTCGGAGGGCAGACGCCGTTGAACCTGGCTCGCCAGCTGAAGTCGGCTGGGGTCCCCATTATTGGGACTTCGCCGGAATCCATCAACCTGGCTGAAGACCGCAAGCACTTTGGAAAACTACTGAGGGACCTGGACATTCCACAGCCCGAAAACGGAACGGCCATGAGCGTGAAAGAGGCGCTCGAAGTTGCAAGACGGATCGGATATCCGGTGCTGGTCCGGCCGTCATACGTGCTGGGTGGGCGGGCCATGGTGATTGCCTACGACCAGAAACACCTGGCAAGCTACGTGCGGCGCGCCGAGGAATTGGAGGGCGCCTTTCCCATCCTGATCGACCGATTTCTTGAAAATGCCACCGAGGTGGATGTGGATGCGTTGTCTGACGGCACGGACGTGGTGATTGCCGGCATCATGGAACACATCGAGGAAGCGGGTATCCATTCCGGCGACAGCTCCTGCGTGCTTCCCTCGGTGAACATACCGGAGGAAACCCGCCGGGCGCTCATCACCTACACCACCAGGCTGGCTCGCGAACTGAAGGTGGTGGGCCTGATGAACACTCAGTACGCCATCCAGAGCGGGAAGGTGTACGTTCTGGAAGTCAACCCGCGCGCTTCCCGTACGGTGCCTTACGTCAGCAAGGCGACCGGTGTGCCGCTGGCCAAGGTCGCGGCGCGCCTCATGGTGGGAGAGAAGCTCAGTTCTTTCAAGCTGGCTACCGAACTTCCCGTCTGTTATTTCTACGTCAAGTCGCCGGTCTTCCCCTTCCAGAAATTTCCAGGAGTCGATTCAGTGCTGGGGCCGGAGATGAAGTCAACCGGTGAGGTGATGGGGGTGGCAGATCGGTTTGGACTGGCCTTTGCCAAGGCCCAGCTTGCCGCCGGCCAGAAAATTCCGTTGCAGGGGAAAGTGTTCATCTCCGTCAACGATCACGACAAGCCACACGCCCTTGCGCTAGCAAGAGAACTTGCTGATTTGGGCTTCAAGCTGGTCGCGACCCGGGGCACAGCGGCGGCTCTGCGTGCGGCGAAAATCAAGGTCGAGCGCGTTTACAAAGTGGAAGAAGGCCGGCCGAACGTGGTGGACCATATCAAGAATGCCTCCATCGACCTGATCATCAATACGCCCCTCGGTCGCACTTCGCGCTTTGACGAGAAGGCTATCCGCCGCGCCGCCATTCAGCACGGCGTCACCTGCATCACAACGATGTCGGCGGCGACCGCCGCTGTGAACGGCATCCGCGCCCAGCGCGATCGCGGCATTGAAGTCACCTGCCTTCAGGAACTTCACCCCAGGGATCAGGCGGTGGCCCAAGGTTCTGGCACGAGTAAAACGCTTAACCCAGGCGGCTGACCTCATGACAAGCAAACAAGTTCTGGCTCATCTCAATGGAGTTTTCGTTCCAGTTGTGACCCCATTTAATCGCCGTGGAGAAGTGGACGAGTCCGCCTTCCGTTACAACGTGCGGCGTTATGTGAAGCAGGGATTCAACGGCATTCTGATTGCGGGTTCGACCGGTGAAGGTCCCTACCTGGCCGAGCGCGAAAGGTTGCGTCTGGTTGAATTGGCCAGGCCCCTGATTCCCGCGCCACAACTCTTGCTGGTGGGGACCGGCGTTGAAACGACGCGCCAGACCATTCATCTGAGCAAAGAAGCCGTGAAACGCGGCGCCGATGCATTACTGGTGCTGACGCCGGGGTACTACAAGAATCGCATGGACTCCGCCGCCCTTACCGCGCACTTCTCGGCGGTTGGCGACGCGGTGCGCCGACCGGTACTCATCTATTCGATTCCCCAGTTTACTGGCGTCCACATTGACCCGGCGACGATCGCCGTCCTCTCGCGCCACGGCAACGTCGTGGGCCTCAAGGAAAGTTCCGGCAACATGGAGTTTTTGCGCGAGGTCTTGAAAAGATCCAGGGCGGGCTTTCACGTTCTGGCCGGTTCAGCATTGATCATGCTGGATGCCTTTCAGGCCGGGGCTGCCGGTGCAGTGCTGGGTCCCGCAAACTACATTCCCGACATTTGCCTTGAGATTTACAGGCTTTACCTCCAGGGCGATCTGGAGACAGCGCGGAAACTGCAGCAGCGAATCGTTCCACTGGTGCAGGAAGTGAATGTTCGCGCCGGAATACCCGGGATTAAATGCGCGCTTGACTTGTGCGGTTACAAGGGTGGGAAACCCCGCAGCCCTCTACTCCCGCTGCACCCCTCTGAAGAACGGAAAGTGGCCGCCGCCCTCATGGAGGTTGGAATTCGGCTGGACCGGCGTCGTGCTTCCTGATTTTTCAACTTTCATTAGAATCGTAAGCCCCCTTCGCTGCATCGATAAAGAGTTGCTGCGGATGCGCCGGGGTGTTGTTGCATTTTCCGCCGCAGTGTAGCATGGAAAGATCATGGATTGTGTGTCGCTTCACCATTCTCAAGTTCCGAAATCCAGCAAGCTCCTGGTTGACTACCTGGAACGGTACGAAAACGTTGCCCGCTTCTATAACGGATCCCCCTTTCTTCCCGAAACTTATGATCGCCTGAAGCAGCAGATTGAGAATGTTTCAATCGATCGCAAGTCCCTCGTTGAGATTTTGTTAAGGCAAAACAGGAATTTCGGGGCAGGCGAGCAAACCATGGAGAATATCCGCCGGCTCGGTGATCCCGACACCTATGCGGTGGTTACGGGCCAGCAGGTGGGACTCTTTTCGGGCCCGGCGTTTACTTTGTACAAGGCTTTGACAGCAGTACGATTGTCACAGTCGCTCAGGGAACGCGGTCTGAAAACCGTGCCCGTGTTCTGGCTGGCCAGTGAGGATCACGACCTGGATGAAGTGGCCCAGACCTATGCGCTGAATGACCACTACGAGTTGGTCCATCTGCACGACCCGGGCGAGCGGCCCGCGCCCCAGTCACCTGTGGGCCGTGTGAAACTGACAGAAGGCATTACGGGTCAGATCGACCAACTGGAATCCCTGTTGCCGGCAGGCGATGAGCGCGAGCAATTGATCAAGGATCTTCGCTCCGCGTATCAGCCCGGAGTTACATGGTCGCAATCTTTCGCGCAATTCCTGACAAGGCTTTTCGGCCGCTGGGGGGTTGTGCTGCTTGACCCGCTGGATGAGGCGGTCCACCATCTTTCCGCCCCCGTCTATCAGAAAGTGCTGTCGCAGGCTGCGGACTTGCGCTTGCGGCTTCAGGAGCGCTCGGCTGACCTCATCAAGGCGGGTTACCACGCACAGGTTCATATCTCGGAAGATTCCACAATGCTCTTTGCTGAGCGGGACGGGAATCGTCTGCCCGTACACAGTTCCGGCACGGAAAAGCAAAGATTTACCATTGGCTTGGACCAAAGCGCCTCGCTTGAAGAACTGGAGTCTGAGATCAGCGCGCAGCCGCTCAATTTCTCTTCCAATGTGCTGCTTCGGCCGGTTGTGCAGGACACTTTGCTGCCCACCATTGCTTACGTTGCCGGACCCTCCGAACTCGCCTACCTGGGCCAGTCGCAGGTGCTCTATACTATTTTGGGTCGGCCCATGCCCGCGGTGTTGCCCCGGAGCGGTTTTACGCTGGTTGACCATCGCATTGAGCGCTGGATGGAGAAATACCAGGTGGGGGTGGATGAGGTCTGGAAGGGCAAAGAACATCTCACCCAACGCATTGCCTCTACCGCTTTTGCGGAGGGATGGTCGGAGCGATTTGACCAGACGGAGCGTGACCTGGCGGCGCTGCTGGCGCGTCTGAGTAAAGACATTGAACTTCTGGATCCGACTCTATTGGACACCCTGAACCACATGGAAGAAAAGATCCAGTATCAAGTTGAGAGGCTGAAAGGCAAGTTGAGCCGGTCTGCGCTGAAGCGGTCGGAGGTCCTGGCACGCCACGAACAGGCGCTTCTTGGTGCCATCATGCCCGAAAGGGAATTGCAGGAGCGCCTGGTGAGCGGCGCCTACTTCCTGGGTCGCGCGGGGTACGGTTTGCTGGAGACTTTGCTTGAGCAGATTCCAACAGATTCTTCAAGTCATTGCCTCATGAGTTTCTGAGCCTAAGCAGGGGCTCTTCCTTCGGGAATTTCGTGTCCCCATCAAAGCGGGAAGACTTAGAATCCCTTTGCTATACTGAGTTGAGAGTTTTCGCGACTTTTGAGATTTGCACAGAGTTCGCAGAGGAGAAGATGATGTCGGAACAGGCAGCAAAGGCCGCCACCCCGGACAAGACGAGAAATCACCGCCATACGCTTCACATTGAAACCCACTCCCGCGTGGAGTTTAAGGACGTCACTGGGCAGATTCAAGAGTTGATTGAAAAGTCGGGAGTTGAAAGTGGACAATGCCATGTTTTTGTCCCGCATACGAGTGCGGCAATCCTGATTAACGAGAACTATGACCCTGGTTTGCGCCAGGATATTGCGGAATTCCTGAAGAGGCTTGCTCCGCCCAACCCTGATTATCATCACAACGACGGCAACTGCGACGCGCATCTGAAAGCGACTCTCGTGGGCGCGACCAGGACCCTCCTGATTGAGAACGGTCGACTGCTGCTGGGACGCTGGCAAGGTGTTTATTTCTGTGAATTTGACGGGCCGCGCCGCCGTGATCTTTACGTGAAACTCGTCTCGGATTAGCCATGGAGACACTGGGACTGTACATCCAGGTTCCCTTTTGCGCCTCGAAGTGCAGCTTCTGTAATTTCAGTTCGCGCGTCACGCGTGGCGACGTTTACGACCGCTATTGCGGGGCGCTCGACGAGGAAATTGATCGTCTGCCCTACGATTACAAGTCGGTTGCCCTGGCAGCGAACCCGTTTGAGATTCCGGCGGACTCGGTCTATTTCGGTGGGGGAACGCCATCACTGCTGGGGAGCGACCGCATCGGGAAGATTGTTCTGGCCCTTCATCGCCGGTTCCGGTTTGCACCGGAGGTCGAATTTACGATGGAGGTCACGCCCGGATCGGCGAACGATGACTTTTTCAAGCATGCACTGGCGCTCGGGGTCAATCGTCTCAGTTTTGGCGCGCAATCATTTGATGATGCGGAACTTCGCTCCGTGGGAAGGTTGCACACGGCCGAGGACACGCGGGCAATCGTTCAAAATGCTCGCCAGGTGGGCTTTGGTAACATCAGTCTGGATTTGATCGCCGGACTCCCACACCAGTCGGAGGCGTCCTGGGTGGCGTCTTTGCAATCGGTGATCGCGCTGCGGCCTGAGCATCTTTCAGTCTATCTCTTCGAGATCGATGAAAAGAGCCGACTGGGCAACGAGGCCCTACGGCACGGTATTCGATATCATGCTGATGCGATACCGGACGACGATTTCATGGCGGACGCGTATGACGGTGCGCGCCACCTGCTGCGAGAAGCGGGTTACATTCAGTATGAAATTTCGAACTTCGCGCTTCCGGGCCGCGAGTCAGTCCACAACCGCAAATACTGGCAGTTGAAACCCTACGTCGGACTGGGCGCCGGAGCCCACTCTTCCGACGGACAATTTCGCTGGGAAAATGCTACGTCGGTGGAGGAATACCAAAGCCTTCTGGAGCAGGGAAAGTCGCCCATCTGTGAGCAGCGCCGCCTCACTCCTGACGCGCAAGTGGAAGAGTTCTTCTTCCTCGGTCTGCGCCAGATGGAAGGAATTACACTTGCGGAAGCCGGCCACCGCTGGGGCCCGGAACGGGTTGAAAGGTGGGCGCGAAAGATAGAATCTCTGGAGCACGATGGCTGGCTTGAGCGACAGAACGAACATGTGCGCCTGACGGAAAAGGCGCTGCTGATTTCAAACGAGGTTTTCCAGGAATTTATCGGTGTCTAGACCGCGAAAAGAACGGGAGTGGAGATTTTTATATGGCTCATTCAATAGTCGATCTGCGCAGTGATACCGTGACACGCCCCACACCGGCGATGCGCCGCGCCATGGCTGAGGCCGAGCTGGGCGACGACGTTTATCGCGAAGATCCCACGGTCAACCGCCTTCAGGATCGCGCGGCGGAAATATTCGACCGCGAAGCTGCACTCTTCGTTCCTTCAGGCACCATGGGGAACCAGGCTGCTCTCAAAGTGCACACACGGCCCGGCCAGGAAGTCATCTGTGAGGCGCGCTCGCACATCTACAACTACGAGATGGGCATGTCAGGCGCCTTTTCGGGCGTTGTTCTGAGGACGCTTTTTGCCGAGGACGGCATCATGAGTTGGGCTCAGATCGAACTTCTTCTTCGCGGCCGCAGCGATCACCACTCTGTCACGGGTTTGATTGAACTCGAGAATACTTCAAACATTGCGGGCGGGTCCGTTTACCCGGTTGAGGCCTCCGACGAAATCTGTGACCGCGCACACGAACGTGGCCTTCCAGTCCACCTGGACGGGGCACGAATCTTTAATGCCAGCGTGGCGGCGGGGCGCTCCGTGGTTGAATTGACACGCAAGTTCGATTCCGTCATGTTTTGCCTCTCGAAAGGATTGGGCGCGCCGGTGGGTTCGATGCTTCTGGGCGGCAAGGCTTTCATCGAAGAGGCGCGACTTGTCCGCAAGATGTTGGGCGGGGGGATGCGCCAAGCGGGAGTTTTGGCGGCCGCAGGCCTCGTTGCGCTGGAAGAAAGCCCGAAGCGCCTGCAAATTGATCATGAAAACGCGAAGTTCCTGGCAGAAGGGCTGGCGGAAATCCCCGGAGTCAAAATCAATCCTGCCAAAGTTAAAACAAACATCCTGTTCTTTGATGTGTCGGCCAGCGGCCTCAGCGCTCAGGAGGTTTCAAAGCGTCTTGCCGCCCAGCGCGTGCTCGCCAACGGCTCAGGCCCCTCCTCCATCCGCATGGTAACCCATTTTGACGTTGACCGCGCTGGCTGCGAGCGCGCGCTCAGCATGCTGCGGGCGGTTCTCGCAGTCGCACAAGGCTCGGCAAGGGCGTGAACGATACACACTCTGCTTGAATCGGGTCCTCACTCTCTTCTGAATCAGGAAAACCTGAAATATGTCAGTGCTTCTTTTGCGCTTTCTCTGTATACACCTGGCCCAGGACCTGGACGTAGTGATCCCGGTAAGATGCGTCGTGGGGATCCATCTTTGTGCAAATCTGGTACTGCTTGAGGGCCCCGTCCAAATCCCGCAGTTTTTCAAGGGCATACGCCAGGCCGCTGTGCGCGTCGACATTTTCAGGTTCGCGGCGTACGGCCTCCAGCATTTCTATACGGGCGCCGTCCCAATCGTGGAACATGAGAAAAGTAATTCCGAGTTCGCGGTGTAAGTCGCCGTTTCCTGGGTCAAGCATTGCGGCCCTGCGAAGAAGTTCAACCGCTTCCTTGAATTTTCCGCCTGAGCGCATTTGATCAGCTTCTGAAACCATATGCCGCAACTCCATTTCTGAAGCGGCCGGATTGATTGGCGAAGAATCTGTCAGACGTGAACCTGCAGCGGCTCCTCGTGCGTCCACCTCCACTTGATGTCCTGCGGTCGGGGAAATGAAGTAGGACGTTTCCCGCCGGCCCGGGCATTGCACGTGGACGTAATGGTCTCTCGGTTCCACAGACGTTAGCAGGAGGACTCCGTCGCTACAGGTGATTCCCGCCTCCGTGCCATCAACATCCACTTTGCACCTGTCGGTTCCGGAGACGACGGAGACAGTTGCCGCCGAATCCTGCTTTCCGTGTTTCTTTCCGTGGAACCATTTGGGCAGGCCGTAGGCATTGGCAGCCAGGGCGAGTGCAAGGAAGAGGGCGAATTGGGAGCGCGGACGCATGGACTTTGAGTCAATGGTAGCACGGAAATCCCTGCCGGTGATCCTCGCGCCCGCAGGGAATTGCGCCCGGGGCGCAGAACCTCACAGACTTAAGCATGTTAGAATAGCTCTGATTCGGATGTTCGGAAAGATGTTGATGGAGGTGCCCGCTGGATTTCGATCTGTCCAATGAGGAACAGGAGATTAGAGACTCTGTGCGGGCATTTGCGGAACAGGAGATTCGCCCACACGTACGGGAGTGGGATGCGTCCGAACATTTTCCGGTTGAGTTGTTGCCTGCGCTTGCCGAGCTGGGATTGATGGGTGTAATGGTTCCTGCTGAATACGGCGGGGCTGGATTAGGGTACATACCCTACGTTATTGCAATTGAAGAGCTTGCAAGAGTTGACGGCTCTGTCGCACTGGTGGTGGCTGCACATAATTCGCTTTGCTCCAATCACATCTTGCTGGCCGGGAGCGAGCAACAGAAAAAGAAATACCTGGGTGCTCTGGCGCAGGGTAAGCAACTGGGATGCTGGAGTCTGACCGAGCCCGGGGCAGGATCGGATGCCGGCGGGACACGTACAACCGCTCAGCTTGAAGGTAATACCTGGGTACTAAACGGTTCCAAAACATTTACCACTAACAGCCATTACGCCGATATCTGCGTGGCCATGGCTTTGACTGACAAAGCAAAGGGCAAGCACGGCATTTCGGCGTTTATCGTTGAAAAGGGAACACCGGGTTTTCGGCCCGGCAAGGCCGAAGACAAGCTTGGCATGCGGGCAAGCAATACCGGAGAGATTATCTTCGAAGATTGTCGAATTCCCAGGGAGAATTGCCTGGGCGAAGAAGGCCAGGGATTTATTGACAGCCTGCGAGTTCTGGACGGGGGGCGGATTTCCATTGCGGCGCTTTCTGTGGGTATGGCACAGGGCGCTTTTGAAGCCTCGCTCAAGCACTCCCGTGAACGCGAGCAATTTGGACGCGCCATTGCAAGCTTTCAGGCCATCCGGTTCAAGCTGGCGGATATGGCCACTGAAATTGACGCTGCCAGGTTGTTGACGTGGCGGGCTGCGGCCATGGCGACAGAGGGCAAAAGGGTGACACGCGAAAGTTCCATCGCCAAGTTGTTTGCCAGTGAGGTGGCAGTCCGGGTTGCAGGCGAAGCGGTCCAGATTCATGGTGGCTACGGCTTCATCAAGGATTATCCTGTCGAAAAGTTTTACCGGGATGTCAAGCTGTGTACCATCGGAGAGGGTACCAGCGAAATTCAGCGGCTGATTATCGCCCGTGAATCGCTGGGCAACCCGATGTAACGGTTCCGGTGTCGAGTACGAATTGTGATGATTTGATGGGTGAATCTCTTGAACAGTGGGTCGAGAAGGTCTGTGCAGGCGACCGTCGTGCGATGGCGCGGGCCATTTCTGCCGTTGAATGCAAGGACCCCTCGAGCGTAGCGTTGCTCAGGGCGCTCTTCCACAAAGCCGGCAAGGCGTACACGATTGGTATTACCGGGTCGCCGGGGGCAGGGAAGAGTACTCTGCTCGAAAAGGTGGCCGCGGAATATCGCCGCCAGGGAAAACGCGTAGGGATTATCGCGGTCGATCCTACGAGTCCATTTTCCGGCGGGGCGATTCTGGGCGACCGCATTCGCATGCAGGCGCTGTCAACCGATGAAGGAACCTACATTCGCAGCATGGCCACGCGGGGGCGCTTAGGTGGTCTTGCGCCGGCAACTCGCGACGTCGCGCTCATCATGGATGCTGCAGGGTGTGATGTCGTGTTTGTGGAAACGGTGGGTGTGGGTCAGGACGAAGTGGAGATTGCTCGCCTGGCGGATGCCACGGTGGTCCTTCTGGTGCCCGGCATGGGTGATGACGTCCAGACCTTTAAGGCCGGGGTGATGGAAATCGCGGACCTTTTTGTGATTAACAAGGCGGATCAGCCCGGCGCAGAACGCCTGGAGCGACAACTGAACGTGCTGCTTTCCGTGGGCACGCAGCGGAGTGAACGGCTGCCTCCTATTGTTAAAACGACAGCGACAACAGGCGAGGGGATATCTGAACTGTGTGAACAGTTGGAAAAGTTTCGCGCCGCAACTGAACAGAGTTCTGCGGGACTGAATCACCAGCGTGAGAACGCGCGGTTGCACCTTCTGGAATTGCTGCGGCAGAGCCTTTTTGAAAGAGTTGCTCAGGAGCAGACGGACCAGAAACGAATCGGCGCCTACGTTGAGGACATTCTAGCGCGCCGGCGCGACCCGCATTCCATTGTGGAAGAAATGATGGAAGCGTCGGGCGTCGGCTCCGGACGTGTCTAACCATCCTGATCAGATGGCGCGCGGTTTGAAACGCGATTAAAATTGTTGGGCCGGATATCGGAAAACTTCATTCACAGGGCTAGAGAATGAAAATTCACCACCTGGGTATCGCAGTGGAGTCCCTTGAGAAGGCGGTGCCGGTGTTTGAATTGTTGCTGGGGTGCCCGCCTGATATGACGGAAGAAGTTGAAGATCAGAAAGTGCGCGTCGCCGTATTTCAGGTGGGGGAGAGCCGCATTGAGCTGCTGGAGGCGAGTTCGGCGGATTCACCGATCGCACGCTTTATCGGCAAGCGGGGGCCGGGCATCCATCATTTGACTTTGACGGTTGGCAATTTGCAGAAGACGCTGGGTGATCTCGAGCAGCGTGGCATCAAGCTAATCGACAGCACTCCGCGCCTGGGCGCGGGGGGAGAATCGATCGCCTTCCTGCACCCGTCAAGCACAGCCAGTGTTCTGGTTGAACTGCTGGAGGAAAGTGACTCCACGCAAGAATCCCCACCTCAGGAGCGGGAAAGCAAATGAAGCTGGGAGCATTTGAGATTCATGCCTTATCGGATGGAACCTTCGGTCTGGATGGCGGCCAAATGTTTGGTGTGGTGCCCAAGCCCTTATGGGAAAAGAAGCTCCCCGCTGACGAGCGCAACCGTGTGCGCCTGGGGCTGACCTGCCTGCTGGTTCGGACGGGCAAATACAACATCCTGATTGAAACGGGCATAGGAGAAAAGTTCGACGCGAAGCGCGCCGAGATTTACAACATCGATCATTCCTTGCGCCTCCCGGACGAGCTTTCCCGCCACGGCCTGTCGCTTGACGATATCGATATCGTCATCAACACCCATCTTCACTTTGACCATTGTGGCTGGAACACCCGGCGAGAGGGATCTCAATTTGTCCCGACGTTTTCGAAGGCGCGCTATTTCATGCAACGAGCGGAATGGGAACATGCCCTGCACCCCAGCGAACGTGACCGGGCAAGTTACCTGGAAGAGTGGTTTGCTCCGGCCGAACCGCAAACGGTGTTTGTTGAGGGCGCCCGCGAAATCGTTGCCGGAGTACGCGTTGAGCTTGCGCCCGGGCACGTACGCGACATGCAGTGTGTGTGGATTGAATCGGAAGGCCGGCGCGCATGCTTTATTTCAGACCTCGTCCCAACGCGAGCGCACCTGCCGTTCCCATGGATCATGGCCTTCGACCTCTATCCGCTGGATACCCTGGCTTCAAAACGACGGCTGCTCCCTCAACTGGCGGAGAACCGCGATCTTATTGTTTTTCCGCACGATGCGGAAGTCCCCTGGGGGATGCTGACGGAGGTAGACGGCAAGCTGGCGTTTCAGCAGGTTTCGGGGACCTGACATAAAGTGCGAAAAGTGGAGGATGAACCGTGGCTCAGGCAGAACTTGGGATTATTGGCGGCAGCGGACTTTATCAGATGGAAGGGCTCAGCGGCGCAAAATGGGTGCGTGTGGCGACGCCGTTCGGCAAGCCCTCGGACGCTTTCCGCATCGGAACGCTCGATGGCCGGCGTGTTGCATTTCTCGCCCGCCACGGACGGGGACATCTGCTGACTCCATCGGAAATCAACTTTCGCGCCAACATTTATGCGCTGAAGAAGCTGGGGGTGGAACGCATCCTTTCCGTGAGCGCTGTCGGGTCATTGCGGGAAGACTACCGTCCGATGGATATGGCCCTGCCTTTGCAATTCTTTGACCGCACGCGGGGGCGCATCTCAACCTTTTTCGGGGGCGGCATTGTTGCCCATGTCGGCTTTTCTGATCCCATGTGTCCGGCGGTTGTGGATGCGCTGGAGGCGGCCTGCGCGGACGCAAAAGTTACCGTTCACCGGGGAGGAACGTACGTCTGCATGGAAGGTCCTGCGTTTTCGACCAGGGCAGAATCGAACGCCTACCGAAGCTGGGGCATGGACGTCATCGGCATGACGAACCTTCAGGAAGCCAAACTTGCGCGCGAAGCCGAGATCTGCTATGCCACTCTGGCGATGGTAACCGATTACGATTGCTGGCATCCGGATCACGAGGCGGTCACCGTCAACCAGATCATCGATTATCTCAATCGCAACGTGGAGAATGCCCAAAAGATCCTGCGGGCCGGCGTCCGTCGCCTGCCCCAAAAGCGCAATTGTAAGTGTGGGTCGGCGCTGGCGCATGCGATTCTGACGGACCGCCGAGAGATTTCTCCCCAGGCAAAGAAGCGGCTGGGCTTGCTCGTTGGGAAATATCTCAAGTAAACTGAGTTGGATAGATAACATTCGCAAGTCTGGAGGGAAAGGCAAGCATTTATGTCGCTTTTGGTTGTTGGTTCTGTAGCATTTGATTCAATCCGGACGCCCCACGGGGAAGTGGAGGGTATTCTCGGTGGGTCAGCAAGCTTTTTCTCAGTTGCTGCAAGCTGGTTTGGTCCCGTCAAGGTAGTCGCTGTGGTCGGCGACGACTTCGGGGACGAGCACCTTGAGGTTTTCCGGCTTCGCTCAATTGAAACTGCGGGACTCGAACGAGCTCCGGGTAAGACTTTTCGCTGGAAGGGCGAGTATGTGGGCGACATGAATGACGCCAAAACCCTCGACGTTCAGCTCAACGTGTTCCAGAATTTCAGTCCTAAAGTTCCAGTGGCTGATTCATCGACCGAGTTTGTTTTTCTCGGCAACATCGATCCCAGGTTGCAACTCCACGTTCGCCGCCAGCTTCCCAAAGCGCGATTGGTCGCCTGCGATTCCATGAACTACTGGATTGAAGGCAGCCTTAATGATTTGAAGGAGACCCTGCGCGAGGTGGATGCGCTGGTGATTAATGAGGGCGAAGCCCGCATGCTATCCGGCTGCCAGAACCTCCGCAAGGCGGCGCGAGAAATCCAGAAGATGGGACCTGAAATCCTGGTGATCAAGCGCGGTGAACATGGCGTCACTCTATTCAACAACGGTTCCGTCTTTTCAGCACCCGCATTTATGCTGGAAGAATTCAAGGATCCCACGGGGGCGGGCGACACGTTTGCCGGCGGATTCATGGGCCACCTTGCCCGAACGGGGGACCTGTCTGAAAGCAATCTACGCCGTGCCATCGTGTATGGTTCCGTGATGGCAAGTTTTGCGGTTGAGGAGTTTGGCCTCAAACGCCTCCTGGGGCTGACGCCTCAGGAAATCGAAGGACGCGTGCGCGAATTTGCGCATCTGACCCGATTTGATGTCTGACCGGCCGCATGCCGATTCCAGATCGTTTCAGCCGATTCCAGTCCTCCCTGCCGAAATAGCCATTGCCGTCTGGGCTGCTATTGTAGTGGTAGGCCTTGGCAGCCTCCATTTTTTTTACACCCGTGGCTTGACACAACTTTACGGTGACACCTTTGCGCACATGGCCGCCGCCCGGCGGCTGTTTGATTCCCTGACGCCCGGCTATGCGGAGATTGGCAACGTGTGGTTGCCGATGTTCCAAGTGCTGGTGGCGCCGCTGAGCGTCAGTGACCACCTGTGGCGGACGGGGCTGGCCGGCAGCCTGATCGCAACGGCAGCCTTTGCGGTGAGTGGGTGGTTTTTGTTCCGGCTGGCGCTGGAGATGAACGGAAGCAAATCGGCGGCTTTCGTCACGCTGGCTGCTTTTCTGTTATGCCCCAGCATGTTTTACCTGTCCAGTACTCCCATGACGGAACCACTCGCCATCGTGTGGCTCGTGCTTGCCGTCTATGCTTTGTTCCGTTACCAGATGAGCGGCGGGGCGGGCTGGGTGGTGGCTGCGGCTGTCGCGGCATTCTTCGGCAGTTTGACTCGCTACTCGGGGTGGTACCTCCTGCCCTTTGCCGCGCTGTTTGTCCTGCTGGCGCGAAAAGGGTCGTGGAGGGGGCGTCTTTCCCGTGCAGCTCTTTTCTCCGTGATCGCAGGCTTGGGCCCGGCCCTATGGATGGTTCACGACGCCGTTGCAGCCGGTAATCCGCTCGAGTTCTACAACGGGCCCAATTCGGCGCAGGCCATTTATGCTCACCAGGTGGCCACCACAGCTTTTCGCTATCCAACGGACGGCAGCATTCTGCTTTCAGCACGCTATTACGTTGAAGACCTGAGGATCATTCTGGGGCCCTGGCTGCTTGTGCTCGCTGGGCTTGGCCTGATGATGTGGGTGCTTGAACGGCGCTTTCGCACAAGGCGAGCAGCCACATTGCTCTTGCTGGTTCTATTTCCATTTTATATTCAGGCGATGGCCGGTGCTGGCGTCGCGCTCTACGTTCCCACCTACTTTCCGCATTCGTATTACAATCTCCGTTACGGGATTGAAATGCTGCCGGGAATCGCCCTTCTTGCGTCCTTTGTCATTTCTCCGACCCTGTCACGGGGTTTTCAGACGGGAATGCTGGCGGCATGTCTGGCCGTCCTGGGGGCGCAGAACGTCTGGATGCTGGCTGGGGGAGCACGCAAACTACCCGTGGTAAGGGAGGGAATTCTCAATACGCCCTGCAAAACTCAACCCGATCAGGAACTCATCGATTTCTTCAGGAGTCACTACGACGGCCAGAGAATCCTGATGCAGCCCGGTGAGTGGCCGTGTGTGGCTCCAACTCTCGACATTCACTTCAGGAATATTCTGAGTGGGTCTAATCGGAGTTACTGGCGGAAGCTTCCCAATGGTGCGCAAAAACTGGTGGGATGGATTGTGAGCGGCGAGGGCGACCCGGTTGACATCCTGATGCGGACTTATCCGGGTGCGTTTACTGATTTTGTGCCGGTGTATCACAGGCACTTCCCTCAGCAGCAGAGCATTACGATTTACCGTCGCAAGGGTGGATAAGCCGTGCCGGATCGAAGAGGCAGTTCGCGCAACACGATCTTAATCGACTGGCGGAATGTGAATAATGTCCAAAACTTCAAAAATCACGTACACGAAACTCCACGGGCTGGGCAACGACTTTCTTGTTACCAGCAACCGCGCCATCACCGGAGATCCCCGGCCGCTCGCGAAATCGATCTGCGAGCGGCATACCGGGGTTGGTGCGGACGGGCTTCTTGTGGTGCTGAAACCCCGCAGCACGAACAACCACGCCCGAGTACGCTTCTTTAATGCGGATGGGGGCGAAGCGGAAATGTCCGGGAATGGCATCCGCTGCGCCGGAGCTTTCATGATGCGGAAGAACGCTCGTCGTCGCATCCTGAGGGTTGAAACAGCGTCCGGCGTCAAGATCCTGGAATCGTTGTCAGCGCAGACGAAGCAGGGAAAGTGGACGTTCCGGGTCAACATGGGCAGGCCCATCCTTGAACCGGAAAAGATCCCCTTTGTTGCCGGGAGACATCCTTCCCCGGTGGTGGGTTATCCGGTGGGTACGGCCAACGGGGTTCTGGCGGCAACAGTCACTTCGATGGGCAATCCGCACTGCTCGATTTTTGTTGATGACTTTTCGAACATCCCCTGGGAGGATGTTGGCCGTGAGATCGAGCGCAGCCCTTTGTTCCCAAACAGAACCAATGTGGAATTTGTCCGGATCATTTCAAGAAAGGAGATCGAGGTTCGATACTGGGAGCGTGGGGTGGGGAAGACCCTGTCTTCCGGAACCGGATCCTGTGGAGCGGTTGTGGCCTGCATTCTTAATGGGTTTACCGGGGGGGCAGTCAAGGTACGGACCCTGGCGGGGACGCTTGAAGTTGCATGGCCTGAGGATAAAGAAGTGCTTCTTTCCGGTCCGGCAGAATTGATTGCGGATGGTGTTTATTATCCGCCACGGTAGGTGGGAATCCGGGGACTTATTATTCCTCAGCGGGCTTGCTGTTTTTCCGCCTCCCCCGTCATCGGAACGAATCGAACTGGAAGGAGGCTTTCGCGCTTGAATCCTTTCGCCGTACGCCGTATCCGCATCAACGTTTGAAACTGGTCGCCGACAGGCAGTATCAGCCGGCCGCCTGGCGCCAGCTGGTGAAGAAGCGGTTCGGGAACGTGGTCCGGCGCAGCGGTTACCATGATGGCATCAAAAGGGGCTTTATCAGGCCAGCCCCTGTAACCGTCGCCCGCCCGAACTGTGACATTGGCATAGCCAAGCCGGCGCAAGCGCTCGGCCGCCTCAGTGGCCAGCGGCTCAACGATTTCAATGGAATAGACCTCCCGCACCATCACGGAGAGCACGGCAGCCTGATAGCCCGATCCCGTGCCGACTTCCAGAACACGGTCTTCCGGCCGGAGCCTCAGCGCTTCCGTCATGAACGCCACAATGTAGGGCTGCGAAATCGTCTGCTCGTGTCCAATGGGGAGTGGGCTGTCAAGGTATGCGTAAGGCTGCATTCCCGGCGGCACAAACAGGTGGCGCGGAACTTTGCGCATGGCTTCGAGCACGCGCTGGTCGCGGACGCCCCGCGTCGCAATTTGTTGTTGGACCATCAACTCCCGGACTTTGAGATGCGCGTCTGTATCCTGGGTGACAGAAGCGGTGGAAACCCGGGCCTGAGGCGGTCCCTGGCAGTCTGGGGTGGATGCCGGGAGCATCAGGACGCAGCCCAGCGCCAGCCACATTGCAGATTTACGGAGTTGCTTTGACTGCACCTTGCCCGCCTCACGCCGGTTTGATGAGCTCCGGAGTGTGTGAACGCTCCTCCTGCTTTCCTTTCGTTCGTACCCTCTGCTATTTCAAGTATCGTGACGACACTTGCGGCTGTGCAGTGATAGCGGTCACGCCGTTATGTGCAACCCTGCGACGAGAGCGGAATAAGCGAGAGACAAACGAATTTAAAACAGGGAGAGCAGAGTATAATGGGCGTAACTGAAACTAAACATGCAGTTGATCTCTGAATGGCTTAGCGCGATTTGACCGGGAGGTTCCATGACTCGATTCGGAAGGTCAGTGTTGCTGGTTGCAGTTCCCCTGCTTGTTGGAGTTACCGCCTCAGCACAGGTGCAGCATCAAGAGCACCATCCCCCGAGGAGCACCAGCAGATACATCCAGGTCCTGGAAGACCCAAGCCGGGACGCGTGGCAGCAGCCTGAAAAGGTGATTGCAACCCTCGGCCTGAAGCCGGGCGAACGGGTGGCGGATCTGGGGGCCGGCCCGGGCTATTTTACGTTGCGGTTTGCCCGAGCGGTTGGACCCACAGGCCATGTTTACGGAGTGGATGTCTCTCGCGAGATGCTGGACTATCTTGAAAAGCAGGCCAGGACCCAGCACCTGACAAACATTCAACCCGTGCTCGCAGAACCCCACGATCCCAAGCTGGCTCCGGCATCAGTGGACATGATCTTTATCTGCGATACGCTCCACCACATTTCCGACCGCGCCATGTACTTTCCGCTCCTAATGCGTGCACTCAAGCCGGGTGGCCGGCTGGTAAACATTGATTTTTACAAACGCCCTCTTCCGGTGGGCCCGCCGGTTGAAATGAAAATCCCGCAGGCGGAGATGATCCGCGAGGCCGAAGCCGCCGGATTTCATTTGATTCAGAAGTACAAATTTTTGAAGTATCAGTATTTTGTGGTTTTCAAGCGTTAGCAAGCTGCCAAGGAACCCACGAGAAGCATCCGGCAATCTGTTCGGCGCCACCCTTGAAAGGACCCTTCACAGGGAACAGGCCATCTGATGCCCCCATCGCTCAAACGGGAGCTGACCACCTTCAGCGCCACGGCCCTTGTGGTGGCGAACATGATCGGCACCGGCATCTTCACCACTACGGGATTCCTGGCCGCGGACCTGGGGCGCAGTTCGCTGGTCCTTGCGATATGGCTTGTGGGAGGTGTTGTTGCCCTGGCGGGGTGCCTGGTTTACGCGGAAATGGGCATCAATCTCCCGCGTTCGGGCGGTGAATACGTCTACCTGCGGGAAGCCTGGGGCCCGGTGTGGGGATTTGTAAGCGGATGGGTCTCTTTTTTCGCAGGTTTTTCTGCGCCGATTGCCGCCGGCGGCCTGGCTTTTGCCGCTTACCTCAGCTATTTTTCCCCTTCACTTTCTCCGTCCTCTCCCGGCGCGCTTCTGCGTTCGGGTGTCGGATGGATACATCTGGGTAACGGGCAGCTTCTGGCAGTTGGCGTTATTGCCCTGTTTGCGGTGGTCAACATCGTGGGTTTGCGCGTGGCCGCCAGCGTGCAAAATATGTTGACCCTGCTGAAGATCGGGGTCCTGAGCGTCTTTCTGGCACTGGCTTTCGTCATTGGCCATGGAAACTGGCACCATTTTGCGCAGCCTGCTGTGCGGACTTCTCCTCACGACCTTGTATTGCAGTTTGCCGTCTCACTCACCTTCGTCATGTTCGCCTACAGCGGCTGGAATGCGGCAACTTATGTAGCGGAAGAGCTTAAGTCTCCCCAACGTTCTCTGCCTTTGGCCCTGGTTGGCGGGACACTTTTGGTGATCGTCTTCTACCTGGCTTGCAACGTTGCTTTTATCTATGCGCTCCCGCTCGAAAAGTTGAAGGGAGTTCTTCCGGTCGGGTCGGAAGCGGCGCGCGCGCTGTTTGCAGGACGCGGCGGCGCGATCTTCAGCGGGATGATGGCCGCAGCGTTGCTTTCATGCATCAGCGCCATGGTGATTGTAGGGCCTCGCGTCTATTACGCCATGGCTCAGGACGGTTGTTTTTTTGCATCGGCGGCCCGGCTTCACCCGCGATTTCAGACTCCGGTGGTCGCGATCCTGTTCCAGACAGCCGCCACGGCCGCCTTGATCATCACGGGAACCTTCGAGGCGCTCATCTATTACATAGGATTTATGCTGGTGCTATTTGCAGCACTGGCAACGGCGGGAATTTTTAAACTCCGAAAGCGTCCTGGCTGGCGAAAGCTGCCTGCGGTTGACCGCTTTTTCCCCCTGGTGCCTGCTGTCTTTCTGGTGGCCAGTTGCGGAATGCTGATTTCCACCATCCAGCTTCGCCCCACAGAATCCTTTCTGGGAGTGCTGACCGTCTGCTGCGGCGCCGGTCTGTACTGGTGGACTTCCCTTCGAAGCAGGAAACGGCGTAGAGTATAAAATTCGTAACAGCCCATGGGGTCGCAGAGTTTCCAGAACCGGCGAATGAGTCGTTTTTTCAAAACCATGCTTGGATCGGTCCGATGGCGGGTGGCCCTGCCTGCCGTTCTTGCCGCGTTCCTTCTGTTAATACCCGGAACGGCCATCGGACTCGCGCAGAATCCTCCAATCCGATACCTGCTGGATTTGAGAAAGCCGGCGTCACATCTGGTCAACGTCACCATGCAGGTGCCGCAGGCCGGTCCGGGAACCGAATTTCAGATCCCCACGTGGAACAACCTCTATCAAATTCGTGACTTTGTTCGCAACGTACAGGACGTACATGCGGAATGTGGTGGGCAGCCGGCACCCCTGCGTCGAGTGGACACCAACACATGGGCAAGCGAAGAGCGCTGCTCCGATCTGGAGATACAATACGAGGTCTACGCAAACCGGGACGACGTTTTCTCGGCAGTTCTTGACAGCCGCCACGCCTTCCTGAATTTTGCGCTGCTGCTATTTTATCTGCCGCAAGAGCGCAAGCGCCCCGTAGGCGTTAAATTCCTGCTGCCCAGTGGCTGGAAGCTGGTGACGATGCTGGATGACGGTCCTGGGCCTGGCCAATACCAGGCGCCGGACTACGACCGTCTGGTGGACAGCCCTGTCGAAGCGGGAAATTTTCAGCAGTACGACTATGTTCAGAAGGGCGCGACGTACCGCATTGTCGTGGATGGGGATCAGAGTCTTTATTCGCCAGAGCGGCTCCTCGGAGTGCTCAAGAAGACTACCGCCACTGAAACAGGCCTGATGCAGGATGTTCCGTTCAAGCGTTACACCTTCATGTTCTTTTTCCCTCCGAAGGGGAGTGGCGGTATGGAACATCGGAACGGCACGGCGATCAGTATCCCTGCCGCCGATATGCGCGCGGGCCTTGAAACCCTAGAAGGTATTTCCGCACATGAGTTTTTCCATCTCTGGAATGTGAAGCGCATCCGCCCCCAGGGGCTCGAGCCCATTGATTATATCCACGGGAACGATACCAGCGATCTGTGGTTTTCTGAAGGCGTTACCAGCATGTATGCGGAAGTTGTCCAGCTGCGTTCCGGGCTGATCCGCAAAAGGCAGTTTTACGGGCACCTGGCCGAGGAGATCAACCAGCTCAGGGCACGACCGGCGAGGCAGTTCGAGAGTGCCGCTGAATCAGGACGCGAAGCCTGGCTTGAGAAGTACCCTGATTACTCGCGGCCGGAACGAAGCATTTCCTACTACAACAAGGGAGAGTTGCTGGGCTATCTGCTTGACCTTGGAATCCGCCATGCGAGTGATAATCGGTACAGCCTGGATGGCCTCATGCGGCAACTGAACAACAACTTCGCCAAACGCGGGCGCTTCTTTACGGATGCCGACCTTGAAAGCGTCATTTCTCACTTTGCGCCACGGTTCCCTGTCGAAGTGTTTTTCCGCGAATGCATCAATGGGACCGGCGATCTCGATTATGCAAAGTATCTCGCCTATGCAGGGTTGGAGTTGAAGAGCGAAACAAGATTAGTGCCTGACCTGGGATTCCAGTCGCTCCAGGGTTTCATGGGCCCCATTCACGTGGAGACGGTTGCTCCTGGCAGCCCTGCGCAGAAGGCGGGGATTCAGTCCGGCGACGTCCTTCTCAAAATGAACGGTGTTGTGCTCCCGGTGATAGCCGAACGCGAATTGATTTACCTCAAGCCGGGGGAGAAAGTCACGTTCATGGTTCAGCGTGGCGCAAAGGTCCTTGATATTGGGTTTCGACTGGGATCCAGGAATGCGACGATATATCAGGTGATAGAATTGCCGAACGCCTCGCGCGCTCAACTTGCGGTCCGCACCGGCTGGCTGAAGGGTGAAACGGGGAAAGGAACGGCAGCGGGAAACTGATGGTCAGAGCATTGCTTGTGTATGCCGTCATTGTTCTGTACCTGCTGATACTTGCCCCTCCCTTGCTCCTTTGGAGCGCCATTACCGGGAACACCGACGCTCTTTACTCCGTTGGCATTTTCGGAGCGAAGACTGCTTTGTGGATGGCCGGAGTCACAATAACTGTCATCGGCAGTGAAAACATTCCAGCGGGAGAGGCTGTGGTCTATATGCCCAACCACCAGAGCAACTGTGACCCGCCGGCTGTAGCCGCCATCCTTTCGCCTGTTCTGGTCATGGCAAAGAAAGAATTTTTCCGCGTCCCACTTCTGGGCACCGGGATGCGGATGCGCGGTTTTATACCTGTGGACCGGACCCATCGTGAACGAGCTTATGCCGCGGTGGAGCAGGCGGTCGCCGCCCTAAAGACAGGCCATTCGTTCCTGGTGTTCCCGGAGGGGACACGGAGCAGGACCGGACGCCTGCAGCCCTTTAAAAGGGGCGTCTTTGTGATGGCGATCGAAGCGGGCGTGTCCATTGTGCCGATCTCGGTTTCAGGCGCCAACAGGATTATGCGCCCGGGCGATTTCAGGATTCATCCGGGGCCGGTTCGAATCACCATCCACAACCGTGTCCCGACCGTGGGTTGCAGCCTTGAAGACAGCTCAAAAATCGCAGCGCAGGTCCGTCAGGCGGTTATGGAAGGGCTTTCGGCTGAGGAACAACCGCTTGAACCGGACGCCGCCTGAATGGTGCCGGCCAAGGAAGTTTTTTCAAAGTCCTCGCCACCTGTAGTCGATGCTACTTACTCATTTTGATCTGGAGTCTTCGGGCGCTTCATGAGCCTGCGCACGGCCGCATGGATCTCCGGGAGGCGGGCGTATGCTGCTGAACATTTGAGCCAGCGGGAATTGTCCATGGCAGGATATCCGGAAACGATCTTGTTCGGTTCAACGTCGGAGGGAATTCCAGTCTGGGCTGTGGCAATCACGTTATCGCCAATTGTCAGATGCCCTGCAACCCCCACCTGGCCCGCCAGAACCACGTTGTTCCCAACCTTGCAACTGCCTGCCAGCCCTGACTGGCCACAGAGCAGGGAATTCTGACCAATGTCGCAGGCATGCCCCACCTGGACAAGGTTATCCACCTTAACACCCTGGCGAAGCCTGGTTACGCCCACTGTAGCGCGGTCAATGCAGGCATTTGCCTGCACTTCGACCCCGTCCTCGATGACAACCGTTCCAGTCTGAATGATTTTGTAGTAGGAGCCGTCAGCCTGGCGGGCGAATCCGAAGCCATCGCTGCCAATAATGGCTCCGTTTTGCAGAATCACGTCATTGCCGATCTGGACGTTTTCCCGGACAACGGTGTGGGAGTGGGCAAAAAAACGATGCCCGATTTTGGCCCCCTGATAAATCATCACATGGCCCTTGATGACGCAATCGTCACCTATTTCAACGCCCCGCTCAACCACCACGTAAGGGCCAATCGAGGGATTCTTGCCCACCTTGGATTCCACAGCGATGACTGCGGTTGGATGAATGCCGGGCTCCGGGCGTACCGGTGGATAAAAAAGCTCGAGCGCCTTCGCAAAATCCAGATAGGGGTTGGCGGACCTCAGGGCTGGGCGACCTGGGTCTGGATCCTGCGCCGACAGGATGACGGCTGCGGCCTGCGTGGTTTGAAGTTTTCGCCGGTACTTGGGATTGGAAAGGAAAGTTAATTCGGACGGCCCCGCCTCTTCAATGCCGGCGATGGCGGAGATTTCAAGCTCCTCCGGCCCTTCCAGCGCACAACCGAGCTTTTTTGCAATGTCACCCAGCCTCATGGCGTTCAGCTCCTTCTAAAGAAAGGGGCGTTAGTAAACAGGTAGCCCCATGCTTTCCTCTGCCTTGGAATTATTGCCTCACGTGAAAGGTTATCAAGCGCGGCGGGCAGTGACAATAGTCAGTACAAATGTACCGGTACTACGTTGCCGTAGATTCCGGCCGAAAATTTCATCACAGTGGTTGAGAAGCATGTATCCCCAATTAGTGGCGCCGGCCCGGGAGGGGCTGCTGGCTTAGGGACCGAAAGCGTAAAGGTGCGTGCAGGAAATTCCGATACCTGAATTGGAGACGAGCAAAATGAATCACGGACGGAAAGGCATTCGTGGCGGAACAAGGATACCCGTGGAGTTCCCGGTCCATATTCGATGGAAAACACAGGCGGGGAGGGAACGAGACGCTGAGGGGAAAACAGCGAGCATGAGCGGAAATGGCCTGTTTATTCTGGCCCCGGTTCGGCTTCGACAAGACACGCCCATTGAGTTCACTGTTTTATTTCCATCAGAGGTTACCGGGACCCCCATGCAGTTGCAGTGCGTGGGGCGGGTGGTTCGCCAGCAGAAATCCGGGGCGCCGGCAGGGCTTGGAGTGGTTATTGACGATTATTGTTTTGCTCCTATAAAGCGTTCCGCATAGTTTGTCCAAAGTCGATGCCTCTCAAGGTCCATTGACCCGGTCAGAATGGCTTGCCGCATCGAATGTGCTGCCCCGGCCACAAGGCATTCCGTGATAGTTCGTTTTCCCTGAGTTTAAAAATGCCACCGAGAAAGCGCACCAACAATAAGGCCAGGGTGAAAATCCTGATTGCGGACAGTGAAGGAGTTTTCCGCCTGGGGCTCAAGAAGCTTTTCAGCGTTGAGGATGATCTTCGAGTTGTCGCTCAGGCTGAAAATGGTCTGCAACTTTTGGCAATGGTCAAAACATTCCGGCCGGATCTCGCTCTGGTCCAGCAGGAGATAGCGCTGAACGGCTGCCAGAGACTTCTCGATCAAATCCACGGGGTTTCTCCGACATGTTTGGTGATTATAACTGCATCCCATATGACTGGAATTGAGCAAGAGCAGCTGATTCGGGACGGAGCGTCCGGTGCGATCCCAAGATCGGCGCAGCCGGAGGTCTTTGTGGAGAATGTCCGGAAGGTGCTGAGCGGTGAAGTCATCCAGTCGCCACAGAATCATAATGGCAACGGGCTTGTTTCCCCTTCCAGCCCACCCCACTCACGCCCCATCGACACCCTGACGCCCAGAGAGAAGACCATCATCAGTTGCCTGACGCAGGGGCTCCGAAACCGTGACATTGCCGGGCACCTGACGATTACTGAGCAAACAGTGAAGAACCATCTCCGGTCCATTTACGACAAAGTGGGGGTTTCAGACCGGCTGGAACTCGTTCTTTACGCCATCCATCAACGGCTTGAGTTGCCACCCGTAAATTTATACGGTTAAGAATCTGCTTGTCTTTTTCTTGCCGACGCGAAATTACACAGCACAAGCCGCGCCTGAGTGGTTTTACATGGCATGCTTTGTCTCGGTGGTGGAGTGGAGGAAAAGGCCTGGCGCAAGGGGGGGCGGATGACTATTGAAAAAGCAATTTGGTTTTACGAAACGGCTTGTGCTAAGATGCGATTCGATTTATTGCCATCGTGCCAGGCGGTTTCCGGTTATTTTTTCCATGAATGTTTGCTATTTTGTTGAGACGGCGGCACTTGTTATTGACAAAGTCGGGCGTGTTTCAGATGATCATAGCTGTTTTAGAAGACGTTTCAGTTCATCTCGAAGGGTTAGCAGTGACATTTTCCATGAAGCATCGCTGAATTCATAAAGTAACAAGTCATTTATTATATTTAATATAGAAGTATTATATTAATATATTTAGTTAAGTTATCAGACTTTGGATCGGATCAAGGAAGACTCATCGAATGACGGGTCCACTCGCCAATATTTCGTCGGAGGTTGCCAGCTTTCTGGATTACGCCACTGTCGAGAAGGGTCTGGCGCCAAACAGTATTTTGAGCTACGGTCGCGACCTTCGCAAGTTTGCTGCATACCTCCACAACTCAGACCTGGCACTCGAAAGGGTCCGGCACGAGGATATCCGCAAGTTTCTTGAGACCCTTTACCGGCAAGGTCTGAGCTCCCGGTCTGTGGCGAGGCAACTGGCTGCACTCCGCCATTTCTTCCAGTTCCTGGTGAAGGATGGGAGGTTAAAAGTTGATCGAGCCCGCGAGGTCGAGGCTCCTCATCTTTCCCATTCTTTGCCCAAGTATCTGAATTTTGAAGAAGTTGAGAGTTTGCTTGCGCAGCCCGATACCTCGACCCCCCAGGGCCTTCGCGATCGCGCCATGCTTGAGCTGCTTTATGCCACCGGCATGCGTGTTTCGGAACTTCTCAGCGTGCGCGGGGAGGACTTTGAACCGAACCTGGGGATCGTCCGCTGTGTCGGGAAGGGGCAAAAGGAACGGCTGATCCCTGTGGGGAAGTCGGCTTTGCGTGCCGTGGAGGCCTATCTCCGGCATGGGCGAAGCACGCTTGCCAGGCAGCGGGAGCTTCCATATCTTTTTCTGAATCAGCGCGGTGGCCAACTCTCGCGCGTTGGATTCTGGAAGATCCTTGGCGCCTACGGGCGCCGGGCGGGAATCCGCGTATCCCTAACGCCGCACATGATCCGGCATTCTTTTGCCACCCATTTGCTGGAGCGGGGGGCCGATTTGAGATCAATCCAGACGATGCTGGGTCACAGCGATATTTCGACGACCCAGATTTATACGCACGTCCTCAAAGAGCGACTGCGCCAAGTCTATCAAACTCATCACCCGCGCGCCTGAGGTTCGCGGCCAATGAGGGATCGCGTGTAGAAAACCATGACCGATTACAACTTTCTGATGGAGAGCCGGCTCTCACCTGCCCAGTTCCAGCTGGTGAATGAGCTCAGCCGGATAGCTTATGCCGGGGGCATCAACCTTTATCTGGTGGGCGGGGCGGTCCGCGACATGACGTTCGGCCAGGCTGTCGTCCGCGATCTGGATTTTGCCACCGAAGGAAACAACCAGAAGATTCTGCATTACTTGCTTTCCAGGAAGCCGAAGGCGACGGAATCCCGCAAAGCTACGTCCGCATGGGCACTGGGTACGGCTGAAGTGGTCAGCACCAGAATGGACAAGCGGCGCGGTTCCGCAGAGCTTTGGTTCAGCAATGGAGTTCGTGCTGAAATTTCCCAATGCCATCAGGAAATTCCCACCCGGCCCGGGCGGCCGCCGGCGATCAAGCCCGCCATGATTTTCGAGGACCTGAAGGGGCGGGACTTTGCTTTTAATGCGATGGCTATTTCCCTGCATCCCAATTCCCGTGGGCTTCTGCTGGATCCCAAGAACGGCGCGGGGGACCTTGAGAGGCAGGAAATCCGGGCCCTTCATTCGCGGAGCTTCTGGGACGATCCTGTCCGCATCTATCGACTGTTGCGGCTGGGCCTGCGTTTTGGATTCAAACTTGATGAAAAGACGCAACGATGGCTGGACGCGGCCATGGAAGAGCGGATATGGGCCGACCTTCCGGCGGACGAGCAGGCCATTGAGATTGAAGCGGTGCTGCGGGAGGATAATCCGGAACGGGTGATCAAGATGTATCAGGATCGCGGTCTCCTGGCGGGTCTTGACCGAAGCCTGACGCGAGTTGACTTTAACCGCTTCCGAAAGCTCTCCGCACTTGCCCGCAAGTCTCCCGGTGAGGACATGTTCCTGCTGAATTTTGACTGCCTTGCAGCAAAACTGAACGCTCCCCAGAGGCAGCGTCTGGCCAGGAAGGCTCTCGTCGATCCCAGGCGCGTGAAACTTGCGCTCAACCTGGACCGTGAGGCGAAAAAAATCGCCCGCCTGCTTTCAGGCGCCAAATGCGCAACGCCCAGCCAGGCCTACAGGTTGCTTTCGCAGCAACCCAGGCCGGTGCTGCTTTACCTGCTGGCTTACTATCCCCAGGCAAAGATTCAGAGCCGCATCAAGAATTTCCTGGTGAAAGCTCCCCTGGTTCGTTCGCGGCTGCCGGAAAGCGACCTGCTGGTGCTGGGCGTAAAGCCCGGTCCAAAGTTTGACAAGATTCTGGAACGCATCTTTTTCGACCAGTTGGATGGCAAAATCAGGACCCAGCAGCAACTGATTCAGTCACTGCGGTCGCTTTCGGGCATTAAAGATAGCCCGGCGCCGCCGGTCCTGCCTGCCAAACCTGCCAAGGCAGCCCCAACCGCCCAGCCCGCTAAAGCCGCCAAGGCAGCAAGCAATGCAAATCCAGCTAAAGTTGGTAAGACCGCCAAAGCTGCCAGTACAGCCCAAACCGTCCAACCCACTAAAACCGCAAAGGCAGCAAGCGATGCAAAGCCGGCTAAAACCGATAGGGCCGCCAAAGCTGCCAGGGCTGTGAAATTTCCGAAGGCTGTCAAGGCCGCGAAAGCTGCGAAAGGCGCGAAGGCGGCCCACCCCAGGCGGGCGGGACGCCTGGCCAGGGTCGCCCAGGCCGTGGCCAAACGGAAAAAGAAATAAGAAGGGCCGGGGCTGAGCGGCGCTCTCATAATCTGTAAGTATAGGGAAGTTGCAGGAAGCAAGGCATCAGCAGATGACTATCAGGAAGCGGGGGTGACAGGAAAATATGGGTAAATTCATTTTTGGCATCATTATCGGAATCCTTGTAGTCCCGGGAGTGTTTTACCTTTACTGCATATCGGGGCGCGCACCGGTTGCTACCGCATCGGCGCCAATGCCGTTCGAGACTTTCTTTGCCAAGACGGCGCTGCATGCCACGATCAACCGTGATGCGCCCAAAACCAAAACCACCCAGGCCAGCGAAGGCGAGTTGCTGGCAGGGGTCGACGTCTACCGGCACAACTGCGGCGGCTGTCACGGTGTTCCAGGACGGCCGCAGTCCAATGTTGCGAAGGGGATGTTTCCCCGGCCCCCTCAGCTTTTCGCGCCGGGCCATATGGTTACGGACGATCCCATTGGTGAGAGCTACTGGAAGGTGAAACATGGGATCCGCCTGTCGGGCATGCCGGGCTTTACCGGGCTGCTGACCGATGAGCAGATATGGAACGTCAGCCTGCTGGTGGGGAACGCCGACAAGCTGCCGCCCTCGGTCACGATGGCGCTGACAGCCCCTCCGCAGATGCCGCCTGCTCCTAAAGGTCAAACCCCGGCGGCAGGCAAGTCCGGGAAGTAACAGAACGCTCGGGAAATTGTACGGGACCGGCCCCTGTTGGAACCAGGTGGCCGGTTTCTTTTTGCTGGCAGTGGAGGGCGCGCAGTTGCGGAAACCGTGAAGCGGCCCTCAGTCTCGTGACGCAAAGCATAACACTTTTACAATCTCCAGTTTAGAGCGTCTCTCCTGCCTGTTTGGAGCTGTGTTTATTCCGCTTTCGGAGAATTGTTTAAACTCCTGCATCACACCTCCGAGCCGATTTTTGGTAGAATGTCTCGGAATGGCTTCCGAAAATTTTGTTCATCTGCACTTACACACGGACTATAGTCTGCTCGATGGCGCTTGCGGGATTGGCCCGCTGATGGACCTGGCCGCCGAGCGCAAGATGCCGGCGGTGGCCGTAACCGACCACGGGAACCTGTTCGGCGCCATAAAGTTTTACGAGGCGGCCCGCAAGCGCGGCATCAAGCCCATCATCGGCTGCGAAGTTTATGTGGCTGGCACGAACCGCTTTGACCGTTCGCCCGACGCCGACCGGCCCTATCATTTTGTCCTGCTCTGCGAAAACGACCGTGGCTATCAGAACCTGGTCAAGCTGGTTTCCGCGGCCTATACCGAAGGCTACTATTACAAGCCGAGAATCGATAAAGATTTGCTCTCCCGCCACTCGGAAGGGTTGATCGCGCTTTCGGCCTGCCTGCGCGGTGAAGTGGCCGTGGCGCTTTCGGCGGAGCGCTATGAAGCCGCCGTGCAGTCAGCCCATGACCTCGAGGACATCTTCGGTAAAGGAAACTTTTTCCTGGAAATCCAGGACCAGGGGATGCCGGAGGAGCACAAGATCAACCCGGACCTGGTTCGGCTGTCGCGCCAGACGGACATTCCGTTGATCGCCACCAACGACTGCCACTATCTGACGCGTGACGACGCACGCGCGCAGGAGGTTCTGGTCGCCATCCAGACCGGGAAGACCCTCAGCGATCCCAACCGGATGAAGTTCCCGACCGACCAGTTTTTTTTCAAGACTTACGAGGAAATGTCGGCGGTGTTTAGTGAAATTCCTGACGCCGTAACCCGCACGCTGGAAATTGCGGAGCGCTGCCATATTCAGCTGGACAAGAAAGAGCACGTTTTCCCGCACTTTGAAGTTCCGCCCGGCGAGTCGCTGGACAGTTTTTTTGAACGGGTTACCCGGGAAGGTTTTGCGAAGCGGATGGAACGGCTGGATCGACTGCGCGCGGCAGGGAATCTGCGGCACCCGCTCGAAGCCTACCACGACCGCCTGGAGCTTGAGCTGGAACTGATCAAGCAGATGCACTTTTCGGGTTATTTCCTGATTGTGTGGGATTTTATCCGTTACGCCCGCGAGCAGTGCATACCCGTCGGCCCGGGGAGGGGATCGGCGGCCGGCAGCCTGGTTTCCTACGCGCTGCACATTACAGACGTTGACCCGCTGCAGCACGACCTGCTGTTCGAGCGGTTCCTCAACCCTGAAAGGATTTCTTTTCCCGATATCGATATCGACTTCTGCATGCGCCGGCGCGGAGAGGTGATCAATTACGTCACTGAGAAGTACGGCCGCGAAAACGTCAGCCAGATCATCACCTTTGGGACCATGGGCGCCAAGGCGGTGATTCGCGACGCCGGCCGGGCGCTGGATATGCCGTTTGCGGAAGTGGACAAGATCGCCAAGCTGGTTCCCACGGTGCTGAACATCTCGCTGGAAGAGGCGCAGAAGCAGTCCGCGGAACTTCGCCAGTTGAAGGAGCAGGACCCGCGCGTGGCGGATCTGCTGCAGATTGCCGGGCGGATCGAGGGATTTGCGCGGCACGCTTCCACCCATGCCGCAGGCGTCGTGATCTCACCACAGCCGCTGCAGGAAATCGTGCCGCTCTACAAGAGCAGCAAAGACGAAATAACTACCCAGTATGCGATGGACGACCTGGAGAAAATCGGTCTGCTGAAGATGGATTTTCTGGGGTTGACCACCCTGACCGTCCTCGACGACTGCCTGAAACTGATTGAAGGTACGCGCGGCGAAAAGCTTGATCTCGATGCGCTGCCGAAAGACGACGCCGAATCCTATGAGCTGCTGAGCAAGGGGCTCACGGCTGGCATCTTCCAGTTTGAAAGCCGCGGCATGACGGAAATCCTGCGGCGCGTGAAGCCCAGCCGCCTGGCTGACCTGACGGCCTTGAACGCTCTTTACCGGCCCGGCCCCATCCAGGGCGGCATGATTGACGACTTCATTGCCCGCAAAACCGGCAAGAAGCGCGTGACCTATGACCTTCCTCAATTGAAGGACATTCTGGACGAAACCTATGGGGTGATCGTTTACCAGGAACAGGTGATGCAGATCGCCGCCGCGGTGGCGGGATTCAGCCTGGGCGAAGCCGATGTTCTGCGCCGCGCCATGGGAAAGAAGAAGCATGAAGTGATGGCGGCCATGCGGGAGAAGTTTCTGGCAGGCGCCAAAGAGAAGCGGGTGCCGGCCGATAAGGCGGAGAAGCTGTTTGATCTGATGGCGCAATTCGCCGCGTATGGTTTCAACAAGTCACACTCCGCCGCCTACGCCATGGTGGCCTATCACACGGCCTACCTGAAGACCCACTATTCGGTGGAATTCATGGCCGCGCTGCTGACCTCGGAAATCGGCAATCCGGACAAGCTGACGCATTACCTGAATGAATGCCGGGATATGGGCATTGATATTCTTCCCCCTGACATCAACTCCAGCGAACGGACATTTACCCCCTCGAACGGCCAGATTCGTTTTGGCCTGACGGCCATCAAGAACGTGGGAGACGCGGCCATTGTTTCCGTGGTGGAAGCGCGCAATAAGCTGGGGCGCTTTGACAACCTGTTTCAGTTTTGCGAACACGTTGACCTGCGCCTGTTGAACAAACGGGTGATTGAGAGCCTCATCAAGGCGGGCGCGGCGGACTCGATGGGCGCCCGGCGATCGCAGTTGCTGGCCGTGCTGGACCGCGCCATGGAGTGGGGCCAGCGCCGGCAGCGCATGGTGGAAAGCGGACAGCACGGGCTTTTCGGCGGGGGTGACGATTCCGCCGGTGCGGCCCCGGCCGAGCTCCCCGGCGTTCCCGAGCTGAGCGAAACGGACCGCCTGGCCGGCGAAAAAGAATTGCTGGGTTTTTATGTGACCGGCCACCCGCTGGAGAAATATGCTTCCCAACTGCGGGAATTGACCCAGACCAACAGTTCCAGCATCGATGAGTTGCAGAATGACGACCCCATTACGCTGGGCGGCATCCTGACCAACCTGCGCATCCGTCCCAGCAAAAAAGGAAAGATGTGGGGCGCGGCAACGCTGGAAGACCTGCGGGGAACGGTGGACCTGTTGGTTTTTCCGCAGACGCTGGAGAAAATTCAATCGGTGTTGAAGCCGGATGCGGCCTTGCTGATCAAGGGAAAGGTCCGGCACGATGAGAACTCGCGTGCCAAGGTTGTGGTGAGCGAGGCCAAACCCCTTGACGCGGCCGTCAACGGCAGGAAACCGGCCTTGCACATCCGAATCAATCCCGCGGAAGTTTCCGACCGCCTGTTGGGTGAACTGGAGGGCCTGCTGCGCTCGCACCCCGGGCACAATCCCGTGCTTTTTGAGTTGGAAAAACCCGGCGACTTCCGGGTGGTGATGAAGCCGCAGTATCCCCGGGTGGTGGACGCTAACGACGAACTGCTGGCCGGCTTGCGTGGACTGCTGGGCGAACAGTCGGTTACCGTAGAGAAACCCAACGGCGCCGCAAACCGGATGTAAAATGGACTCGGAATTCCCATGTGCGGGCCGGACAGGCGGCCATTTCCTATGACCAAACCAAGTGGACAACAAGCCGTTGTACAGGCATTGGAAAAGCAGATTGCGGAGCTCAAGCGCCAGCCGAACCCCGTGGCCGGCGAAGAAATCGACCGCCTTCAGGAGCAGATTGATTCACTGCGCAGCGGGTCTGAAACAGCCAATAAGGACGCCTGGAGCCGCGTTCTGCTGGCGCGGCATCCCCAGCGTCCCCATACGCTGGACTTCATCCAGATGCTCTTTGCCGACTTCACAGAGCTCTACGGCGACCGGCGTTTTGGCGACGACGGGGCCATGGTGGGCGGCTTTGCCCGCTTCGACGGCCGGCCCGTAATGGTGGTGGGTCAGCAGAAGGGACGCGATACCAAACAGAAGTTGCATCGCAACTTCGGCATGACCAATCCGGAAGGTTACCGTAAGGCCTTCCGGCTGATGCAGCTGGCCTCCAAGTTCAATCTGCCCATTATCACTTTTGTGGACACGCCCGGAGCGTATCCCGGGATTGGGGCCGAAGAGCGAGGGCAGGCCGAAGCCATTGCCTTCAACCTGAAGGAAATCACCAAGCTGCGGGTTCCAATTGTGCCGGTGATTCATGGCGAGGGCGGCAGCGGCGGCGCGCTGGCTATCGCTGTGGGCGACCGTGTGCTGATGCTGGAAAACGCCATCTACTCCGTGATTGCTCCTGAAAGCTGCTCTTCCATCCTGTGGCGGGACTGGGAGCATAAGGCGGAAGCCGCTCGCATTTTGAAGATGACAGCGGACGATCTTTTGGGTTTTAAAATCATCGACGAGATTGTTCCCGAGCCTCCGGAAGGCGCACATGCTGACCCGCAGGCTGCCGCCACGGCCCTCCGGAACGCCCTGGAACGAAGCCTCACGGAGCTTTCCTCCCTCTCTCTCGATGAACTGCAAAGCCGGCGCAATGAGCGGCTGCGCACACTTGCCACCTTTGTCACTGAAGCCTGACCCCCGTCCGGCTGCATCTTTGCGCGCGCTTGAACATCCATTCGGCCTATGGTCAGCGTGGTTATTCCGACCTACAACGAAGAGGCTTCCATTGCCGCTGTCCTGGGCCGGCTGAAGCGCGTCCGCGGGGATTTTGAAGTGCTGGTTGCAGAGGGCAGCAGCACCGACCGCACCGCGGAAATTGTGCGGGAGCTTGCCGGCGGCTATCCGCACCCGCTGCACCTGGTGGAAAGCGTTCGCAACCGGGCCGTGCAGTTGAACCAGGCGGCAAAGCGGGCGGGAGGTGATTGCTTGCTGTTCCTCCACGCTGACATTTTTGTTCCAGCGGAAACCGTGGAAGCCGTGGAGCGGAGCCTGCGCGACCCGGCGGTGATCGGCGGGAATTTTCAGATTGTGTTTGAGGGTGACACGTTCGTCGAAAGTGTTTTTACCTGGTGTTACCGTGTGCGGCGGCCTTTTGGGATCTATTACGGAGACTCGGGGGTGTTTGTTCGCCGCGAACTCTTCGAGCGGCTGGGCGGCTTTAAGCCCATCCCCATTATGGACGACTACGAATTCGTGCGGCGAATGGAACGCGCCGGGCGCACCGTCTGCCTTGAACCTCCCATGCTGGTCTCTGACCGCCGCTGGCGCGTCCAGGGTCTCTTTCCAACGCTCTTCAGCTGGGTCTGGATTCAAACCCTCTTTTCGCTGGGCGTTCCCGCCGAACACCTGGCGCGGTGGTACGCCCCCGTGCGAAATGATCCCAACTCTCAGTAAAGCCCCCGAGGAGCGCCTCGCGGCAACACCGCATCTCCTAAGCTTGACCGCACCGTTCGTTCTCAAGTAGATTGATGCGGTAACGATGGCCGCCAGTCAAATCGAAGGTTCCCCGTCTCCGCCCGGCAGCGAGTGGGATCAAAGCCACAAAAGGCCGGTGCGCCCCCTGGCGATCGCAGTTCTCGCAGGCGGGTTTGTGTTCCTCTACTTCAGCTTGTTTTATCTCCCGGACATTCCCATCCACCTTCTGACGGACCAGGTCACCCTGCTTTTTGACGCCCGGCAGATGTTGGACGGGCGCATGATCTATCGGGATTTCTTTCAGTTCACGCTGCCGGGGACGCAAGTTGTTTATTTTGGCCTGTTCAAGATGTTTGGTGTCCGAACATGGATTCCGAACGCCATGCTGATCGTGCTGGGGCTCAGCATCATGGTGCTGATGGTGGTGATCGGCAGAAAGGTTGTTCCCGCCAGGGCCGCCTTGCTTGCTGCCGCGCTGTTCCTGGTCGTGCCTTTTCGCAGCCAGCTTGACGGCACACACCACTGGTACAGCACGCTGTGGGTGATGGGCGCCCTTGCCCTGATCATGGAGGCCAGGACGTCTGCCCGCCTGGCCGGCGCGGGCGCATTGCTTGGGCTTTCAACCTGCTTCACACAGACAAGGGGACTGCCCGCAGCGGCTGCCGTGGCTCTGTTCCTGGTTTGGGAAACTCGAAGGAAAGGATGGACATTCCGCCGGTTCTGGAGGCTGCAATTTCACTTTTGGTGGGCATTCATTGCAGTTCTTGTGGGATTCAATGCCTATTTTGCGTGGCAGACTGGTCTGGGTAAATTTCTGAGCGACACCGTACTCTTTGGGCTTCGCTACTTTCCCGCAGTGGGCTGGAACACCTGGAGAGTCTATATGATTGACGTGCCGTACCTTCATCCGTGGTATCGTCTGCCGGCCCTGGGCGTCTTTCTTTCAATTCATCTTCTGATTCCCCTGATTTACATTCTCTTCTTCGCACGCTACTGGACTGCCGCAAAACAAAATCCAGACGCCCCTTGGGACCGCCTGATGCTGCTGAGTCTTACGGGATTATTCATTTTCATCGGAATCGCATCTGCGCCGTCATGGCTGCGCATCTGTGCGGTTTCTCCTCCAGGGTTGATCCTGTTCGTATGGTTTTGGAATTTGCCGGGAAGGACTCGCGGACTTCGGGTCAAGGCGATTTGGGCCCTTGTCGTACTCCTGGCGCTTGGCGAATGCGCCGAGCGCCAGGTTCGATGGCATCAGACTATCAACCTGCCCACCGGCCGAACTGCCGTCTTGCAACCCAGATTGCTCGAATCTTTGCAATATTTCCGCCAGATAACCCGGCCGGGAGACTATTTCTTTGGCGATGAATTGTTCAAGTATCTTTTGGATCTTCGAGACCCTGCCCGCGTAGCGCACGTTACCCCAACGGACTTCACACGTCCGTCACAGGTTGAGAGCGTCATCGAGGGCCTCAGTACCCATCATGTGAAATACGCGCTCTGGGCAACCAACCTCGACCTGCCGCCGGCCCGCTACGCCGGCCACAATAATCTGGGCCCGTTACGCGATTACCTGAGGCGCCATTACCACCTTGTCAGGATGTTCGGGGGCGGCGGAATGGTCCTGGAAAGGAATGCCGGGCCCGGGAATGCGGCAAAGCCGCCGGCCGGGCCGGCGAACAAAAGATCGAGAGAGAAGTGAAGTTCAATGGTCAGAGGGTTTCGGGTGGAGACGGCAAAAGCAGTGGATTGCCCTGTGGGCGTCCTGCGCAAACATCGGCTCTACTCCAACTCTCCTGCCACGGCGGTGGTAAATTCATCGGTGGTGGCTTTGCCTCCCACGTCGCGTGTCAGGTGTTTGCCCTCGCGGTAGACTTTGTGGATGGCCTTTTCCGTGCGGTTGGCAACGTCGGCCTGATCCAGGAGACGCAGCATCAGGATGGCCGAAAGCATCATGGCGGTGGGATTGGCGAGATGCTTGCCGGCGATATCCGGGGCGCTGCCATGCACGGCTTCGAACAGCGAGCAATCGGCGCCGATATTGGCGCCCGGAACCAGTCCCAGGCCTCCCACCAGCCCCGCGCACAGGTCTGAAACAATATCGCCATAAAGATTTTCAAGCAGCAGAACGTCAAACCTTTCCGGCCGCATCACCAGCTGCATGCAGCAGTTGTCGATGATGTAATCGTCCTGCTCAATTTCCGGGTACTCTTTGGCCACTTCGCGGATGGAGTCCAGGAACAGGCCGTCGGAAAGCTTCATGATGTTGGCTTTGTGGATGGCGGTGACTTTCTTCCGGCCCATGCGGCGGGCGTAATCAAAGGCGAAGTGGGCGATGCGTTTGGAGGCGTATTCGGTGATCACTTTCAGGCTTTCCACCACACCCGGCGCCACTTCATGTTCCAGGCCGGAATAGAGGTCTTCGGTGTTCTCGCGAACAATCACCAGGTCAACGTTCTCAAACGGCGTCTTCACCCCGGGAAGGTGCGTTACCGGCCGCAGGTTGGCGTACAGATCGAGGGCCTTGCGCAACGCCACGTTGATGCTGCGGTGGCCGGTGCCGACCGGCGTTGTGATGGGCCCCTTCAGCGCCACGTGCGTCTTGCGAATCGATTCGACAATGGGATTCATTTCCGTCTCGCCCTTGCGGCGGCCAACGACGGGAGTGGCAGCCATTTCAATCCAGTCGATTTCGGCGCCTGCGGCTTCAATCAACCGCACGGTGGCCTCGGAGACTTCGGGCCCGATGCCGTCGCCTGGAATCAGCGTCACTTTAGTGGTCATCTATTTTGTCCTTTGTGGGCATTCGTTTTGGATGAGGCAAGCACAGCAGACTCACTGCCCGCCGGGGTTTGACATCGGAGCGTTGAGCAGTTGTGCCAGGTCGCTGATGGAAGCCGAGGCATCCAGGTTCAGCTTGGAACCATCGACCTGGACATTCATGTTCTGAAGAATCTGCGAGAGCGCCGGCGACACATTTTTGCTGACCGCCGACTGGGCGCTGCGCAGCAGTGTGAGAAGCTGGTTGAAACCGTTCGCGGCTTCCGCGTTTTTGCAAATGATGGAGAGATGGGCCATGATCTGGCTGCCCCAGTCCACACGGTAAAGCACCGCCCGGACCGAGCCGAAAAGGGCGCTGGGGTCTATCTGGATCTTCTTGCCCTGGGTCAGCCAGGGGATGGCCTGGTTGGCGGCGGCAAGTCCCGTGGAGATGCCCCATTGGGGCGCCACGCCATCGAGGTCGCCTTCCCACCCGCGGAAGTCGGCGTTCGAGTTCAATGCCGGACGCGAGGTGTTGCGAACGTCAATCAAGGCCTTGATATCGGCCAGGCGGCCGAAAATCGCCCTGGAACTGTCAACGAAACTGAAGAACATATCCGTTCGGGCGCTGCCGGACCCGAAGGCGTAAAGGTCGTAACCGGCATAGCGCTGGACCATCATCCTGTTGTTGACGAAGTATTGATGAATCTGGTTAGGGTCGAAATCACCCTCGGCCAGCCCGAAAAAACGGGTGGTATCCTGCGCCTCCCCTCTCCAGCCGAGCACCAGTTCGCTCACCTGGGTGTCGGGATTAATGCCGGCGCTCTTCAGCAGGTTTTCAAGGTTGCGGAGCTGCGGGCTCATCAGGTGCGCCTCGATCAATGGATACTGCGGGACGGCGCGCAGAGTCGCCAGGTTGGTGTAGGCCATCTGCTGGGTGTCGGCAGGGAAACTGGCCAGAGCGTCCTGACCGGCGTATTGCGCGTAAAGGGGCGCGGCGAAGAAGATGGCTGCAGCCATAACCAGGCTGCCCGGGGCCATGCTCAGAAATAATTTTCGTATTGCTTTCAACCTGCACCCCCGAGTCGGAAAAGATGAATCGAAGCGGCTGGCGATATTTGCGGATTTCCTGCCGTCCGCCCAACTTGACGGCCCAGGCAGGTCGCCGGACCTCCTGCCCCACCATTTCGCGCCTGCCGTGCTGCGGCGCGGCATTTCGAAACTTTATTATCGCCGGTATCTGAAAATCAGTCCACTTTGAGGTGTGGGGGCCGGTCCTGGGCAGGTGGGGTCCTGCCCGGCGGGAAACTTGCTTTTTCGGGGCCGATTTGCTAATTTATACTAGAGTAAGATGTTACTCAGAGGTTTTACATTCGACAAGCCAAAGGAGTGAAGAATGGCTATTGAACTGACGGCGCACGCAATCGACAAGGTGAAAGAGATTTTGGCACAGCAGACCCCTGCTCCTGCGGGGCTTCGCGTCTCCGTTGTGGGCGGAGGCTGTTCCGGGTTCTCGTATCAGATGAACTTTGAGACCCAGACCAATCCGATCGACAAGGTCTATGAGTTCGACGGGCTCAAGGTGATTGTTGATCAGGCATCTTTGATGTACCTGAACGGCACCAGGATCGACTTTCTTGAAAGCCTGGAAGGTTCGGGCTTCAAGTTCGAAAATCCCAACGTCAAGACGACTTGCGGTTGCGGAAGCTCCTTTAGCACATAATCAGCGCTTTCAGCGGACGCCTGCCGGCTCTGCCGGAGCGGCAGGCGGCCTCGCCTCCATGTCTTCCATTTCCAACCCAGGATCTATTTTCCAAGAAGGTCAAGGTGGCAAGTGTGCTCGCGCAGAGCCGAGCGCCCTGCTGGTGCGCTTTTCGGCCTACCTTCCCCCGGCGGGGCTGGCGCTGGATCTTGCCTGCGGTTACGGCCGCAACACCCTGTACCTGGCCCGGCAAGGGTTGATCGCCACGGGCATTGACCGGTCGCGGGAATCACTCGAGGCGGGCAGGGAAGCGGCTGTTCGGGCGAACCTGGGAGCCTCCTTTGTGCAGGCTGACCTCACCCGGTTCGCTCTTCCTGCCAACGCCTTTTCCGTGGTGATCTGCTTCAGGTACCGTGATGGCTGCTGGTATCCTTCCATCCGTGCGGCCCTCCGGCCGGGAGGTTTGCTGGTCTTTGAAACCTACACTCTTGAACACCGCAAGTACGGCCACAAGCCGCTGGACCCCGCTCACCTGCTGCGCAGGCATGAACTGTTGCAGGCTTTTGGCGACTGGGAAATCATTTTTTACCGCGAGGTTTGGATGAGGCGCGGCACGGCGTCACTGGTCGCCCGGAAACCGCATTCTGCCGGGGAATGCTGATTCTCTCTTTGCGGTTCAGTATAATTAAAGTTTTATACAGCATAGAAGGGTTGTCGCTTTGGCATCGAGACTATGAAGATCGCACTGGCTCAGATCAATACCACGGTTGGAGATTTTGAGGGCAACGGCGCAAAGATTTTGGAGTACGCCAGGATGGCCGTCGACCGCAAGGCCGACCTGGCGGTTTTTCCGGAAATGGCTGTCTGCGGCTACCCGCCCCGCGACCTGGTTGAAAGGCCGGACTTCATTGAGCGGTCGGAGGCTGAACTTTCACGCCTGAGCCGCCTTCTGCCGGACATCCATGCCCTCATCGGTTATGTTCGGGCTTCGCGCGTCCAGACGGGCAAGGCGGTCTGTAACGCTGCTGCCCTCGTCTACCGCGGAAACCTCCTCCTGGACTATGTCAAAATTCTGCTGCCGTTTTACGATGTGTTCGACGAATCCCGTTACTTCGAACCAGGAAACTCAGTGGGGATTGTTGACCTGCAGGGCGTGCGAATCGGAATTACGATTTGCGAGGACATCTGGAACGATAAGAATTTCTGGCGGAAGCGGCTTTACCCGCGCGACCCGGTGGAAGAGATCACCCAGGCCGGGGCCAAAGTTCTGCTGAACATCGCCTCGTCTCCCTACAGCACGGAAAAGATCCAGCTCCGCCATGACATGCTCAGGACCATCGCGGCCGAACATCGCATTCCGGTGGCCTACGTCAACCATGTGGGCGGCAATGACCAGCTCATCCTCGATGGTTCGAGCATGGCCTTTGGGGCCGGCGGAAGCCTGATCGCCCGCGCAAAATCTTTTGAGGAAGACCTGGTGGTTTTTGACACGGCGGGCGCGCGGGCCGATATCCACGATGCTCCCTCTTCCGAGATTGATGCCGTTTACAGGGCCCTGCTTCTGGGGACCCGCGATTACATGCGGAAGTGCGGCTTCAAGCAGGCCATTGTGGGGCTCAGCGGAGGCATCGATTCGTCCGTGGTGGCGACGCTTGCGGCTGACGCGCTGGGGCCGGAAAACGTCCACTCCATTGCCATGCCCGGGCCCTACTCTTCAGGCGGCAGCTTGAGCGACGCGGAAGAACTGGCCAAACGCCTGGGTGTCGATTTCCGAATCATCCCCATTTCATCCCTCTACGACGGCTATCTCCAAACCCTGGAATCTTCTTTCAAAGGGTCCGCCGCGGACGTGACGGAAGAGAATATCCAGGCGCGCATTCGCGGGAACATTTTGATGGCGCTCTCGAACAAGCTGGGCGCTATGGTGCTGAGCACCGGCAACAAGTCTGAGCTGGCCGTGGGTTATTGCACGCTTTACGGCGACATGGCTGGCGGGTTGAGCGTGATCGCCGACCTCCCCAAGACCATGGTCTACGCGCTGGCGCGCTATCTCAATCGTCAAACAGAACGGATTCCGCGCTCCTCGATCGAGAAACCGCCCTCAGCGGAACTGAGAGCCGGCCAGACCGACCAGGATACTCTGCCGCCCTACGAGACCCTGGACGTCATCCTGAAGAGCATCATCGAAGAGCGGCTTTGCGCCAAAGACATTGCTAAAAAATACAGGATTGATCTGGCGCTGGTGGAAGACGTCATGCGGCGGGTGACGCGCGCTGAATATAAACGCCAGCAGGCCGCTCCGGCGCTTAAGGTGACGGCCAAGGCGTTCGGCATGGGCCGTCGCTACCCCATCGCCCAGAAGTTTATCGGCTAGCCGGGTGGAAAGCCGTTGTTCCCCGACGGCCGAAAGTGACGCGCTGTGCAGGGCAATGTTGGGGGCGGGGCGCGCCAGTTGTTCCTGCGTAGACGGAAGAGAGCAGGCTGTTCGGATGGGTACAGCGCGAAGTGGTGATCGAGGCCGATTGAGAATTTGCTCCATCAGAGTCCGGATTCTCGGGGCCCTCATCCTGCTGGCGGTCCTTGCGCCGCGATTGAGCGCGGCCGGCATCAAACTGCCACCCCTTAAAATTCAAACGCTCCAATTGCCCAACGGGCTGCGGGCCGTGATGGTCAATCGCGGTGAGGCGCCGGTGATCACCCTGGAAGTGTGGTATCACGTCGGGTCGCGCAACGAAGTGCCGGGAAAGACGGGTATGGCCCACTTTCTGGAGCACCTGATGTTCGACGGCACCAAAACTCTGGGCCGGCATTTTTCCGACTACATTGTGCGGGTGGGCGGCATCGACAACGCCTACACCACAACCGACGCAACCGTCTACTGGGAAACCATGCCGGCTTCCAACCTTCCCGTGGCGCTCTGGCTTGAGGCTGACCGCATGCGCAATCTGGACATCAGCCAGGCGACGCTCGACAACGAAAGGTCGGTGGTGGAAGAGGAGCGCCGCCGCCGGTATGGAAATCCTCCTTACGGCACTGTGATCCCCACGCTTTACGAGCACGCCTTTACGGTGAGTCCTTATCGGCATCTGCCCATCGGCAGCGTCGATGACGTCACCCGCGCCACGGTCAGCGAGATCCAGGACTTCTACAACACTTATTACGTTCCCAACAACGCCACCATCGTGATTGCGGGAAATTTTTCAGTGGACGAAGCCGAAAAATACATCCGGAAATACTTTGCCGCGATACCGGCCGGACCGCTGCCGGCCGCCCGCCCAATTCCCCTTGAGCCGCCGCAAACCGCCGAACGAACTGTCACCATGACGCGCGACGTCGCGCTCCCGGCCTTTGTGGAGGCCTACCATATTCCGGCCGACGGCACAGCGGATTCCTATCCGCTGCGGCTGGCTTCCCGAATTCTATCCGGGGGCGACAGTGGAATGATCTATCACCAGCTGGTTTATGAAAAGCAGCTCGCCCTGGAGGCGCAGAGTTCCGCCGATTTCAGCGAGGACCCGAACCTCTTTTTTGTTTTTGCCGTCATGAATTCAGGCCACACCCTTGCCGAAGGCGAGGCGGCCGTTGATGCCCTACTGAAGCGGCTGCAGGAAAAGCCCCTGGCGGCGAAGGAACTGCAAAAAGCCAGGGACCAGGTTCTCTTTGACCTGGCCTCAGACCGGGAAAAATCAAAGGACCTGGCGGAGCAGTTGGGCTACGACACAGTGGTCCTCAATAATCCTGAGCTGATCAATACCGAGGCGGAGCGTTTTCTGGCCGTCACCGGGGAAGAGGTGCAGGCCGCGGCGCGCAAATATTTTGCCCCTCGCAACCGCACGCTTCTGGAAGTTCATCCCCGGGAGAACGGGCCGGTGACCACGGCACTAAGCGAAGGCGGGCGTTGATCTTGAAAACCCAGAGGTGGGGAAAGCCGATGTTTCGAGTGCTGGCGTTGCTGTGGATAGGTCTCGCCGGCCTGCCGCTGCCGGGGCGCGAACTGCCTCCGAATGTTCCGCCGCCCGAAGCTGTTTCCTTCCACATGCCGGCGGTCCAGCAACTGCCGAACGGCCTTCGCGTGGTGCTGGTTGAACGTCACGATGCGCAGATCGTCCGGCTTTACGCCATCGTGCAGATTGGGGCTGAGGCCGATCCGCCGGGGCTGCCCGGAACGGCTACCATGGTGGCGGGGTTGCTTCCCGAAGGCGCCAGCCACCGAAGCGCCTACCAGATTGCCCAGGCCGTTGACCAGGCCGGGGGATCCATTGACACCGGCGCCGGATGGGACCAGTCCTATGCCAACGTCAGCGTGCTGTCAAACCACGCAGCGCTCGCCTTTGATCTGCTGGCCGACCTCCTGGTGCGTCCGGCGTTTGCGCCCGATGAAGTGGAGCGCATTCGGCGGCAGACGCTTTCGGCGCTGGACGTTGTCGATCGGGACCCCAGCTACGTGGCCGACATGGTCATGCGCCGGCTGCTGTTCGCCGGAACTGATTACGCCCACTCGGAAGACGGCACGCGCAGTTCCGTTGAGCGCATCACCCGCAAAGACCTGGTTGATTTCCATGAGCGTTACTACGTCCCCTCGCGCACCATTCTCGCCGTGGTGGGCGACATTACCGCGCCGGAGTGCCTCCGCCTGGCCAGCCGGTTTCTGGGAGGCTGGAAGAACGGGCCGGCCCTGGCTCCCGAGCCCCGCAGCCAGCCCTCCGCGCCGCGCGGCAGGCAGGTGATTGTGGTCAACAAGCCCGACGCCGTGCAAACAGAGATTCGCGTGGCCAATCTGGGCGTTGCGCGTTCCAGCCCCGATTATTTTGCCCTGGCGATTGCCAACCAGGTCCTCGGAGGCCCCGCGGCCAACCGGCTGTTTGACGATCTGCGCACCCGGCACGGCCTGGTCTATGGCGCCTCGACCAACCTGGATTGCTATGCCTCGCTGGGCGCGTGGGTGGCCAAAACCTCGACCCGTTCTTCGGAAACCATCAAGGCCACCGAAATGGTCCTTGCCCAGATCGCGCGAATGCGCGACGCCCCCGTGCAGCGTTGGGAACTCAAGAACGCGCGCGACTACCTGGTGGGGAATGAAGCGCTGCAGTTTGAGTCCGCCAGCCAGGTGGCCAACCAGGTGCTGGAAATGATGCTTTACCACCTGCCGCATGACTATTGGAACCGCTTCCCGCAGCAGGTCCGTTCGCTCACGGCTGATGATGTGTTGGCCACAACCAGAAAATATCTCAATCCAGAGGACGATGTCATCGTCCTGGTGGGCAACGCCGCGGCTTTCAAAGACGGGCTGAAGAAGCTCGGGCCCGTCCGCGTGGTTCCCATTGCCGACGTTGGCCGGGCGTTCCCGGAACCGGAGAAGGGAACTGCGGACCGTCCGTCCCCTGCAAAGTAGATCGAAGGTGCTCTGTGTGAGGGGCAGGCCCTGCGTCCGCCTAACGTGTCGAACGTGATAAAGTAGGCCGGATGAAAAATACCCTCCTCGCCCTTGCCGGGCTGACACTCGCGGCCGCCCTGGCCGAAGGCATTCTCCTGCTGCAAATTCACCTCGATCCCTGGCGGCTGGCCGCCTTGCTGGAATCCCTGGCGCTGCTGCTGGGCGTGTTCGTGGCCTTCACCTACACGGACTTTATCCACGAGCTGCACAGGTGGGCCCACGCTTCACTGCTGCTTGCCATCCTCATGCCGTTTGCGCTTCTCATTCCTTATCTCGTCCTGGCCTTCACTACCGGAACTTTTTCTTTTCTGGCCCTCGCAAAGCTCAGCGCCTACATTGCCGTTCCCACGTTCCTGCTGCTTCCAAACCGCCGTTACTACGTGGAGAGCGCCAGTTGGCGGGATTTCGCGGCCATGCTCAGCCTGGGACTGCCGATCAGCGCCGGATGGTTGCAGGGCATCTTTATCTGGCCGGAAGATATTTACATCTTTCGCCCCATCTTCTGCGTGTGCGTGGGAGCCTACGCCTTCCTCGTCGTCCGCAACCTGAAAGACGCCGGGTACAAATTGCTTTTTAAGCAGGGTGACCTCACCGAAGGCAGCATCAATTTCATTGCCTTCATCATCCTGGCCATCCCGCTGGGCCTGGTGTTGCATTTTATTCACCCGCACGCCCATGACACGAGGGTGTTTACTTTCATTGCGGACTTTGTGGGCGTCTATCTCACCGTGGCGATTCCGGAGGAATTCCTGTTCCGGGGAATTCTGCAGAACCTGCTGGTGAAGACTTTTAAGCCTCCCCATCACCAGCGGAACGGGCTGCTCGCGGCCTCGGTCATTTTCGGCCTTTCGCACCTCCATCACGCCCCCGTGCCCAACTGGCGCTACGCCATCATGGCCACCCTGGCGGGCATTTTTTATGGCAACGCCTGGCGCGTCCAGAAGCGCACCTCCGCCTCAGCCTTCACCCACGCCATGGTCGATACGGTGTGGCACTTCTGGTTCTAACCTCAGCCTTGGCCCATGCCAGGGTCTATGCTGAAATATTTCGCAATTGCTCAAATTCATCTTGACCCTGCCTGCCATCAACACTAGAATGAATATGTACGTTTGTAGCATCTAATTGTACATAAGGGAGAATGTATGCCTTTGGCAGTTGCAAAAACGGCCCAAATAGTCTCGGCAACTGAGTTCCGCGACCACACCAAGGACTACCTGAAGAAAGCAAAAGGTGACAATGTGGTGCTGGTCGAAAACCGCCGGCAGGGGCCTAAGTACATTGTAGACAAGGATTGGCTCGACAATCTCATGCGCGACTTAAGATCAACGATGGCGACTCTCGAAATCCTTGCCGACCGCGATCTCACCGAACGCCTGTTAAAGGTTTCAAAAACGTTGGGTGAAGACTTGCGGGCCGGCAGGCTTTACACAATGGAAGAGGTCTTCGGCGACGAGTGAGCGGCCCCGATTCGCGGTACAAAGTGCTCTTCACTTCCGGTGCAAGAGAGGAAGTGGCTTCACTGGACGGCAGCATCAAAAAGCGCCTGAGGAAAGCGCTCACGGACAAGCTCGCAGTCGATCCGGAGGGTTACGGAACTCCGCTACGTGCCGCACTCACGGGGTTCTGGAAACACGAATTTGCCTCCCATCGGGTCATCTATCGCATTTATCCTGGCGAGGGTTCCATTGTGATCTGCGCCGTGGGTAAACGGCAGGGTGAACACATAACTGATGTGTACAAGCAATTGGAACCGATGGTTAAGGCGGGCAAGATTGCCGAACAACTTATGGCTGCTGTAGAAAGCGTGCAACCCAAAACGCAGGCTGCCCGGCCAAAGCGAAAGTCGCGCAGCAAATAGTTGGTCACGGCATGGCTCCTGTTCCGAGGGCTCAGGATATGGCGCCAAAGGCCCACGGCACAGACCCGCTGCCGTGGTTATCTGCTCTGTTCCGCCCACACCATCTGGAATGTGCTATCCTTTTTCGCAAATGGATTGGAAGAACAAGCTCTATTTTGGCGACAACCTCGGAATCCTCCGCGAGCACGTGGAGACGGAAAGCGTAGACCTCATCTACCTCGACCCGCCTTTCAATTCCAGCGCCACTTACAACGTGCTCTTCAAGGAAAAGAGCGGGGAAGAATCCGCCGCGCAAATCACGGCCTTTGAAGACACCTGGCAATGGAGCCTGGAGTCGGAAGCTGCTTATAAGGAGATCGTTGAGACCGGCCCGCGCAAACTGGCCGAACTAATCCAAGCCCTTCGAGCCTTCCTCGGCCAAAACGACATGATGGCCTACCTCGTCATGATGGCCATTCGCCTTGTTGAACTTCACCGGGTGCTCAAACAGACAGGCAGCATTTATCTCCACTGTGACCCTACGGCGAGCCACTATATCAAACTCTTACTGGACGCCGTCTTCGGTCCCCAAAACTTTCGTAATGAAATCGTTTGGCAAAGAACCTCAGCCCACGCTAACGTGATGCAAAAGTTCGGCTCTGTTCACGATGTTGTTTTCTTTTATTCGCAGGGGGAAAGACCAACCTGGAACCAAGAGTTCGCGCCCTATGACAGCCAGTACATCGAGACGTTCTTTGACCAAGTCGATGAATCGGGCAGGCGTTACTTCCGCCGTGACCTGACGGCGGCAATGTCACATGCCTCGAAAGGGCAAATTTACACTTGGAGGGGAATCACGCCCCCGCCTTCACGCTGCTGGGCGAAGACCAGGGAAAACATGGATAAGTTGGAGGCGGAAGGGCGTATCCACTGGCCGAAGAAAAAGGGTGGCATGCCCCGCATGAAGCTCTACCCAGAAGACCTGCCAGGTGTGCCAACCCAGGACATTTGGACAGATATTAAAACGATGCACAACCTGTCGGTAGAACGCCTTGGCTATCCTACCCAAAAACCCGAAGCCCTTCTTGAACGCATCATCAGGGCCAGCAGCAACGAAGGCGACATTGTTCTCGACCCTTTTTGTGGATGCGGCACGGCTGTTGCTGTGGCTGAAAGGCTGCGGCGGCGATGGATTGGCATCGATATCACCTACCTTGCCGTCAACCTTGTGCAGCGGCGCTTGCGCGACCACCACCCCGACGACCTCAGCCCCTATGAGATTGTTGGCGCTCCGGCAGACCTTGCCAGCGCGGAAAAACTGAAAGAAATCAGTCCGCACCAGTTTGAGTGGTGGGCCGTTGATCTGGTGAACGCCCGGCCCGCCAAAGACCACCGCAAAGGCGCGGACAGCGGCATCGACGGCTACATCAACTTCTTTGACGATAAGAGTGGCCAAGCCAAGAAGCTGATCGTGCAGGTCAAGAGCGGCTATACCGGCGTCCCCCACGTCCGCGATCTGAAAGGCGTTTTAGCGCGTGAGAATGCCGCCATTGGTGTTCTCATCACCCTGCGCGAGCCAACCAAGCCCATGCTCATCGAAGCTGCTGCCGCCGGGTTCTATGAGACATCAGACCCGTCCGACAAAATAATCAAGATGCAGCCGGCGAGCACGAGACGCTACCCGCGCCTGCAAATTCTCACCATCGCTGAACTGCTCGCGGGGCGGAAGATCGAGTTTCCAACAGGTCCCGTCGGCCGAGAGGCGACCTTCGCCAAAGCCGAACGCAAAACCCGTCACCAGCAAGAGGAACTATTTTGAGCTGCTCGGAGGGGCACGGTGCCGACTGGACGACGTAACACGCCATGATAAGGGACCCGTCACTATACGCTGAATTCGCCTTTAGAGGACTTTGGTGGCTGCCCGAGAGGCCGTCAGAAAAGCTGGCTGGGACTCTTCACGTTAAGGGCGGTTACGACATCAAGCTGGAACTGCTTGGGACCCTCGACGATTCCCGCTCAGGCCACGACGAGTTGGTCAAATTTCCAATCATTCTCGGTACATCCGAACGAGGCGAGCCTTGCACGCTCCTCCGTGCTGCCCAGACGGGTTACAGCGCGCCGCTGAACGCAGTCGGCGACCACAGCAGCATGCCTGTAACCAGCGAGGTCTTCGCCGACCGACTCTACCTCGGGAAGCATTATTCAGATGCTGGCGGCGCACGGTTTAGGTCCGTGCGAGTCAGGTTGACAAATCTGGAAGAGTGGCTTGGCTGGAACCCTTTCAGGCTCTCGCGCGACTCTGAGACTGGCGGGACGACTTTGCAGGTCCCAAGCCCGTACCGAGAGCACTTCGAGTTCCGCGAGCCAACCGGGTCGATCCAGCTGTCCGCATGTTCCACCCTGACAGAGACCCACGCCCTTGGCAGTTTTGGCGTCAAATTCAACGCCCATATCGAGATAGCCCCACCGGAGCCCAGGCAGCTTGAATGGTTCTCTGAACGTATTTTCGAGTTGCGAAATCTCCTCACCTTATTTACGGGGAGACCGGCCTATGCGGAGATGATTGTCGGGCTAGGCGAAGACATCGAATACGCGCCCGGCACCAGGTTTCCCGAGGAAATTGGGATATACTTCATTATCAAGAGGTGGCCTCAACATGAACCGATTAGGCGTTTTGACATGCCGATTACGTTCGAGGGAGTGGAGAGCAACCTGCCGTCCGTTCTCGGGGCTTGGTTTTCCGCTGCGCAGAAGCTTCGACTTGTGTTCGAACTCTTCTTCGGAGCCGAGTACAACGATGAGATGTATGTGGACTCAAAGTTCATTAATTTAACCCAGGCCCTAGAGGTGTTTCACAGAGTGACGCGGGGCGGACGCCCTGATCCACCTAACGGTTACAACGCCTGGTGTCGGAAGGCTTTAGCATCGATTCCTGAAGGATTTCCGGAGCGGCTATCGCAGAGGCTGAGAGATGGGATCATCCAAGCCAACGGGTACTCCCTTCAAGACCGACTAGCGGATTTAATCTCCAGACTTGAGGCATCTGTCCGGGACAAGATATTGGACGGCGACTACGATTTTCCGAGGAAGGTTACCCGCGCCAGAAATTACTTAACTCACGGCGGTGAGGGCCGAAGGCGGGAAGCGTTCAGCGGTCCATCAGAGTACTTCCGCGCGAACGAAAAACTTCGAACAATTCTGAGATTCCACCTTTTCGAGATGCTGGGGATACCGGAACAGCAGGTCGCTCCGGCCCTTCTTCGGCGGCTGAGAGCGCTGCAAGAATGAGGTAGGACGCCGCGAAAACATGGGCTTGCTTGCGGCAGGTACGAATTCAGCGGTTGATCCACAGATCGCCCCACCGCGGTCTGTGCCAGACTCGCTCCAATCCTTCAATCGCAAATCGCTCAATCACCAACGAGGCGGGGCGGAGAAGCCCTGCCGAAGCTCCTGGCAGCCGGGTCGCAGCCGATTTCGCTTGACAAATTGTGGCCTAGCATGATAGTCTTTTTCCAGTGCCTGCGAGCGGTATTTTCTGGGACAGATGAGACAAATGGGACAAAAAAGATGTTATTTTGAAAAACGAACCTGAGAAGTTCTTTAAATACAACGAAAGACTACATAAATAGCCAAAAACGAACCTAAAAAAGAAGCGGAGAAGTTGTTGAAAACATTAGGCTGTGGAAAAAACGAACCGAAAACGAACCTAAAACGAAGCTACCGATCTTGTTGAAAATACATGGTGACGAAAAAACGAACCGAAAACGAACCGGAGACTTTAATGGGGCTAGACGTTCGGTTTCAAATCAATAAAATCATCAAACGGGCAGGGAAGCGGCAGGAGATTATTGCTAGCTCTCAAGCGTAACCCGGATGGCCTCCGCAATCGGCGTTTCCTTGAAATCAGGAAGCGTTGGCCGAAGATGTTGTCTATTTCCGGCGGGCCGGGGGAAGACCCGGCTCCGTCATGCGGTACGGATCGAGGATTTGTTTCAGCTCCTTTTCAGTCAGCACCTTGTCTTCAAGACATACTTCGGGAATGGTTTTGCCGGTCCTGAGGGACTTTTTGACGACTTCGGCCGCCCGCGAATAGCCGATCACGGGATTCAGGGCCGTGGCAATCGATGGCGAGAGGTAGGCGTAACGCTCGCACACCTCGCGATTGGCCTGGATGCCCTCGATGCAGCGCGTGGCCACAACGTGGCAGGTGTTCTTCAGGATTTCAGTTGCATGCAGCACGTTCCAGATCATGGCCGGCATCATCACATTCAGCTCCAGTTGCCCGGCCTGGACCGCCAGCGCCACCACCGTGTCGCATCCCACCACCTGGAAAGCCACCATGTCGAGCAATTCGCCCATCACCGGGTTCACCTTGCCCGGCATGATGCTGGAACCCGGCTGCAGCGCGGGCAGCACAATCTCATTGAAACCGGTCAGCGGGCCGCTGGTGAGCAACCGCAGGTCATTGCCGATACGAATCAGCTCAAGCGCCAGATTGCGCAATCCTCCCGAAACCGATGCCAGGGGAAATTGCGACTGCATGGCGGCGCGCAGGTCCGCCGCCGGGTGAAGCCGCAAACCGGTGAGCGAGGAAAGGCGTTTGACCACCAAGCGCGGGAACCTGGGATGGGCGTTCAGGCCCGTCCCCACGGCGCTGCCGCCGATTCCGAGATCCGCAAGCGGCTCGGCGTTTTGCCGGATGTGCTTGTTGAGCTGCTCGAGCGCCACCGCATAGGCGGCGAATTCCTGTCCCAGGCGGACAGGGACGGCGTCCTGCAGATGCGTGCGGCCGCTCTTGATGATCTTGTCAAACTCCCGGCCCTTTTTGCGGAAAGCCGTTTCCAGCTCCTTGAGTGCCGGGTAAAACTCTTCCAGCAGCAGCAGGGAAGCCAGGCGCATGGCCGTGGGGAAAGTATCGTTGGTCGACTGGCCGAAGTTGACGTGGTCATTCGGGTGAACGATGGAATAATGGCCCAGCTTGCCGGGGCGCTTCCCGGTGAGATACCAGATGGCGCGGTTGGCGATCACTTCATTCACGTTCATGTGGAAGCTCACGCCGGCGCCGGCCTGGTAAACGTCCACCACAAACTGGTCGTCGAGCCGGCCGGCAGCTACGTCCGCGGCCGCCCGCACCACCGCGCGCCCCACCCGCGGGGGGATCATTTTGAGATAAAGGTTGGTTTCCGCGCAGGCCTGTTTCAGCAGGCCGTAGGCCTTGATGAGGACCCGGTGCGCCCGGATGCCGCTGATGGGATAATTGGCAACGGCCCGGGCCGTCTGAGCCCCATAATATGCAAGGGCAGGAACTTGCACATCGCCAAGGGAGTCGTGCTCTGTTCGTGTTTGCATGAAACGATTTTACCTGAAAATCCCAGACTTGCACGGGCGCGTTCCCAAAAAACAACCCGCCGGAGTTTCGATTGCGGGATGCGTAACGGAAGCCCCTGCAGGGAGGAAAAAGTGTCGTGAGCTACATTTCTGGTTCGAATCTGCATTTTGGCCTTTGTACGCGGCTGGCAATTTGATACAATTAGCCACTTTGGTGGCTGAAACAGATCGAGCCATCAGGAAGATGTTGAAGAAGGCAGCTGGAAATTCCGAAGTATGGTCTTGAGAGTGGGGAGGGACAAGCAGGGTCAAAGCTCTCGCGCCAGGGAGCGATCCAGCCCCACAAGTTTATGTAATTAAGTCAGTTAGGCCAGCCATAGCCTTCTGCTGGACGAGGAGATGCAGGTTTCATCATCCGGAGATTGCACAGACGACGCGTGAAAAAACAACTTGAGCAGCTGATGAGCATTAGTTGATTCCCGGTAAGGTTCAAGAACTTAGGGGGTTGGATGAGGTTGCTGAATACTTCAGGCTTGGTTTGCAATCATTCAGGGTTATGCCAAAGACGCCGCCCCTCGGTGAGGGTTTTGTGGTTTGTGTTAGCTGCGATCTTAATGGCCGGCACGGCACAGGCCGCCCATGCCCACGTCCACGCTTCAATACTGCTGGATGTGCAATCCGGCAAGGTGCTTGAAACCCACAACCCGGACAGTTTGTGCTACCCGGCGTCCCTGACCAAGTTGATGACCTTGTACCTGGCCTTCCGTCAGTTGAGTTCCGGCAAGGTGACCCTGGGAGAGGAATTGCCGGTTTCCTCGCACGCAGCGGCACAGCAGCCCACAAAACTCTACCTGCAGCCAGGACAAAGGATCTCTGTTCGTTCAGCCGTCCTGGCCATTACGACCCGGTCCGCCAACGACGCCGCCGTCGTGCTGGCCGAAGCCATTGGCGGTACCGAGGGGCAATTTGCCCGCCTGATGACTCAGCAGGCACGCGAACTGGGGATGACCCGGACCACCTTCCGCAACGCCTCCGGCTTGCCCAATCGCAGCCAGAAGACCACAGCACGCGACATGGCCAAGCTGGCCCTTGCCATTCTGCACCATTACCCGCAGTACTATCACTTCTTCAAGGCAAGGAGCTTCGACTTCCAGGGAAAGACTATTTACGGCCATGATCATCTCCTGGTCCGGTACCCTGGGGTTGACGGCATGAAAACCGGCTATACAGTAGCCTCCGGATTTAATATCGTGACCTCTGCGGTTCGCCATGACCGTCGGCTGTTGGGTGTGGTGATGGGGGGAAGAACCGCACGCTCCCGCGACTACCTGATGATGGCGCTTCTCAACCGTGGTTTTGCCCAAGAGCGCAAGAGGACCCAGACCGCTGAAGCTCGAAACCCTCACGCAGCCCACGAACCCGTCGCCAGGTACAAGGACGTCTCGCAGGAGGAGACTGACGCACAAGACGCCGAGCGGCCTGACCTTGGCTGGCTTGTTCAGTTGGGGGGCGAATTCCGATCCAGCAGCCACGTCCGGAACGTTCTCATAAGCGCCCGCCATACAGCGACAGAGTCCCTCAAAGGCGCGAGACCACTGGTTGTAAAACTCCGCGGGGGCCGCTATCTGGCAAGATTCTCTGACCTTGATGAATCCACAGCACTCGACGCCTGCCGGGCTCTCAGGCGCAGGAAGTTTACCTGCAACGCCTACCAGGTCCGCCGGTCCGGGCTGGTATTGGCCTCTGCCACAACTCGCTAATACAGAGAGTCCTTCCGACACATCCGCCAGCACGCTTATCCCAGGCCGTGCCAATCGTTCGGCCGGTGAGTGCCCAAGCGATAGCACTACAAGAATCTTCATGCAAAGAATTCAGTATGTACATTCAACCGCATGGATCTAAGGCCGATACTTATGTTTAACAGGCTCGTTTCTCAACCCTGAACGGCAGCCAAGCAAAGCGGGAAAAAGAAACAAAAGCAAGCACCCAGGCGGCTGCAGATTGCCTATTAGTTGAGTCTGATAAGGTATGTTATGTTAACTAACGAATATCTCGAACATCCGGCCACGGAAATCCTGCCTAGATATTCCCTCGCTTCATTTCTGCCATCAAATGATCGCAGGACCGCACGCACAGCGCCATGATGGTCAGGGTTGGATTCTGGCATGGGTTGGATGGAAATCCTGAAGCGTCTGTGACGAACAGGTTTCCGATGTCGTGCGATTGTTGGAACTGGTTGAGGACCGACGCTTGGGGATGGGTTCCCATTCGGGCCACGCCGACCTCATGGCGGACCCGGCCCGGTGGATAATGACTGACTACAGACCGGATATTTTTGGCCCCGGCGGCTTCCAGCATTTCCGCGGCTGAATCAATGGCGTCCCGCAGCATGGCCGATTCATTCTCGCCGTGGGTTACGTGGAATCGCAGCACCGGAATGCCGTAGGCGTCTTTAACTTCCGGGTCAAGATCGGCAAAATTGTCCCAGCGGCCCAGCACCTCTCCGAACATAGAGATTCCCACGGAATTCACCCCTTCGCGGAGCTGCTGCTTGTAGGCCTCGCCGAATCCAGGAACGTTTTTCTTAAATCCCGCGCCCCCGCCACCTTCGTATCCATAGCCCCGAAGGAAATGTTTGCTGGCCGCCCCATTCGGGAGGTTGCGAAATCTTGCCACGTAAATCCCGCAAGGCCGGTTGGGTCCGTTGATGCTGGGCCTGGCTTTAAGGTCCGGAAACTCGCCCCCGGCGCCACCGCCTGCGACGTGGTCCATCAGATAGTGCCCCAGGATGCCGCTGGAGTTTGCCAGGCCGTTCGGGTATTGGGTGTTGGCGGAGTTGAGCAGTATCCTGAGTGATTCATAAGTCTGGGCGCAAAGGACAACGCTGCGGCCGATGATTTCCCTGGGCTCGCGAGTGTTGCGATCGATGTACAGGATGCCGCTGGCGCGATTGCGGTCGGAATCCATCAGCACTTTGTAGGCCATGGCGTTCGGGATGTAGGTGCAGTTGCCGGTCTTGAGCGCGTCGGGAACGGTTGTGAAGGAAGAGTTGAAGTACGAATGGGTGACGCAGCCGCGTTCACAGGGCCCGCAATAGTGGCAGGCAGGACGCCCATTGAGCGGCCGGCTCAGATTGGCTGTACGGTCGATGGTAACGGTCCGGCCAAGCTTCGTCCTGACGCCCTGGCGAAACCGGCCTTCCGCGCAGGTCATTGCCATGGGCGGCTGGAAAACTCCGTCGGGGATCACCGGATTCCCTTCCGCCTGGCCCGCGATGCCCACGTAGCCCTCGACGATGTCGTAATACGGCGCCAGGTCTTTGTAACTGAGCGGCCAGTCAACCCCGTAGCCGTCGCGCGACGCCGCCTTGAAGTCCAGGTCGCTGTAGCGAAGACTCAGCCGGCCCCAGACGTTGGTGCGCCCGCCGCCAATGCGCAGCCGGCCGCCCCAGGTGAACGGCTTGCCGGGATAAGTGGTGAAAGGTTCGTCGAGGTCGTTCGCGAACCATTGATAGTTGGTTTCCGAGCACTCGTAAAATTGTCCCTGGATGGGCCGCGTTTTCAGGATGATTTGCCGTGCCATATCGCGGTACTTCATCTGGAAAGGAGCCATATGTTCGGTAAAGTTCGCGTCCTTCTGGGGAGGGCCCGCGTCGAGAAGGACCACCTTCAGCCCGGCCTCCGCCAGGCGCTTACAGGCCCAGCCGCCCGAGGCGCCTGAACCCACTACCACGGCGTCAAATATCTGTTTGTGGGAAATTGGCATGTTGTCCGCCCCATCCTCCGGTTCTACAGTTTCTCCTATTTCTTTCCTTCCCAGCTTCCCTTCTTCTGGCTGTCGGCCGCCCACTCGCCCGCCAGCTTTCCGCTATCCAGGGTTGCGTTCAGCGTGTAGTTGTGGTCGCCCGTATCGATGGTAATCTTCAGTTGGTTGTCCTTGAAGGTCACCGTCGTCAGGTCCGTATCGCCCTGCGGCGCCGACACGGTTCCCGTGTAGCCTTCGCTGGAGTGCGCAAGATAGAGCGTGAATGGTACGTCGCCGTTTTCGCCGCCGTGGGCAACGCAATTCCACGTGCCTTCAATCGGACTGGTTTTGGTTTTATCCTGTCCATACAAGGTGACGCCCAGGGCCAGGATGCACAAAGCTGAAACGACCGCAAAACGTCTCATTGAACCTCCTTGTTGTGAATCGGAAATGCCCCGCTTCCCGAGGCCATAGGATACTACAAAAAGCGGGCATATTGGCCAGGCTGAAATGTGCAAGCTTCCAGCGCAGACCGCCGTCCTCGCGGTCTGCGGCTCCCGTGTTGATCGGCGCCGGACGAACCGCGGACCCCGAAAAGTCAGGACCGGGCTGCCGGCTGCGACGACGCCCTGTCAAACGGCGACAGGATTTCCGAAGCATCGGCTGTCAGGCAGCGGCATGGCCGGCCTAGCCCCACAAAGGGCTCCGGTTCGTTTTCGGTTTGTTTTATGGCCACCTCTTATTTTCAACAACATCGGTAGGTTCATTTTCGGTTCGTTTTAGCTTCGTTTTTTCCACAGGAACGTGTTTTCAACAACTTCTCGGCTTCGTTTTTGGGTTTGTTTGGGTTCGTTTTTTGGCCGAATCCTTTGTTATCAATAACTTCTCGGGTTCGTTTTTTAAAAAACGTGTTTTTTGTCCCACAATTGTAATGCCAAACTGTTCGACCGGTTGTTTTCAATGGATTATGGACCCATTAAGAGTCTTTGCAGACTGCTTTATTTTGCCCTTCCTTCCGCCCTGCGCCGCCATCAGGAAGGCTATCATACTAGGCCACAGATGTCAAGCAAAATCCGCGCGATAGCGCTGGCAGGAGCTTCCGACCGGCTTCCCCGCCCTGGAGAGACGACATGGAAACTTAGTGGTGCGTGGGGGAGTGGCGCGGGTGGAAGTTTCACTCGGCGGCTGGCGCCGCAAAGCCGCCGCTACATCGAGCATGAACGTTTCTCCGGTGGTACCGCAGACATCGATCGACCTGTTTACAACCCCCGGCCTGCACCTGATACGCACGGTGTGACCTGGATCACTGCTTGTTGTTGAAATCCAGGCCATAAGTGTAATCATCAGCCTTGGACACCTCCCGGGCCCTCGCTTTAGCTGGGGCTGGCGGAATTGCTGATTTCATTGCCGACTCATGCGGCGAAGATGGCGAGGAGGTCATGATATGGCCAGTCGAAGGGAATTTTTAAAGACTTCAGCATTGCTTTCCGGCAGCCTGGGTCTGATTGGAAGGGCCCCTGTTTTTGCCGCCGAGGAGAAGCCTTCGGGATACTTTGGCGTTCACCCATTTGTGGAGCAGCACCCGGAGGCGGTGTTCATCATGCGCACGCACGTGGACCGGAAGACGAATTCCGCGGCGTGCAAGCAGGTGGGGCTCTCTCTGGGACGGTCGGTGTTTGTTCCCATGGATAACACCGGCATTCCGCTGACGCACACCATCGCGGCCAAGCCGAACCTCACGGCTCACGAAGTGGTTGACAAGAAAAGAGGATTGACGGCAGAGGACACGATGGGCATCACCACCGACGCGCACTTTATGGAGGGACTGTTTGATTCCCTGAAGGAACTGGGCGTGGCGGGCCGTCGACTGAATGTCCGCGACACGAATGGCGCCCAGGTGCTGGAGGCGCGCGGATACACGGCCATGGGCGAGCGGACGGGTGCCACGGTCGCCGCGGCAAGAAACGATATCAAGACGCCGGAGGGCGCAAACGATGCGGAAGCCTACGTGTGGAAGGAGGTCCCGGGCGGCGTGGTCAGCTACCAGGTGCCTTACCTGTGGCCGTTCAATGCTCCTGACGCCTGGAACCTGAACGTGGCGAAATTCAAGGCCCACGAAATGGGGCTGACCCTCACTGCCAAGAACTGGCAGGGTTCCGATGCCCGGCCGTTCCAGCAATATTGCGGCAACTGGCCCAACATCAAAAAGCTGCAATGGCTGGAGCAGGTGATCGAGAAGGAAGTCGTCAATCCGCACGTTTATGAAACGCTGAATGCGAGTTTCAAGCGGCATACCGAGACCATTCCCCGCTGGAATACCCCGGATTTCAAACAGGATGTTTCCAGTGACAATCAGCAGTTCTATTACAACTCCATGTGCATGGAACTGTGGGCGAACAGGACCATCGACAATCATTCTGCGTCACCGATCGGGCTGCACATTGTGGAGGGCATCTACGGCCGTGACGGCGATTTCAACTGGGGGCCGAATCCTTACGGCAACGAGAACAACTTTGACGGGAAAGCCTGGGACTACATGACGAATATCGTCATCTTTGGCAAGAACCCCTACCTGGTGGATATCGTGGGCCACTGGCTGGGAGGCCACGAGCCGGGGAATTTCGGCCTGTTCCACATTGCCATGGAGCGCGGGAAGCTGGACCTGATGAATCCCATGAGCATACCCGTCTATGAGTGGGTGGATGGTGGGGCCGTGCGGCGGCCGCTGGTGGGCTTTACGCGTACGCCGCTGAGGACCTTCTACCTGCAGCGAGCCGGTAAAGAGCCGTTGTGGCACCTGTGCAATGAGCCGTTCGACTACAGCAAAGTGAGCGAGAAGAAACCTGCCATTCCCGACAAACCCACAACGCGCGTGCTGAACCAGCACTACCCCAGCCGGAACAACCCTCAACTGGCCATCGAGTTCAGCGTGCCGCAAAAGGGATGGGTGCTGGTGGAAGTGCTGGACCAGAGCGGGAACAACCTGGAAGTGATTTTCAACGCCATGTGCGCCCCCGGCTACCACATGGCGGCATGGAATACTGCCAAGTACGCGTCGGGCAGGTACCAGTACCGGCTGCGTTATAACGGTTACGGCGGCGTGCAGGAACTGGTCCTGAATAAAGCGTAGAGGCCGGCGGGATTTTTGCCGCCCGGGGAAATCAGCGGCCGCGCCTCCGGTGTGTCACCGCACGGATCGCGAATTCGATGGTCAGTGGCATCGGCCCGGAGGTTGCATCAGGCCCTGTGCGGCTCGCGCAGCGCGGGCGGCAGGTAGGAATCGCCGCACACCGGGCAACGCTCGGCCTGTTCCGAATCGGCCTGGTAACAGTGATAGCAGGTCCGCACCCGTTCCTCGATTTCGTCGTAGGCGTCTTCCGGGATTTCCTCGTCCAGATGTTCTGGGTCCAAATCCTCTGAACTTTTCAGCGCTGGCTCAGGCAGGGGTTCAGTAAATGCCGGTGGTGCGAGGTTGTCGGACTCCAACGCATCCTTGAAATCCGGCTCAACATAATCCCACTGGCTCAGGTCGAGAGGCGCATCCACGTCCAGCGGAAACCGGCGGCACTGCGGGCAAAGCTCCGCCCCTGGCTGCTCCGTGTGCTCGGCCGCCAGCATTGATTTGCATATCTCACACATAAGTTATCCTCATCGATTGAAGTGGGCGCCGTGGGCAGCGGTTGATTGCGCCGGGCACCTATCGACTGACCGATGTTGTGGCGCGCCCCTCCTCGCTTCAGGCAAATTCCCAGCCGCGGCACTTGTCGATCTCACACTGGCTGCGGTTGATGTAGTGGCGCAGTTCTTCCATCCCATACTCGCGTGCAAGTTTGCGGGCGCTGACTCCCGGGCGCTTCGCCTTAAGCAGAAACCAACCCTCGAGCGCCAGAAACTTTTCCTGCTCCACGTCCTCACCGTGCTCTGCGAGCAACTTGTGGAGCTTTTCCGGATAGTTGAGGTCCTGATGGAAAACGCAGCGGTCGAGATCGAGGGTGACGCGGGTGATGTTGGTTTTGGGGTCGCGGTTGTGCGCCTCGTAGATCATCTTCTCGCCGTCAATGTCAAAGACGTGGCAGTCGGGAAGCCACGTGGCGCTGACGATGTAGTAGTTGTAGAGAATGGCCTGGGCCTGGAGCGAGCGGCCCGCGGAGTAGGCGCTGGGCCAGATGACCAGTTCCGCGCCGTGGTTGGCCAGGCCCTTCCACAGGGGCGCCCAGTTCACGTCAAAACAGATGGCGAAACCGACCCGGCCGAAGTCGGTGTCGTAAACCTTCACCTGTTTGCCGGGCACCACGTCAAGCGGCACACACTCCTGTTGCCAGACAGGGAAAATCTTGTCGTAAATGGAAACCACTTTACCGGTACGGTCGAGAAGGACCGCAGAGTTGTAGTGCTGCTCTCCATGCTGCCGGTCGATGGGGCACACGATGTAGGTGTGATGCTTGCGCGCCAGGCGCGACATTGCGGTAACGGTGGGGCCATCAATAGGCTCGCGCGAGGTCTTATTCAGGCCGCGGCAGGTTTCCGGGATGGCGATGATGTCAGCCCCCTGCGCCCCCTGCTCGTCTACCAGTTGCACGATTTCGTCCAGTGGCCGCCCGGCGTGAAATCCAACACTCACCACGCGCACCGGGCGCCCGATCTGATTGGCAGGGCGATTCGCTTTGCCACCTTCCGCTTGTGACGCCTCCGCGGCCATTCCCGTGGCGCCGCCCAGTCCTGCGGCAAGGGCGGATGCTCCCGCAGCCGAGCCTTTGAGAAAATCTCTTCGGTTAACACGTTTCGGCATGGTGAAACTTCCTTTCAAACCTTGATTTCGCGAAAAAACGATTGTAGCGCAGGGCCCGGCTTTCCACCCTGCGGCCCTGCTATTGAAACACAGCAAGGGCCGCAGCGTTAGAAAACGAACGCTGCGCTACACGCCTGGCGCTTTCCTGGGTGCAAGCATTCTTCAAGGAGGGAGGATGCAAGTCATCCAGGGTGGTCATACTCCGCTTAAACATTTTCCGGCACGGTGAACGGCGCGCGGAAGGTTCCATGCAACAGGTTGCTGGCTTCTTCGTCGCCGACGATGCTTTCCGTGGCGCCGTCGAAGTTGATGGTGCGGCCCAGGCGATAGGAAACGTTGGCCAGGTTCACCAGCAGCGTGGACTTGTGGCCTTCCTCGACGGGGGCCGTCAGATCCTGCTTCTTGTGGGCGATCACCGCGTCAATGAAGTTGGCAAAGTGGTTTCCCTCGCCATGTGCCTCGGGCCCGGGCTCCTGGCTTGGCCCAAGCCAGGTTTTATAGGAGTCATAGCCCTGGATGGCCAGATATCCCTTCGAGCCGTAGAAAATGTTTCCAATGGTATCCGGAGCGCGTTTTTGCTTCCTGCCGCCCAGGCCGGCTGCCGGAACGCCGCCACTCTTGAATCCGCCTGCTCCGATCCCCGCTTCATGATTTGTTTCCCATCCGCGGACTTCAAACTCCATCATTTTGGTAGAACCGTCGGGCGCCTTGAATTCGTAAGCGCAGTTTAAAGTGTTGGGTGTCTGCTGGTCGTCCTTGAACATGTACTTCCCGCCGATGGCGCTGATCTTGGCCGGGTAATCGAGCCCCAGGCCCCAGCGGCAGATGTCCACTTCATGGATGCCCTGGTTGCCCAGATCGCCGCTGCCGTAATCCCAGAACCAGTGCCAGTTGTAGTGGAAGCGGTTTTTGGTGAAAGGCGTTCTCGGCGCCGGGCCTTGCCACAGATCGTAATGGACGCCGGCAGGCACGGCGGAAACCGGTGTGTGGCCGATAGTGTCCCGCCACTTGTAGCAGAGCCCGCGGGCCAGGTAAACCTCGCCGATCAGTCCGTCGCGCAGATGCTTGACGGCCTCCTGGATGGCCGCGTTGGACCGGCTCTGCGCGCCCATCTGGACTACGCGGTCGTATTTTTCAGCGGCCTTCACCAGCTGGTGGCCGTCAAACCAGGAATGCGAGACGGGCTTTTCAACATAAACATCTTTTCCCGCCTGGCAGGCGTAGATGCCAATCAATGAATGCCAATGGTCGGGCGTGGCGACGGAAACGGCGTCAATCGATTTGTCTTCCATCACCTTGCGGCAATCGATAAATCGTTTGGGGCGCGGATTCCCCATCTTTTCCACCTCGGCCAGCCGGTTGTCGAGGATGTTCTCATCCACGTCGCAAAGGGCTGCAATGCTGGCGTTGGGCAGGGCGGCAAAAGCCTGGATGTGGTCATTGCCCCGCCCCCTCAGGCCGCATACCGCCACATTGACGCGGTCATTGGCGCCAAACACCCGCTCGGGGTTGGTGATGAAGGTAATTCCGCTGAATGCCGTGAGGCCGGCGGCGCCGGTCTTGAGAAACTTTCGACGGCTGACGCCCGACTTCTGGGATTCCTGAGACATCGATGGTCCTCCTGTCATTTTTGTCACCTGGCGCCTTCTGTTGACTGCTGGTTATGAGGGTCTGGTTTCCGCCGGCAAAAAAACAGAAGGTTAACCCATCAGCCGTTCCGCATCCGAGCCGCCCCGACCGAGGGGCCTGTGAACATATCCGCATTCTGTCCACTTCAGCCTGTTCCAATCCACGCTAAGATTCTCCGCTTGTATACCACCGCCACAGCAGGAAAACAACATCATTTTGGCGGGGTCAGGGCGCTCCGTGGCCGTTGTAAATCTGAAATTCCCGGATGGCCGGCGTGTGTGATGCTCCCACAATGTTCAGCCGCACGCGGGTGCTGGTAGTGCTGGGAAAGATGTCAATCACCTTGTGGCCGATGGAGGTGCCGCGATGGAGCGTCTGCCACGTGCCGCCAACCCAGGCCTGTACCTCATAACCTTCAACGTGCTGGCCGAGGTTCAGCCATTCCATGGTGACGGTGCGGTCAAAGGTGACGGGCCTTGGGAAACGCACTTCCATCGCTGCGTGATAAGTGTGCGGTGCGGCCATCCAGAACGTGTCGGTATCGTTGTCAAATGCCGCTCGGGCATTGCCGCCGGAGCTGGAGTCCGGTGTCCCTTCCAGCGCCAGGTTGTGAGCGTAAATACGGTGAATTTCCTGGCCGAACTCGCGCAGCCGGGTAGCGTCGAGTGCGGGCAGCAGTCCCTCTTCGTCTGGCGAGATGCCCAGCATCAGCTGGCATCCGTGGCCCACGGAGTTGTCGTAAATCTTCATCAGTTCGGGAATCGTCTTGAGTGTCCGGGCGTCATTCGGATGCCAGAACCAGTGGCGCTTGTGCAGCGGCGTGTCGCACTCCGCCGGGCGCCACCGCAGGTAACCGGCGCGATCAATCACGTCCCAGTTTTCCTCCGGCGAGTAGCCGTCCTCATTGCCTACCCAGCGGATATCGCCCCATTTCATGAATCCCACGTCGGCAAAGACCAGGGCGTTCGGCTGATAGACGCGCAGCAGATGGAGATAGGAATCGAAGTCGTAGACGTGGCCCGCGCTGCCCGCACCGTCGAGCCAGAACTCCTCGATTGGGCCGTAACGAGACAGGAGCTCCTGCATGAGGCCCTGGTAGAACTTGTCATACTCGGCGTTGGAACTGTAGGAAGGCTCATGCCGGTCCCAGGGCGAGAGGTAGATGCAGAACTTCAGCCCGTGCCGCCGGCAGGCTTCTTCCACCGCCCGTACCACATCGCCATGGCCGTTCTCCCACGGGCTGCTGGCCACGCTGTACATTGTCAAAGGCGTGGGAAAAAGGCAGAATCCATCGTGGTGCTTGGCAACGAATACCAGGTATTTCGCTCCCGCCGCCTTTGCCGCTTCAACCCACTGGTCGGGATTGAACTTTGTGGGGTTGAAAACCGACGGGCTGACCTTTCCGCTGCCCCATTCCTTGTCCTTAAAAGTGTTGAGGCCGAAATGGACGATGACGCCAAACTCCAAGTCCTGCCATTCCAGTTGTTGAGGAGCGGGCTTGAGGTCCACAAAGTTCTGTGCTCTGGAGGGCACGGCAAGCGTGAAGCCACCCAGGATAGCGAGGAGCAAAACTGCGGGCGGACCCAGAACGCAGCAGGCGCGCGCATGAATACAAATTTTGTCCTTAGCCCGAGCGGCATGGGAAAGAAGACTCTTCTGATCTCGCATGTCGGGAGTTATATCACGAATCGCGCCGGGGCAGAAACCCAGGATGCGACTGCCCTTCGCCTACAATTCTGGCATGACCGAGTGAAGCGTTCGCCCGGCAGGCGATAACGGAAGCCGGTGATATGCGGCGAGATTGCAGCTCTTCGGTAAGAGCCTGAGATAAAGCGTCTGTGTGGGTCATCGCATTATTCTTGAACAAAGCCCTTTTATCTTTTTCCCTGGTGTCATAAGTTGATAGTTTGACTTAAGGTTCGGCCGATGTGCGCTGGGGGGCCTTCCTGTTGTCTGAGAGATGGGGCAAGAAGATCTTTGCTGCTCTTCATCTGCAACGTGGCTGAACAATGAATGGGAGACAAGATGAATCGTCGGAAATTTATCAGGAATCTGAGCGCAGGACTGGGAATGGCGGGAGTCGCAGCACCATCCAAAGCAGCCGCTTCCCCGCCCGGTGCCGAGGCGGCCGGCAGGAAGTCCCGACCCAACTTTGTATTCCTGATTTCCGATGATCAGAGCTATTCCGGCGCGGGCTGCGACGGGAACCCTGCCGTCGACACGCCGAACATTAACCGGCTGGCCCGGGAGGGAATGCGCTTCACACGCGGTTTTGCTCCCTCACCTTCGTGCAGCCCCAGCCGCTCCGCCATCCTGACGGGCGAATCTCCTCATGAAACCGGGACCTCCCGCTTTCGGTCGCCCATGCCGCCCGCGCAGAAAACCATCCTGGAGTATCTGAAAGGCGCGAATTATTACACGGGCGCGTTCAAGAAAGTCCACCAGGGAACAGAATTCTGGAGCCGCTGGGACTTCAAGGGGTTGCACAAACCTATCCACACATTCTTTGAGGCGCGGCCGAAGGACCAGCCATTCTTTCTCCACATCGGCTATCACGATCCACATCGCCCTTACCTGCCGGGCGAACGCTACCCGGAAAAGAACCCTCGGAACTCGGTGGAGGTTCCAAGCTTTCTTCCGGACACGCCGGGCGTGCGAAAGGACATCTCCCACTACTACGAGGCCATCGAGCGGCTGGATGTAAAAGTCGGCAATGTTCTGCAGCTTCTGGAAAAATACGAGCTGGCAGATGATACCCTGGTGATCTTTACCAGCGATCAGGGGATGGCCTTCCCGGGCGCCAAGGGGACGCTGTATGACCCGGGACTCCACGTCCCGCTGATCGCCCGCTGGCCGGGGAAGATCAAAGCGGGCAGGACGTCGTCGGACCTGGTTTCTCTGATAGACCTGGCGCCAACCTGGCTGCAGGCCGCGGGGGTGCCGGTGCCGAGGGCGATGGATGGGATGAGCATTCTGCCGCTTCTGCTGGGCAGGAGCTTCCAGCCGCGAGAGGCGCTCTACGCCGAAAGGAATTTCCACACTCACCTGGACCTGATCCGGTGTGTCCGGACCTCGCGTTACAAGCTGATCCAGAATTATCTGCCGGAAGTTCCCTACCGGCCGCTGAGTGACATTGCGAGGTCGCCGAGCTGGCGTTCCATCGAGAGCCTGGCACATCAGGGCAAGCTATCCCGAAACCTGGTTGAGCGATACTTCCAGAAGCCTCGTCCGCAGGAGGAGTTTTACGATTTGCAGAATGATCCCGGGGAGATGAAGAACCTGTCGAAAGATCCGAAATACGAGGCGCAATTGCTCCATTTGCAGGAACTGCTGAGCCGGTGGATGATCAAGACCCATGACTTTCTGCCGCCACCGATCGAGCCGCCCGCGATGGACCAGTTGATGGAGTGAGCGGTTCGAGTCGCGCCTGCCGTTTGCCGCGCGAACAACGATGTGGACAGCAACTCATTGGGCAATATGACGCACAAGAAATGGCCCGGCCGGCAGCCAAATGCATTATGATGTCAGGGCCGGGTTGGCCTGGAGCGCCAGGCGGTCGGCCTACCTATTCACCGAACGGAGCACAAGATGGAACTTTATCCCGGGGCTTACCGGATTCAATCACTGTACGGCGGCCGGAATCTCTTCCAGTACCTTTTTGTGGGCGACAACGTGGTGCTGGCGGACACGGGGGTTGCCACAACTCCTGAAAAGACGATCTTTCCCTTCTTTGACAGTCTGAAGCTGAAACCTCAGCAGTTGACGCTGGCCGTCACCACGCACGCCGACCTCGACCACCAGGGCGGGAATGACGCCATCAAGCGCATCTCGCCCGGCACGATGCTGAGTTGTGGTGAGGGAGATCGCGAACTGGTTGAGAATCCCGCGACCCTTTACGGCGAGCGCTACAACTTTCTCAAAGAAGATCACGAGGTGGGATTTGAGGGAGACCCGTCACCCGACGCGGGCCACCGCCGGAGCATGGACCTGAGCTTTTCAGGCGGGGAAAGAATTCATCTGGGCGAGAACTGGTGGCTGGAAGTGCTCCACGTTCCCGGACATTCGCACGGCCATCTGGCGCTCTATGATCCGACTTTCGGGGCGTTATTTGCGGGCGATGCCGTGCAGGGACGCGGCTGCCCCAAGGCAACGGGAGGAATGGCGATTCCCGTCACCTACTACCATGTGGAGACGTACCTCTCCACCATCCGCCACTTTGAACACCTGCCGATCAGCGTCCTTTATTCGGGCCACTGGCCGGTGATGCGCGGCGAAGAGGTCAAGGAATTTCTTGCGGAATCGCGGCGCACGGTGGAATTTGTGGATCGAGTGATTCTGCGCAGCCTGGAGACGAACCGTTCAGGGATGACGATGAAACAGCTGATCGATACGGTGGCCGCCGCCGTGGGCGACTGGCCTGACGACGGCGTCTTCCTCGCCATGTTCCCCATTAAAGGACATATGGACCGGCTGGAGGAGCAAGGACGGGCGAAGCTGGACCGTAGCAGTCGCCCGGCGAAGTGGGTGAAGGCATGAACCCGCCCGCCAATTCCTGAATCACTCCTGCACGCAATAAACTTCAGCGGTTGTATTTGGGCGTCACGCCCCGCAAGCGGCCCCAGACAGCGTCGCATTGCTGAAGCACGTCGCCCGGCAGCCTGGGTCCCGCACAAGCCTTCAGGTTTTGTTCCAGTTGTTCAAGCTTCGAAGCGCCCAGGATGACGGAATCAACCTGCTCCTGGCTCAGTGCCCATTGGAGCGCCAGTTCGACAAGCGTCTTCCCGGCATCGCGAGCGACCGCCGTGAGTTCTTCCACGGCCGCAAAGTAATCGTCGTGCCAGTAGCGGTCGAGGTACATGCTGTTTCCGTCAAAGCGCGAGCCGGCTATCGGCTTGCTCTGGCGCGACTGTTTGCCCGTCAACAAGCCGCCCGCAAGAGGATTGTAAGGAACCACGGCAACACCATAGTGTTTGCAGAAAGGCAGGTATTCATCTTCAATGGCGCGGGCCAGCAGGTTGTACATGGGCTGGGAAATGAAAGGCGGCTGGTACCCGTTCTTCTGCGAGAGGCAGTAAATTTCCGCCACCTGCCACGCCGCATAGTTCGAGACCGCCGGGTAACGCACCTTCCCTGCCTTCACCAGCTCATCCATCGCCGCAAGGGTTTCCTCAATGGGCGCGTCGTAGTCCGGCTGATGGAGATAGTAGAGGTCAACGTAATCCGTTTGAAGGCGCTGCAGGCTGGCATCCATGGCCTTCCGGATGGCCGCGCGTGAGAGACCCGATTCATCCGGGCCGTCGCCCATCTTGCCGCGCACCTTGGTGGCAAGCACCACCATATCGCGCCTGCCTTTCAACAGCTTTCCGACCATCGTTTCAGAGAGGCCTTTGTTGTAGATGTTTGCGGTGTCGATGAAATTGATTCCGGAATCGATGCAGAGGTCGATCATGCGTTGCCCGACGTTTTCGTCCGTCTGGGAGCCGAAGGTCATGGTTCCAAACGAAACGCGCGAAACTTTCAAGCCGGTGTTGGGCAACGTGCGGTAATCCATGCAAGCCTCCTGAAGTTCTGGTAGTATCCTGGCCAATGCAACACGGATGCGCAGAGGAACGGGGTGGTTCCTGAATCCGCGAAGCTATCTTAACAGCATACCGGAGAAAGATTCAGATTCGAGCGCTTCCGTGCAGCCTTTGAAATCCTTCGGACGTTCCCGGTGCGGCGTCCACGACGAACCTTCAGTCCGGCAGGCATTCGCGACCGGGCGGTAGTGGGCGACGGGCGAAACTTGCTGGACAACACATCCGGCAAACTGCGGCGCCCGCAGTCAACCCCTGACCTGTGCAACCCTGGGGAGCTATTCGGAGCCCTGCTCCAAAGGCTCTGCCTGTTCGTCGGGATGCGGTGTTGGAGGATGCCTGCCCAGATGTTTCTGGATGTCGGTTACGATCTGCCTGCCGTGGAAGCGGCCGTTTTCAATGAAGATCTCGTTGGTGTGCCGGCCGGAAATCACCACGCCGGCCAGGTAAATTCCGGGAACGTTGCTCTGTCGGGTTTTGGTGCTGCAATTCGGACGAGAGGTTCCGGGATCGATTTCAACCCCCACGCGGCGCAGAAAATCAAAATCCGGGTGGTATCCGGTGAGGGCAAAAACGTAGTCGTTCTCAATGCAGACGCGTTCGCCCTGGGCGTTTTCAATCCACACGGCATCCGGCGTGATCTCTTTAACGCGGGATTCCATGTCAGCCCGGATGGAACCTTCCTTGATGCGGTTTTCGATGTCCGGGCGAATCCAGTACTTGATGTGCCGGCTCAGTTCAAGCTCGCAGTGGATCAATGTAACTTCCGCCCCGTGCCGAAAAAGGTCCAGCGCAGCAATTGCCGCGGAGTTGGCTCCGCCGATCACAGCTACTTTTCTCTGGTAGAACTCATGCGCCTCGCCGTAGTAATGCGAAACTTTCGGCAGGTCTTCCCCCGGGACGCCCATGAGGTTTGGAATATCGTAGTAGCCGGTTGCGATAATCACCTTGCGGGTGCGGTAGCATTTTTGTTGGCCGTCTGTTGTGGAGGCCTGGACCTCAAAATTTGCGTCGGACCCGGTGATGCCCACCACCCGCTCCTGGTAATGGATGGGGACATGATAGTGTTCTGAAACGCCGCGGTAGTATTCCAGCGCCTCAGCGCGTGTGGGCTTGACGTTGACACTGGTGAAAGGAATGTCGCCGATTTCCAGCCGCTCGCGGGTGGTGAAAAAGGTCATGCCGGGCGGATAGCTGAAAAGCGAGTTGACCAGACATCCCTTTTCCACTACGAGCACGCTAAAATTGCCGCGGATGGCTTCAATTGCGCAAGCCAGGCCCGTGGGCCCTGCGCCCACCACCAGTACGTCCAAAACGTCATCCATTCTCTGTTGTCCTTTTGAAGAAGATTTTGGGTTGAAAGTTTCCAGATGCACGCCACTCATTTCCGATGCAGCGCATAGTTGCCGGAGAGAATCCGGCGCCCGCGAGCGTGAGTGGGCGCCAGCCGGTAAATCCAGGCTCGTATCCGCCCACCGCCTGCCATCATCACCATTGTTTCCTTGCGCTCGAACTCACCCGATGCCGGTCTCGCAGGGTCAAATCCCTCGAAGCCGTCGAGGACCTTGAAAGCCACTTCAGCCCGTGGAAGCCAATAAAGCTCGCCATAGACGCGGTCCGCATCGCCCGCGGCTTCCGCCGCTCCGGGGTAATCCCCAAGCTCGTACAGTCGGCCCGGGACGTGCCCTGCTCCAAGCGGGCGGGGGCGAAACCTCAGCAGCAATCCGTGAGCGCGGAACCCCTTGCGCAGCGTGCCGTACACGAACAACCGGGCGCCTGCGCCGTTTTCCAGCGGGGCCGGACAATCCATTTTAAGTCGCTCCATTTTGCTGCGGGCAAAAACAGCTGCCTTGAAGATTCCCCTTGTGTACTCCAGGCCGGGAGATGAGCATGCCGCACGGATGCGAGCGGAAAGCCGACAACGGCACGGAAGGTCGCGCGCCCTCCCTACTCCGGCGCTCAAGCACTGGCGGACGGCATCTCGGGCGCCAAGCTGCAGGTCAGTCCTGATTTTCGAGTTCTTCCAGCACGCGGCGCAAAGTTGCGATGACCTGCTCGCGCTTCACGTTGCCCTTCTTAAATTGCAGCGTCAGCTTGAATTCTTTGGTCGGGGGGACGTAGCGGAAAGATCCGCTGCGAGGTTTGGCCTGGGGATTGCGTTCCTGGCGGGCCTGGTCGCGGTTCAGACTTCCTTCGGCAAAGCGCCGGACCACCTCGCGCATTTTCGCTTCGGTCGGCTGGCGGGCCACCTGCAGGAGCTGCGACTTTGAAATAACTCCGCTTTCGATGCACGTGGCCTTGATTTCGTCCGGGATGATGCGAAGGGTCAAAAGCTCGGTCACTGAGGAACGCGATTTCCCAATCTTTCCCGCGATTTCCTCGTGGGTCAGGCCGAAGCGGTCGCCGAGCGTCTGAACGCCGTCCGCCTCTTCAAAGGGCGTCAGGTCCTTGCGCTGCATATTTTCAATCAGGGCCAGTTCCAGTGTTTCACCGTCGTCGACATTTTTCTCAATGCAGGGGACTTCCGCAAGTCCAGCCATGCGTGCCGCAAAATAGCGGCGTTCGCCGGAAATAATCAGAAACTTGCCGGACTCCGGGTGCTTGCGGACCAGCAGTGGCTCCAGCACACCCTTTTCCCGCACCGAGTCCGCGAGGCCGGTCAGGTCGCCCCTTTCCTTGCGCGGCTGGTCGGCGTAAGGCTGAATATCTTCGAGGTCAATCATCCGCCCGATGGCCGCTCCACTCCGTGAAATAATGTCTTCCACGTAATGGGAGTTGTGGCGCATCTGGATCGTTAGTGGTAACCCTGCGCGTCTACCCGACACGTTGCAGTACCTCCTTGGCCAGGCTGGCGTACTCTGCGGCGCCCGATGATTGCGGAGCAAAGCTGAAAATGGTTTCCCTGTAGGCCGGGCTTTCTTCCAGCCGGACGTTCTTGGCAATCACCGTTTTAAACACCTTGGGCCCGAAAACTTCCCGCACCTGCTTGTGAATGTCGCGCGCCAGATTGGTCCGCTTGTCGTAGAGTGTGATCAGGACGCCCAGCAGCTGGAGTTCAGGGTTAGGCCGGGCGCGGATTCGCTCCAGCGTTTCCAGCAGGTCGTCAGTGCCTTCCAGCGCATAGTAGGATGCCTGGATGGGCACGATCAGAAACGAAGCGGCCACCAGGGCATTCACGGTAATGATGCCCAGGGCCGGCGGGGTGTCAATGATAATCATGTCAAAGTCATCGCGACAAAGGGCAATGGCATCCTTCAGCCGGAACGGTGCGTCAAACTGGCCCACGAGCTGCGCCTCAAGCTTGGCCAGTGATATCCGCGAAGGAACCAGGGAGAGATTCATCCAGCGGGTCGGCTTTACCACCTCCTGCATCTTCCGCATGTCGCCGGTCAGGACGTCATAGATGGAGCCGTCCACTTCGGCAGGGTTGATGAAGGTGAGTGTGCTGTTGGCCTGAGGATCCAGGTCAATAAGAAGGGTCCTCTGGTTGTGCATGGCCAGCGCAGCAGCCAGGTTGATTGCGGTTGTGGTTTTGCCAACCCCCCCCTTCTGATTGGCAACGGCTATGATTCTTGCCACTCGTTGACTCCGGTTGAGGCAGGGTGGAATCATCACGAGCCGGCCCATGGTCGATGCCGGCCTCAACTGCCTTCAGGTGCTACATCTTATAACGGCCGATGTCCTCGTCGTTCAGGTTTTCCAGCCACTTTCGCAGTTCGTCGCTGCTGACCTTGTCGCTTCCGGCGCCATTCACCTTGGAATTTTTCAAAACTTCATCCTCGACGAAGATGGGGCAATCCACGCGCAAAGCGAGAGCCAATGCGTCGCTGGGGCGGGAATCGACAGAAAAGGTTTCCCCATTCTTCTCGAGCCAGATGAGCGCATAGAAGGTGTCGTCCTTGAGCTCGTTGACCACCACTTTCCTGACCTGAGTCTCCAGCCCGAGCAGAAGGTTCTTCAGGAGATCGTGGGTCATGGGACGTGGCGTCGTAACCTTTTCGATTTCAAGCGCGATGGCGTTGGCCTCGTAGATTCCCACCCAGATGGGGAGTACGGACACACCCTCAATATCCTTGAGGATAACGATCGGCATGTTGGTGACAGGGTCCATCATCAGACCGCGAATTTTGACCTCGACTTCCATAGCGCATCCTTCCTGCAGGCTTACGGGCTGGCGCCCGGCTGCTCCTGGCTGAAAAACGTTCACAACTGCGTGTGGCCGGCGGCAGGCTCCACTACCCGCTGGCCGACCAGGCTGTTGGGTCCCGACGCTGTCACTCGCACTATCACGTATTGCCCTGCCCACGAAGGCTCACCGGGAAAGTTGATAATCTTGTTGCTGGCGGTTCTGCCCACAGCCTGTCCCAGCCGCGGGTGGAATCCCTCAACCAGCACTTCATATTCACGGCCCAGGCAGTCCTGATTCTGCTGAAGCTGTATTTCCCGCTGCCGGGCTTGAAGAATCATCAGCCGTCGAGATTTCTCCTCTTCAGGCACGGAATCTTCCATAGCGCCTGCGGGAGTTCTGGGGCGAGGTGAATACTTGAAGGAGAAAACCTGGTCGTAGCCGACTTCGCCCAGAAGGCTCAGGGTCTGTTCAAAGTCATCCACGGTCTCACCGCAGAAACCCACGATCATGTCCGTCGAAATGCTGATATCACGCCTGGCGCTGCGGATGCAATCGATTTTTTCCAGATACTCCTGGCGCGTATAAGTGCGCCGCATCCGATTCAAAACCGAATCTGAACCCGACTGGACGGGCAGGTGGATCTGGTTGCACAACACGGCGTGGCTGTCGATGGCTTCGACTATCTCCCGGGTGAAATCGCGCGGATGTGAAGTGGTGAAGCGGACGCGCCGAAGTCCAGGCGTTTCCGCCACGCGGGACAGCAATTCCGCAAAACTCATCCGCGCCGGCGAAGGGTCGCGATAAGAATTCACGGTCTGGCCGAGGAGTTGAATTTCCGTAAAGCCCTCGCTGGCCAGGCGGCGGCTTTCCGCAAGGATCTTGTCGGAAGGCCGGCTGCGCTCCGGACCCCGGGTCATGGGAACCACGCAATAGCTGCAGGCTTTGTCACATCCCTCGATGATGGTGATGTAGGCGCGGAAGCGATTGTCGCGCCGGGTCATCTCGGTTTCAAAACAGTCTTCCGTCTTGAGGTCCAGTCCGGTAACCCGGCGGTGGCCCGTTTCAAGTTCCGTCAGCATTTCCGGAAGCTTGGGGTAACTGGCTGACCCGCAAACCAGGCTGACGTGCGGGGCCCGTTCAAAGATTTGCTCCGCCTCCTGCTGGGCCACGCAGCCCAGCACTCCGATGACCTTTGGCCCTCCGGCCTGCCTTTTGCGAAAGGTTCCGAGGCGGGAAAAAACTTTTTGCGCCGCCTTTTCGCGAATGCTGCAGGTGTTGTAAAAAATGATTTCGGCGTTGTCGGGAGTTGAAACGGGGCGATAACCGCGCGCCATCAGGACGCCTGCCACCTTTTCGGAGTCATGAACGTTCATCTGGCAGCCAAAGGTTTCAATATAGAAAGGCCTTCCTTCGGGCTTGAATTCGGGTGCAAGGTCACCTTTGCCGGTCGCGCTTTTAACACGTTGATCGCCGTCGCGCAGGGTTGGAAACATATCGCTACTCATCAGGGAAAACTGCCTCGCTTCGTTCAGTATATCTTGAGGTGTTGACTTTGGGTAGCGGCGATGTTGCGCTGCCGGATTTTTATTCTGCCATGGGACCGGATACGAATTCCAATTTAAGCCGACGCCTGTTTCAGCATGGTGGCCGCGTGCTTTAAAACGGCGTCGGTCACCCGCGACCCGGAAAGCATTCGGGCCAGTTCGCCTGCGCGCTCCTTATCACTCGAGAGATGGCGAACGCTGGTATGTGACCGGCCGGCTCGCTCAAATTTCTCCACGTAATAATGATGGTCGGCAAAACAGGCGATTTGGGCGAGGTGGGTCACGCAGATGACCTGGGCGGTCTGGGCCAGGCGCTTGAGCCGCTGGCCGACGCTCTCCGCCACGCGGCCCCCGATACCGGTATCCACCTCGTCAAAAATAAAAGTGGGATGAGTTGTTTTCTTCGCGCCGGCGCTGCCGCGCAGCCGCTCGCTACCCAGGACGGTCTTGAGAGCCAGCATGATGCGCGAGAGTTCACCGCCGGAAGCAATCCTGCCCAGGGGGCGAAGGTCTTCACCGGGATTGGGAGAAATCAGGAACTCGATGGTGTCCATCCCCCTGGGGCCTCCCGCGGGCGCTTCCGCCCCGGTGGCGGTTTCAACCCGGACGGCAAATCGTGTCTTCTCCATGCTGAGCCCGGCGAGTTCTTTTCGGACCAGGGTTTCCAGCCGGGCTGCGGCTTCATGCCGCTTTTGCGAAAGCTCTTCGGCGGCTTTGCGGTATCTTGCCGCGGACTGTTTCAGCTGGAGCGCCAGTTCTTCGCGACGTTCGTCGGAATTCTCAAAGCCGGAAAGTTGCTGCCGGATCTGCTCCCGGTAGGCGATGGCTTCCTCAAGGGTCCTCCCGTATTTCCTTTTGATTCGATCAAGCAGCGCCAGGCGGTCTTCAACTTCTTCCAGCCGGTGGGGGCTTGCGTCCAGGTTTTTGACGTAATCCCTCAGCGTCAACGCCACGTCTTCAAGCTGGGCCTTCGCCTCCCGAAGCACCCCGGCCTGTGCGTCAAAGGAGGAGTCAAAGGCCCGCAAATCCTCGATGGCGCGGTCGGCCATGCCCACCCTTTCGCAGGCGGAATTCTCATCATCGTACAAGGCGCCGTAAGCGGCGGAAACGGCTGACTGGATTTTTTCGCGATGCGCGAGCAGATGCTTCTCTTCGTCCAGGCGGGCATCTTCACCCGGCTCGATGTCTGCCTGTTCCAGTTCGCGCAGTTGGAAACTCAGCAGGTCAATCGTTCGCAGGCGGTCCTGCTCATTCTGGCTGAGGTTTTCGAGTTCGGCTTCAATCCTCCTGCGATGTTCATGGAGTTCCGCCACCTGGCCGCGCAAGTCCTCTGCGCCCATAAAGCGGTCCAGCAGCTCCAGCTGGGAATCGATAGAAAACAGAGTGATCTGCTCGTTCTGTCCGTGAACCTCCACCAGCAGGTCGGCAAGCGCCTTGACGGCGGAAAGCGTCACAGCCTGATCGTTCAGCAGCAGGCGGCTCCGGCCGTTGGAATGGATCACCCTGCGGAAGATGATCTCTTCCCCGGCCATCTCTTCCAGACCCAGTGGCTCCGCCCACCGTTGCCACGCGGGCTGCTCCGGCGATCGGAAGACGGCCGTAATGGTGGCCCTGTCGCAGCCCGTCCGGATAATGTCGGTTGCCGCCCTGCCGCCCAGGGCCAGTCCCAGGGCGTCAACCACGATGGACTTGCCGGATCCGGTCTCGCCCGAAAGGAGGTTCAGGCCGGGATGGAATTCCACCGTCAGATCGTCGATGACGGCGTAGTTCTGAATGCGGATTTCGTGAAGCATACGATTCGCCCGCCAGGCGGACTCTACTCCTGCCGCAGGTCTCTTCCCCAAAATCGGGGAAAGCCGATCATACCCCGGAATGGCTGGAGAGAAAACATGCAGGCGTCTTGTTTGTCTGAATGAAGGCGCCCAACCTGCACCAGGGGACAATTGACGGATTTTGTCACCGTGTGCTAGGTTCGAGTGATGGTTGTGTTGCACGATTCACGGCATCGGAGGAGGTCGATTGGTTGCAGCCCTACTCGTTTTTTTTCAGGGTGATATCTGGCAATTCCTGTCGAGCACCGGTCTTGTCGCGCGCCTTGTACTCCTGATCCTGTTTTTCTTGTCAGTTTTTTCCTGGGCTATCATCTTCAACAAATTCCGGCTTTTTAAGCGAGCTCTGCGAGACTCGATGGAGTTTCTTCACATCTTCCGCCAGAGCAAGAAGCTGTCGGAGATTCGTTCCTCCTGTTCGATGCTGAAAGGCAGCCCTTTGCCGGAAGTGTTCCAGGCGGGATACCGGGAGATTGAAAACCAGGCAACCGCCAGCGAGAACCCGGGCAAGCCGGTTATCCGCAGTCTGGAAGCCGTGCGGCGGTCATTGCAGATCGGTTCCACGGCGGAACTTTCATACATGGAGCGGTGGATGCCCTGGCTGGCAACCACTGCGGCCGCCTCGCCCTTCATCGGACTTTTTGGGACCGTTTGGGGCATTATGGATGCGTTTAATGGCCTGGGCGCCGCCGGAACCGCCAGTCTGCGTAGCGTGGCCCCGGGAATTTCAGAAGCCCTGATTACCACCGCCGCCGGACTGTTCGCGGCGATTCCGGCCCTGATTGCCTACAACCTGTTCGTCCAGAAGCTAAAGCAGTTTGGCAGCATGCTGGACGACTTTGCGCTGGAGTTCCTCAACATGACGGAAAGGTACTTCACATAGAAAGCATCACGCAGCCGGAGCCTCCGGCAACGCTGTTCCAGGCCTTGCACTTCGGGGCGCAATACGTTGCTGACACGGCCGGTGAGGTTGGAAATGGCCTTTACAACTCCTAAAGGAACCACCCAGACGTCGATGTCCGACATCAACGTCACTCCCTTCGTGGACGTGATGCTGGTGCTGCTGGTGATCTTCATGGTAACCGCTCCGCTGCTGCAGTCGGGTATCGAAGTCGATTTGCCCAAAACCAAAACGGTGAAGGTGATATCCCAGGAGCGGGTGGTGGTCACCATTGATAAGCGGCAGACCATTTATGTGGGAAACGACCCCGTCAACATCCACAAGCTTGGAGATATCATTCTCAAAAGGCTGAAAGGTGATGACAAGTCACCCATTTTCATCCGTTGTGACGTCTCTGTGCCCTTCGGAGCGTGGGCGGAAGTTCTTGACGCCTTGAAGCAGGCCAAGTTGAACAACATCAACATCGTCACAGAACCTCTAAATACCAAGGGGACCCAGTAACTGAAACGGGGCCGGTTCTCGAAAGCGATTCAGCCATGGGTGCAGCCACGTTCCCAGTTTTCGACCATCGTGACAGCCTTCGCGGCGCGCTGATGGCGTCCATCATTTTTCACGTGCTGCTCACTCTTTTCGCCGTGGGCTATGTGCTCTGGGGATCCAGGCTTGGCAAAGGGTGGGGGCAGTCATTCAACAAGGGCAGTGCGGTCCATGTGAACGCCGTGGCTTCCCTGCCCGGTGTTCCCTTGCCGATGCCAAAGATTACGACACCCAACACCGTGAAGGTGGAGCAACCGGGTCTTTACAAAAATGAGCCCGTTCCCAAGCCACCGCCGGACCTCATGGCTCAAAAGATTCCCAAGTTTAAAGAAGCCGTCAAAATTCTGCCCAAAAAAGTTCTGAAGAACCCGCGAATTGAAAAGGAAAAAATTGAGCCGCCGCCGAACGCCGTGCCTTATGGCCAGGGTGGAAATCCGACGATGAGCTACAGTTCGGTCACCACCTCTTCCGGAGAGGCGGGCATCGCCGTCGGGCAGCAGGATTTTGGAGACCGTTACTCCTGGTACGTACAGGCTGTGCGGAACCGCGTCAGCAGCAACTGGCTGCTTTCCACCATCAGCCCCAGCCTATTAAACGCGCCACGGGTTTATGTTCAGTTCGATATCAACCGGGATGGCAGCATTAGCAATGCGCAGGTGACGCAGTCCAGCGGAATCCCGGAAGTGGACCGTTCAGCCTTAAGAGCGGTTCTTGCTTCCAGTCCGCTGGCGCCGCTTCCCCCGGATTATTCCGGCGGCAAGGTTTCGGTGGAGTTTTACTTTGATCTGAAGCGCTGAGTTTCCGTCGCTGGGTCTGCAAAGCGCTTTAGAGACATCTATTCACAGGGGTGCAGCATCTTGCTAACGATGAAACATCGACGCCTGAACGATCTTTTCCTGTTTGCAATTCCTCTGGCCGTCTTTCTGGGCTTCGCCACGATCGCTAAAAGCCAGGGCTGGTTCCGCACCGGCATCAACATGGGGCAGGCGACAGTCCGGATTGCGGTCCCTGACTTTGCCGCCCGTTCGACGGACCCCAAACTGGCCGGTCTGACGAAGGTCTTCAACCAGGTTCTGTGGAATGACCTGAACAATTCAGGCATTGTGATCGTCGTCAGCAAGAGCCTCTATCCCGTAAAGGTCCCGCTGGAACCGCAGGACGTTGATTTCAACGGTTGGGGCAACCCTCCCGCCTCTGCGCAAATGCTGGCTTTCGGCTATACCGAGGTTCGGAATAACAGCCTGGTGGTGACCGCCCGCCTGTTCGATATTCAAAGTCCCAAGAACCCCGGCGTCCTGGCCAAACGGTATGTTGCGGACCTGAACGAACTTTCGGCCCGTGACGCTGCACACCGCTTTGCCAATGAGATTATTCAGACTTTGGGCGGCGGCATTCCGGGCATCAATCTGACCAAGATCGCCTACGTCAGCAATCGAACGAACCGCACCGAAATCTGGGTGATGGATTATGACGGCTTCAACCAGCACGAGGTCACCAACTACCCCAACCTCAACCTGACTCCCCGCTGGTCGCCGGACAATTCCGAGATCGCCTTCACGAGCTACGCGAGCGGCAAGCCCCAAATTTATCTCTATTCTCTGCTCACCAACCGGCGCATCACTTTTCCCACCTATAAAGGGCTCAACACTACGCCCGCCTGGTCCCCGGACGGGAAAAAAGTCGCCTTTTGCTCCAGCATGAGCGGGACTCCGGAAATCTACGTTTCCGACTCCAACGGCATGCATCTCCAACGGATCACTTTTGGCCCCGGAGTTAACATTTCGCCCGTCTGGAACCCCAAAACCGGCAATGAAATTGCCTTCGTATCTGACCGCAGCGGCGCCCCGCAAATTTATATGATCAATTCAGATGGCACAAATTTGCGCCGTCTGATCACTGCGGGCGGCGACGCGGAAGCTCCTTCATGGTCGCCCAACGGCCTGTTTATGGCTTTTTCCTGGAGTGTCAGGGAAACCGGGCACTGGGACATCTACGTGATTGAGATTGCGACTGGACGTATTGTGCAGTTGACCCAGAATGCCGGACGAAATGAGCATCCCACGTGGGCGCCGGACGGGCGGCACATTGTGTTTGAGTCTACCCGCACGGGCAGGCGCCAGATCTGGACCATGCTGGCGGACGGTTCCAATCCGCACCAGTTGACCTCAACGGGCAGCAACTGGAACCCGAATTGGTCTAATTAATGGAATCGCGTTTTTTTCCGAAGTGATGAAATGGGCGGTGCGCAAGGCTGCTCAAAAAACTCCTGGGCAGTGAGGAGTGAGTCCGGAACCACCTTGCACCTCCGGGATGCGATGGCGAGGGCGTTGGCGGAGATTTTTCTGCCCTCTTTCTGTTGGATGTCCTTACGGGATATTTCAGGCGATTTCTAAGAATTTCTTAGTCTCTCCGCGCATTTTGCAGGAAATATGGGGTTGTTTTTTGTTTTTGTTTGGTGCTAGGATTCAGAGCTTTGAAGTGCTGCTTAATAGTCTTCGGGTATTTGTAGATTTAAATAAACAAGTTGAGTTAATCATTTTCACGACATATTGGCCAATCTCACCATCTTGAGATTCACCGAAAATTAGAGAAAGTGCTTACCGATCAAGGAGGATTCAAAATGCGACAACAGAAACGCAGTATCGCGCTTCTCGTCGGGACTCTGGGAGTCCTATTGTTGGCGGCCTCGTGCCACAAGAAAGCGGTGGCGCCGCCACCACCGCCACCCCCGGCCGCGACCGCGGCGCCGGAAAAACCGACCGTTAATCTGACAGCCGTACCCAGCACGATCGAGAGTGGCCAGTCGGTCACACTCAGCTGGACATCAGAAAATGCCACAAGTCTAGACCTCCAGCCAGGCGTTGGCGCCGTTCAATCCAGCGGCTCAACCAGCGTTTCACCAACCGAGTCAACAACGTATACCTTGACCGCGCAAGGACCGGGCGGAGAGGCTACGTCAACCGCGCGTGTCACGGTTTCGGCTGCACCGCCGCCGCCACCGCCGGCACCAGCGGCCGTTTCAGGACAGACTCTGTTCGAGCAAAACATCAAAGATGCTTTCTTTGACTACAACAAGTCCGATATCCGTGCGGACGCTCAGCAGGCCCTGACGGCCGACGCCGACTTCCTCAAATCGCACCCGAGCATCAATTTCACGGTCGAGGGGCATTGCGACGATAGGGGCAGCGAGGAGTATAACCTTGGGTTGGGCGATCGCAGAGCTAATGCCGCCAAGAGCTTCATGGTGAATCTGGGTATTTCCGCGTCCCGGATCACGACGATCTCTTACGGCAAAGACCGCCCGTTCTGCACCGAGAGCAACGAAGATTGCTGGCAGAAAAACCGGCGCGCCCACCTGGTGATGGGCAACGAATAATCACGGGTAGACCGGGAGCCCCGAACTCTTTCATGAAAAGTCAGAGGGGCTTCCGGTTCCCCTGTTCTTTTCCTAATCCGGGCTTGCTGCCCTGACAGCCGGCCCCACATTGCCGCGAGATTTGCAATCAGCCGGCGGGTTAACCCCTGCCGGCTATGTTTTTCTCTTTCCCCCAGCCAGTTGACCTGATCGTTGCCGTGAGGATAGACTGACAAGTGTTTGAATCTTAATGCCGGAGGTTGAACTGACTTTGAAAAAGTATGCCCTGACATTTCTTTCGATTGCTTTGCTGTCAGTGATCTCCGCCTCTCCGGCTTTGGGCGTGAGCCGTGAGATTATCCAGATGATGCAGCAACTGGACACGCTGCAGCAAACCGTCCAGACCCTTCAGAATACGGTCAGCACGCAAACCGCAATCCTTCACACCTTGCTTCAGCAGACGGCTCATGACGTGACCCAGATGAAGTCTCAGATGGCTGACTTGCAGAAAAATACTGAGCAGAACCTGGCCGCTTCATCGAATAAGATGGATTCCATGGCCAATCAGGTCCAGGCCCTCAGTTCCAGTATGGATCAGACCCAGGCTCAGATTACCAAGCTGAGTGAGCAGCTTGCGCAGACCCAGAAGGTTATTCAAACTTTGAATACTCCGCCGACGCCGGCTCCCGGTATGGCCGGAGCCCCCGGCGCGCTGCCGGGTGACACAGCCGGCACTGGCGCCGGCCCTACGGCCACAGCGCCCGTGGCGCCTGCGGCCAGTGTCCCTGATCCGAATTCGCTGTTCAACTCGGCGATGGGCAGCTTCAACAGCGGGCAGTACGCCCTGGCCATCCAGGGTTTCCAGGAGTTCCTGCAGATCTACGGGACGACGGCGCGGGCTTCAAGCGCCCAGTATTACATCGGCGAGAGCTACTATAACAACGGGGATTACAAGCACGCCGTGGGAGCCTACGACAAGTGCATCGAGCGTTATCCCAACGGCGATAAAACGCTTTCGGCGCGACTCAAAAAGGGTTATGCTCTGCTCGCCGACGGCAATAAAGCTGCCGGCATTCGCGAACTGCGCTCCCTGGTTGAGCAGCATCCTCAGGCCTCCGAATCTGAACTTGCAACCCAGCGCTTAAAGCAGATGGGCATTATTATCCACGCCCGGCGCAGGGGATAACGGTTGGACGGCGCGTCCTGAAAACGGAATGAGGTGTTTATGGCCGGTTCTTTGAACAAAGTCATCCTGATTGGCCGCGTAGGGCGCGACCCTGAAGTTCGCTATATTCCCAGCGGAGCCCCCGTGGCCACTTTCTCGGTTGCAACCGACGAATCCTTCAAGAGCAAGAACGGCGAACAGCAGCAGCACACCGAGTGGCACAAGGTTGTAGCCTGGAACAAGCTGGCGGAGATCTGCGGCGAATATCTCACCAAAGGCAAGCTGGTCTACATTGAAGGCAGCATCCGAAGCCGCCAGTGGGAAGACCAGTCCGGCAACAAACGCACCTCCTACGAAATCATCGCGCGTAACATGCAGATGCTGGGCTCCCGTTCTGACTCTGAGCGCGCTGCGGCCGGTGCTTCGCGTCCGGCGGCTTCCCCGGCTCAGAGTTCGGAGGAACATTTCGACTCCGGTCCCGAACCGGCAGCAGACGGCGAAATTACCGACGACGACATTCCCTTCTAGGCGCGGCTTCTGCCTCAGCAACCTGCACCCTTTCTTTTCCCCTGCTTACAGATTTGCCCTCGTTTGTTGCCAACCCTGGCAACGCCGCGCTTTGTCGAGTCATTTCTGAGAGTTACATCAATCCCAGGGCGCAAACGGAGGGTCGAAATACAGCTCTTCTTTGCAACCGAGGCGTTTTTGTTACATCATAGGGTGAAGGCGTGATGAGGGGGATTTGATCGCTGGCTTTGAAGGGTTGAGGTTCAATCGTCAAAGATGAAGGAGAATATCCCCTTATGCGAAAACTGCTTACCTTTGCGTCCCTCATTGTTTTCCTGTCACTGGCATCAGCGCCAAAGGCTTACAGCCAGGTCGAACTTTATGGCGGGTATTCCCACCTTTCGCTGAACGGCGCTCCATCCAACATGGGGTCCAGCTCCAACGGCTGGCAAGGCGGTGCTTACCTGCATCTGCTGGGCCCCTGGGGCGTCGAGGCGGACTACAGTAACCATTACGGCGTCAGCCCTGGTCCGGCCATAGGCTATTACGTCCCGAAATTTACCGAGCTCTATGGGCCACGCTTTACGCTCGCTTTGCCCAGGATTCATCCCTACGTCCACGCTCTTGTCGGAACGGTGAATGGCACTGCTCAGACTTTTACCGGGCGGGTCAGCGAAAACGCTTTGGGCCTGGCCTTTGGCGGCGGCCTGAATGTCAGGGCCACAAGTCACATCTGGCTGCGGCTGGTGCAGGTGGACTACGTTCGCGCCCAATTCACCAACAATTCGCAAAACGATTTGCGCGTTTCAGCTGGGATCATTTTCCGATTCGGCCAGTGGTGAGCACGGACTCAAGGGACTTGGAAGTTCAACAGATGGTGCGCAATTGTAGCGCCGCCGTCCCGGCGGCAATTTTCACGGCCGGCAAGATGCCGGCGCTACGAAGACTCGTCACTATATTATGCAATCCTCAGCAGGTACTCTTGGGCCGGGCTGAATGGGTATTGCCGTGCCCCATGCGGTTCCTTGCCCTGAAACCTTCTGTTCATCCATCGAGGTTAATCCCCTGACCGCCGATGTATACTTGGTGTGTGGCAGTCACTCCGCGGGGGTGTTGCCGCCTTGGCTCACTCCGGCGGAAGAAGCCGCCCATGGTCATCCGCCGCCATAACGAAAGCAACTCTTGAAGCGCGCGTTTCCTGAGTTCGTGTCCGGTTACTTGTTTCCAGACACCTTGCCTATTTTGCACTGGGAGGCTCCAGATGGAAATTCATCAGCAGGACGCTCTCGATTACCACCGCAAAGGACGCAAAGGCAAGATCGAAGTGGTGGCCACCAAGCCCTGTCGGACTCAATGGGACCTGAGCCTGGCCTACACGCCCGGGGTGGCCGTGCCCTGTCTGGAAATTGCCAGATCGCCTGACCTGAGTTTTGAGTACACGGCGCGCGGCAACCTGGTGGCCGTCGTTTCAAACGGCACGGCGGTGCTGGGCCTCGGCAACATCGGAGCGGCGGCGGGAAAACCCGTGATGGAAGGCAAGGCTGTGCTCTTCAAACGCTTTGCCGATATCGATGTTTTCGACCTGGAGATCGATACCCAGGACCCCGACGAGGTCATCAAGTTTTGCCAGCTTCTCGAGCCCACCTTCGGCGCCATCAATCTGGAGGACATCAAGGCGCCCGAGTGTTTTGAGATTGAAGAGACGCTCCGCCGCACCATGTCCATTCCCGTGATGCACGACGACCAGCACGGAACGGCCATCATATCCGGCGCGGCTTTGCTGAACTCGCTGGAGATTGCGGAGAAAGACATCGGCGAGGTGCGGGTGGTTTTTAGCGGAGCCGGCGCCTCGGGCATTGCCTGCGCGGAGCATTATGTGCGGCTGGGGGTGCGCAAGGAAAACATTGTGATGTGCGACATCGATGGGGTCATTTATGAAGGCCGCGAGAAAGGGATGAACCCTTACAATTCGCGCTTCGCCGTGAAAACCTCGAAGCGGATCCTTCAGCAGGTTGTTCGGGATGCCGACGTGCTCATCGGGCTCTCGGCGGGCGGCGTGGTGACCCCGGACATGGTGCGGTCCATGGCCGGCCGGCCCATCATCTTTGCCCTGGCCAACCCGGTGCCGGAAATCAGTTATGAGGACGCCCTGGCAGCGCGCTCTGACGCCATCCTGGCCACCGGCCGCTCCGACTATCCGAACCAGGTGAACAACGTACTGGGATTTCCGTTCATCTTTCGCGGAGCTCTCGATGTCCGCGCCCGCGCCATCAACCATGAAATGGAAATTGCCGCCACGCGGGCCCTGGCGGCGCTTGCCCGTGAAGACGTTCCCGACGCCGTGCTGAGGGCCTACGGCCTGCGGCGGCTTAATTTTGGGCCGGAATACATCATTCCCAAGCCCTTTGATCCGCGGGTGCTGATCTGGGAGTCGGCGGCGGTGGCGGAAGCCGCCATGCAGACCGGTGTGGCCAGAGTTCAGGTGGAACTTGAAGAATACCGCGACGCCCTGTCTCGGCGCCTGGGGCGTACCTACGAAGTGATGCAAGGCGTCCGGCAGCGGGCCAAGGCCGCCCCCAAGCGGATTGTATTCTCCGAAGGCGAACGCGAAAAAATCATTCGCGCCGCCTATCAGATCAACGAAGAAAAAATCGGCCGTCCCATTCTGATCGGCCGCCACCAGGTGATCCAGGCCCGGCTGGCGGACCTGGGTATCCGGCATTTTGAGCCGGACATCATTGAGCCGGAACAGTCGCCGCGTCTGGACGCCTATGTGGAAGAGTATTTCCGGCTGCGCCAGCGCCACGGCGTGACGTTGAGCGAGGCGCGCGACCAGATGATCAATCCCAACTACTACGGCGCCATGATGGTCCACCTGGACGACGCCGAGGGCTTCCTGGCCGGCGTGGCCCAGCACTACCCGGAAACAATTCGTCCGGCCCTCCAAATCATCGGCGTGCGTGAAAATGTCCGGCGCGTTTCGGGCGTTTATGTGATTGTGACCAAACAGCAGGTCTATTTCTTTTCCGACACCACGGTGAACATCGATCCCACGGCCGAAGACCTGGCGGAGATCGCCCTGCTGGCCGCGGAAGTGGCGCGTGATTTCAACTTTGACCCGCGGGTGGCGATGCTCTCGTTTTCAAATTTCGGCAGCACGCGCCATGCGATGTCGGAGAAAATGAGCATCGCCGCCGAACGGCTGAAACAGTCGAACCCGGAAATGATGGTGGATGGAGAGATGATGGCCGACACGGCCGTGGTGCCGGAAATACTGGAGGAAGATTACCCCTTCTCGACCCTGAAGGGCGGCGCAAACGTTCTGGTCTTCCCCGACCTCGGATCGGCCAACATCGCCTACAAGCTGATGCTGCGCATCGGCGGCGCGGAAGCCCTGGGACCCATTTTGGTGGGGATGTCGAAGCCCGTCCACGTCTTGCAGCGCGGCGCTGACGTGGAAGAGATTGTGAATATGGCCGCCATCGCCGTCGCCCACGGGCGGGTGATTGCCACTTGAGCCAGGCGTCTCAGGTGTTCGCACAGCCCCGGCTTCCCCGCCGCTCCATGTGCTGCGGTCCGGAGTGGACCTTGCGCGCCGGGTCAGGCGTTCTTGATGACGCGAATCAGGGTGAGAAGGATGACAGCGCCGATCAGCGCCGTCACCACCGAACCGATAAACCCAAAGGAGTAGAGCCCGAACACATGCAGGATGGCACCTCCCAGCCAGGCCCCGATCACGCCCACCACCATGTCGCCCAGCAGTCCGAATCCGCGCCCGCGGGTGACGTGGCCGGCCATCCAACCGGCCAGCAGTCCAATGATCAATTGCCAAATCAGATACATCGCAGCAGCCTTTGTGTGTGGAGTTGTGTCGCGGCTCAGTCGCTCCGGGCTTGAACCTTCACTCTTAAATCAGCGCATACGCCCGCCCGCGGGCCGGGGACCTTATGACGTATAGCTGTTCCTGGAGATACGGCGAAGCGCAACAGCTACGCGCCGGTCGCAAAAAACTATGTTAGCACGCAAAGTGCGGGTTCCTTGGCGGCTACGGGCAGTGACGGGAAATTCCGGTTCCTGGGGGTGTCCACCAAAGAAATGATGAAAAGGCCGGCGCGGTGGATCAGCCGGCCGGGGCTTATTGCTTTGCAGGAGGTGGCGCCGCGTGGTGCCCGGCATTTTTTCGTTTGGCGTCCCACCGTTTGGCCATGGCGTTGAACTTCTCGACCTGCTGGGAGGTCAGAATCTTCCGCGTTTCGGCGCGAGCTTCTTCACGAATAGCCTGAAACTGTGGCTCAACCTGGTTGCGCAATTCGGATTCTTTCTTCTCCATATTGTTGACAATCTGCTGGAGTTGCTGCGTCTGGGATTGCGAGAGCGACAGTTTCTCGTGGAGATATTCGACCACCCGGTGGCGGCTCAATCTCTGATGCCAATGTCCCGTATACCAGCCGTAGCTGTACATTCCGGCGGCGCCGATCACCAGGCCCAGTATAAAGATGAGAGCGAAATAAACCGAGAAACGGCGCTTCATTTGGAACCTCGCACCGCCGGGCCGGCGTTCGCGGCCGGGGCTGCGGGAGAATCCTGCATGTCGCCCGAATCCACCCCGTCCACGCCCAGGACCTGTTCATTGGCCAGCGTTGCCACCTGGGTCTGGACAAAGACGGAATCCGAAATTCCGGAACTGCGGAATGGGCCTGACGAGGGCAGCGTAAGGATCAGCGCCAGCATCAGCGCCAACATGAGCGTCGCGTAGACAACCCGCCTGCCAATCTGATCGATGAGTTGTTGACCAAACTGAAACTCTGTAGAAGCGTTTTCCAGACGCCGCATCAGCCGGGTTGTGAAACCGGTGCTGGGTTCCGGAGGCTCCTCTGCTCTGATGGCTGCCAGTCCTGCCTGGAGGGTTTCCCACCTGCGGAGGTATTCTTTACAGGCTGAACAGGATTCGATATGGACCTGGACCGCAGGCGTCCTGGTCATGCTTTCTTCAACATTTTGCCGGACAGCGTCACAATGCATGGTTCACCGTCCCTCCTGCCATTTTTCAAAATCCCTGACCATTCGTTTCCTGGCGCGATGCAATCGTACTTTAACGGTACTTACTTTCAAACGTAGAATCCCCGAGATTTCATCAACAGACCGGTCCTCAATTTCCTTCAGCGTCAGAATCACCCGGTCTTCGGCCGGGGCGCGGGACAACAGCTTGCCGGCAAGGTCGACCACCGCCAGCTTTTCTTCGCTGTCGAGGCCTCCTGCGTTGTGGCTGACGGTGTTCGACTCAATCTGCCTTTGGCCTTCCTCGGACATCTCCCAGAAATAAGTGACCTTGGAAGAGCGTTGGCGGCGGAGATAATCGTAACAGTGATTAACGGCAATACGATTGAGCCACGTGCCAAATGACGACTGTGAATTGTAACTCCCGATAGCCACAAAAGCTTTCATAAATATTTCCTGGACGATATCTTCCACATCGTTCCTGCGCCGTACCAGATGAAAAACAATGGAGAATACCCTGCGTTGATAGGCATCCACCAGGGGGGCAAAGGCTTCCTTTTCCCCAGACTGGCAATGTCTGATCCATTCGGATTCCTGGCTGGGGTCTGGTCGAGCGTGTACCATTCAGTACTCATAGTAGCTCTTTCCTGTGTTTTATGACGAAGATAACGAGACGGGGGTTACAGGGCCAGAAAGAAAATCGCGCCGGGGGCGGAGCCAGGCAGTAACGGACATTTCTATTGACTTATCATACACCATATGGCATAATCCGGCCCATGATTATAGGAATTCGTCTGAGGAAACTGCGTGAAGAACGCAAGCTTTCCCAGGGCGACATTGAGAAACGCACGGGACTCCTGCGCTGCTATATTTCCCGGGTTGAGAACGGGCACACGGTGCCTTCTCTCGAGACCCTGGAGCGATTGGCTGCAGCCCTGGAGATCCCCCTCTATCAGCTGTTTTATGAGGGGGAAAGACCACCGGACCTCCCTAATCTGACCCAGCGTAAGAGTACCGACGAGCTGGCCATGGAGATTCCGGCAGACCGTGATTCGCGGTTCTTTCAGAAAGTCAAGCGCCTGCTTGGCAACATTAACGACCGCGATCGACGGCTCCTGCTGTACATGGCTCAGAAATTAGCAAACCGTTAACGCCAGTACGGTTTGTCGTTCGGGGATCCAATGGGACGCGCGAGGGCTGTATGGAGGGGGAAGCACTCATTCCCACTCGATGGTTCCCGGGGGCTTCGAAGTAATGTCGTAAACAACTCGGTTGACTTCCTTCACCTCGTTCACGATGCGGGTGGCAATCCGTTCAAGAACGTTCGGGGGGATCTTTGCCCAGTCGGCTGTCATGCCATCCTCGGATGTCACGGCCCGCAGGGCGATGGTGGACGCGTATGTTCTGGCGTCTCCCATGACCCCCACGCTCGATACGGGTAACAGAATAGCGAACGATTGCCACAGTTCATTGTAGAGCTTTGCTGCGCGTATTTCCTGCTCTACAATCGCGTCTGCTTCGCGAACAACGTGCAGCCGCTCAGGGGTAACTGCGCCCAGTATCCTGACGGCCAGCCCCGGCCCGGGAAAGGGCTGGCGGCCAATCACTTCGGCGCCTAACCCGAGTTCCCGGCCCACTTCCCGAACCTCGTCCTTGAACATCTCCCGCAGGGGCTCAATCAGCTGGAACTTCAGGTCGGTGGGCAGGCCTCCCACGTTGTGGTGGCTCTTGATGGTGGCGGCGGGGCCCTTCACGGAAACGGATTCGATGACGTCCGGGTAAAGGGTTCCCTGCACCAGAAAGCGCGGCTCACCCAGGGCGCGGGCCTCCAGCTCAAACACCCGGATAAATTCTTCCCCGATAATCTTGCGCTTCTTCTCCGGATCCGTGACGCCGTCAAGCCGCGTCAGGAACCTTTCGGAATAGTCCACCGCCCGCACGTTCAGATGCCCTTGCGTTTTGAGCGCCGCCGTCACTTCTTCAAATTCGCCCTTCCTCAGCAAGCCGTTATTCACAAACACACAGGTCAATTGATCTCCGATGGCCCGGCTAACCAGCGCCGCGGCCACGGCGGAATCCACCCCGCCTGATAGCGCGCAGAGGGCGCTTTCCCCGCCCACCTCCGCCCGGACCCGGCTGACTGTCTCCTCAATCAGTGATTGCGGGTACCAGTTGCCCGCGGCTCCGCAGACGTCTTCCACAAACCGCCGCAGGATTTCCGACCCGGTAGCCGTGTGCCGAACCTCCGGGTGGAATTCCACGGCGTACATCCGGGTCTTGACGTTCTCAATGGCGGAAATGGCGTTTTCCGTGCGGCCCACAACCTGGAAACCCGGCGGGACCTCCACAACGTGGTCGCCATGGCTGTTCCAGACGCGCAGGGGCGATTCAAGCCCGGCCAACAGCTCGCTGGGCGGAGTGATCTCGAGCTGCGCAAACCCGTACTCGCGGCGCGCCGCCGGTTCCACTTTGCCCCCGAGCTTATAGGCCATCAGCTGCAACCCGTAACAGATGCCCAGGATCGGCACTCCCAGCCGGAAAACACGGTCGTCGCAGGTGGGCGAGGCCGGATCGTAAACCGAGGACGGGCCGCCGGAAAGAATCACGGCCTGCGCGTTCATCTTGACGAGATCGTCAAACGGCAGGTGGCAGGGAACAATCACCGAATAGACGTGCATCTCGCGAATGCGCCGGGCGATCAACTGCGTATATTGCGAACCGAAATCAAGGACCACGATAGGACGAGGATTTTGCATCTTTCTATCTGCTCCAATGCTCCGCGAAACAACGATATCTGGCAGGGATAGTTTGATAACCGAGACATTATACAACATCTTGTGCTAAGGGTGGTTGATTGAAGGCGGGCTGCCAACCTGGCAAGGGGGTTTCGCAGGGGAAATTATACAACGGGTGTTCCTGCAGATCGGTCCTGTTCCAGGATGGGGGTGGCCAGCACGGCCCGGCCGCGGGTCCGGCCACCTGCCCCGTTTTGCAAGGCGTGATAGTCCCACGCTGGCCCGCTTTACAAAACCCCTCACACCCCGATCGGCGGGAGCGGGAAAACTGTTGAGGTAACTGGCGGCGGGATTCTTTATTACGACAGGCGGCAATCCTTGCTGGGGCCAAAACTCGAATCAATGCGCTCAGGGGTAAACCACGGAGGCTGGCCTTGCTTTTCGGCTGGCGTCCTCAAGTCCGCTGGTGGTTGACTCCAGTGGCGTGGCATTGTTTCCCGGTGGCAAGCCCTGCGCCCGGAAGCGCCAGCTTCCCATCCTCGCATGGACCGTTACAGGCCAAAGCGCCGACCCTGCCGGATACCGTCCCGGCTCGCATGAGGAGCAATGGGATACCTAGAAGGCAGCCGTCTCTTCCTGTAATTCAGCGCTTTCCTGCTTAATCATGCAGCGACCGAGTTCGGCCTCCAATTGGTGCTCAACGCGTCTTGCGTAAGGGATGAAATGATGTCCTGACAACAGCATGGCAAATCCCAGGCTGAGTTTGCGCGGGTCGCGGAGCCAGTGCCCGAGGAGCTGAAACAAAAATTTCCAGTACGCCCCGCGGTAGTTGGAGAGGAAGCCCTGGCGAACGATGGAGCGGGCGAAGACCCCAAGAATTGGCCGCAGCGGAATTGCCGGCGCCTTCTGCGGCTCGCGGGCCTTCCACTGCACAAGCGACCGATAGCAGCGATTGTAGTATGCCGAGGGCGCATACAAGGAAGACAGCACCTCCTTAAATCCCTTCAGCAGAACAGGCAGCGGCAAAACAGTTTTGAAGTTGGGCGGATCGAAGTTGCTGGTGGCCGTGGTATCCATCAGCAACCGGCCTTCTTTCAGCATCCGATCGTAAAGCGGAGTGGTGGGAGGCGCGATCAGAAATCCGGCCATGGCCCATGGGATAGCCGCCCGTTCAATAAACTCTTTCTGCTGTTCAAAGATTTCTTCGGTGTCGGAATCGAATCCGATGATGAAGCCTGCCGTCACCCAGAGGCCCTGGCTCTGGATGAAGTGAACGCACTCCAGGGGATCGCGCCGCAGGTTTTGGAATTTTTTGGCTTCCGCCAGGGATTTGGGTGAAGGGCTCTCGATGCCGATAAAAACGAAAAAGAAGTTTGCCTTGACCATGGCCTCAATCAATTCCGGTCTCTGGGCAAGATCAATCGAGGCCTCGGTGTAAAAAAACATCGGATAGCCGCGGCGCTTCTGCCATTCCTGAAGTTCGATCGAGAGTTCGAAGGCCCGTTTGTGGTTGCCGATAAAATTGTCGTCAACGATAAAGACCTGATCGCGCCAGCCCAGCTCATACAAGGCGTCCAGTTCGGCCATCAACTGGGCGGGGCCCTTGGTTCGGGGCTTCCTGCCGTAAATGGTGATGATGTCGCAGAATTCGCACTGGTACGGGCAGCCGCGGGAGAACTGAACGGCCATCGAGCCGTACTTGTCGATTTTGAGCAGATCAAACCGGGGCAGCGGGGTGCGGCTGACGTCCGGCTTTTCCTTCACCTCGTAGAGTCGCCGGGAGGCGCCGCGCTCAAGGTCGGAAGCGATCTCTGAAAAAACCTCGTCGGGCTCACCCACCACCACATGGTCCGCCAGTCGAAGCAGCAATTCCGGTTCGCTGCTGGCAAAGGGGCCGCCGACGATCGTTCGCCTTCCCAGCGCCCGGGCCCTGAGGAGGATTTCTCGAATGTCATCCTTCTGGACGCGCATTCCGCTGACCATCACGAGATCGGCCCAAAGGATGTCCGCATCGAGTAAGTCCTCAAAGCTGCGGTCGATCAGCTTCAGCGTCCAGCTTTTCGGGCAGAGCGCGGCCACAGTCAGCAGGCCGAGCGGCGGCTGTTCGGTCCGCATGGGGACCAGCGCCCGGATTCCATCGAAGCTCCAGAATGAGGACGGAAAGCGCGGCCAGACCAGAAGAACCTTAAGGGCCGGGCCGAGCGGACGAAAGGCCGGCGCCTCCCCCGAGTCTTTCGTAACCTCAAGCCCCGGTAACTCGTAAAACTCAGACGACTTGAACATCTCTTCTTCTCCGGTGGGCTTAAACGGGCCGGCAATAAAATTGCTTCGGCCGGTCGTGCCTGGGGAATTTCCGGGATTTTCACCCGGTGCCTTGGGATACCGACTTGTCTTCCTTAGACCTCGTGGCGCAAAACAGGCCCGGGGTCAACCACAAGTCCGGCCGACCATGGTTTGTTACATGCTGCGGAGGATGATGCGGCCTCAGAAGCAACATCCGGATTTGTGGCATGCATTTGATGGTAACTCGATTGTCGGGATTGTAAAGCAGAATCTCCATTGGACCTTGACCCAGGGATAGCTCCAGGGGGGCGCCGGATACGCTGTCGCCCGCAGTGCCATTCGAGCGCCAACTGCTGGACGAAGAGCGATCCTCTTCTCCGGGTCCGCATACGCCTGGAGTAACACCTTGGAAAGCCAGCCCCGTTCGTATGCTGGCATACCGGCAAAAAGAAACTGTTCTGTATGGAACAGTGGAGAAAATTTCAGTAAAGGGGGCGCAGAACCCGTTCAAATCAGTCGCGGAGGGCCATTCGGAGGAGTGAATTATTAACCTTCAGGCCGCCGTTGTATTCGATGAAGCCCAGCTTTCTGAACTTGTTCAGAAAGGAACTCACCCGGGGACGGCTGGCGCCAACCATCTGTGCCAGAGTCTCCTGGCTGATCCTGGGAATCACAGCCTGGGGTCTGCCATCCTGGGCGAAGTTGGCTAAAAGCAGGAGAACCCGGGCGAGCCTCTTCTCGGTGGAATTGAAAAGCTGATCCACCAGGTCCTCTTCCACCCGGACGGTCCGGGCCAGCGTGTATGAGACGAAGCAGTCCGCAAATTCGGCATCCTCGTGAAGCAGTCGCACGACAGCCGCTTTCTCAAAACGCATGATGGTCGAATTCCCTATGGAGGCGGCGCTCGCCATCCGCAAGGGGTGTCCCGCCACCAGGCTGCTTTCGCCGAAAAACTGGCCTGACTCAACCAAGCCAATCACCGCTTCCCTGCCACGCTTGGATACCACCGTCATTTTGACTTCGCCCTTCTGCAGATAAAATACCGAGTCAGCCGCATCCCCTTGAGAAAAAATGCGCTGTTTGTTGCGGAATTCGTGAACGGATTTTCCCTTCAGGAGCTTTCCTAGAAAAGTGTCCGGGAGAATGGAGGCAGTTGGTTTGCGTGGCATAAAGCGTTTTCAGACTTCTGCTTTTACTCCGAAGGCTGACGTCCGGCATTCAACTGGCAGAAGCTTCTATCCGGCCCATCCACTCATATTGTCGCGCTTTCCGGCTGGATTTTTCAACTGCTGGATGAAACATCTTTGAGAAGCCGGCTTCCTCACAGAAACAGGAAAGTGCGGCTGCCGTTCCAGCCAGTTCCGGACCACGCTCCAGGCGGAAACTATCCTCCAATTCCCGTTGGGCGCCCAACGGACTCTTAACAGGCTGTTGAAATATCTCGCAGAGTGGACGTAGCGGCGGGTTCACCCCGCCATAAAGTCAACCCTTTCAGCGTGGGTTGGCGGCGTAAAGCCGCCGCTACAGCCTTTTTCAACAGCCTGGTAAGGGCCACGTCGGAAAGTGGGTTGGCGGCGTAAAGCCGCCGCTACAGCCTTTTTCAACATCCTGTTAAGGCCCACGTCGGAAAGCGGGCATTTCATGGCGGTACTGCACCAGGAAGTGCGCCCGCATTTGCAGATCAGAAAACTGGTGTTTATTGGTGCCGGCGTCATTTTTAAGGTATATTTTCGGGCGACCGAAGGCGTAGCGATTGGCAGGAGTGTGGGGTGGCTGCTGCCGCGGGAACGAGGCGGCTGGCGCGAGACCGGTGATCGGCGGGAAATCCGCATTTCGAAATCACTTGAGGGAGGGAATGATGACGAGCAGGACCATTTCAAATTTCATACTTGTTTTGATGGCCGCTGCGCTGGCGGGCGGCGCCTGGAACCCGGGCTCGGCGCAGGAGCCGGGAAACGCGGCGCGCGATCTGGCGATGGTCAAGCCGGAGACCGAAGGGTTCTCTTCCCCGCGGCTGGAGCGGCTGGACGCCGCCGTCAAGCGCGAGGTCGATCAACGCAGGCTGGCAGGCGCCGTCATCATGCTGGCGCGCCATGGCAAGCTGGTGGATGCGAAAACCTTCGGCAAAAAAGACCTGGCGAGCGGCGCGCCCATGAAGATGGACACCATCTTCCGCATCTATTCCATGTCCAAGCCCATCACCAGCACGGCCATGATGATCCTTTACGAGGAAGGCAAATGGAACCCGGAAGCCCCCATCGCGGACTACATCCCCGAATTCGCCCACCTGAAGGTTTTCAAGGGATTTGATCCCAGCGGCAAAATGATTCTGGAAGACCCCGAGCATCCCCCTACCATGCGCGAACTGATGACCCACACCGCAGGCTTCACTTACGGCTTTACGCCCCACAGTCCGGTGGACCAGATGTACAGCGACGCCAAGGTTCTGGAATCTCCCAACCTGGAGGCCATGATCGACAGGCTGGCGAAGATCCCGCTGCTCTATCAGCCCGGAACGCGCTGGGTTTACAGCCTGTCGGTGGATATCGAGGGCTACCTGGTCGAGAAGTTGTCCGGCATGCCCCTGGCCGACTTTATGCGCGAGAAGATTTTTGAGCCTCTCGGCATGAAGGACACCGGCTTCTATGTTCCGAAAGACAAATGGGACCGCTTTGCAACCCTCTATACCACCAATAAAGAGGGTCAACTGGTTCCCCAGACCGAGTCTCTCGCGGGTTTGAACTTTTCCACGCCACCCACCATGCCTTCGGGCGGCGGCGGGCTGGTTTCCACGGCGCATGATTACCTGAGGTTTGCCCAAATGCTGTTGAACGGCGGCGAACTGGACGGTGTGCGCATCCTTGCCCCGGCCACCGTAAAGCTGATGACCTCCAACCACCTTCGCCCCAGCCTGATGTCCGGGCAGTTCAAAATAGGAATTCAGCACATGCGGCCGGGCTTCGGCTACGGCTACGATTTCGCCGTCTTTACCAACCCGGCCCTGGCCGACAATCCGGTGGGCAAAGGCACCTTCCTCTGGGATGGCGCCGCCGGAACCTGGTTCTGGGACGATCCGGAATACGACATCGTCTTCGTCGGCATGATCCAGCGGATGGGCGGCGGTCCGGATGCGCCCAACATGGAAGAAATGACCCGCGCCACCACTTATCAGGCGCTGATCAATCCCGGAAAGTAGCGTTCGGTTGGTCCCGCCAAGCTGATCGAAAGGGTGGCAAAAGCTCCGCGGAGCAAATGGAGCTGATCCGGCAGGAGCGCGCCGAGAAGCGACTCATTCCCATTGCTGCAAGCAGGTGGTTAGCGATTTGCGGTCCGCCTGTCGCGCCTGCCGAGGAAAGAATTGAAGAGCATTCTTAGAACATCAAAATAGCGATCAACGACGCGTTCTTTAAGAGGAATGATGGCGTTGTCGGTGATGCGAATTTCCTCCGGACAGACCTTGGTGCAGCATTTCGTGATGTTGCAGAAGCCGATGCCTTCGGCGTTTTTCAGATCTTCGACTCGATCTTCGATATCCATGGGATGCATATCGAGCGATGCGGCATAGACGAAGAACCGCGGGCCGACAAATTGCTGATGCAGGTGGTGCTCGCGCAGCACATGGCACACGTCCTGGCAAAGGAAGCACTCAATGCACTTGTGGAACTCCTGAATTCGGTCAACATCCTCCTGGACCATCCGCCAGGTGCCGTCGGGGAAATCCGGTTTGCGCGGCCTGAAGGGCTTGATTTTTTTCTTGACCTCATAGTTCCAGGATACATCGGTGACCAGGTCCTTGACCAAAGGGAAGGTCCGCATGGGTTGGATGGTGATGGGCGCGTCCAGAGGCAACTGGCTCAATCGCGTCATGCACATCAGCTTCGGCATGCCATTGATTTCCGCTGAGCACGAACCACATCTTCCAACCTTGCAGTTCCAGCGAACGGCCAGATCCTGCGCCTGGTTGGCCTGGATTTCGTGAACGGCGTCAAGGACCACCATTCCCGGTGATATCTCCGTGGTGTAATCCCGGTACCCGCCGCCTTTGGAATCGCCGCGCCAAATCCTGAAGGTTGCCGTCGCCATTATTTCATCTCCTCAATAATCTGCTTGAGTTCCGCCGGCATTTCCGGGATCGGCTCAGGGGAGATTTGCATTTCTCCGTCAGGCCTGCGGCGAAGCACCAGATTGAATTTCCCGGCTGCTTCATCGCGGGCCGGATAGTCGTCACGGAAATGCGCTCCCCGGCTTTCTTTGCGCTGGAGGGCGGCCCGGGTGATGGCTTCGGAAATCAGCAGAAGATTGGAGAGGTCCAGCGCCGTGTGCCAGCCGGGATTGTACTCCCGGTTCCCCATCACTCCCGCCTGGCGGGCGCGCGACTTCAGTTGCTGAAGCACCTCGAGCGCTTGATTGAGTTCTTCCTCGCGCCGCACGATTCCCACCAGGTCCTGCATGGTCTCCTGTAAGTCGCGCTGGATGAGGAACGGGCTCTCCCCTGAAGGGCGGTCGAAGGGTTCGAGGGCCTGGCGCGCAGCCGCCTCCACCTCCCCGGCATCCACCTCTCCGGCCTTGTGCTCTAGGGCAAAGGCTGCGGCGTGCTCACCCGCGCGTTTGCCGAAAACCAGCAGGTCTGAAAGCGAGTTGCCACCCAGGCGGTTTGAACCGTGCAAACCAGCCGCACACTCGCCGGCGGCAAACAATCCTGGCACGGTCGACATCTGGCTTTCAGGATTAACCCGCACGCCTCCCATCATGTAATGCGTTGTGGGTCCCACCTCCATCGGCTCTTTTGTAATATCGATATCGGCCAGTTGTTTGAACTGGTGGTACATGCTCGGGAGCTTCCTTTTAATGTGCTCTGCCGAGTGCGGCATTTTTTCCTTGATCCAGGCGATATCCAGGAACACGCCCCCGTGCGGACTGCCGCGCCCTTCGCGGACCTCCCGCATAATCGAGCGCGCGATATGATCGCGGGTCAGCAGCTCCGGCGGACGGCGCGCCGACCTGTCGCCCTGGGTATACTTCCAGCCCTCTTCGGGGTTATCAGCAGTCGTACTCTTGTAAAGCGGAGGGATGTCGTCAAACATGAACCGCCGCCCTTCCTTGTTCTTGAGAATGCCCCCTTCCCCACGGACACCTTCGGTCACCAGAATGCCGCGCACGCTGGGAGGCCACACCATCCCGGTAGGGTGGAACTGCACGAACTCCATGTCCCTCAGTTCCGCTCCGGCACGAAAGGCAAGCGCCAGTCCGTCCGCTGTATACTCCCAACTGTTGCTGGTAATCTTAAATGCGCGGCCGATGCCACCCGTCGCCAGAACCACGGCCCTGGCCCGGTAGAGCTGGAAACGTCCGCGCTCACGATCGTAGCCGAAGGCCCCCACCACACGGTCACCGTCTTTCAACAGAGTGATAATGACGCACTCCATGTGGACGTCGATTCCCTGGTGAATCCCGTGGTCCTGCAGGGTGCGGATCATCTCGAGGCCGGTGCGGTCCCCCACGTGGGCCAGGCGCGGATATTTGTGGCCTCCAAAGTTACGCTGCAGAATTTTGCCCTGCGCCGTGCGGTCAAACACCGCTCCCCAGGCCTCCAACTCGCGGACGCAATCCGGGGCCTCCTGCGCGTGGAGCTGCGCCATGCGCGGGTCATTCAGGTACTGGCCTCCACGCATGGTGTCGGCAAAGTGGACTTTCCAGTTGTCGCGCTCGTCCACATTGGCCAGCGCTGCCGCAATGCCTCCCTCTGCCATCACCGTATGAGCTTTGCCCAGCAGGCTCTTGGTGACAATCCCCACCGACACACCAGCCGCGGACGCTGCAATGGCGGCGCGAAGTCCTGCTCCCCCCGCGCCGATCACCAGAACGTCGTACTCGTAAACCTGGTATTCCGGCATCAGAAGATCCTCCAGTCCGTCCAGATTCCCATCGAGCACATTCTGACGTAGAAATCTGCAAAGGCCACCCAGAACAGGCTGAGCCAGGCGTACCTCATGTGGCAAGCGTTCATCGCACTCACGCAGTTATAGACTTTCTTGCGGGCCGGTGATAAGGCATCCATCAAGCCGCCCGTCAGATGTCGAAGCGAGTGGCATCCCAGGGTGTAGGACCCCAGCAGAATTACGTTCACCACCAGCACCAGGCTCCCGACGTGGACACTGAAGTGCCCATCAAACCAGAAACCCCTCCAGGCGTCGGTTGCCAGGATCACGAGAAAGGGCAAAGCGATGTAGAGGAAGTAACGATGGAAATTCTGCAGGACCAAAGGCAGGGAGCGTTCGCCACGGTAACACTTGCGCGGCTCGCCCACCGTGCAGGAGGGCGGGTCTGCCCAGAAGGACTTGTAATAGGCTCCCCGGTAGTAGTAGCAGGTCAGGCGAAAGCCGCCCGGCGCCCAGAGGATGAAAATCGCCGGAGAAAAAGGCAGCCAGCCTGGATACCATGAAGGCTTGCCGCCGAACCATGCCTGTGCATCACCGAACAAATCTGGCGAGTAGAAAGGCGAAAGGTAAGGACCAAAGCGGTAGTGTGTTCCCTGCAGGGCCGCCCATGTGGCATAAACCACAAAAGCTGAGAGGCCCAGGAATACCACCAGCGGCTGGGCCCACCACAGATCCCTTCGTGACGTTTGGCCAAACCCTGCCCGCGGAATGGGCATGTTGATATTCGCCATCTCGAGACCCCCGACAATTTTTGAAGTTCTCTTACGCCCGTTCTTGCAGATGTCTCCAGAAGAGTAGCGCAAGTTCCGCTGCAAAGAAAGGCAGAGTTTTTGGACGACAGCTTTTTCAGCTTCGGGGCTGAAAACCGTATAGGTCTCCGCGTGAAGATAATCGGTCCAGGCAGTCCGCGGCGGTCAACGGAAATGGCAGACGCCCGCGGGCAGAGGCGCCTGAGAACCGATCCCGCGCCAGAGACCCGTGGCCTCCGCCCCTACAGTTCTATAGTGTTGAAATTTTGGATTGACCGGGTTACTATCCTCTGGGCTCCAAAAAAACAATCAAGGCGGTGCGCCATGCTTCGAGTGGTCCATGTGTTTGACGTCAAACCTGGAGTGCAGGAGACATCCTTCATCGAGTGGCTCGACTCCCGGCTGGACGAAGTCACCAGGCGCTATGGATGCCTGGAACGCAAGACCTGGGTCTTCATTGACGGCATCCAGGGCAACTACACCAAGGGCAAACCCGAGATCCGCCCGAAATACTTGAATGAGGCTTTCTGGCCCTCGCAGCAGCATGCCGACAACTTCCGACGGTGGCTGATGTCCGACGAGGGCAAGGAGTTCAGGCAAACCTGGTTCAACTCCGTTCAGAACCACACGGTGCTTCGCTATGTGAATGGCGGCGCAGGCCATCCGGTCACAGACGATTAGCCCTCCGGTTGCCCGCCCGGGCAACGACTATCCCGCGGCCTGACGCCAGCAGGAAAAGGGTTCTATAGCCGGCATGCCGCTCTTGTGAACTGGTTCCCGAGGTGATCAGGTTGGGCAAGGTTATTCCGTAATACGTCCAGGGTAGTGGGACGAGGGGGTTAAGGCCCGGTCTTGATGACTTGTGGTAAGGACCGCTATCGCCAGCTTTCAGGGTACGTTTTCCGTCCGAACGGTACACTATAATGTTTTTCCCCGCGGAAAATTTTGGCGCTTCCTTCTGATTCCAGCACTGCCCATCATGGCCGGCGAAATGCGCCGGTCTTACCCGCAAACTACGGCGTGATCGCGACACCACCCTGAAGAGTAAAGATCATTTTGGTTCCCGCGGGCAAGGTCTGGACAGAACCTCGGGCTCCCGCCGCATTCTCTGATCGGCCCAAGCCACTGGCAGCGGTGCCGATGGCTCGCCCTCCATATCCGCGCCCAAAACCACCGAGCAAAGAGCCTAATTGTCGGGTCCTGGCTGAGTTTTGCGGTTCAGGCTTCTGGCTGGACGTGCCGGTTACCTTGATCATTGTCGCCGCTACATTGTAAGTCTTCCCGTTCACCGTCAGTGTCAGAAGGCGGAATTGCATCGTTGGGTTTGAGGCGCTTCCAACACCAAGCAGTTCCACTTCCGCATCAGCGCCCTTAGGGACCACTACCTGGCCGGCTACCGCGATGGGTGCATCCACCTTCCCGGCAAGTTTACTGCCGGTGTGATCCTTGGAGGAATCCACCCCCCCCACCACGCGAACCGCGATCGCCGTCCCCCAGGGAATGGACACAGGATGCGATTGGGCTCTTGGGGACGAACCGGGAATTTGTGAGCCCGGCGCAGCACTTGTACCCTGAGCATTCTGTTGGGTCGAATCAGGAGAAGGCCTTTGGCTCTCTTGGCCCTGAGGATTTTCCGAGTTTGCTGCAGAAGTTTCTAAACCGCGGACCTTGAGATCAGGTGGTGTCATACCAGCCGAATTTGGGGTGCAGGGGGGCATCGTCGCCCCGGTTCTCCATGTGCCCCAACTAACAAATGCGGGCTTGCCCCTACCTTCTACCTGGATCGTTTTGCCGACCAGGCCGGAAAAGTCATTCCTCCCGCGCAGAGATCCCTCGGGCAGTTGCCTAATGAGACCCCAGTTCACAGTGGCAAAACAAATGACAAAGGCGCCGCCGGGCGACTCCTTAAAATAGGCCGTCACCCAATAGTATGCCTCCGGTAGTGCGGGCTTCACCTCGACACGCGAGACGGTACCCTTGAGAAACATGTCGTTCTTGCCGACCCAGCTCGGATCAAAGTCCGCAATCGACCTGCGCAGGGCATCTTCTCTCGCCAGCTCGTCTAATTTGCGCTGATGCATTTCGGTCACTCTCGCCCGTTGTTGGGCAGCTTTCGCGCGATCTTCGGCATCCCACCGTTCCATCTGTTTGTGGAAGTCTTCCTCAGACATGCGCCCGGCCACCGCCCTGGTGGTCCCTCTCAACTGGTGCAAGAGTGAAACGTCAATGAAGCAGGACAACGAGGAATCATTGATTTCACCCTTACCCTCGACATCAAGTGTCTTGCCAATCATGCGGTGGGCAAAATCGGGGCCGAACATATCTTGAAATATGCCCGGTCTTTGCGAGCATACGCTGGCCTCTTTTACCGGTGATTCGCGGAAATAAATGTCCACCTTTGGACCGACAACAACTCTCGAAACCGTGCCCCGAACAACGATGTTCCTGTCCGCTACTTTATTGCCGTTAAGATTTCCATAAAATACTCGACTCAGGAAAGGAGATAGATCCTTCCAGCTCACTCGCTGAAATGGTTGGGGGCCCTCGGGAGTTTTTTCCACCCTGGGTTTGTTGAGCTGCCCTATCGTCAGCATGGTCATCGATGTGATCTGGCCCGACGTGATGTCACCCGCCAATCGATTTGCGGCTGCTTGCCGCGCCGGCGAAAGTGGGCGCGCGTTGGCTGGGCATTGTGGGCATTCATCCGGGAACGCAATCTCCCGGGTGTCGGGATAGGCTATCACTCCGAATGCAAAAGCCACGTCATCGCAAACGGTTGTTGGCGGCGGTCTATTGGCATCCTCATTCTCGGCAGTCATCCTCTCCCAGGGTGTCGCGTTAAATGGCAGATGTTGCACGTAGGAGTATTGAGGAAGAGTGCGGCAAGACTTGCCAGGGTTGAACAGCATCTGCATCGGCAGGGAAATTTTGCGGTTCCCATGCATGACGGGTAACTTCTGGTCAGACCCTTCAACTGGGGCGCTTCCGGTGGGAAAGAAATCGAGCCTGTGCGCCGGACCCCACTGCCCGTGGGAATCGACAAGCGCAAATCCAATGAGTGCCGACGGCGGTTCGCCGGCGGCATCATATACGCGTGCGCAGTGGCCCACAACGATGTGAGATCTTTCTGCAGGACTACTCTTTTTAGCGACGAACAGGTCAACGTCAGCCTTGCCCATATTGCAGATGCTGAGAGCCACGCTCCCTTGCTGCGCGCGCGCAGGCAATGAGCAGATGGCCAGAGCAAATAGGAAAATGAGTCCAACACTTGGTTTCGCCATAGTGGGCCTCCTAAACCGCAATTTCCCTTTGGATTTTAAAAACGGCAAGAATGGCAGGTGCATCGCGTCCGCTCCGACGCTCTAAAGATATTTGTTTCCAGGGTACCCCAAGGACTCGCGATGGGGATAAGTGTTGCACGTTATTACCCCAGATCCAAGCGAAAACTATCCTCGCATTAGCGCCGACTTTCAAATCGGCGGAGAAGAGGTGCGGAACCTGCCCTGGGCGGCTTCTGCCACTTGACGATCAGTCTGCAAACCGCAGATTTGCTCTGCGAGTCAATTCTGCCGGTCAGGCCCGGACCACGATCCTGTCGGACACTGCCTTCAAATTCCTGTTGGGCGCCGTCCAGGCTCCGCTTGGGGAAGGCCCTTCCCGGAAAGTGGGCATTGCATGCCGGCACGCCACGAGGAAGCGCGCCTGAATCGATTGCTGGAGGCAAAGGCCGAGTAAGGCGAATCCAACCTCAAATCGGTTTCCCGGCTCCTCAATTCCGGCCGCCCATGCGCTTGCACTTCAAATGCACAAGTTGTGTTAAGCAACCCCATACCGATTCCCGGCACAGGGTTCTATCGCCGGCGACACGTCAAATTGACCATCCGGATTGTTTCCGAGTGGCCGACAGTATCTCCAGCCCCGCCTAGAACCAATCCCCGATAGGCCGTTTAGAAGGCAAGTGCATTCTCTCCGTGGAAAAACCGCGGAGCTCACAATCGGAGGACCGTGCTACTGGCTACCAGGCGCTCATCAATCCCGGAAAGTAGCGGCGGGCCTTCCCCGCCCGATGGACGAAGAACGGCACAGCGTTCACGCTCGCCCTGGACGCGTGCAAATCATATCCGGTTGGCGTGAACGCCGACGCTTACGAACTCAACCCAAAGGCGTTTGTTTGGGCAGGACGTCCTGCTCCACCATCCAATCCCGTCCGATGTAGTGGAACGCTTCGGCGTAGCGGACGCCGTACTTTTCGCCAACCGCACGGGCCTTGCGCTCGACAGCCACTTTGGTGAATTCATCAAAAGCAGCAGCCGGGTCGTCCGGAAAAGCCGGAAGATTCAGGTCGCGCTCTGCATGGTCTGCGATAATGTCCCTGATCGTGTGGTCCACCATGGTCCGGCACGCTCTCAGGCAGGCGATCTTCGTCTGCAATGTCGGTCCGATATCGACAACGCGGTTCACCAGCTGCGGACCGCGTGCGAAATAGTACCTTTCCCTGACAGCATGGGGCTCGAGGCCGGCGGCGAAGTGCTCCGGCATATCCAGATGACCGCCCGACATCCAGCAAGCCGCTTCCACCGCGCGCGCTGTGGTGTAATGGTCGGGATTCTCCTCATAGTGGCCCCAGGGGTCAAAGGTGATCACGGTATCAACCTTCAAGAGGCGAAAGAGGAAGATGAGCCGGACGCGCATTTCGGTAGCCGCCATGTCATCGAGGCGATGGTTACGGTAGCCAAGGTTGAACCATTGTTTCAAGCCACACACTTTGATGAACTCCGCCGCATCCCGCTCATTTGCCGCAATGGTTTCGCCCAGAGAGAGATCGTAGGAATCCTTCTCATCGTTACTCGTGCGGATAAAATATCCCGTGTAACCTTCCTGAAGAAGCTTGGCCACCGTGCCGCAGGCCGCACCGGGACCATCATCCAGGTGCGCCGTAACCAACGCCAGCACCTTTCCCTTGTGGGGCTGCCCTTTGGCTGCCCGCTCAATGTAGACTTCGCTGGCGGGCGCCGGCGTCTTGGCGGTCATCTGCTGCGCTCCCACCATGCCGAGCATCCCGGCGAAGAAATCGCGCCGTTCCATAAAGTGATTCTCCTTTCAAGTCTGATCAAAGACGCCGTAAACACAGTGCCGTGAGTTCGCCCTCGACTAATACCCTGCCGGCCGCCGGAAATCTAATCGAGCGAACTGGCTGGGGCTGGGTCGACATTAGGCATGAGGTCTTCTGGGTTAAGTCCCAACGCCTGTGCGAACGAAGCCCGGTCAAAGTGGCAATTTTCGCCGTCCCCGACGCCCACCACTTGCTTATCTGATAGGAATGCCGCTGTTCAAACTTGTTGAAACTTGCTGCATGACGAAGTTCCTATCTGGATCGGTGGCTCGACTTAGCGTTTCTCCATTCGCAATTCGTCCAACTAACCAGCGACAACCTCAAAGTCAACGCAACAACATACCTCAAAAATTACCAATGACCAATTATTAATAAAAAACGGCGATGAGCAATGCGGCTGGGGCGGCCATTCGCGAGTCGCTGAAGTCGTTCTCGCGAGTTGCGGGATCGGGATGGCCGGTGACAGCGTATAGATAAATCGCCGGTTGGTAGGAGTTGTCCTGCTGTGCGGGATTACTCTGCGGTTCGCTACTTATTGAGGTCAAATGCCTCTACTACACTTTACGCTGCCAACACACGTTGAAAGCATCGGCCTCATGGCGGGCTGAACCCGCCGCTACGCCCCAAACGGTGTCCAATTTTCACCCGTATTTCCGCATCTAGACCAAACCCGGAAGATAGCGACTGAACAACCAGACGGAGACGAACTATTTGACCACGATATTGATGAGTTTTTGGGGTACAACGATGATTTTGACGATCTGGCGGCCGTTGAGATGCTCGGAGACTTTTTCATCAGCCTGGGCGAGCCGGCGGATCTCTTCTTCGGTCACGCCGACGGCCACGCGAATCTTGCTGCGCAGCTTGCCGTTCACCTGCACGGGAATCTCAAGTTCTTCTTCAGCGGCGAGATCGGGATCGTAGGCCGGCCAGGCCACGCGCAAAGTCGCCCCGGAATGGCCCAGGCCTTCCCAAAGTTCGTCGGCGATGTGCGGCACAAAGAGCGCCAGGATGAGGACCAATACCTCAAGTGTTTCTTTAACTGATTCGGGGCGCACCTTGCCGCCTGAAATGCCGGGATCCAACTCCGCAAGCTCGTTCACCAGTTCCATGGTGAGCGCGATGTCGGTGTTGAAGTGCCAGCGCTCCTCCATGTCTTCCGTCACGTGGCGGAGCACCTGGTGGGCCTTGCGCAGCAGTTTCCGCTCTTCGGGTGTGTAGGCGGGCGAAGCCGGCGGGCGGGGCTCGCTGCCCAGCAGCGATTCCACGGCGCGCACGTTGTCGGCGTGTTTGGCGATCGCGCGGTAAACCCGGTTGAGGAACCGCGATGCGCCCTCGATGCCGGTGTCGCTCCAGTCAAGGTCCTTTTCCGGAGGCGCGGCAAACAGCATGTAGAGCCGCACCGTGTCGGCTCCGTACTGCTCAAACATGGCTGTGGGATCGACCACGTTGCCTTTCGATTTCGACATCTTCGTGCCGTCTTTGATCACCATTCCCTGCGTAAACAGGCGCGCCACGGGCTCGGAGAAATTGACCAGTCCGATGTCCTTCATCACCTTGGTGAAAAACCGCATGTAGATCAGGTGCAGAATCGCGTGCTCGATGCCGCCGATGTATTGGTCCACCGGGAACCAGTAATCAACCGCTTCCTTGCTGATGGGCGCCGTGTCGATTTTGGGGTCGGTGTAACGGTAGAAATACCAGGACGAATCCATAAAAGTATCCATGGTGTCGGTCTCACGCCGCGCCGCGCCTCCGCACTTGGGGCAGGTGGTTGCCACAAAATCAGGAACCGTTGCCAGCGGCGACTGCCCTGTTCCCTTCAGCGTGATGTCGGCCGGCAGCAGCACAGGGAGTTCGTTTTCGGGCACCGGAACCACACCGCAGGTATCGCAATAAACCATGGGAATCGGCGTGCCCCAGTAACGTTGGCGGGAGATCCCCCAGTCCTTGATGCGGTATTGAATGGTTCCCTTGCCGAATCCGTCGGTTTCCGCGTCCTGGGTCATGCGTTCGATGGCCTGCTCGGAAGTGAGGCCGGAGTAGCGGCCGGAGTCGACAAGCTTGCCGTAATCGGTAAACGCAGCCTCAAGTGTTACATTAGGTTCTACGTCCTTAGGCATAATAACAGGGCGGATGGTAAGATTGAAAGTAGTGCAGAACTCGAAGTCGCGCTGGTCGTGCGCAGGGACGGCCATCACGGCTCCGGTTCCGTATTCCGTCAGCACAAAGTTGGCCACCCAGATGGGGACCTGTTCCCCATTGTAGGGATTGCGGGCCGTGAATCCGGTCGCCGCTCCATCCTTCTCAAGATTGACTTCAGCGCGCGCATGGGCCGCAGATTTCCTGATCCGCTCAACTTCGCTGCGCAGCTTTTCCGGGTCCTTTGAGGCGGCAATCATCTTTTCAAGCAGAGGATGTTCGGCCGCTACAAAGACGACCGTGCATCCGAAGATCGTGTCCACGCGCGTGGTAAAAATGCGCAACGGAAGGCCGAGCTCTTCGATTGTGAAGTCGACTTCGGTCCCTTTCGACTTGCCGATCCAGTTCTGCTGCATGGTCAGCACGCGTTCCGGCCAGCGGACCAGTTCCTTCATGTCGTCCAGCAACCGCTCGGCGTAGTCGGTGATCTTCAGGAACCACTGCTCAAGTTCTTTCTCAACCACCGGCGTGTCTTCATGCCGCCAGCAGCAGCCGTCCACCACCTGCTCATTGGCCAGGACGGTTTCGCATTCGGGGCACCAGTTGACGCGGCTCTTCTTGCGATAGGCCAGGCCGCGCTCGTACATCTTGAGAAAGAACCACTGGTTCCAGCGGTAATATTCGGGAACGCAGGTGGTCACCTCGCGGCGCCAGTCGTAGCTGACACCCAGCCGCTTCAACTGCCGCCGCATGCGGTCAATGTAAGCAAAAGTGAATTCCGCCGGCGGTCGCTGGTGCTTGATGGCAGCGTTCTCCGCCGGCAATCCGAAAGAGTCCCATCCGATGGGATGAAGGACGTTGAAGCCCTTCATCGACATGTATCGCGCCAGCGCGTCGCCGATGGAATAATTGCGGACGTGCCCCATGTGGATGTCGCCCGAAGGATAGGGCAGCATCTCCAGCACGTAATACTTTTTGCGGCCGGGAGCAATGTCCGCGTCAAAGAGCTTCTGCTCCTCCCAGAATTTCTGCCACTTCGTTTCTATTTTCTGCGGTTCGTAGTGGGTGTCCATCAATTAACCTGTCTCAGATATTTCGGTACTCCATTTGTGAAGCCGGCTTGCAGTGCGCAAACCCTTTTCTGTAACGTAGAACCATAGCACAGCTGCTTGATTCTGGCGGAAACTTACGGCTTGGAACTGCTTCGCTCCGCCATCGTAAATGTAGGCTTGAGCAAAGCCTTCCTGCGTCAGCTCGCGCAAAGCCTTGATGGCCTCCGGGCGGGAAACCGGAACGGCCTCGAGCGCTTTCCAACCCTTGAGGCCTGCGTCGTCCGGATACCAGCGGTTGATCGTCTCCAGAATCGTCTCAAGATTCTCATAATCGTCGGCGATCGCATCCAGCACAAGCTCCAGGATCGCCGCGGCCCGATCTCGAGTCAGGTCATCCCACCAGGTTTCAATGCCTGCCACGGATTTCAACTCCTGCCAGTTTGCGCATCATTGTGAGGTTCCGCCTGTCGTCGTCCGGTTCATCCACCGGCGTTTCGCAGATGAACGGGATGCCTCGAAGCTTCGGGTGGCGAACGATCCTGCCAAACGCTCGTGCGCCAATCTGCCCCTTGCCAATGTGCTCATGCCGGTCAACGTGCGAATCAAAACCCGCCTTCGAATCGTTGGCATGGATCACCCGAACATTCCGAAGACTCACGGTTTGATCCAGCTCCTTGATAGTCTCGGACAGGCCTTTTTGAGTGTGTATTGAATAACCAGAGGCAAACGAATGCGCGGTGTCAATACATGCCCCGACCGGCAATTCACTGCCGGCTCCAGCGACCATTTCTGCGACCTCATCAAAGCTGCGGCCGATGGCAGATCCTTGCCCGGCGGTATTCTCGATCAGCACCATGAGCCCATCAAGCTGGAGCCCGCTGGAAGCTCGTTTGAGAGATTCGATACAGGTCTTTATGGCCTGTGAAGGAGTCGAACCTTTCGAGCTGCCTGGATGCGCGACCAGGTAATCGGCTCCCAGCGCCAATGCCCTTTGAAGTTCCCGCCTGAACGCCGCAATCGATTTCCTGCTGATTTCGGTATCAGCCGAGGCCAGGTTGATCAGGTAGTTGTCGTGAATGACCAGTGGCGAGAGCTTGCGCGCCTCCCGCTCCGCCCGGAACCGCTCGCATTCTTCCGGAGAAGGATCAAGCGTCCGCCATCCGCGAGGATTGGCCGAAAACATCTGGAAGGTATCACAGCCGATTTCCGACGCACGGATGACCGCGTTTGCCAGAGCGCCTGCAATCGAAGTGTGCACACCCACCCGCAGCCGATTTTTCGCCGCTTTTTGCATGAGGCATCTTAGCAGAGCGCATTCCGAAGCGTCAATTTAGCCGGGAGGCTGGCATTGGAACAGGCCTTACCTGTATTGAAATTGATGTTCAAGGTGGCCCCAAGTTGGGCATTGACTGGCTGCTCTCGTGCCGTTTCCATATAGCCGTCCGGAGAGATATCCTTCAATGTCGACACGCCGACATGTTGAAGCGATACATTAAGAACGTTGTCAGGAGGTTTCACCGCAAGGCATTCTTACGCTGATACCAGAGCCCCGGGAGGCACACTGCAGGTTGAGAGAAATGGCATATGATAAATTCATGTTCCGCAAATGTGACATGGCGAGCCATTTAAAGTTCTTAAAGTGATTCCTTACATAAAATAGCAGCGAGCATGGCCGGGGCCGCGCTCGCATACGGGTCACATTGAATGTAGCAGCCCTTCACAGGGACTCCATTCAGGCGTGAGAGAGTTGTATAAAAACACCGCATACGTTAAACTTCGTCGTTTCGGTTGCGGGCGCCTGGTGAAGAAGCAGGGATTTCTTCATGGTGGAGGGGCTGATTTGAGAAGTATCCCGGCGGGGTGTGCTATAGAATTCCCATATATGACTGTTTGCCGCAGCATCTCCATCCTTATTCCAGGAGGGAGGAGTCTCGCATGAGACCTCCCTGCCCGCAACTTTTTGGTTTTTCCCATTCAGGGCCGAGCCTGGCAATTTACGGACGTGCTACTCACCCATGGTCCAGGCTGGCCGCTTTGCCGGCTGTGGGGTTGATGGTGCTGGCCAGCATGGCATGTCACAAACAGCCGCCGCCACCGCGTCCTTACGTGGCGTTTGTTGTCAACAACCAGAGCCAGTCGGTCGTTGCCGTTAACCTGGCGGGCCCGCAGATCGTCGCCACGATCCCTGTCGCGCCTTTGCCCGAAGAAGCTATCCAAAGGCCCGGTCACCGGGAAGTTTACGTGGTGTCAATGTCCGGCAAGATCAGTGTCATCGAGTTCCCGGAGCTGACGGTGGCACACATCATTGACATCGGAAAGCAAGCAGGAGACCTGGTGTTTTCGCCGGATGGCGACCGCGCCTATGCGTTGGAGCCGCAGACCGGCAGGATCGTTTTCCTTGACTGCAACAGCCTGAAGGAAACCGGGCAAGTCAGTCTGGTTCCAAACCTCGCGCACATGGCCATCACTCCTGACGGGAAAACGCTGATTGCCAGCGACCCCGGAAGTGACCGTCTGTTTTTTGTCAGCACGAGTACGCAAAAAGTTCTAGGGACCGTCAAAGTGGGAAAGACTCCCGGCCCGCTGGCGGTCTTGCGTGACAGTTCAGTGGTCTTTGTGGCGGACACGGGCGACGAGAAGATATCGGCGGCGGAAATTTCCTCTCACACGATTCTCGCGCATATTGAAATGGGATCGAGGCCAAACGGGCTGGCCCTGAAGCCCGACGGAGGTGAGCTGTTCGTTTTCAGCAATGAAGGCACTTCCATGACGATTGTCGACGCCTTTCATGACAACATCGAGCAGGTGCTGCCCACAGGAAGAGATCCTGTGGCTGCTGCATTCAGCCCAGATTCCAGCATGATGTACCTGGCCACGGCAGCAGACGGGTTTGTCAGCGCCTTTGATATTACAAATCGTACCGTCCAGAGCACGCTCCATGTGGGTGTTTCGCCGGTCGCCCTGGCCCTGACGCCCGATGAACATTTCCTGGCAGTGGCCGACAGTGCCTCCGGCAGCCTGGCCCTTGTTCGGACGTCGCCCCTTTCTTTAATCACCGTCGTGCCCGTCGGGTCAAACCCTGTTGACGTCATTGTGCCCGGGTGGGAGTTGGGCCAGAAAGGCCTGTGATGGTTTCCTGCCGCCCGAGCTGTCTTGTGGCTTGAAAAGTGATTTCTGCAACCATCCTAATCAACCACTTTATGTATCAGTAGCAATCAGCTCATTTATAATGCATTAATATAGTCATTTCTGCCGGGAAATGCTTCTTTGCCTGGGTCTACCAGCTTTGAAACTCTTCGGAGAGATCCAGAATCAGGCCGCCTTCCTGCGGCATCACCTGGAGCGGAAGGTCATCGGCCCAAAGGGATATCTGAAGCTGAATCTTACTGCCAGAGCTGATTCCCAGGGTGTCATAAGTGAGCCGAACCTCAAAAATCTGTAAATAACCCACCTGCAGGCTTTCGCTGGCGGGAATCGGTACCTGCAATTGCTCATCCGCCCTCCAGAACTCCAGGTTTGCCAGCTTGTTCTCACGGATCGAGGCATACAACCGGTCATCGATGCCGCCGTTAATGCTGATGCGGACCTGGAAGGATGGGTGTTCCTTCCTGAAGTGCTCGGGGAAATCGAGGCGAAGATAGAGTGCTTCGCGGCCCCTGCCATAGTAGAGGGCCTCAAGACAATTGCGCACACCGTGCATAGATCCGGAGGTGGTGTCGGGGAGGTAAATACCCGCCCCGAGCCATTCAAAGTAGTTTGTCTCCAGACCATCGATGCGGGGCTCAATGGTGCCGGTGGGCGGGTAGTTCACAGCGCGGAGCCCCAGCCCCTTGATCGGAACCGCCAGGTCGTCCGGCGGCGATTCTCCCAACAGGCGATAGATGTTGCTCAGGTGAGTGCGATAGAGACGATCAAATTCCTCGTCGTGGCCGCTGGAATGTTCCGGTCCATACCACCAGCACCAGTCGCTGCCTTCGCTGATCCAGACTTCATGCCGCGCGCGTTCACGGTCTGAGTCGCTGAGGCTGGTGCGCCCCTGGTTTTGATCAAAGAAATCGCGAGCCTCGGCCAAAAGGTCCCAGGCGCGGTTGTCCTCTTCCGCCCCGATCCACACATCAAAGTTTGCGTTGATCCATGAGCCGGGCACAACGTGGGAGAGGCTTCCCTGCTCCGAAATATGCAGGGCTTCACTGGCCGTAACAGCCTTTAGTTCAGGATCTTCCACAACTTTCTTATAAAAACTCTTTAAAAATTCACGTCCATTGCCTGGAAAATACTCCCATGCATTCTCACCGTCCAGAATGATGGAGACCACCCTGGGGCCTTCGCCGGAGGAGCGGGCAATAGCCTGGATGCGCTGATGAAGGTCGTGCGCTGCAGCCTGCGCCGGCATGTTGGAGTACGCAAAGCCGATCAGGTCCGAAAGATAATGGTCCCGAAAGAATATTGATATCTGCTGGCCGTCGCTGTTGAAGCGATAGGGCCTGTAGAGCGCACGAGATTCTTCAAGCGTGCCGTCAGCGCGGCGGCTGAAGTTTGTTTTAATTGACCTTCCAAGCACCCCTTCGTCGGTTGCCGTCCAGCTAAAACCCGCCCGGGCGGCCAGCCGCAAAACTTCGTCGGAAAGGCTCCCCTCGCTCGGCCACAGTCCACAGGGCCTCTGGCCAAAGACTTCTTCGTGCAGTCCGATGGCCGCCCTCAACTGCTCATCGGCGTCGCCGGGATGCCGATAGGCCCGATGCGGCAGGCGAATTCCCGGGTGCGACTCCTCCGCAACGTTCGAATCACACAGCAAGGGCAGGATGGGATGATAGAAAGGTGATGTGGAAAGTTCAATCTGGCCACGCTCGGAGGCGCTTCGGTATTCTTCAAGCGTTACTTTAAATATTTCAATTTCCTTCTTGCGTACAATAAGCTTGTCGTCCTCCGTGTATCCTCGACCCTTCCTCACCAGGCTGCGAACGGCATCGTCCGACGAAAGGTAAATCTCGTCGAACCAGGCAAGTTGTGCCAAAACCTGAACGTCAAGAAAATCCCTGGCCGCCCAAAATCGCGCCACATCGCTGGAACTCCCACTGTGGAACTTGTCATAAAGCTCGCGCAGTCTCGGGAACCGATTCATTTGATTCCTGAGATTCATCTGGAATGAAAACTCGACCAGATGTTCACGCTCAGTGGGAGACAACTGCTCCACAGGTTTGAACGCCAGGTCGAATGCTTGCTCGCGAACGTCATCTCGGGCATACTCTTGAAGTTGGGAAACGAGTGAGGGAACCAGGTTGAAGGTCGCGTGGAACTCGGGAAACTCCCTCAGCATGGCGACCATCCCGTAATAGTCCTTCAGGGCGTGAAGCCTCACCCACGGCATGGCGTAGACGCCTTCTGACAGATCTTTGTAGAAGGGCTGATGCATGTGCCAGAGCAACATCAGATAGGTTTGACGGTTCGACATGGTCGGATGATGCTCCTCCCGGTAAGCAGGCACGAGGGTTGTGCCTTTGAGCGTGGCTCCAACCCGTCGGCCATGCATCTTCTAAGATATCGGGGAATTGTATATTTCGGAAGAGCGCAGCAATGAGAATCCTGACTCGCTACATCTTCAAAGAAATGTTCGGGCACTGCCTGCTGGGGCTGCTGGTTTTTACGTTTGTCCTTTATGTTCGCCCTCTGAGCCATGTTCTGGAACTGGTCGCCCGAAGGAGCCTTCCGGCGTCCCAGGTGGCCTTTCTGTTTCTGCTTCCACTGCCCAGTATTCTTGTGATGACCATCCCCATGGCGATCCTGCTGGGCACGCTGATTGGCCTCAGCCGCATGTCCGGCGACAGTGAAATCATCGCCATCCGCGCCACCGGGATTGGCAAAGGCCAGTTTGTGCGACCGGTGCTGCTGTTCGCGCTGTGCGGGTGGGTTGTGACATCCTGGATGAGCCTGTTTCTCTCGCCTGCGGCCGTTCGCAATATGGAAGGTTCTGAGGCCAGGCTGGCCGCGAGCCAAGCCAGCTATGAAATCCAGCCACGGGTCTTCATCGAGCAATTCCCCCACCTCCTGCTTTACCTGAAGGATGTCGTCAGTGCCAGCACCCGTTGGCAAGGCGTCTTTATCGTCGACCGCAGCCAGAAAAACGAAGTTAAGGTGACGTTAGCCCAATCGGGCCAGCTTGTGAACGAGGATGGTTCCAGCCGTGTTGCCCTTTATCTTGAAAACGGCTCGACACACGAGTTTAACCCGCAGCACCAGCAGCAATATACCGTGACCTCCTTTGACAACCTGGAAATTCCCATCGTTGAACGACATGGAACCGCTGAGCGCCACCTGACGCCTTCTATGCTTTCACCTCTGACGCTGCTGCGGGACCTGCACGCTCCAAAAGGACGCCGCGCGGCAATGGTTGAACTCAACTATCGACTGGCGCTCCCCATTGCATGCCTGGTGCTGGCATTGGTGGCTGTCCCTATTGGACTTTTCTCCCGGAAAGGCGGCAAAGCTTTTGGCCTGATGCTGAGCATCCTGCTGGTCTTTATTTACTACGTTTTGATGGCTTCCGGACTGAACCTGGCAAAGGAGGGCCGCCTAAACCCTGTGGTTGGATTATGGATGGCCAATGTTGTGTTCGGGGCCGCCGGGCTCGTCATGTTGCGCCAGACCAATCGGGTGAGAACGGGAGTAGACTTTTTGCACGCTGGGCTTGAGAAAATCGGCCACACGCTTGAGCGATTCCATATGGGCGGGCACAAACCAGCCGCAGAGCAGAACAGCGTAAAGCGCCGGAAGTTCGTATGGCGTGCTTTCCAGATTCTCGATCTCTACGTGCTGCGGAGCTGGCTGTTCTACCTGGCCATCCTGCTGGTGACTTTCACGGGCATTTATATCATTTTTGATTTTTTCCAGTTGCTGGGTGACATCGTGCGAAACCACATATCGGCCCCGCTTTTGCTGGAATATTACTGGTATTTAACGCCCCAGATTGTCTACCTGATGTTGCCGCTCAGCATTCTGGTTGCGACCCTGGTCGGCTTTGGACTGCTGAGCAAGTCGAATGAGATCACCGCCATCAAGTCCGCAGGAATCAGCCTCTATCGCATCTCCGTGCCGATCCTGGTGGGCGCCGGGCTCTTCAGTGGAAGCATGTTCCTGCTGGGCAACAACTACCTGCCTGAAACCAACCAGCAGCAGGACGCCATCAGGAACCAGATCAAAGGCAAGCCTGCCCAGACCCTGTACCGGCCTGACCGGCAGTGGATTTTTGGGAAATCCGACAAGATTTACAATTACCGCTTTTTCGACGCCGACCTGAACGTTTTTGCGAACCTGTCGGTCTTTGAAGTTGAGCCCGGCGATTTTCGCCTGAAGCGGCGGATTTATGCCGCCCGCGCCTTCTGGGAGCCGCACATTCAACGCTGGGTTCTCGAGGATGGATGGGTGCGAAACTTTTCCGACGGCCGTATTGCTGATTATCAATCCTTTGCCGTGCATACCTTCGGTGAGCTGAATGAAGCTCCATCCTACTTCAAAAAGGAAGTCAAGCCCTCAGAGCAGATGAACGTGCTGGAGTTGCGCCAGTATATCAAAAGCCTCAAGCAGAGCGGCTTTGATGTGGTTCGCCTCTCCGTTGCCCTCAACCGCAAGTTCTCATATCCGCTCATCGCTTTCGTTGTCACGCTGATCGCCATTCCTTTTTCCTTTTCCACCGGCAGCCGGGGCGCCCTGGCGGGGATTGCCCTCAGCATTGGCATTGCGATTGTGTACTGGTCTGTTTCGAGCCTGTTTGAGGCGATGGGCAATCTCAGCCAGCTTCCTCCGGCTGTGGCTGCGTGGTCCCCTGATGTCCTGTTCGCTTTGGGGGGTATTTACCTTCTGGGACGGATGAAGACATGAAGGGCGACAGAATCGGGGCTGGCCAATGTCGGCGCGTCGACATTGAAAGGCTTTCCTGAAAAACAACAGCGATCCCGAACCCGCCATCTTAACTCAAGGACTTAAAGCATTGCCTGATGTTAGATTCAGAGATCGCTGTTTTCATGTAACTTAAGCTGTAGTGTAAGATTCGGTAGAATCGCTCTTCTTTTCCTCTGCTTCCCGCAGCGCTGCCTGGGCGGCCGCCAGCCGGGCGATCGGTACGCGATAGGGCGAGCAGCTGACGTAATTCAGCCCGGCTTCTGAACAGACCTGAATGGATGACGGATCACCGCCGTGCTCTCCGCAGATACCGACCTTGAGATCCTCCCGGGTCTTCCGCCCTTCGGCGGTTCCAATCTTCAGCAGCCGTCCGACCCGCTTGGGATCCAGCACCGCGAAGGGATCGGCAGGCCAGATCTTCTGCTTCACATAGGAGTTGATGATCTTTCCGCAATCGTCGCGCGAAAGGCCAAAGGTGGTCTGCGTCAGGTCATTGGTGCCGAAGCTGAAGAACTCCGCTTCTTCCGCGATCTCACCGGCGGAGAGTGCCGCAGCGGGCAGCTCAATCATGGTTCCCACCAGGTATTTCACCCGTGCACCCTTCCTGGCAAATACCTCTTTGGCCACGCGGTTGACAATCTCCTTTTGAAGCGCCAGTTCCCGGACATCCCCCACCAGTGGGATCATGATTTCAGGCTTGGCGTCAATACCCTTCTTCTTGCATTCGACGGCCGCCTCAAAGATGGCGCGCGCCTGCATTTCTGTGATCTCCGGATACATGATGCCAAGACGGCACCCGCGAAGGCCCAGCATGGGATTAAATTCATGCAGTCCTTCAACTACCGCCAGCAACTGCTTCAACTGGTTGAGCTTGGATCCCTTCTTGCCTTTCGCTTCGAGCGTGGCAATTTCCACCATCAGCTCTTCGCGCTTGGGCAGGAATTCGTGCAAGGGAGGATCAAGCGTTCGGACGGTTACCGGCAGCCCGTCCATAGCCTTGAAGAGGCCTATAAAGTCCTTTCTCTGCATGGGAAGCAGCTTGGCCAGTGCAGCGCGCCTTTCCTTCTGGTAGCGGGCCGCTTCCTTTTCGTCCGTCGTATCCTTGCAGGCCATGATCATCCGCTGGACGTGAGGCAGACGGTCGGAGGCAAAAAACATGTGCTCGGTCCGGCAAAGCCCAATGCCCTCGGCTCCAAACCGGCGGGCCACCCCGGCGTCCCGGGGTACGTCGGCGTTTGCCCTGACTCCAAGGCGGCGGACTTTGTCAGCCCAGCTCATAAAGGTGGCGAACTCCCCGCTGGACGGATCGGGAAGAAGGGTCTTCGTCTCTCCAAGAATCACCCTTCCAGTCGAACCATCGAGTGAGAGCCAGTCCCCTTCCTTGAGCGTCAGCTTGCCGATCCGCAACTGCTTCTTTTTCTCATCCACTTCCGCAGCTCCGCAACCGGCCACACAGCACTTGCCCATGCCGCGGGTCACGACCGCTGCGTGCGAGGTCATCCCTCCGCGCGAGGTCAGAATCCCCGCGGCTACCTCCATGCCGTGGATGTCGTCGGGGACGGTTTCGGCACGAACCAGGATCACCGGATAATGCTTCCCTTTTTCCACAGCGTCTTCAGCCGTGAACACAATGCGCCCAACCGCTGCTCCAGGTGAAGCAGGCAAGCCGTTTGCAATCACCTTCAGAGGCTTTGATTCATCAAGTATTGGATGAAGGAGTTGATTCAACTGGTCCGGCTCAACCCTCATCAATGCTTCGTTGCGTCTGATGATTTTTTCCTCAACCAGGTCGACGGCAATCTTGACGGCTGCCTTGCCCGTCCGCTTGCCGGTGCGGGTCTGGAGCATATAGAGTTTGCCTTCCTGGATGGTAAACTCGAAGTCCTGCACATCCTTGTAGTGATGCTCCAGGCGCGAGGTGATTTCCCGCAACTGGTCAAAGACTTCGGGCATGACCTTCTGCAGCTCGACAATGGGTACGGGCGTTCTGATGCCGGCCACCACGTCCTCTCCCTGGGCGTTCATCAGGAATTCGCCATAAAACTTGTTTTCCCCATTAGCCGGATTGCGGGTGAATCCCACGCCGGTTCCGGAGGTGTCGCCCATGTTTCCGAACACCATGGCCTGGACATTAACCCCTGTCCCCAGGCCAGCGGGGATTTTGTTCATGCGCCGATAGGTGACGGCCCGCGGGTTGTTCCAGGAGCGAAAGACAGCTTCGATTGACATCTTGAGCTGCGTGCGCGCATCCTGGGGAAAGTCCGTGCCGGTGGCCTTGCGGATCACCTGCTTGTATCCTTCGATCACCTGCTTAAAATCGTCGGCCGTCAGTTGCGTATCCAGCGTGAACTTGTGCTTCTTCTTCTGGGCCGTCAGGATGTGCTCAAACTTGTCTTTGGAAATCTCCAGGACGACGTTGCCGAACATCTGGATAAAACGGCGATAGCTGTCATAAGCAAACCTTGGATTTTCTGTCTTTCGCGCCACAGCCTCGACAGCTTCGTCGTTCATGCCAAGGTTCAGGATGGTGTCCATCATGCCGGGCATTGAAAACTTGGCGCCCGAACGGACGGAGACGAGAAGTGGATTCCGGGCGTCACCCAGTTGCTGTTTCAAAAGTTTCTCCAGCCTTTCAAGCGCTTTTTCTGACTGCGAAAGCACTTCCTGAGGAAGCTTGTTTCCAGCTTCAAAATAGGCGCGGCATGCCGAAGTTGCAATCGTGAATCCGGGAGGAACGGGCAGTCCCGCGTTGGTCATCTCTGCGAGCCCCGCGCCCTTGCCGCCCAGAACGTCTTTCATGGTTCCGTGGCCGTCGGCCTTGCCGCTTCCAAAAAAGTAAACGAATTTTTCCATGATTCCTGATCTCCTTGTGATGAATTCTGTGCACGGCCCTGGGCCGTGGAATATTTGAAATGCCTGCACTGGCGGCGCTCAACCGGCTACCGGCGGCGATGGCTTAAAAGGTTTGCACCGACCGTTGACGTCGGCGCGTCGACAATAGTTAAGGTAACACTTTAGGTGCGCCCAACTGCGGAAATGCCGGCACACCCAACTTAGCGCTCCTGGTTTGAGGAGCTGTGAGCTTCGGCTGCAATTTCTGAAAGGTCGGCAAGCCGGGCAAAAACATCCCGATTCAAATGAACCAGCAACCGAAGCCGGTTTTCCCTGACGGCGGAATCCTCGGCCATCACGAGGACCTTGTCAAAAAAGCGATCCACCTGAGGCCTGATCCCGGCCATCGCTCGAAAAGACGCTCCGTAGTCACCGGTCGTTTCGAGCAATTCGAGGTTCTTTGTGATGCCTTCGCAGGCGGCGTATAACTCCTGCTCCGGACCCTCAGCCAGCAGTTCCGTATTGACAGCAGCCCTGCCGCCCGCCAGATCCACTCCTGCCGACTTGGTCAGGATGTTTCGGGTCCGCTTTGCTGCGGCGGCCAGAGCCAGGAAATCTTCCGTGTCGCGCACCTTTTCAAGCGCTTCCGCACGTGCCAGCGCAACGGCTGGAACATCGGAGCCTGCGGGAACGCCCGGGCTCAGGACGGCGCGAACAGTGTCATAACGAAGTCCTGCAACTTCCCTGAAATAGAACTCCATCCGCTCACGCAGGAAACCTTCCACACCCTGCGCAAGATTTCTTTCCTTCGCGCCTGGCAGTCTTCCTTCGGCGCATTCAATGGCATTTGTTGTGGCGCGGGCCAGATCCAGCGCGGCAAGAGACTCAACCGCAATCTTGATGATCCCGTTCCCCGCCCGCCGCAGCCCGAACGGATCACTTGATCCCGTCGGTTCCAGCCCTACGGCAAACCCGGCCACCACACTGTCCAGCCTGTCTGCAAGCGCCACAATGGCGCCCACCTTGTTCCTGGGACAGGCGTCTCCAACGTTGGCGGGTTTGTAGTGGTCGTAGATTGCGTCCGCAACAGCCTCCGGCTCGCCCTGCTCACGCGCATAGAGCCCGCCAACCACGCCCTGCAGTTCGGTAAATTCGCGCACCATCTGGGTGGTCAGATCGCATTTGCACAGTCGGATAGCTCGCAACACCTGATCCGTAGCCGCGGCATCGAGCAAGCCCGGAGATTTCAGTTCCGCGCAGATCCCCTCTGCGATCGTCGCCATGCGTTCAACCTTCGCGGCGTAACTGCCCATTTTGGCCTGATAGGTCACTTTTTCGAGCAATGCCTGCCGCGCTTCCAGGGGAACGCGAAGGTCCGCTTCCCAAAAGAACTCGGCATCAGCAAAACGGGCCGTCAGCACCCGTTCGTGGCCCTCCCGAATCAGTCCTGCCGGATCCCCACCCACGTTGATGACAGTGATGAAATTCGGTTGGAGCGCCCCAGAGTCGTTCTCAACAGCGAAATACTTCTGATGGTCGCGCATCACGGTCACCAGAATTTCTCGAGGCAGGTGCAGAAACCGCTGATCAAAGCCGCCCATGAGGACGTGAGGCCATTCTGTGGAATTGATGACCCACTGGTGCAGGTCCTCATCCGGAAGGGCTTTAAAACCCTGAACCTCAAGTATCGCTTTAATTTCTGCCTGTATGATTCTCGACCGCTGCTGAGGATCGATTTCAACCAGTCGCTCGCGGAGCTTGAATGTGTATTCCTCAAAACTCCTTACCGAAATAGCTTTCGGACCTGCCACGCGATGGCCGTAGGTTGACTTCCCTGACCGTACGCCGGCAATCTCAAAAGGAACAATGCGGGCCCTTTCACCCTCAGCCAGAATCGCCAGCAGCCAGCGGATGGGGCGGATGAACCTGGGACCCGTTTTTATGGTCCAGTACATGCTCTTGGGAAAGCTGATTCCCAGGATGACTTCCGGCAGGGACTCCGCCAGGATTTCACGGGCAAAGCGCCCTCGCACCCGTTTGCGAAGGCCGAGATAAAGCCCTTTTGGCGTCTCAATTTTAAGCAGTCGGCTGACAGGGACTGAGTTTCTTTCCGCAAAGCTCTCGGCTGCTCGTGTAGGCTTCCCATCCTGGTCAAAAGCCACCTTGACGGGGGGGCCGATCACCTCTTCAACTTCGTGGGGTTGGCGAAGCAGCACCGCCGGCGCTCGCGCCACAAGCCTTCGGGGGGTTGAAGAGGTACGGACGGGTTGGGCATCAGGCGGAAGCAGCCGCAGCCTCAGCAGAGTTTCGCTCAGGCGCTCGCCCAGATTTCGCTCTGCGCCAGCAAGGAAGCGCGCCGGAATTTCCTCCACTCCCACCTCTAGAAGCAGCGGTTCTGTCGGTTGTTTTTGTTCATCCGTCATGCGGATTCAACCTCTGCTACCGGGTTAGTTTGTTCAAGATAAACCTGCGCCACCTCGGTTGCGATCTTTCGGATTCGCGCAATCAGCGCCACGCGTTCAGTGACGCTGATGGCTCCACGGGCGTCAAGGATATTGAACAAATGCGAGCACTTCAGGCAGAACTCATACACCTTGCGAAGGGGAAACCGGGTGGGCCTTTGGTCGCGATCAGTGTTGAAGTAGGACTTCAGCAAACGGGCCGCTTCAGCCTCATAAAGTTCGAAGAGCTGGCGGGTTGCTTCGGGTGAGGCGCACTCAAAGTCATAAAGGGAAAGCTCGAATTCCTCATGATGTCTAAGATCACGGTATTTCAAAGACTTATTCCACATAACCTCATATACATTATTAACATTTTGAAGAAACGCTGCGATCCTTTCAAGCCCGTAGGTAAGCTCAACTGAGATAGGATCTAGGTCGACTCCGCCCGACTGCTGGAAATAGGTGAACTGCGTAATTTCAAGTCCATCCAGCATGACCTGCCAGCCAATTCCCCAGGCTCCGAGCGTAGGGGCCTCCCAGTTATCCTCCTCAAACCGGATGTCGTGATTGTGAAAATCGATTCCGATGTCCCCGAGGCTGCGTAGGTAGATATCCTGAACATTTGTGGGCGGGGGTTTCAGGATCACCTGCAATTGCGTATGTTTGATCAGGCGGTTTGGATTTTCTCCGTACCGGCCGTCGGCAGGCCGCCTGGAAGGCTGGACGTATGCCACGTTCCAGGGTTGCGGGCCGAGAACACGGAAGAATGTCTCCGGACACATGGTCCCTGCCCCAACCTCCAGATCGTAAGGAAGCGCCACTACAGCCCCTTGCTTCGCCCAGAAGTTGGTGAGCCGGCTGACCATGTCCTGGAAGGTCAAACCCTTCTCCGTTCCTTTGTTACCCACTGCTTTAAGTGCCATAGTATCCCGCGGATCCAGAATTCCCTGCCCGTCAATTTTTCATGCTTAAATTTCTTCTGCCAGCATGGCCCGCGTTTTCAGCTTCTTTTCCAGATGCGCTTCGATGATCTGTTCAAGCAGCCGGCGTAATTCACGCGTACCCGGGGCCGCTGCCTCCTTTTCAATCCATTGCTCAATGCGGGCCGTGCGAAACGCCGGAATCAGCTTCAAGGCGCTTGCTGAAACCCGCTCGTTCAATGCTCCGCTGCGGCACCTGGAACATACCAGGGCGACCGTCACCGGATCATAAAAACCATCTTCCTCTGAAAACGGCCTCTGGCACGCCATGCACCTGCTCAGATCAGGCAGAAAACCTCCAAGCCGCAGCAGCCAATAGTTGAAAAACACGAGCGGCCGGTTGGCCTCGCCAAAGCGCTTGAAGGCCCTCAATACGGCCAGAAGCAGACGGAAAACACGTTCGTTCATTTCCCGGTCGGGCAGAAAGCGGTCCGTGACTTCCGCAAGGTACTGAGCGGCAAGTTGCATGCGGAAATCACACTGCATCTCGAAAAACGATTCAACAATCTCAGCCGAGCCTAACCGCTGCAGGTCCCGGTTCTCCCGGTCGTAAACCCACACCCGGATGTAACTCAAGGGCTCAAGCGCAGACCCATACCGCCCTCTGCGGCTGAACGCGCCCTTAGCCACCGCGCGGACGCGGCCCAACTGCCTGGTGAACAGCGAAACAATCTTATCTGCCTCCCCCAACCGGTGGGTCCGAAGAACGATGGCCTCTGTTTCGATAAGGGGCATTGCAGATTGCTGTGGCGGCGTACCGCCAAATAATCTACGTTAGCACAAGCCCATATCGTTCCGAAAGAAGATTTCAGCCGCGACACCCGCTCCACAACATGGAACGCCTTCTAAAAGCAATCGCAAACGGCTGACGATCCGCGCGGTAGATTGCCGCCACCAGTTCGGCAAGGCAATCCAGGACCGCCATCTCTGTGCAACCCTCCTAAAAATAACCGTGAATGCCACTCCCCTCAATACACGACTTCGATATGAGAAAGGCCAGGCGGATATGAAATTGCGTGTCGCCTGCTAAAAGCAATCCCCCTCACGATTGGCAATCCAGCCCACCGGAGACATGCACTCCAGACGGAAAGCCAGCCATCGAACAACCAGAAGCCGATGGCTGACGGGGGAATCCCGCTTCAATCCAGCTACCCTGTGGATAAAAAGGGAGCACCCTGTGCAAAAGAAGTTATGTTAACCATTTGCGGACGCTGCTTTTGTTATCAGACGTGGCTGTGGAAGCTGGTCACGTCGATCGCCTTCTCCCCTGCACGGGTGTTGCTGGATCCGGGTTTATTTATCCAAGGCGCACACCCAATGATGCCGAATGGGTGGCTTCCCTTCCCTTTTGCAGCGAATCTTCTGGAGGAGTTTACCCAGGAGAATTGAGGATTGGCATTGCGGTGTTGAAGTCAGCAGATGAATAGGCCGATAACATAGCCGAGGCTTGGGGAGTTGGGAGGTCGTTATGGAACGCCGTTTCGTTCGCAACTATGTGCAATTTCCGGTTGACCTGCGCTGGACGGGCAAGGCAGGCAGTTTTAAGGCGCTTGCGGGGGTGGTTGATATTTCGCAGGGAGGTGTCAGGGTTGGTACAGGCCCTCCTTTGATTCCTGGGAGGTTGGTGCACGTTTTCCTTGAAGGGAAGGAAAACCCGTTTGCATTTTGCCGGGTGGTATGGGCACAGACGCATGGCGGTGCCCTTCCCAGCGAGGCCGGACTGGAAGTCCTGGAGCAGTTGTCCGATATGCCATTCGCTGGCCTTTCTGAAACCCCAGGGGATTATTCAATGGTGGCATAGGGGTGTTGAAGGGATCGCATGCAGGTACTGTTCAGTGGAATTTCGGGATGCACGATGGTATGAGCGGTTGCTGGTTGTTGGGAAGTGATTTTGTCGTTAACCAGTGCTTTCGAGAGTTGACTTCATTGAGGCCAGCCCGTAGCATATGATTGATGACCAACCCGGCCCAGTGTGGAGCGACTGGCTCATGTTAACGATTTCGTTGTTTGTCATTTCATTTTTCCCTGCCCTGCTGGCTGTTAACGTTGGAGTGATCGTGCCACTTGCGCTTTCCTGTCTGGTGGTTGTGGTGGTCATCCCCTCTGCTGCGTCGCGCGGAAGACTGAATGTTCCCGTCTATGCGCTCATGCTATTTGTTGCCGCAATGATTGCCTTTGGGATTGGGAAATTAGCCGGGGCACAGTCCGTGCACGGTACAACACTGGGGGTTGTGATTTCGTTTATTTTCTTCCTGCTGGTTGCCACGGCAGCCGGGTCCTTTTTGGGAATTTTCTTTTACCGGCAGCCAACGGAGGATTCAACGGCCAGCACAGCTGAGGCGCGCGTGTCATCAGCCGTACCAGCCATGGAAGACGACCGTCAATAGCAGCCGGCCCTCCCTGCCCTGAAGGTGATTCGAAGATTCCTTCCTCCTGACCGCAATGCAGCCCTTTAGGACCATTCCTTAAATCCTTTTCATTGCACCCCCTTCATCTTCTCCTGTTGTGTTTCTTGCGGCTAACCACTTGGCCCAAATGGCTCTTGACCTTGTTAGGGGAGTCATGCAGACTTACCCCATCTGCCGGGTTGGATTCGCGCAAATTTGGACAGAGGGAGACGACGATGCTGAAGGAATTCAAAGAGTTTGCAACGCGTGGAAACATGTTCGACATGGCCGTTGGAATTATTCTGGGGGTTGCGTTCGGGAAGGTGGTCACCTCCATGGTGAACGATGTTCTGATGCCTCCAATCGGGAAATTGCTGGGCCACCTTGACTTTTCGAATTTCTTTATTAACCTGTCGGGAACACACTATGCGACGCTTGCTGACGCCAAGAAGGCCGGGGCCGCTGTGATCAGTTATGGAGTGTTCTGCAACACGGTGCTTGAATTTCTGATTGCCGCTTTTGCGGTTTTCCTGCTGGTCAAGCAGATCAACCGCCTGCGGCGGCCGGTTCCTGCTCCGGAAGCTCCTGCAACACGTGAGTGCCCGTTTTGCGTTTCGTCAATTTCGCTTAAGGCGACGCGTTGCCCTCATTGCACTTCCGAGCTGCAAGCGGCATAAACCGCTGGCGTGGCCGGTTTGATAGAGACAACGCCAGTCGGTCGAAGCTCTTGCTCAATGAATAACTCTGCAGCATTTTGGGTGCGCAATTGAAGGAATATCTTGATTGCGCACAGAGGACTGCCTGCTCGGATAGAACTTTAAATCGGCCGTGGCTTGAGGTACGATCACCGGAAGATCGTCTCCTCGCAGAGAGTGCTCGTGGAGACCGTGAGAATTAGAAACCTGAGTAAAGCGCACAAGACCAAAACAGGGGTTGCATTGGAAGATGAAAAGGTGCAACATCGCATGATATTGGGGCTGGTGGGGCTGGTTCAAACAACGGGCTTGCCTTCGTTCTATCAGGTTTACAAACTGGAAAATGGCAGGTCACCCAGGGAACAGCCTGCGTAATGCGCATGCCCAAATTCATTTTGGCTGGGCTTACGAATGTCCGTCACAAAACACAATCGGCAAGTCGATTTGCACATCTTCGAGCGCACTCTCTGTTTCATAACGAGGCGTCCCTTATCGCCTGGTCCATGGACTCCATAACTTCTACTACCGATCGAGGAGAAACCTATGAATTCCGGAACCATTGCCAAGCTTCAGGAAGGTCTTCGTGGCGAGGTCATCCAGCCTGCTGATCCAGGGTACGACACTGCCCGCAAAGTGTACAACGGAATGATCGATAAGCACCCGGCTGTGATTGCCCGTTGTGCTGATGTTGCCGACATCATGGCCGCCGTTAAGTTCGGTCGGGAAAACGATTTACTGACTTCGATTCGGGGCGGCGGCCATAACGCCGGCGGCCTGGGAATTTGCGACGATGGCCTGGTCATTGATCTTTCGAAGATGAAAAACGTCCACATGCACCTCAAGGCAAAAACAGCACGCGTTGCGCCCGGCTGCCTATGGGGTGACGTTGACCACGCTGCACACGCATTTGGCATGGCAGTGCCAAGCGGTATCATTTCCACGACCGGGGTTGCGGGCCTGACCCTTGGCGGGGGGATTGGTCACCTCTCCCGCAGGTACGGGCTGACCATTGACAACCTGCTATCCGTGGACATGGTCCTGGCGGATGGTCGCTTCGTTACCGCCGATGAGAAGGAGAACCCGGACCTTTTCTGGGCCGTCCGCGGCGGTGGAGGAAATTTCGGAGTTGTAACCTCCTTCTTATTTCGCATGAACCCTGTCGATATGGTTCATGCCGGTCCAACCTTCTGGCCGCTGGATCAGACAGAAAAAGTCCTGAAAGCCTATCGTGAGTTTATTGTTCAGGCCCCGGAAAACGTGAACGGCTTTTTTGCATTCCTGACCATTCCTCCTGTCCCGATGTTCCCCGCCAATCTGCATAACCAGAAAGTCTGTGGGGTGATGTGGTGCTGCACGGGGGCGCCTGATGCAGCGGAAAAGGCCACCCAGCCTATGAGGTCGGTCGGCAAGCCGGTGCTTGATCATGTAGGACAAGTGCCCTTCCCGGCGGTCCAGACTTTATTCGACGGGTTATACCCGCCCGGACTTCAGTGGTACTGGCGCGCGGATTTCTTTAAGGAAATCAGTGACGCAGCCGTTGCGAAGCATGCGGAATATGGCGCCAAGCTGCCCACGATGCACTCCACCATGCACCTTTATCCCATCAGCGGGGCGGTACATCGCGTTGGGAATAACGACACAGCTTTCAGTTACCGTGATGCCAACTGGGCTGGCGTTATCGTGGGCGTCGATCCGGACGCCGCAAACCGTGACAAGATTACCAGGTGGAGCAGAGACTACTTTGACGCCATCAATCCCTATTCGTCAGGCGGCGCCTACGTGAACTTTATGATGGAAGAAGGCCAGGAGCGCGTTCAGGCATCTTTCCGCGACAACTATAAACGCCTGGCCGAGATCAAGAAAAAGTATGACCCGACGAACTTCTTCCGGGTGAACCAGAACATCGTCCCGGCGGCTTAGAAACCCGGCCGGTCCCGCCAAAACGGTCCGCACAGTCACTTAAAGGGGCAGAAGGCCTGGACCCCGGCTGATGTGACGTGAGCTGCTTCTCATTTTTGATGAACCGGCGCGTCTGCCGAACGGCACACGCGCCGGCAAGGCTCGCGGCCCGCCAGCACTAGCTGAATTTCGCAACCCGCGCTGAGACATCCTGCGCAAAGCGGTCGATGAAGCCGTTGATGTAGGTGACCGGATCCAGCTTGTCGTCCTGAACGAGAGGTGTTAAATCAACACCGAAGATCACTGAAGTTGCCACATCCGTCGCGTGCGAAGCAAAATAGGTTGCATTGGCCCTGCGCCGTCCGGCGGTCGCCAGGTCATACCTTTTGCCGCCACAAATCTGCGAATCAAAAATGCCCACCAGCGACATGGCCAGGTTTTCATGCGCGCTCACGTCAAACAGAACCTTATCGTTATCATTCAGCCAGTCAAGGCCCCGCCAGACTTCGCACCCATAGAAGTTCTCGGGACGTGAATCGGCGTCCAGGCTGCGGATCGCCTGGATCACTCGCAGGGTAACACCGACGTGGGTGTCATGCTTGTCGGCAAGATTGTGCGTATAGACGACCTTTGCCTTTGCCGTTCCCAGCAGTTGCTGAAGGTCGGCCACCACATCGGCGTTGTTCCTGTCCTTGACCGCCCCGCTGGTGTAGTCGAGAAAGGCCTGCGCAGAATATTCTCCCACGTAAGCGGCTTTGCGTTGTTCAACACGCCGCACCCTCTGCATCTCCTCGTCGGAATAGCTGGCGTAAAGATCGTCGCGCGGACTGCCTGCGCCGTTGGTTACAGTGACCCCGGTAAAGTGCTTGTCCTGTTTGCCAAAGCACTCCAGAATTCCCTGGTAGGCCATGATTTCAAGATCGTCCTGGTGGGCGCCAATGGCAATATGGGTTGAGCGTGCCACTGCCTGCTCCGGCGGCACTCCGTCCGGCACATAAACTTCTGATCCGGGGTTATGGAATTTCATCACTTCCTCCTGAGTTCAATGAGTGGCAGGCAGACTTGCGGCCGCGACGGCCTGGCCAACTCTCCTGGTTTTCTCATCCGGCAAATGCAGTTCGATCTTTTCCGCGAGTTCCGGAAATTCCGCGCGCAAAACTTCCTGCGCCTTGTTCAGGACGATGCTCCCGCCGTCGCCGGAGGTCACACGGCCCAGGATCAGGACGTGCCGAAGTTCATAGAAATCGGCGTAATGTGCCACTCCATAGCCGATGTAGACACCTATGGTTTCAAAAATTTCCCGTGCGCGCTTATCGCCGTTGCTCAGCAGGGTCTGGACGGCCTTCAGCTGATCTGCCGGACCCAACTTTTCGTCCAGTTGAATGCCGGCAGCGGGAGCCAGCCGAAAGACGGCCTGCTGGGAGAAGTACTGCGCGCCGACGCCGGGGTCGCCCGACCATTCGTCCACAGGCGCTTCGGGGTCGTAATCCACGGGCACAAAGGCAAGCTCGTCGAGCCACGTGCTGATTCCACCGGTCGGCGTCACGTAGCCGCCCGCCTGGCTGGATCCGAGCGCGATCCCGAGCACGGCGTTGTCGTTCAATGACATGGACCCGGCAAGCGCCGTGACCTCGCCATCGTTCACAACCACAAACGGGATGCCTCCCCAGGCTTCCTGCAGGTCAAGGAAGAGACGGGTGGTTCTCGTATCAAACAAGTCCTTGGGGATGCCCCGGAATAATGACGCTACACGGGGACGGTTATTGATGTAAACGCCGGCGGAACTTCCGCCAATGGCGTCCACGCGTGGCATGTGGCTTGCAGCTGATTTCAAACCGGCCATGATCTCGTCAAAGTGGTAGGCCGGATCCGCGGAGTTGCGCGGGTCCCACACGATTTCTTCACTGAACACAGACTGGCCGTCGATCACCGCCGCCACCTTGCGGTCAGTCGCCCCCAGGTCAAAGCCAATGCGGCAGCCGTCCAGATGCCTGCCGATCTGCAGGGAGCCTTCAGAAGCGTCGGGAATATTGTCGGGCGAGGTGATCTCAACGGTGAAAGGATGCTCGTAAACACCCCCCATAAACTCGAAATCAAAAGCACGTACCCCACTGGCGGAATACACCCGCTGCAGGTGCTCTCCAATACTTCTGGGCCCGCCTACCATGACGCGCCACCCTCCTCGCTGCCAGAGCAGCATCTTGAGTGTGCGCTCAGCATAGCGAAAGTTCAACGAAGATGAAGGGTGTGTCTCATCAAACGCCTGCGTCCGGTAAACAGAGATTGAGCCGTCGCCGCGCTCCAAGCCAATCATCAGGGGAACCGCTTTCCCCGACTCTTTCACGTTCTTGAGATAGGCGTGGTTTGCGAGCACGGCGGGCGCAAACTGTGGGTGTAATTGAGGCCTGACGCGGGGTGTCGCGAGTTCATGAAGTCCAACCATTCCTGAATTCCCTTCCGGGTCGTCCTGCTGATTGGGTTATGCGAAAGCGCTGAAAACTCTTCATCATAAGAGGATGCGCGATGGGCGTCAAGAAAGAAGGCGCGCGCGCCCGGCTCAACCTTGCCAGACCCACGCGCCACGCTGCAGATTCAGTTGTTGGGCAGGATACCAGTTCCAGACAGCGCCTGCTATCCGCGTTCCATTCGGCGGATCTTGAAGTACAGGCCCGAGATGGCGATCACGATCGCGATCAGGGCAAGGGCCAGACCTTTTCTCCGGTAATCGCGCTCCTTCAGAGCGCCTACTCCGTCTTCGTATGCCTTTTGAGCAGTTTCAGTGCCCTGATTGGTGATCTTCAAAACGTCGGCGGCATTGAAGGTGTGGACGGTGACGCGAGCTTTGATCAGGTCGCTGTGGGAGTTGGTCATTTCCACCCTGGCGCTCGAGACCTCCATTCCAGACTTCTCCGCGTTATTCAATACATCGTCAGCCTTCTGGTAAGTTACCTTCAGCTTGTCAAGGCCTGCTGAAATTTCCTGCGCCGTCTTGTATCCGTTGTCGCCCCCCACATGGCAGGTGACGCAGATCGCTTTCGGGCCTGTACCCACCCAACTGTCCTGGGGCGAGAGAATTTCGTGATTGGAGTGGCACTGCACGCAACCGGGGAGGCCCATCCTGGCAAAAGCAGGACCGTGGGGGCTCTTTTCAAACAATTGCTGGTTCATCGCGTGGCACGTTCCGCACACGTTAGCCACCGAACTGACTCCCGGAGGCGTGGCTCCGTGATTGCCGTGGCAGGTGGTGCAGGTGGGGGCGGAGATATCTCCATTTTCCATCGCGGCGGCGTGGACGCTCTTCTTATAGAGCCTGTATTGGTTGGTCGGAATCTTGTAGCCCTTCATGTAATTCGCGTCGGCATGGCAACGCGCGCAGGTTTCGGCCACGTGGGTGGGATACACAGGTGCGCGGGTGTCCGTCACCGCGCGGATGTTATGGACGCTGTGGCAATCCACGCACACGGCCACCTTGGAATCTCCCTGTTTGAGCCGTTTACCATGCACGCTGGTGAAGTATTCGCTCTGCTGGTCAGTGCGAAGGCTCGGGTTGAACTTCCGCATGTAGTCGGGACTCGAGTGGCAGCGGCCGCAGAAGGTTGGAATCTGCGCCTTGCTGGGAACGCCGTGGAAACCCTTAGCCGGACTCATCGCATTCATGGAAGCATCCTTGGGGTCCCCGCCGTGACAGTCTGCGCAACCCAGACCTTGCTGGTGGTGAATGTCTTCTGAAAACAGCTTAGCGGGCTTGCCGAAGTTGCCTGGAAGCTGGGAGTGGCACGATATGCACGAATCCTTGGGCGGCGCAGCCGACAGGATGCTCAGACCGCAAAGCATCATGACCACACCGATGGCACAACCGATTATCCGTGAGCTGCTGATTGGAGGTCTTTTCATAATCCGCATCGCAAAGGCAAGATGCCTTTCATTAAACCTAAAAAATGGCCAGACAAGAGAGCACAATGATGTATCCGAGAGCGAATACCCCCAGGCCCGTAAAGAAGCGCGACACGCGCCCGAATCGCGCTTTGCGGTCAAGGAACGGAATGACCACCCAGAGGGCTCCTGCCAGGCCGAACAGCATCAGGCCGAGAAGCTCGCCGTCAATAAAGAAGACTTTGGACGGCAGATATTTCAGGGTCTGGAACATGAAGAGGAAGTACCACTCCGGATGAATGCCGGCCGGCGCGGATGCGAAGGGATTGGCCTTGGTGCCCAGCTCCCAGGGAAAGATGGCGGCCAGCGCTCCCAGGACGCCGAGGGCGCCGTACCATCCCATCATGTCCCGAAGCAGAAAGTTCGGGAAGAACGGCATCGACCGCTCGGGCTCCTTCCCTTCCTTGATCTTCTGTTCGACCCCTGGAGGAACGCTCATCCCCAGTTTCTGAACCAGCAGCAGGTGCAAGGCAAGAAGCAGGGTGGCGATCCCTGGCAATACCGCTACGTGGAAGCCAAAGAAGCGCGTCAGCGTGGCCCCGGTAACCTCATTGCCGCCTCGCAGGAACACCTTGATCCAATTGCCGATGAGAGGCACAAAGCCGGCCATGTCCGTGCCCACTTTGGTGGCGAAGAACGCCAGGGTGTTCCAGGGAAGAAGATATCCGGAGAATCCGAACGCCAGCACGATGAAGAAAAGCAACATGCCGCTGACCCATGTCAATTCGCGGGGTTTTCGGTACGCCTTCATGAAAAAGACGCTGAACATGTGGATGAAGATGATGAGAATCATCAGGTTGGCGGACCAGCTGTGGATCGAGCGGATCAGCCATCCGAACTTGACCTGCGTCATGATGAACTGAACGCTTTCGAAAGCGCCGCTCGCAGTCGGCCGGTAGTACATCAGCAGCAGGATGCCGGTGAGCACCTGGATGATAAAGAGGAAGAGCGCCATGCCACCCAGGTAATACCAGAGGCTGTGGCGATGGATAGGAACCCGCTTGTGCCGGAGGAATGCCTCGAGGTCACCTCCGCCGAGGCGCTCGTTAAGCCAGTCTAAGGTGCGACGTTTAAGATCAGCCATAGTTATGCGTTCCGGACGACGACGATGTCTTCGCCTTGAATATGAACCTGATACTGCGTCAGCGGCCTCGGCGGCGGACCGCTGATGTTGCGGCCCTGCAGGTTGTACATGCCGTTATGGCATGGACACCAGATTTCGTGCAGATCCGATCGGTATTGCACCGTGCAACCCAGGTGGGTGCATACGGCGGTAAACGCCCGGTAATCTCCGTCAGGGATTCGTATCAGAATGGCAGGCGTCGACCCAAATTTGAAAACCTTTGCTGCGTTGTCCTTCAGTTCTCCAACCTTGGCAGCCACCACCGAAAGGTTGGTTGCTTCACTGACCGGAGGCGGAATGACATACCGAATGGCCGGATAGATGAAGGATGCAATGGTGGCCACAACTCCTGTACCCAGGATCATGTTGACCCAGCGGCGCCCGGAATTGACCTTCTCCTCTCTGGCATCCAGCGGGCATTTCCCAGAATTTGAATCAGCCGTCATGCGATTCTTTCCTCCATTCGTTCCTCAAGTTCCTACCTATCCTTTCGCTTAACAACATACACGCCAGGTTGAACAACGGCAACCTTGCCTTCATTGCACAAACCGACTGAAGCTGAGAAATTTTACTTCCTGCTCGGCCCGGGTTGCGGCCGATGGCGAATAGAAGTAATAAAAGTCCGCCTGTACGGTTGAGCGAATGCCCTGCGGCACTTTAAATGTGAAAGATTCTTTCTTTGTCTCGCCCGGAGCCAGGCGGGTGTCTGAAACGACTTTTGCCGCCCTCATAAAAACCAGATCCTCGCGGTTGAGGATCCTGCCATGCTGGTCCGCCACCACGCGCGTGAAGACCCTCTTCTGGTGCAGCGGCGCGCCTCCAAAAGGAAAGGCGCTGACCTCAAGAATCAGTTTCCGCAGCGGCGAGCCCGTGGGCACCATGTGCCCGGCCCCCTGATTGGTGACGTCCACTTCCACTCGGATCTGTCCGCCGTCGTGCGATACGACCAGTTTCCCGCGAATGGCCTTGTTCAATTGCGTCAGCGAGTGGCTGCCGGGCATCTCATGCAAGTTGATGCCTGCATTCGGCGTCATCTTAACCCTCGGATCGACTACCTCGCCCTCCACACGATACATATGGCAGGATTGGCACCCTTTGTGCTCTGCGGGGTAAGGGCCTTTCTGCCACTCGCTGTAGGTGGTGAGTACTGGAAATCCCAGGGAGTTCTTGTACTGATGGCAGGTCGCACAAAGAACAGCCGAGGTGTGCACGGGTGAGTAGGCGGTGCCATGCGCCGGCGAGGTGATCCCTTTCCACGGGCCCTCTTTCACGTTGTTGTACTCCACCACAGCCTTGGGATTAACTCCACTCATGTTCACGCTTCGGATCGAATGGCAGTAGTCACAAGTGATGCCTTCCCAGGTTACCTTGCGCACAAGCTTCAGGTCGCCGGTCGCCGCGATAGTCGGGGCATGGCAGCCCAGGCAAACGGCCCGCGCATGGGGTCCGAGATCGGTATTGGCCATTTGTAGTGCGTCCTGAAACAGCCGGCTCTCCATGGCTTGCGAATGGACGGATTGCTTCCAACCCTGCTCGATGGCCCGGTGGCAGTTGCCGCAGTACTCGGCGCTCTCGGGCATTTGCGCCGCAGTCGCTGCACTGAAGGGCGTCGTCATCATCATGAGCATAAAAACAAGCAGGTAGGAACCTTTGAACATGGCCTACCTCCCGATGAAATTCTCTGACGCTTCACACCACACGCCAACGCCGGACCGGACGATCTGCTGCCCGGCCGCCTGGATTTCCCGACCTGCATTCCGACGGGTGTCAAGGGACGAAAGGTTCACCACCACAGTTCGTTTTGGTTGTAAGCCAGGCGTTCGAAACGGCCTGAAAGTGACCCTATCGGTCAAAATTGCGAACCCCTTTATCCAGAAATTCCCCACACGCATGAAGCGATACCGGCCAAACCAGGTACGTGTTCGTCTACTGCCGTGGAACGCGCTTAATTTAACGGCACAACCACTTTAAAGCTGTGACCCTGATCACATCGGGGCGTGACTTATCACACACAGCAAGGGGGAGCACCGCCCGCAGGAGCACCTGAACCGCTCCTGTATTGCCCGTTGAGAAGTCTTGGGTAAATCCTGAAAGTGGTCGGGGCGCCCGGATTCGAACCGGGGGCCTCTTGCACCCAAGGCAAGCGCGCTACCAGGCTGCGCCACGCCCCGACAGTTTGGGAGGTGCCGCGCGAGGCATATGTTTGAGATGGGCCCTCGCGCAAGCAATCAATTCCATTCTGCCAAGATTCGCTGGTTCAGTCCAGCCGATTCTTGCCGGGGGTCGCGGTTTCAATGAGTAGAATCGACCTTTTCGCGCCACCTGGGGGTGTGAATTCCCCGCCATACCGAGTTGATAGGGTCAGAAGACAGCCTGAAGCAACCGCCGGGGCGCGCTGGTTTGACTTTAGCTTCGCCGCCAGAATAAGATAGGGCCAGAAAGTGGCGGCCGAGTGCAATGGGGAAAACAGCCAATTCGGGCGACCGGAAAGCCGGCACACATAACGAACGGCAGGAGAAGTTCACCACCCTTTCAGGCGTTCCCGTTCAGCCCCTTTACACCCAAGAGGACCTCCAGGATTTCAGCTACGAGAGCGACCTGGCCGATCCGGGGGAATATCCCTACACGCGCGGAATTCACCGCACCATGTACCGCGGCAAGCTGTGGACGATGCGGCAGTTTTCCGGCTCTGGCAGCCCGGAAGACACCAACCAGAGGCTGCAATACCTGCTGAAGCAGGGCCAGACGGGCCTCTCCATCGCCTTTGACTTGCCTACCCTGATGGGCTATGACTCCGACCATGCGCTGGCCGGAGGCGAAGTGGGCAAGTGCGGGGTTGCAGTTTCATCGCTCGAGGATATGGAGACCCTGCTGGCGGGCCTCCCGCTGGAGCGTGTCACCACCTCGATGACCATCAATTCCCCGGCCGCCATAGTCTGGGCCATGTACCTGGTGGCGGCCGAGAAGATCGGCGCCGACTGGAAGCAGATTTCAGGCACCCTCCAGAACGATATCCTGAAGGAATACATCGCGCAGAAGGAATACATTTTCCCGCCTGCGCCTTCGATGCGCCTGGTGGTGGATTCCATCATTTTCAGTTCGCGGGAAACGCCGCGTTGGAACCCGATTTCCATCAGCGGCTATCACATTCGCGAGGCCGGTTCAACCGCCGTTCAGGAGCTGGCCTTCACGCTGCGCGACGGAATGGAATACGTCGATTGGGTGCGCCGGGCGGGCCTGGATGTGGACGAATTTGCGCCCCGGCTGAGCTTCTTTTTCAACTCGCACAACGATCTTTTTGAGGAAATTGCCAAATTCCGGGCGGCCCGCAAGATCTGGGCCAAGGTGATGCGCGATCGCTACGGCGCGAAGGACCCGCGCTCCTGGCTCTGCCGGTTCCACACGCAGACGGCGGGATGCTCGCTGACAGCGCAGCAGCCCTATAACAACGTGGTGCGAACGGCCATCCAGGCGCTGGCGGGCGTTCTGGGCGGCACGCAGTCACTGCATACGAATTCGCTGGACGAGGCCTGGGCATTGCCCACCGAACACGCGGCAACGGTGGCCCTGCGCACGCAGCAGGTGATTGCGCACGAAAGCGGTGTGGCCGGCGTGGCCGATCCGCTGGGCGGTTCGTACTTCCTCGAAAAACTGACCCTGGATACCGAACGCGCCTGCTACGAATATTTTGACAAAATCGATGCCCTCGGCGGCATGGTGGCCGCCATCGAAAAAGGCTTTCCACAAAAGGAGATTCACGAGGCTGCCTATACCTACCAGCGGGAAGTCGAGCGAAAAGAGAAGATCATTGTGGGTGTGAACGATTTTGTCAGCGAAGAAGACCGTCTGGTTGATATTCTGGTGATCGACGAAGCGATTGCAAAGCGGCAGCAGGAGAAGCTGGCGGCCCTGAAGAAGAAACGTGACAAGGCGCGCGTCCTGCAGACGCTTGATGCGCTGGGCGGCGCCTCCGGAACTGACCAGAACCTGATGCCCTATATTCTGGAATGCGTGCGGGCTTATGCCACGCTGGGCGAAATGTGCGACGTGCTGCGCAAGGTTTTCGGAACGTACGAGGAACCCGCGTTCGGGTGAAATCACTCAACGGACCAAGGCATGAAAACTGACCGACGGATACGCGTTATTGTTGCCAAGCCCGGCCTCGACGGGCACGACCGCGGGGCCAAGATTGTGGCCCGTGCCTTGCGTGATGCGGGCATGGAAGTCATCTATACCGGCCTGCGCCAGACGCCCGAGCAGATTGCAAACGCCGCCCTGCAGGAGGACGTGGATGTGGTCGGCATCTCGATTCTCTCAGGCGCGCACAACACCATTATTCCGCGCCTCTGCCACTTGCTGCGCGATGCCGGTATGCAGGACGTTCTGGTGATTGTGGGCGGCATCGTTCCGGATGGAGATATCCACGGACTCAAAGAGGCGGGAGTTGCGGCGGTGTTCCAACCGGGCGCCACCACACAGGAAATTGTGGATTTCATCCGCAGCCACGTGAAGCAGGCGGCTTGATGCCCTGCCCTGGATTTAACTGAAAGGTCCGTCCATTGCCACATCCAATTATCGAAACCCGCATCAACCGAGACTCGCCGGAGTTCGAAGCAAACACCCGCCGCATGAAGGAACTGGTGAGCGAGGTGTTGAACCAGGAGGAAACCATCCGGGCGGGCGGCGGCGAAAAAAACATTGCCTCCCAGCACAAGAAGGAACGGCTGACGGCCCGCGAACGCATCGCACTGCTGGTTGATCCCGATACCGAATTCTTCGAGCTCAGCATTTACGCGGCCTTCGAGATGTACGAGGAGTGGGGCGGTGCGCCGGCGGCCGGCGTGGTGACGGGACTCGGGCGCGTCCATGGGCGGCTGATGATGATTGTGGCGAACGATGCCACGGTGAAGGCCGGAGCATTCTTCCCCATGACCGCCAAGAAGGTCCTGCGCGCTCAGCAGATCGCCATCGACAATCACATCCCTACGATTTACCTGGTGGATTCGGCCGGCATCTTTCTGCCGCTGCAGGAAGACGTCTTTCCCGATACGGACGATTTTGGCCGCGTGTTCCGCAACAACGCCGTGATGAGCGCCATGGGCATTCCGCAAATCACAGCCATCATGGGCATGTGCGTGGCAGGCGGCGCCTACCTGCCCGTGATGTGTGACCACATCCTGATGACCGAAGGCAGCGGGCTTTTCCTCGCCGGCCCTGCCCTGGTGCAGGCGGCCATCGGGCAGAAGGTTTCGCCGGAAGAACTGGGCGGCGCAAAGATGCACGCGCAAATCAGCGGCACGGTGGATTTCCGCGAGCCGGACGACCCAAGCTGCATCGCAAAAGTTCGAGCATTGGTTGACAAAATGGGCCGCAAACCATTGGCTGCGTTTGACAAACGGGAATCCGAAGCGCCCGCCCACCCTGCGGAAGAGATTTACGGAGTATTTTCGGGCAAACAGACAGCGCAGTATGACATGCGTGAAATCCTGGCACGGGTGGTGGACGGCAGCAGCTTCGATGAATACCGGACGGAGTATGGCCGGACTCTCCTGTGCGGCTATGCCCGTATCGGCGGCTGGGCGGTTGGAATTGTGGCCAATCAGAAAATGGCGGTCAAGACCGTTTCGCACGAAAGCGGAGAGAAAAGAATACAATTTGGGGGCGTGATCTATACGGAGTCCGCGGAAAAGGCGGCGCGCTTTGTCATGGACTGCAACCAGAACCTCGTTCCGCTGGTGTTCTTCCACGATGTGAACGGATTCATGGTAGGCAAAGAAGCCGAATGGAGCGGCATTATCCGCGCCGGCGCCAAGATGGTGAACGCCGTATCCAACAGCGTGGTGCCCAAGATCACCGTGATCTGCGGCGGAAGTTTTGGCGCTGGCCACTACGCCATGTGCGGCAAAGCTTACGACCCGCGGTTCATCTTTGCCTGGCCTTCGGCACGCTACGCCGTGATGAGCGGAGATGCGGCGGCCAACACCCTGGTGGGAATCAAGGTCCGGCAGATGGAACGCAGCGGAAAGAAACTGACCGACAAAGAAAAAGAGGAGATGCTTCTTTCGATCCGCGAGACTTACGAACACCAGTCGGACCCGCGCTACGGTGCTGCGCGCCTGTGGGTGGACGCCATCATCGATCCGGCGCAAACGCGGGAGGCGCTGATCTGGGCGCTGGAAGCCGCAGCGCTGAATCCCGAGATCAAGGAATTCAAGACCGGCGTGCTGCAAACCTAAAGCATTCACTCGCAAAGTCGCAGAGGCGCAAAGAAAGGCCAAGAAATATCTATAGAAAAAAGCAGTGATACTTGAATCCACCATGCGGCACGCCACAGAAGGCTGAAATGGTTGGGATAGCTTCGCGCCTTTGCGTGACAAAGCTTTCATATGACTGAAAATGAAATCGCCAGGCAAATTGTGGACGCGGCCTATAAGATTCACACAAAGCTTGGGCCCGGACTGCTTGAATCGGTTTACGAGGCCGTGATGGCTGAAGAGGTTTCCCGCCGAGGGTTAAAGGTTGTCCGGCAACAGGCTATTCCCGTCGTTTATGAAAGCATCCACCTGGAGGTAGGGTTTCGTGCCGACCTGATCGTTGAAGGAAAAGTGATCATTGAAATCAAATCCATTGAGCGAATTGCCCCGGTTCATAAGAAGCAGTTGCTGACCTATCTCCGGTTGACTGATAAGCGGCTCGGAATCCTGATTAACTTTGACGTGGAGCTGATTAAGGACGGAATAACCCGCGTTGTCAATCGCCTGGAGGAGTAAGAGCGCCCTCTCGCAAAGTCGCAGAGGCGCAAAGAAAAGCTAAAAAATACCTATAGATAAATGCAATGACATTTTAAACCGCCATGCGGCACACCACAGCAAGCTGAAATCGCTGTGCCAACTTTGCGCCCTGGCGCCTTGGCGTGAGATGCTTTTATAACTGTTAAAGCCCAATGGAAGGTTGAGTACGATTGAGAATGGAAAAGGTCAAGATCATTGAGTGTCCTCGGGATGCCTGGCAGGGGCTGGAAAAGATGATTCCGACGGAGGTGAAGGCAAATTACCTTGGAGGATTGCTGCAAGCCGGGTTCAGGCATCTGGACGCGGTCAGCTTTGTATCGCCCAAGCTGGTTCCGCAGATGGCGGACAGCGAACAAGTGTTGGAGCAGTTGGCAGACACGCTGCAGGCCACAACGAACGGCACGACGCCTGAGATCATCGGCATCGTGGTGAACGAGAAGGGACTGGAACGGGCGCTTGCGACTCCGCAAGTTACGACCCTGGGATATCCTTATTCCATTTCCGCCAACTTCCGGCGCCAGAACGCCAACATGTCGCTGCGGGAATCGCGCGAACTGGTGGAAAAGCTTCAGCAGGAAACTCAAAAGGCCGGGCGTGACCTGGTGGTTTACATTTCGATGGCCTTTGGCAATCCTTTTGGCGAGCCCTGGGGCCCGGAGATCGTTGAGGATGCACTGGAATGGCTGAAGGGCTGCGGGGTGAAAACCGTATCGCTGGCGGACACTGTCGGCGTGTCGACAGCTAAAGAAACAGGTGAACTTTTTAAGCACTTGAAAGCCTTCATGCCGGACATGGAGCTTGGCGTCCACCTCCACGCCCGCGCTGAGGGCGCCGCTGAGAAAGTCCAGGCCGCTTATGAAGCGGGCTGCCGCCGATTTGATTCCGCGCTGACCGGCCTGGGAGGCTGTCCGTTTGCCGGCGATGAACTGGTGGGCAATATTGCAACGGAAATTGTGGTCTCAACGCTCACCGATCATGGCGCCCAGACCGGCATCGAGGCAGGAGCCATGCTGTCCGCCGTCGAGGCCACAAACGAGATTCGCAAGCAGTACGCACAATAACCAGGCGAGGCCAGACCCATGCCATACGAAAGCATAAAACTCGAAATCAACGACGCTGTAGCCGTCCTGACGCTCAACCGTCCTGAAAAGCGCAACGCTATCTCTCACGAGATGATAGCGGAAATACTTCATGCATTGGATGAAGTTGAGGCAGGCGCGGCGCGGGCACTGATCCTGACCGGAGCCGACAACGCATTTTGTGCCGGTATGGATTTGCAGGCCCTCAAAGATTTCCGTTCGCAGTCTGACCCGGAGATTGTCGCCGACGCCCACCTGATCGCAACCCTGTTCCGGCGGCTTTACTCCTTTCCCAAGCCGACCATCGCCGCGGTGAACGGCCCGGCCATCGCCGGCGGCTGTGGCATGGCTACCGTGTGCGACTTCACCCTTGCCGTTCCTGAAGCAAAGTTTGGCTACACGGAAGTCCGTGTGGGTTTTATCCCGGCCATCGTATCGTCCTACGTCATTCGACTGGTTGGCGAAAAGCGGGCGCGCGATCTGCTGCTGTCCGGCCGAATATTTCGCGCCGCCGAGGCGAAGACTCTGGGCATCGTAAATGAGGTGCTGGAACCCGACAAATTGCTGCCCCGCGCGCACGAACTGGCCCGGTCGCTCGCCGAAATGAGCCCCGTGGCGCTCACCCACACCAAGCGCCTTCTGCTGAAGCTTTCTCAAGACGAACTCGATCACGAAACCGAGTTGGCCGTTGAAGCCAGCACCCGCGTCCGCAAAACTGCGGACTTCCAGGAGGGTCTGGCGGCCTTCCTCGAAAAGCGCAAACCACAGTGGCGCGGCGAGTAGTTATTCGGCAAGAGGCAATCTGGCGAAGAAGTTCAGCACCTAAACTAAACCCCGAAATCTTGCTTAACTCCGCCAACGCAGTGCCGTAGGCCCTTCGATGGGGTGTTCCATGGGCTGGCCGGTCTCTATTGACTTCAGGTAGGCAGCCTTCAGCGCAAAGTACCACTTGGCCGGGCGGTCGGCGTCGTCGATCAGCATCAGCGGTGGGTTATATTTCAGGCCCTCCGCCTGCTTCACCATGGTTTGCCGGTCCTGTTCGACAAACATGTTGCCGAAAAGGCGAAGAATCGAAGTAAAGAAGGGCACGTGGCGGAAAGCGTTCCAGGCTGCGCAAACATCAATCCGGCAGCGCGACGCGGTGATGGGCGTGACGGTTGTTCGGCTTGAGAACCAGTACTTGCCGCAGTGGATTTCTTCAAACCTCATGTTGGGCAGAACAAAGCGGATGGTAGTTGTCACGGGTTCGCCGTAGACGCCCAGAAGTTTATAGGCGGCGCTGTTGGCCGAAGGCGAATGACTCCTGATGCGGAAACCGTTCGCAATGGGCTCAAATATCTTCTCTTTTTTGTGGATGCTGCTACGCTTGCGCCACCACCAGGACTGGTGCACAAAGGGGCCGTGCGCGGGGTCCATCAGCCCGATAATGCCATGGTCCACGTGGCAGGGCAAATCAGCCTCCAGGTGCTCCAGGCGATAATCCGAGCTGAAAGTGGGCAGTTGCGGGGCTTCGGGCACTTCCTCATTCCGGTGCTCGGGGTCGGGAACAAACACCCAGAAATAGCCGTCCCGTTCTTCGCACGGAAAGCTGGCGGCGAACACACGATCAACTTTCAGCTTGTCTCGGGCCGTCAGCGACGGAATGGCCTGGCACTGGCCCGTCTTGCCCTCAAAAACCCACCCATGGTAGGAACATTCAACCGCATTGCCGTCAAATTTTCCCTCTGACAGCGGCATGCCGCGGTGCGGGCAGGCGTCGCGCAGCGCAAAGCCTTCGTCTTTCGAGTTGCGCCCGACAACGAGCGGAATCCCCAGCAGCATTGCGGGGCGCAATTCCCTGCCCCGGACGCGGTTGCTGCGCAGGGCCGGATACCAGAAGCCGCGCATCAGGCCGTCACCGTTTGGACTATTCACAGTTTCCCTTGCAGAATTTTCAGTCATAACCTTGGCTAATATAGCAGAGGTTGAAGTAGTGGAGAAAGGCTCCCAGTGCAGCGGCGCCCATCCTCAAACCTCTTTCACCCCGCCCACGTTAAATCCTTCCACTACGATTCGCGGGCGCTCCCCCCGCGTGTCGGCAACGGACAGTTCGGTCCGAATTCCTTCCATTTCGCCCGGCATCAGGGCCAGATAGTTATCGCTATAAATGGCCGGCAGGATGCGGTCGCCCGTCTTATCACGCACGGCTTTCACCCTGACCATCAGTGCCGGGTGCTTTGACCGGTTGTGCAAATTGGTCGCCAATATCCAGTGATCACCCTGCCGCTGCACTCCCGTTGTGACTTCCAGATTAACCCGCGGCAGTTCCCGAATGGCGCAGTAATTTCCAGCCTCGAGCGGCCGCATATAAAAGTTCCTGGAGACGGCCATGCCCTGGTGCGTCAATCCAAGCCGCAGAAAGTGGACAGCCGTAAGCCCCGCCGGATACTCCATTTTGATGCAGGAAACCGTGCTGTCCTCCTTGCTGTCTAGTGACGCGGCCTTCGTCCATTGCTGACTCCCATCCATATTCAGGATTTGAACGTGGGCCGTCAGGCCGTCAACGTTCCCTGCGCTGTAATTGACCACTTCAATGTAGTCTGTAACCGGGTTCCACTGGATGTGCAGCGGCTCACATCCTTTCCTGGCTCCGAAGTAGGCCGAGGTCGGTTCAAAGTAATAATCGTAGGTCTGCCACACGAAAGAGGGCCAGCAGGGATGGCTCATCCACAGCAGCAGGCCCATGCGGTATTTGCTCTGGCCCTCAAACATGGCGCGGTAGCCATCGTAGTTGATGAACTGCGCCAGCGATATCCATTGTTCCGCGCTCGTGGCGCCGCCGTAATCGTATTCGACGATTTGGCGGTAAGATGCCCCGTTTGCCGCTCCCTGCAGGCAGAAATCGTGCAGGCCCCAGTCCAGGCCCTGCGGCCACATGGCCTTTTTCGGCATCATCAGTTGCACGCTTTCGATGGGGGGAATGTTCTGCATGCCTCGTTCGCTGTGCAGGCGCTTGTTGGCGCCCTCGCCGAAGTAGTAACCGACCGGCATCGCCGTGTAAGGACCGTGCCCGCTCACCACGTCTTCGGCTGAATTGGGAATGTGTTGGATACCCGGATGGAGTTCCGCGAGCATCTTTGTCAGGCCCTCCTCTATGCGCGCTGGCGGATCGCCCTCGTTACGCCCGCAATACAATCCCATGGATGGATGATTGCGAATCCTCAGGATGAAGTCCCGCGCGTTGCGAAGGAACAGGTCGTCGTCTTCAGGGTCCGGCCCGTCCCAGGGATTGGCCAGCCAGAAGTCCTGCCACACCATCACGCCGTGCCGGTCACAGGCCTCATAAAAGGCGTCGCGTCCGGTCTGTCCCACCCAGTTGCGGATCATGTTGAAGTGCATGTCGCTGTGGTAACGGACAGCAGTGTCATATTCCCGCTGGCGGTAGCGCAGCATGGATTCGCTGAAGCCCCAGTTGCCACCCTTAGGCACCAGCCGCCGGCCGTTCACCCAGATCCGTAATGTGCCGCCTTCCTTGCTGTAAGTCATCTGCCGAACGCCCACCTTCAGCGATTTGCGATCGGAAACACGGCGGTGCGCCTCAAACGCCAGTTCCATGTCGTACAGATGTGGCTCACCGTAACCTGCGGGCCACCAGAGCCTGGGTTTTTCGAGACGCAGGGTGCGATGAGTGGAAGGATCGAGCTTAACTGTTGTGCTGGCAGAGGCTGCAAGTTTGACTTTCTGTTCAAACTTCACCTCTCCAAACCGACCACGCAACCTGCCTTTCACCGTTTTCGATTCATGATTAACCAGTTCGACTTCCAGGTTCACATCCGCGCTGGAAGTTTCCGGCAGAGGCAGTGTGGTGGTCACGAACGGATTTTCAATCGTCACCGGGCCGCTGGTCGCGAGATAAACGTCATTCCATATCCCGTTGTTCCGACCTCGAATAGTGGAAATCCAGTCCCATCCGACGGAAGCGTGAAAAGTAGGGTTATCCAGCCCGAGCGCGCCACCGTTATTCCCAGCCGAAGCAAAGGTTTTCTGTTTCACGCTTCCCGGCGTGTCGTTTTTGATAATGCGGACCGCCATGGCGTTCTTCCGGCCAGAGAGCAGATTCTTAGTGACGTCGAAGCGGCCTCGCATAAAGCCACCCTCAACGCGCCCGACCTTCGCGCCGTTCAGATAAACGTCGGCCTTCCAGTTGATGCCGTCGAAATTCAGCCAGGCGTGCTGGTTGCGGTGAAGTTGTGGTGATTCAAACTCAGTCCGGTACCAGAAGTCCGCGTAGAAAAACGAGTCCGAAATATAGAGCTGGTTCCGGCCATAATTCGGGTCGGGGATCGCACCAATGTTCAGATAAGACGTGAGGATGGTACCCGGCACTGTGGCTATGATCCAATCCTTATCATCAAAGCCGGGCTCTGACAGCGTTTCGCCTTCGGCATTAACCAGCGAGTCGCGCTGAAGCCGCCAATTGCCGCCGGAAAGGTTCAATCGCCCGTCGGAGTGCGCCGGCGGAGCTGGTTTGGGCTGGAACACGTACCCTCCGCGCCCATAAACCTCCAATTCGCTCAAGATGTAGCCATCAGCCGACGTGGGTCGCGTCATCAGGACACGCACGTATCTCCCCCGCACGGACTGAGGGAGCCTGATGTCATCAACCAGGCCCTTTCCCCCGGGCAGCGGTTGAATGTCCTGCCAGCTTTCCGCGTCATCGGATACCTGAATGGAACCCTCCACCGCCTTGGCAATCCAGTGCAGCGTGACCCGGTCGAACTCGCAGTGCGCGCCCAGGTCAACGTAAACCCACTCTTCATCCAGGCCGGCGCTCATCCAGGCGCTGGTAAAGTTGTAGGGGCCACCGACTTCAACCCTTTGGTTCGCATTGAAGAACGCCAACACGCCGATTCCCCACTGCACACCGAAAGCGGGCAGCCGACTCCCGGCGGCAATGCATTCAATACGATAGTAGCGGCTTTGCGAAGCGGGGCTGAGGGGAATGGAGGGCTTGAACAGGTACCCGTGGCGCACAAACTCAGGCGGGTAGCCGGCCAAAGAAGCGGGCTCGGGCGCTTCCAGGCTACCACTTTTCTTCCAGACTCTCCCGTCGTCGGAAACTGAAACTTCGAAACTCACATCAACCGGTTCTATTCCGAGTGCGGTCATAATGACCAGCAGATCAACCCGGTCAACCTTCGGCACGCTATCGCCACCGCCCAGGCGGACCTGCACCCACGGCCGAGGGCCTTGCAAGTTGACCGTGCTTGTAGGGTTATGGTCCAGGAAGGACTCGCGCTCCTCCTTTGAGAACGTCCCTCTTAAACTCGCTGATGTTTCCACCCAGGTGGGCAGGCGCGTGTCTTTGATGCCGTCGGTGATCAGCTGTGCCGTCAGGTTGTAGTCGTAGCTGCTGGAATGATAAGCAGGTCGTAACAGCGCAAGATTGCGATAGTTGTTCGAGTTACCCGCCACCAGAATTGGGGCAAAATCTTCTGCCGGGTTCCCTGGGTAGACTCCAATGCCGCGTGTGTACTCGGCCGGAGTGGCTGGCGGAGATGCAGCATCCTGGCCTTCGCCAGCCGCACCCGTTGGGGCCTTTGTGGACTGGAGGGGCCCCTCAGCCGCGACAGCCAGTCCCTTAAGTTGTCCCATCGCTACCGAGGCCCCTGCAATGGTGGTTTTTAGAAATGTCCGGCGGGAACTCTTAGGGACTCGCATTGCTGGCCTCCCGGAAGGCAGGTAGTATACACCCGAAATCTTCTACCCTCGCTTTTGGTTCTGCCATCAGGCGCATGGATCGTTGGAAGAAATAGCTATTCCGACTCCGCATTCGTTGCGCGGTTCTGGTATAGTCTGTTATTTAAACGTGCCTGACCGACCATCCATTTCAAAGCGCGCAGCACGACGGCTCATCCAGCAGGCGTTTGTCCTGACGGGCCGGGACCGTTCCGTCCGGCAGCACATCCGTGAAGCGCGCATCGAGACGCTCTGGGTGCTGGAGGACTGGGACTTTGAGTGGACGGTGATGATTGACCGCGGCAAGGTCCGGTTTGACCGCCGGCCGGCTCGTGCGCCCGATATCACTCTGACCTGGCCGGAAGCAGCGGGGTTTCTTACCAGCATCCAGGAAGGCCGTGCCCCCGATGATTCCCGGGTGTTGGCAGGCAACGTTGGTGACTTCAGGACTTTTGTGGAACCAGTTTACAGAAGCTTTTGCCGTTTGCTCGAACAGGTCATAAAATACCCTGTTGACGATGCCGGCAATCCACTTATGTAATGGTTGAAGTAAAACATAGATATTATTGATAAACAGCCGCTTATAAATATTCTCAGTTCTATTATGCGTGTTTGCGAGCCAGAACAATCAACCTATTGCACCGGGCAAATGAGGCTTCCCTGATGACGACAGAGCTTCCTTTGGAATGGATATCGACCACCCTTCGGGTCCGGTACGCGGAGACCGACCAGATGGGCGTGGTCTATTATGCCAATTACCTGGTCTGGTTCGAAATCGGCCGGAGCGAATTCTGCCGGCAGCACGGGTTTGAATACCGCGACATGGAGCGTGAAGACGGGCTTTACATTATTGTGGCTGAGGCCAGTTGCCGCTACAAAGCCTCCGCTCGCTACGACGATGAAATTGAGGTCAAGACGTGCCTGCGTGCCGTCCGGAAGCGCGTTCTGATTTTTGGATACGAGATTTACCGGCAATCGGACGGTGTTTTGCTCGCTGAGGGGGAAACGACACACGTGATTGTGAATCGCCAGGGCCGCTCCTGTGCCCTGCCCGACAAGTATCGGGAGGCCTTTGTGGCAGGAACCAGGATTCGCCAGGAAGGGTAAGAAGCTGGCCGGTTCCCGGGCCCAAAAGGGAGTTTGGGACAGCGGATTTGGTCGTCTCCGTCTGCTTGTTCAGTCCGGGGTCAAGCAAATTTGCTATGGGAGACGAACAAGCGGCCCCAATCGGCCCCAAAATCCACCCACAAGAGACGACTCTGGCGCCCTGATATGCCGCCCATCTCAGCCACCATCATCACCTGCAACGAAGCCGCCAACATTGCCCGCGCCATCCGGTCGCTCGATTGCGCGGACGAAATTCTGGTGGTCGATTCCGGCTCCACCGACGAAACCGTCAGAATCGCCGCCGGACTTGGCGCGCGAACGATCACCCATCCGTGGGAAGGTTTTGCGGCGCAAAAGAGCTTTGCCGTCCGCGAGGCCCGGCATGACTGGATACTGAGCCTGGACGCCGACGAAGAACTGAATGAAGAGGCCCGTGCCGCCATCCGGGAGTGGAAGCAATCCACGCCAGAGGTAGGGGCTTACCGTTTTGCCCGGCGGGCACAATATCTCGGCCGATGGATTTTGCATTCGGGCTGGTACCCGGACTGGAAAATCCGCCTGTTTCAACGCCACCAGGCGCGCTGGGCGGGCGGCTACGTGCACGAGTCTGTGGTGGCCGAAGGACAGGTGGAGACGCTCAACGGTGAAATTCTCCACTACACTTGTGATTCTCTGGCCGACCATCGCAGGCGCATCGAGTTTTACACCGATCTGGCCGCCCGTGAAATGTTTGAGCGGGGCCAGCGTGCTGGTTTGGCGCGCCGCGTCCTGGCTCCGCCCTGGGTGTTCGTAAACACCTACTTTTTGAGACTCGGGCTGTTGGACGGCGTGGCCGGGTTTCTAATCGCCTGGATGGCGGCCCGTTACGTGCACCGCAAATTCCTAAAACTTGCGGAACTCCAAAATCCTCGCAGAGGCAGGCCTTGAGCCCAACCACTGCACCCAAAATCGGCCACGTTGACACGGGCCTGGTGCTGCGGGGCGGGCAGCGCCAGTTGCTGCTGCTGGCGCAGGGGCTGCGTTCGCGCGGTCACCAGCAACTGATCGTGTGCCCCGAGGAGAGTGAGATTTACCGCCGGGCGGCGTCAAACGGATTTCAAACTCTCGGCCTCCCGCGCAACGATTTCAGACACATCCGGGGCATTCGGTTGCTGCGCCGCCGTCTGCACCAGGAAGCTCTGGACCTGCTGCACGCCCACGACGGTGTGGGCCAAACGGTAGCCTGGCTGGCGTCGCTGGGGACAGGGGTGCTCCGCGTTGCAACCCGCCGGGTGACTTACCTGCCGAAACGCCGGCTCGACTACCGGCTGAAGTACACGTATACCTGCCACGCTGTGATTGCCGTCTCGCAATTCATTGGGCGCATCCTGAAAGACACTGGCATACCGCCGGCAATGATCAATGTGATTCCGGACGGAATTGAGATTCCTGAGCGCCTGCCCGACGGGGCAACCCGCGAGGCGGTCCGCGCCAAGTGGCGTCTCCGCGGGAGCGACCTGGTCATAGGGCATCTGGGAAGCATCAGCGCCGAAAAGGGGCAGGACCTGGCGCTCAAAGCGCTCGAAATCCTTGCCCAACAAGTGCCCAACGCCAGGCTGGTTCTGGGTGGGAAAATTTCCGCCGAAGATCTTGCGCGTTCACCGTTGGCGGCGGGAGTCGCCGCCGGGCAGGTTTTACTGGCAGGCTATCAGGAAAACCTTTTCGAGTTCTTCTCCGGCCTTGATGTTTATATAATGCCGTCGCGGTCTGAAGGTCTGGGCTCTTCTGCTTTGCTGGCCATGGCCCACGGCCTGCCGGTGATCGCCACCAAAGTTGGAGGATTGCCGGAAATCGTCGAAGGAGGAACAACCGGATGGCTGGTTGCGCCGGAGTCACCCGGCGCCCTGGCGGAGGCCATTTCCCAAGCGGCCGCAGACCCCGCGCGCCTGAAAGATCTGGGGGCAAATGCGCGCCTGCGGTCAAAGGAATTTTCAGCCGATAGGATGGTGGAGCAGACGGAAGCGCTTTATCAGCGCCTGGCCGGTCTGCCGGAATAGCACAATTGTTGATGGAATGCGAGTGAGTGGATGATCGAGACGGTGGTGGCCTTGTTCGGCCTGATTTTCGGCAGCTTTCTCAACGTGTGCATCCTGCGGGTGCCGCGTCGCGAGTCGATTGTCACGCCCGGATCGCACTGCCCGGACTGCGGACACGGCATCCGCTGGCACGACAATATTCCTGTCGTAAGCTACATCCTTCTGCGCGGGCGTTGCCGCAATTGCGGGCATCACATTTCCGCGCTCTACCCCCTGGTTGAAATTCTGACCGCCGTGGTTTTCGTCCTGGAATTCTGGCGCTACGGCATCACCCTGGAGTTCGTCAAGGGGCTCATTTTCGCCATGCTGATGATCGTGCTCGTCTTCACCGACCTTCGCGAGAGACGCATTCCGCACAGGATCAGCGTTCCCGGCATCGCGCTGGGCCTGGTCTTCAGCCTGTTGACGCCCGTAGACTCTCGTCCCGTGGGCTGGATTCTCGCGCAGTGGCTAATCTTCCCTTCCCCCGTTCTGCTCTCGCTGATGGGGGCGCTTACGGGCGCTTTGATTGGCGGAGGGCTGTTCTTCGCAGTGGGCGAGGCATTCTACCACCTGCGCCACAAAGAGGGGCTGGGGTTCGGCGACGTGATGCTGATGCTGGTGGTTGGAACTTTCCTTGGGCCGCCGTTCAGCCTGATGACCATCCTGCTGGGGTCAGTGCTGGGATCGCTGATTGCCATTCCACTCACGGTCATCAGTTCCAGATTCCGCAATTACCAGTGGCCTTACGGAAGCTTTCTCGGCATCGCCGCCATCTACGCCAGCATCGGCGGCCACGCGCTCCTCCGCGCCTACCTGCAATGGGGGGGGATTCGGTAACCGCACCCCCTCGCAAGCCCTTTAGTCTGTTCTCTACCTGCCAGGTTGCGGGTTGAAGGCTAGTATCGTTTCGTCTGGCTGTAGGCCGCGTTGTCGCTTTGTGCGACGAGTTTTTCGAGAGCTTCGCGAATGGCGGAGAGCTGGGCGACGATCTGGCCGAGCTGATTGGATACCTGGGCCGGGTTCACATCTTCCATAGCCATCTCCTTATTCCTGTATCTATTGTACGCTTGTTCCAGGCGCTTGTCGTTGAGGGCGCAGAAGGAAGATCTTTGGCCATTCTGCCGGGTGAACGCGGAACCCCCGGCATTGTCTGCTGCGACCGGCTGTTTTTCAGGGCAACGCTGGCGCAGATAGGGCGCAGCGACAATCACCGATTGAGAAAGCGAACAAGGTTTTCGAAGAGGCGCAGACCGTCCTGGGAATAATGGGCGGGGAGCGAGGCGCGTTCGGGGTGCGGCATCAGGCCCAGGACGAGGCCGCTTGAATCGGTGACGCCGGCGATAGCGTCGGGCGAGCCGTTGGGGTTGTCGGGATATTCGGTGGCGGGCCTTCCCTCGGCATCGGTGTACTGAAACGCCACGCGCGGGCTTGGCGCCTCAGAGGTTTCCGAAATCATGGCGCGGCCTTCGGCGTGGGCACTGGGCATTCGAAGCACTTGTCCTGCCAGGCCTTCCGTCCACATCGAATTCTCACCGGAAACCAGCAGGCGGACTTTGCGGTCTTCAAAGTGCGAGGACTGATTTTCCAGCATGGCCATGCCGCGCACGCCCGGACACCGCCCCGGCAGGATGCCCGCTTCGGTCAGCACCTGGAATCCGTTGCAGATGCCGAGCACCGGACGCTGCGCTTCAAGAAAAGCCGTCAGTTGCTCGCACAGCCGCGCCACCATCAGGGTGGCGAAAATGCGGCCTGCGGCAAGGTGGTCGCCAAACGAAAAGCCGCCGGGGAAAATGGCCGCTCCATAGTTATCAAGGCTGTCATGGCCAGCCAGCAATTCGTGCAGGTGGACCAGCCCCGTCCTGCCGCCGGCGCGCCCGATGGCGGCCGCCGTTTCCTCATGGCAGTTGGTGCCCGGCGCGTAAAGGATCGCGATCTTTGCCACGGTTACTCCAGCACCTCTCGGAAAGGTTTGCTCCACACCGCAGCCAGTTCGTCCACGTCCTGCTGCCACAGGGTGGTTTCATTTTCTGCCAGAATAAGCCGGGGCTCCGCGATCACTTCTCCGAGGCTCAGGTGGGGAACCAGCAGGCCCGAAAGGTCTTCCTCAATCCCAGGAGAAACTTCCAGTAAAACGCTTCCCACAAACTCCCCAAAAAGCAGCTCATCGCGGCGGGCGGACAGGGGCGAATCCAGCTCGATGCGCGCCCCCAGCCCTGAGCCGAAGGCCGCTTCAAACACACGCAGCAGCAATCCGCCTTCGGCAATGGCCGAGCCCGAAAGGTAGCAGTCCTCGGCATGGAGAGCCAGCACAAGGTCCCAGATGGAGCAAACCGCGGCGGCCGTGCCCGGATCGAACAGCCGGTCGCCGCGCTGGCCGTGCGTATCCGCATAGACGCTGGCGCCGAGCCCTCTGGCGCCGGCCGTACCGATCAGGACAATCTTGTTCCCCGCCCGCTTGAATTCCTTGGTAACGATTTCCTTTACGTCGGGCACGCGGCCCATCGCCGACACGGCCAGGGTCATGGGCACGTCAATCTTTCGCCCCGCCGATTCAAACGTTCCGGAGCTTGAATCCTTGCCGGAGATGAAGGGGATTCCCAGGTCCAGCGAAAGGCCGGCGATGGCGTCCACCATCTGCGAGAGTTCCCAGGCGGTTTGCGGAGTGACCCGGGGAGTGTAGAAATTGTCGCAGAGCACCACGTCTTTGTAACTGGTTCCGGCAGCAACCGCTTTGGTGACGGCCTCCACCAGCATCAGGCGCGCCATGGCGGCGGGATCGACATCTCCGTAGAACGGATTGAAGGCCAGCGTGGAGACCATGCCGTACGGCTTGCCATGCAGCGGGGCGGAAACATAAATATTGGTTGGCATGCGGTGGTTGCGGCCGCCATAGGGACCGATGGCCGTGCGCCCCTGCACCGTGGTGTCAAAGCGCGCGCCGGCAGCGCTCTGGTCGCAGCAGTGGTAATGGGAGATGACGGACTCAACAGCCTTCCGCCACTCTGCCTGGGTCTTCGGCTCGGGAATCGAAAGCGGCTGGAGGGACCGCCTGTGCTCGCTGACAGGGGTCGGCTCAATTGGACAGCCCTTCCACAAAAATTCCATGTCGAGATCCACGACCCGCTTTCCGTGCCAGGTAGCCTGCAACCTCTGGCTGCCGGTAAAACTGCCGAACTCGACGTGGGCAACGTCATAGCGGTCGAGAATCTCACGCGCCTCGTCCAGCTTTTCGAGCGGCACGACGACGAGCATGCGCTCCTGCGATTCGGAAAGCAGAATTTCCCAGGCGCTGAGGCTGGCGTCTTTCAGGTGCACGCGGTCGAGATCAAGTTCCACGCCGCTCTCGCCGCCGATTTCGCCTGCCGCCGAGGAAATGCCGCCCGCACCAAGGTCGGTGATGGCGCGGATGCATCCGGCGTCGCGCAGAACGGGAATGGCGGAGGTGAAGCGCCGCTCGGTGATGGGGTGGCCGATCTGTACGGCGGCAAATTCTTTCTCCAGGGTCGCGCCGGTCATGCCGGTTGAACTGGCCGTCGCGCCGTGGATTCCGTCGCGCCCGGTTTCGCCGCCGATCAGCAGGGCGATATCTCCCGGCTGGGGCGAATCCTTCAGCGCGTCCTTTGCCGGAATGAGGCCGATGGAATGGCCCAGGGCAAAACACTTGGCGTAACCCGGGTGGATGCGATAGACCGGGTGCATCATGGGAATGCCCATGGGATTCACGTAGTAGGAAGTGGCGCGGATGGATTCGCTAACGATCAGTTGCGGGTGCAGAGCGCCGGCCGGAACCTCGTCGTCGGCCATGCGCGGGTCCATGGTTCCCATCACGGTGGTGCCGCCAATCGGATACGCGCCCTTGCCAAAGCCCAGGGTGTCGCGAATGACCCCGCCGTGCTTGGTGGCGATGCCACCGAAGGGGGCGATGGAGCTGGGGAAATTGTGGGTTTCACCTTTGATGGTGATCACCCAGCCGTCGTAGAACTCCATTCCGCCGGCATTGTCCTTGAAGGACGAAACCACCAGCGGATGATTGATCTGCGCCGTGGCTTCGCTCAACCGCTTGAGCAACCCGAGGCTTTTCCACGTGGTGTGGTAGCAGTGGTCGCTCCAGCTCTGCACCAGAATTTCGATTTCGGCGTCGGTGTGCGGGCGGCCGCGCTGGATTTCGTGCCCCTGGATGGCTTTCATCTGGGCAAGCGGGGCGTACCAGGAACGCTCGACGGAGAGCGCCTGGAGTTCCTCGTCGCTAAGGCCGCACAGAGTGATTTCCGTGACCGGATCGGGCGCGCCGGTGGGCTGGAGAGTTTCCACAACCTCGTTCGGTTCGCGAACGCGCTCCACAATTTTGTTATAGAGAAAACGCGAGGCCAGCTTGCGGGCTTCAGCTTCATCGAGTCCGGTGAACTGGAAACGCCGGCTGAGGCGGGCGAACACCAGGCCGGTTTCTCCCAGCGCGTGGGCGCCCTCCAGGATGGACGGAGTTTCAGGGTCGGTTACGGCGGGCCGATAGGCGATTTCCACCACCGGGCCTTGCGCCGGATCAAGCTGCGAACCGTCTGAGCCCACCTGGTAAAGGGGATTGATCAGCAGTGGCCTGAGGCGGCTGACATCCACCTCTCCCTCCAGCCAGAAGACCCGCTCAATGGTGATCTTGCTGAGGCGCGAGTAGCCGTGTCGGTGGAAGAATGCAACCCAATTGCGCGCTTCCGGGTCATCTTCGGAAAGTGTATAAACCGTGTGAATAGCCATGGGGAGTTCAGCCGCGATGCTGACCCACCATTATAAGCGAGTTCGCGAAAAAGGACGACCCTCGCTACCAGCGGATTGCTGACGGCAGATTGCGAGGTGCACTTGCCCCTGCAGGTGGCGGCACGCGACGCAATCAACGCTGCTGTTCGCGCGGGACCATGGGCCACATACGCTTTTTGTAGGCGAGAATAAAATAGCCGCCGATGCCCACGCAGATGGTCGTGAACGCATAGGCCATAAACTTCCATCCACCCGGCTGGAAGGCGGAGCTTCCAAAAATGCAGAGCCAGCCTACGAGAGCCAGAATGGCGGGGGCCGGATAGAGCCACATCCTGAAAGGCAGCTTGACTTCCGGCTGGGTTTTCCTGAGAACGAACAATCCAATCGTGTGGCCGACAAACTGGATCAGGATGCGGGCCACCATCAGCCCGGTGATGATGTCGCCCAGGCTGAACATGCTGGCCACCGCCGCCAAAGCGCCCACCAGCAGCAATGACCGGTTGGGAAACTCGCCCGTGGGGTGCAGCTTGCCGAACCAGCCAAAGAACAGGCCGTCGCGCGCCGCCGCATAGGGAATGCGGGAGTAACCCAGCATCAGGGCAAAAACCGAAGCGAAGGCCGTAAACAGGATCATGGCGGTCAACAAAATCGCCGCCCAATGGCCGTAAATTTTCTGCATGAAGACCGAGGCCACGGCCAGATTGGCCATGGAGCCGGGCTTGATCATGTCCTGCCAGGGAACCACGGATACAAAGCTGAAGGATATGAGGAAGTCGATGACGGTGACGGCCAGGATCGAAATAATGACGGCGTAAGGAATGGTGCGCTCCGGCTGCTTGACCTCATCGCCCAGGTAGCAGACCTGGTAGTAACCAAGGTAGTTGTAAATCACCACAATAGTCCCGTTGCCGAGCCCGATAAGAAACGCCCAGTTCAGGTGGAATGCGCCCGCAGGAAAACTGAGCGCCATGTGGATATTCATGTGCGTGAGGCCGGTGACAATCACCCAGCCGGTGGTGATCAGGGTGGTAATCCAGAGAACAATCATCAGCCGGGCCACATCATGGATCTTGCGGTAAAGAGAAATCATCACGAGGACCGCAATCGAGGCGGCGACCAGCTTGATTCCCCAGGGATGGCGCCCGAGGGCCGGCCACAGGTAACTCATGTATTGCGTCATGCCAACGGTGCCGGAGGCGATCTCCAGCGGCCCGAAGAAGAGGAACTCCCAGGCGAAAAGCCAGGCCATCAGCTTGCCCCAGCTCTGGCGGTTGTAGCTGTCGCGGAGAAAGACGTAGGTACCGCCCGAGCCCGGCAGCGCCGCGCCCAGTTCCGATATCACCAGGCCGTCGGCAATGGCCAGGACCGCCCCGGCTAACCACGCCAGCAGCGCCTGTGGCCCACCCATGGTTCCCAGAATGATGGGCACGGTGATGAAGGGGCCGATGCCGATCATGTTCGACATGTTGATGGAGGTGGCGTTCAGAATTCCGAGCCTGCGACGGAGTTGGGGTCCTTGCGCTTCCGACTTCGCCGGCTGGGCACGGTTATTTTCTTGTGTGCTCATCTACCTCACCGCCTCCACGTGCAGTTAGACTTGTTTGGTTTGTTCTGTTGCGGCACCCCTCGAAAGCAAAGACCCGATTGCCGCACTCCCCGAAATGCTAAACCAGTATGTCCATGAATGGAACAATTTCTGAAACAGTCAGAGACAGTCCTCAAACTTCCAAAGGGCTTCTCCATCCGTTCCGACTCTACACTACTTGCTGCCGGGTTCCACGTAACGCCTGTTTTCATCCAGGTGGAAAGCGGTTTTCTGCGCCCCGTGCACGGCAACCGTGATCCCTTTTTCAGCCGGGAGACCGTCCACGCCCTCGACAGTCAGCTTGACGTTGTAGTCGGCTGCCCGTGTGAACGAATGGCTTACTACCCGCCCGCTGGCCGTTGTCCCGTCACCGAAATCCCAGTGATAGGAAAGCGCCGGAACGCTGTCGGCCGCCACCACCGCCTGGAGCTTGATGTCGTCGCCGGTATCGGCCGATGCTGGAGCCTTCAAGGTAACCGAAGGCACCGCCGCGGGCATTGACGTGTCGACAATCTTGATCAGCCGCACCGAGTGCGGAGGCTGCTGCGCGATCCTGATGCTGCCGTTTTCGAGAGCCACCGGCGCGTCCGCATGCAGCGCATCATAGGCCTCATAATGGCCACCTGGGGAGAGCACAAGGTCGTTGAGGGTCAGCGTGTGCGAGCGTGACACCTCGGTCCAGTTAAAAACCGCCAGCATCGACTGCCGGGCGTCTTCCTTCAGGAAGTATTCGCTGGGCATGCCGTCCTGCAGTGGGAAGGTCATCAGGTCAAGAGGCGTGGCCGCGCGCCGTAACTTAACCATGTCCAGGAGGTTTTTGTTTTCCACCAGCGCCAGGCGGTTGGGCGTGGAAGCCAGCGTCGGCAGGTCGTCACCGATGTCATACATGCCGCCGGCAACGGCCGCAATCACGATCTGGACCTCGGCTTCGCTGAAAGTAATCGGCTTTTTCTGATTGTGCCATGTCTGCTCGGGCTCCACTTCCGTGGAGACGCTGAAGGCGTCCGGGTCACTGATGTAAAATGTGCGGTTCATGTAAAAGCGGGCCGCGATGTTCGGGTCGGCGTCCCTGCTGGCGGCGAAGGAATGGCCTGTGTCGGGAGCGATTCGGCCTTCATCCACCAGGCCGACCGGGGCCAGCATGGCGCTGCCGTCTTTATCCAGCAGCACACCGTCGCCCACGGCGTCGCGGATGATTTTGAGGCCGATGCGCTGCGCTTCAAGGGCCGTGGTGTGCGGGCGGTAGAAATAGCCCTCGATGGCGGAAGAATCCATGAAGTCAAGCTTGATATAACGGACGCCCCACTCCCGCGTCAGCACCCGGTAGGTCTCACGAAGATAGGCCTGGGCGCCGGGGTTGGTGGTGTCGAGAACATAGAGCGGATCGGAGCGCCCGTGAACGTACCCAATGCGGATGGGCTGCCCCTTGGCGTCGTGTACCAGCCAGTCCTTGTGATGCTGGTAGACCCATGCGCGATTGGAAATCTCAAAGGGCGCCGTCCAGACTGCCAGGTGCAGGCCCATATGGGTGATTTTGTACCCGAGGTTTCGCATGCCGTCCGGGAATTGCGTGGCATTAGCAGTCATGTATTCACCGCGGGCGTAATCGTAACCTTCATCCAGATGGCAGAAGTTGAAACCGAGTTTCTTCAGGTGCCTGGCCAGCCAGCGGGCGTTGGTCAGCACTTCGCCTTCATTCATACCGCCGTAGAAAGCTGTCCAGCTCCACCAGCCCATGGGAGGCTTGCTTGAAACGCGCGCCTGGTGCAGCCGCCGCACGGCTTCGCCGTAGGCTTCCAATTGCGCCCGGTAGTCGGCGCCGGCGGCGAACATCACGGTTTCTGAACTCAATTCCTTGCCGGGAGCAACGGGAAGGCGCAACTGAACGCGCTGGGCAGGCGGGATGTCGTCCCTTAAAACGACGGCCTCACCCGTGCCGGTGGAATCCACGGTAAATGAGCCGATGCTTGACGCGCCCATGGGAGGCTTTTGAACCTTCAGGCGCAGCGTGGTGACAAAGCGATTCTCGGTGAGCGCCGCGAGGAGGAGGCTCTGTTTACTGTGAAGGTTGTAGATGAGGCCGTCGCGGAATCCAACATACGCTCCGCCGGGGGCCTGGTCGAGGCCGCCGATGGGGATGGTGGGATCTTCGGTGAAACTTTCAAACATGAAGCGGTCCGCGCCTTCCGTGCTGCCCAGGTTGATCCGCGGAGCGCCGATGGCATCCACGTCACGAATGGCTTCAACGGATACGGACTTGGCAGTGTGGTTCGCAACCTTCACCTCCACCGTTCCGTAAGCAAGGTGGTCGTATAAGCGCAGGATGCAAATCAGATCGGGCGCCGAGCTAAGGCCACTGAAACTCACGGTGGTTTCACGGCCGGAACCCAGCGCATCTTGAAAGGTGCCCTGGACGGACTGGTGGCGGGGATAGTCACCCGAGCGCACCCAGCGATGATTGATCTCTGCGCCCACACCGGCTTCGAGCACGGGGGCCTGCAAATGGTTGGCCCTGATTGCATACGAACCGTTCTGCGGGTTGATTGTGACTGTTAATTGCGAATTTTGGAGCGACGACGCCGCTGATGATTCCGGAATGGCACCGCCCATGACGAAAAATATAGACAACCCGACAAAGAGAAAATGGAAGGACTTCCTTAACGCCTTTTTCATGATGGTTCCCTACCCTGAATTTGGATTATGACTTCGATCGGAGTCCGCCTGAGCCTCCGAACGGATGGCTGAAAAGGCGGCGCCTGATAAATTACAGGATCCCTGCCGGTAGCGGCCCGTGCACTACGATTGATGTTCGGGATGCGTGCAGGCACCCGGGAACGAAGTGTTATAGCGGTCCCCCTCGTACCTCAATTCCATGTCCAGTCCGATTTTAGAAGAGTAATATCCCCAAATCGTAAATTCCTTAATCAACTCGAAGGCCTTGCTCCCCGCCGGGTCCTGGTCGGCGCTTTTCGGATCAGCCAGAGGCTCCAGAATGGAAGTCTGCTCTTCCTTGGTGAGGCTGATAAACGGCTTGTTGTGAAGTGCAAGACTGCGGCCATCGAACCAGGAAACCGCTTCCAGGACCTCTTTCTTGTGTTCGGGTGTTTCGTCGCCATAATAAAGATCGAAAAACCGATTGACTAACGCAGCTTTTGCACCGCCGGTGTCCGTTGCCGGAATAATCAAATCCGTCAGAGCGATCAGGGTTTCGTTCTGATGCTCGTCAAAGAACTGCGGCTTCCAGTTGGCCCCATCCTGGGCAGCGGCCGCGGCGTCTGGGGGCATTCCCGAGGCGGCCGTTGCAGCACGGGCCGTTTCCGCCTGACCGAGGATCGGCAGCGTGCTAAGGCCTCCGGCGCCCATCACCAGAGTTTTCAGCACCCCTCGGCGTCCCTGATTGGTTTCGCCTTCCATTTTTTTCGTCATGACTATGCATCTCCATTTCCGCGGCTACCCGTGGGTTTACTAACCAAGATCTCCCGTCCGCATCTTTTCGGCAACGTAGTCGGCGGTCCGCATTGAGAGCGCCAGAATGGTGAGCGTCGGGTTCTTTTCCGACGAGTTGAGAAAACACGAGGCGTCCGCCACAAAGAGGTTCTTGATGTCGTGCGACTGGTTGAACTTGTTCAGATAGGACGTTTTCGGATCATTCCCCATGCGCGCCGTTCCGGCGGAATGGATGCTATATCCCGGCGGGTACGGCGTGGTTCGCTCACTGATGATTTCGATTCCCGCCTTCTTGAACATCTCTCGCTGCGTGTCGTTGGCGTCTCTGGCCATGGCAAGATCATTGTCCCCCCACTCGATATCGAATTTGAGGACCGGAATGCCCCAGATGTCACGAACCACGGGATCAATCTCCACGCGGTTTTCAGCACGTGGGATGATCTCGCCGAATGAACCCATACTGATCACCGTGGCGTAGTATTTCTTGACTTCCTCTTTGAATTGGGCGCCAAAACCCGGAATCTTTTTGGCGAAGCCAGGAAATTCTCCGCTTCCTCCGCCGCCTTCAAATCCATAGCCTCGTACAAAGTTCTTCTGCTTCTCCTTCAAGTTTCGAAACCGGGGAATGTAAAACCCACTCCCATCCGGCCTGGCACCACCACCACGGTTTGGGTTTCCTTTGAGGCTTGGAATCAGGCCGGTGATGTCGCCCCCCATAATCTGCTCGCAGAAATATCTGCCCAGCACCCCGCTCGAATTGCCCAGCCCGTTCGGGTGGTCCTCGTTCTTCGAATTCAACAGGATCCGGGTGCTGTCCAGGGTCCCGGCGCCCACCACGATGACCTTGCCGTAAACTTCCTCAACCTGCCGGGTGATGCGGTCGATGAACACGACGCTTCGCGCGCGATTCTCCCTGTCCGTCGTCACCTTCCACACCACAGCATTCGTGCGGGTGGTCAGGTTGCCCGTTTTTTCTGCGATAGGCAGCAGGACACCGGCAGAACTGAAGGATGCTGCAACATTGCACACACGGCCGCAATCCCCGCAAAAATGGCATGGCGCGCGCCCGTGAAACCCGGGCTTGGTGACGGTGGCCGAACGCGTGTGGATGACGTGCCACTCTGAATTATTCCTCTCGTTTCTTCCTTTGAAAACGGCTTCAGCGCAGGTGAAGGGGACAGCCGGAAGGTAATGGCTGTCCGGATTGTTTTCCAGATGGTCCGGGTGCCCGCAAACGCCGATCCAGTCTTCAACCTTGCTGTAGTAGGGTTCAACGTCCTCGTAGGAGATGGGCCAGTCCGTACCTACGCCGTCGTAGGTGGCCGCCTTGAAGTCGCGCGGGCTGAGGCGCAAAGAGACGAGCCCCCAATGGAGTGACTTGCCGCCCACCGCCTGCGCCCGCACCCATGCAAACTTTTTGCCGGTATAAGGGTTCTCAAGCTCGTTGACAAAATGCTTCTTGCTCCATGCGTTGGCCACGTAATTGTACATGGCCGCTTCAGAAGGTGGAATCGACCCTCGAAACGGAAATCCATACGGTTTCTTATGGTGATGAAAATCCGTGGCGATATTGAACTTCGGTCCCCGCTCCAGCATGAGGACCTTCAGGCCTTTCAGGCATAATTGCGTTGCCGCCATGCCCCCGGCAGCTCCCGATCCAATAACCACTACATCGTAAACTTTGGCCATTCTGGCTTCCCCTTTACAATGAGTCTTTTACTTGCTTATAAAAAACATCCAGCCGGCAGCGGCCTGCTGACGAGCCGATTGAAAAGCGCCCCGCCTGCCCGCCTCAGAATCAAGGCAGACCACCGGGTCCCATTGCAGGCGGCGATCAGTCTATCGCCCTGCCGCCGCCTGGACACGGCTCAAGATGCAGCGCAAAAAGCCCTCAGCCAATGGCTGGCCTCTCTGTCAGCGGACAGGAAGTGCGGCCCCAGCGGAGATCCCAGATAAACCAACGTTCCCTTACCGATACGCCGCCTGGCGGCAACCGGCAGATCGCCGAACCATGCAATGGTTTCGCCATCCCCGGGATCGACTGGAACCATCCTGCTGAAGTCGCGGACTTTGGTTACAATGGGCCAGTGGTAGTCCACATAGGGTGATTGTTTTCGAGAGTCTGCGGAATCCCATAATCGGACGGGATCAAGAAGGCTCAATCCGAACACTGACCTTATGAAACGCTTATGAAAACCAAATTCTTCGGGTCCAAGGAATGACGCCGCGGATTCATAAAGGATGACGGACCCGTTTTCAAGATGTTCCCTGAGTATTGCCTGTGACTTCTCATCCGTTACGCCCGCCGCCGGCAAAATAATCGCGCGCGCAGGTGTGAGTGATTGCAGAGTGGTCCGCTGGAACACAACATTCGAAGACGACAAGGCAGCTTCATATCCCGTCGCCGATTCGCGCAGTGGACAATCCGGTCCGGGATCAACCAGGAGGCAAGACGAACGGGTTGCGGGCGTTTCCGCCAAAAGACTGCCCAGGCCTGCTGCAACGGCAACTCCCGCCACTGAAGCGCCCGCTGCACGTCCCAGGAATCCGCGTCTTGAAATAGGCATTTTAGACCCTGTTGGCAATCAGGCGGTCCATGGCAGCAGCCGTATCAAAAAACTGCTGGTCCTTCGCGTAATGGTAACGCCGTTCCATCTCAGCCACCAGCCAGCCGTCATAGCCCACCTTGCTCAGGGCGGCGCGAATGGCCTTCCAGTTGTTGTCGCCCAGAAAAATGTTGGTATAAACGCTGTCGCCGCAGCGCCCGCGCTTTTTCATGACGTCTTTCAGATGTATCCGCGTGATGTGCGGCCCCAGCATCTCAATCCACTGCTCGGCAAACCCGTCATCATGGATGTTGCCGACGTCCAGATGGATGCCCACCGAAGGTTCGTTGACGTCTTTCAGAAACAGAAGGAATTCGCGCGGCCCCATCAGGAATTTCTGCTCGGAGCAGCAGTTCTCGCAGCCAATCCTGATTCCGGCGCTGGCAGCGTCCGGGGCCAGCGTCTTCATCGCTTCCACGGTGCGCGGGTAGACTTCGTTGTAAGGAACTTCAGCGGTGACCAGACCGGCCACTACCAAGATGGCGTCCGTGCCCAGCATCTTCGCCGTCTCGATCTGGCGCCTGACGATGCGAATGCCCTCTTCGCGGATATTGGGATCGCGCGCCGAGAGCGAGTATTTCCAGTGGAGTCCGGTTGAAACGTTTGAGACCACCAGACCCGCATTCTCAACCTTGCGCCGAAGTTCCTGCACCTGGGCGTCGGTGGTGCTCATCTGGAACCAGGGCACATCGCCCAGCCACAATTCGATGCCGTCGTACCCGGCCTTTTTGACTAACTCCAGCCCTTGCTCAAAACTCCAGCCTTCGGGAATCTCGTTGTCACCAATAGATTTTTTCAATTTGCCCCGGACCCCGGTTTCGTTAAGTTACGAATAATTTCAAACGGCCCATGATAATCACAAACCGCCGCCCACATCAATCCCTATCCTGCCTTCGATTGTTTAAAAGCGAGGGTGTCGGGCGCGCTCGCGGGCCGGGTCGGGAGCCGGCGACTACTCGCCCAGCACCTGCACCATATAAGTTCGAAGGAGCGGGCCGTCGTATTCCATGAAATAGATGGTCTGCCTCGAACCCCGCACGATCTTGCCGTCCTCGATGGGAAACGAACAACTGATGCCACCCAGGATGCTCTTCAGGTGGGTCTCTGCATTGAAACCCAGGCGGCCATCGTAATCAAGATAGCGGTGGTGATGGTAGTTTTCATCTTCAGGAAATATCCGCCTGAAATGCGTGAGGATGTCTTCTTCGAGGCACGGAATGCCTTCCGTCACCAGCAATCCCGAAGAGGTGTGGCAGGTCATCACGTTCACCAGCCCCTGCTTTACGCCGGTCTTGCTGACCACCTCTTCCACCCGGGCCGTAATATCGATGGCCTCTTCGGATTGTCGCGTCTGGATCTTGATTTTTTCAAGCTTGATGATCATTGCTGTTACCCGCCTTGTTCCCCGTTCTTAGTTGAGACCCAGCAAGCGGCCGGGGTTCTCTTCAAAAATCTTTTTCAAACAGCCTTCAGTCAGTTCCAGGGTTCCGAGCGCATGAACCATGTTTTTGATTTCAACCCGCGGATAGTTTGAGCCGAAGAGCATCTGGTTGCGCAGGCTGCGTTCCAGCAGGGTGGTTGGAATCTGTTTTGAAAACACGAACTGATAAAACTCTCTCGGGCTGTCGTAATAGAGGCACGACGTGTCGAGATAGACGTTGGGATACTTCAGCGCCAGGGCGGTAGCTTCCCACACCCAGGGCCAACCCCAGTGTGCCAGCACAAAGTTGACCCCCCGGAAGCGCGCGATGGCTTCTTCCAGCAACATGGGATGGCCGCGCTCAATCAGCGTGGAGGGAGCCCAGCTCATGCCGGTGTGCACCAGCACGGGGATATTCAACCCGGCTGCCGCTTCGTAAAGGTCGTAAACTTTGCTGTCGCGCAGATCGAAATCCTGAAGCGCCGCGTCCAACTTCAGTCCCTTCAGGCCGGCTTTCTTGACGGCCTGCTCCAGCTCTTTCACCGCGCCCTCTTTCAGCGGGTCGACGCTGGCAAAGCCGATAAATCGGTCGCTGATGGAACACAGCTCCGCCACCTGCTCGTTGGAACTGACGGCGTCGCCACGCGCCCTTGCACAATCAATGGGCAGCAGAACAGCGCGGTCAATTCCTGCCACATCCATCTGCAGGTGGAAAGTTTCGAGCGGCTGGAAATTGTTGCCAATCTGGAAAACCTCCCGCGCCATCCGGGCGTAGTTCGGATACTTGTCTACCATTTCCTGAATCAGTACCGGGTGCGTATGAAAATCAATTCTCATGCTGCCGCCTCATTCCCATGCTGTTGTAGAAATTCCTGCCATTTGGCGGGTTCGCGAAAGGCTTCGGTGCCGCCCGGCCGGGTGGTTGAAAACGCGCCGGCCATGTTGCCGCTGGCCAGGCATGCCTGAAGGTCACGCCCGCGAACGTACTGGTGCAAAAAGCCTGCGTCAAAACTGTCGCCCGCACCGACCGGGTCCACAGCGTTCACGGGGTATCCCGGATGCGTCCATTCCTGACTGCCCCGCCGCACCCTGCAGCCCCGCGCGCCCATCTTGACAGCCACCACCTCGACCTTGGCAGCCAGTTTTTCAATTGCCGCCTGCGCGCTGTCTTCTCCACTGATCTTGCCCGCCTCTCGCCCGTTGACGAACAGCACATCAACCAGGGGGAGAACCTCGTCCAGACCGTCCCAGCGGTCGTCCGGATCGTCATTGGTGTCCAGCGACGTGCTGAGACCCGCGTCTTTCATCTGCTGAAAAAGTTCCCGGATGCGGGGACGCAGCGCCCGGTGCAGATAAAACGAGGAGAGATGAAAGTGCTTTCCGGAACGAAGGTAGTCAAGGTCAAGGTCATCGTATCCCATCTCAAACATGGCGCCGGGATACGTCAGAATCCTCCGGCCGGCCGAGCCTGCGACAATGACAGTCAATCCTGACTTCGTTGATCCTTCCACGCACCGCACACGGCTGACATCCACACCGCCGCCGGCGAGCCGTTCGAGGGCAATTTTCCCAAGGGGATCCGTACCGATTCGGGATATGAATCCAACCCGGTCGCCGATGACTGCAAGGTTGTGGGCAAAGATCGCGGACGAACTTCCCAGTGTCAGGGCCAGATCGTTTGCGAGAAGCTCCTTTTCGGACTCCAATTCATCCGGAAGTCCGTAAAGGATCAGGTCGAGGTTCAGCTCGCCGGCCACCGTTACGTCAAATTGCGCCATCCCGTATCCCTACCCCGCCTTTTCCTTCAGGACAACCACCCGGCTCAAGTGCCGCGGCTCATCAGGATCAAATCCCCGCTTGAGTCCCAGATAGAGGCCCATCAATTGTGCCGTGAGTATGTGCGGAGCCAGGCGCGCCACTTCGGGGACGTCGAGTTCCAGTTCAATCAGCACGTCGGCTGCGCGCCGAACCCTGTCATTGGCGCGGTTGGTAATCACCAGTGTCACGCCGCCGAGTTCCTTCATCTCTTCCAGAACTTCCTGCTCAGCCTTGCCCGTACTTTCGCCAAGGAAGAAGGTGAGCAACGTTTGCGGGCTTACAATCGACTTTGGACCATGGCGGAATTCCAACGTGTGAAAAACCTGAGCATAGGAGCAGGACATCTCCGTCACTTTCAGCTGCCCTTCTGAGGCGATCCCGAAAAACGGTCCCTGTCCCATAAAGACGTAATCGGCAAACTCGTTGGAGCCGGCAAATTCCTCAATGCGCGGCTGCAGCCGGTCCAGCGCCCGCTGCGCCTGCCCGGGCATCTTCTTCAGCGCCTCCAGAAAGTCTTTGCGATTGGCGGCCCATCCCGCCAGCGCCTGCTGGCCCAGCAACATGGTGCTGAACGAACGGGTCATCACAGTGCTATGCTCATCCGCTGCGGGCAGCAACAGAGTGGAGGTTACCCGCTTTTCCAGGTCCTGGCCCGTGGCGCAACTCACCCCCAGGGTCCGGATGTTGCGTTCCTTTTCCAGATAGTCGGCCGCCATCAGCATCTCAGTTGTGTGCCCCGAGCGTGAGATCAAAACCGGCTGGCACTTCCCGTTCCCCAACACCTGGTCGGGATAAAACAGAAGTTCGGACGCCGGTACAGCCTTCGCCCGCTGTCCCGTGACTGCAGTCCAACTCCATGCCGCGGCCTGGGCCACGTAATAGCTTGACCCACACCCCACAAAGACCCATTCATCAGCGGCTTCCAGTGGCTTCAGAACTTCCGCATAACGGTTGTGTACTTCAAGTTCCTGGAGGGTTGCTGCCCAGACGCCGGGCTCTGACATGATTTCTTCATAACTTCGATGTCCTCGCCCTTCTATAATTTCGCTCACTCCACTGCCTCCTTGTCCTTCTATGAATAATCATTATTCAATATGGGAGAACATGTGCGGTGTGGGATTGCAGCAGTACATGTGTGGCTGCTAATTTCCCGCAACACATATTACGGTAGCTTTCTTTTTAATACGTTATCCTTTCGAATGTCAAAGAGTTTTACGTCCCAGCGCGGTCAGGGCTCTAGGCATCCCCAACCGAATACTGCCTGACGATGGCCCACTAACCGGAAGATGCCAAAGAAAATACGCCAGACATCTCTTACCGTTTCAGCCATGGAGTCACAGGAACCTCACCGGGATTCTGTGGCGCATAAGGCCAGGTGATTCGTTTGCCGGTCGCGGCGGATTCGTAAGCCGCATAAATAATCTCCAGCGTAGCCCGGCCGTCTTCGCCGCTTTCCATCAGTTCCTCTTCTCCCAGCAAAACGCGCGTAAAATGGCGCATCTCATGCGGAAACCCGTAAAGGAAGGCTTCCTCAAACACCGTAAAGGTCCAGCCTTTGGTTTCGCCGGCTTTTTCCACGGCATACCCGTAGCCGTTCTTGCTGTAGGTTTCCATGGAACTGCCGCGCATCAGGTCGCAATGGATCACACCTTCGGTCCCGTAAAGGTCTGCACGATCATCCATGCCCCCGTGTCGGGCCCAGCTGTCTTCAATGACGGCGACGGAGCCGTTTTCAAATTCAACAATCACCAGCGAATTGTCGTCGCCCAAGGTGCGTCCTTTGTGATAAACCAACTGGCAATGGGCCGTCACGCTTTTCACCTTGGGCTTGCCATAAAGCCAGCGCGTCCATTCAATACCATGACAACCCATGTCCATCAGGGCGCCGCCGCCCGAGCGGTTGACGTCATAAAACCAGTCCGAGTGCGGCCCGGAGTGCTTTTCGCTCTGTTTGGCCATATAAAGGTCGCCGATGGCGCCCTCATCAACCAGTTTTTTCGCGCGAAGGTATTTGGGCGAGAAGCAGATGGTTTCCGCGTACATCAGCTTCACCTTATGCTCCCTACAGGCGGCGATCATGGCATCTGCGTCTTCCAGCGTGTGGGCAATGGGCTTTTCAAGTATGACGTGCTTGCCGGCTTGGGCCGCCGCCACCACAACCTCGCGGTGCAAGTCATTGGGAATGCCTACCACGACCACATCCACATCTTTCCGGTCCATCATCTTCCGGTAATCCGTCAGCGCCGAAGGAATCTTCCACTTGCGGGCGAAGTGTTCAACATGGTCCTTGTTGGGCGAGCATGCCGCGACGAGTTCAGCTTCCCTCACTTCCTGGAAGCCCTCGGCATGAAGGTTCGAAACAAAAGCCGATCCAATGACTCCCACCCTCACCTTTTCCATTCTCTCTCCTTCTGAATGTATTCGATTAGCGGGTTTCGACAACCAAATGCCGCCCAGCAGAAACATCCGGGGCGCCAACGACGAACCTCCAAGATATCATAAGCACGGGTGAACTCGAATCCCCAATCACCTTTGGCCAACTGTTGGGTCACCCTACAAGGGATCAGGAACACATTTCCGCGCGGGCCACGGCTGGCTTCCCCGCAGAATTTTCTTGCAGGCAAAAGACGATCGGCGATAGCATCCAGTGTTTTGTTTCTGACGGAGGAAGCGGTGCGGCGAAATAAGGCGGACATTGTAGGCTTGGGGCTGAATGCCACGGATACGGTGCTGATGGTCCGGGAGTTTCCTCCCCTGGGCGGAAAGGAGCGCGTGGTATCGCTCTCCCGGCAGGCGGGCGGCCAGATGGCCACAGCCCTTGTGGCCTGCCAGCGCCTGGGATTGCAGTCACGGTACATCGGGAAGGTCGGCGGCGATGAGGCCGGCCGCTTCCAGTTGCAGAGTCTGCGCCAGGAGGGCATTGATGTCAAATACGCAAGTGTGGTGCGCGGCGCCACTACACAGTTCGGCCTGATCATTGTGGACCAGGCTACCGGCGAACGGACGGTCTTCTGGGACCGTGACAAACGCCTGGCGGTTACGCCCCGGGAATTGATGCCCGAGGCCATCATCTCGGCCAAGCTCCTGCACCTCGACGGATGTGACGCCGCGGCCTGCGCGCGAGCAGCCCAATGGGCCCGCAAGGCAGGAATTCCCGTCGTGGCGGACCTCGATACGGTCTACAAGAAAGTGGAGCAGATATTTCCCCTCATTGACTACCTTATCGCCTCCGCGAATTTCCTGCCTGCCGTGACCGGTCACAACGATCCGTTCCTGGTGCTGGAATACATGGCGCGAGAATACAAGATCCGCGCTCCGGGCATGACCCTGGGCCGGGACGGTTCGCTGGTTTATACCGACGGACGCTTCTATTACTCGCCCGGCTTCGTGGTGGAAACGGTCGACACAACGGGCGCCGGCGACATCTTCCACGGGGCTTTTGCTTACGGGCTGCTCCAGAGATGGCCCATCGAACAGATCCTGGATTTTTCAAACGCAATGGCGGGCCTGAATTGTACGCGCGTTGGCGCGCGCGGCGGCATCGCAACCCGGGCCGAGGCCGAGAAACTGATCGCCACCGGCACCCGCCACCGCAATCCTGACTATGCGGATCTCCCTCGCCGCGCCCGCAGGAGCCTGCGGGGACCCGGGCTGAAAAACAGAGGCCACTCTTAAAGAACCATGTCCGACGATCACTACACACTCATTACCGGAGCATCCAGCGGCATTGGCGAATGCTTTGCGAGAGCCTTTGCCCGTCGCGGCCACAACCTCGTGCTGACGGCGCGCTCCGAAGCCAGGCTGCGCCAACTGGCCGCAGACCTGGTTCGTGAATACTCCGTGAACGTGGAAGTGATGGCCGCAGACCTGAGCGTCCGCGACACCGCTCCCCGGCTGGTTGCCATCCTCAACGAGCGAAACCTTTCCATCAGCGTGCTGGTGAACAATGCCGCTTTCGGCGCGCGGGGTGAATTCTGGAAACTTCCGATGGAACGGCAAATGGCGATGGTCCGCCTGAACATTACCGCCCTGGCCGAACTCACCCACCTTCTTCTGCCTGCCATGGTGGAACGCCGCGAAGGCTCGATCATCAACGTGTCCTCCACGGCAAGTTTCCAGCCCTTGGCCTACACGGCCACCTACGCCGCCACCAAGGCGTTTGTAACCAGTTTCTCAATGGGCCTTGCCGAAGAGGTGCGGCCGCACGGCATCCGGGTAGTGACGCTGTGTCCCGGCGGGACACGCACCAATTTTTTTGAGGCCGGCAGTTACGGTGTGCGCACGATTCCCGGCGGCCTTCAGGATCCCGATGAAGTGGTTAACGATGCCCTCAGGACGCTTGACCGGGGCGGCGGCCTGATGGTCCCAAGGCTCCTTAATAAACTCGGGGTCTTCGTCCAGCGTTTTGGCCCGCGTGAAACCATCGCAAAACTCATAGCCAGGGCTTTCCGTCCCCGCAACCCCGGCGGCCACGACTGACGGAACGCAGGCAGACCCTTATCTGAAAGGACTTTCGCTCATGGAACTGTCAACCTTGATTTTAACCCTGCGCCAGGCCCGCGTGGTCGACCTGAGCCAAACGCTGGAAGAGCACATGCCGAACTTCCCTACCCACTCAAAATTCTTCCACAACCTTTGGGGTTCCTACCAGCTCGGCGGCAGGTCGCTCAGTTACCAGCTCCAGGTGCATGAGCACAACGGAACCCACGTCGACGCTCCGGTGCACTTTGTAAGTGATAGGAATCCGGAAGCTCACAAGACGATTGAGCAGCTTGAGCCCGGGCGCCTGATCGGGCGCGGCGTGCGGCTCGATTGCCGTGGGTTAATAGAAGGCGACTACATCTCAGAACACTTCATTCAACATTGGGAAGCGCAGCATGGCGCAATTGAGACTGGCGACATAGTGCTTTTCAATTTTGGATGGTCAGAACACTGGGGGCTGCCGCCGGATAACCGGCGCTACCTCGAGGATTGGCCCGGCGTAAGCTTGGGCGCCGCAAAATATCTTGTGGGCAAATCCATAGCGGCCATCGGGGTCGATTCCCTTTCGCCCGACCCGCCCGCTGCGCTTGATGACCATCCGATCCATCCCATCCTGCTCGAAAAGGAAGTCCTGATCATCGAGAATCTGACGCGACTTGACGAGCTTCCGGATTTCTTTCTATTCGTGGCGCTGCCGCTGAAAATCCGCCAGGGTTCCGGCTCGCCTGTACGCGCCATTGCCCTGGTCTAAGTTCAGATTGAACATCCCCGGCAGCGCCGTCATTCCGTTGGGTGCAGATAACCCTCCACTACCGGCTTCCACTTGCCCTGCGAGTCCAGAATGATTTCAACGGTTTCACGAATGGCCCCAAGCCCGCCCGCGGCTTTGGTGAGGTAGTGAACATGGCGCCGGAGGAACGGGTGGCCGTTCTGGACGCAGACAGCCAGTCCCACGCGCTTCAGGATGGGAAGATCCACCAGGTCGTCACCCACAAAGCACACCTCATGGTCTTTCACACCCGCCGCCTTCAGAATTCGCTCGTAGGGCGGGATTTTCTTGAGAGTGTTCTCTTCAATAAAATCCATTTTCAACTCCGCGGCCCGGTAGCGCACGGTGTCGGAACCGCGGCCGCTGATGATGCCGACCCGGATTCCGGCATCACGCGCGTAGCGGATGCCGATGCCGTCGCGGGAATGGAACGTCTTGGTCTCAAACATTCCGCCTTCGGGCCGTGGCACGTAATAGATGCGGCCGTCGGTCATCACTCCGTCAACGTCGAGCAGCAACAATTTGATCTTGCGGGCCCGGCGCCGGACCTGCTGTATTGAAAGTGGCATGTTCCTCCTCAAATTCTGAACACAGAACCTCGCAGCAAGGTCAACGGAGATCTCAAAACATTTGTGTTTTCCACAGGTCGTGAATGTGGACCACGCCCTCGATGCGGCCCTCTTCGTCTACGACCATCAGTGAGGTAATGCGCCGCTTTTCCATCAGGTTCAAGGCCCGGGTGGCAAGTTCCGAGCGCCCGATAGTCACCGGGGTGCCCGTCATCAGGTCAGACGCGCGACGCTCCAGCGCATGGCTCCCCTCCCGCTGGAAGAAGCGCCGCAGGTCGCCGTCGGAAATCACCCCGGCCAGCCGCCCGTCGCTTTCTACCACGGCCGTGTGCCCCAGTCCCTTCTTGCTGATCTCGTAGATCACATCCGGCAGTGTGGTTGTTGAGTTAACGCGCGGAATCTCGTCACCCGTGTGCATCACGTTCTCGACGCGCCGCAGTCGCACCCCCAGACCTCCACCCGGGTGCAGCGCCGCGTAGTCCTCTTCCTTGAATCCGCGCCGCTCCAGCAGCGCCATGGCCAAAGCGTCGCCCACCGCCAGCATCGCGGTAGTTGACGCCGTTGGAGCAAGGCCCAGCGGGCAGGCTTCCTCGCTGATGCTGACATCGATGACCACATCGCTTGCCAGCGCAAGCGTCGAGGCCGGTATTCCCGTCAGCACAATCAGAGGGACCGCCAGGCGCTTGACGGTGTCCAGCAGGCGCAGCAACTCTTCCGTCTCGCCGCTGTAAGAGAGCGCCATCAGCACGTCGTTCGGAACCAGCCGGCCCAGGTCTCCGTGGAGCGCTTCGGCGGGATGCAGGAAGAACGAAGGCGTCCCGGTGCTGGAGAAGGTGGCCGAAATCTTCTGCCCCACCAGGCCGGATTTGCCCATGCCCGCCACCACCAGACGGCCCTGGCAGGCAAAGATGGTTTCCACCGCCTGCTCGAACCGCTGGTCCAGCCGCCCGACCAGTTCGGCGATCGCGCGCGCTTCGATCTCAAGCACCCTTCTGCCGATTTCAAGACTCATCGTTACCCTGTCCGCTTAAATCAGGGATGATATCACAGGTGGCGTGGAACCTGGCCACTGCCCGGTTGCGGATGGGCCTTGACATCTCAACGCCTGGAATGCAAACCTTCGGCCAGCACAGCATGTGAAGATCAGGCGGAGGAGGAGCGGTTGAGCCATGGCAACTTTCGAGACAAAGGAACTTCCCGAACACCGCGATGCGGTGGCCCCGGACGGGTCGGACGTGAGAATCCTGCTGAGGCTCAAGGGCGGGGGCATGGCCCATTTTTCACTCGGCCCGAGTGAGACCTCCCGTGCGGTTGCACACCGCACGGTGGAGGAGATCTGGTTCTTCGTCTCCGGGCAGGGTGAAATGTGGCGCCGACAGGGCGCCGACGAGCAGATTGTGGAGGTCTATCCTGGGATTTGCCTGAGCATTCCTCTGGGCACAAGTTTTCAGTTCCGATGCACGGGGCAGGACCCGCTCGAAGCCATTGGCGTCACCATGCCTCCCTGGCCCGGGGAAGAAGAAGCTGTTCTGCTGGAGGGGCCGTGGCCGCCAAGAGTGGGTGAAGGGACTGAACAATAACCCGCCGCATCTTCCCGGCTTTCCCCAAGCTGACCATCCACCGCAGGCCCGGCAACAATGCTGAGGCGCAAAGAACACTCTAGCCGGTGATTTCCTTCTCTTCCACGTACACGGTGGTGCGGTTGCGCCCGGCCCGCTTGGATTCATAGAGGGCGCGGTCGCTGGAGTGCAGCATCTCTTCCAGGGTGCCGCCATGCTCGGGATAGACGGCAATGCCCATGCTGACGGTGACGGGGGGAACCTGTTTGTCCTTCACCTCGGGCATGCTCATGCGCGCCACGGCTTTGCGAATGCGTTCGGCCACCACATGGCAAGCCTCAGCGCCGGTATCGGGCAGCAGAATAACGAATTCTTCACCCCCCAGTCGCGCGGTCAGGTTGGTTTCCCGCATGGACTGCGTAACCGTTTTGGCAAACTGCTTCAAAATGCGATCGCCCACTTCGTGCCCGAACACATCGTTAATGCTCTTGAAATGGTCCAGGTCCAGCATAATAAAGCCCAGGGGAGTGTTTTTGCGCCGGGCCATGGCCATCAGTTTGCGCGCGTAATCCTTGCAGAAGCGGCGGTTGTAGAGGCCGGTGAGGGGATCGATGTTGGCCTGCTCACGCATGGTCTGGAGCAGTTGCAGATTGGAAAGCACCGAAGCGCTGGTACTCAGGTAGCTTTCGATAAGGCTTTCACGTTCCGGCGTCCACAACCCGACTGCGGCTTCGACCCGAACAGCCCCGATAATGATGCCCCCTGCGATCAGGGGCCCGCAGTAATAGCTGCCCTCGTCGGGCAGCGCGAACTTGCCAGGGCACAACGGCTCCACGGTGACATCGTTTACGCGGAAAGGACGTCCAATCCGGACCGCCTTGCAGCTGTGCTTGCCTTCGATCACGGGCCAGTCCTGCACGTCCTCGGGAAGCGGACGCAGGGAGGCGACAACTTCCAGAAAATCTTCCTCCGGACGCAGTTTGAAGATGAGGATTTGCCGGGGCTGGAAGCGGTCTCGGAAGGCGTGCAGGATATGGTCATAGACCTCATTCTCGGAAGTACACTCCGTAACGACTTCGGAAAAACGTTTGATGGCGCCCAGTTCCTCACGGTCCTTCTGCAGCGCATGGGCCATGTGCAAAAAACTGCGCGAGAGGACACCGAACTCGTTGTCCGTCGCGGGTGGCAGCATGGGATCGAAATCGCCCTGCCTAAGACGATCTGATGCATGGATTAACAACTGGAGGGGGTCAGCGAGGCTGTGGCTGACAAAGTGGACCAGCAGCAACAATAGGGCGGCGAACAGCAGTGAAAGCACCACGCACGAAACCATCGCCCTGTGGACATCCCGCTGACGTGCCCTTCTGCTGGCGGAAGCGAGGTTGCGATTCTCCTGCCCAAACTCGCCAATCGCCTTCTGAATGGCCGCAACGCTTCCGGCCCACTTCACCCTGGCAGGGGCTTCAGCAGCCCTGTCTCCGGAATTTGCCCGTTCAATCGCCGGACCCGCCACATGGCTCTTCCATTCCTCGATCAGCCTCTGAATGCTTTCCACTTCGGCCATCATCGATGGCTTGCGCGCGTTCAAATCACGCAGGATATCAAAATTCTTAGCGACCATCTGCGATGCCGTTGTGTAATTCCGAAAGAACGACTCCCGGCCCGTCTGTATGTAGGCCCGGCCCACACTGTCCATTTCGTTGACACCCTGCAGCAGGGATTCGGTGTGCAGGGCTGAGATTTCACTGCTTTCGACGGCCTGGCTGACCTGATTGATCTGCCAGTAGTTGAAGAAGAAGAGCCCGATGACCCCAAAGAGAATCAGGACAAGCGGCAACGTCAACAGGTAGACCTGATCCCGAATCTTCAGATTTTGCAGCGAGATAGCCATCGCCTGTCTCGTTTTTCGCTAAAGGCGGCCGTGGCGGGCAGCCCGCGCCCCTGCTTCATTCAATCAACAAACCACTGGGTTGGTACAAAAAATCCTCTTGGAAGGGGACCATGGGCAATCGGGCAGGAAAAATGGCTCCTCTGCCAAAGCGTTTTCGCAACCCATCTGATCCCTTAATGCCGCCCCTTTCAAGACGGCTTACCGCATTCGCCGGACAAAAGCGCCCAGGTCACGAAGCCTCCTGGCAACCGTGGCGAAGCTGCGGAGATTCAGGGCGGATGGCCCGTCCGACAGGGCTTTTTCGGGATGGTCGTGAACCTCCATAAAGATGCCGTCGGCGCCGGCCGCTACGCCCGCCTTCGCCAGCGTTTCAATAAACTGCGGTTGCCCCCCGCTCCGCCGGCCTTCGCCCCCCGGCAATTGCAACGCATGCGTGCAATCAAGCACCACCGGGTAGCCCCAGGCCCGCATCACGGCCATGCCCCGCATATCCACCACCAGGTTGTTATATCCAAACGAGCTTCCACGTTCGGTAATAACGATACGCCGGTTCCCTGTTCTCTCAATCTTCTCCACGGCGAAGCGTAGGTCCCAGGGCGACATGAACTGGCCCTTCTTGATATTGACGACCGCCCCGGAATGCCCCGCCGCTTCCAGCAGATCAGTCTGCCTGCAAAGGAAAGCGGGAATCTGCAGCACGTCGCAGACCTCCGCCGCCGGTGCAGCCTGGCTTGCCTCATGGATGTCCGTCAGGACAGGCACTCCAACCCGTTTCCGGATGGCCGCCAGGATTTCGAGACCGCGTTCGAGGCCGGGACCGCGATACGACGACGCCGAGGTGCGATTGGCCTTGTCAAAAGACGCTTTGAATATGTAGGGTACGCCCAGCCGCCGTGCTGTGGCAGCAAGGCGGCGAGCCATCGTCAGCGCGTGTGCCTGGCTTTCAATCACGCAAGGGCCTGCAATCAGAAAAAGAGGGCTTCCCTGCGCCAATATAAGCCTGCCAATGCGAACCGGGCGTTTCATAAGCAATCAGGAGCCGGGCCGGAGGAGGCGCGTCTCCGCCGAACTCCTAGGCCGAAGACTGGGTGCCCTCCTCAATCAACTCGCTGGCGGAAGGTGAAGCTTCGGATCTTTTCACCGGCCGCTCAACACGATGCGCCAGCGATGCTCCGACGAACGCCTTGAACAGCGGATGGGGATCGAGGGGGCGTGATTTAAACTCCGGATGGAACTGGCACCCGAGGAACCAGGGATGGTCCCGCACCTCGACAATTTCCACATAGGTGCTGTCCGGCGTCTCGCCGGCAATTTCGAGCCCATTGGCCACCAGAGTAGCCTCGTACTCCCGGTTGAATTCATACCGGTGGCGGTGCCGCTCGGAGATCTCCGCCTGGCCGTAAGCTTCATAGGCAAACGAGCCCGGCTTTAGCGTGGCCGTCCAGGCGCCCAGGCGCATGGTGCCGCCCAGCTCATCAATTCCGCGCAGTTCGCGTAACTTGTAAATCACCCGGTGCGGCGTGGAGGGGTCAAACTCCGAACTGTCCGCCCCCTGCAGGCCGCAGACGTTGCGGGCGTACTCGATGACCGCACACTGCATGCCCAGACAGATGCCCAGGAACGGCACCTTTCGCGTCCGTGCGTAGGTAATGCCGCGCAGCATGCCGGGAATGCCCCGCTTGCCGAAACCGCCCGGCACCAGGATACCGTCAAAACCTTCAAGCTGATTTTCCCAGTCATCGACTTCCAGGCCCTCGGCTTCAAGCCACACCACGTTCACGCGCACGTTATTGGCCAGGCCGCCGTGCACCAAAGCCTCATTCAGGCTCTTGTAAGATTCCTGGAATTCCACGTATTTGCCTACAATAGCAATCGAAACTTCATCCTGAAGCCCCCTCAGGCGTTCCACAAGGTCGCCCCAGGGCTTCAGATTGCACTCCTCCTGCTCCATGCCCAGGCAGCGCACAATCTGCGTGTCCAGACCCTCGCCTGCCAGCACGATCGGCACTTCGTAAATATTGCCCACATCTTTTGCGGTGATCACGGCGTCCTTCTGGACGCTGCAGAACAGGGCGATCTTCGATTTGATGTCCGCCGGCAGAAAGCGGTCCGTGCGGCAGAGAAGGATGTCAGGCTGGATACCAATTTCGCGCAACTCCTTTACCGAGTGCTGCGTGGGCTTGGTCTTTAACTCCCCGGAAGCATTGATGTACGGAACCAGTGTAACGTGAACGAAAACCACCCTCTCGCGCCCCTGTTCCTGCCGCATCTGGCGGATGGCCTCGAGAAACGGAAGCGACTCAATATCGCCCACCGTACCGCCAATTTCCACGATGGCAACATCCACCTCGGAGGCGACCTTGCGGATAGCGGCCTTGATTTCATCCGTAACGTGCGGAATCACCTGGACGGTCTTCCCAAGATAATCGCCCCGCCGCTCCTTGCTAATGATGGTTTCGTAAATGCGTCCCGCTGTACAGTTGTTTTCGCGCCGCATGCGGGCATGGGTGAAGCGTTCATAGTGGCCCAGATCCAGGTCCGTCTCCGCGCCATCGTCGGTGACGTAAACCTCGCCGTGCTGAAAGGGACTCATGGTTCCCGGATCGACATTCAGGTAGGGGTCAAACTTAAGAAGGTTGACCTTCAGCCCGCGGGCCTCCAGCAGGCATCCAATCGAGGCTGCGGCAAGACCCTTGCCCAGAGAACTCACCACTCCCCCGGTCACGAAGATGTACTTGGCGCTCATAATTCTCCTTTAAGGTATCGGCTGGGAAGCATGGGATATTTAATGCCTAAACACTGGAATTAAATCTTGCTTAAATTCGCACGCATTCATACCGACTGGCAGGACAGTGTACCGCCCATTATCAGTTCAGGCAGGAAGTGTTGTCAACGCTAAAACGGACCACGGCGCAGTTGCGCCCCCCCTTTGCTTATCTTATTTGGCTGGATGATTCTCTCCCCGCGGTTGTGCTAGAATGCACTCAGGTCATGCCGAGTCTGCAGGATCGCAACCGGAGGGGGCGGAAGCCGGCTGCGACCAAAGGAAGGTGCCTGGATGCCCGAACACAGCAGTAGGCGCGCATTCCGGGTTGGATTGATTCTGATGATGGCCTTCTGGGCCATTGCAGGCTTATCATCGGCCTGCCTCGCGTCAGGTGACAAACCGCTGGCCCGTCCCGACAACAAGGATCAGGTTCCGGATGTAGAGGTCCGTCGGTCTCCTATCAATACGACGCCCATCCAGATGAATGTTGACAGGGTGATCGTGCCTGTAACCGTAACCGATCCTTTTGATCGAATTGTCACTGGACTTGACCAAAACAACTTTGAAATCCTTGATGATAAAGTCCAGCAGAAGATTTTGACGTTTGCCACGGAAGATGCACCCATATCCGTTGGGATGGTGTTCGACACCAGCGGGTCGATGTCTGACAAGCTGCAGAAATCCAAAGAGGCAGCTCTTGAGTTCTTTAAGACATCTAATCCCGAGGACGCGTTTATGCTGATCAGCTTCAGCAATCGTCCTTATATGGTTTCAGCGTTCACGGGCAATTATGAAAACATCCTGGACAGGATGCTGTTTGTGAAGGCAGGTGGCAGGACGTCCTTGCTCGACGCCATTTATCTGGGCCTGAGCCGGATGAAGAAGACGGATACCAGCCGAAAGGCGCTGCTGGTCATCTCCGACGGCGGCGACAACCACAGCAGGTATACTGAAAGGGACATTAAGCGTGCCGTCAAGGAATCTGATGTTCAGATCTATGCGATCGGAATTTTCGAGCCCCTGGCTGACCGTGACCGAACGCCTGAAGAAGCTGCCGGTCCCTCACTGCTTTCGGAACTGGCCAATATTTCGGGCGGAAGAATGTTTTCAGTCGAAGACCCCAGCGAATTGCCGGACATTGCAGAGAAAATCTCAATTCAATTGCGGAATCAATATGTCATTGGATACAAGCCCTCAAATCTATTGCGCGACGGGCATTGGCGACGGATCAAGGTTAAGCTTCATCCGCCGCGCGGACTCCCCCCACTGCAGGTTTATGCGCGGACAGGATACTATGCCCCGACCCAATAGGAGATTATTTTCGCTCCTGCCATCCCTCCCATCGTTTGTCCTCCGCTCCCTCGCTATCGTGCTTTTCTGCACGCCCCTGCTGGCTCAGGGGACCGGGGCGGCCAGGCAGGGTGCGCCCAGTCCCCAGAAAAGAGATGACCAATACAAGATCAACGTCAGCGTCAACCTGGTGGTACTTCACGCAACCGTGGTTGACAAACAGGGCCGCAGGATTGACAACCTGACGGAAAAGGATTTTCGCGTGCTGGAGGATGGCGCCCCCCAGAAACTGTCGGTCTTCAGCCATGCCGACATACCGGTGACCGTGGGCATCGACATTGATGACAGCGGCAGTATGCGTGACAAACGCGCGGCTGTGAATGAGGCGGCCCTCACCTTTGTGAAAACCTCCAATCCCGATGACCAGGTTTTTGTGGTGAACTTCAACGATGAGTACTACCTGGACACGCCTGGAAATTTCGCCACTAACATGGGGGAACTCAAAGCGGCGCTGGCCAAGATCGATTCCCGCGGTGGAACGGCGCTCTATGACGCCGTTTCAGCTTCACTCGACCATTTGAAGCTGGGCAATCGCGACAAGAAAGCCATTTTGATAATTTCCGACGGCGAAGACAATGCCAGCCGCTACTCCTTTCCCGACCTGTTGCGGCAAGCCCAGCAATCAAACGCCGTGATTTATTGCATTGGCCTGCTTGGCGAGGAGCATCCGGGAGGGTTGTTCAAGATCCACGGACGCGGTGACAAGCGGGCCGAAAAAGTCCTGAAACAACTGGCTGAGGCCACCGGCGGAAAGGCTTACTTCCCCAGGTCACTTGATCAGGTTGAGCCGATTTGCGCGGCTATTGCGCGTGACATCCGCAACCAATACACCCTCGGCTATTACCCGACAAACCCCAAGAAAGACGGTACCTTCCGGCGGGTTCAGATCGAACTTACCAACCACCATGACAGTAAGCACTATATTGTCAGGACGCGCCCGGGCTACTATGCTCCGAAAGGTGAAGCGTCGCAAACGGTTACGGCAAATCGGAAGAAATAAATTCCCCGGACGGTCATTTATTCCTGCGCTTTGATGTGCTCAAGATTGCCCGTCTATCGTTCAAGATGTGGCGGCAATCCAGCTAATTCAACCCCGCGTTGCATCCTGCTTCCTCAAAAAGGTACACTCTCTTTTAATGCCGAACGAGGAAAACGCAAAACCACAAAACCGCCACGACCTGCTGTTTGCCGCTACGATGTTTGTCGCGGTCGGGGCCGCCGTCTGGTGGCTGTGGGCGAACCGTTTTTTCCTCACGCTTGACGAGGGCATTTACCTCGCAGGCGCGGAACGCATTCTGCGCGGCCAGGTTCCCTTTCGCGACTTCTTCGTCATCACCGGCCCCGGAAGCTTCTGGATTCAGGCTGGAATTCTGGGACTACTGGGGCCCACACTTCGCCATGCCAGATTGTCACTCGTTTTCGACATGGCGCTCCTCACGGCGCTGGTCTACTGGCTGACCGCGCGGCTGAGCGGTCGGAATGTTGCGCTGCTGGTGGGCGCAGCTTTCTTTGCGCTTGAAACCCGCCCGCTGTTCCGCCTGTACGTCAACCATCGCTGGGACAGCAGCGCCTTTGCGCTCCTTGCCGTGGCTTTCGTATTCGCGGGAACGGAGAACCCTCGCTTTGTAATCTTCATGGCGGGCGGCATAGCAGCGGCTGTGGCCGCGTGGATCACGCCGTCTCTGCTCGCAGTGCTTATCCTGATGTGGGTGTGGCTACTGATGGTCAAGGAGCTGCGCCGCCACTGCTTCCCCTATCTTTTGGGAATCCTATCCATTTCCCTGTTCGCAACTGCTGTGCTGTTTCTCCAGGGAGCTCTGGGTCCCATGTTCCGGGACCTGTTGTGGACATCCAGGTATTATCCGGCCGCGAACGCCGTTCCTTACGGATATGGCGCCATCGCGCCGGGTGGACTGCGGAGTATTCTGGCGGGCGCGCAGATTTCTGCGTCCGTTGCGCGCGCCACCGGATTCCTCTCTGTCCTGTTGCCGGTCGTCCTTCCGCTGGCTGTCTATGCCGGCTGGATGGCACGCCGCTTGCGCCGCACGCCAATAGACCAGCACGAAAAGCTGGCGACCCTTCTGATGCTGGCCTCTTTCGGATTGGTGATTTCAACCTACCCGCGCTGGTCGGCTGATCAGCTCCTTTTCATTGCCCCCATTTTCTATGTTTTGGCCGGGTATCTGCTCAGCCGTGTGCTGACGGGAAGGATCCTGCGGGTTGCAACCGCGGGTCTGGTGCTCGCGCTGGCTATCGCTTCGCTCAGCTACTCGGTGCTCCGCGTATTATCAGAGCCGGTGATCGAAACACGCGTCGGCCGCCTGCACGCCGAAACTTCCGGCCAGTCCATCATCAAACTTGCCAGCAGGGTCAGGCCTGGCGATTCGCTGTTTGTGTATCCCTACCTGCCTATCGTCTACTTCCTGACCGGAGGGCAGAATCCTACGCCGTATTCGTTTCTACAACCCGGGATGATGCAGGCTCCGGATTACGAGACAACCCTTTCGGCCTTGCGCGCCCATCCTCCTCAATGGATTTTCTATTTTGGTCTTTCCCCGGCCACCTACCACGGCATCTGGCCTGCGGCCGATCCCCGGGCGCTTGAATTGACGCCCGTCGACCACTTTATACTCTCCAACTATCACCCGGTCGGTATCCTGCAAGGTAGCGGGACACATTTTTTCCTCCTTGAGCGGGGAGTGCACTGACGTCTGGAAGGAGGGGACGGCGGGCAGCCAATGAAAAAGGAAATCGTTCTGGGGAAGTTCAGCTGTAGCGCCATGTCCGGACACACAGCACCTTCCGCCGGCGCTACAGCCTTATGGAAATGCAAGAAACCGGGCTACTTGGCCTTGAAACTGGCTGCCAGCATCAGATCGCCCCACTGAACGGAAAGATAGCCGCCGCTTCTCTGTTTGGCCAATTGGATGGTGACCATATCAGCTGAATCACTGGCCTTGGATTCATGCAGAGGGACCTTGACCAGGTCCAGCTTGGGGTCATGCTGAGTTCCCCACTGGCCGTGCTGCTTATTGAAGACCAGGTCCCACTTGTTACCAGCCAATTTCTCCGCCCACAGGCTATAGGTTCCTGCCGGAACGGTCTTGTTGCCAAAGGCAAGATCCGTGCCGGCCACAAAAGTGGTGGATGAATCTGCTCCCAGACGCCAGAACTGACCCTGCTTCAGCTGGGCCAGCATTTCTCCAACCGTCCTGCCGTGAAGTACAGGACGCCCGTAGTCAATGGAAACCGTCTTGCCATTCAACTCAATCTCAGTCTTGCCCCGGGCATTCGCCGCCTGAAGAGGCAGCGTCATCGCCAACACCACAACCAGCCCGAAGCACATCGTCAGTATCCGTTTCATCGTTTCCTCCTCAATGTCGTGTACCCATCACCCCAGAGACTTGTATTCACTTATCCTACCGCGCTTTCGGCGGCGCGAGAACAAATATCATGGCCGTCCCGCTCATCAGCGGTCCTGCTGTTCAAGAAGCTCCAGGAAGGCCGCCAGCCTGGGTGGCAGCGGGGACTTGAAACTCACCGGCGCGCCGCTGCGCGGATGCGCAAATTCAATCTGCGCCGCGTGCAGAAAGTTGCGGTCGAGCGTCCCACGGTCCTGCGAGCCCATTCTGACCCTGGCAGGGGCGCCATACATCCTGTCGCCGACCACCGGGTGATGAAGAGAAGCAAAATGCACGCGAATCTGGTGGGTTCTGCCGGTCCGAGGTTCCACGTCCAGCAGGGTGAAATGATGGAACCGCCGCACCACCCGGTAGAAAGTCAGCGCCTCCCGCGCGCCGATGCCGTCCACCCTCATACGCGCCCGCTTGACAGGATCTCGACCCACGGGCGCTTCGATCTTCCCTTGTTCCGCCTCCACGCGCCCATGGACCAGTGTCTGGTAGTGCTTGTGCACGGTCCGCGCCCGGAACTGGTCGGCCAGCGCGCGGTGCGCTCGATCGTTCTTTGCCACCACGATTAGCCCGGAAGTCATCTTGTCCAGCCGGTGAACGATCCCCGGCCGCGTCTCCCCGGCAACAACGGAGAGATCTCCGCGCAGGTGGAAAAGCAGAGCATTCACCAGCGTGCCGGATTTGGTCCCCACCCCTATGTGGACAGCCATTCCAGCCGCCTTGTCCACCACCGCCAGGTCATCATCCTCGTACACAATGCTGAGGGGCAATTCTTCAGGAAAGGCGTTGAGGGGCTCGCGCTTTGCCAGGATACTGATGCGGTTGCCGGCTTCAACTTTCTCACCGGCTTTCCTCACGGGCAGTTCCTCAATCTTCGCAAGACCCGAGCGGATCAACTGCTGCAACTGGCTGCGGCTCCAGTCCGCCATGTGTTCCGCCAGGAAGACGTCCAGCCTGTGACCGGAGTCTTCAAGCGTCGCCACAAATTCCCGCAGGTCGAGGTCCGGAGATTCGTTCTCTGTCATCAGGGTTCACTTGGAAATAAGAATGTCAAGAAGCAGGAGCCCCGCCCCCACGACAATAGCGCTGTCCGCCACGTTAAAGGTGGGCCAGTGATAGCTCCGGTAATAGACATCAAGAAAATCGACCACCTGGCCAAAGCGAATCCTATCGAGCAGGTTGGATGATGCCCCGCCCACAATCAGCACCAGTCCAACACCGGTTTCCCATTTTACTTGCCTGCTCTTCAGGGCGACGACCACCACGGTGACCAGCAAAGCGATGGAAATACCGATGAGAAGGACCAGTTTCCACGCAGAAGACGCCCCGGCAAACATGCTGAAAGCAATGCCGCTGTTTTCGGTGTGAATCAGGTCAAAAAAACCGGGAATGACCGTGACCACCGCGCCGTGCGCAATGGAATCCTCCACGATGTGCTTGCTGATCTGATCACCTGCAAAAATCACGACAACGATCAGTGCGTAGGCGATGCGCTGAAAGGGCTGGAGCCGTCTGGCTCGCGGCCCGGTCATCACCGCAGCATCCATGGGCTGGGAGGATTTTTCCACCATATAGATCAGTTTATCCGAGAAGCTGTCGCCGTGCCTGCGCAGGATGCGCCGTAACCTAACGTCCGCACTTCCAATATTGAGGTTATTGGGTCGAATTCTAAGCCAGCCCCGCAGGGCCGAATACTGAGCTGCCAGCTAATCGGCGGCCTCGGCCTCAAGCTCATGCAAGGCGGCCAGACAGCGTTCGCAGACATCCGGATAAACCTCATCCTTGCCGACCTCCTCAGAGTAATTCCAGCAGCGGGCGCATTTCGTACCCGAGGCGCGCTCAATGCTGATCTTAAGGCCTGGCAGAGAGCTTTCCCCATCGCTGCCGGAAGAATACGGTGCAAACTCAACCTGGGAGACAATCAAAAGGGTGGGCCAGTCGTCGCGATATTTATCGAGCAGAGGACAGAGGCTTTCATCGGCACTCAGGATGACCTTGGCCTCCAGCGGACTGTGGATTACATCATCGCGACGTGCAGTCTCCAGCGCCTTGAGCGCCGCGTTGCGCACCTCAATCAGCCGCGGCCAGTCGTCAAGTTTCTTTCGGCAAGCCGACGAGACTTCGTCGCGCAGGCTTGCTGCAGGAATAAATTGCGCCAGGTGGACGCTGGCCTCACGCGAAGCGGCCTGAGGCAGGTGTGACCAGACTTCTTCCGCCGTGAAACACATCAGCGGAGCGACCGCCCGGACCAGAGCGTCCGCAATCCGATAGAGTGTGGTCTGTGCCGCCCGGCGCCGCACCGAATGCACAGGCGAGGTATAGAGCCTGTCCTTCAGAATGTCAAAGTAGAACGAACTCAGTTGGATGGTGGCGAAATCGTAAATCGCACGATAAACCTTGTGGAAGGCATCCTCGTTGTAGGCGGCGTAAACGCGTTCCAGCAGGTTCGCGGTCTCGACGTGGGCCCAGGCGTCAATCTCTTCAAGCTGGTCAGCCCGCACGCTGTTCGCTGCCGGGTCAAAACCATAAAGGTTCGACAGGCAATAGCGGAAGGTGTTGCGCAGTTTGCGATAGGCTTCCGATAGTCGCGCCAGAATATCCGCAGAGATGACTACATCTTCACGGAAGTCGATGGACGCCACCCACAACCGCAGGACTTCCGCTCCGTGGGTCTTGATGACTTCGTTCGGATCAATCACGTTGCCGAGCGACTTGGACATCGCCCGTCCCTGTGCGTCGAGTGCCCAGCCGTGGGTCAACACCGCGCGATAAGGCGCCGCTCCACGCGTCACCATCCCTATTAGCAGCGAACTGTTAAACCATCCCCGGTACTGGTCGCCGCCCTCAAGATAAACGTCTGCAGGCCACGGCAGATCGGGTCGGTGTCCCAGCACGGCGGCGTGGCTTGAGCCGGAATCAAACCAGACGTCCAGAATGTCCGTCTCTTTGCGCAGATTGCCTCCGCCACACGCAGTGCATTGCGTCCCCTCAGGAACCAGGTCCTCGACGTCGTGCGTGTACCAGGCATCCGCACTTTCCTTCTTGAACAGTTCAACCGACTTGCGCCCCAGGCTGGCATCAAGTAAAGGCTTCTTGCAATCGACACAATGAAAAACGACGATAGGCACGCCCCACGCCCGTTGACGCGAAATGCACCAATCCGGCCGCGTGACGATCATGTTGGAAATGCGCTCTTCGCCCCATTCCGGCGACCACCGAACTGTCTTTATTTCTTCCAGCGTCCGATCGCGCAGACGATCGTGGTCAATCCGCATAAACCACTGCTCGTTGGCACGGAAGATGATTGGGTTGTGGCAGCGCCAGCAGTGGGGGTAGGAGTGCGCCAGGCGTCCTGCCGGTCCCACCAGGTTCCCACGTGATTTGACAAGCTCAATAATCGCTTTATTGGCTTCAAAAACCTGCTTCCCCTTGTATTCGGGCAGCCCTTCGGTGAACTCGCCGGCGTCGCCCACAGGGCAATAGATTTCGATGCCGTACCGGACTCCGGTTTCGTAATCCTCGCGGCCGTGCCCGGGCGCGGTGTGGACACAACCCGTTCCGTCTTCTGCCGTGACGTAGTCTGCCAGCACGCCCAGCAGTTTGCGCTCCAGGAACGGGTGCTGGATCTCAATGCGGTCGAGCTTCTTGCCCGGAAAGCGCGCCAGCACCTCGGGCGCATCCAGTCCCGTCTCCGCCATGGCCGGCTGGTGCCGCCGGTTCTCCAGGATGTAAACCGCGCCGTCTTTGCTGCCGTCACTCACCGCCACGTATTCAAATTCCGGATGGAAAGCCACGGCCATGCTGGCGGGAAGCGTCCAGGGCGTGGTCGTCCAGATGATGACGTACACCTCGCGGCCTGTGAGCTCCGGCGCCAGGGCGCTCAAATCCGAAAGCACCTGATAGCGCACATAAATGGAGTGGCTGGTGTGCTCTTCGTACTCGACTTCTGCTTCAGCCAGCGCTGTCTTGTCATGGACACACCAGTAGACAGGCTTCAGGCCGCGGTAGATATAGCCCTTGTCAAGAAAGGTCAGAAAGGTCTCCGCGATCAGCGCCTGGTAGGAAGGGTCCATGGTCAGGTAGGGCTTCTGCCACTCGCCAAACACACCCAGGCGGATAAAATCCTCGCGTTGAAGATCGATGTACTTCTCAGCGTAGCGGCGGCACGCCTGCCGGATTTCCACTTTGCTCATCTGCCGCTTGCGCGGGCCCAGTTCCTTGTCAACGTTGATCTCGATCGGCAATCCGTGGCAGTCCCAGCCGGGAACGTAAGGAGCGTTGAATCCAGCCAGCGTCCTTGACTTGATGATGAAGTCCTTGAGGATCTTGTTCAGCGCGGTTCCCAGGTGGATGCGCCCGTTGGCGTAAGGCGGCCCGTCATGCAGCGTAAAAAGTGGCGCGTCCTTCCGTGCCTGTCGAATCCGGCTATACAGGTCTTCTTCCGCCCACCGGGCAAGCCATTTAGGCTCGTTCTGGGGCAGGTTCGCCTTCATCGAAAACTTCGTCTGCGGAAGATTCAGCGTCTGTTTGAGGTCGAGCACCTTTCGCATCGGTCCCCCCTATGTAGGTAAATTGTTGATTATAGAAAAGGACTTCACCTGGTGTCCAGCAAAGACGGTTCCAGGCAATGGCAGGATCAATTGAATACTCCTGCTTAAAAGCTCGTACTCAGCCGAATGCCGAAACTGCGAGGCGTGGCGATGGCAGTCCCGGAAAAGAGGCTGGCGAAATTGATAACATTGAGGCGGTTGGTCAGGTTTGAACCCTGGACCTGCAGATTGAGTGTCCTGTCATCCTTTCGATAGATTTCGAACCCGGCGCCCGCGCTCAGCGAATAAGACGATCGAACCCGTCCTCGTGAAAAGTCCACGCGACTCAGCACGCGCGCGCCGTATTGGGCCAGCAGGAAGCTGTAATCGCTGTTTCCGGTATCCAACTCGACCGGCAGGCCGCTGCCAAAGGAATTTTCCGTGGCCAGCCAAACCCGCCTTGTAACCTGGTAGCGCAAACTTGCCCGTGCGGTGTTTCGCTGGTCCTGGGAAAGCCAGAAACGGCTATTGTCAGAAACGCCCGCAATGGCTTCCGACCCGATAAACAGGCCTCCGGTGATCGGCCCCTGGCCTGCTGCCACCTGGTTTGAATAACTGATGGAACCCGAAAAGCGTCCCCAGTGTGGCAATGCCAGTTTCCCCTCAACCCCCTGTATTTTGGCCCGGGCGTCGGCAATGGGAAAGCTGACGCCCGTGTTCAGTAGAGTGTCATCATCGGCAAAGTTGCGGAATTCCCGCCGAAAAAGGTTCACATCCAGCCGGACGTGGCCGCCAATGCCCCTGGTTATGCCTACCTCGTAATAATTGGCGCGAGCCGGTTCTACGGGGAGCCGCAGCACCAGTGGGCTGACCTGGTCAAGTGTGGCGGAACTTGCCAGCAGCAGGTTCTCGATGGAGGGTGTCTGAAAAATCCGATCATAGTCGGCATGGACCAGCAAACCCAGCCCGGTAAGGTATCGCGAGACGGCAACCCGCGGGCTCCAGGCCCCCTGCTTTACCACAAATCTGTAATGGTCATAACGCAAGCCCAGGCTTATGTTCCAGTTTTTGATGCGCAGCATGTCCTGTGCAAAGGCAGCGGGCTCAATGTCAGTCTGGCGGCCGGCAAAGGCAAATTGCAAGGCCGTGCCGGGATCAAACTGCAAAGGATTCGTGATGGCATACTGAAGACTTTCGTGAACAGGATTTACAATCGCATCTGCGCCAATTTTCCAGTTCTGAGTTCCCTTCGAACCCGCCAGTGTCAGGCGCCCATAACCTTGCCGGAACCCACGCTGCTGGCTGATGTCAACCGGAGTCGACAAAGTATTCGACCAGAGGCGGAATGTTTCATTCCTGAAGCTGCCTTCTGCACTGAATAGCAGTGTGGGAGACAGCACGCGGTTGTAATCAACCTGGAGAGTAGTTTCGCTGTCTGCCGCGTCCTGTCGCTGACCGGCCTGCTGCTGGACAAGCTCATTGGGAACGGAGTAGCGTACTTCCTCGTGACGAATAGAAACTTGCAGATGGTCGGCCTGCGTCAGGTCTCGAGACCAGGTTGCCGCCGACTGGCCGCTCGACCCGTGGTTGGTATAGTTGGCAATGACCGGAGGATCGAGATAACGGTTTGTAACTCCTGCGTTACCCGAAATCATGAACTGGTTGGCGCCGCGCGCATATCCCATCTCGACCCCGCCGGTCGCTGTCGCGAAGCTGCCGCCTTCGGAACCCGAGCTCATGTGAAAGCCAGCCGGAACTTCCTTCACGGTCGTCACCTCCACCACCCCTCCCAGCTTGCGGCCATACTCCGCCGGGAAACCGGCCGTCATCACTCGCATGGACTGGACATCATTCACAGGCAGGGGAGGCGCAAAGGCCGGAGAGCGGTTCTCCGTCAGCGGGAGCCCATTGACCACGAATTGCACATCGTACTCCGACCCGCGAGGGTGAAGGACGCCGTTAGCCTCATAGAGCCACCCGGGCTCGGAGTTCACAGTGTCCGTCACCCCACGACCAAGCTGCGCGGGAATCTGCTGATTGAGGGTTCGTGGTCCGGCCGAGTAGACCGTCTTTACGCTTTCAGGATCAATCAGCGTAGAGGAACTCCTGACGTCGATGCTACTCCTGACCGGGGCCAGCCCCAACGTCACGGATACGGTAAGCGGCACCTCAGAACGTATTTGGATGAGCCTCCGCACAGGAAGAAATCCCGGGTAGGTTACCTTCAGTCGATACAGGCCGAAGGGAAGTTCCTGCGCAACGCCGTTCCCTCGCCGGTTTGTCAGGAAGGTCCGGTGCACATGGTTTGCCTCACTTGCCAGATCCACGGACGCCTTGATTGGCCCTCCCTTGGGGTCCCGAACCGTCAGGCGTATCGCTCCCCGCTCGTGCTGTGCGCAGGCGGAAATCGCCGAAAAAGCTACCAGCACAAAATAAAAGCTCGTTTGGGTAAGGACTTTGTGTCTATTGCGCAATTCTTGATTATACATCCCACCCGTAAGGCAAGCGGCGTTCTACCCATCTATTAACTCGCCAGATGGCACCCCCTGCACGCGAACCGGCACCCTGGATTAGCATGCACGAACCACTACTGCAGCACTTACGGAACACTTCGGTGCCGTCGGTGGCGCAAATTGAAAAATCCACCATTTCTATCGAACTGCGCGACAATAGGACACGGGCTTTATGCGAATTCACCTCTGCCATCACGCAAGTCAGCGGAAAAAATGCCTCCTCCTCGCTCCAGGGTTGCTTTTCCTCGGCTTGCTTCCCAGCGCCGCCAATCTCAATGCCCTTGCCAGCCCTTCGCAAGCCAACCCTGCCCCGCCAGGCCGTGGAACCAAATTAAAAGCCAACGCCCCAGAAGCGCAAAACGGATCGCACCCGCTCCAGTCCTCCCTTCCCGGGGGTAACGAGAGCAACGGGGACTGCGGCCAGAGGGGTACATTGCTTGTCCTGGTGAATGACGAAAATGGCCTGGCGGTACCGCTTGCCCGTGTATATCTGATACAAGCTGGCATGCAACAAATCGAAAAGGGAGAGACCAATTATGCCGGGCGATACGTTTTCAGAGATCTGACGGCGGGCACTTACCAGTTGGTGGTGCAAAAGGAAGGATTTTACGCGGTCCGCTCAGACAAGGTTGTCGTCGGGACGGTCAAGACTACGGAAGTCACCTTGAATCGCGTCCGCGAGATTCACCAGAGGGTGAATGTTGTGGCCTCCCCCATCGCCATCAATCCCGCCAAGACCACTTCCACGCGCAGGCTAAGCGATAAGGAAATCATGAACCTTCCGTACAGCGTGCCGCGCGACATCCGCTATGCGCTGCCCTTGATTCCCGGCATCGTGCAAGATGCCACCGGGCAGATCCATATAAACGGCGCTCCAACGCGGCAAATCCTCGACCAGTTGGATGGGTTCAACATTACCGACCCGGCAAGCGGCAACTTTGACGCCCGCGTGCCGGTAGACGCGTTACGATCAGTTACCGTCTACGAAAGCCGTTATCCTGCTCAATACGGCAAGTCTTCCGGAGGCGTTCTCGACCTTGAGTCCGGGATGGGCGATGACCGTTATCGTTTTTCCGGAACGGATTTTATTCCGTCGGTCTCAACATACAAAGGTATTCACATTAACGGCTGGACTCCGCACGGCGGAATTTCCGGACCCATCAAGAAGGGCAAGGCGTGGTTTCTTCTGGCTCCGGAAAGCGAGTATGACCTGGAGCAGATCAATGAGCTTCCGCCTGGAGCCGACAGCAACACGCGCTGGCGGTGGGGAGACATGGCCAAAACCCAGATCAACATGGCCCCCTCAAACATCCTGACCACTGATTTCCTTTTCAACGAGTTTCGCAGCGACCATGCGGGCCTTTCGCGCTTTAACCCTGTCGAAACCACGACCCATCTCAACCAGTCTTCCTACCATTTTTCGGCCATTGATCAATCCACCCTTTCGAACGGTACCCTGATGGAATATGGAATTGCCTTCAGCCGTTTTCACGTCGCGGAACTGCCGCTGGGAAATGCCACCTACGTGTTGACGCCCGAAGGATCTAGCGGGAACTATTTCGAGCGCGCGGAGGCCCGTTCACAGCGTCTGCAGGTTATCGCAAATTTCATTGCTCCCACCCTCCGTAAATTGGGAACGCACGAAGTGAAGACTGGGGTTGATTTCGACCGGGTCACGGACGTGGAATCCTTTAACCGGCACGGTATATCAATCCTACGCCAGGATGGGACTTTTTCGCGCACGGTCAGCTTCCCAGGCCATCCCCGGCTCGAACAAGCCAATTTTGAAACCGGCGTCTATAGCCAGGATCACTGGTCCATTTCCCGCCGACTTGTGCTCGATCCCGGACTCAGGATTGAGTGGGAGCGCATTGTCCCTGGCGCGCGTGTTTCTCCTCGCGTGGCGGCCAGCTTTACCCCATCGTCGGAAGAGAATATGAAGATCGTCGGGGGCGCGGGCATCTATTACGACGAATCCAATATTGACCTCTATACGCAGCCAAGGTCCGGAACGCGAATCGATTCTTTCTATGATCCAGCAGGCGCCAGTCTCATCTTCCCGCCGGTCGAAAGCGTTTTTCAGATCGACCGGCAGCATCTGAAAAAGCCCTGGGTCCTGAACTGGAGCGCCGGTATAGAGCGCAAGCTTCCGGCCGAGGTCTTTTTGCGGACGGAGTATCTCCAGAAGCGCGGGTATGACGGCTGGACCTACGTGAACCCGTGCGCAGGGCCCCAGGGATGCTTTAGCGGACAATTCACAATGGAAAGCACGCGTCGCGACCGTTATGACGCGGTGGACGTCGCCGTGCGGCGTCTATTCCGGAGGGGACATGTTATTTACGCCTCCTACACCCACTCGACCTCACGTTCCAACGCGGTGCTTGATTTCAACCTGCTGAATCCCTATTTCAGCCCCCAGGGAGGCGGCCCTTTGCCCTGGGATACACCCAACCGCATCGTTTCATGGGGGATACTGCCCCTGATCAGAGAATTCGACCTTGCCTACACACTGGACTGGCACCAGGGATTCCCCTTCAGCGTCGTCAATGAGGACCAGGAGTTGGTCGGCACTCCTGACCGAATTCGTTATCCCGCCTTTTTCTCGCTCAACATGGCGCTGGAGCGGCGCATTTCACTTTTTGGCTTTCGATGGCAACTTCGCGCCGGCTTTGATGACATCACCGACCGCCATAACCCTAATGCCGTCGACAATAATATTGATTCACCCACCTACTTGACCTACGGCAGCACCGGCGGACGCTCGCTGACGGGACAAGTGCGCCTGTTGGGAAGGAATTAGCGGCAAAAGGATGTCGCCCCCCAGGGGTGACACCATTCACGCGTGACGGCCTTCACCGGGCTTTCCGATCCTTGACTGTCATACGCTGACAAGCCATGATGGCTCATCTAACCATGAAATACTTTCTCGGAATTGATGGTGGTGGAACTCACACAACGGCATGGCTCGCCGACGATAAGCTTTCTGTTCTTGCCCGCGTCCAGGCCGGGCCCTCGAATCCGGTGAAGGTTGGAATCGCGAACGCCGAGCGCGAACTCGCAAGGGTTTACCTCAAGGCCCTTCGTGAAGCCCGCGCCCGGCCTTCAAAGCTCGAAGGGGTATGCGCAGGCCTTGCCGGCGGCGACAGCATTCCGATCCAGCGGACCATGCTTCGCTGGATGCGCAAGGCCATTCCCGCCCGTGCACACATGATGACAACGGACGCCGCCGTCACCCTGGCTGCGGCGCTCGGCGAATCGCAGGGCATCATCGTCATTGCCGGGACCGGCTCCATTGCCTTTGGCCGTGATCGCCAGGGTGGCATCCTGCGCGTGGGAGGCTGGGGCAGCCAGTTTGATGACGCAGGCTCCGGTTATGATTTGGGACGAAAGGCCATCGCTGCGGCCCTCCGAGCCTATGACGGCAGGGGCAAGACAACGAGTTTGGCGCCGGCCATCTGCCGCGAACTTCAAATCACCAACATTGCAGGAACGGTGCCCATGTTACTGACTCCCCAAAAGATCGCCGGGCTCTTCCCACTGGTGCAGCAGGAGGCAAGCACTGGAGACGAGGTGGCCCGTCAGCTTTGCCGTGAGGCCGCTGCAGATCTTGCCAGACTGGCAAAAACCATCATTGTGCGCTTGCACTGGAGGCGCCGCGCCATCCCGGTAGTGTGTTCCGGCGGCATTTTCCGATCAAGCTCCCTGATTCGCCGTGGGTTTACCCAGCGAGTCCACGAACATGCTCCGTTGGCCCGCGTTACACTGCTCAAACGCGAACCTGTGGAAGGAGCACTCCTTCTGGCCATTCAGCTCACACGCCCACAAAGTAGCCATCACTCCTAGACGGTGTATGGGGGCGGCGCGGCGCCCGCGTCCCTTTTGAACCTGACCTTAACGGTTCCAATTTCGTATGGACCGATCGATAGGCTGACTTCTCTTCCGTTTGCCTCAAGTGAGAGCATCTTCTCTTCCTTTTCCATGAGGTTTGTCTGCACGGCTCCGGTTGCAGCCTCCGGAAGCCGCAACCGCACATGTGAAGCTTTGCCTTCGAATTCATAGAATCGGAAAACCACGGCATCGTCGTCTTCCGCCTTCTTGATGGCGCTGAGGATCACATTCTTCGGATCGATCTGCACGAACGAATGCGAGGACGGAAGTGGTCCCTGGTGCGCGACGGCCGCCACAGTGAGAAGCCGATAATTCAATTCGTACCCACGCAACTCCGTTTCCGCCTCAAGCCAGTTGCCGGCGTGGGGGTACATTGCGTAGGTGAATTCGTGAAATCCCTGGTCGGCGTGCGGGTCCGGATCAATCGGCGAGCGCAGCAGCGTCAGCCGGATAGTGCCCGGCTCATACGTGTCGTAGCCATACTTTTCGCGGTTTAGCAGGCTAAAACCCCGGTCATTTTCCGACAGGTCCCCCCACTGCTGCGCACAGACCTCGAATTCGGCCTCTTGCGCCAGCAGGGGGTCATACTTCGAGTGCTTCCTGCTGATTTCCGTTGCCTCAGTAAATGGCACGGGTGGTTTTCCGGCCACATGGGGAATCGCCGGGCGTTCCACCGTTCCGTAAGGAATCTGGTAGGTCGCCGTGAGCGGTTTAATATCGAGCGGGAACGCGACCTTCAACATGATCTGTCGCTCGTGCCAATCGGCCTGCATCCTGACATCTACACGCGGCACTTCTGGATACATGCAGATGTCCTGGACAAAGAAAGAGTTCTGGAAGCGCTTCTTGACGCGCACCACGGCACGAACCGCAGTATTTTCCACCAGCTTCACTTCTTCGGCCTCAAGCAATTCGGTCTTGGATTTCTCATAGTTCGCGTTGATGTTCCACGCGTCGTACTCGCTGGGCTTGTTCACGAAAGTTTCCAGCAGATTGCCCTGGCCGCCGGGCCGCAGGATGTTCTTGCCGTCTTTCTTGTTGATCAGACGGGTCACGCATCCCGTCTTGGCATCAACTTCAACGCTGATAAACTCGTTTTCCATGCTAAGGCCCTTTGCCTTGAGCGTTGAAGAAGCCTTACTGGGGCTGTTTACGGAAACGAGGTGGAACACCCGGTATCCGGTGGAGGGCACAGACCGCGCCAGGAAACGCACCTTCACCGTGCTGGTTGAGTCATCGCGCGAGACCACAGCCGACGGAACAGCGTGTCCGTCCGAATCCCTGACCTCCACGTTCTCTGCCGTCCCTGGGAATTGCACCTCAGATTCAGTTACATCCGTTCGCTCCCAGCTAAGGGGATTGAACACCACGACGGGTACGCCGGGCCCGCGGGTATCGACCCGCGCCGCCAGGTTCTTCATGGAGCCTTCAAGGATCGGTTCATTGGTAAGCTTGACGAACTCCATGCTCTCCGCTTCGTCTACGTAAACAATGTGAATCCCCGAGCCCGCCATGACATCGTGAAACTGATTGAAGAGCACCCGCCGCCAGCAATCCTCAAATTCGTCCTGTGGATACTTGCGTCCCCGCAGCATGGCGAGCGATGAGAACTTCTCCGCATTCAGCAGCAGGCGCTCCATCTGTCGCATGCGCTTTTTGCTGTCAGCCTGCGAAGTGTAAGTCCCGCGATGAAACTGCAGATACATTTCGTTGTTCCAGACCGGAAGGTCCAATTTCGAGAGGTTGCTGTCAATCTCATCAAAAAAATCCTGCGCTGTGCTGAACTTAAAGTTCGGGAACGCGGCCTTTGGCGACTTCTGCCAGCGCACCGCGGCGTCCAGCATCTGCCGGGTCGGGCCGCCTCCGTGGTCACCCACTCCATAGAGAAGCATCTGCGTATGGAAACCTGAACACAGTGCCGTATCCTCGCCGATGTACTGCGCGTCCTGGACAGGATTAATACCGTTCACGTAGTCGTGCGGGAAGTAGGTGAGCACCCGGCTGCCATCCGGCGCCTCCCAATGAAACAGTTTGTAGGGCAAGGGCACCGTGTCATTCCAGCCCATCTTCTGCGTTACAAAATAGTCCACACCCGAACGCTTGTAAATCTGGGGCAGTTGCCGGCTGTAACCGAACGAATCGGGGTTCCATCCGATTTTCACGTCCACCCCGAACTTCTGTTGAAAGTAGCGCTTGCCCGTCAAAAGCTGGCGCACCAGAGACTCACCGCAAGGCATGTTGAGGTCGGGTTCGCACCACATGCCGCCCACCATTTCCCACCGGCCTTCTTTGACCCGTTGCTGGATTTTCTTGAAAAGGTCGGGATATTTGTTTTCGAGCCATAGAAAATCTTGTGCCGAAGACTGGGCAAAGATGAACTCAGGGTATTCATCCATCAGTTCCACGGCCGTTCCGAAGGTGTCGCGGACCACTTCCACCGTTTCGGTCCACGGCCAGAGCCACGCCAGGTCAATGTGCGCATTTCCCACCGCCAAGATGTTGAACTGCTTCATCCATGTGGCCAGCGGCTGCATCTTTACGTCCGCAGCGGCCAGTGAGCGGTCAAACGTTTTTTGATCACCGCGGTCGAGGGCGGCAAAGTCGAGAGATTGAACCACCGCGGTCAGCTGCGCTTCGCGCTGTGACTGTCCTTCCGGGAAGCCCTTTGACGCCGCCTGCACCGCCATAATCTGCTGGAACATGGTGAGGGGGTTGGGTTGTTCGGGCGGATAATCAACCTCGAGCGTCGCCGTATTGATCGATGCCGCGCCGCCTCCGGCTGGCACATACGCCGCGACCACAAATTTTTCTCCCGTTCTGGCGCGCTCACTCAAGAGGATAGGCTGTTGAGTGCTGACATCTGTCATTTCCACCATTGAGCCGTTAAAGAACACCCTCACCCGCCCATGTCCTTGGAAGCCCAGCCGGAGGGCAAGCATCACCCGTTTGCCTTCGATGTTGTGCCCGCCCATCGTCTTGGGGATTTCCACTACACGCCGGAACCATCCCGGCCGCGTAGATCCGGGTCCCTGCGCCTTGACGGATTTCCAGCCTGAGTCGCTCTGCGAAGGGTCTTCAGGATGAGGCAGATTGTCCGGGTGCGAGCGCCAATCCGTTAGTGGCACGGTCATCATGGCCTCCAGCCGCTTCAGCGCTGTACTGAAGGGATTGTTTACCACTTCCCGTTGCAACCCGCGCGGCAGCGCATGTGCCAGCAAGGGAAAAGCTGCGCCTTCTACCACCAGATTTTCAGCCAGCAACGACGCGGCAGAAACCTGAAAAAATCTTCTGCGGTTCATGGGCGACATATGACTTCCTCCGGAAATAGAGATAAGAAATCGGCAGGCGTCTCCCCATCAAGGGGTGGGCAGGAAAAACAATATAGGCAAGTGCCTGAACTGACACGGTTGAAGACCAGGAAGAACATCGTAAGTGGACAACCAGAAGTTCGTCAAAAGCCGGTTGTGTGATTCCAAATATAAGGTTTCAATCATACACCTCCTGCTGAAAATGGGGTGGGCAACTTTGAGGAATTTTCTTCGGTCGGTATGGCGATTTGTCCAGCCGCCGAGTCCCGCTGACCGAAAAATGTGACAAAGGTCATGCGCCCGGTTGTGCAGACCTGCGCAAATCTGCTAAAATCCAACTCAAGTAAGGACACCGAGGTATGTGGTGCATGTTGTGAGAACAGGCCCCACAAAGGCTGGTGGGCGGCGAGTCATGAGTGGGAGACTTATGCTGAGAGGCAAAGAGGTTACTCATGGATCAAGCAACGGTTTTTGTGGTGGGTGCCGGCCCCGCTGGACTTTTCGCTGCCCGTAAAATCGCCAATGCCGGACATCATGTTGTGATTTTTAACCGGGACATCAAGCCCGGCGGCCTGGCCGAATACGGCATCTATCCCCAGAAATTCCACATGAAAAACGGCCTGCGGAAGCAGTTTGCCAAGATACTGGCGATGCCCAATGTCGATTACATTGGCAATGTCCGCATCCGCACCGACGAGCGCCTGACTATTGAAGACCTGAAAAGGTGGCAACCCACGGCCATCGTCTTTGCGGTGGGCGCGCAGGGGAACAAGAAACTCGGCATGCCCGGCGAGGATTCGAAGGGCGTTTATTCAGCCAAGGATTTTGTTTACAACTACAACCTTCTGCCGCCTTTTACTTCGCAGGATTTCTCCGTCGGGCGCCGGATTGCCATCATCGGAATGGGCAACGTCATGGTCGACATCGCTCGCTGGTTGATGCTTGACCAGCCGGGCGAAAAGCCGGAAGAAGTTGTCGTCATTGCACGCCGCGGCCCCTTTGAAGTCAAGTTTGACCGCAAGGAGTTTGACGAGGTTGAAGCCTTCCTCGACCGCAAGCGCTTCCAGGAGGAGTTGGACCGTGTTGCCGGAGCCTGCAAGGCAGTCAATCAGGACGTCAGCCTGGTGCCTGACACAACTTTCCCCTGGGTAAAATCCCAGCCCGAAACCAAGCCAGCCTCCAAACTGACCTTCCGCTTTCTCTCTTCCCCGGTGGCGATTGAATCTGGCCCGGACGGCCGCATTGCGCACCTGCGCGTTCGTGAAAACATTCTGGCGCTCGACGGCGAGAACACCCGCCCGAAGGCAACCGACCAAGAGACTCTCCTGGATGTCGACACCCTTATCTTTGCCATAGGGGACCTCGCTGACCCGGCTCTGGGTCTGCCCTACCACAAGAGCTCCTACGTCACGAATCTCGACATGGCCGACCCTGATCGGGCTGCTTATGAGGTGTTCGATCCCTTGTCCGGGAAGGTGGTTGATGGCGTTTTCGTTGTTGGCTGGGCACGCAAGGCCAGCGAAGGACTGGTGGGCAAAGCCCGCTTTGATGCCGAGCGGGGAGTCGATCAGGTCCTCAAATACGTCGAAAAGGCCGAAAAGAAACCCTCCCCGCCCGCGGCGAAGATCCTGATCGAGTTGCGAGCCAAAGGCCTGGAACCGGTCACCAAGGAAGACGTCAGCAACCTTATCCAGATAGAAGCTCAACAGGCTGAGTCACTTGGGCAACAAGAGTTCAAGTTTTCCACGAATGACGAAATGATGCGCGCCATCGAGGCCAAGGTCGAGCGTTAGGCGTTCAATTTTACCGTTCAAATCTTGGGGTTCTCCCCTTGCGGATTACACGCATATGACAGCTGTGCGCGTGACCGAGGGTTGTGCCCCCAGGCAACTGATGGGCATTTACTTTGAGGCAAGAAAGCGTGGCGGCATCTTTCGGGTGATATGCTGTGCGGCCGGGTTCAAATAGGAAGGCCCGACGTCGGGAAATTCTCAGGTGGCCAACGAGTTGATGATCTTCTTCCCGCTAGCGGCAATCCATGAGATTTATACTCCCAAAACGGCGCATCAGGTGTGACTATAGCGCTGCATCACCGCGTTCTTCGTTCCGGATGCGGATAGCTTCCTCGACGGGGTGGATAAAGATCTTGCCGTCGCCGATCTTTCCTGTTTTGGCTGCCCCCATAATGGCCTCCACCGCGGGATCGACCAGCCTATCCGGCAGAACCATTTCAATCTTGGTTTTGGGCAGAAGGTCAACGTTGTATTCCCTCCCCCGATAAACTTCCGTGTGACCCTTCTGACGCCCGTGGCCGCGCACGTCCTGGATGGTCATCCCTTCCACCCCGATTTCATGCAGCGCAGCCTTGACGTGCTCCAGCCGTGAAGGTTGAATGATCGCTTCAATCTTTTTCATAAATCTTGATCCCCGCTTTCAAGAAGAGCTTGTTCATTCCTGCAGGATTCGACGCACCGGCACTCGCTAAGCCTCAAACGTATATCCTTCTTCTCCGTGCAGCGCCAGGTCAAGCCCCTGGATCTCCTGTTCCTCGGGTACTCGAAGTCCCACGACCCTATCCACCACTTTGAGGATAATCAGCGTACCGAAGATCGCCAGGCCCCAGGCGATGAGCACACCCACCAACTGGTTCAGAATCTGCCCGGAATTGCCGTCGATCAGACCAACGGGCAACACTTTGCCCTGGCTGTTCTTGAAAATTGGATTGATGGCGCTGGTTGCAAACACACCGGTCAGTAACGCTCCTATTGTTCCCCCGGCGCCGTGAATACCAAAGGCGTCAAGCGAATCGTCATAGCCAAATCGGGCCTTCACCTTGGTAACCATCCAGTAGCAATAAACTCCCGCCACAAGGCCAATTACCAATGCCGACATCGGTCCCACAAAACCGGAGGCGGGAGTGATGGCCACCAAGCCCGCGACCGCTCCCGAAATAACACCCAGCACGCTGGGCTTGCCATTGCGAACCCACTCCGCCGCTGCCCACCCGATGGCAGCAGCAGCAGCACCGAAATCGGTTGCGATAAAGGCGCTGGTAGCCAGGCCGTTGGAAGCCAGGGCGCTGCCGGCGTTGAATCCGAACCATCCCACCCACAGCAGACAGGCCCCGATAACGCTGAGCACCACGCTGTGCGGAGGCATGGGCTCCTTGGGATAACCGACCCGCTTTCCCAGATAGAGGGCGCACACCAGCGCAGACACCCCCGAGGTGATGTGCACCACAGTTCCACCGGCAAAGTCCAGCGTCGGGAAAGTCCCGCCGAGGGCTGCATTCAGGAACCCACCTTTGCCCCAGACCATATGAGCCATCGGGTCGTAAACAATAAAGGACCAGAGAATCATGAACAGGATCATGGCGCTGAACTTCATCCGCTCCGCAAAGGCTCCGCAGATCAGCGCGGGAGTGATGATGGCAAACATCAACTGGAAAACCATGTAGGTCCCAAAGGGGATGGTGCCTGCGTATGTGGGATCTGGCGCACTGCCCACGCCGTGCAGAAACAGGTGTCCCAGGCCCCCGATTAAAGAAGTGCCGGGAGCGAAGCAGAGGCTGAAACCGACCACTGCCCAGATTACGGTGATCAGGGCCATCATGGAGAAACTCTGCATCATGGTCGCAAGGACGTTCTTCTTGCGTACCAAGCCGCCGTAGAAAAGCGCCAGGCCGGGACCAGTCATCATCAGAACCAGCGCCGCACACACCAGCATCCAAGCGTTGTCACCGGAGCTCTGTGCCTCTGCAACCCGGGCTTCCAGTTCCTGCAAGCGAGTGTCGGAAGACGTTGGCGAAACCGTTGCAGTCTGTCCGGTAACCTTCGGCTGAGCCGAAGTCTGCGCAATCCCCTGCCCTGCAAGCAGGCCGAAAGCAAACACCAACACCAAGACATAAAGCAATCTTTTCATCACAGATTTTTTCGCTCCTCATGCAATAACGAGCAAAAGCACACCCACGCATTCCGGGTTCGAAAACCCCGAACACAGAGGGACCACCCTTTTTTACACGTCACGAAAGAATGCCGACCTGACTTCAGGTATGAGCCGCCATTATAACCCTGAAAGCGCAGTCGTCAAGACTTTTGCCGGGATTCGCGGGTACGAAACATTAAGGCATATCCTGCGGCAGTTCTCCCGAGCGAATTCCTTCCCTGATGGCTTCAGATTGTGGTAGGTTGCAGGGTTGGCGTGGGAACGCAATTAAGGCATGGCTACCCATCAGCCCAAGGTATCTTCAGCGCCCCTGTTGAAGAATGGATTATTCCAGGGAAGGAAGGATAAAAGTGAGTGTAGATTCCGGCAAGAAGCTAGGAAGAAGAGAATTTATGGGAACGGCTGCGGCCGCAACGGGCCTTATGATCATCGCGCCACAACTGGTGCGGGGGACAGCAGCAAATTCGGCTATTCGCGTCGGACTGCTGGGCTGCGGGGGACGTGGAACAGCGGATGCCACCTACACGGTGGACACCGGCAAAGCACGCCTGGTCGCCTTGGGCGACCTGTTCCAGGACAAACTGGACGAAGCGAAGGCGCACTTTGACAAGTTTCAAAAGGCCAAAGGCATTCCGGCGATCGAGCGTAGGCTCATGTTCCGGGGCTCAAACGCTTTCCAGGAAATTGCAAACTCAAAGGACGTGGACGCCATTATCATCACCACGCCGGCATACTTCCACTCGCAGCACCTGGCGGAAGTGGTGACGGCAGGCAAGCACGTTTATTGCGAAAAGCCCGTGTCTGTCGACCCCGCAGGCTGCGTCTCAGTGCTGGATTCCGCAAGCCGGGCAGAGGGGCGTCTGAGCCTGGAAGTCGGGTTCCAGCTTCGCAACGCCCCACCCTACGTGGAGCAGGTGAAGAGAATCCATGCAGGGGCCCTCGGTGACATCGTCTCCGGCGAAGGCCATTATTATGCCACGTGGCCCAAACTGCCTGCCTGGCCCAACGCTACGGCAGACGAACGTACCATCCGCAACTGGTATTACTCCCGTATCTTGTCCGGCGATATTATCGTCGAACAGAACATCCACGTGATTGACGTGTGCAACTGGGTGCTCAAGGCGCATCCCATCGTCGCTTCGGCTTCGAGCTCGCACAAGGGCCGTCCCGAGCACGGTGAGGTTGCCGGCCATTACAGCGTGGTATTCAGGTATCCCAACGGCATCAGCCTCACCTTTGCCTCCACACAGTTTGGCGACAAGCCGTGGGAAGTAGGCTGGCGCTTCTTTGGAACCCAAGGTGCTTCAGAAGCACACTACTCCGGGCCGGTGGCCATCTATGGCCAGAACGCCTGGAAGTGGGGTGACGGTCAAGCTGCTTCGAAAGGAGGGTCCCAACAATTTTCGACCTCCGGAGTTTTCACTGACAACCTGGCCCAGGCGGATCCGGAAAAGAAAATGTCCTTTGTGAACAGCATTCTGAGCGGCAAGTTCCACAACCAGGCCGCGCAGGGAGTGGAATCGGCCCTGAGTTGCATGATGGCCCGGCACTCTGCCTACACGGGCCGGGAAGTCAGCTATGAATCCATGCAAACCTCAGGCGAACGCTGGGATGCCGAAATTGACATGAGTCAGTTTGCCTGAGGCGCACCCTGCAAGCTCCACGGGCGTCGATGGACTAAAATAGTTGAATGAGCCTCATGGGGGCATAGGGTAGGGTTTCGGCTGACAAGCCGCCGGTCGCAACCCACAAAGAATGCCCCCACAATGGCTTCGATTGGCACCAACTGGAAAACCGCTCGAAGCAGGAGATTGACATTGGCAAACTCATCAAATGATCTGTTGGTCTATCTGGCTGACCTGAGATTGGTTCTGGACAAACTTCCGCTCCAGGAGATATCACAGGCGGCGGAAATTCTGTTCGAATGTTACCAGTCAGACCATACGGTTTTCACGTTTGGTAACGGCGGGAGTGGGTCGCTGGCTTCCCATCTGGTTGCCGATTTCGGCAAAGGGACTCACTTCCCAGGTCCCAAGGAACTAGCCTCCGTGAGGAGGCTCAAGGCCCTCGCCGTGACGGACAACATGTCGATGATAACTGCCTGGGCCAATGACACCGACTACGAAGACATTTTCATGCGCCAGATAGAAAACTTTCTCCAGCCCGGCGACGTCGCGATGGCCATCAGCGGAAGCGGAAATTCCCGCAATGTCATAAAAGCCCTGGAATACGCTCGCGGCGTGGGCGCAACCACCATCGGACTGGGCGGCTTTGGCGGCGGCAAGATGAAGGAACTGCTGGATTGTCCCATCATTGTTCCTTCAAGCAGCATGCAGCAGGTCGAGGACGCCCACCTGATCATCGGGCATATGATTTTCTTAAAGCTTCGCGGCCGCATCGCTGCGCAGGCAGCAGCCCGTCAGCAGGTCTAAGAGTCTTTGGCGCCAGGCAACACCCAAAATAAGGACGAGCCCACAGCCAGAAGAGACAGGCCTCCCCTGCCCGGACTGTAAGCCCCGGTAGCCAATGCTGGTCCACATCTCAGGAGCGAGCATCCACTAATTCACGGCGGTCGTCTGGCTGTTGGATTTCACGATGAACTGGCTGCGTGGGTATTTTCGGGCAAGGCGCTCGAGCCCCCAGAGCGAAGACTCGGAGCCTTCATCTTTCAGTTCCTGGAAGGAGCGAGTGTTGGCATCGCTACAGCGCGGGCAAATCATCGTGGGGCGACCCACGACATTCACCTTCGGGCTGTCAGAATAAAAGATTGAATTCACTGCGTCATGATCGGTATGCATCATGCAGTTGTGGCAGACAAACCAGCGGTTCCTGTCAATCTTCCGAAAAATACTCAAGATACTCATCGTAGTTCCCCTTCGCTCCTATAGCGTAAAAAGGTGTTGAGCCGCCCGTGAGTCCAGTTTCAAGCACCGCTCCCGAGCTTGCATCATAGAAACGACCGGCATGCGAGAAGGCCATGCGGCTTCTCCGTCAGGCGGCCGCACTTGCGCGTCGCTTTCATCAAGCACCGCAAGAAAGGTTGTCGGCACATTCATGCCCGCCGGAGACGATACCTGGCTCGCCTGACTCCCAGCAATTATATTTCGAATCGCGGCAAATCCGCCACAGAAACGCGTACCTCGGAATTCGGATGAAATGTCGACCGGCGATCCACATTCACAGGCGGTGACTGCGAAATTGCCCTTCCATACTCCGAGGTCGATGGTAGAATTCATGCTTATCTTTGTGCGCCTGGCTACCCTCGAAAGGTGCCGGTGGGTTCAATCCATAATCAGCGGAGATTAAAATGTCAGAGCCTATTCGAATCGGTATTGCCGGCGCGGGTTTCGCCGCGCGCTTTCACATGAAGGGTATTCAGAGAGTTTACGGCGTCCCCCTCGCCGTCACTGGTGTCACATCGAATACGTCCGCCTCGCGGCAGAAATTTGCACAGGAATTCGGGGTCGAGGCTTTCGATACCCTCGAAGAACTTTGCGCTGCTTCTGATGTCATCGATGTGTGCACTCCCGGATCGACACATGAATGCATTGCGGTTGAAGCCCTGAAACGCGGCAAACACGTTATCATCGAAAAGCCGTTCACCGGGTACTACGGTCCGCAGGAAAAGGATGGCTCCGCCTTCCGCGGAAACACCTACTCCAAGGAGGTCATGCTCGGCGAGGCCCTGGCGAGCTGCCGCCGCATTCTGGACGCTGCGGCCCAAAACGGCAAACTCATCGGCTACGCTGAGGACTGGATCTATGCACCGTCCGTCCAGAAAGAGAGAGAGATCCTGGAGAAAAGCGGCGGACAGATTCTCTGGCTGATCGGTGACGAATCACACAGCGGGTCGCATTCGCCCTATTACGGCATGTGGAAATTTTCAGGCGGCGGCTCGATTGTGGGCAAGGCGTGCCATCCGCTCTCGACGGCGCTCTACCTGAAAGCAGTTGAAGGCAATGCGCATGACGGAAAGCCCATTCGCCCGGCCACCGTTTCAGCCCGCACGCATGAGATTACACACCTGAAGAATTTTCGGGATGCAGGCATCATTCGCACCGGCTACGACGACATTGAAGACTACGGCCAGATCCACATCACGTTTGAGGACGGAACCGTGGCCGATATCTTCGCCTCCGAACTGGTCATGGGCGGCGTGCACAACTGGCTTGAGGTGTTTGCCAATAATCACCGCACCCGCTGCAACCTGAACCCCATCGACGCCCTCACAACCTTCAATCCTAAAGAGGAGTTTTTCAAGGATATTTACGTTACGGAGAAGATTTCCACCAAGCAGGGCTGGAGCCACCCGGCGCCGGACGAGGACTGGCAGCACGGCTATCCGCAGGAGTTTCAGGATTTTCTTGAAGCCTTCCGCGACAATCGAGAGCCGCTGGCAAACGGCGTCCTGGCATCGGACAGCATCGCGGTACTCTACAGCGCCTACCTTTCGGCCGAACGTCGCGGGACGGAAGTAGAGATCCCGAAAGTGTAGTCGTTCCAAGCGCTTTCCCGTTGACTTGACTCCACCCGTTCGGATCTTCGAAGCCCGGACCCTGCACTTTACAGTGTCCGGGTAACAATCTTGAGCGAACGCGGCTTGTCCGGGTCAATGCCCTTCAGTTCCGCTAGCAGGCAGGCAAAGAGTTGTCCTGGAACGATGTAAGGAATCGGCGTATAAACTTCGGGGATTGAAGCCGGAATCCGGATGGCATTGCTCTTCGCCGGCAGCCTTACGCCTTCGGCGGAAATAATCAGCATCTCGGCCCGCAGCTTGCGCACCCGCTCCGCCAGCACCTTCATGTCGCGATAGGTTTTCCCGGGAGGCATGAACAGGATCACCGGGAAGTCGCTCTCAATCATAGCGATGGGGCCGTGCAGGAAGTCAGCCGCGGAAAACCGTTCGGCCACCACGTAGCAGGTTTCCATCAACTTCAGCGACAGCTCAAAAGCGTTTGCGTAATTGAGACCCCTCGCCACTACTACGCACTGCCGCATGAAACGATAGCGCTCGACAATCTGCCGGATTTCAGGAATGATCTTCAGCGAACTTGCCACCCAGTTCGGAATTTCTCCCACGCGCTCAAGCGTGATGTGATTTCCAAGCGCAGCGGCCACCAAGTAAAGCATCAAAAGCTGCCCCGTATAAGTCTTGGTGGCGGCGACCGACCGCTGGGTGCCGGCCCGCACAAAGAACGCATCATCTACAATTCCCGCCATGGTTGATTTTTCTTCATTCGTGATGCCAACCGTGAAAGCACCCTGCCTGCGCGCCGCCTTGAGGACGGCGTTGATATCTGTCCCCTCACCGGATTGCGAAATGCCGATCACCAGAGCCTTTCTCAGATCGACTTTGGCGTGGTAGAGCGTGTGGACCGAAGGGGCGCACAGGGACACCGGAATGCCCGTGGTGAGTTCCAGCAGGTATCGGCCGAACAGCGCAGCGTTGTCGGAGGTTCCACGCGCAACCAGAACGATCAGGCGGAAATCCTGCCGGGCCGCGAACTTTTTGAATTCAATGGCATGTTTGCGCTCGGCTTCGTAGCAGCGTCGCAGCGCCCGAGGCTGGTCCAGAATTTCCCTCATCATGAATGACATACGGTACCTTCACGGCCAAAGATTCACACCCGCCACAGGGCGGCAGTTTCGAAGGGCGCTTTGCCTCAAGTCACCCGTCCGGTCTGCCATAATGATTCATTTTTCATTCTAATACTCAGGCGGGCCAACCCGTGGGAGAAGCATCGTGCGCTCTCCCACGGCCAGAGGACTTCATCAACAATCGGTGCTCATTAAGGAAGGGCTTTTTCCAGAGCTTCCAGTTCCGGGTCGCCGGGGCCGAGCGGCAAGGTGACCTTGCCGCGCTGGACGGCGGACCGGCAGATGCCCATCATAATCTCGAACCCTTTGTAGGCGCTCTCGCCGTTGCAGGGATGCACTTTGTTCGGATCATCCAGCCAGTCGGCAATCTCCTGGATGTAGGGCGGCATATCGTGCGCATAGTCCATGCAGCCCGGTCCGGAAATCACGCCGCCGGAGTCTTTTGTGATGGCGCGCCAGCCGCCGCCCGTCAGAACCTCGGCAAAACCTTCGGTGCCCTGAGCGCCGATCCGGCACTTCCGCCACCAGCAATCAACTTCCGGAACGTCCGGAGCACCGTCGCCGCTCTCCACTATGCCGCGCACGCCGTTGGCAAACTGGATCAATCCCGCCACGTAATCGGGCGAGGGGTGGTTATCGGAAAATTTCTCTTTTCCCGCCGCCTGGCCCACAACCCATTCCGCTTCAGCATTGCCATTAAACCAGCGGATGTATTCAATCAGGTGGGTCATCATGTGCATCATCCAGCCGGTTGCTGTGCCATAAACCGTATGGACCCTGCCGATGGCACCGCTCGAAATGATCTCCTTCACCTTCTGGTAGTGTTCACCGTAGCGGTGCTGGTGGCTGACTACAGTTTTAACGCCGGAGTCGCGGACTACCTTCATCACCTCAAGGGCTTCGTTGGTGGTCATGGCTATCGGCTTTTCAAATGCAATCAGGCTGGCGCCCGACTCCACGCCCATGCGGATCATTTCCAGCCGCAAGGTTGGCATTGTGCAAAAACAGAAAACGTCAGGTTTCAAGCCCTGCATCAAGGTCTTGGCGTCTATGGCGGTCTTGGGCCTGCCGAATTTCTTTGCTGCGGCATCCAACCGCTCCTTGTCAATATCGCAAAGACCCACAATCTCAAAGCGGTCGTTGTTCGCAAACGCTTCGGCGTGGTGCATCCCCCGCTTTCCCAGCCCCACAACAGCAACGCTGTATTTCTTCTCTCCGTTCATCCTCTACAACCCCTCCCTCAATCTCTGTTGGCAGATTTCCACGCATCAGCCGGGAGAGGCCATGGATGCCTGGCCTCTCCCGGCGGTTCACGATCCTCATCACTCAGAAAATACAGGTTGCCGGCTGATCAGGCGCCTGCGGAACCGGCTGCGCCCTGGCACGATTTTTCCCACTCCTGGATTCCCTCGATCACAAGGTTCGCTTCTTCCGAGGTCAGTTCAGGGAACATCGGCAGTGAAAGCACACGCGCCGCCGAGCGCTCCGTAAGTTCCAGAGAGCCGGAGATCCGCGCTGTCTGGCCCCACGGATAACCTTCCTGTTGGTGGATGGCGATGGGATAGTGGGTCAGTGCCCGAATACCCTTATTCAGCAGGAATGCCTGCAGGTCGTCCCGGTGTTCGGTTTCTACAATGTACAGGTGGAAAATGTGCCGGAAGCCGGACCGCACGGTGGGCAGCTTCAGTGAAGTCCCGGCCAGGCCTGTATCGTATTCTTTGGCGCGCTCACGCCGCAGGTCGTTCCATTTGTCGAGCTGCCTCAATTTCACGCTCAGCACCGCGGCGTGGATGTCGTCCAGCCGGCTATTGTATCCCACGGTGTGGTGCGACCGCTTGGGCGAACCGTGGTTCCGCAGCTTGCGGATTTCGGCCGCCATCTCAGAGTTGTTGGTCATTACGGCTCCACCATCGCCAAAGCAGCCCAGGTTCTTCTGGATAATGAAGCTGGTGCAAACTGCGTCGCTCAATTCGCCGATGGCGAAATCGTCGCCGCGGGTGCCCAGTGCCTGCGCGCAATCCTCGATCACGAACAGCTTGTGAGCCTTGGCAATCTTTGAGACTGCCCGCATCTCCGCCGGCTGCCCGTACAGGTGCACCGGGATAATCGCCTTTGTTTTGGGCGAAATCGCCGCTTCAATCAGATTGGGATCGATGTTGCAGGTATTAGGCTCAATGTCGACAAACACCGGCGTTGCGCCCAGCAGCCAAACGGCCTCCGCCGTCGCAAAGAAGGTGTTGGATGTCGTAATGACTTCGTCCCCCGGGCCGACCCCCAGAGCCTTCAGCACCAGAACCAGGGCGTCCGTGCCGGAATTGAGACCTACGGCCTCTTTGGTGTTGCAGAATTTGGCGAGCTCACTTTCAAACTGTTCCAGTTTGGGGCCCAGCACATAGCTTCCACTCTCAAGGACTTCAAGAATGGCCGCGTCGATTTCAGCCTTCACACTATGGTACTGACGAACGTGGCCATAAAAATCAACTTGATACTTCGACACAATAAACCTCCCTTAGGTCATTTTCCTGAGCTTTCAGGATGCTTCCGTTCCCGCCTGGTCGGATAGGCCCAGTCTCCAGCTTTCGGGTAACTAAACCGAAATTATAGCACCTCTCCCTCCTTCCAAGAGACCTCATCCGCGTCCGATTTTTGAAAAATGACTCCCCGCTCAGCCTGATAGCTGGGCGGCTCCATCAAAATCAGGCGCGACTCTCCAAGAAACTCCAAATGAAAAGTGTGCATAAATTGCTTAAATTGGATGCCAACCTATGAGAAAATGGTAAGAGTTAGGAATTAGCTGGCATTTGAGAGGTAGGATCGAGAACCCAACGTGTAGACCATTCGATAGTACGTAGGGCACGGCTGCACCGGCACTGAACGATGGGTCAGTAGACCCCTTTGATCTCGGCAATTCAATTTCAAGCTTTTGAACGACATCTCTATGCATGTGAGGAAAACGAATGAAGAACCTGTTTGTAGGTAACCTTCCCTTTACCGCCACCGAGGACGAACTCCGGGGTATGTTCAGTGCGTTCGGAGAAGTTCAACAAGTCCGGATTATGACTGACCGCGACACGGGCAGGTCACGCGGCTTTGCATTTGTGGAAATAGCCGATGATGAGGCAGCCGCGAAAGCAGTTGCTGACCTCAATGGCAAGGATTTCGGCGGGCGCCAGTTGACCATCAATGAAGCCCGGCCCAAACCCGAACGCAAGGGCGGATTCGGATCCGGCGGCGGCGGAGGGTTTGGCGGTAAACGGCGGGGCGGCAGCGGCGGCGGCGGCGGCGGCCGGGGTGGATCGCGCGGTGGACCGTTCACACCCCGTGAACCACGCTGGTAAAGGGCATCCTTCGACTGAAACCGGGCAAAACTTGCCAGGCACAAATCCAAGGCATGGGGAACTTCTTACTTTGCCGCCAAGCATGAAAATCTCCTGTCCGGAGAGAATTCTTGGCGGCAAGTCTTCCCCGTTAACGGATGGATGTCGTGGACTGCCCGCCCCAGGACGCCTCAATTTCCTCGAGTGTGCGCCCCTTGGTTTCCGGCACAAGACGGAAGGAAAACACGAAGGCCGCAGCACACGCGGCGGCGTAAATCCAGAACGAGTATTTTGCTCCCACGGCCCCAATCAGGCTCAGGAACGTGATACTCACAACCAAGTCGAAGATCCAGATGGTAACCGATGCCACCGACATCGCCTGTCCACGGATGGTCGTAGGATAAATCTCCGAAATCAGCAGCCAGAACACCGGCCCCAGTCCAATGGCAAAGCAGGCAAGATAAGCCAGCACGTCTGACAGGATGGCGGCACGGGAAACGTGCTGGGCGCCAAAGAGGTGTCCCAGGAAGGTCAGGCTTACCATCATGCCCCCAATCCCGAAGAGCAGCAGCGGTCGGCGGCCCACGCGGTCCAGCAGCAGCAGCGCAACTATGGTGATCAACAGGTTGACGCCGCCTACCAGCACGGTGGCCAGGATTGCGCTCTTGGCGCTCTTGAACCCGGCCATCTGCAAAATGGTCGGCGTGTAATAGATGATGGCGTTCACTCCAGTTATCTGCTGGAAAATAGCGAGTCCCACACCAATCATCAGCGGCTTCCTGTACTGGCCGCCGAAAAGGTCCCGAAACCGGAGCTTCTCAGTTTCGGCTACAACCTTCAACTCTTCCAGATGGCGGCGTGCGTCGTCGGTGCTTTCAACGCGGTCGAGGATCCGGAAAGCTTCCTCCGCCTGCTTACGGATCACAAGCCAGCGGGGGCTTTCGGGAAGAAACATCAACGCCACCAGCAGGATCACCGAAGGGATGACGGCGCTGATGAACATCGCCCGCCAGTTGGATGAGCCCGAAAACAGATAATCCACGTAATACGCCACCACAATCCCTGTAACGATGGCCAGTTGGTTCAGGGTGACCAGCGCACCCCGAATCTTAGGCGGGGCCAGTTCGGCGATATAAAGCGGCGTCAGCATCGAGGCCACTCCCACCGCCACTCCAACCACAAAGCGCGCCAACAGAAAAAGCACCAGGCCGTTGGCCATGCCCGTGAGCACGGCAAACACTCCAAAGAGGACCGCGTTCACAATCAGCACCGGACGGCGGCCGTAACGGTCGCCAAAAGACCCGGCAACCCCCGCGCCAATCGCCGCCCCCGCCAGCACGATGCTCACCGCCACTTCCGTCTCAACCGACGTCAAATGGAACTGCTGCCGTACAAACAGAATTGCGCCGGAAATCACGCTGGTGTCATACCCAAATAACAACCCGCCCAGCGCCGCGGCCATGGCAATCATCAGCGCATAGCCACGCTTGCCCAGTCCAAATGGAACTTTTCGCATGAAACCTCCGCCCAAGCCCTAAGATAGTAATCAATGCCCGGCGGGTTGTCACGCCTCGCGATGGTGCAAGCTTTGCTGTATATTGCTAACGATCCGGGATTCCGACTGAATAATTCCCCTGGGGGACGCATCTTATGAAGACTTCCCATTTTCGAAGGCTGCTCACGGCCGCGGTTATCTTTCTAACGCTCGCCGGTACCTTCGGGGCGGATGATCTCCTTGGCCAGGCAAGCGCTGCATCGCATTCCGAAACCATCGTCATCAACGCCCAGTCACCCGCTCATCCTTTTCCTCATTACTGGGAGCAGATGTTCGGATCGGGCCACGCAATTCTTTCTATGCGCCAGAGTTACCGCCGGGACCTCCGGGCCGTGAAGCGCGCAACGGACTTCCGGTACGTCCGCTTCCATGGCATCTTTGACCGCGACGTGGATCTGTACGGTGAAAACAGCCGGGGCCAGCCCGAATACAATTTCACCAACGTCGACCAGATTTATGACGGCCTCCTGGCGAGCGGCATTCGCCCCTTTGTAGAGCTGAGCTTCATGCCTCAGGCGCTTGCATCCACGCCCGAGCGCCAGGGCTTTTTCTACCATCCCTACATTGCGCCTCCCAAGGACTGGAACCGATGGGGAAACCTCATCCGCACTTTTGCGCAGCACCTGGTTGCGCGCTATGGCATCGATGAAGTTTCTCAATGGTACTTTGAAGTCTGGAATGAGCCGAACATCAGCTTCTGGGCCGGCAAGCCGAAGCAGGCCACCTATTTCCATCTCTATGACATTGCGGCACGCGCGCTCAAGAGCGTCAGCCCGCGGCTTCGCGTCGGAGGCCCGGCAACAGCCCAGGTAGCCTGGGTTGGTGTGTTTATCAAGCACTGCGCAGATGGCCACGCCCCTGTCGATTTCGTTTCCACTCACGTCTACGGCAACGACACCGCTGAAGACGTCTTTGGCACGCACCAAGAGATCGCCCGGCGCGACATGGTGGTGCTGGCTGTCAAGAGAGTCCATGATGAAGTCCGGTCGTCGCCGATGCCGAATCTTCCCATCATCTTCAGCGAGTACAACGCCAGTTACTCGAACATCCGGGACGTTCTCGATTCATCCTTCATGGGGCCCTGGCTGGCCGAAACCATCAGCCGCTGCGACGGGCTGGTCCATCTGCTCTCCTACTGGGCTTTTTCCGATGTTTTTGAGGAAGAGGGCGTGGCGAGGACACCTTTTTATGGAGGGTTCGGGCTGGTAGCCACGGGCCACATCCCCAAGGCCGTCTTTAATGATTTCGCCCTGCTGCACCGCCTGGGCACGGCGCGCATTGATGACCATTCCGGCCCGGTCATCGTCACCCGACGCGCCGACGGTTCGCTCGCCATTGCGCTGTGGAATTACGCACCGCCCGGCACTGATGGATCCGCCCGCACATATACGCTTTCATTCAGCGGCTTCAGCAGCGCCCCTCACGCCATCATCTGGACCGTTGACAAGCACCACGGCTCGCCGCTCGCGACGTGGGAGGCGATGGGACAACCCAACTTCCCCACTCGGGGCCAGCAGCAAATCCTGCGCCAGGCAGCTCAACTTTCCCCGCCTGCCATAACAACGCTCCCGGCCGACAATTCCACACTGACCCTCACACTCGAACCGCACGCGCTGTCATTGATCGAGATTACACAATAACGGGAAAGGCCGGGGCTTGGGGTCACTGGTGGAAGGGCGTTTGACAAGCGAATCAGAGTGTGCCCCTTTGAGCTAAACCGTCCCACCGCCGCAAGCGCAGACCGCCACCGGTGCGGGCTGCAGTTCTTGTTTTGTCTGGTTGGATGCGCCGCGACCTTCAGAAAAGCGATAGCGCATGCATCCGGGCTCTCGCGGCGTGTGCGCCAGCGGAAGAAACTAAACCCACTCGCCCCGGCGCATCACAGGTTCGGCTTTGCCATTTGCGGTAAGACCGTCAACGTCAATCTTGTCCGATCCGATCATCCAGTCAACGTGGATCAGGCTGTCATTCGCTCCGCGCGCGGCCAGTTCTTCGGGCTGCAGCTTGTCGCCATCCTTCACGCAGTTACTGTAGGCCTGTCCCAGCGCAATATGGCAGGCAGCGTTTTCATCGTAGAGCGTATTGCTAAAAAGCAACCCGCTCGCCGCAATCGGCGAAGAATGCGGCACCAGAGAAACCTCGCCCAGCCGCCGGGCGCCATCGTCGGTCTCAATCATCCGCTGCAACACCTGCTGGCCACGCCCAGCATGGGCCTCCACAATTCGCCCGGCCTCAAATCGCACGGAAATTCCTTCAATCATCGTGCCCTGATGTGACAGCGGTTTTGTACTCGTCACCTGCCCTTCCACGCGGTCCTTGTGCGGCGTGGTAAACACTTCTTCGGTGGGCATGTTGGGAATGCAATATCGACCGTTACCCGCCGTGGTCCCTCCACCCAGCCACAGGTGGTCATCGGCAAGCCCCACCTTTAAATCGGTTCCGGGCCCCTTGAAGTGCAGCGCCGAGAATCGACTCTGATTCATCCGATCGGCCCAGGCGTGAAGCTTGGCGTCATGCTCCTTCCAGGCAGCCACAGGATCAGGCTGGTCGGCGCGAGAAGCGGCAAAGATGGCGTCCCACAATCGGCCCATGGCTTCATCCTGAGGAAGATCCGGAAACACCGCCTTCGCCCACGCCGGCGTCGCGCAGGAAACAATGGTCCAGTTGATATCGTGCCGCGTAATCAGTTCCATCGCCGGGCGATAAGCCTTGGACGCCGACCGATTGGCGCGGCTCACTTTATCGGGATCCTCCGCGGAAAGCAGAGCTGGATTACCCCCGGCTATCGCCAGGCGCGCCGCGCCATTGCGATAGGCCTGGGCCATGCCCTCATAGAGCCATGACGCCGCCACATCAAAGCTTGCGTCGCGCGCATGGCGATAGCGCAGCAGCGTAGAATCCTCGTCGCCCAGCAGCGTAGTCACCAGGGTGGCGCCGGCCTTGTAGGCCTGTTCCGTGATGCGGCGCGCCAGCGGGACAGCGTCCAAGTTGGCGGTCATCACAAGTTGCTGGCCGGGCCCCAGACCCAGCCCAACATGGACGGCAACTTCAGCCAGCCGGTTAAGTTTCTGGTCAAATTCAGGTGTGTGGGCAAATTGCCCTTCAGCGAATGCAGTCGTCGATGTCATGGCTCCCATTATGTCCTTTGTCATGCTGCATTGGCAACCGCTTGGCACAGTGGTTTATTGGCCTGAGGCTTTTCACATCGGCGACAAGGTTCGCGATTCTTCATTGCATTGTCATTAGCCCAGGGCTAAACGGTACCAAAGTTCTATTGCCCTGCTCATTCTGTTAATGGTATCTCCTATACAGGGTCCGGTATTAGAAAAAAAGCCTTTTGAGGCACGGGGCAAACCGTAAGGGTCCAAAGGGAGGGGGACTTATGATTTGCACGATGTCAGTGGAAGATTTTGACCAACGAGTCAAAACGATAATGATACAGGAATTTGTGGGAGTTCTGGAGATGGGGCTTTTATCAGAAGAATCTCTGCTGCCCGTCGTCGCTGGTATGCGGAGTTCTCTCTGCGACGCCTTCCCTGCCATGACAACGGCAGAGGCCGAGTTCCATCTGCAAGCCCTTCGCGACCAATGCAGGGAGACAGCCGAGAGCATTGTTTCGTTGTCTGACTCCGAGTACTGGAACTAGGGGTTTTCAAAACTATAGCTCCGCAACCTGCACGCGGCAGGGGCATACCTTGCACGCACCTAAAAGGTGGAAGGCCACAGTCAAGAATCTTCTATTCTGGCGTGGCCTTACTTTGTCGTGATTGCCTCGGAACAGCGAAACTCATTTCCCTGCCATTTACCGCCCCGCTTGATCCTCACTGAGGTTTGCGCCCAGGAGATAAGTACCCACGCCAGATCGGACCATTCGTACGAAGGCCTGAACCGCGACTTCCTGACTTTAATCCTGAGTTTCCCAAATCAGACGACAGCACCTCTTCGTGTTTGGCATACCAAGTGCAGCAACGTTGGCAGGTCAAACACGCTTCAACTCCTCCAGATTTGGAGCCCAGGTGGTAAGTCCGGCATACCACTTGGGCTCCAAAACCTCCGCTTGACCTCAAACATCCTGTTATCAGATGATTAGCTGCCAACACTAATTTGGCGTGAAATTTTACAGGAATCAGCGCCCATGACTTTATTGTCATCTTTCACTCTCAGGAATACTTCTTTATTTCACATTTCTGGTAGTTTTTACTACATCGGTCTGTCTGATCCTCCATTCTTGTGCCTTTTCTGCGCATCCGTGTGGAACCCTCCAGAAAAACCGCGGCATTGGGGGTTTGTTTCAATTAGCAACTTGATAGCGTGGAACTATTTGTCAACTCTGAGGCCTCCAATCCTGTCGAAATCAAGCTTGGGATGAGAAAGTCTGCCCACTTTTGGGACTTCGGCCCAGCAGGAGATATTGCCGCGGCGACGGCCACCGTACCGGCCAAGTATGCAGGGGACCTTAAAATTCCTTCCGCGTCAAGACCTAGCAGCCCGTGGTGAAAGTCTCTGAACATCACAAAGATGGGATTGCTCTGTCGGCGCGGTACGATTACAATGCGCGGCATGGCACTGGGAAAACGAAAACGCGAACGACAAGAAACGCTGT
>Ga0307372_10000024_pt1 | contig 222029 bp, 243 predicted proteins | sample OX1MG_FD_202533 | JGI IMG/M metagenome (GOLD analysis project Ga0307372, IMG submission 202533) | Soil microbial communities from Risofladan, Vaasa, Finland - OX-1 | ecosystem: Environmental > Terrestrial > Soil > Coastal area > Acid sulfate soil | place: Finland: Risofladan, Vaasa...
ATGCATGACAGCCCTCAGTCTAGTTTCAAATGTTGATTTAATCATGCCATGGCGTGAGTACAAAGGCATGTTAAAGCGGACAATAACTATGGCACGCTAAGCGGACATTATCTATGGCACTCTACATTTAACAATTCCTGACACTGGAACATGAAAACGATGGTATGAGGAAGGAGAAAGAAAATAATGAACGAACATACCATTTGCAAAACTATCAGCATATTGGCTTCCATCAAGGAGTTCTCTGATATTTGCAACTTTGTGTGTTTTTTTAATAGTAATTTCTGGAATTGATGAATCATTTGTAATAGCAAATCTTTGTCTAAATGTACAATCTGCAGGCATAGTGACTACGGTATTATCATTAGGAGAATCAATATAACGCAAACCCGGATTTAATTCTCTTGCAAAAAAATCATTAAAGCTATTCCATTGCGCATTGGGATTTCCATCCACCATGGAATCCTGAACCCTATACGTAGGAGCAAATCTGATGAATGTTTGTAGAATATCTGCATCAAATGATTCTCGAGTATCTAAGAAACTACCCCACTGTTTAGCATACCCTACAAGATAGTTGCTGAACCATGGTAGGTATTGGGCTAAAACCCCTTTTGATGTTTCTTGATCTACTAGATAATAGAAATGACATAATCTATCATACACTTCTTGGCTGTTATCATCTCGGTCATGCCAAACAGGATCACCACTTTCTTGTGGAATCCATTTTTCGAATCTGCGCAAATACTGAATATATGACCATCTATTCATAGGCCAATCTAAGGCTTCGAATAATGACTTGTCTAGATCACGTTCAGCATTTTGTTTTGCAATCCTTAATGATTCCTCTATTAGAGACCATTCATCATCTGTGGCCTTTTTGAGTAAAAAAAGAATGGCATCACTTGAAGATTCAGAATTTATCATTTAACATCACTATTTCGAGTAGCATATAATTATTTTTCAACACATCAATTCACAAGGTCACAATAAAACATTGATCAATTAAATCAATCTCTAAAAATGCAGTATTTCAAAAGACATTTGATGATCGATGTGATTGCTCTTGAAATAATTTAGGATCCACTAAGATATTTAAAAAATTAATTCAAAACATATACTCTAGCATTTTATTTTGAAAGTAAAACTTATGACATATTTTTCAATTTTTTCTCACATCTACATACTAGTCGTGTAATGCTTCTTGCTAACGTCAAAGAGTTAACAAGTGTTCTCACGAAAGATACTAATAACAACTGATTACCCATTGGGAAATACAATACACTTCTCTTAGATCTCTCTACATAAGTGAATTTTACTTCGCCCAAATCCACATCAAAATCCTTTCTCATCCTATGCATGAGAACATTTTCCATAAAAAACATCTCTTTTTTAGTACCCAGAAGTTTTTTGATAATGGCATTATTACCTTGGCTATCCCTGACTCTCCCCTTTTCGTCAATAATTGCCACAAATGAGATATGATTATCCAGTGCCAAGATAGATCTGCATAGTTCACTTGATAACATATTCAATTTTGAATCTAGTAACATGTCTTAATCTACCATTATTGTACTATAAATCTTAGATAGCACATACACTGTAAAAATTGATGAAACATTTTTGGATTTAATCACGGTTGCAATACTATCACTTTTCCTTTATTCCATGAATGCGGTACTCCACGATACCCAAATGTTCCAGATTTTGTAAAAGTAAACTCGTAAGTATCACCCGGTCTGAGGGTTGAGCCACCAAAGATTTCGCCTTATGCGTTTTCAAGATTGGAAAGCAAACTCAATCTCTTCTGCATCGATTACAAACTCCTGACTGATACTTTCCACAGGGCATGGTTCTTTTGAATAAAGACGGAAGTGTTTTTTGATCTCTTTCGGAACAACGCTTTTGAGAGACAAATTCCTACTACTCCCAATTATCCATTAATTTGAGACAATAGTTGCAGACTGGATATCCATTGTTATCATTATATTCTGTTTTACATCTTTTACAGATTTTTGGTTTTTTCAGGGTTATTGTTTGCAAATTACATCACATTCAGGTAGTTTAAAAAAGTGAGGGTTTACTTTTCATCTAGAAAAGATCTTAGCATCCAGGCCATCTTCTCGTGTTTTTCCATAAGATCGGTTAGAAAGTTGTTCGTGCCCATGTCATGACATTCTGAGGCACATGTTTCCAAGTCTTTTCTCAGATTTCGAATTATTATTTCGTGATCCCCCAGTAAGTTGGAAACCATTTGTTTGGCCATCGGATACTGCTTTGGTTGTTCCTTGAGACCAGTCTTTTCCAAAAACTCTGTCATTGTGGCAATTGATTTTCCGCCCATTGCCCTACTCCGTTCTGCAACTTGATCAAGAATATCATCAAGTTGTCCGTATTGTTCATCAAAGAACTTGTGAAGTTCACTAAAATTTGGGCCTATGACATTCCAATGATAGTTCCTCGTCTTGGTAGACAAGACAAATTCATTTGCAAGTACTGTGTTTAGGATAGTAACAACTTCTACCCGGTTTTTTTCCAAGAGTCCAGTATTAATGGACATCCCTATCTCCATTGTCTTTGTTTGAAGTGTCATTGAATTTAATATGCATTCATTTGAATTAAGTGGTGCGTACATATGTGTCAGTTTTACTTGTGCATAATCTCTTTCAGTAGAGCGCAATTAAAACAAAAATAATGGATCGGGCCGGACACGCTACTGTGTAGTGCATTATGTGGTTCCGTTTGTGTCTGTTTTCTTCAATCCTCACATTACACAGCACCTACATTACTAAAACATTATTAGACCTGCAAACCAATCAAGATTATGGTAAGTATCAAGGGATTAAGAGAAGAATTAGAACAGTTTTTTTTGCCTCAACTCAACGAGATAAAGGGCGAGATCAAGGCTCTTGACACAAAAATAGACTCCTTAAGAAACGAGTTGAAGGCAGATATGTCCAAGGTAGAACAACGAGTAATTTCATTAGAACAAAGAATAGACATTATCAAAGAAATGGAACAATTCAAATCCCGCCTTACCCAATTAGAAGCCCGTCATTAAGTGAGCCTTCGACTCACGATCTTGTGATATGAAAAAGCCGGACACGCTACTATACAGTGCATTTTTTGGTTCCACTTGTACGTAAATTTTCTTTTTGTAATGCATGGGATATCATTTCTCATCTTTTCTACATTTTCTACCTACAATCATCTATAGAAAAATATGTGATAATTGATGATCGCTAATTTTGAGATACAATATGTCAAATAAAATAAGAATGAGGATAGTTACATTATTAGTTAAAAATTTCTCCGCAAGGCATTTTAAGTGAGTAAATGGAATAAGTAGTTAGGATTTGGACGTACTAGAATTATCTAATAAAGAAAAATGGCTCTTAGCGATAATAGAATCAGTACCTTATGTTCATGGCGACACACGTTTACAAAAGTATACTCTTTTAGTAGGTAAACAAATTCTCGAGGGTCAAGAATTTTTCAATGACTGGCGCCCAGATAATTTTGGAGGATATAGTCCTAGCGTAACAATCTGTGTAGAACAACTAAGGAAAAAAGGCTTCATAGATTCACAGGAATTTGCCTATGACAAAGAAAAAAAGGTCAATCGCTACATGTTGTCACAAAAAGGTAAGAGTGTGATACATGAATTTCTAAAAACGCAATCAGAAACTTTCAACAGAGTTAAAAAAATAATAGGATTTTATCATCCTAAAAGACTCATGGAACTTTTGAATAATGTTTATGTTTTATATCCCGATCTAACCGATAAAAGTAAAATCAAGGCAGAAGTAAACAAATCAATTACAAATAATAATTCATACTTGAGTCCAGAATATGAAATTGCCATGGATGATAGAGAATTTTATACACCAACAGTGTCTCCTTCTACATCTGAACATGTTTACAGTGATGATTATTTCAGACAAAAACTTGCAAAATCCATTGGTCTTAGTACTGTTCCAAAACTTGATCCTAAATCTTTTGAAAGATTGACCGGCATCATATCTTCAAAAATAAAAACAAAAGATTTTGATTCCGTAGAATTAGTGAAAGCAGTAAGAGGCTGCTAAATTGAAGAAGGCATATCTTGATGCCAATATTTTATTATCCAAGGCAGTAGGTCCTCAAAAAGAGCCTAAACAGTATCCCTTGGCAGAGAGAGTTTTTCAGGAGATAAAACGAGGAGACTATCTTGCAATTATTTCATCACTTACACTGATGGAAGTATTGGCAGTATTACGAACTCAGAAAGGTAGAGAAATGGAAAATATTTCATCCTTGACACCTGAACAACGAATAGAATTTGTCATCAGTGAGAGTAAATCCATGTATGATAGTATTTTATTTGAACTATTACAGCTAGACCATGTAAAATTTGATTTAGGGGGCAAGTCAGATATGAAGAAAATATTTGATATTGCCTTTGACATAATGCAAGAAAAAAACGGTGTTGTCAAAATCCATAATAATTGTAGAAAATGTAGTACTGAAAATGTACCTCATAGCGCATACAAAGGTCTTGGATCTGATGACATAATTCACGCCTTATTTGCAAAAGATGTCGGATGTGACATTTTTGTGACGTTTGATAATGATTTTGAGCAATTGAAAGGCGATTCACGTATAGACCCATTAGAAATTCGAATATTACGTTGGTAAATAATTTGTCTAAATAGACAACCCAAAATTAAATAAATTATTTTGACAGGATGATAAGTATCCACTCTAAAATATGATTGAATTTTGTGTATGAATCACAATTGGGCCGGATACGCTACTGTGTAGTGCATTATTGGGTTCCATCCATAGTGTGATTTGGCAAGACTTGATCAAAAGTAAAAAGATATCATCTTTGATCCAAAGGTAAACTTGGGCAAACTTGGTTTCAACAAGCGTTCAACAGTACTACATATTATGCAAGCATGATGTAAGTATAGAATATGTCTAGAAAATGAGTTTAATGGTAGTGAAACGGCGTCATTTTTCGAGTTTTCAATGACTTTTAACTTGTTTTTTACTGGTTTTATGCAGTAGATAAAAACAGAATTCAGCATGGGTTTAGACAGGTAGTAAGGCTTTAATGTCTGTTTGACACATTCTACTTTGTCAGAACTCGAATCTTCCTGACTAACGGAAACCGTGAAAGGGATTACGGTGGTGCAGGAAGCTCGTGTGGGTTCTGATTTTTTAATTTTCATCTAAACAGATCATAGATCATTTGATTATAGATCGTATCCTTTAGATCCATCTCATGACATCCTTTCAAACTCCTACTATGTTCATTACACCACGCAACTGCATCCGATAGCTCATACGCTTTTCCTTTTGTCTCCCGTTTCATCTTCCAAAATTTTATAGTGTGAGACATATCTGCATCACATTGAACTCGAAGATCAGGAAATTCCATGTTCTGCGCAATAGTCATTTTTTCGATTTCCATTCTAAAATGATTAAGAAGATGATAGTCAAAGTTTTGATATATTTTGTCTTTTCTTTTATTTTTTGGGTGTAATCTGATATGCTCATAGATTTCTTCCATAACACGCTGTTTACCTACATGAAAACACCACGCCTTGATACCATATTTCTTAAAATCTAATTTTTGTACGATGTGGCTTCTTTCTTTGGCACTTAATTTTACCATATGTATTTACTTTATTCCAATATCATTGTAGAGAGCATTAATCGATTCTTCTGGTCCTATGACAAATGCAATATGCCTAGATTGACCATTTAATTCATTTCCAGAAACATCAGAACCTGCAACAATCACAAATCATTTACATAATATCATCCAGATAAATCATATCGTAGTATAATAACTCGAAAACTATTTTCCAAAAATCATTCCTTATCGACTGAAGTATTGGAAATGTGAACTAGTTCATAATGTCTGAATAATTTATCCTCAGAAGGTAACCATTTGTTACATCTAGTATTGTTTCCAACCGGGTTTAGAATCTAACAGATATGATACGTCCTTCAATTAAAACAGATTCCTTTGTTAGCGTAATGAAGAAGCACCAAGGGATTGAGTGGTGAGATTCATGAAAATCTATTGAGTGTCTTAGCTGAAGATGCTTTCAAGCTCTTTTAGTTTGGCGCTTACAGAGCGACCCTTTCGGCTTAACCTATAAGTGGTACGAATTGGTCTTGTTGGAATCACACTTCTTTCAAGTAAACCAAGTTCTGTAAGACCATTGAGAATTATTGTTATAGAGCCCCTGCTGTCTACAACTTTTTTGTCAAAAGCATACCTTAGCACATCGTTGTAGTGAACATTCTCGTTACCTTCAACATGTCGGAAGATCTCATAGAATCCCTTCTTTGACATCATTCTCAAGAATTTGAGAAATTCTGGCTTGTGTTTTGCACTCAACAGTTAATTGAACTTGCACTCGACCAAAAATTGTAAGCATACGATATGTAGTCTAGGACTAGTAAATCAAGCCTTAAATATCTTCACACTAAAAACAAACCAAATGAAGTCAAAACCAATGAGCATATTATTTGGAATTTTGACCATAGTTACAGTCATCGCAGTAGATCAACCAGTTTTTGGGCAAGTTGCTGGAACTACTGCATCTCCATCATTGGATCAGATTGCTACTTGTAACAACATTGGCGGTGCTCAGATAGAATTAGATAAAAAAGTCTATGCACCAAATGATATAGTTTCTATCACAATTACAGTCCCTTCATGTAACACTGATCCAAATGTTATAGATGTGATTGGAGATGGTACGCTTGGAACAATTACCATATCAACAAATAACAACAGTATAACCAACTACAAGTTGGTTGAGACTGGAGTTAACACAGGTGTGTTTACTGGAAAAGTTATTCTTAGTGAAAATGGACAAACTTCTACTTCAGCAAAAGGTCCCACGGATGGAATCCTTAATACATCTTCTCAATATGGCATCTCCGTAGCTTTCACCAGAACAGGCTGGACAGGAACAGTAACTGGTTCTGCACTAATTAGAACAATAATGCCACCTACTCTGCCTCCACTAATTGCAGTAAATATTGACAAACCTTCGTACACACTAGGCGACACCATTGTAATATCAGGTCAGGTACAATCAGTAGTTGTTGGAACTCCACTGACTATTCAAATTCTTGATCCAACCAATAATCTAGTTTTGACATCTCAAGTTGATGTACCAAACAATGGTCAATATTCTGATTCTGTGATAATTACGGGCGCATTGTGGAAAACTAGTGGAATTTATACTGTGAAAGTACAATATGGGCCAATTGCAGCTGCACAAACCAATTTCACTTTCCAAAGTTCAGTTATCCCCACAAATAATGTATTTCAGCTTAAAGATCCTAACAGTCAACAAACCTTCAATGTCGATTATACCATGAGTGGAGGTACTGTGAAGACTATGACCATAAATGCTCAGAGCTTGTCCGTAATTGTTTCGATAGATTCCACAAGTGATGGAACCATTACACTACAATTACCAAGAGCTTTGATTGATGCAAAGACAAGTTCCGGCCAAGATGGTACATTCATCATTCTCATAGATGGGGCACAAGTCAAACCGCAAAGCGAATCATCAGATAATAATTTCAGAAATATAACCATTCAGTTCCTACACGGAGATCAAAATATTAGTATAATTGGTACACAAACAGTTTCATCAACATCACCGCAACCGACGCCCTCATCCCAGATAACAATTACAACGGACAAGTCATCATATAATGATGGAGATACTATTGTAATTTCAGGTAAAGTTCAAGGAAATATTCTTTCAGGTGTTCTGATGGGAATAACGATTGTAACTCCGTCAGATAATGTGGTCTTAGCTGACCAACTCATAGTAGGTTCAGATGGAACATTTTCAAAAACTTTAACCGCTACAGGTTCCTTATGGGCAGATTCCGGTACATATCAAATAGTAGTACAATATGGTAGTCAGAATAGAACACCTGAGGCAACATTCCAGTTCTCAGGTTCTAATGGTGTTCCACCACTAACTCCACCTGCAAATGAAATTGACATGACCGTAGGTGCTGGTGGTTCTCGTGCTTGTGTTGCTACAAACAATTGTTTTTCTCCAAATACATTGAGTGTTGCACCTGGAACAACAGTAACTTGGAAAAATACTGATACAGTGAGTCATTATGTGACAAGCGGTAACCCATCCGATGCTACAACTGGAACTACATTTGATAGCGGTAACTTGATCAAGCCAGGCAGTACATACCAATTTACTTTTGCAAATGCCGGCACATATGGTTACTTTTGCACAGTTCACCCATGGATGACAGGCCAAGTAATTGTTGGAACAGTTAGTCAACCAACACCCACATCACAGATAACAGTTACAACTGACAAGAGTACCTACAATGGAGGAGATCTTGTTGCGATATCAACACATCTTCAAAACGCCCCGGATGACCAGACAGTAGCTATTCTGGTGACTGATCCATCTGGAAATGTTCTTGCCTCAAGGACTATATCATATTCTCAATATTCTAATACATTACAGGTAGGTTTGCCACAAAGTGCGCCAAGCGGGACCTACAAGGTAACTGTAACAGCCTCTGTTTATGGCTCTACCAAAACAGCGTCGACATTATTTATGGTAGCATCTTCATCAAATCCGGCACCGCAGGTAACAATACTATCAGTACAGCCAACAAACCAGCAGGGAGATCCTATTTCATCATTCGGTAAAGGAACTACTGAATATGCCATGGTCATTTTATCATCTGGCTCAAGTCAGAGTGCTCTTGTCACTGTCAATCTTGTTGATGCCCAATCTACAAGTCTGGGAGTGGGTACCGTCCAGACAACATTGGGTGCAGGCCAATCAAAGATGGTAGTATCATTTTACATTCCGTCTGATGCAGTAAGTGGCACTGCCAATATCTATGCAGATACATACTCAGACTGGCCGTCAAATGGAGGAACTCCACTTGGCGGAGAATCGTCCTCGGTGGTTACAATAAGATGAATCGTTCTTCACTATTCCTTATTGTTTTGTTGCTAGTGTCTTTTACTGTACAGTCATCTTTTGGTCAGACCCAGATCACACTCAATACGGACAAACCGTCATACGGACCTGGTGATATGGTACAGATAACAGGAAATGCTGGTTCTCCAAATCAGTTTGTGGCAATCCAGGTAAAAGACCCCAGCGGAAACCTGATTCTAATCCGGACTGTTCAGGCCGACTCTAACGGCAACTTTAGTTTACAATTCAAGGTTCCGACATCGGCAACATCTGGCAATTTTGTCATAGTTGCAAATTCCAGAATTAATGGACAGGTAGAAAGCACAACAAAGACAATCATGCAAACAGTTCCAGAATTTGGTCAAATGGCAAGTATCGTCATGGTCATAGGCGTAATCTCCGCCGTAGTCATGTCAAGAAAAATTAGATCTTAAATCACTTTTGGATCAAGTATTGAACCCTCATTGTTCCATGTTTTCATAAAGAATCCCTCTTTGGATTTCAATTTCCACAGGGCCCATTACCGAAGTGTCCTGGTAATACGCAAAATTATGCCCGAATTTATTGCAGTAATACCCGAACAAGTCTGCAATAAAAGCAGATAGCGTGATATTTTTAGGGATCTTGTTTTCACTTTTTAGTTTCTGGAATACATACATTATTTTAGTATTTTTAGCCAGATCTTTTAGATCATTGGCTATTGAGAAAGCCAGATTATTTTGTATTCCTTCCTCTACCTTTGAAAAGATGACATCTTGAGGATTTGATTGCTCCAGTCTTTCAAGTTCTTTTTCTATTTTTGCGTTTATTTCCTTTGCATTTGGAACTGACAACTGTTCTTTCTGAGGATCAACACGAGTTTCTTTCTCTAACAACTGTCCATGAATGTTATAACCGTGAATTTTTGAGTGATTTGTTGCCGTACTCCGTGGCCAGAACGGCGGGATCTTCGGTCCACGCGGGCACCCACAGCTATACGACTTGTTTTCATCCCACATTATGAAAGGATTTTCTTCATAAAATTTCATATCTTCTCTTCTTGTTACCAACATGGGTTTTTCCGGTTTTCCTGATTTTTTTGATATCGTCACTTGTTTTTCTGATATCACATCTTGTTTTTCTGATTTTTCCTGATTTTTTGATATCATTTTCTTTTTTTCCGACCTTTTGATCGTTTTTATTGTTTTTATGCCTTTTGTCATGCCAAATCATACGGGAATACAGCAAATGAAAATAGATTCATTCCAGCAAAAATTACAATAAAACGTAAAAACAAGGTAAAAACAAAAAAATGAAAACATATCAGACAATGTAATCATTCTTTATCAAATGGCGTATGACTCTGGTGAACTATTTCCCAATGATGAATTAAAGCGTCATATGATGGAAAACACTTGTTGCACTTGAGACATTCTCGCCAATCAGGTTTGGAATCTAACAGGTCTGAGATGTGTTTCAATTAAGACAGACTCCTTTGTTAGCAGAACAAAGTTCAAAGTTTACTCTTTCATCATATCTCTCAAAAAATGACTTATGAATTTTTATGGTAATACTTGGTTTATTTTTCAATACATGCCAGCCCTCCGATTTCATGGCGTAGTAGATGTATTTTTCCATGACTAGTTCTGATGACATTATGTTAGTGCATTCATCAAGGAGAAACTTGGGCTTGTGGATTTCAAGAGTCATTTCTGTCCCTCCGTGAATTCAATTTCACAGCCTTGGTTTTTATGAAAGTCGATGATCTTCAAGCCTGCAGATCCTGGGGCATCTATAAGCCAGGGGCCTGCCTTGTGGGTCTTGCAGTAGAATTGTTGTCCGGAGAATCTTTCCTGAGTATCCTTACTATCCTCACCGTCCCCACCGGTCTTGATTTCATGCGTAAATTCTGCCTTTTCTGGTGACGATACTCCTATACTTGGCATGGTATCCTCACCGCTATCCTCACCACTTTTTATGACTAAATCATCAACTGGTGAGGATGGTGAGGATACTTTGGAAATGTCATCCAATGAGGCTTGCTTGTTTCTTCGGCTTATCTTGATTATCGAGGCATTTTTCTTGAACTTACCATCATTTTTTGAATAGTGATACATTTCTACTGAAAAACCCATGCTTCTCAAAAAAGTCTCAGTCATTACAACGTCCTTTTTAAGCTTGTTCGGAGCCTTTGGAAACCTGACAGACCTCGAATTCAGGTCAATCCCTTCGTCCTTTGCAATTGTTACCAGTTCGTTATACAGACTGTGTGCGGTATTCTCGTAAATATCCTTATTTTCCATGAATGACTGGATGCATGTAACAATAGGATATTGATCGAGTGAAGACACATTTCCTTCGTTTAGCTTTTTGTAATACAAATCAAGAAAGACATTTTCTTGGTATCCTAATACTCTTGAAATTATTTCTCCCCATATCTCAAAATCAGCCATTCTGGTCTTTGGCCTGATCTTGTTATTGAGTTCGGGATATCTCTTCAATGCCTTGCTTAAAGTGTTAAAGATCTTTGCGAGCAAGCCAGGAAGTAACTGTTCTAGTCTTTCATTGAATTCCTGTTCAGTAATACGATTGTTTTCATCAACGGGTTTTCTTGGATAGTTTAAGATCCTTGTCTGCAAGTCAGGATAATCCAGGGTGGGAATGATACCGTTCAAAACAATTTTTCTCCTAAAGTTATGTATCACTTCATTGTCATCGCTGTACTTTTTGCGTCTCATGTTACCGCTTCCTGTTATGGCCCTGCAGAGTATGTCCGAAGTGTTTTGTTTGATGAAACTCACATTGTCAAAACTTGGCAGATATCTATTGTTGAGTTGTATTATAAGGTCGTCATCTTTTTCTGCCATCGCTGATACATTGTCATCTGCCACTTTTCCACTAGGATCTATGATCCTCTTGATCGTGGCTGTGTCAGTTGTCTTGAGACTTCCGGCACTTCCATCAAATACCATTATGGGTACAGAACATGACTCAAGAAACATGCAGATGGTATGAACAATGAAAACGATCTTGTCATCGTCCAAGATGTGAAGCAATACGGCCAGTTCATCAAGTTCTCTTCCATCTCCTTCCTTTGGCATCTCCTGCATTTGCAAGGACTGCCTTCTCTGAAACAAAGGCATTGTAACGTCAAATCCTACTGTTTCCATCCCAGACGGCGTTATCTTGAGTATTTTCCAGTCTGGTGTGCCAAGATCATACAAGATCTGGTTTTCTGATTGTGCAATCCTGTTGTGAGTTCTTGCCCGTTCAGTACCATTCATTTGAGCTCTAGCAATTATCGCATCTGTAACAGTCTTGAAAAAATCATCACTATGGATATCGTTAGATTCCACATTTCTTGAATATTGATCGTATATCCACTGTCTTGCCCTTTTGGAACCTAGGTTAAGCGATTCAACATGACCATTATTCTCAACTATTGCGTATACTTCATCTGAATTGTTTTCTGATATGATGATTTTCTTGATCCTTGACATTGCAAAATCATGAACCTTCTTTGAAGTTGATCTTCCGTCTTCTTCTTTTGTTTTGCTTTTAGTCTTGGAAATATCACTAGTTTCTGTCATTTCTAATGGCTGAGACTTGCATATGCATCCAAGCTTGCGGAGTTCCTTTACCGTCTTGGCTTTCTTGTCACAGTTAGGACATTGCCAATACATTAGAAATCTTCCTCTTTGGATTCGAACAGTGTATAGTTTTCATCTTGACAATCTCGAAAATATCGTTCATCATAATCTTCTTCGAAAACGCGTTTCACTTTAAGATAAAAGAGAAGTTTCCCAGGTGGTGTTGAACTTGAAGGAGCGATTTTTAACCTCGTTTCTTCAAGTCTTATGTTAACTTGATTCATTTTTTTCCTTCTAGAGCATCTAATGCACATTTTTTCAAATCAGCATTTTTGTGAGATATGAAAGGTGTGTGGCACGATGGACAAAAATCAATATTTTCTTCTTCAGTATTAGTATCAAATGAAAAAATCGTGGGATTACTTGTCAACTAGACTTTCATCCTCCTGATCTTGATCTCTGGTAGTGCAGACTCGATTGTTTTCGATTACTCGTGACAGTATTTGTTCAAATGTCTCGCCCTTACCACCTAGTGATTCAATTTTTTTCTTGGTTTCGCCCGAAACGGTAATTGTGGTCATTACATACATCATACTAATAATTAATATATAGTCTGGTTCAGGTAAACTGAACTATGCAACCTAGAGATACTGACATAGATATGAAGATAATCGAAGTAATACATGAAGGAAAAAATACATTTGGTGAAATTTACAATAACACTAAATGTGCAAGAGCAACACTATCCACGCACCTGAGAGACTTGGAAAAGGATGGAACGATAACCAGAGAACTCAGAAAAGGCAGACCCCATTACAGCATTAACCTAGCAGTAGTTCAGAAAATTAATGATTATTTCAATTCTACTATTGATGAAAAAGGAAAAACGATAAATTCATTGAAAAAACTTGATAAAAAAAATCTGGTACAATATGGTACAAGTCGTATCATGCATACGTTGCTAGTTAATACTATTTTCACATACGGTAAAGCAGCTATTGCTACAGGTAAATCAGATGAGAGATATTTGGACAAAATCATAAAAACAAATTGGGAAGTCTTGGAAGAGATATTAAAACATGCAAAAAAATTCCCTGAACAAAAAAAAATTATGGATAGTATTGTCATACACGAATTGAAAAACTTTATTACGGAATCCCACCGTTCGATTTATGATCCATCATTAAAAAAAGCTCTTGAAAAAATAGAGTCCAGGGGTTTACACGGAATAAGGCTAACATCTAGACATATGAGATCTAAGAACTACAAGCTCATTTCTAAATACATGTTTAACGACGGAAGAAGGAAATCAGATACTCAAGTTTAACGATTTAAATACTAATTACGATTTTTCTGTGTTCAAAAAGGATGTCGGGAGCAGCTAGACATGTGAAATCTAATCTTCCAGTTTAAGATGCTTCAAAATTTTGGACACTCTTTTCTTGGTCGTTTCATTTTCCTCAATCTCTTTCTGAAGTTGCATTATCAACACGTCCTTTTCCGATTCCATATTCTTTATGGTCTCATCCTTTATCTTATTTTGAAATCGTAATCTTTCTTTATCATCAATGGTTAATTCTGGAACTGCATTAAGATACTCTTCTACTAATTCCAAGACATGAGTTTTAAAATAATTTTTGTCTAGTTTGATTAATCCAGTATGACCCATCATATTCTCTTTTTTTATCAAGGCTCCCAATGGAGAATCTTTTGAGATTGCATTTTTGTTTACCTTGTTAAAGTAACGCCTAAAACCGTTCATTACTGGAATATCATGCCTTCGTTTGTCCTTTGTAAGTGGGGTTCTAAATCCTGATCTTTTCAATACCTTTTCAATTCTAGACTTGATAGCTGTAGGTTCTAGCATAATGGGTGTACGGTATCCTTCTTTTTTGAATATGGGGTCTGTTAATTTTGGTTCTCTGCCAACATCCGTAATCCAAGTTGTTCGCCAATTCATTAGAGAATGATAGGCTTCAGGTGTGACAAATGCAGGATAAAAGCTTGAAGTGCCTTCATATATTTTTAAAATGGCACATACAACTTCGGCTTTTCTTTCTTGCGATTCTGTTATTTCCAACAAAATATCATCATCTACTCGATAAACTGGCATAACATCTTGCCATCTAAGAGACATACCACCCTCTCTAATTCCAGAACTTGAAGCAATTAGGATGATTGCCTTTTCCATTGAACCTTTAGCGAACTCCAGCAACTGTGCAATCTCTTCTCTTTCATATCCACGACCTTCAGAAACATTGTTTTGTTCTGGAAATGTAGCATACACTCTTTTCCATACTACTGGAACACCATTCATGTCAAGTAATTTTTTTAATGGTTTGAAGTAATTACCAAGTGAACTTGGATTAAGATAGTTCTTGTCTTGTTTTGGAAGAGTAGTTCTTTCCTTTAGTTTTTTGGATAAAGCTAATAGTAAATTAATTGTCCAATCTGGATCACTTTTTGCTTTTCTTACAAACTGATTCGCTCTTTCCTCAAATGTTCCATCAAGGACAGTTTCATAAATATCGCATAATACAGTCTTAAGATATCTGACATAGCGTTCTTTTGTAGCAGGAGATCTGCAACCATCATAGAACAAGTCTAATGGATTCTGTTCCACATTTTCAATATCGGATACATGGACTTTCATTGGATAAACTCCATGCGTAGCGGAACGTAATAAAGAAGCATATAATGGTGGATCGGGCCGGATTTGAACCAGCGACCCCCGCAGTGTGAGTGCGATATCCTAACCAGGCTAGACTACCGATCCGTAAATTATTTCCAGAGTGAGGATTATTTAGTTCTTGAATTATAGTATAAAATATCAAACAAATTAGAATTTGTTTCCACAGTCTCTACAAAACTTTGTTGCCATCTGGGATAATTTACCACATGAAGGACATGGTTTTTCATCCCCTGACAATTTTTGTGTTACGTCATCCCTACTGGGAAGGCTTTTTGCGCTGATAAATGAGGCGATAGAATTTTGCTGACCTGACTGACCCATGACATTTCCTGATGCTAATCCGGGTACAGATATCCGGCCAGATGAATGCCGGTTCATTCTATTTAGTGCCTTTTTTATCTCAAACATGGATTTGAGTCCAAGAAATTCAAGTGCAGAATATTTCAGTACAGCATCAATCATTCCGTGATAATATTCCCTTTCAGACAACTTGCCTTGCTGGTATAATGAATGCATCTCAGTAAATGCCGAGATATATGCGTCATAGCTCCTGAAGATGTATTGTAATTTATCAAACATTAAAGTAAGTGTATCGACATCATCTCCTCCAAAAGCTGACATGATATCATGGAACTCTAGACCACTACTTATTTTTTTGATCTAGTGGGCATGTTGTTTAAAACACGTACCACAGAATTCCTGATTACACTTTGTACATGATATGAGTTCCCCGGGTCTATACCCTACAAAACATTTCGAGCATGCAAATGGATTCATGTTTTTTCAATAATATTCCAATACTTAATCTTTGACAGATTTTGGAGCCCTTTATGATTCTAATTTATCCCATGGAAATACCACATATTCTTGGCCTTGAGTTTTTTTAGCATACACTAGCTGTTTTGGGTATCGTACTCCTTTTCTTGCCACTAGTGTAGCATATACGAAATTTTTAGGGTCTTGGATGAGAGGAATTATTTTCTTAAATGTGTCCCCCGAATCGTAAATATCATCAACAAAAAGTGTTCTTTTTGGAACTATATTTTTGTCCACCCGTATTTTTTTTATGTTAAAACGATCTGCAACAAGTCTTGCTGGAACTAGACCCCCTCTAGATATAGTGGCAATTGCATCAAACTCAAAACCGGTCTTTTTTATCTCATCTGAGAGGATCTTGACACATGATTCAATATCAGACCAAGTCATACGAGATCTTCCTTTCCAGTTATTTTTTGCGACCAACTGGAAATACTTGATTTTGTTTGTCTATTAATCATTTTCAAACAGAGACTCAAATTTAGATCGGGCTAAATAATTTAGCCCTAGCTAACTCTTATATGAAGACTAGACTACCATGCAAACGTGTCAACATCAGGATTGCATTCAAAAATATCTCATTTTACGGGTTTTCTCAGAAAATTCATCGCATATTCTGGTCCTGCACTAATTGTAAGCATTGCATACATGGACCCTGGAAATTATGGAACAGACCTACAAGGAGGATCTGCTTTTGGTTATTCGTTACTTTGGGTTGTATGGCTTTCAAGTGCCATGGCGATGCTAGTCCAGTATCTAGCTGGAAAATTAGGAATTGCAACGGAAAGGAGTATGGCTGAAATTTTGCGGGAAAAATTAGGTAGAAAGTTATTCATCATACCATATTGGCTTAGTGCCGAAGTTGCAGCAGCTGCTACAGACCTGGCAGAATATCTCGGAACAGTAGTTGCATTAAATCTATTATTTGGAGTTCCAATGATTTATGCTGCAATCTTTGGAGCTGTTGATGTCATCATAATACTGGCACTTACATCAAGAAAATTCCGTCTAATGGAGCAGCTCTTTTTGCTTTGCGTTTCGATCATAAGCTTTGGTTATGTCTATGAGATGTTAGTAGCACCACCAACTATACACGGAATACTTTCTGGTTCATTTTCTCCACACTTTGCAAATTCTAATGCATTGTTTGTTGCAGTTGGCATAATTGGTGCCACTGTAATGCCGCATGTTGTCTTTTTGCATTCTTTTCTTACAAAGGAAAAAGCAATGGGTAAGACACTCGAGGATAGAAGGAAGATGCGAAGACTGCATCTTGTAGAGACTGTATTTTTGCTCACTATAGCTGCCTTGGTAAATGCAGCAATTTTACTAATGGCAGCAGTTGCATTCTATCCAAACAATTCTCAGATTGCATCAATTGCTGAAGCCTACAAAACACTTGTTCCATTATTTGGAGCATCTGCTGGAGTAATTTTTGTTATAACATTACTTTCATCAGGTATTGCATCATCAGCAGCAGGAACCTTGGCAGGTCAAATTATAATGGAGGGCTTCTTGGGAAAAAAAGTCAATATGTGGCTGCGAAGAATAATTACAAGATTTGTAAATGTAATCCCAACTACAATTGCCATACTGTTAGGTTTTGACCCCTTGCATATTCTGGTGTACAGTCAGTTTATCCTCAGTTTATTGATACCAATTGCTGTAATACCAGTTGTCATACTTACAATGAACAAGAAACTGATGGGCGAATTTGTCAATAGAAAAGTCACAACAATTGTAGCATGTCTTTTTGTTGGTATAATTTTGGTGTTCAATATGCTATCGTTGATAAATCCAACATCCTAGAATAAACTTCTAATGAAATCTTATGTGACTACTTTAAACTGGATATTTTTCTTTTTAAGAAACGTAATGAGTTGTTTTGCGTGTTCCTGATCTTGTGTCTCCAAGCTTAGTGTTACCCCCGCTGTTCCTGCAGGTATGCTTGAAGACAGCCTATCATGGATTACGTCTACAATATTTACACTAAGCGAAGATATCTGGTCTACAACTTCCTTTAGTGCCCCTGGCTTGTCTGTTAAAAGTATGAATATCTTGACCATCCTTCCCATCTCAGTCAAACCCTTTGCTACGATTTGGCCTAGAAGATACATGTCCACATTTCCTCCAGATAATATTGGAACGACCTTTTTACCCTTGGCAGGTTTTTTATCAAGTAGGTATGCCAGTCCTACAGCACCAGCGGGTTCTACAACCATCTTTGCTCGTTCCATTAAAAGAAACATTGCCTTGACGATTGCAGAATCGTCAACTAGAACTATATCATCAATTAATTCATTTATGATTTTAAATGTAGACTGGCCTGGTGTCTTGACAGATATGCCGTCTGCAATTGTACGATGACCTGAGACTGATTGTAATTTTCCAGCATCAAATGATTTTTTCATTGCAGGAAATCCTGATGATTGTACTCCTATTACTTTGACCTTTGGTTTTTTTGTCTTGACTGCTTTTAGAACTCCTGCAGCAAGACCTCCTCCACCAATTGGAACATAGATTTCATCAACGTCTGGAAGATCTTCTATAATTTCTAGTCCGATTACTCCCTGAGCTGCAATTACTATTTCATCATCAAATGCATGGACCATTGTTGCGCCAGTTTTTTGTGCAATTTCATTTGCCTTGGCAGATGACTCGTCATATATCGAACCCTCCAAGATTACTTTGGCGCCATACGCCCTAGTAGCTGAAACTTTGGCAGGTGAAGCCGTTACAGGCATTACAATGGTACAGGGAATTTTTTCAAGCGATGATGCATATGCTACACCCTGTGCGTGATTTCCCGCAGATGCCGCAATCACTCCTTTTTTCTTTTCTTCTTTTGACAAACTTGCAATCTTTGCATAAGCTCCTCGTACCTTAAACGAGCCAGTCTTTTGTAGACATTCAGATTTTAGATAAACCTGAGAACCTGTCATGATACTAAACGAGTATGAACTCTCAAGCGGAGTTCTACGAATTACATTTTTCTGGATCTTTTGTGATTCTAGTATATCTTCAAGTGTGACATTCAACAGAGTTTTCAGTCCTGTCTTAGTATATTTGGTTTATTGCACCATACGAGTCAAAAAACTAGCATGTATTTTTTATAATTCCGACACATTTAAGGTAAAAACTACATAATCACAGCATAAATTAACAAAATTTTTAGGGATCAAAAAGGGCTAAATAATATTCCGAGAGCATGTCAGATCTAAGTCAAGGAGGTCACAAAGGTCACATGGTGTCAACTCCCCAAACTTTGCACCATGGTGTGCAGTTCTGGCCCCTTGACTAATAATATAAGATTTTTGAAAACACTTTGATATAAACAATTTTTTAGTTTTTTAGAATTTCTATGATATTATCAAGCAATGTAAGCAGATTTGTCTTTGTCTGCTCTGAAATCCTTGTGAGATTTATGTTTCCTTGTCTCGTGTTGTTCTTTACATATTCTAAATTAAAATTGCACAGGCATCCTTCCTCCGCTGCGATCATTTTGTTTTCATCAATTAACACGGGTGTGGTATGATATACCTCTATGAGCATATTATCAAGTTCTCCAAACAATCTATCCCTGTTTGCCACAAGTTTTGTGTGTTCTGCATGAGATGCTTCAATTGTTTTTACAATGTCTTGTGTAATATCTTCACGATTAAACAACACTTCAAATAGTTTTTGTTCGTCCATTCCCTGGTATCCTTCCGCTCGTAGTTTTTCTTCTATTATCTTGTCATTTTCAGGCCCTACCCTAATCTGGAGTTTTGCAATCATGTCAGATATGTCTGATAGTTCTTTTTGGATCTCAATAACACGGTGATCAAGTCTGTAAAATAACAATGCATGATATTGTAGAGACATGTGCGAAGAAAGAAGATAGTTCCCTTCCTGTATCTCAAATTTTATGAAACTTCTTCGCAAGTCTTTTTCGGTAGTTGCAGATACTCCCTGATTGTTCCATCCGGGTATTTTTTTTAGCACGTTTTCAAGAAATTTTCTTACAAGTGCAGGATCAAATGATTCCTGATCTGTCACAGTACCATCTCCCAACATGACCTTCAGGGGAGCTTTTTTCGTAAAGGCTGTAATGTGTTCCAAGAATGAGGTCCGTATGATCTCGGCCTTATCGCTCATAGATTTCATGAATGGATCAGGATTGCTGGCGGGTATCTGCATCAGGATACTTCCTAAAACCTTCCACATAAAATCGATATGTACTTTAAATACTCTATAAAACCATTTTTATCAGATGTTGACAAGTGAAAAAATCGTCGTTTAAGAAGATAATCTGCTGGAACTGTAACGTGGAAGTAATACAATACTTTGATATAAAATACAAGGGAGAAAGAGGAGTATGCCCCGTATGTGGAGTCAACTTCCCATTAGAGTGAGTAAAAAATGAGCGAAGAACCCAAGAAACTACAGGAGGAAAATACAACCACCAAAAGTATCATAGACATGATGTTGGGGGGAGGTAAGACAGGTACTCTAGACAGTGAAAGTTTGATCAAGGAGACTCAGAAAAGAGTATGGAGTTCTCTCAAAAAAGGATACGAGTATGATTATTCCATAGATGAATCAGATACATTTTTGCGAAAACACGTGGCACAAAAACTACACATGCTTGTCATGTTTGTAGACCTAGTTGGCTCAACTGACATGGCATTGCAACTCCCACCAGAAAAACTTGGGATAATAATCAGTTCCTTTTCACAAGAAATGAGATCGGTGATACGCCATCATGGAGGATATGTCCTAAAATATGTTGGAGATGCAGTTATTGGATATTTCATTGCAGAAGAAAGTCCACTTGTGGTATCAGACAGTGCGGTAAACTGTGCAAGAACTATGATAGATGTAATTGAACGTGGAATAAATCCAATACTTAGCGAATATGATTATCCAGAGTTGCGTGTAAAGATTGGCATGGATTTCGGTGAGAATGTGATTGCAAGATATGGTTCAGACCAGGTTAGATCACATGTAGACATTCTGGGTCCTGCAGTAAGTATTGCAGCAAAGATTACCGCACTTGCAAAACCAAACCAGATCTTGATCGGGGAGGATGTGTATGAGAAGCTTCATCCCTCACTCAAAAGTCTTTTTGAGCAAATCGAGTGGTCGGATAACAGATGGTCATATCAAGACAAGAAGACTGGAAGGATCTACAGAGTTTACGCAATGCATGCCTAGACAGTGAATTTGTCCGGGCATTCTACATGTTCATAGTGATGATCTGTAAACTTTTGATCAACAATATACATTACAATTTTGTATAAATCCATTGAAGCAATACTTTTTTTACATTTTATACAATACATCGATATCGTTTTTGACATTAAACTAGTATCGATCAGGCCATTCTATAAGGATCGGAGATCGATAGAATTTGATAAAAAACGACCAGCACTTGACATCTTGCTATATCTAATGCGTAGTTTTGTGAGTAAACATGAAATAGAGGACAACAAGAATTCCATTCATGTGGCCGTATGATGTAAGAAGAATGATGGAGACTTTTGGACATCCAATTGATATGATGAATTCTCCATTTGCATTTCCAAGGTTGCCACCACGTGCAAATCCACCACAAGGAATTGCCAGCGCAGGAATGGTAAAGGACAGCATAGTCAAGGATGTCAGCATGATAACAAGTAAACTTTCAGGTCATCATGCAATGTTTCAAAGATATGCAGCAGGCTTGTTTAATATGACACCAAACGGATTTATGCCAGGCCATCCAATGCATACGACAGTGCATACAGTCGATACATTAACCGAGGAAAATGATAGACTGAAAAAAGAAAACTTGGCTTTGAAAGCTGATCTTGGCAAAGAAAAGAAAAAATAACTTCCAACTTTTATAAAGCATAAACTTTCTATCATAACTATGCAAAAGACACCCAGTCAAAAATGGACAGAACAGATAGCGCAACATAGAAGGAAATGTCAAGACATAATGGAATTGTCAAAATCAATAAGATATGTAGGACTGATAAATGAATATGGAAGGACTTTGACTGGAATATTTCGACCAGGACTAAATGTCCTGTTATCAAATGAGCCTGCAAGAAATGAGTTTTTCCTTGTTTCTACAATGCTTGCAATGCGAAGCAAGGCAAGTCCAGCCATTGGAAATATGGATAGTGCAGTACTTAGACATGACAAGGTTACAATTATTATATTCCAGAGAAAAGAGGGCATTTACTATACATCCGTAAACAAGATAGTGACACCAGATGCAGTAAACAAAATTGTCGCAAAAATTAAAAAAATTATTTAGAGTGGCGCAAATCCATGGAAACCACGAGCTTGTTTTGCACCATCGTCAAATGAAGGCTCAAATAATGACACCATGTACTTGTCAGGATCCAGCACAATACAGTTTTTGCCTACCTTATGAGATACAATGCCCCTATAGATTGTGACATTTTTTGATTCGAGTTCTTTCACTGCAGACTCTATATCCCCTACAACCAATCCAATCACTATTCCGTTCTCAATAGATGTTCCCGTGTTAATTGGTTTACTTGCAGGATGTAGTATGACAGTCGCACCTTCTTTTGCCAATTCCACCCAGTTTTCTCTGCTGTTTTTGACTGGCAAGCCAATCACTTCATTATAAAACTTCAGAGATTTGTTCAGGTCAGAGACTGCAAGGATTACACTTCCAAGGTGTCTAATATTCATGTACACAATAAGTGTTCACAGCGTTAAAAGATTATGGTAAAACTAGACTACTTGGACCATTGTTTCAGTACGTTCTACGCCTTTTATATTTTGGATTTCTGTTGTAACGTCTTTTATCGATGATAATTCCTTGACTTCTATGAGTGCGACTGCATCAAATTGACCACTTACAGCAAAAGAATCATAGACTGACTTTACCAGGCGGAGCCTTGCAGCTATGAGTTTTTTTGGAGATTTTACAAGTACTACGGCTTTGACCAACCCATGTCTACCTCCACTTCAATTAGAGTCTCTGTTGAAACAATTTCCTTTATCTTTTTAAAATCAATCACAACGTTATTGATTTCATCAATTGTGCCCTGAAGAACAACTGCAATGTCAGCCCTTCCCGTCACGACCATTATTTCTCTGAGTATTTTTCTTGCTTTTTTCAAAGAAGCTATGACAGAATCAACTTTGCCGGGTTTTACAGTTATCAAACAAAGAGATCTCATTGTACCTGTATTGACATAATCATGGATAAGTCTTTTTGATCAGAGCAGATAGGAAAAATCTAATCGTCGCTTGCTTCTTGCGAACGTGCTTCTTCCAAGTACGCTTTTCTTGCCTCTAGTTCTGCTTCTTTGTCAAGACTGGTGTCATCTTCGACAACAATTATGCCATCATCTTCTTGGACTAGATCCTCTTTTAGTTTAGTCTTCTCTTTTGGTTTGGCCTTTGGAACTTCCTTTTTTGTCACATCTTTTTTGGATGGTTCCTTTTTCTGGGCCTCTTTTTTGGCAGGCTTCTTGGTTTCTTTTTTCTTGTCCTTTGTCATAAGACGATTATCCAACAAGTAACATCGTCCTTTTAAACTTGTCTCATTATAGTATTACTAAATAATTTCGTTATAATTAAAAGGAAAAAAGCCGAATTTCGCATGTTACCTAATAGTGACGTTATTTGAGATTATTTATTTTTTCAATTATAGCATGATGATCAGACGTTGATTCGGTTGAAAGAATCAGCATGCAATCTTTTTGGAATATTGTCAATAATTTCACTTTCCCTTTTGATTCAACAATCCAGCCTGTATTTCCTAATTCACCCATGAACATTCTGTCCATCATGGCCTTTACAGAGAACCGGATGATGTGCTAGTGCGGCGAGATCTTTGTCAAACAAGGGTATGTCATCATTTCTTGCAGTAGATACCAGTTCTTCATCCATAATTTTGCCTGTGAATCTAATCGGGGTGTCAAGTGCAAGTATTTTTTGCAATAATTGACCATGTCCGCAGATGAGATCATTTTGTATTCAAAACATGTCTTAAATATGGCATTTCAAAACATGCTTTGAATTCCTGTCAGGCACAACTAATTTTATTAAACATGGTACCAAACCTGAAATTAAAATGAGTAACATCAAAAAGTATCTAGTTTCTGTTCTTGTGTCAATATGTATGGTGGGTGTATTTGGCATACCATTAGGAGATCCAAAATTCTTCATCCAAGCCATTGCATTAGAATCATCATTTGTGGCGCTTGCGGTATTATCATTAAGGAATTTCAGATATGCCTATGTCCCAAATTTCATTATTGCCGGCATAGTAATAGTAGGTAATACCGCATCTCCAAAACATTTGGAGATCATGTCAACGTTCCATCCATTTTACAATGCAATTGTGTTGATTGTAGGAGGCTACATATTACAAGGATTGTTGCTCGTGACAAATGGAATGGTGCTAAAACAATACAAGAAAACCAAATAGAAAATAATCTCTCTAAGATAAGATATTTTGATTACCATAATGACAAATTCAGAATTTGTAGGTATGTAATATCAGAAAATAACACTTGTTGAAGCAATCATGTGAATATCATAACTAAGAGGTGCCGCCGGCAAGACTTGAACATGCGACAGCTCGGTCTTCAGCCGAGTGCTCTCCCGGGCTGAGCTACGGCGGCACATTTCACTATCCAATTCTGGGGGAATTAAAGTGTGTCTCTTACTTTTTCCAAGCAACATCAGAAATTTTTTTTCTTTTGTTTATTGTTCGTGCTACTACAAAAAGAAGATCAGATAATCTATTCATGTAGATCAAGCATGTATTGTTTAGATCCTCAGATTCTAACAAGTGTGCAATATTTGTCTCGGCTCTTCTACAGATTGCTCGCGTTAGATGAACATGTGAGGCAATCAAATCCCCGCCAGGCAAAATAAAATATGTTATCTGAGACAGTTTTTCTTCAAGGCGGTCTATCTCTTTTTCCAGATAAGATACCATTTCAGACGTAACCCTGTTTGAATTGTTTTTTAGGTTGGGATTTGCAAGGTCTGCACCAACTACAAAAAGATCATTTTGAATTTTCGTCAACAGAACACGAATGTCTTTTCCCAGTTTTGATGACAAAATTATACCAATGGAAGCATTTAGTTCATCAACCATGCCATAAGATGCAATTCTAGGACTAGATTTTTTTACACGCTTGTTGCCAATTAGACCAGTAGTTCCATCATCACCTGTTTTAGTGTAAATTCTCACAGATGTCTGATTGGATCATAATTGCCATTTTAATCTTGTTTGCACTATTATTCCAACAAAAATCCAGACTCAAAGATTAAAACTGACATATTTCATATAAAACTCAAATGCTGTTTGATTTTTTTTACCTTGCATCAGAGCTCAAAAGAATACCGCGTAGTGGATGGAAAAGTAAGGTAGGCATAGAACACCCCGAGTCCGTGGCAGATCATTCTTACGGAACTGCAATCATGGCCATGGTCTTGTCAGACATACACAATCTTGACACTGGAAAGATTCTCAAGATGTCGCTTCTTCATGATTTGGCAGAATCCATTATTGGTGATTTCATGCCAGAAGAAATTTCAAAGGAAAACAAAAAAGTGGCTGAAGATGATGCGATGAAAGAAATTCTTGCAAAATTACCAGAAAATATTGCGCATCAGTATGATAACATATGGAACGAATACATGCAAGCAAGTACAAAAGAATCAGTTCTGCTACATGAGATTGACAAGTTTGAAATGGCCATTCAAGCTGTAAAATATTCTTCAGAAGGTTTTTCAAATGAAAAACTTGGCATATTCATTGATTCTGCAAAAAAAGAGATCAGGTCAAAAGAACTTATGGACATATTGGATGCGCTATCATATAAATAACAAGAATCTGTTTTTCAATCATGCAATATTTTGTGGCACTCAAGATTGGTGAGAAGCGAGTCAAAGAAGCCCGTGAGTATCTCGATACATTGTGTAATGAACAAGCCATGCCAGCTTTGGCATTACGAGATAACAAGACTAATGTGTGGGAACCAGTGGGTCAAGAAAATCTTTATGCCGTTTTAAATGACGTAGGAGGATATGTTTTGACTGATTCTACTGGATACATGATAGTAATTTGTGATAAAAACGGAATTTCGAAAGCTCTTGTAAGAAGTTTAGATGTAGAACGAAAGGATGTCATTGTTGCCAGATTAAGATCAGACAATATCGCAGAGCATACGGGGGACGTCATCCTTCCAGTCTGATCATTTGCGAAATAGATGACCAATCAGCATCAAGATTAAATTAGTACAACTCATTCATTTTAGGAAATGATAAAGAAGTTTTCTCACGACATAGAGGTCAAGGGGCATCTCATTGATTCCATGATCTTGACAAAGATTTTTGACGTGATAATGGACCTAAAGGGCGAATTTCAAGTTCAAGAGTTCAAGGTTGGAAAACACAAAAAAGATGAGAGTTATGCAAAACTTTCAATTCAAGGCCAATCTCAGGAACACCTAGATAAGATTTTAGAGTCAGTATACCGCGAAGGTGCAACCTCAAAGATTCAGCAAGAAATTTCATTAAAACAAGCACAAAAAGAGATGGTAATGCCAGATGATTTTTACAGTACGACTAACAATCATACTGAAATTTTCCACAAAGGAAAATGGGTCAGAGTAGAAAACATGATGATGGATAAATGCATCGTCGTAAAAGAAAATAGAGCATTCTGTACTCCAATCCGGGACATCAAAAAAGGCGACAGGATAATTGTAGGTGAAAAAGGAATACGTGTTACTCCTCCTGAAAGACCAAGAGAAGGAGTCAACCTGTTTCAATTCATGAGCAGTGGAAGTTCAAGTGAAAGGCCAACACAACACATTGCAAGAAAAGTCGCAGAAGATATTTACAAGATAAAGAAACAGGGAGGGAAAATTGTTCTCGTGGGAGGACCTGCGATTGTGCACACCGGAGCATCAGATTCAATTTCATTACTGATAAGACTTGGATTCATCAATGCAGTTCTTGCAGGAAATGCGCTTGCTGTTCATGATATCGAATACTCTACTCTTGGCACATCGCTTGGAATGAATGTTCAAGATGGTACACTTGCGGTAAGAGGTCACAGGAATCACATGCAAGCAATAAATGCAGTCTTCAAAGCCGGATCAATTCGCAAGATGGTAGAAAAGAAAGTGTTGAAAAAAGGCATAATGTTTGAATGTGTGAAAAATAAAGTGCCTTTTGTCCTTGCGGGTTCATTAAGAGATGATGGTCCATTACCAGATGTTATCACAGACATGACAGTGGCACAACGTAAATACAAAGAGATTGTCAAAGATGCAAAACTTGTCATCATGATTTCAACAATGCTTCATTCTATCGCTACAGGAAATATGTTGCCAGCTGATGTAAAGGTAATTGTAGTAGACATTAGCCAGCCAACTGTAACAAAACTCATGGACAGAGGAACGTGGCAAGCGCTTGGGATAGTAACTGATGTAGGAGCCTTTTTGCCCCTAGTTACGCAAGAGATTCAAAAACTGTTAAAACAACACGTGTAACAATATGATGTAGACTAGATTTGCATCTAGTTTTTTAATAAAAACAACCATTGAGTAGTTGATTATCATACATGATAGTAGCAGAGGTTGCAGACATGGTATTTCTGGCAGATAATCTCAAAGATAGTAGGCATAAGCAAAAGGACGATCAAAGTTGCAAAATAAATACTGGTTGGTCTTAGGCGGCAGTTTTTTCTTTATGATAGTTAGATATAGTATAGCATATTCCGCCAGCCATTGATGCAATACTTCACGAAGTTTTGGATGTCAGTGCCATACTAAACGCATTATGTGTAAGATAGTTTTTTGACAACGATCATCATTCGGTGTTTTCGGGTTCAAAGCCATAGCTTCTCATTATTTCAGATACTTGACAATCTTCAACCTGATCAAACGAATCATAAAATTCTCCTACTGCACCAAAGACCGCCGGATCATGCAACACTACAACTTCTGCCATTTTACGTAGTCTCTCAATAGTATCTTGAGGCCCCACAGGAATTGCAACTATGACTCTCCTGGGTCCCTGCTTTTTGATCCATTCCAATGCAACAAAGACTGTTGCACCAGTGGCAATACCATCATCAACAATTATGACGGTTCTACCTTTTAGATCATAGTCTATCCTGCCCCGAAATTTCACCAGTCTTCGTTTTACCTCTTTGACCTTATCAGTAATTTGTTCATCAAGATAACTCTGTGGAATTCCCAGTGCATTTATCAGGTTAGAGTTTGGGAAAAAACTACCATCGTGTATTACTGCTCCTATGGCAAGTTCAGGATTATAAGGCGTGCCAATTTTTCGTGAAACAATTACATCAAGTGAAAGTCCAAGTGCCTTTGCAATCACATCCCCTGTTATCACACCTCCTCTAGGAATTGCCAAAATTACAGGATCTTCTTTTTTTAGCCATTCCAGTTTACTGGCAAGCCTTTGAGCCGCATCAATCCTATCTTTAAACATCATGCATATTCTCCAACATGACATTCCTTAGTGGCAATATGACATATTTTATAGATACACTGTGTTATCACAACTGAAATTGATAGAACAGTTTAACTCATAGAATTATCAAAAACATACCATGGGTAGACCATACAGTAACATCTTGGTTCCATATGACGGTTCTACGCATTCTCAAAAAGCATTGAAAACCGCAATTGAAATGGCAAAATCGTTTGATTCTTTGATATATCTTACAAATGTCATAGATGTGAGTACAGTGAACCCACCAGGACAGATCCTCTCAAAAGGAAACAGAAAAACATTAGAACAAATAAAAAAATCAATCAAGGCATCTACCGAATCACACCTGAAAGAAATAGAAAAAAACTACAAAAACTCAGGAATAATCATAAAGGGCGTGGTTCTAGAAGGGGACGTAACTGGAAAATTATTGAAATTCATACAAGATAATAATATTGATTTGATTATTATTGGAAGCAAAGGGCGTTCAGGGATTTCAAAGATAATGACATTGGGAAGCACGAGTAGAAAAATTTCAGAATTGGCAAAATGTCCAGTAATAATTGTGCGTTAATGTATGCATCAAGACAATACTGTGATGTGTAGTGATTTTAGAAAGAATGATGATATTACAAATCAATGTATTGGATACCTATTTTCAACTTGTTTGATCATGTGGTCTAGATGAAACTTAGAATGTAATTATTCATATAGTATAATTCCAAATACAATACATGAGATTAAAGGACAAAATAGCAATTGTTACGGGTGCATCAAGCGACATAGGATTGGAGATTTCCAAGAAATTTGTTGAGGAGGGAGCAAACGTAGTCTTATTGGGAAGAGACATGTCAAAGCTAGAAAAGGCACGCAATACCATCAAAGATCATTCATTGCGAACAGTTGCAATTCCATGCGACATAACAAAAGAATCTCAAGTCATTCAGACTGTAAATCAGATAACCGATCATTATGGAAGAATCGATATTTTAGTAAACAATGCAGGAACAATCACTGATCCAATACATTTTCATGAGATGACTGATGAAGACTGCAATTTTTTAGTAAATACAAACTTGTTTGGTACATTCAGAATAACAAAGTCAGTCATAATTAAGATGCTTGAGAATAAAAATGGTGGATCTATAATCAATATTGGTTCAATTTCTGCAGAAAGGGCAATACCAAAGGTTCACCTGACAGTATATTGTACAACAAAAGCCGCTATCAACATGTTTACCAAAGGACTGGCTGTAGAATATGCACGACGAAATATTCGTTGCAATTGTGTCAATCCAGGAATAGTCGATGCCGGAATGATGAAATCATATCTTGGTTATCCCGAAGTACGAAAGGTCCTAGAAGACAGACAACCCATAAACAGAATTGGGGAACCGATAGATATTGCAAATGCAGTAGCATATCTTGCATCAGACGAGGCAAAATGGATTTCTGGTGTCATACTTAATGTAGATGGTGGAAAATCTGCATCAGAAGGATAGCATACAAATTGATTTTTTGCCATTTTCGATTTTAAAACAATCTGGGAAATCTACTCGATTCTCTTGTAGATGGCTTTGAAATCTTCTGCGATTCGGTATGCAATATTTTCTAGATGTGTAACTTCAGTCATGTTAGACTTACCAAGACCAATTTGTCTCATCATGGTATTACATTTGTGTACTTGCATGTGGTCTGAGCTGTGGTCTTTATTTGACCATGCCTTGAAACAGTCACTAAAATCAAGACAGAAGTTCAAAATTATAAATTCCCATTCCTTGTTTGATGTAGGATACCCAATACCCTGCGCCAACTCTCGAAATTCATTACTCTTGTCATTAAGTAGCATTTTTAGAGATTTTTCTGCCTTTTTGGCATCATAACTGTCAAGTGCGTTAGAGCCTTGCATGCTAGCCCTCTGATAATATTCTATTTTAAGATTGACTCTTCATTCCCAGAAGCGAAAGCACTGATCATTATTATACACATATTAAAAGATCAGCGCACTATGCTTTCCTGAACCCGGTTTTTGTACATCCGTTGATATGACAAGGTACAGACTGGAAGAAGAAAAAGCCATTTTGTTCTCCAATAAACCAATTTTCAGTTCATGGTACACGGATTCTCAGATGCGGTTATAACAAACAAAGAGTCGGTCAGAAAATCAATGGGATGATGTAAGATTGGGTGTTATAATCACAATTGATAATTAGAATCAGTTTTGAATAATTTAATTGCGTATTGAAAAATGGATGGAGACGCATAGTAACCCAAGTATGGCGTACAAAGGTATGACGTGTGAACACATTTCTGTCTCGCCTGTTTTAAAAATTAATCATGTAATGAAATCAAGTTATGATTCACTTCATCCAGAGATGAAATGAATAGAAATATTTGTACTTGTTCTGTCTTAAAGCATATGTTTTGATCAACCATCAGGTTAAATCGAATTAAAGTCAAATTTGTTATCGATACCAATTACAGTGTTAATGACGCATCATCATATACTCATGTCACAACAACAGCAGACATCCGGACAGTCAGACGATATGATTCGTATTGATTTGTCATGTCCATGGACAATTCAGTTTTGATAAGTATGAATCGCATTATCAGATAATGAGAGTAGAAATTAACATCAAATCTTAAATATCAAATCATGAAGGCTAGTGTATTGACAATCATTCCAAAAGCAGGTCTTGTAGCAATCATGTTATTTACAGTTTCAATTTTGTCTGCAACAGCACAGACCCCAATTACTGTAATAACTGACAAGACATCATATTCGGATGGTGACACGATCAAGATATCTGGCAGTGTAACTGATCAGTTAAACATACCAATATCCATAGTTATCAAAGACAGTTCTCAAAATCTAGTATATATTGCCCAGACAAATCCAGATGCCCATAATACTTATTCATCTCAAGCAGTTGCAGGTGGAAGCCTTTGGAAAACTGCCGGTACTTACGAGATTGATGTCACATACGGAGGTCAAGATAAAACTGCCAAGACGACATTTCAGTTCACTGGAACTCAAACACCACCCATCTCAAACACAGGAAATCAGACCAATGCAACACATGCAATTCCAGAATTCGGTTCATTGTCTGTGACAATATTTGCACTATCAGTCTTGGCCACAATAGCATTATCTACAAAGATAAGACCCATTTTTAAAATCTAAACCCATTTTCAAACCCGGTCAGGCATTATTATAACAGAATATTTTGCAGGTTTAGAAACTTTCGTGCTTTCAAGAAATTTCACTAGAAAATAGGCCAAGAAAGAAAATTCATAACTAAGAAACATTTTAGACAAATTTTTTACATCGCAGAGTATTCGCTAGAACTTATACACCGTGGGATCAGTTAAAGGATAACAATTCTCAAGTTTTAAATTATGATCAAGATTATAACATGCCAGCATGCAACGTGATTTGCAATTAACTTTGAGAATGGTAATTAGCTTTTTTGCTCTCACTATAATTTATCTGGCATTTTTGAGCTTTATTGCAATTTATTTTGGATTGGGCATTCTTCCAATTGCAATGATTGCAGGACTAATGATCGGTGCACAGTGGTTCTTTTCTGACAGAATAGTATTATGGAGCACAGGAACCAAGATCACATCCAAAGAAGAATACCCTGCATTGCATCAAATAATAGAGAACTTGACTCAAAAAGCAAACATTCCAAAACCCAGAGTAGGAGTCATGACTAGTGATGTTCCGAATGCATTTGCAACTGGAAAAGATCCCAAGAGATCAGTAGTAGTCGTGAGTACCGGAATACTAAGAATTCTAGACAGAGATGAACTTGAGGGAGTACTAGCGCACGAAATTACACACATTAGAAACAGAGATGTCACAATAATCACACTTGCCAGTTTGTTTTCCACAATTGCGTGGTATTTGATGCAGTCTTCCATGTTTAGTACAATGTGGGGAGGATACGGTGGAAGACAACAACAAGGAGGAAATACATTCATTGTCATCATAGTTGCTGGAATAGTTTGGTTCCTAAGTTTTTTGACAATCCGGGCAATATCGCGATACAGGGAATTTGTGGCAGACAGAGGCGGTGCTTATCTCACAGGCAAACCAATGAACCTATCCCGCGCACTAATGAAGATAAGTGGTGAGGTAAAGACTGCACCTGTTCCGCAACTCAAAAAGATGGAAGGCATGAACGCATTTTTCATCATACCTGCAATATCAGGTGAGACTATTGCACGATTCTTTTCCACCCATCCTCCAGTTACAGAACGTGTAAAGCGCTTGATGCGAATTGAACAAGAACTTCGCAACCAAGATAAACTTGGAATCTAGTTGAAGTTACACCATTCAGGCGTATTGATTAAGATGTCTCTCCTGAGTTTTGTCTTGAATGCAATTGTGTTATTGCATTGATTTAATTCATTACGGCATTTTTTGTAAGAGTCAAAGGTATAGACTCTAGTGCTTCAGCAAATTTTTCAACTTTTACAACCATTAACGCATCATGTAATGACCTATTGACTTCATCAATCACTCTTTGGGACCCGCCTGCTTTCACATCTTAATGAAAAACATTCCAGATGAGTCTTAGAGATTGACCTGCCATCAGTAGATAAAAAATATCTTAAGTAATACTATCAGTTGATCATCTAGCCATAAACGCAAAACTGACCAAGACGTTTTGTGTCTCAAGGGGAGACGTAGTCACAGAGTTTGACTGTTTGAAAAAAACCATAAAAATTCCAAACGGTATAGATACGAGACAAATTTCTGCAATATTTAAGAATGGTATTTTGGAGAGTACAATGCCAAAACCATCACATGGTAAAAAGATGCCCATCAAATAGTTGTAATAATTTTTAATTTGTTTTGTGATTATCTAATGTACAAAATATACAGAGCACATAGTATTTACTCCAGATATTACGAATACACCCACATTTGCAGTCACATTTTCTTAGTTTCAGATATATTCCCACCTGTCTTGTGTTTGTGGACCCAATATTTGTAAGATTGTATTATCCTGTCTAGTGAACCACAGTAACAAGACAACTACCTAATCTTTCAAAAACTTTACAACCTGTTGATAGTTCATCGCCGCATGCCTGAAAAGACGGAATTGCTTGACAGATAGCAATCTGGGGCGACTGTCAAAAGTTTCATATCGCCATCAGGTTTCTGAGAATGTATTTTGCCAGATCTAATACTTTTGTGGAACAATCTCATCCATACATATCATATTAATCATGACAGAATTTGCAATAATGAAGAAAATTGACAAACTAATCATATTGTGGGATCGTCCAAAGTGGAAGAAGTAGACCTTGATATCGAAGAGTATGCATACCGTGATGAAAGATGATTGGTAAAATGTAGGCCAAGTCCATAACATCAAAAAACAAGAACGTGCTGTAAAAATCGTCTTTTCTATACAACGAGTTTTTTTCGTAAAATATCAAGCGTGGTAGTAGGATCAGCTTTGCCTTTTGTCTTTCTCATGACTTTGCCAACCAGATAGTTGATAGTATCGGGGTTTTGTTTTGCTTCCGCTACTGCTTTTTCTTCCTCTTGTAACACTTCATCAATTACTTTCTCAATAGAACCTGCATCACTGACATGACCCAAGTCAAGACTAGACATGACATCAGCAAGTGATTTTCCAGCTTTTACCATCTCGTGCAATGCTAGTTTTCCTGAATTTCTTGTTAGTTTGTTTGTCACTATAGCATCTGCAAGGTCAGAGATGTGTTTTGGTGTAATTTTTAGTTCAAGCTTCTTTTCCCTAGTGTCTGCAACACCCATCAGATCAGTTGTAATAATATTTGATACCTCCTTTGCATTTTTTTCATTATGAGATTTATCAAACAGATCAGAGTAGAACCTATCAGAAGATAAGACATCAGCCACCTGTACAGGCATGCCATATTTTTTGATATATCTTTCCCTTCTTGCAACAATGCTTTCAGGCATTTGTATTTTTATTTGTTCAATGGAGTTATTTTCAATTCGAACAATAGGTATGTCTGCCTCTGGCAAGTATCGATAGTCTTGCTCTTCCTCTTTTGATCTAGACGAAACTGTAATTCTTCTTGCCTCATCCCAGTGTCTTGTTTCTGCCAGTACTGTAATTCCTCTTTCAACAAGGCTCTTCTGACGTGTAATTTCAAAATGAAGTGCTTTCTCGATATCTCTAAAAGAGCCCACATTTTTGATCTCGACTCTGTTTCCATCTCCCTCGGAGATGTTACCATCTACTCTCATTGCACCCTCAAGATATGGGTCAGATACCCCAATATTTTCAACCAAATCTGCAAGCACATTCAAGAACACACGGACTTGTTTTGGTGTCTCAAAGTCTGGTTCTGTCACTATTTCTACAAGTGGTGTACCTGCCCTATTATAATCAACCAGGGTGATCATTGTCTTCTCAGAAGTACCTTCGTAGACTAGCCTACCCGGATCTTCTTCTAGCTGTATTCGTCGTATCCGGATTGTCTTTCCTTCAATCTCAATTTTTCCATCAGAGCCAATGCTTGTAGGACCGTGTGCGTTATATTGTGTAATTTGAAAATTCTTTGGCAAGTCAGGATAAAAGTAATTTTTTCTAAAGAATCCGATTTTTTCAGGAATTGTACAACCTAGTACAATGGATATCATCGCAGCTTTTTCTACCGCTTTTTTGTTCAACAGTGGAAGTGAACCTGGAAGACCTGCACAAACAGGACAAATGTTAGAATTTGGTTCAGTGTTTCTATATTCTGCCTTGCATGAACAAAATAACTTGCTTGCAAGTTTTGTAAGTTGACAGTGAATCTCAAGACCTATTTTTGTCATAATGTAATCTCCGGGAGTTTAGCAGTTTCTTGTAATGCGTGCGCTGCTTGAAGTAGTTCTTTTTCTTTAAACGAGTTTGTAAATAGTTGGATGCCAATTGGCAACCCAGAACTTGACATTGCAAATGGAACAGAAATGGCAGGAATTCCAGACAAGTTTGCAGTGACAGTATTGATATCGGTGAGGTAAAGTTTTAATGGGTCAGCGATTTTTTCTCCAATCTTGAATGGCAATATAGGCATTGTAGGAGATATCATATAGTCTACCTTCTTGAATGCATCATCAAGCTGAGATTTTATCATTGTCCTAACTTTTTGAGCCTTGAGGTAATACTTGCCGTAATATCCCGCAGACAAGACAAATGCTCCAAGCAACAGTCTTCTTGTCACCTCAGGTCCAAAATTGCTTCGTGCCTTTGAGATAAATGCCTTGAATTCATATCCTTCAATACCAAAATCAAAACCATATCTCAAATTATCATATCTTGAAAGATTACTGCTAGCTTCTGCAGCAGCTATTGTGTAGTATGCTGCCACGGAATGCTCCACTGCATCAAGAGACAATGGGATGCATTGTGCGCCAAGATCCTGTAGTTTGGATATTGCATTATTTGTTGCAGACTCTACTTCCTTGTCAACCCCATCTCCAGTCATCTGCAAAATTATTCCAATCTTCTTTCCAGAGATTCCAGATTTCAAGTCCTTGACATAGTCAACGCGTGTATTTTTTGCAGTAGTGTTGTCATGGGTGTCATGACCTGATATTATATTTAGCAAAAATGCTACATCCTCTACTGTCTTTGCCATGGGACCCACCTGTTCTATGCTGTTTGAATATGAGATTAGACCATACCTGCTTATCAGACCATAGGTTGGTTTCAAACCAACTACGGAACAAAAACTTGCAGGACTTCGAACTGAGCCTCCAGTATCTGAACCCAGAGAGGCAAGACACTCAAGTGCAGCTACTGATGCACCACTCCCTCCAGATGAGCCACCCGGAACATATTCAGTATTCCATGGATTTCTAGTGGGGCCAAAGTGACTAAATTCAGTTGTAGAGCCCATTGCAAATTCATCAAGATTTACTTTACCAATTATTATGGCATCTTCTGATTTTAATCTAGAAATGACGGTTGCGTCATATGGTGCAACAAAATTCTCAAGCATCTTGGAGGCGCATGTTGTTTTTAATCCCGCAGTGCAAATGTTATCCTTAATAGATACTGGCATTCCAAAACAGACTCCAGTTTTTTCTTTAGATTTTATTTTTTTATCAATTGCCCTTGCTTTGTCAAGTGCATTTTGTGAGTCAACAGTAATGAAAGCGTGTATTTTTCCATCCACTTTTTTAATCCTGTCCAAAGTCTTTGCAACAAACTCTTCTACAGATATAGTGCCTTTCTGTACTTGGGATATAAATTCAGTGGCTGAAATTCCTAAATTCATTTAAACCATTTTAGGGGCACGAATGAAGTTGTTTTGATCTTTTTTGAGATGTTCAATTAAAGAATATTCGTATGGCCTATGAATATCGTCTCTTAGATCTTCTGTTGTAATCTGAATTCCTAGTGTCTCATCTGATTGAAATTCTACCTTGTCAAGTCTATCAAAATAATTTAAAATCTGTTCTACCTGCTTGATGTATTTTTCTGGTTCATTTAGATTAACCTTGACTAAATCTGCCAGATGTTCAATCTCTTTTTTGTCCACCATGTTACTTCATCTACGGTGTAAGCCTATCTACATCACGTGGATAAAAGGTAGCATCCCTAATGTTTTCAGTGCCGGTTAGCGCCATCATCAGTCTTTCAAGGCCTATGCCACATCCAGCATGAGGAGGAACGCCATAATCAAAGACGCGTAAGTGATAATCAAATGTATCAAGCTTAAAGCCCTTGTTCTTCATCCTGTCTTCCAACTCAACTCTTTTTTCAATCCTAGTACTGCCAGAAGACAGTTCGAGATCTCCAAACATCAGATCAAATGATTCAGAAATTTTTTGGTCGTCACTCTTGGCTTTTACATAGAAGGGTTTTGGAGCAAGCGGCCAATCCTTGATAAAGTAAAATCCGCTGAGATTTATTTTCTTTAATTGTGAAGGATACAAATCATCCCCCCACTTTGTTGTGGCCCCAGCTTTTTGCATCCTGTCTACCAATTCTGTATATGCATACTGTGGAATTTCTTCTGGAATTTCTGGAATTTTATAATCCATAGTTTTTATGGAATTACAATAGTCTTGTACGGTTTTAATTGATTTTTTAATTATATTTTCTACATGTAACATGACATCATTATAGTCTGAGAAAGCCTCTTCGATGTCTATTGAAATTGCTTCTGAAAGATGTCTGTTGGTTCGTGATGCCTCCGCTCTAAATATTGGAGCAATTTCAAAAATCTTCTCAAAGCTTAGAGTTAGCTGTTCCTTGTAAAGTTGTGGGCTTTGTGCAAGAAATGCCTCCTTGTTATAGTAAAATATTGGAAACAATGCGGCTCCGCCCTCGGTTGCAGTTGCAATCATCTTGGGCGTATTTACTTCAAGAAACTCCTTTTCATACAGATAATCGCGAATTGATTTTAGAACCAAGCCTCTCATCTTAAAGACATGTTGTAAAATATTTCGGCGAAGATCAATTGCCCTTAATTCTAATCTAGTGTCGATATTTGGGACAATCTTTGTTTGCCATTGAAAAGGTGCAATTTTTTCAACAACGGAAAATATGCGTAATTCACCTGGCGATATCTCGACCCCTCTTGGAGCCTTTGCAGATGGTTTTACAATACCCTTGACTGCAATAGTTGATTGTTCCTTTAGTTTTACCAGACTCTCTTTGATATCCTCTGGACACACACCTGCCTTTGCTGTAATTTGCATCTGTCCTTCTTTGTCATTTAACAAAATGAATACCAAATTTCCATGATCTCTTACACTTGAAATCCAGCCCATCACAACAACCTCTTTTCCATCCATAGATGGATCAAGTTGGTTAGAATAGATGGTCCTACGCCAATTACCAAGCTCTGTACCTATCATGGTTTCATCAAATGTGTTTTTTGTTGGAGTGGTTTGTGAACCTAATTTGTATTTGAGAGTTGTAAAACATTATTGAATTTTCGTGCCTTTTGTGCATATTAAATTTATTCATAATAAAAGGCGATAGTAGGTTTCTCCCCATCCACTTTAACATCATAATTTATGAGATATTGGTTCAAGACATCATCAATAAAGCGATATATTACAATATGAAACAAATTACGAATTGAACTGCTTGTCTGCTATCAGTTTTGTCACAATTTCATTATTTATTGTAACATTTGGAATTTTGACTACTCAAGCATTCGGACAGACAACGTCGGAGGTTGATATTCAAGCAGGATCACACTCTAGTGTGAGTTCTGCATGTGTCAGTACACACGACTGTTTTTCTCCAAACCCACTAGATGCTCCAGTGGGAACAACAGTAACTTGGAAGAACTCGGATTTTACAACTCACACAATAACAAGTGTAAATAGCCTATGTAATGGACCACATGTGACAATTCAAGTAGCTACAGACACACGACAAGTAGATCCCATCGTAATGGTGCGCACGTCACTTACTGATATAACATATGCAAAGCTTGCACAAGATCAGCCATACGCAAAAGAAAACATCAATGCAGACGTAAGGCGACTAGTCTATGAAGCGTATGTATCTCCTGTGACAAAGTCATTTGAAGTCGTAGTATTGGAAGGAATTGGTCATAGCATATTCTCAGTAGAAAAAACAGTACAGGTGAAGGGCTGTAGTGTTGGTTCGGTATTTGACAGTGGAATTATCCAACCTGGAAAGACATTTGAATTTACATTTTCAGACGCAGGAACTTACAACTATTTTTGTACTATACATCCGTGGATGACAGGACAAGTGGTTATAGGTAGTGCTCCCGTATATTCCAACCCTACACAACATCCCGTTGTAGACATGTTACAAGGGACTAGAACAATTCCAGAATTCGGTCCCGTGACAATGATTGTCTTGTCGGTTTCAATGATTGCAATCCTATTTGCTGTGAAATTAGTAAATAGGTCAGGTTTTAATCCCCAGTAATAACAAACACTGTCTAAGGCTGTTTCTGCCATCATGCCAAACGAATTGTACGTGCACGTACTTGAGAAATACAACAAAGACTGGTTGTAAATTGCATAAGAGTCATATTTTCAGAGGAATACAACAAAAAGATACCGAACATGATTGATCTATATCGAGTGTTACCAGATGAGATGGATACTCTTGTCACCGAACTTGGTCAACCACGATACAGAGCAGAACAGTTGCTTCAGGCGCTATATCATGAATCTCCAAAAAAAATGTCAGATTTACATCAAATTCCATCTGCTATGCGAGATGCACTTGTCAAAGCGGGGTACACGATAGGTTCTGAAAATGAAGTCCATCGAGTTGTCAGCAAAGATGGTCAGACCACAAAGTTACTGCTCAAATTTGATGAGAATACACTCATTGAAACAGTTCTCATGCAATACAGGCCATCACAAGACAAAATCCATCCAAGGTCAACAGTATGTGTTTCAACCCAAGTTGGTTGCCCAATGGGTTGCGTGTTTTGCGCAACAGGACAAATGGGTTTTGAAAAAAATCTAAAAGCCGAAGAGATTGTTTCACAGGTACTCCATTTTGCACATATTCTTAGCCAAAGAGGAGAACATGTTACTAATCTAGTGTTCATGGGAATGGGAGAACCACTTGCAAATTATGATGAAACTATCAGAGCTGTTAGATTGCTGACGCATTCTCGTGCCTTTGGTCTAGGACAACGAAGTATTACAATTTCCACGGTTGGCATAATACCAGGAATAGACCGTCTTGCAGATGAAGATCTTCAAGTCAAACTTGCAATTTCACTCCATGCCCCAAATGATGAATTACGTAAAAAACTTGTACCGACTGCAGGACCTCACTCAGTAGGAGATTTGATCACAGCTGCAAAACGTTATTTCAAAAAAACGGGACGGCGTGTCACTTTTGAATATGCATTAATCTATGGCATCAATGATTCTACCAAAGTAGCATCAGAGCTTGCACATATCTTGAAAGGTAATGGTGCACATGTGAATCTCATTCCAATGAATCCAACTGCCGGAGGATTCCAACGTCCTGATAGAAAAAGAGTATTAGCATTTCAACAAGTGCTTCGCAATGGAGATGTAAATTGCACAGTACGCGTTGAAAAAGGAGCAGAGATCTCTGCGGCCTGCGGTCAGCTACGAACAGATATGATTGAAAAGATCCTGTAGTAACCAAGTATGTAAAAATAATCTGCAAACGTCTAAATAAAAAAGGATATAATTTACTCATATGACACTCTCAAGCCGTGAAAAAACAATAGTAATCACATCACACTTGATCTCACTTTATTCAGAAATGATTGAAGAGGGAAAGATTACCCAGAATCAGTCAGTCATAGACTTTTTGATGAAAAATATTCCCCATGAATTCAAGTCAGAACTTTCCATAGATTTGATCGATGATGTATTTACTTTCATTTCAAGTAGGCCCATGGAACTTTCATAAACCCCAAAAATAGATAACATATTATGAATTCCATTGCTACCCTTGGCTCTCATTGTGCTCTTCAGGTGCTCAAGGGAGCAAAAGATGAAGGCTTTAAGACAATATTAGTTTGCGAAAAAAAACGTGAAAAACTTTACCGAAGATTTCAGTTCATAGACGAGTTCATACTTGTAGATTCCTTCAGAGAGGTATTAGACCAGAAATGTTCCGGAATGCTCAAGGAAAATAATGCGGTGATCATACCACATGGTACGCTAATAGCTCAGATGAGTTCATCAGAAATAGAGTCCATCAAGACACCAATCTTTGGAAACAAGTGGATTCTCAGGTGGGAGTCTGACAGAAACATGAAAGAAAAACTCATGATAGAATCAAGATTAAAGATTCCAAGATCTATACAAGGTCCAAAAGACATCAATGGGTTGACAATTGCAAAAAGGCATGGTGCAGCAGGCGGTAAAGGATATTTTCTTGCAACGAATGAAGAAGATTACATAAAAAAACGAGACAAGCTTGTAAGAGAAGGCATAATCAAGGGAGACCAAGACTTGTACTTGCAAGAATATGCATTTGGGGTTTCTGCATACTTGCAATACTTTTACTCTGAACTAAAAGAAGAACTGGAATTTTTTGGAGTTGATAGAAGATATGAGTCAGATATCGATGGTTTAGGAAGGATTCCAGCGCAAGAGCAAATTGATGTTGATTTGATTCCATCATTTAATGTAGTAGGCAACAGTCCCCTAGTATTACGTGAGTCTTTGCTTGATGATGTTTATTCCATGGGAGAAAGATTTGTCGAAGCAGCAAAGAGGCTTGTTGCCCCAGGCATGTCAGGACCTTTTTGTCTTGAAGGTGTATACGATGCAGATGGTAAATTCACTACGTTTGAATTCTCAGCAAGAATAGTGGCCGGAACAAATCTCTATGTTGATGGTTCCCCATATTCATCATTAATTTATGATGAGCCGATGAGCATGGGAAGAAGAATAGCTCGTGAAATAAAAAACGCCGCAAGCAAGAATAGCCTGCCAAAGATAGTTACATGATGTTGTAGTGACAAAACCTACATTGTGGAACTTATGCTCCACCAAGTGTCACAATAAGATCAGTTATGAAACCTGCACATAAACCAACGAAAATTCCTACCATCAACACATTGTTTGTGGTTTGCCTTCGTCCGGAATTATACATCAACAGTGACACATAGATAAGCGCGCCTCCAGCCATCGATAAAAATAGAATGTATGCAACATCAGATACCCATAAACTGCCAAGCATCGTACCAACAAATGTAGGACCTCCACCAATCAACCCCACTTTGGCCAAGAATTTTGCATTAGGCTTTTTCAATATTCCGGTGAGTGGGCCGGCAATACCAAATCCTTCAGTAGTATTGTGCGCCCCAAATCCTATTATCAATATGATTGCAAGACCTATTTCTCCTGCCACATAGGATTGCCCAATTGCCAAACCTTCACTAAAATTATGCGCGCCAATTCCTACTGCAATCATCATTGCAAGCTTGTATGCATTTGCCTCATGAAATAATCTACGAAGATGATCATCGCCTTCCTTGATGTTGTCAAGTGACAATATCTGCGGAAAACTTTTTGTCATGAATTTTGTCTCGTAAAATACCAGTCCTAGTAAGCCTATTGCTATACCTCCAAACAGTGCTGCAAGATCAATCACCGCATTTTCAATCGAGCCTTTTCCAGCAGATGCATTTGTTGCAGCCGTTGATGCGGTATCCCACCCATGGCTAAAGACATCTATTATTAGAAATACCAAGATTCCAAGTGCAAATGCGTTAAGGAATCCTTTCTTTTTATGACTAAGATTCTGCAACGCTGCAATAGGGAGCCCGAGAAATATTGTAAAACCTGCTATTGCTCCAAGCAACAAGAGTTGCCAATAATCAATCATTGATTCAGTTAGGACCAGCTAACTTTATTTAAATTACAGACTTGTCCCAAGTTCTTAGAATAACTCGTGTCATTTAAATAGTTAGGCTTACCTAATTCAAAAAATATTGAAAAAGAAAATACCGCTATCGCAACTGAAAAAATATGACGTAAACCAAAAAATTCTCGAAGCGTTAGCTAATGCCCAGTCAAGATCAATATTGTTTTCAATCATCAAGGAAGGAATGACTGCCTTGGAATTATCAGAAAAATATAGAATTCCACTCAGCTCAGTTTACAAAAAGATTTCAGACCTGGAAGAGTTGACACTTGTAAAAGTAGACAAGTGGGTATTATCAGAAAGTGGAAAAAAATTCAAGGTGTACAAGAGCAGAATAAGCAGGGCCGAGATAAGCATAAGAAAACCAGAACCGACTATAACACTGAGTCCTAATTAAAACACCGGTCAAATAGTTAATATTCAAAGAAAATCCATTGAAAAAAAGTGAAAAGGTACTATTTCGTTGTCATTCCAATAGTAATTACCATAGCTGCAGTATACTACATGACAACTCCTCATGAAAACAAGTCTAACGAATTAACTCCACAAATGATTATGCAAAACGGCTCACCGATACTTGGAGATCCTAGTGCAAAGGTAACCATAGTTGAATTTGGAGATTACCAGTGTACATACTGTCACCTGTTTTATAAAAACACAAAAGATGCATTATTGCAACAATATATTGACACGGGTAAGGCCAACTTTGTTTTCAGAGACTTCCCGCTCAACGGACCTGATTCAGTCTTGGCAGCAGAAGCAGCATATTGTGCAGGCGACCAAGACAAGTATTGGCAGTATCACGATGAGTTGTACAACAACTGGGCCGGAGAAAAGACAGGGTGGGTGAACCAAAAGTCATTAGACATGTTTGCCACAACAGTTGGCCTAGATTTAGGCAAGTTTGATAAATGCATGTCAAGTAATACATATGAACAAAAAGTGTTAGACAATCAAAAATTCGGTGAAAATATTGGTATAGACGGTACTCCATCATTTATCATATTCAGTGGCAAACAGGTTACAAAGATAGTGGGTGCACAGCCATTATCACAATTCCAGCAAGTCATAGATAAATTTCAAAATAGCTAAAGGTAGTTGAATAATGGTCAAGCCCAAGATAGAAAAACAGGATTCTGTAAAATTATACAAATTACGAAAGATGTTAGAAGATTTATCAGACCATTCAGGACGAGGGACAGAATTAATCTCACTTTATGTTCCTCCGAAAAAGGCACTACATGAAGTCATAAACAATCTTCGCGAAGAACAAGGAACTGCAGATAACATCAAGTCTGATCTTACAAGAACCCATGTGGTAGATGCATTATCAAGAGTAATTCAGAGGCTAAAGCTGTACAAGTCATCTCCTGAAAAAGGACTTGTCATGTTTTGTGGTGCACTTCCACCGCAAGGAGGTGGGCCAATTGGAAGTGAAGTGATAAAGCTGTTTGAGATTGAACCTCCAAAGGAATTACAGACATTTCTTTACAGATGTGATGATCATTTTCATGTAGACATCCTCAAGGACATGCTAAAAGACGATAACATGATTGGTTTTTTGGCAATTGATGCAAAAGATGCTGGATGGGGATTGTTGCGCGGTGACAAACTAGATGTATTATCAGAGACATCGTCAGGAGTAGCAGGAAAGCACAGGCAGGGAGGCCAGTCTGCGAGAAGATTTGAAAGACTGCGAGAGATGGAGCTCAATGAATACTATAATAGAGTTGCACATACAACGCGAGAATATTTCATAGACATTTATCCCGTAAAAGGCCTCATAGTTTCAGGTCCGGGACCAACAAAAGAGAATTTTATCAAAGAGAACTATCTAGAGTACAGGCTTCAGAATAATATCCTTGCAACACTCGATTGTTCATACGCAGGTTCAGAAGGTGTACGTGAAGCATTTGTCAAAGCGCATGATGTTCTTACAGACTATAGAATGGTGGAAGAGAAGAAATTTGTAGACAAGTTGTTCAATGACATACATTTTTCAAGAGGCCTTGCAACTTATGGCCTCAATGAAATTATTGATTTACTAAAAAGAAATGTGGTGTCCACAATATTGATTACAGATGATACCAATTTAAGAAAAATCGATATTACATGTAGGAGATGCCAACATGTACAAAGTGAGATACTGGACCGTCCAAAAGTAATTCCAAGACTGCAAGAACTACTAAGTCAACCATGTCCTAGCTGCAAAAGCATGGACCTAGAATCAACCGAGCGAGACATTGTAGATTATCTGGATTTGGTTGCAGGTCAGACAGGTGCAAAGGTCGAAGTCATCACAGGGGCAACAGAATATGGTACAATGCTTTCAAGCATAGGCAAAGTTGGAGCATTTTTGAGATACAATCCAAACCAATGATTTGTCAAAACATATCTCTAAATAATTTAAAACTCTATTCAAGTTTATGGAACATGTAACGCCAGAAGAATTTGATTCAAAGATCACTGGAAGCGAGAAGACAGTTGTTCTTTTCTATACAACATGGTGTCCATACTGTAGCAATTTCAAACCAACATTTGAGTCTGCGAAGATTAAGACTGCAAACAAGGTGTATTCAATTATTGACGAAGACGAGAATCCACTCTGGGACAGATTCAACATTCAAGCAGTACCCACAATGATTGTGTTTCAAGATGGAAAGATAATTTCGCGAAGAGATGCTAGAAAGCATGTTGGCCTAACAAAATCAGACATGGATTCCATCATTACAGAACTAGCATGATTTTATATTATTTCTGATCTTTTTTGCCAACTCGCCAAGATCATGATCATTGGTAATCGTTCTTTTTGCCCAAGAATTTCCTATCTGGCCATATCGTGGAATAATGTGTACGTGTACGTGTGGAATTATTTGGTTTGCAGACTTTCCATTATTTTGGCCAATGTTAAATCCGTCTGCCCCTGTCGCGACAATTATTCCACGTGCTATGATTGGAACATTAGAAAATAATCTGCCAACATCATCACCTGTCATGTCTGTGACTTTTTCATGATGTACCTTTGGCATCACTAACGAGTGGCCTTTTTGTATTGGATATTTGTCCATGATTGCAATATGTGTATCATCTTCAAATATTATATAGGCATCTTGTTTTCGATTTATGACGTCACAAAAAAGACAATCCATATCTTTTCCTGATACATATTTTATTTATACTCACCTTCAAGATCACATTTGGCCACCTCAGATACTGTTATTTAGGGTAAAATTTTGACTTGGATCGTCAAATGGGAAAAAAAGATAGAGAAGAGCGAGTTCAGGAACGAGAGACTTTTTACCAAAAACGACAAAAGACCCAATTTAAGAACAAGGCAATAGCCATAGGCATACTGGCAGGAATTGTAGTAGTCCTTGGAATTTCAAGTTACAATTTTTACGTGATATCATCAACTACAACACCAAATGGAGAGCCACCAGGTGCAGGCCCGCTTGGCAAGTATCATATCCATGCAGGACTTTTGACAATGATTTACGGTCAACGGTTTGATTATTCATCTGCAGCTTACCAGATAAAGAGCCCATACATCAGTTTCCAGAAAGGAAATGGTGAGACAGTCCACATGATGGCAACCAATGTAACAATGGGATTCCTATTTGATTCGCTACACATTGGATTAGATGACAAGTGTTTCACATTCCCTGACAAGCGAGCATTTTGTACAAATGCCAATTATACACTAAAGTTCTATGTCAACCACCACCAAGTTCCAGATCTGAGAAATTACGTCTTCAAGGATCAAGACAGAATCTTGATATCATATGGTAATGAGAACGATACACAGATCAATACACAGTTAGCACGACTAGACGGATTCCAGTTAATCACTTAAGGTTCAGACAGTTCATCTTTTAGTGCTTTGAATTCACCTACAGTGATTTCTCCTTTTGCCAGCCTGTTTTTGAGAATCATCATGGCATAGTCACCATCTTTTTTATCAGAGATGACCTCAGGTGATACAACGGTATCTTTCTTTGCCGTGACAGCGTCACCTAATGGTTTTCGTTTCTTTCTAAGATATAGTATGTAAACAACTATGCCAACTCCTATAAGAGAAATTACCGGATACGCTACAAGATGGGTATCAAAATTTGCAGCACCATTTTGCGTTGGATTATTTCCTGATACGTTTGCAGATTTTTGTACTCCGAGACTTGAAGATGCATCATTTACAGCCATTGTTTCATTTAGATGAATAGTTCGAACACTGCCAGATGGGTTTGTTGAACCAGGATTACCACCATGAAGTAATTCTTGTAATCTTTGTGCGTCAGCTAATCTTTGTTGGAGCAGTTCAGCAAGAGAAGGAGTAGAAGATTGGTTAGTCGTAGTGTTAGGAATCGTAGTACCTTGAGTTGCAGTTTGGCCCGGAGTCTGCAAAGTAACAGCAGATGTAACATTAGATGGAGCACTTGGCCCAGCTTGGTTTACAGCATACACTCTGTACATGTATGAAGTGTTTGGAGTAAGACCAACATCTGTAAATGTCGTAGAGGGAATTGAGGTAACCGATGTAGACCAAGTGGAACCGCCATCAGTAGAACGCCCAATTTGATATCCAAGAGATTGTGTGCCCCCAGGGTTTGCAGGAGCAGTCCAACTGAGATCAATTTCTGTTGAAGATATAACCGATGCAGTCAAAAAGGTAGGCGGCGAGGGTATTATGAGTGAACCATCTGGTGAAAATACAAAATTTACAGTTTGTCCTTTTTCCTTGTTTGCAATAAAGGCAGTTGCGTTGTATGTTCCCTTGAGTAAGAATTTTTGTTGGTTAGCCAAAGTGCTAGTGTCAACCACTATCTGAAATTGATGATTATTGTCTGCATTTCCTGATGCAAGCAAAATAAACTTGTCAGTAGGATCAAAGACTAGCAGGGTTACATTAGGAGGATCGGTATCTAATACAGTACCGGAAAAGTAAATTGTGCTACCTCCTTTGTAAAACGATGTATTGGTTTTAAGCGAAGTTACTTCGGCGTAAGCAGGAATTAGGGTGATAGATATTGCAATTACTGATAACAGTGCCGCAAGATATAATCCATGTTTACTCATATCATGAATCTAACATTCTAATTATTAAAAACTCGGTAGAATTCACACTTGTCAACTCTTGAGTTCAATTTATTCATAAAAAATGGAACATTACTTTCCCACAATTGATCGTTTTTCCAAGCAATTGTATACAGATTAACAAATCTAGCTCGTGATCTCAATTATGAGATTATCTAGTATGTATAAAATAGGGCACAAAACATAGTGAGGAATATGGAGATATCTAGTAGAAATGTAGTTGAAGGTCCTTCAAGGGCACCTCATAGAGCCATGTACAAGGCAATGGGTTTAGACGATAATGATTTAGGAAAACCATTCATTGGTGTATCCCACAGCGGAAATGAAGCAACCCCATGTAACATTCATCTTGGAAGGTTGGCAACTCATGCAAAGGCAGGGGTAGAAGCCGCTGGAGGTACACCTAGAGAATTTTCTACCATTGCAGTAAGTGATGGTATTGCAATGGGGCATGAAGGTATGAAGTCATCTCTTGTTAGCAGGGAAATTATTGCAGATTCAATTGAACTAATGGTTAGAGCACATCAGTATGACGGACTGGTTGGAATTGCCGGTTGTGATAAAAGTCTTCCAGGTACAATGATGGGAATGGCGCGTCTTAACTTACCGTCAGTCTTTGTATACGGTGGTACAATCATGCCGGGAGTTTTTGAGGGAAAACAAGTTACAGTTCAGGATGTTTATGAAGCAGTAGGAGCATATGATGCGGGAAATCTAACACTGGAAGCTTTAAAGAATTTAGAAAATGTCGCATGTCCAAATTCAGGTTCGTGTGGAGGGATGTATACCGCAAACACAATGGCCTCAATTAGTGAAGCAATTGGAATAGCTCTTCCTGGAAACGCATCTCCGCCAGCAGAGGATCCAAGAAGAGAAAAAATGGTATATGAAAGCGGCAAGGCTGTGATGAATTTATTGGAAACAGGAATTAGACCAAAAGACATTTTGACATTTGAAGCATTTGAGAATGCCATTGTAGTAGCCAATGCCACAGGCGGGTCTACAAACGCAGTATTGCACTTGCTTGCATTATCTCGTGAGATAGGAGTAAAACTCACACTTGATGATTTTGAAAGAATCAGAAGAAAGACACCACATATTGCAGACATGAGGCCCGGAGGAACATATGTCATGCTTGATCTTGACAAGATAGGTGGAATTCCATTGCTAATGAAAAGTTTACAAAAGAAAAATCTCATTCATGAGAATGCCATTACTGTAACAGGCAAAACAGTCAAGCAGAATCTTGATTCAATGCAGATACCATTTGATGCTAATCAAAAGGTGTTAAAATCAATCGAATCCCCAATTCATGAGGTCGGAACCCTTACAATACTTAGAGGTTCACTTGCTCCAGATGGTGCAGTAGTAAAAATTGCAGGTGTTCACACAAAAGAATTCAGAGGTAAGGCCAAAGTGTTTGACAGGGAAGAAGATGCATTTGATGCAATATCTAAACGACAGATAAAGGAGCAAGATGTTGTCATAATAAGATATGAGGGTCCAAAAGGTGGACCGGGAATGCGAGAGATGTTAGGAGTCACGGCGGCACTGGTTGGACAAAACTTGGGTGAAAAAGTTGCACTGATAACAGATGGGAGGTTTTCAGGTGCAACAAGAGGATTCATGATAGGCCATGTTGCTCCAGAGGCAGCAGTGGGAGGAAATATCGCACTTGTAAAAGAAGGTGATGAGATTGTCATCAACCTTGAGAAAAATACTATAGACTTGATTATACCAGAAAATGAACTTGTGCAAAGAAGAAAAGAATGGAAACCAAGAAAACCAAATTATGAAACCGGCGCTCTTGCAAAATTTGCGTCACTTGTATCCTCTGCAGCAGAGGGTGCAATAACAAGACCAATCTGGTAAAATTACAGATTCCAAAAAATCATTCTTGCGGAATGTGATACTGGCAAAAAAGCCTCAGGTTCGAACCTATTCTCTTTGCAGTAACTGACATTCCATCATCTAGGCCCTTTTGACAAACAGTGCATATAGCTTCTGCCACAGTTGTGTGAACCATTGACTTTTTTCGTACAAAATACAGGTCTTGGAACAATAATGATTTGCTCCTGCCAAAGTCTGGAATTAGGATCTGAGACATGGATCATTATACGCCTGATCGCATATAAAGGTACCGTACCATACCGTAATATGCGTAATCTCATGTGTGGCTTAATTTTAAATAGAGATGTCAGGTGAATGTGTTCATGGGTGGCCACATTTGGGCATTCAAGCCTTAAGATAATACCCCTAGACTATACTGGCTCCCAATTTGATCTGTACAACAATATATCACGTGAATTCGAGCATTCATTCTTCTTTGAATCTCTCACAGGACCAGAAGAGTTGGCAGAGACATCACTGATTGGTTTTGACCCATCAGTAATAATCAAGGGATATTTTGACAAGGTCATACTCCATTACAAAAGCGGAGGCTCTATGACCATTCAGACAAATGATCCCTTGTCTGAGATCAAGAAGATTGTATATCAGGTACCTGATCAGAAATACAGGTACGTAGGAGGCGCAGTTGGAATTATCAACTATGACGCAATTAGATTATGGGAAAATATTCCGGATTCCCACAAGGATTCAGATGAACCCCTGATGGAGTTTGGAATCTATACAGATGGCATACTTTACGACAACAAAGAAAAAAGATCATTTTATTTTTATTATGATAAAAACAGAATTGATAAAATATCATACACCAGTGTAGACTGTGGTAAGTTTTCTGTTTCAGAAATTTCTGAAAATTTGAACCAAGACAGGTTTACAGAAATGATAACGCAGGCAAAAAAATACATTCAGGCTGGAGACATTTTCCAAGTAGTACTTTCAAGAAAATTTAATTTTGATGCCGATGGAGATCATCTCAAAGTATACAAGGTTCTGCGCAAGATAAATCCATCACCGTATCTTTACCATATGAAACTAGGAAAGAGAACCATAATTGGTTCCAGCCCAGAGATGTTATTGCGTATTACAGGAAATCAAGTTGAGACATTTCCCATTGCAGGTACAAGACCAATTACAAGCGATGAGAAAATAAACGAAGAGCTAAAAGATGAAATGTTACACGATGAAAAAGAGCTTGCAGAACATACCATGCTAGTAGACCTTGGCAGAAACGACATTGGTAGAGTGTGTAGATACGGTTCTGTACATGTCAAAGAACTGATGGCTGTAAAAAAATTTAGCCATGTGCAACACATCGTGACTCATGTAGTTGGAACTTTGGATAAAAAATATGACATGTATGATGCCATGAAGGCAGTCTTTCCTGCAGGAACAGTCTCGGGTGCACCAAAGATACGAGCAATGGAGATAATTGATGAGCTCGAACCTGATGCAAGAGGACCTTATGCAGGAGCAGTTGGATATTTTTCATTTAATGGTTGCTGTGATTTTGCAATTGGGATAAGAAGTATATTCATGAATGGTTCAAAGGGTTTCATACAGACAGGAGCAGGCATAGTGACAGACTCTGTTGCACAAAACGAATGGATGGAGACAGAGCACAAGGCAAATGCGATGATAACAGCTCTAAAGGAGGCAACAAGATGAAATTCTTGATAATTGACAATTACGATTCATTTGTGTACAACATTGCCCAGTTGCTAGGCGAGCTAAACGTCAAGTCGGATGTCATCAGAAATGACAAGATAACAATTGAAGACATCAAGAAAGGAAGCTATGATGCAATAATAATTTCCCCTGGTCCTGGAACACCAGAAGATGAGAAATATTTTGGAATATGCACCAAGGTAATAAAGGAACTTGGACCCACGAAACCAATACTCGGTGTATGTCTTGGCCACCAGGGAATCATACATGCATTCGGTGGCAAAGTCGTCAATGCAGGAAGTGTAAGACATGGAAAGACAAGCCCTGTAGAGCACATCAGATCTCCACTCTTTGATGGAGTGCAAAACCCATTTCAGGCAACCCGATATCATTCACTCGTAGGAGACAAGACAGTAATTCCAGATGATCTTCAGGTAACTGCCATTGCACAAGATGACAAGGAGATAATGGCAATAAGCCACAAAAAATATCTAATAGAGGGAGTCCAGTTCCATCCCGAATCAATAATGACTAGCGAGGGTAAGAAGATTCTAAGTAACTTTATCAAATTGGTGCAAAAATGATCACAGAATATATCACAAAAATGTCTTTGAACAAAAACCTCAGCCATGACGAAATGTCTCAAATCATGGATGACATATTGGCTGGAAAAGTTTCTGTTGACGAGACTACAAGTTTTCTTGGAGCGTTGACAGAAAAGGGAGAAACTGATCAAGAACTTGTTGCAATGCTTGACAAGATGCAGCAAAATGCAATACACATACACCCAAAGATAAATCAAAACATCACAGATGTCTGCGGAACTGGCGGAGACAGAATGCACACATTCAACATTTCAACTACTGCGTCATTTGTCATTGCTGCATCAGGAATAGTAGTTGCAAAACATGGAAACAGGTCAGTCTCTGGCATAAGTGGGAGTGCAGACATTTTTGAATATTTCGGGTATGACCTCAACATGAAACCACACCAAGTTCAAGAAATAATTGAAAGATTTGGAATTGGTTTTATGTTTGCCCCCCAGTTCCACCCTGCCATGAAAAACGTTGCAGAGGCACGAAAATGCCTTGACAAGAGAACGGCATTTAATTTACTTGGTCCCTTGTGCAATCCAGCCCAAGTAAAGCACCAACTTGTGGGAGTATATTCAAAAGAATACCTCAGTCGGGTCATATCCCTTTTAGAGTCAAGAGGGTCTGTAAGCGTCATGACGGTAATCTCAGAAGACGGTCTTGATGAGTTGTCTACAACATCTAAAAATTACATTTATCAACTAAACAAGGGCGAGATCACAAGCTCTGTACTTGACCCTGCAGAACTTGGTTTGAGCAAGGCCAAACTTTCTGATTTCCAGATTTCAACAAAAGAAGAGGCGATAAACGCCTTTGTTACAGTTCTCAATGGAACTGCCAAGAAAACAATGATTGAGATAACTGCACTCAATGCTGCAGCAGGACTGATTGTCGGAGGATTCTCAGAGAAATTCGATGAAGCGTTGCAGATTTCACTCCAATCAATTAAAAATGGCAATGCATACAATCTCTTCAAAGACTTTGTAAAATATTGTGGAGATGTAACAAAGTTGGAGGCTTTTGAGAAAAAATGAAAGACATGCTAGAAAAACTTGCCAAGAACTCGCAAAAGGCAATAAGTGATGGAATATACAAAATCAACTACAAGACCCCCAAGTCAAAACAAAATCTAGTCAATCGAATCAAAAACAACAAGCATGCTTCATTGATTACAGAAGTAAAATTTTCATCCCCATCACTTGGCAACATAAGAGATGTGTCAGATCCAGTTTTTATTGCAAACCAGATGGTGGAGGGTGGCGCAGTCGGATTGTCAGTTCTGACACAACCATACTTGTTTAATGGTTCACCAGATTACTTTACAAAGATTAGAAAAAAGATCAAGGTTCCATTACTGATGAAAGACATTGTGGTTGACAAGATACAAATCGATGCTGCCGAAAAATTAGGTGCAGATGTTGTTCTTTTGATACAGGCAATATTTGACAAGAAATTTGCAAAAGACATTGATGACTTTGTATCATATGCTCACAAAAAGAACCTGTTAGTATTACTCGAGTCCCACACAAAAAAAGAATTTACAGATTCTACAAAAACACAGGCAGATATACTTGGCATAAACAATCGTAACCTTGACACTCTTGAGATTGACCTTGACACCACCAAATCAATACTAAAGGACAGAGCTGAGAAAAGAATTGTGATATCAGAGAGTGGAGTAGAATCTCCAAAAGACATCAAGTTTCTTGACAAATGTGGTGCAGATGCTTTCTTGGTAGGTAGTAGCATAATGAGGAGTAAAGATATCAAGGGACTAGTGTCAGAGTTGGTGTCCGCGATATGAAACTCAAATATCCCAAGAATGGTAAATTTGGAGAGTTTGGAGGAAGCTACATTCCTGAAACCCTAGTTCCCGCAGTAGAGGAGTTAGAGCAAGCATACCTAAAATACAAAGATGATGTAGAATTTAAGAAAGAATTACAATATTACCTAACCCAGTATGCAGGAAGGCCTACACCGCTATACTTGGCCAAGAATTTAACAAAATTTGCAGGCGGTGCAAAGATCTATCTCAAGAGAGAAGATTTGCTGCACGGAGGTGCTCACAAGATAAACAATACTCTAGGTCAGGGTCTTCTTGCAAAGAGAATGAAAAAGAAGAGAATCATTGCAGAGACTGGTGCAGGACAACACGGAGTTGCAACTGCCATGGCATGTTCTGTCCTTGGAATGAATGGTGAAGTATACATGGGTTACAAAGACACCCAGAGGCAAAAACTAAACGTCTTTAGAATGAACTTGCTTGGCTCAAAGGTACATCCAGTCAAAGAAGGAACACAGACCTTGAAGGATGCAATCAATGAAGCTATACGTGATTGGATTACAAATGTAAAATCGACATATTATCTTCTAGGATCCGCAGTAGGCCCACACCCATACCCAGTGATGGTCAGAGACTTCCAGTCAGTCATAGGAAATGAAATTCTTGCCCAGATGAAAAAACTTGAAAAAAAATCTCCAGACTCTGTCGTAGCATGTGTTGGTGGGGGGTCTAACGCAATTGGAACATTTTATCCATTAATTGATGAAGACACCAAGATGTTTGGGGTAGAAGCTGGTGGAGAAGGAATCAAAAGCGGTCGTCATTCTGCAACTTTGGTAGGCGGATCAAAAGGAGTTCTCCATGGCATGTTGACATATCTTTTACAAGACGACGAGGGACAAATTAGCGAGACACACAGTGTATCTGCAGGATTGGACTATCCAGGAGTAGGTCCAGAGCACTCGTATCTAAAAGATGCAAAAAGGGTCAAGTATGATGCGGTAAATGACAAGGAGGCAGTAGAGGCATTCCTCTTACTCTCAAAACATGAAGGAATCATACCAGCGTTAGAATCGGCTCATGCAATTGCGTATGCCATAAAAATTGCAAGAAACATGCCAAAAAGCGAAAGCATTGTTATAACATTATCAGGCAGAGGAGACAAGGACGTTGAAGAAGTCGGGAGATATTTGAGTAAAAATGTCAAGAATAAAAAGTAAATTCCAGGACCTCAGGTCAAAGAACCAAAAAGCCCTGATAGCATATGTTATGGCAGGATTTCCAAGTGAAAGAGATACTCTTTCAGCAGTCAGAGGGCTGGTAAAAGGCGGTGCAGATATCATAGAACTTGGAATGCCATTTTCAGACCCCTTGGCAGATGGACCTGTAATCCAGAACGCAGGTTTTCAGGCATTACGAAAAGGCATGAATCTGGACAAATTTCTTTTACTAGTAAAGAAGATTCGCAGTGAGACAGACATTCCGCTAATTTTGATGACATATACAAACATCTTGTACAGGCATGGCTATGACAAGTTCGTATCCACGGTAAAAAACGCAGGAATTGACGGATTGATATTACCTGACATGTCAATCAATGAATCCAAAGATTTTCTGCAAGCGGCCAAGAAAAATAAGATGGACGTCATATTTTTAATCTCTCCAAACACCACTCCAGACAGGATCAAAAAAATTTCACAATCTTCATCAGGTTTTCTATATCTTGTATCAGTATTTGGAACCACTGGAGGCCAGCAAAAATTCCAAAACTATACAACACATGCAATTAAGAATGCCAAAAAGATACTAGGTGGAAAAATTCCACTCGGAGTTGGATTTGGCGTCAGTAACCCAGATCAGGCTAGATTCATAATAAAATCTGGGGCGGATGCAATAATTGTCGGAAGTGCATTTCTAAGGCTGATGGAAAGCACATCTGCAGAAAAGATCGAAAGTAAAATTGGACAGTTTACATCCAGTCTAAAGAAAGCTACAATAACAGAATAAGAAATAAAAGGACCTCAAATCCATCATGGATATGCAGGCAGAATCTACAAAGTATATTTTTGTGACAGGCGGAGTCATGTCTGGCCTTGGAAAAGGTGTCGTTTCATCATCCATAGCAAAGTTACTTCAGCTTTCTAATCAAAAGGTCTCTTGTGTAAAATTTGATCCATATCTGAACTATGATGCAGGTACCATGAATCCCATTGCTCACGGTGAGGTCTACGTTACTGAAGATGGGGGGGAATGTGACATGGACATTGGAAACTATGAAAGATTTCTGAACCAAAACATGTTAAAGACTCACAATATTACTACTGCCCAAATTTATTCCAGTGTAATAGATGCAGAAAGACGAGGAGAATATCTCGGGGCTTGTGTTCAGATCATCCCCCATGTTACAGATGCAATCAAGGATAGAATAAGAAAGATAGTGAAAAGTGAGAATCTCGACATGCTTGTAATAGAGTGCGGTGGAACAGTAGGAGATATTGAGAGCCTTCCATTTCTTGAAGCTCTGAGGCAGATGAGGCTTGAGGAAGGACCTGAAAATGTAATTTTTGTTCATGTTACACTTGCCCCATCTCTTGACGTAGTAGGCGAACAAAAGACAAAGCCAACTCAACATAGTGTCCAGGAACTACGAAGAATCGGTATCCAGCCAGATTTGTTGGCAGTAAGATGTACCAGACCCCTTGAAATGGCTGCAAGAAAAAAGATTTCATTATTTTCAAACGTTTCAGATCGAGATGTATTTTCATGTCATGATGCAGAGTCTATTCTTTTGGTGCCTCAGATGTTGTATGACCAAGGCATAATCGATGTCATATTCAAAAAGTTTGGCAAGGTGGGACTGGTCAACACTTCAGCAAACTGGGACAGGTGGAACACAATCATAAATTCATTTCAAAATGCAAAAGAATCAGTACGAATTGCAATGGTTGGAAAATATGTCAAGCTTGCAGATAGTTATGTAAGCATAAACCATGCACTACAACACGCCGGTGCCAAGATTGGAAAAAACGTAATCATAGATTGGATTGATTCTGAAGAATTAGACGAGGATTTGAATAAACTTGCGGCATATGATGGAATAATTGTTCCGGGAGGATTTGGAGACAGAGGTGCCGAAGGCATAGTCAGTACTGCAAACTATGCAAGAGAGAAAAACATACCATATCTTGGAATCTGTTTTGGTTTTCAGCTTGCGGCAGTGGCATTTGGAAGACATGTATGCGGATTGGCAAACGCCAACTCTACAGAGATTACTCCAAATACAGAAAATCCCGTAATTGATCTCTTGTCAGAACAAAAATTAGTAGCAAACATGGGTGGCTCACTGCGTCTAGGGTCGCACGAGATTACGGTTGAAGAAAACACCATGGCATTCAGACTTTACAAATCCACAAAGATTCACAAAAGACACCGACACCGATTTGAGTTCAACCAGAAATATTTGGATCTGTTCTCTTCAAAAGGCATGAAGTTTTCAGGATATAGTGATAACAAAAAACGCATTGAGATACTAGAGATTCCAACCCATAAATTTTATCTCGGGGTCCAGTATCATCCAGAGTTTAGCAGCAGACCGGGATATCCTGAAGAGTCCTTTGAGGCATTCATAAGGGCATCAGCCAATGCCTAGAACCTATTTGGGAATTTCATATATTCTCTGCCTAGTGTCGCGAAGTGAAACTCTTCTTTTGACATAACCCTTTTCAAGCAAATGGCTTAGTGCTAGCCTGACAGTCCGGTCTGGAAGCAATGTCTTTTCTGCCAGTTCTTTTTGAGTAAGAGAGCCCTCATATTCGAGAGTTTTGAGTAACAACTTGGAACTTGGAGGCATGTTCAAAAGCTCGTCTGCAAGTTTTACTTTTTTAGCAAGAGCAGAAACTGTAGTAGAGTCTTTTTTCATACGTATGACACTGGCAGGCAATGGGAACTTGGTACAGACTACTGTCTTGTCAACTTTGAATCTGTCCTTTCCATCAATTACAACTTCACATCGAAGACTAGAGGAGATATCGTCGATCTCAATGAAAGCATCCTCTGGAACTATGAGCGGACGTCTTGTGATATCAAGTGAATTTACAGATACGATGCAAAAAACCTTTGAGTTTTGATATATTGCAGGACCACCTGCGGACATGGAATATGCAGAAGAGCCAATTGGAGTTGATATTATAAGACCATCACTACTGTCATGCCATAACTCTTCGCCATTTACGCGCATGACATGCTCCACCAACGTAGCACTCTTTGAGGAAAATATTGCAACATCATTTAGTGCAGGATAGATTTGTTTCCCGTCGATTTTCACTCCAACCCGTGGTAAGGCCTCAATTGAAAAATCACCTTTTTTCAATCTGTTGAGATATGTTGGAAATTGTTTGAGATCAGTCTGGGCTAAAAATCCACTAGACTCGTACTCGTTTATTCCAAGAACTGGAATTGTGGAATCTATAACATGATGAAAATATTTTCTAACCCCACGGTCTCCACCAGTTACTATTACATAGTCAATGTCTTTTCCGAGAGGTTTTTTTCCAACATTCACAGACTCGATGCCATGGCTTTCAAGTGAGAGTTTTATGGATTTTACAGTCTGTTCTTGGTCTTGACTATAGATTGCGACCTTCACGGCTTTGATTCATCTATCACACAATAAAAGCTTAGACACTTGAAAAGTGCATCAGGTTGTAAAGATATGCTGCATTTCTCTCAGTATCACCTCCGGCAGGGACCTTGTCAAGACCTATAGCTCGTGTCTCAAGGGCGGCTTGCGCTGCGCCTACTGCAAAACAAATTGCCCAGATAGGATCATTTTCTTTCAAATATGAACAAGTAAAAGATGCGCAGAAAATGTCGCCAACGCCCGTAGTATCACCTATTGGCATATTTGGAATTTTCAAGTAATACATCCTATCTTTTACAAGCATTGTGATGTTTTGCTTGTCAGTGTAAAGCACTTGCTTAACGCCTTTTTTTTGCAATGCGAGCATTGCTTCTTTCTCTCTCAGTCCCGTAAGATAAAATGCCTCGTCAGGATCTGCCTTGATTGCAGTTATATGAGATAGATCAAGTAGAGTTTTTTCAAAAAAGATTTTGTTGTCACTTGTTATCCGACGTAGATATCCCTGTGGATCAAGCAATGTAAAGTCAAAGTTTTCTTTTATTTCGTCCAACGTATCTTCTGATACTTCATCAAAGACAGGACTTACAATTGCGCCATCTGCGTCAGACTTTATGGATTCAATTGGGTCACATTTTGTTTTAAGATAAAGATCACGCTCGGTTCCAAATATTTTCAACATAAATCTGGTGGTCGGTGTTTCAGATATGGAATTCTGTGAAAGAAAAATTCCTTTTTTTTCAAGATCGGATTTGAATGCAAAATCTGTACCCACTTTGGTATGAAGATCAATTTCGAACTTCATATTTTTTGCAGTCAGGCCACAATAGCACGCAGGGCCTCCAGCAGTTTCAACCACAGTATCATTTTGATATATCTCATCTACTGTACAATGTGAAAATACTGCAACCTTCATCTGATTTGATGCAGATACCTTTCCATTTAGTCCTTTTTCTGACTCTGTAGACAGGATTGGCAGATTGTTTTGCCTTTTATTATCATGACATTGACATTAGAGCTTAGACATACATGACAAAGGCCGCGCATGCATCAGTCTAAAATCATATGAAATTTAAATTTTAACAGGTGGAAACGGAATATTTCATGTTTCATCCCATCTCAATTTCTGAAGACATGATAAAGGATAGGAATTTGTCCAGTCAGGATAGAAATTCGACAAAACCTGGCCGTCAAATATCGTTATAAAGAGGCACTATACAGGTAAAACATGCCACTAAAGCGTGCTAGTCGTGGAAGAAAGAAGGGAGGCAAGGGTTCTTCAGATCGTATCCAGTGTACAAACTGTGGTGCAACAGTTCCACGAGACAAGGCAAAGAAAGTAACATCAAGATTAAATCTTGTAGAGCACACTTTGGCAAAAGAATTAAGGGCTCAAGGTGCATACATTGCCGCACCAACTGTACTCAAATGGTATTGTATCTCATGTGCAATACACTTTGGAATTCTAAAAATTAGATCAGCTGATTCAAGACGTCAGACTGGCAGACTGCGATAGTCTAGTCTTTTATTGCCCGAGCTGTTGTTATTATTCTCTGAACAAATGTAATTCCCGCAATTATTGCAACAATTACTACTGCATAATTTAGAAAACCGATCATTCCAATTATTGCAATCACAAGTAATCTTTCTGCACGCTCACCTATGCCTATACCTTGAAGTTGAACTCCAAGAGATTCAGCTCTTGCCCTAGTGTAGCTAACAAGTAGAGAGAGGCTTATTGCCAACAGTACAAGATAACCCTGTGAATATCCACCAATTAAAATTCCAAGAAATATTGCAACTTCTGCGATCTTATCAAAGACAGAATCAAGGAACGCACCCTTTTTAGACGTCTTTCCAGTAATGCGCGCAACCTGGCCATCAATAATGTCAAAGAACCCAGAGACAAGTAACAAAATTCCCCCCAAGACAAAAGAGTATTCCAGATGAATAGCGTAAACTATCGCAGATGCAAATGCAAAACATAATCCTACTGCTGTCCAGAAATTTGCAGACAGACCTGTTGAAGCAAAAACTTTACCAATGTTTTGTAGGACAGGTTTTAGGCCTTCTCTAAAGTTGTTAAGCATCCGATATCAGCCACATATCTAACAATAATTTATACCATCTATCTAAGAGCATGTTTGACAATATTTCGTATAGTTTTAACAAAATATCAAAAAATCTGATATAATAGTGCGTTTTAGAACTCTCATGGGTCTCATATCAAAAGGTGCAAAATGCAGTGTCACAGGCTGTGACAATGATGGTGTTCGTTCGCTCACCGCCTCAAAGGTAGATGGAACTGGAGTGGGCATTCCACACGGTTTGAAAAAGGCGATCCTTTGCAAAGAACACTACAAAGAGTGGAAAAAGGCAACAAAGGAAGACAGAGATACAGAAAAAGCACGATTCAGCAGATTCTAGACAATCAACCACACCTTCTGGATTTTATTTTCAGCACATATCCAGTTTACACAAAGAATTGCAATTATCTGTTTTGTAGCCTAACGCTTTTTGTTAAAGTATGCCTTGGATAGGTCCTCATAGTACTGATTTAATTTCTTGTACAGCCTCTTGGGTTTTCTTGGCTTTTCATTGCTTAGTGCATAAAGACAAAGTATTGGAAATGCGATAGTCGCATCAGTGTATACCATTATCACATCTTCATGTGCGTCTTTTACCTTGCCCCAACTTTTTCCCTCCTGCAATGTTGCGCCAGAGAGACCACCAGTGTCTGGTCGTGCATCAGTGATTTGAATAATGTAATTTTGGCCACCATGACCTAGGCCAAGTATCTGATCTAATAGTGGACCTGTTTGTTGTGCAGTATTTTTTGGTACGCCTCCGCCCAACTCTAAAATTCCAGATTTCTTGGAATTGTACAATATTGCAGCTTGCTCTATTATCTCTCGTACAAAATCAAGATTATACATTTTGTTTTCGAGTCTTAACGGAGCCAAGTCTAGTGCAAGTGAAGAGTCTTTCAATGTTGATACATAGACAGGAACATCATAATCATATGCGGTTACGACAAAGCTGCGTTCTGGATTTTTAGAATGCTGTTTAGAATATTTTCCCATGGTATTACAGAATTCTGCAGTAGTAAACGGCTTGTCAAGCAAGTTTTTTGTAAACATTTTTTGGACAATGTGATCTTCCGCCTTGAGTGTTTCCTCTCCTTTGATGTACACATCACGGATTCTGACTATGTCTTTCTCGTATAGTATCATGTCATCCACCTCAAAGTGTCCTTGTTTTACAGGTAAATTCCATGCAAAATGATCCTCATGGTATACATTTGCGCCAGTTGAGATAATCCAATCAACAAAGCCACGCTCTATCAAGGACTTGAATAACCCTCCAAAACCAACCGGAGTCATCGCGCCAGCAATTGTAAGACATATAGTTGCATCATCTTCAATCATTTTACAGTATAGTTTTGCGGCATCCCCGAGTTGTCTTGCATTATAACCCGTACTTGCAAAAATTTCCACTAGATCATCAATATCCATATTGGGTTTTATCTTCAAATGAGGAATGTCTTTGCCCTTAAAGTTATGATGATCCACGAACGACTAACTCATTTTCGGGGTAAATAAATACTTGCAAGAATTTGCTTGCAGTAACATGTGGTATTTTGCGGCAAAAAATAAAAAGTAGAAACTCTATTGTGGAATTTCTACTTGTCTTGCGTCATGTCTTGAAATTTCTTTATGCATGACAACATGTGACTTTTCTTTGAAGGTCAGATTACATCTATAACAATGCCATGCTGTCATGCTCATGCCATTCATTATGCATTTTTAATATTTAAGACGTGTGTATGATTTGTACACTTGATAACGATATACAAATTTTTTAAAAAAAATCTGCCAGACCAGCCAATGAGATATCATTGTAAAATCAAGGCAATACCTTCCACATAGTATTTTAAGAAGAAATACAAGTTTGAACCAGATGCAACGTTTCCGAGAAGAAAAATGGGATCTAAGCGGACTTGTAAAGGATCCTGAATCACCACAGTTTACCAAGCGACTTGAGGCAATCCAAAAAGATGTCAAAAACTTTGAAAAGAACAAGAAAATACTCAAACCCACAATACCTGAGAAAAAATTCCTCGCCATGCTTCACACCCTGGAGGAGATCACAGAGCAATTCGGCAGAGTTTCAGGTTATGCATCATTAGAGTATTCATCAGACACCCAATCAGACAAGGCCACATCGTTGGTTTCGAGGATGCGAAAGTTAGGCGCACAGTTGGAAAACCAGACCCTGTTTTTCGACCAGTGGTGGAAGAAACAACTTGATGAGAAAAATGCCCAAAGATTGATGAAATCATCAGGAGAACTATACGAATTTTTAAGATACAAAAGATTACTTGCAAAATATTCCCTTACAGAGCCAGAAGAGAGAATAATCAACACGCTGGATGTCACAGGCCATTCCGCTCTTGTCAAAATTTACGACAAGATAACAAACGCATTTGTTTTTGAAGTAAAAATTGATGGTAAGACAAAAAAATACAACAGAGAGGAATTATCAGTCCTAATTCGAAGCCCAAAGCCAAAAACAAGAGAGATTGCATACAAGGCATTGTTATCAGAGTTTGACAAAAACAAAGGAGTGTTGGGAGAGATTTATCAAAACATAGTTTCAAACTGGAAAGATGAATGTATTCAGATACGTGGATATTCATCCCCAATATCGGTCAGAAATATTGGAAACGATACAGACGACAAGACAGTTAACGCTCTTCTTGCGGTCTGCGAGAAAAACTCGGGCGTATTTCGCAAATTCTTTTTGCTAAAGGCACGTATCCTGAAGATGAAAAAGCTTCGTCGCTATGACATTTATGCGCCAATCCAGAAAAGAGAAGAAAAAAAATACAGCTATGACAAGGCAGTAAAACTTGTCTTGGACACATTAAATGATTTCAGTCCACAGTTAAGCGAGTATGCAAAAAGAGTGTTTGTCCAGAGACATGTAGATTCCACCATAAGGCCAGGAAAAAGAAGTGGTGCATTCTGTAGCACAATATCTCCAAAAATAACGCCATACGTATTGGTGAATTTCAAGGGCAGAACTAACGACGTATTCACTTTGGCCCATGAGCTTGGACATGCAATACATAGCATTGCAGCATCAGGAAAATCAATATTTATCACAGAGGCCCCGTTGCCGCTTGCCGAAACAGCATCTACATTTTCTGAGATGTTACTATTCAACAAAATTCTAGACCAGATCTCAGACAATGAACAACAATCCCTACTGGTAGAACACATGGATGATTTGTATGCAACAGTAGGACGACAAGCATACTTTACACTCTTTGAGATAGCAGCACATGAAAAAATTGGCAATGGTGCCATGGTTCAAGATATCACGTCAGAATACATGAAGACATTAAAGGACCAGTTTGGAAACTCGGTGGATGTAACGCCAGACTTTGGAACAGAATGGGCATGTATCCCGCACTTTTACCATTCTCCATTTTACTGTTATTCCTATTCTTTTGGCAACCTGTTATCGTTGTCCCTATACCAGAGATATAGAAAGGAAGGAAGATCATTTGCTTCCACCTATATTGACATCTTGGCTGCAGGCGGCTCCAAGAAACCAGAAGATCTACTCAAGGAGTATGGAATTGACATCACATCGGAGAGTTTCTGGCAAGAGGGTTTTGAATATATCAAAAATCAAACGGAAAGACTTGATAAAGTGATTAATTAAAGCGCCTGGCAGTCAAGCGCCCCCAACTGCCAGGCAATGTTCCCCTACGGTTTGAACCGATGTCAGTGACATTACGTTTACATTATAATTTAAACCTAGAGATTAGATCGAGAACTATTTCATTGAATATATTTTACCTTACTTTTTTGTATGACTAGATTTTCATTTTCTAATCTCTGTTTCTATTTTATCAACCCATTTTGATAATCTAGGGTAAATTCATCCCTTGTTATTCCACAATCATCCAGAATTTGTTTAGTTAAACCAGTTCCCAATTCGTCATTTTTGGATGGCACCGAGGTAAATCTGTTCACATCGTCATTACGTAATGAAACATGACTTCCCTTTTGATGTGATTTCCTGAATCCTTTCTTGTTGGCAAGATATTTTATCATGGCATTACCAGAAACTCGAGGAAGTTTACTCACTATATTTGCGAATAAATTTAAGACTATAACCTTTGTCTTTGCCTAGATCCTCTACCATCAATTCGATTGCTTCTTTGATGCCGTTTTTTGCTTCGACTTCTGTCTTTCCCTCAGCATTAGCATGAAGTTCATTGCATCTTGCAAATATCATACCATCTTCATCTTTATCTAAAATTACTTGATATGTCTTTTTAGATACGGTGGAGGTTGAATGTTGCATACATTGTATAATGTTAATACGATCTATAAAAAGAATAAGACATTAAAATATGATAAACTACGCATTACAAACTTAAAAAATTGGTGTAAAATTCTTCTAGTGATTACAGTACCTTTGAGCAGTATTACTATAGTGGTTCAAAACCTGCAAGTTTGAGTCCTAAGGGCGTTTTTGTCCTCTCAATAACTATTTCATTGAATATATTTTACCTTACTTTTTTGTATGAGTAAATGAAATTTTCTCTGTATTGGTCTTAATAGGACCCACGCTTATTTGTCATCTACTAGCAATAGTATCTTAATCCCATATTCCTTTTCGTATTTTCGTACGTGTTCCATTATTGTATGATGTTTCATTCAATGATTTCCGTCTTTGCCTGATTTTTTTGTTAGAAAATCTGTCAAGTATATCACATCTTTGGCATAGAACACGATGCTAATTTTTATTTTGTAGAAGACACGGGGTGGACTATATACAAAAAGTACGAAACCGCAACAATTTATTTCTTGTAAATGGATTTTCTGTGGCCAACTTTGAGTATCAATATTACTAGTGTATTTCTTTCTATAGTTGTTATTATTCTATAATCGCCTACCCTAATCTTATACGCATCAAATCCGACAAGCCTAGTCACATGTAGGAACGGGTTTTCTCTTATCGAATCTAGTTTATCGCTGATCCTTTTTTGTATGGTTTTACCCAGTTTTCCAAACTGCTTGGATGCAATTACTGTCCATCTGATCTCATAGACCATACTTTTTCTTTACTTGATTGTGGAGGATGGTTTTACCACTTTTGACTTCAGCTAGTGCCTTTTCCAAGTCTTTTATCGTCTGGCTACTTAGAATTCCCTCGTCATCTTCTGCTACATTAAGCAGTCTGTTCACAACATCATTGTAGGATTCCTTTGGAAATGTCTTCATTTTATCTAGTCGTGTCTTGGTTTTGCTCTCTAATTGTATGCTAGTTACCATAGGTTACTATAGGCAACTATAGAATTTAAGTTGGTTGTAGGGGTTTTGAGTCTCAAAACCGTAATGTATGCCGGGGGTGGGTTTGATCAAATTAGTTTAATACCGCCTCATTTTGTCAGGGTCTGGTCAGGGGGAATTCAGCTACTAACTTGGAATAATTTTAGGCCCATGATGATACCTTTGATAGGTATTACAATATTAGTTCAAAACCCCCTAGTTTGAGTCCGGAGGGACATTTTTGTTCTCAATACTATTTTATTTTATGACGACCATTACTTGCCAAGTGAAATATCCAAGATGCTGTAATAAAGAACCAGAATACTTGATCACTTACGATTGTGGGCCTGATCCACAACAGACCATGCTGGTATGCAAGAACCACTTTAAGGAAGAACCGTTCCAGAGATTTGCAATAAAGATAGAAAAATTGAGAGAATAACTTAATAGTTAGATTTTAAAAATTACTTTAATTGAAGAATCTTTTTGTCTTGTCTATAATTATTGCATTATTGATGACTTCGTTTGTTTCAGTGTACGCACAACAACCACAGCTTGCATCATATCGTGAAACAGCACACATACTAGTTGATGAAAAAGTACAGAATAGGACTACGGCATTTATCACATTGGCATCGACAAGCCCAGTGGAGATGCGAGTACCAGCAGACCTTAGTCAAAGCATACAGAATACAGCCAATGTGACATCAGTTGTCATAACAAATGCAGAAAACTGTGTCATAGGAGTTCAAGACCAAGGATGCATATTGGTTAACATCATTTCGCCATCACTTATTGAAAGTTATAACATTACAACTATTCAGACAGAGGCACGACACATTGGAGACGGCCTCATTGATCACATAAACAAGGCATTTGCAACAAATGCACAATTTAACAACGTGTACGTAAATCCAAAAGGACAACTAAATGGTGACCTTGGCACATCAGGTACCATATCTGGAAACAGAACAATATCTGTAGTATATACGATGTCAAGACAAGATTCTTCATATCTATTTGATGGGCTGTCCGCAATCTTGATACCAAAACAGATTCGCGATGATGGAGGATTTTTCAATGCTGCACAAACAATGGCTCAAGATTCCAATTCCACAGTAACATTTGCAATCACACCGTCACAAAATGCACTACTTTACCAGCTCCAAGTTTCTAAACAAATTCCAATCAAGACTCAGGTTACGTCAATCAAGCCACTTGAATTATTAGGTATCAATAGTCTTGAAAGATCAAGTTACTTTAGCGTAGGATTCTTTCCTTTGAATTCAATACTGGATGTCACAGTAATATCAAACAAGGCCACGGCAGTAATTAGCCATGGTGGAGATTTGGCGCCAACCACAATCAAAGGCGGTCAAAAGTTTCCATCAGACCTGACCAAGGCAGGCTGGATCATAGACCCAGAGTACGGACAACAGATTTCTGCAATATACTTATTTGGAAAAACTACATCGGTTACAAGCGACCAAACTTCACTGACCTTGGGCAATGGCATTCCAACAGATGCATCATCCGGACAAGGCAATACTACAGTTGCATCAACACCAGTTTCAAATCTTAAAGATTATTCAATTTACGCCTTGGTTGGCATAGTTGCAGCAGGCGGAGCTGCCGTGTATTTATTCATGAAGAGAAGATAAAATTTAGAGAATCAGTACTGCTGCCGTAAATACAGTAGTCCAGTTACCTTTTGCATCACCCACTGCACTCTGGGTTATGTTTCTAGTCTTGTAAATCTGTCCTGATATCTTCCACTGTTGTCTTTTCTCATCCCAGCTCTTGTTTACGTCAAATGATATCCCAAGTGATGATGCAAGCATTTGTGCTGCAATGTCTTCAGCATAATCACCTGCTTCTTTTTCAGTCTCTCCAAAGGAGACATATTCTGAAAGATAACCATATTTTGTATTGTCTTTTGGCTCGGCGATTCCAACAGAGGCAGCCATCAGCCTGTGAGGCTCATTGCTTTCCTGTCTTGAATATATTGCAAAAGTTACGCTACCAGGTCTTATCAATTTCAGGCCTTCAGATTTTGGAATCACCTTGCAGCCTGGTGGAAATATGCTAGAGATTAAAACCAAATTTGTTCCGGCAATTCCTGCATCCCGTAATGCATACTCAAAACTTGTCAGCCTGTCAGCATGAACACCCTTACCTTTTGTAAGGAAAATTTTCTTTGCTACTAAATCTAGCACAAGTCAAGTCTTAACTCACATCTTTAAAAATATATTGAATTTATAAAAATCGAATTATTTCAAGTTCTGCAATGATGAAATTATTTCTTGGCCATGTTTTTCAGGACTGATATCTCTGAAAATTTTTGAAACTCTTCCACTCTTGTCAATGATAAAAGTAGAACGTTTTGCAAGTCCCGCAATATTGAGCCCGGCATAAGCCTTGCAAGTAGCCTTGGTAGTATCACTGAGGTGAAGATATGGCACACTATATTCCTCGACAAACTTTTTTTGGTCTTGTACCGTATCAATAGATATTGCAAAGAGTTCGGCATTGTACTCTGTTATCTTCAGATAGGCGACAATTGTTGCCTCTGCCATCTGGAACACTCTTTTTGATGGGCATGCAAACAAGTGGTTCTTGGGGTAAAAACACAGAACGACGTTTTTCTTTCCCTGGAAAGAGCTTAGCTTTATCAGGTTACCATCATTTGCTTCAAGTTCAAAATCTGGAGCAACATCCCCTTCATTCATAATATTTCATCTCCAATTACTGGTTAATACCATTTTTGTTTGGATTTTTTTAACAGAGAACTAGTAGATGGTTTACTTTTTGAAGGTCTTTTGGTATAGTTTTATTCCAGCAATCACTTCTTTCTTTGCACTTGCTGCATTTTCCCATCCTAGTATCTCTACTTTTTTTCCTTCAAGTTGCTTGTACACTTCAAAAAAGTGTCCAATCTCTTTTAGATAGTGCTTGTCAAGACCGGTAATGTCCTTTAAATTGTCAAATCTAACATCATCTTTTGCAACACACAAGATCTTGTTGTCCATTTCACCACCATCTTTCATTTTTAGCATCCCAATTGGGCGTGCTTCAATTAGGACACCTGGATAAGTAGGATTGGTAACAAGTACAAGAGCGTCCATAGGATCGCCATCTTCTGCAAACGTCTGCGGGATTATACCATATTCTCCAGGATAGAAAAATGGTGAAAACAAAACTCGGTCAAGTTTTATGATGCCTCTCTTTTTATCATATTCATATTTATTTTGAGAACCTTTTGGAATTTCTACTATGACATTTATTACAGATGGCACCTTGGAGCCAGTCTCAATATCACGCCACAAATCCATGATGCTGTCTCAGAAACAAGTTCTATTTAATTGACATCATAAAGAATAAAATTTCTTTATATCAAATTTTCTGTTTTTCAAGTAAGACATGCCAGAACACATAGATTACGGAAAAGATAAAACGCCATTTCCATTCCATTGAAATGATGAAGGCAGCATATGTTTCAGGGCCATCAGATGTCCAGATAAAAAACGTAGAAAGACCACATGTTGGCAAGGGCGAGATCCTAGTTACCATGAAAGCCTGCGGGGTATGTGGCTCTGACTTGGAAAAGATCTACGGTAAATACAGCCAGCCTTCCATGAGACTTGGTCACGAGCCTTCAGGCATAGTCTCTGCCATAGGCGAAGGTGTAACAGATTTCAAAAAGGGCGATAGGGTCTTCGCACACCACCATGTGCCATGCTATTCATGTCACTATTGTACACATGCTAATGAGACCATGTGCCAAAAATATTCAGAGACAAACCTCTCACCATGTGGGCTTGCGGAAGAGTTCATCGTTCCTGAATGGAATGTGTCACATGGTGGAGTAATAAAACTGCCAGACCATGTGAGTTTTGAAGCGGCATCGATGATTGAACCCCTCGCATGCTGTGTTAGGGCATGGAACAAGATAAAATTCAAGAGGGGGGATTCTATTGCAATTTTAGGTGCAGGTCCAACTGGCTTGATGCATTTGATGCTGAGTAAAGCATATGGAATTGAAGATATATTTTGCCTAGACATTAATGATTTTAGACTTGGCTTTGCCAAAAAATTCGGCATAACAGAATCAATAAGATCAGACGACCCAGAGGCGTATCAAAAAATCCTTTCAAAGACACATAATCGTGGAGTTGACATTGCAATGGTTTCAACTGGAAACATAAATGCAATTTTACAGGCAATTGATTTTGTAAGAAAAGGAGGCACTGTAGTGTTGTTTGGAGTACCAACAAAAGATGTTAGGATGTCACTTGAGATGAGCAAGATATACTCAAAAGAAATCACAATTACACCAAGTTACGCATCTTCTGAAAATGACACAAATGAGGCATTTAGGTTGATAGAGCAAGGAACAATCAATGTGCAGAAATTGATCACCCACAAGTTTGATCTTGTAGATTCTGCAAAAGCTTTGGATTATGCTCACCAAGTAAATGATTCCATGAAAATAATAATTACAAATTCAGAAACGCTTAACTAAGGCAAATTTTTTCGAAGAAGGTATGGATTGGGGACTCAAAAACAGACTTGCAAAAATAATCAAACCACAAAACAGGCGAGGTGTAATGCTTGCAGTTGATCATGGATATTTCCTTGGGCCAACAGAAAGGCTCGAAGTACCAAAAAAAACAATTGCCCCACTGCTACCATATGCAGATTCCCTCATGCTTACCCGAGGCGTTTTAAGAACATCTGTTGATGCAAACTTTCCAGTACCCGTAGTACTTCGAGTATCAGGAGGTGCAAGCATCATTGGAAAAGATCTCTCAAATGAAAAAATTACTACATCAGTAAAAGAGGCAATAAGACTAAATGCTTCAGCCCTTGCAATGTCAATATTTGTCGGAGCGACACATGAACACGAATCACTTGTCAGTCTTGGCAATCTGGTTAACGAAGGTGAAGAATATGGAATACCAGTACTTGCAGTCACAGCAGTAGGAAAAGAACTAGAAAAACGAGATGCGAGATACTTGTCACTTGCATGTAGGATGGCTGCAGAGTTTGGTGCACACTTGGTCAAGACATACTATTGTGAAAACTTTGAAAAAGTTGTAACATCATGTCCAGTACCTGTCATAATTGCAGGCGGCCCAAAACTTGCAACCGAGCTTGATGTGTTCAATCTAACATATGATGCATTGCAGGCAGGCGCATCAGGAGTTGACATGGGTCGAAACATTTGGCAAAACGATCACCCAATAGCAATGATAAAGGCAGTACGAGCCATAGTTCACCAGAGAGCTACTGCCAAAGAGGCCCATGAAATTTTCAAAAAAATAAAAAACGAATCATCGCAGAAAAGCGAGCCTGCCAAGAAGAACAAGCCAAAAAAGTAGAGATATCTAATCAGAAATTTTTGTCAAATGCAGGTGCACTATCTTCCACTTGGTATATTTTGCCATGACAAAGGTTGCTCTGCTCTCCATTGTCATGTGTTGCCCTCTGAAACTATAATTGTCTACAATCATGCCTGTTTGCCTTACAGTAAAAGTTGCTACTGCAAAGTTTTCAAAGATATCCACTCTCATGTTTTTTAATTCAAAATCATAATCAGATATGCTGACAAACCGTAGTTGCTCAAGTGCGGAAGTTGTGGCAAAATCCTTTAGATCAAAAGGTGGTACATCACTGTATGCCGAAAACCTAGGATCATCAAGCTGAATGACACCCAACGGAGAGACATTCTTTGTTTTACCCGCATTAAAAAATATCATTACAATATCAATAATCTCTTCCTTGTCGCTCAAAATCGGTATTGCTTGAGACAAATCTAGTTTAAGTCTTATGACATGTTACGCCAATACCCATGCCTAGACCAACATGCATTCAGGGCAAAACCCTTGTTTTGCTGGTTTTAGGCACTTTTTGTCAACAATATATTTATTAACAATTTTAGAGGGAAAAATTACAGATAAGTATGACAAAAATAGACTCGACAGGCATTTCAAGTATTTTGTTGCTAGTCGAGCTTGTGCTGTAAAATACAGCAATTTTCGGAGATAGAAAATTATGGAAAAAATATCAGGTGCTAGGTCTTTGATGATCGCTTTGGAAAAAGAAGGCGTGGAAATTGCCTTTGGGTTACCGGGAGGTGCAAACCTGCCAATTTATGATGAGCTCTACAAGAGCAACATCCGTCACGTGTTGGTAAGACATGAACAGTCTGCTTCACACATGGCAGACGGTTTTGGTAGAGTAAGTCGAAGACCAGGAGTATGTTTTGCAACATCAGGCCCAGGTGCAACAAATATTGTTACAGGAATTGCAACGGCCCAAGCAGACTCGTCACCGATGGTTGCAATCACTGGCCAAGTTCCTTCAAAGATGATAGGGCGTGACGCATTTCAGGAAAGTGACATTATCGGAATTACAAACCCCATAGTAAAATATGCATTCCAGCCAATGAGTCCAACAGAGATTCCAGAGGTAGTAAAAAAAGCATTTTACATTGCGTCAACAGGAAGACCTGGCCCCGTATTGATAGATATTCCAAAGGATGTACAACAAAACGAAGCAGAGATTCACTTTCCTTCCGAAGTAAAAGTTAGAGGATACCACCCATGGGTTGACCCAGACATAGCAGCAATTGAGAGAGCAACCGAGATGTTACTAGCTGCAGAAAGACCGATAATTCTTGCAGGTGGCGGAGTCATAATATCAAGCGCATTTGCAGAGCTCCAGTCAATCGCAGAGTTACTCATGATACCAGTTGTAACAACGTTCAAAGGAAAAGGATCATTTCCAGAAAATCACCCTCTCTCACTTGGACCAATAGGAATGCATGGTCATGCAGAGGCAAACAAGATGATGACAGAGGCTGACTGCGTTCTTGCATGCGGTTCCAGATTTTCTGACAGGTCTGTTGGTACATTTGAAGAGTTTGAGAGAAACTTGAAAATCATACACATGGATGTAGACCCTGCAGAGATAGGAAAGAACCAGACCACAAATGTGGCAGTCGTAGGAGATGTAAAGACATCACTTAGAATCATGGTAAAGATGCTAATCCAAAAAGCAATCAAACGCAATGGAGAGAGTGCGTGGTGGAAAAGAGTAAAGGAGACAAAGGAATACTATAGGGAAAACCTCAAGATTCATCCACACCCGTTAGCAGCATCCAAAGTTCTCAAAAAATTAAGAGAGGTTTTACCTGCACAGTCAATTGTAACTACCGAAGTTGGGCAACACCAAATGTGGGCCTCATTATTCTTTGATGTAATACATCCAGGGACATTTTTCAGTTCTACCGGTCTTGGAACTATGGGTTGGGGATTCCCAGCTGCGATAGGTGCCAAGGCAGCAAAGCCAGATGTCCCAGTGCTTGACATAGCAGGAGAGGGAAGTTTTAACATGACAGAGAATTCGCTTGCAGTATCAGTGTTAGAGGATTTGCCAGTCATAGTGCTCTTGCTAAATAACTTTACACTTGGAATGGTAGCCCAGTGGCAGAGAACATTTTACGACAGGAGAATGATTGGAGTAGATCTCAAGAATTGTCCAGATTATGTCAAAGTAGCAGAAGCATATGGCGCACAAGGAATACGAGCCCAGACAATTGATGAGATTGGAAAAGCAGTCCAGACAGCTTTGAAGAGCAATGTTGCAACAGTCATAGACATACCGATTGACCCACAAGAAGACGTGCTACCATTTGTTGCTCCTGGAACATCTCTCAAGGACATGATCTTACCATCATAGTGAGATATCATGTGGTCAATAATTTCCGTTCTAGTGGAAAACAAACCAGGAGTCTTGTTCAAGATTACAAACTTGTTTAGATCAAGGAACTATAACATCGACAGCATATCAGTAGGGATAACTGAGAATCCCGAAGTATCAAGAATGACAATCACTACAGAGGCAGACGAAAAACAACTCAGCCAAATAGTAAAGCAGTTAGACAAATTAATTGACACGTTAGAAGTAAAAGTATTAGAGGAGAAAAAGAGCATATACCGAGAGCTTGTCATGATGAAACTAAAAATATCAAAGCCAACAGACATCAAAGAGATAACAGATCTTGCAAATGCCTTCAAGTGTGATGTGCATGATGTCAGAAAGTCTTCAATCATAATAGAGATTACTGCCACCCCCGATAGGATTAATGCTTTAGAAGATCTTGTAAAAGGATACGGAATTTTAGAAATGGCGCGAACTGGAATATGTGCACTAGCAAGGGGATACGGAAATGAAGATTAGAATTTTCGATACTACGTTAAGAGACGGGGAACAGACTCCAGGGGTGGCCTTGACTCCTGACCAAAAACTTGCAATAGCACAAAAGCTAGACGAATTGGGTGTCGATGTAATAGAGGCAGGATTTCCAATCATATCAGATGGTGAAAGACTAGCAATAAAATCAATTGCAGGCGCTGGACTAAAGGCAGAAATTTGCGGACTAGCGAGAACAGAAAGAAAGGACATCGATGTAGCTGCTGCAGTAGGTTTGGATTACATCCACACATTCATTGCAACATCAGACATACATCTCCAGTACAAACTAAAATTAACAAGAGAGCAGGCACTAGCAAAAGCAGTTGATGCCGTCCAGTATGCCAAGTCGCTTGGCTTGAAGGTTGAATTTTCAGCAGAAGATGCCACACGAACAGAAAGGGAATTCCTAAAAAAAGTATTCAAGGCAGTGGCAGATGCAGGTGCTGATAGGCTAGACATTCCAGATACAGTAGGATATTCCACTCCACAGTATATTGCAGCAATTACAAAGGATACGATTGATGCAACACATCTGCCCGTAAGTGTTCATTGTCACAATGACTTTGGACTAGCAGTGGCAAATACAATATCTGCAATACAGGCAGGTGCACAATGCGCACATGTCACAGTAAATGGAATTGGTGAGCGAGCTGGAAATGCATCGTTAGAAGAACTTGTCATGGGATTGCAATGTCTACAATTTGATAAAAAATATGAAACAAACATCAACACCAAACTTCTCTATGAGACATCACGATACATCTCAAAGACAGTTGGAATACAGGTCCAGCCAAACAAGGCAATTGTCGGAGAAAATGCATTCGGTCACGAATCCGGAATTCACACCCATGGTGTCCTAAGCAACCCATTGACATACGAGCCAATCAGTCCAGAACTAGTGGGCAGAACTAGATGGTTCCAAGTAGGAAAACATGCAGGGGCACACGGAATAGCGGCAATGCTTGAAGAATACGGCATCCAGCCCTCAAAGGAGCAGACCCACGAAATATTAGAAAGAGTCAAAAAACTTGGGGACCTAGGAAAACACGTAACAGATGTTGAGCTTCTTGGAATCACAGGCGAAGTCATGCAACAACCAGGATTGAAGAGACTTGTTCACCTAGTTGGCTTTTCAGTATCAACAGGAATTGGAAACATGCCATATGCATTTGTCAAGCTAAACATAGAAGGCAAGGACTTTATCAGTACGGATTATGGTGTAGGCCCAGTAGATGCATCAATTAACGCAATACAAAAAATCACCGGAGAAATATCCAAAGTGAGAATAAAGGATTACAAGCTGGATTCAATCTCAGGAGGTTCGGAGGCCTTGTGCGAAGTTACAATCAAGGTAGAAGATCCGTATGGTAACCAAGCCTCTGCAAAATCAGTAGGAGAAGACATTGTTATCACAAGTGTACAGGCAATGATAGACGGAATAAACAGAATCATGCTCAAAAAAATACTCAAACAAAAAAATCTGGGACAGTAAATGTACAAAATAGCACTCATTACGGGTGACGGCATAGGCCCGGAATTATCAGAATCAGTAATAGATGTACTAGACATGGTAAACGATAATCTTGGGGTCAAAGTTGAAGTTACAAAACTACAAGCAGGCGATGCAGCACTCAAAAAAACAGGAAAGGCATTGCCAGATGAAACAGTGGAGCAAATAAAAAAATCAGATGTATGTCTCAAGGCCCCAGTGGGAGAGAGTGCAGCAGATGTCATTGTAGTATTACGAAGATTGCTAGACCTTTATGCAAACATCAGGCCTGCCAAGTCTTATCCAAACATGCCAGCATTGAAGGAAAATATTGACATGGTAATAGTAAGGGAAAACACAGAGGATCTATACACAGGCATGGAGTTTGAGGTGGGTGAGACCATCATTGCATTACGCTCAATATCAAAGAGGGCTTCTGAGAGAATTGCAAGATATGCATTTGCCACAGCCGAGCAGCGAAATGGAAAAAGAAAGGTTACTTGCGTACACAAGTCAAACGTAATGAGAAAGACAGACGGATTATTTGCAAATACATGTGAACAAGTAGCAAAGAGTCATCCAAAAATCACATTTGAGCACATGTATGTTGATGCTTGTGCCATGAATCTAATAAGACAGCCAGAGTCCTTTGATGTTATCGTGACCACAAATTTGTTTGGTGACATATTATCAGATGAGGCATCACAAGTTGTCGGTGGACTTGGAATGGCACCCGCTGCAAATATTGGAGACAGGTTTGCATTGTTTGAGCCGGTCCATGGTGCAGCCTTTGACATTGCGGGAAAACAGATAGCAAACCCATCTTCGTTTATCTTGTCTGCGAAGATGATGTTTGAGTGGCTTGGAATAAAAAATAACGACAAGTCATGCCAAGATGTTGCAAAAAAAATTGAAGATGCAGTTTACGGCATTGTCAAAGACGGTATAAAGACTAGAGATATTGGCGGCAACAAGAGCACAAAAGAATTTACGCAGAATGTGATAGCACGCATTATTTGAGGTCAGATGCAGGCGGCTCTCTTGACCAAAAGAACATTGCAAGACTGATTGGAACCATGATCATTATTGCAACCCCAAATGAAATCCAGTAAAAAGTTGGATCAATTCCCTTTATAAAAGGAACTGGAAATACCGTATAAGCCCATACAAATGCAATAAACCCAAGCAAGACCTTATTTTTCTTGAAGATTCTCCAACCAAGTTTTCTTTTTGCAACATAGCAACGCTTGCATCTAGTCCTGTCATCTGTCATGCATGAAGTACAACAATGCTTGTCACAAAAGTAACATGTCCTATCTCCAAACTCAGATCCGCAAAAATCACATCGTCGCACAAGTTATCTAAGATTTGGTCAAAATTTATCTTTTTATGGAAATAACCGTTCTGGGTCACGAGGGTACAAGACTACTTCCCTTACATTGTCAATTTGTGTCAGTACTGTCATCAGCCTATCTAGTCCTAGTCCCCATCCAGAATGAGGTGGCATTCCCCAGTCAAACGCACGTAAATGATCTTCAAATTGTGCTGGATCTAGCCCTTGCTCCAGCAATCGTGCTTTTATCTTGGCAGTGTCATGAAGCCTTCTGCCTCCAGATGACAATTCAAGATAACCATACTGGAGATCAAACGAGTTTGAAACCTCAGGGTCGTCCTCTTTTTCATGTATGTAAAATGGCTTTAGTTTCAGCGGCCATTCAGTCAAAAAGTAAAATCCAGGATGAATCTCACCGAGTTTTCTCAAATGTGAATCAAGCAAGTCATCCCCAAATGAAAGAGCGAGTCCTTGTTTCACGAGCTCTTCAATGGCTTGCTTGTATGTCACCCTGTCAAAAGGTGTCGTTGGTTTTCGAATTTCTATACCCAAGTTCTTTTGCTCTTGAATGCATGTCTTTCCCACATGTTCAAAGACAGAGACTATCAACTGCTCCAAAATTTCCATGACATCTGTATAATCCATAAATGCAGATTCAATGTCAACGCTTGTGAATTCTGTCAAGTGTCTTACAGTATGAGATTTTTCTGCCCTGTAAAATGACGAGATCTCAAATATTCTTTCAAGACCTAATGTCAGTTGTTCCTTGTAGAGTTGCGGACTCTGTGCAAGATATGCCTGTTTGTCAAAATATTTCAGAGAAAATAAATTCGCGCCGCCTTCGCTTGCGCTGCCAATAATTTTCGGAGTGTTTACTTCAAGAAATCCACGATCAGTTAACACTTTACGGATGCAAAGAAGAACATTGTGTCGTATCTTAAATATCGATGCAGTCTTTTGATTGCGAAGATCAAGTGCTCTTGCATTTAGTCTATTATCTATTCCACTTTCCAGTCTACCCAATGGGTCTATTGGTAATGGATGAATTGCTCTTGATAAAATCTCAACTTTTTCAGCCTTTATTTCATATGCAAAATCTCGCGCTTTAGATTCTTGTACTGCTCCAGTTATCCGCACCACACTTTGTCTTGTTAGGTCTTTTACCTGTTGCACGTTTTCAGTGCCTGCAACTACAATCTGTGATACCCCTGTTACATCTCTCAAAGTAAGAAAGGTTAGTTTTCCCAGTTCCCTCAAGTCTTCCACCCACCCTCCAACCACAACTTTTTGTCCCTTCATTGAAGGACCAAGTGTGCCAATGTCATGTGTTTTTTTTATGTCCATCAAATTTTCCCTACTTTCTTTCAAATTCCACTACTAGTTCTATCTTTCGAAGATCGTGTACTATTGCAATTACCTTGTCAACATCTATTGGAAAACGCAGTGTCTTTTTCCCTGATACAATGACCTTGGTTTTTTGCAAGCCTCCCGGAACCCAGACTTGATTTATGCCAAGTATTTTAATTGGAAAAAACATATCTTCTATGAGTTTCTTGTCGTCCGAATCGTGGTGCACAAGCCAAATCTTTCCATCAAATTCCCCCTGGAGTATCCCGTAAAGCTCCCGACTCTGTCTAACTGTCATGATATCGGTGCTGCCTAGATGCAGAACATAATTCCCATGAGATTCTCGGCACGAAATTAGTGTAAACTTGCCTATTGGGTGTATTTTTTGGGAAAGTTTTACCAGTTTTATTGATGCTGCCACATCTGCCTTGGTCAGCGTACCTTGATCTAGTTTTGATTCACATTGAGGACACAGTATGCCATTCATCGCATCAAAGTTGCAAATTGGAGTCCTCAAGGAAATCGATTTTTTGCTTACAAAAACTAGAAGATAAATCATGCGAAATTGGCAATCACAGTTTAACATGACAACCTTGAGATCAAACAAGATCATAGTTCAAAACTCAAATGTACCACTAGTTCATAGAATATCTGTGGTTACTCTATCTGTAAATGATCTAATGGTCCAGTACCAAAGCCAGGAAAAGAAAATACATGCAGTAGATCACGTATCGTTTTCATGCAAGGAAAATGAATCAATCGGCATAGCAGGGGAAAGTGGATGTGGTAAGAGTACACTTGGTCTTGCAATCATGAAAACCCTCCAGGAAAATGCCAGTGTATCAGGCGAGATTCGTCTGGGTGACAAATCCATACTATCAATGTCAGATGCTGAATTTACAAAAAATATCAGATGGAAACAGATATCAATGGTTTTCCAAGGTGCAATGAATTCACTAGATCCTGTATTTACCATCAAGAAACAATTTGAAGAAATTCTAGGAAAACATAATTTTGAAGGAAATTACAAGCAGGTAATCGAATCTGTAATATCGTCTGTTGGGTTGACACATTCTGTTTTAGACAAGTATCCGCATGAGATTAGCGGAGGAATGAAGCAAAGAGTAATCATTGCCATGGCACTTGTTTTAAAACCAAAAATGGTAATTGCAGACGAACCCACCACTGCACTTGATGTCTTGGTTCAGGCTCAGATAATGATTTTATTAAAAAAGCTCAAAAAAGATGGGCTGTCAGTCATGTTGATCTCTCATGATTTGGGCATAATTTCAGAAATTGCAGAAAAAGTTGGAATCATGTATGCTGGACAAATCGTAGAATTTGGTAACATGCAAGATATTTACAAAAATCCAAAGCATCCCTATACAGTTGCCTTGCTAGATTCCATACCAAAACTAGGCGAGATAAGGAAAATTACACCCTTGAAAGGCAATCCCCCAAGCCTTGTAAATCCTCCAAGAGGATGCAGGTTTTATGACAGATGTTCTCAGGCAATGGAAAAATGTAAAAAAGACCCGCCTAAAATCAAGACAGCATCAGGCTTTGTAATGTGTTGGTTACATGAATAAAACCAGTAAAGAAATTTTAGATAAAGAGATTTTTAGTGTTTTTACTTGAGACCTGTACCATTATAGTACGAGTCGTATATTCTGAGTGCATTATCCATTGAGACTTGTTTGGCTTGTGCCAACAGAGTGTTTCTATCTGTGCCGTTTTCATCTGTTGTTACGCTATTCAGACCATAATAGTTTGACTGGAGCAGTGCAAGGTGTCTGTCATGAATTTGGTTGAATATCATTACTGCCTTTGCTAATGAATATGCTTGTTCTGGAGACAGATTAGTAGTACCACCACCTTGTTCATTTGTTACAGAGTTTTGTTTGTAAGTAAACTGACTTGGGTCTACATACTGGCTCAAGTCTACATATACTTTATCAGTTTTTGCAAGTTGGCTAACCAAGTCTGCTGCTCTGGCTTCACCAGCATCCAATCCCTTTGTAATCTGAGCTTGTCTATCATAAGTTGCAATAGAGTCAGTTGTCGGGCCTGCTTGGAAGTTTGCATAGTCTTGTCTGATCTTGACTAGATTATCTAGAACAATTTGGGCTTGTGCAAGTGATGAAGATGTGGCTGAGTCAATCATGGCATTTCTATCTCTTCCCTGTGTATCAGTGGAAGTGCTGTTCAACCCAGCATAACCAGTAGATTGAATGGCGGATAACTGTCTAACGTGAATACCATCAAATTGTGCAATTGCATTTTGTAGTGAAACCTGAGATTGTGTATCAATGTGTCTCCCTCTGCTAGTTTCATCAGTGGTAACGCTGGTAAGACCAGACCAGTTTCTTTTGGATTGATCCATGTTTGCAAACTGGTAGTAGCTCATGTATGTTGACATGGCTTTTTGTGCTGCCTCATGTTGTCTGGCAGCAATATCTGACCAAGGATCATCTGCGAAAACTGCATGACTTAGATAGACTGAACTTGCACTTAACAAAAGACCTGTAATCATTACAAGTGATAATAACTGGGATTTCACGAATTTCTCTCATATCTTATGCCTTTTAAAACTTTGCGATGATCAGGTTTTGACCTATTGATCGCTTGATATATTTGCGATCACATCAAGAAGCGATGGAAGAGATCCTTTCAGTCAATGACTTGAAAAAATACTTTACCAAAAAAGGATTTACAGGAACTGACAAAGAGACAATCATAGTAGCAGACGGAGTTTCGTTTTCAATCAAAAATGCCGAGACATTTGTACTTGCAGGCGAATCAGGATCAGGCAAGACCACTATTGCACGCATTATACTTGGAGCATTGAAACAAGACTCTGGTACCATAACATTTACCGGGCAAAAAATAACAAGTCAAGCAGACAGTCTCAAAAAGATAAGACTTGGCTGTCAGATGGTTCACCAAGACCCATATGCGTCAATCAATCCAAGGATGACTATTTTGGACATAGTAAAAGAGTCGCTTGAAATTCATAATATTGGAAACAAGGAAGAAAGAAATCGCATTGCATTACAGGCGCTCAGTCAGGTAAAACTAGAACCAGTAGAAGATATTGCATCAAAATATCCACACATGTTATCAGGAGGACAACGTCAAAGAGTTGCCATAGCACGTGCCATTGTAACAAATCCAAAACTTGTCATAGCAGATGAACCTGTTTCCATGCTTGATGTATCAGTAAGAATTGGAATACTTGAGCTCATAAAAGAATTGCAGGAAAAACATGGTATCTCTTTTCTTTACATAACACATGACTTGTCCACTGCAAGATACATTGGTCACAGAATTGCAATCTTATATCGTGGGAAAATTGTTGAGACAGGACCAATTAATGAAGTTCTATCCGCCCCACGCCATCCATACACTCAAGCACTCTTAGATTCCATTACAGATCCAAACCCTGACAATTTGTACAAAGATAGAAAGATACGCATTAAAGAGTCTTCAGAGGTCAATTCGCATCAGGGCTGCAGGTTTATGGCAAAGTGTCCTTATGCAATAGAAAAATGTAAACAGGAACCTGATCTTGAGAAAATTTCAGACACACGACAAGTGGCATGTTTTGTCAAGATAAACTAGTTTGCTACTTCTGACACATTGGAAATTCTATGCGAAACAACATGTGAAACGCCATTTCTTGGAAAGACACCATAGATCAGAGTTGCCTTTTTTACTACAGCATCTTTTAGTGATACCATTATCATCTGACTGCCCTTTGACCTGTCTTCAAGTATAGTAGCAAGTCTTTCAGTGTTCAATGCGTCAAGATGTGCATCAACTTCATCAAGCAAATAAAATGGAGACGGTTTTAGTTTTTGGAGTGCTAGCAAAAATGTAATTGCGGCAAGTGTCTTTTCACCACCACTGATTGATGTTGATTCTCTTTTTGGCTTGTTTGGAAATTGTACAAGATATGATATTCCAGATGAGAATATGTCATCCTCATTTTGAATTTCAAGCCATGCATTTCCTCCAGTCATCTTGCTAAATATTTCACGAATGTCCTTGTCTACTTTATCGTATGATTCCAAAAAGGTTTGGCGTTTACCTTTGTCAATCTCTTCAATAAATTTCACAATAGAATTTCTTTCTTCTTCAAGTTCATTCTTTCGTGACGACATGGAACGATAGCCATTCGATATCTCAATATATGCCTCAGGAGCCCTAGTATTGAGCGAGCCAGCTAGATTTCGTTTTTCAGATTCCAGCTCAACAATAATCCGGTCAACATCAAATGATTCCAAAAGTGTGTTATATCCATACGATTGTAAAGTTTTACGAATTCTTTCTTCGTTTTCCACCAAGTCTCTAACATCCCTAGATATAGAATCAGACTGCCTTTCCAAGCCGTTTACTTCCTTGCTCAGTGTCCTTTCAGATTCATACAGGTCCTTCAGATTGGAATCATATTTTTTTAGTGTTGATACCGATGTTCCAGAAGTTGAGATTAGTTGCTGTTCTTTTTCTCTCAAGGTTACAAGCACCGCCTCTGCGTTTTCCTTTTCTTTTCCAAGGGTTCTTGACTGGACCTCAATATCATATTTTTCATGGTTTAGTGTGGATTGTTCTTGCGACAAGAGCCTGACATTAGCCTTGAATGAGTTTTCTTCGTTGCCCAGGTTAGTCAGGTTTCCAGTCAATTCCCTAAACTGGGTAGATATAGTACTGTGTGAGCTTAGCAGGCTTGTACGTTTTTCATTCAGTGATGATAGTAGGCTTGCTACCCTTGTTTGACCTTCATCAGCATAGTTTTCTCGAGTCAGTGAGATACGCTCATCCAGAGATGATTCATAGGATTGTAGTTTTGATATGTTAACCAAGATGTCCTCCTCTCTTTTTCTCAATTGTGAAATTCTTGAGGTCAGTTGATCTTCCGACATGCTCAAGTTCTTTAGTTTTGCCTTGATGTCTGCAAGGCCAAGACCGACGTTTGCAAAGCCAGTCTCAGAGGAATTGTATCGGTTTTCAAGACTGTCAGTAATTTTCTCAAGTTTTTTTAGTTGACCCTTTTTATTTTGGATAAACCTCCTCAAAAGTTCAAGGGATTGCACCAGTCCATCTACTGATGTGCTCAATAAAATAATTTTTGTCAGATGAGAAACCTTAGAGTTTACATCAACTACAACAGCATTGGCATCTGCCTCAAAGAACTGCCCATCAATTGTTACTGCCTTGTAGCCTTTTTTAGACAACTCGTATGCCTTGTCCTTAGAGTCAACCAACACGATATTTCCAAAGATGAAATTTTTTAGCGACTCGAACTTTTCGTCACATTTAACAAACTCAGACAAGACTCCAAGAATGCCGTCTCCATTATTGATAGATATCTTAGAGTTAGATATTGCATCTAGTGGAATTATTCTTATCTTAGGTAACTTTTTCTCTTGTGCAAATTCAGCAAGCCCAAGTAATGTTGCAAAGTCATTTACGACCAACCCCTTGAGCCAGTCTGAGCCAGCTGCAAGCAACGGTCTTTCATATTGTTTATCCCACGTCAAAATTTCAAATACAAGGCCTTGGATTCCAAGCCTCTTAGAGTCTTCTTTGAGCTTTGCAATAGAGTAATCCTCATGCATTACTTCTTTGACTACTTTGATCTTTGCTTCATATTGCGCAGCAGCTTTGCTTGCCTTTTCAAAAATCATCGTAGTTTCCTCAATATCTTTTTCTATTTTCACTCGTCTCTCACGAAGATTCCCGAGTCTTGATTTCAGATCATTGATTACAGATTCATGTACAGATCTTACTCGCCTCAGTTTTCTCTCAAGACCTAAGAGATATTCTTTCTCGTCAAATATTGATCTTACCCTCAATGAGTTTTGTTCTATCTTTTTTTGAATGTCGGCTTGTTCTTGCTCAAACTTTGACAATGAAAGTTTTGTTTCGTTTAGTTGATCTGTGAGTTTTCGTACAGTTTCATCAACTCGTAGTTTGTTTGTGGCAATCTGAGATTGTTGTTTTAGCACTTGACTTATTTCAGAGTCAACGGATGCAAGTTCGGCATTTGTAACCTTTCTGGTTTCATTAATGATACCAATAGAATTTTTTAGTTCCGTGATTTGATTTTCTAACAAGGAACGTCTTTCATCCAATGTTGCAAGCTCTGACTGGATTTCAGGAAGCCTTGAATCTATTTGTGATAGCCTTCTTGCATTGGTTGCAAGTTTGCTGTTTGCAGATTCAAATTGGTGCATTGCTTCGGTAATCTCTGAATCAATGGTAGATTTTGTCTGGTTGTATACATTTACTTCGTCCATGAACTTTTGTTTTTCTTCTTCGAGTTTTTTTATTTCATCTCTGAGATGGCCACGCTGCTCGTCAAATTTTTTGGCTTCAGATTGGATGGCATTTAGATTTCTTTCTTTTGAGATCTTGTTAGACTCGATGTCTCTTAGCTTGTTAGAAGACTGGATTGCGTAGAATCGTTTTAGTTCTCTATCAAGGATATCGAATCTGAGCTGGCTGTTTCTTTCAAGTTCCAATTCATCAATACGTTTTTTTATTTCATCCATTCTGGCAAGCGCAATCTCTAGTCGCCTGTCTGCCTCGTCAAGTTGCTTTAGCGATTCAACCTTTTTTTCATCAAAGTATGCAAGACCAATTATATCCTCAATTATCTTTCGCCTTTCCTCTGCATTAAACTCAGATATTCTAGTGATTGTTCCCTGCTGGACAATGTTGAGCTTGTGAATACCACAGTTGGCCACCTCAAGTATGTCTAAAACATGATTTCTGAGTACCTTTTTTTGGTTTAAATAATAAATATTCTCGCCGTTTTCATCCATTTCCCGGGTAATGGTTACAGTATTGGAATCCACTGGAATCTTCCTATCAGAGTTGTCAAAGTGACAACTTACACGCGCAATCTTGGCCCCATGTTTTGCGTTATCTACATCGTGCAATAATGAACGAAGTTTATCTACTCTCATCACTTTGGGAGAGTTTTCGCCAAGTGAGAATGAGATAGCATCAAGTATGTTACTTTTCCCCGATCCATTTGCGCCAGAGATTGCAACCAATCCTTGCTCAAAGTTCACTAGTGTATTTTTGTATCCAAATGACTTGAACCCAAATATCTCTAGTTTGCGTATGTGGACCAATGTATCCGATAATGCCTGAACCGAGATAACCGATTATTGACAAGTTTCCTTGAGCTGCTGAATAAAAATTATAATGTGAGATCTTAGCTATCGCGCTTGCCTTCCACAAACTCTCCAAATGCCTTCTTTGCCTCATTATATGGCATCTGGATAGGAGGATGTTTGAAACAATAAGACGATATGCTTGTCATCGGTCCATACAGTTTTCTGTCAAGTGCAATCTTTAGTCCCCTAATTGCATCGATCATTATTCCTGCACTATTGTACGCATCAATCACTTTTAGCTTGAGATCTAACTTGACTGGGATCTTTCCAAAATATTTTCCTTCCAAGTTGATGTAACAGATCTTCTCATTATCAATAAAGTCGACATAATCACTAGGACCAATTCTCATCGGGATGTCATAGTCTGCCATTGCCTTGACTGCACTGGTCTTGCTGATTCTCTTGTCTTCGAGTCTTTCTTCATCAAGCATATTGTAAAAATCCATATCTCCACCAATGTTTAGCTGGTATGTTCCATCAATCTGCACACCCCTGTCTACAAAGAGTTTCACAAGTGTCTTGTGAACAACTGTCGCGCCAAGCTGGCTCATTACATCATCACCTGCAAGAGGAACCTTTTTGTCAGCAAACGCCTGTTGCCATTTTGGCTCTGATGCGATAAATACGGGAATTGCATTGAGAAATCCTATTCCTGCCTCAAGTGCTTGACTTGCATAGTGTTTTACTGCATTGGTGCTTCCCACAGGTAGATAATTTACAAGCATCTCGGCTCCACTGTCTTGGAGAACCTTTTTGACGTTAACATCTGGCTCTTGAGAAACAGTCACAATTCTACTCAAATGCCTACCTATACCATCCAGAGTAGGACCTTTTTGCACAGTTATGCCCATGTGAGGCACCTCTGCTACTGTAATTGTATTGTTTGGTCTTGCATAGATCGCCTCAGAGACATCTTTTCCCACTTTGGTATCTGCAACATCAAATGCTGCCACCACTTCAATATCCCCTGGCTCGTATCCTCCAATGTTAAAAGCTGTCAGGCCTATAGTGTCATGTGTATTTTGAGTATAATATCTCCCACCTTGGATAATTGCAGAAGCACAGTTACCAACACCAGCTATTGCAATCTTTATTTTCTTACCCAACTTCGATAGCTACCAAATAATCCATTATATTAATTACTTGTGATCCATAACAGAGGATTTTATAGTCCAGAACCGATTTGAGTTTCATGATAGAACCCGGCAAACCAGTCAAGGATATTTGTATCAAAAAAGGCGACACCGTTGATTCAATATTTGATCAAATGTCAAAGTCAGGCGGATTTGAGTCAAAAAATCTTGTTGATGGTCTCAACATTCTGACTGCCATGATAGAGGACAAGGATTGTTTAAAGTTCATGTCGTTTGTCGGTGCAATTGTTTCAACCGGCCTCAGAGGTGTGATAACAGACATGGTAAAAAACAAGATGTGTGATGTAGTAATAACCACATGTGGTGCTTTGGATCATGACATTGCAAGACATTATTCTAATTATTTGGAAGGATCATTTACCATGGATGACCGTGAACTTTTGGAAAAAGAGATCCACCGATTAGGAAATGTTTTGGTTCCACTGAAAAGCTATGGGCCGTTGATTGAAGAAAAAATGCAGTGTTTTCTACAAAAGGCCTACAATGAAGGCAAAAAAGAAATGTCAACTTATGATGTGACAAAGATGATAGGAGAGAATTTGGGAGAAGATTCATTCCTTTATTGGGCAAACAAGAACAACATCCCCGTAATTGTTCCGGGAATAATGGACGGTGCAGTTGGAAGTCAAATCTGGATGTTTTCACAAAGCCATAGCGATTTTAGATTAAATGTTACCTCAGATGGAGATTTGTTATCCGGATTAATATTCAAGGCAAAAAAATCAGGCGCATTAATGATAGGCGGTGGAATATCAAAACATCACACCTTGTGGTGGAACCAGTACAGAGACGGACTTGACTATGCAGTGTACATAACAACTGCTCAAGAATTTGACGGAAGTTTGAGTGGTGCCCTTGTCAGAGAAGCAATATCGTGGGGCAAGGTTACAAAGGATGCCAAGCAGACAACAATTCATGCGGAAGCTACAACAATCCTACCATTTCTTTATTCTGCCTTGCTTACCAAACTCAAATAGTGTAGACTGTCTTGCAATAGACTTGTTCAAACCCTAATTTTGAGTAAAACTCCAAGAGGTGATCTTTCTCATAGGTTTCCAAAATTAAAGTCAGGTTTTTGGAATCAGCTTGGTATAACGCAAAATCAATCAAGGAAGTAGCAGTGCCACGGTGTCTCTTAGATGGTACAGTGCCAAGACAATACAGTCCCAAGATAGAGTTTATTTCATACAAAGCCATACATGAGCTGCCTGATTCATCCACCACATAATCTACAGAATCTAGTGTATTTTCCAATATGGATGTCACATGACTTGACCAATTAGGGCAATCATATGCCTCACAAAAAATTCTGGTCCACAGATCAATGTTATCACGTGTGATTTTCATGGCATTTGTTTTCTTTACAGACCGCGTTCTTTTGAGAACGTGCTGTACATCATAGCGTGTGAATCCTTTTTTTTCAAGCAGGTAATCAAGTTCTGGGTAGTTCAACGAGTAAACATATGGCACAGAATGGTTCTTCTGAAAATATCCTATTGATTCGTCAATCATGTCTTCGCTAGTACATGTGATGTCAGTAAGCTTGTCAAAAAAAACATCATCTGCGAGTTTTTGGTTTAAGAAAAGGATGCCACATTCAAGTTTTGTGGCATTGCTCCACAATCCAGTAAAGCCAAGGTCATTTGACTCAATTTGTTGAATCATATTTTATACCAAGTATTTTGCACATGCGGTTAAAATCAGCTTGAGTGACACTCTTTCCATTTTTTACTTCAATACATATTTGTTCCAATTTTGCAAGAGCTGTAGGAGAATCGAGATCATCATTCAACGATTCCATAAAATCATGCATCAGACTTGACACGGTGCTATGTGTAGTATCAGAGACTCGGAGTGTAGTTAGATGAATCAAGTCAAGCAGTGGTTTTTTTAACATTAAATCATTTTCAGAAAAATTCATGTCGTCGCGATAATGTTTCGAAAGAATATACAGTCGTATCAGATCAGAATCGTATTTTTTGATCAGGTTTTTTACCCAAACAACATTTCCTAGGGATTTTGACATCTTTTCTCCTTCAGACAAAACGAGACCCACGTGTACCCATGCTTTGACTGGTTGTTTTGAGCCTGACAAAAGCTGGTACTGGGCAAGATGTGCCTCATGATGAGGATACACTAATTCTCTGGCACCTCCGTGAATATCATAATTGTCGCCAAAGTTTTCTACTGCTACAGCAGTATCTTGCATGTGCCACCACGGAATACCTTTTCCAAACTCACTTTCCCATGAAAAATCAAAATCGTCAGTACAGTTCCATAGCATGACATCTTCTGGGTTTTTCTTTCCAGGACCAATATCCAATCTGTGTAGATTTAGTTGATCTCTTGTCTGCTGTGAAATCTGTCCATAGTTTTGCACCTGAGAGACATCAAGATATACATTCCCATGTGCCATGTAAGCAACCTTTTTTTGCAGTAATTTTCTTATTTGTGCCTCGATACTTGAAACATAGTCTGACACATATGCAAGCCTATTGACACTTTGTATGCCAAGTGACTGCAGAGCTATTACAAATGTGGACGCATAAAACTTTGCCACATCTTTGTAAGTTGTCAAATTTTCTTTTGCCTTGTCAAAGACGTTTTGATTAATGTCAGTCAGGTTCACAAGAACATCGGTTTTGAGTCCTTGATCATTTAGACATCTAGATAAGAGATCATATATTAAAAAAATTCTTGCGTGTCCCAGATGAGTATGGTCATATACAGTAGGACCACAGATGAACATCTTTACAAGGTTTTTTTCAAACGGAACAAAATCTTCTTTAGATGAAGAAAAAGAATTGTAAAGTTTGAGCATTTTTTGACTTAACGCCCACCCTGAGAAAGGATTGGAGTCAATGTCACTGTCGAACGAACTTTTGGAAGTCTTCGTATCTGGTGTGTGATTAATGCTTCCAGCGTAGAGCCGGAATCGGCTTGTAGTTTTACAAAGATGTCATAGATTCCATATGTACCTCTGACCTCTTTTACTTCTGAGATTTTTGTAAGCTCGTTGATTATCTCTACTTCAGAACCTAGATCACAATTAATGAGTATGTAGAGTGTTTCCATAAGCATAAGCAGTTTTGGGCACATAAAACGATATCCATATTTAAAACGCTATATCCAATATTCACATCATGGGAAACGAAGTATACATTAGAGAGATCATTCCAATCGATATAAAAGGAGGCTATCTCATAGACGGTTTTCCGTACACAGGTTTAGCAAATGCCATTGCAACCGAGTCACTTGTCAGCACAACATCTCAATTTGAATTGGCAGGCGTACTTGACTCGGAACTTTTCCCGCCAATTAGCATAGTAAGAGACGAGATGCCAAATTTCCCTGCACGGATTTTAGTCAACAAAGATCTCAAGGTAGCAGTCTTTTCATCATACCTCACTCCCCATGAATCCATTCATCGTGATGTAGCGCGAGTCATGCTAAAGTGGGCAAGTGATCACAAGTGTTCTTTCATCATAAGCAGTTCAGCAATCAAAAGCGATGAAGAAACACCCTTTGTAATAGGAGTTGGCAGTACTGAAGACGCAAAGAAAAAATTACATGATGTAAATATACCGGTATTAAAGAATGGGACCATACCAGGAATTCCAGGAATTTTATTAAATGAAGGATCAATAGCTAAAATCAATGTCATTGTATTATTGTGTAAAGCAAGAGAATCAGGACCTGATTTTCGAGCAGGCGCCGAGATTTGCATGGCAATGACAAAACTTGTCCCAGGAGCATCATGTAACCTCAAGTTACTACTCAGTGAAGCAGAAGGTATAGAACAAAACTTGAAACAAACGGAACAAGACGTAGGCCCACTTAGAGATGCAATTTACGGATGATGTTTCAAGAAAGAACAATCCCAAGAGAAAGCCTCGAGAAAATTCTAAGGGTTTTGGATTCAGATGAGGGTGTAAGAATAGATAATGAATCAAATCGCATATTTGTAAACAAGACCTCAAAAAGATACTGTATCGACATATCCATAAACAGTAAAGATGAATTTATTTACAAAAATAGCGCCGATGAAGTTATGGATTTTCTGAAAGATCATATGAATGAGTCATCAAAAATTTTTGCATACTAGAAAGAGAATCAACCACAATCCAATTCCTCGATATTTGATTTACATGCATCATTAAATTTCGATATTTTAGAATTTAACGCATCGCAGAGTTGTGGATCATTTGTCTTATCATATTGCATAGTATCTTCTGCAATGCTCAATTGACGTACAGTACATACATTTGACAATTCTAACGCATAAGAAATAATGAATACAATCAAGCCAACTGCCACTATAACCAGAATCCATTTTAGCTGTCTATTGTACATTCTAACTTTTTGAGACGTCTACCTCGATGGTTGAAACGTTTCTCTCTTTCCCATCATTTGATTCAAGCCTCTCAGAGAAGATCCTCACGCCACTTACTTTGTATCCCATTGCACTCATCCTTTTCACTATCATCTGTGACACATCTACTGCAGTAACCATGCTTCTGCCCCTTGCTTTTATGGTCACGGTAGGCTCATTTGCAAGAAGTGTGAGCGTAGCATTAAGGTATGTCAGAATGGGCTTTTTACCAATAAATACAATATTAGGCGGTCTGGACACAAGACCCCTCTTGTTGTGTTTTATTTAATAGTTAGCAAAGAAAAAAACACAGTCATTGTTTAATCAAGAATACTACTAGTCAAGATTCTTTTTTTCTATGTACCGCTGTAAGATTTTTTCAATATCTTCAGATTTGGACTGCTTTACTTCCTCAACTATGTCTTTTTCCGCAATTTCATAACAATTGAGCATCTCATTTTGCTCTTTATAGAACAACAATATTTTTTCCTGATATATGCAATAATACATCTTGTCAACCTCCATTTTTTCAGATTTTATCTTTACACCATCCGGTTCTGCAACAATCGGATAATCCATGTTCGGTTTACAAATATTAGCATATTTAGATGATGTTGATGACAAGAGACAGAGGATTAACAATAACGTAATAAGGATTTCAAATCATAAATATATCATGAGTCACAGAGTCATATTCCATATTGACTTTGATTATTTTTATGCCCAGTGCGAAGAGATGCGCCGACCAGACCTAAAGACAAAGCCTGTAGTTGTGTGTGTGTATTCAGACCGCGGAGGAGACAGTGGTGCAATTGCAACTGCCAACTATTTGGCTAGAAAATACGGCGTCAAATCAGGGATGCCAATCAAGTTTGCAAAAAAGAAACTCGAAGATGTACTAGAGTCGGTTTTCTTGCCGACTGATTTTGAATATTATTCAGAGGTTTCAGAAAATGCCATGAACATCATAAGAAACCATGCCGATATTTTTGAGTACGTTGGAAGAGATGAGGCATACCTTGATGTGACAAATAGAACTGGGCATGATTTTAAAAATGCCGCGCATCTGGCACAACAACTCAAGAATTCATTACGCAGTACAATAAAGCTCTCAAGTACCGTAGGAATATCTTCAAACAAGCTTGTTTCCAAGATTGCATCAGACTACAAGAAACCTGATGGTCTTACCATCATAGAGCCACATGAAATTGAATCATTTTTAGGTCCACTGCCAATACGAACAATCCCAGGAATCGGCAAAAAATCCGAAGAAAAGTTTTCCGAAATGAATCTTGAAACAATATCACAACTTCATAGTGTTGATGTTTTCACCCTAAACGGATTATTTGGAAGAAAAATTGGATCGTATATTTACAATGCAGCACGTGGGATTGATGAAGAACCAGTATCTCCAAGACATGATCCTATTCAGTATAGTAAAATAGTAACACTAACGCAAGATTCCAAGGATTTTGGTTATCTTGCAAACGATTTAGAAAAACTTTGTGATGACTTGCATAAAACCATAGTAAGGGACAACATACTGTTTAGATCCGTTGGAATTCAGTTTGTCCAGTCAGACCTGTCAAACAGGACAAAATCAAGAACCCTTAGAAACCCAACATCAAGTTTGGACGAGTTGAAAAAAACTGTGATTCAACTACTAAGAGAATCCATAGAGGATCAGAAACTGCTCGTAAGACGACTGGGAGTACGAGTTTCAGATTTTTCACAGACTAGCGGACAAATAGACATTACAAGATTTTTTTAAACCAATACGCCTACTCGAGAGGCCAGCCTTTTGTGTTCATCGTCAGATATCCACTCTACATGTAGATAATCAAATATCTCTCTGTCATTCATTCCCAGTCTTCTTGCTTCCTCAACTGCGAGTGTATATGCCTCAATCTCAGTAGGTCTATCAACATAGGAATATGACTTGTCATAAAGATCGAGTCCCTGCCTTTGTTGTTTTACATGTACTAATTCATGAATTATGTCAAGATAAAGAATCTTTTTTTCAGAATTTCGAAGATGATTTCTTCCTATCACTATTGACGCATCATCATTTTGGACATGCATGTAATGCGTTTTTTCATTTACAATAACAGATATGCTCTCAAACACATTCTCCAGATTTTCTCTAGTTTCAAATATTTTTAAAAGAATTTCAGTATTTTTCAGATTAACAAAAATCTCTTCGATGTCATATGTTCCGTTTTCCACATCATGGTTTACTTTGATTTGGTCCATTTTTTGCAGCCTCTAATTTTTTGATGCGTTTTGTTTCCACATATGTAACTAGGAGTAAAAACATGAAGAGCCATGGTAGAAACATGATCTCACCTGCAATGCCATGAAATGACTCGAATTCGTTTACGTTGGTAGATATCTTGAGGACGAAAATTGACAGTGACAAGATCCTGATGACGTTTACAGTTATGGTTCCAACCACTCCTATAGCAAAGTAGACAACCTTTCGGTTTCGTGGAATATTCATCTTTAGCAAAAATGCCATCATCACAAGGGAATAGATTATCATGCTGTGTACACCTGCAGACGGCCAAAACACCTGCAGTGCGAATGGACCATGTATCCCATCAAGGAACATTACATTCCCATGAGATGTAGCCAATCCTAGGTGAAATAGGTTTATCAAAAAGACATCAAGTTGTACAAGATATGGTACAACATATTGTAGCGGCCCTAGAGAGTCATATGGGAAAAAGGCATCAAGAGACAAAATAATTGCAGTACCTGCAGTATATATCGGACCTGCAGGAGATATTCGAATCCATCTCTTGCCAAACAGAATTGTCAGGCTTACCATAAAAAATGCAGCCAGTACAATAAAGTCCCACATCCAAGTCCAAGAGTCTTTTAGTAACACGTGGAAACTTGGAGCAGCGGCTATCAAATAGGATTTCAAACCAAATTCTGAACCGGCAAGATATATTATTACTATCACGGCAAGCGGAATTGTTGCCAATAAACGTTTTTTTGGAATTTCTAATTTCAGACCAATTAGTTCTGCTGCGATAAATGCCGTTGCAAAAAGAAAGCCACCTCTACCTTGATTCCATCCAAGGCTGAATGTATTAGGAAATACTATGAGTGCAAACAGCACAGGGGAGGCAAGTATTGCTATCGCAAAGATAATACTTTTGTTTTGCAATAAATTAAGTCCAAAGTGTGTTAAATAAAAACTCTAGTAACTAGAAAAAATCTGATATCGATTTTTGTTTTTTGGCCAAATACAGTTTACTGTGTGTAAGCCATTCTTTTTTTCCAATGCTCAGTCCTTTGCAAGCAAGATCCAGTCCTTCTTGAAAATTGGAAACAACGGCTGGTTTTTGTTTTAAGGCCATACGAATTCCTTCTCGTACTTGCCACACTCCCACTGGCACTGCATATTCTGGTCGTATTTCACGAAGTACCATAACAGCTGCTTGAATTTTGTTTTCAGCGAGATATTCTGACACTGCAAGCCTTGAAGCAAAGTGAGCCCCAGCAGTTTCTGGATAATGTGTCATGCCTACAATATCTTCAAAATCAGAACCAAATCCTACGTTTCCCTGTTCATCATACCATGCCTCTTGCATTTCAAACATCCACCTGCTTGGAAACATGACAACCGCAAAAAAATTACCCAAGTGGTTATATGAAAAAACCAAAGAAATATCCAGTATCCCATATTCAGTTATTTTCTCTATGAGGGATTTTGAGACGATATCGTCTGTTGCAGTGATACTCCATCTGGTTGGAACAAGTTTTCGGTTTTTACCAAACATTCCAACGCTAAAACATTTTTGGATTCGCGAAATTTCAATGCCCCTGTTGTAGAGTTCCACCATTGCATCCTGAGCCAAGAGGTCTTTGTCATAAAATGTTCTCTGTATGTTTTTGTCAGACGACGAATTCGTAAATTTTGCCGATTTTATCTCTCCAATTGGTCCAAAAATTGGGCTGTCCCTGTCAACTGTGACAACCGGAGACGCATTTTTTACTAGTTCCAATTCTGCGTCAGTTGATCTTTCAGACATGGTCATCTCTTGGAGGTTTTCAATGTATTTTTGCTCGACATCATCTATTTTTACAGGTTTTATGCCACGAACTAGGCTTAACCTATAGTTCACTATATCCTCGAGACTTTTTCCGATCCATTTTTCTGGAGCATCCAAGATCATTGTGTCACCATGAACAGGAGGTAGCATCGGACCTACCAAGACTTTTGGATAACCATACGCCCCAACAAAAACAGATGGCGGAGTAGAACCGTCAATATGATTAGACGAAAATAGATTACCGTAACGCGAGAGATATCCTCTCCAGTTTGATTCTATTGATTTTCGTATGTCGGTAGCAGTACGTTTCACACAAATGTGTAACTGATTCTTGCTAATAATATTATTCAGAACGTTATTTCAAGTTATATTTAACTAGATCAAGATTAGATCAAATGGATTCTGAAACTTTTGGTGTTGAGAGAGGATATGGCATACAAGCAATAGAGTGGATGAATGAGGAAGCAAAGAAGATAGGTTGGAAGTTTGAGGCAAGGTTATACAATTATGAAATTCAAACAAAAAACTTTGGTTCATTTGAGATGTTTTCGTTGATTGGAGACCCAAAGGCTGCAAGACAGATAACAATGAGAGCAAGTAAACGCTTTAAGATCAAGATCATAGAGGGAGGCTACAAGACAAGAAAGTTTTTGGCGAAAGTTGCAAAAAACGAGTACGGAGTGGTAAAGAAAGGCGACAGAATTATAGGCCAGATCGAATTTGAATCTTCCAGATTTTCACAGGGAGAATGGAAGGTAACAAAGGAAGAGAGAAAATAACACCATAGGCGTTTAGCTAAAAATTGTGCAACTTGCAATGATTCAGGAATAGAATTAGTCTTTCAAGATGTGTGTGGTTCATTTTTCTTGGCTCTAGTAAATCGCCTATAGATGAGACCTATAGATATCATACAGATGGCGGTAAGAACAGACCATGATGTAAGCGCAACAGTGTCAAGATGAGTCAAATCTTACAATGTATCATGTGGCGGATCTATTTTAGTGAATTTAAAAAACACATCATGAGAAAAAATTTAAAACTATTTTATGATTTTCCCACTACCTACAATGCGAATAGAGACAGATTCGGGTTTTAAAATAACGCATGTATCCCCTTTTTCATACACTGCAGATTTGCCAAGCAATAGTTTCATAGGATTCAGTGAGACGATTTTGACAGGTCGTATTTGTAACCCAATGTTTACAAGAAACATTTGGTTTTCAGAAACTTTGTCTTTAAAGAATTTACTTTGTACGTAATCTACCTCAATTTCTTGAGAAATCAACATTGTGTTTGGCATACAGAGTACGTCACCTCTCTGAACATCATCTGTTACTACACCTTTTACTGCCAGGCCAACTCTTGCAGGTGAGACTGCGTCTTCCACGGTATCATCATGCATTTGAATTGATTTTACCACAACATCTGTTCCTTTTGGGAACAGTTTGAGATTCTCATATACTTTGATCTTTCCCTGTGTTATTTTGCCAAGAATTACTGTACCTACACCCTTTACATCAAAGCAATGATCTATCACAATCTGCGGGCTGCCATCTTTTGAGATTGGCTCTAGCAGATCAATTTCCTTTTTGAGATTTTCAGTTTCTACCAATTTGTATTGTTCTACAACTGTTCCTTTTATCATGGAAAGCAACATGTTCTTGTCAACATCAAAAGAGTGAGAAAGAATTCCTTGTTTTTTACCAAGTACATCAAGTGCAATTATTTGTTCGCCTGTAAATTTGTCAAGTTTGGTTACATGAAATATCACATATTCACCCATGTTTATGGCCTGAAACAATGACTGGACTTTGTCTGGAAATGAGGTTGGTACAGTCCAAGTGCGTAAAATATCGGATTCTTTCCTGTCATAAATTGCAATGTCAGTAGTTGTACCTTTTTTTCCAAAATCCTTTGCAAGTGATTCATCGGCAAGAAGTGTGAAATTTATTGATTTCATTTTATTTGTAAAATTTATGGACTAGTAAAATATCTTGTGAAGTTACCAGGGGAGAACTTAACAGATTGCAGGTCCGCCAGGTGGGTTGACACAATGCGTATTATTCCTAGTGGCTGTATAACCCATCACTGTATTATTTGACATGGTAGCATGCATCATCATTGTACTATTTGACATGGTAGCATGCATCATCATTGTACTATTTGATATGGCAGTATGCATCATCATCATGCCAAGATGTGTTATTGCATTACCAAGTGTTGCTGGGCTCACAGAAAGTCCTCGTGCATCATCCAAGAAAACCATCGCGCTCGATCTGTATTGTTTTATCAAGTCATGATAATGGTTTCGCTCGTCTTGATATTTTGCAGTGATAGCATTAAGCTGTATTGAACAGTCCTGTTTAATAGAATCAATATCTCCTGGAGCAGCAGTCTGAACTCTGTCTCTACAGTCCAGTATGACTTTAAGAGTTTCATTGCCTTGTTGTTTAAAGTCTGCAACTGCAGAGTGGATAAAATCAGATACTTGTTGAGCAGATTGTGTATAATTAGACTGGGAAGCTGTAGAATTAGTAGCAGAGTGAGTCACGGTTGCATTTGTGCGTGTAGCATTAGTGGACATGGTCATAGTTGCATTATCATGCATAATCATGGTTGCATTTGTGCGTGTAGCATTAGTGGACATGGTCATAGTTGCATTATCATGCATAATCATGGTTGCATTTGTGCGTGTAGCATTAGTATGCGTTGTCATGGTCTGATTCATACTAGTTTGATTACCAGATGGTTGCATTGTGCCGCCGTAACTTTGTGCATGTGACAAGCCAACAGGCAGAATCATAGCGCTAGTAAGAAACATCGTAACAACTAGTAACGCATTAATTTTCAACGATCATATTTTTTTTAATTACTATTTAAGTGAAAAGAAGAATTTGCCATGATGAGTACGGTGAATATTTTTACACCAATTAAAGAACATGACATTCCAAGGCATAACATCATTTGAAACATTGTAGCCCACGTGTTCATTGGTCCCTCGTAGGATTACAGTCATCAGGTTTTTCCTCCAAATATTGCACCAATTGAGTCCCACATTCGCAAGAACATTAATTCCTACAAGTCCAAGCTGTTTGCTCTCAAAAAGATTACTGGTCTACAATGCAAAAGACGATTGTAGTAAGTGAGCCACAAAAGCCTACGGTAATCAACAAAGCATATTTTTGATCAGGACTCCATTGTTGAGGCACGATTGCAAATAGTCTAGGAATGAAGATTCCAACCATATTGACAATCAGAACATTTACTGGAAGACTTCTAAAAAACAATGGTGATGTAGCTATTTTACAGTTCAAGAAAGTTCAAGGTTCCACAGGCAGCAGCCAGCACTATCAACAAGGACTTCATTTTTGTTCAAGTCACTCTTGTTTTCTCAACATAGATGCAAGAACCAGATCGACTTTGTAACTCAATTCAAGGCGCGAATTCATGTTTAATTTCCATGAAATAAAACTTGGCTTTCCAGTACCAAGAATTAACTTGAATCCCATCTGTCGTATACTTGTTCGCAGTGTTTTTTCATCCAGTCTAGTTTTGACATGATTTTTTCTTCCGTCATAATCATAAGGATCAGACAAGAGCAAGAATCTCCTAGATTGAGTACCAACAATTTTTAAAAACTTCAATGGTTCAATTAATTCTAAAACATTGAGAGAGACAACAAGATCAAACTTCATAGAACCAAATGGTCTTGACAGAGAATCGGCTAGAAAAAAATCCATATTTTTTACCTTGCGCTTCTTTGCTTCCAACAGTGCAAAAAAGGATTTATCGATTCCAAATATCACGCCATGGCGTTTTGCCATAATATCAGACATGGTGCCTATTGAACAACCATGTTCTATCACAAAATTACATTTTGGGAGTTTCTGAACAATGTTTTTTATTTTTTCCTCAAACACAGAATATCTGCTTTTCTTGTAAATTTTTGTCCAGTTCTTTTCTAAATCAGATGTATCATCTCCAACTTTTTTTATACTTTGTAGTGATTTTTTTATCAAATACTTTATTTTCTGATTTTTCACATTTAATAAAAGATATCCCCCAAGTTTTGTCCTAATAGAGAAAAAAGAAGAAAGATCTTCAACTAGAACAGGGATTGACAAAATTATAGGATATGTGCCAGTACAAGACGTACAGGAAAGTAATCCTTCTGCTATCTCAGTTCCCTTTTCGAATACTTCCATTTCCAAAGATTGGCCACATTTGACACATCGAATATACTGTAGGCTAGATTCGTGCAATAAAGCTCAACACCGACAAGAGATTAAATCTATAACGGTTTACTCTGAAATCTTGCTCTCTTGGAGCGGCCCTGAATTACACCAGCAATACCTGAAATAACCAAGACATCACTCGTGAAACAGCTGATCTTTACTATAGAACATTTCTCTCACATCTACATCTTCATCAAGAATTGGAAACAACACGATGTCTCTTTTTCATTTAACATAACAGTCACCTTGACATCCTCGTTCATTTTTCTTTCAACCAGTACCTTGTCAAGCAAGATATTCATCTAACTAGTTCAGCAGTTCTTTTCTACCCTTGTGCACAATTACAGCATCAGAGAATATGTAGTTGAATGTAGTACCATGTTTTACTCTTGTGAATAATGGCTCCATTAGATCCAAGGAAATCTCTGTGAACAATTCATAGATGCATTCATCCGCATTCCTGTACACAAGTTTCCATTGTTCCAACACATTAACAAATCCCTTGATCTGTTGTACTCCAGTAAGAGCGCCAATTCATTGCATGGATTTCATTGGAATATCTCCAAAGTCATTGGTTTCAAAATATTTTCAATTTCTTGATAAAAATAGCAGGGAAGGTACTTGAGTACATATTGTCTTTTCACAGATAGTTAGATCATAGTATACATCTTTATCTTTCATGATAAGTTCAGTATTTGAAAGACATTCAAAGTTTCGATATACCTCTTGCACAGTGACATGTAATTCCTTTGCCATGTTTGAAATTTTTAATTTTTGTTCCAATAGTTTGAATATCATCTTAAGTCTTTGTTCGCTTGCAAGTTCTAGAAAATTGTTTGTTGCATTTTCATAAATTATACCCACCGCATTTTAGTTCAAAGTATTTATGTAAATATTACTAACCCGAATTCTGTACAGATTATGATCATGAACAAATTCTGATGAAATGTTACTTGCTGAGAGATATTTTACCAAACATATTGTTAAACTAAAATATTACGGCCAACTGGACTAGGTATGATCATAGTAAACTGTAGAGACATACCATCCCTAAAGTCTCCCCTTGCCGTCTACACATCAGACCAGGTAGGAGCAGTACCTGCACTAAAGATACGCGAATTTGTATTGGATTCCATAAGTGATGAGGACATAGACGCTACAAGAGTCATAAAGGCAATCAAGAATTTTCTTGGTTCATTGTCAATTGAGAAACATTTTGCCATAATTCAGAACAAAAACATGATCTCAGTAGTAGCAATAGATGACTTTAAGCTAGAGATTCAACCTACACATCCAACGGATCAGTTTTTTTCATGTGTCCATTGCGGTCATGTTACCCAATCTGAGGCAGTACATAGCAACCATATGAAGATACATTATTTGTGAATCTAGAAAAATTTTATCTACTGAGACACGACTTCATAAAATGTCGGCCTGGGTAATCCTTCCATGAAAGAGTGACCCTTGGATTGGATTCTAAAATGCTCTTGTGTTTTGTGCATCGCTTCAAACTTTGCCTGTGTTTCAAACTCTACCAAAATCATATGCTTGCCACTACGTGTTTCCAGCAGTCGTCTCCTTACAAAGCCATCAAATTTTGAGAGATCAACATTAGATTCAGATATCCAGTTTTTGAACTCGCCTTCGGAGCCCTTTTTGATTTGAATTTCTGCTGAAACTACAAACATACGCTTAAACGGCAATTATGCGAATAATAATATTTCTAAGATTGTCATGCAGGGTAAATCGTATGTGGCTAAATGGTGCCAAATTCAACGTAGACTCAATAATTCTAAATAACGGAGTAATTTGATCAAAGATATGAATGAGAAGCTCCTAGCATATGGATCAATTATTGCAGCCATAGTCATAATGTCAACTATTGTGTTCCCATTTTGGAATCTGATCCCATCAATGATTACAGAAAAGGTCAAAGTTGTATATTTAGAAGGAGGAGGTAAATGTACCGTAGAAACAAGTGATGGTTTTAACATACCCGGTATTCCTTGCAACAATGCAAAGGTAGGAGACAACATCACTGCAACATACGATGTAAAGGTAAAAGACAGAGAAAGTAAAATATAACAGACTAGAGAAGTTTTAGATCCTTTGTAACTTTATCAATCAGTTCTTCCGGAGCAGGACCTATTGATATGCATGTCACAGTTCCAGGCTCTATCTGAGTATGACCTGCATCTGTAACCTCAGACCAAGGCAGATCATGAGATATTGCATCGCGTTTTATTTTTTCAAGCTCTGACATGCTAGATACTTTAACAACAACTTTTTCTTGCCCGTATCTTTCCCACTGATCAAACCATTCTCTTTTTGATTTTCTTACATGTTCAGCTCCTAAGACACATGCATGACCTACTTGTGCTGCAATCTTTCCAGTACTCATCCCTAGATCTTTTCTTACAACAATTACCTGTTTGATTGTACCCATACTAATTTGGAATTACATTAGGACATGTTAAACTTTTGAATCAGTGTGTTTAACAAAAAAAGACTATTTGATTTTCAAATTATATCCATAAATAACGGCAGTGTTTTACTAGATACATGCCAGGTATGAAATGTGTATCATGCGGAATTGGATTCTTTTCTGCCACTGGTTCAGACAAATGTTCCAAGTGTTCAGACAAGGGTAATCATGAAGCCGCAGCAAGTCATGACTCTTGTGGTTGCGGTCATAGTCATTAATTTTTTTTAGCGGTTAGATGACTAAATTCTCCATTTTTCCACCCTCTAAGATCAAACGATATGAAATAGTTCGCCTTATGATATGAAATAAGATACAGGTAAAACTCAAAACTGTTGACTAGTGAAAATATCATAGAAGAATCAGATATCAATTTTGATCATCATTATGACAAACATGGTAATTATTTCACATATGGCCAACAAAGCGTCGGACTTGAATCCAAAGAATGTCAGAACAGCCTGCTAAAATCATGCTCAGATTTTTACAGGTACACACTTTGAGATCCTTCAATACAGAAACCGGTAACCCTACAAATCTCGATATATTATGCTAGGTACATAGTGTACATGCAAAATAATTCTGGAATCTCTCACAAGAAAGAATCTGTAAGTAATGCAGAGGCTGAGATTCAATCCCATCTGGATAAGGCAAAAAAATAGGGCGGAGCACTCAGATTTGTATGAGGCTCTAGCAAAAGATAATAAAAAATTAATCAAGTAACTTTCCTTGTAAGATATCGCTCTACTTCAGATTTATTGTTTGATCAAGATCATCTTTGAAAATTGTTCTATCTAACAAATCAAAAATCTCTTGTTTATCCTCTTGTGTATCTAATGGTAAATCAAATCCATTATCTCGTAAGAATAATATCGTATGAGTAAGTGCCGTTTCCCTATTACCTTCATAAAAAGGCTGTCGATAAGTTATCCCACCCAAGATGTGAGATGTTTTTCGTATTATCCTCTCTTTTTTGTTTTGTATGTCGTTGTATGAATTAACATTAGAAAACACATCATCTAATCTGTCTTTGATTACACAAAAAGGTTCACCCCTTTGCTCAACAAGTCTTTTGTTATCTCTAATGATCGCCTCTATCCGGATATCTGAAAAAGTCTCTGGCACAATTGACAGTGAGTCAGTTACTTTCCTAAATTAGTTCCTTTTTATGCCATATCCTTGTCCACAACATATGAAAACATTTCATCCATTTGAAAACAATACTGATATGTTCTAGTGATATCTGATCTTTGGAATTAAAACAATAGAGAATGTAGCAATTATCAATACAATAGTGGCAAGATTGTTACTACATGTAATTCAAACCTAGAAAAAATCACACTATCATAATTTGCAAACTGATTTTCATGTTGCTGTCATAGCCACTAACCCATTTTTTCTTACCATAAAACAAAACCGGGTTTTTTTAAATCCGTATTGAATTAATAGTGCATACATAGAAAACAAGAAACATGGATTATGATGTAGTCATAGCAGGTGGAAGCGTTGCTGGGCTCTTGTGTGCTAGAGAAATTGCAAGCAAGAATCATCGAGTCCTAGTAATAGAAGAAGACTCGGAACTTGGAACTCCAGAACACTGCGGTGGAGTAGTCAGCATCCCTGCGATAGATGACTTGGGCATCATACCAATGAGGGCCACACTTGACAACAAGATACGCTCTGCAAAGATAGTGTCACCGTCTGGAAAAGATTTTACAATTGATGCAAGGCAGCAACAAGTCATAGTCTTGGACAGGCGAGAATTTGACAAGCAGATTGCACATCAGGCTCAGGTCAGGGGAGCTGAAATTAGAGTAAGAACATCATTGCGAGAGATTACAAAAGAAGGGGTGCGAACATCAGATGGTGAGATAAAGTGCAAATTTGTTGTGGATGCAAGAGGCGTAACATCCCTTGTTCAAAAAGACAGAACTGGCACTCTCCAGTCAGCACAATATGAGGTATTTGCAGACTGGATAGACAAGGAAAGAATCGAGGTCTATTTAGATCAAGAAAAATATCCGGGATTTTTTGCATGGGTCATACCCACTAGAAGAGACGAGGCCAAAATAGGAGTGGCTGGGAGAGGAATCAATCCAGCACAAGTAATCGAGGAATTTCTTAAGAAGAAAGGAAAACATTCCACCATTAGAAAAATATTTGCTCCAATTTGGATCAAAGGACCAATCAAGGAATTTATCACAGGAAATGTCATCACAATAGGTGATGCGGCAGGACAAGCCAAGCCCACAACCGCAGGAGGAATCTATTCGTCTGGAATCGGAGGTATACTTGCAGGCAATGCGATTTCCAAGTTCCTAGAATCTGGAAATAAATCAGAATTGGCAGAATACCAAATAGAATGGAATAAAAAATTTGGCAAGGAATTTGAGAATATGCTTCTTGCTCGCTCCCTCCTTGAAAGAATAGACAATAAAACAATTGATTCAATATTTGACTCAATAACACCAAAGATGCTTGATGAGATCTCAAAGGAAGGAAGTTTTGATTTTCATGCTACGTCTGTTGCCAAGCTATTGGGTGTGAGAGGATCGGTTAAGGCAGTACAAGCAATTCTTGGAAATGAGTTGAGAAGATTGCTGAGCTGAATCAAAATTGATAAGCAAGGTATAAATTCAGTAGAAATTGAGTTTTAATCATGTCATCAACAATAGTATTACCTGTCTGCAGTTCTTGTCACAGACCAATAATGCCTAACGATAAGTGTGTAAAATTCAATTGTCCAAGTTGTGGCTCTGTATTACTCTGGAGATGTGAAAGTTGCAGAGAAGCAGCAAGACCATACAAATGCAATTCATGCACATTTGAAGGACCTTAGAAATTGGCACGACTCTCACTTAGAGCAAAAATTCTTCCAACTGGAACTGAAATAAATCTAGACGATATTGCGAAAAAGATCACGTTATCATTAAAAGAAGGCATCACACTTTCAAAATACACAAAAGAGCCACTTGCTTTTGGCCTCTATTTTATTAATGCAGAGTTTGCCCTAGACGACAAGGAAGGCCAAATGGATTCTCTTGAAAACGTAGTACGTTCAATTGACGGAGTTGGAGAATTCGAAGTACTAGGCTTGAGCAGAACATCTGTTGATATGAAGTAGGTATCAACTTGGTAAAAAAAGACGAACTGCTGCAAATGCGGGTCGGCGAAGCAAAACAAAGAGACGTTGGAAAAAGACGAGCTAGAATAGAACCAGAGGCAATGGAATTTTTAAAAGTAGAAGCGGGCGATATGGTTGAAATCATTGGAAAGAGATCAAGTTGTGCGGTGGTTTGGCCTGCAGATGACGACAGCAAGACACCAGATGTCATTCGAATAGATGGTCAAACAAGAAAGAATGCAGGGATCGGAATCAACGACTTGGTAAATGTGAAAAAGATAACAGCCAAACCTGCCAAGACTGTCACCTTGATGCCAGTAAACGGAAATGTTACAGTTGACAAGGAGTTTACAGATTTTGTAAAAAACAGACTACGTGGCTTACCACTTTCTGAAGGTGATGAGATATCAGTAATGATTCTTGGTAACTCGATGGATTTCAAGATTCACAAGATCTCGCCAAAAGCTGTTGTAAAAATAGAACGAAGTACATTAGTTACCATACTTACTGAGACATCAATTGATAAAAAAGTCAGAGTTACATTTGATGAAATAGGTGGCCTTAAAACACAGACAAAAAGAATGCGTGAAATTGTAGAGCTGCCATTAAAACACCCCGAAGTTTTCACAAGACTCAATGTAGAGCCACATAGTGGAATACTGTTGTACGGCCCTCCTGGATGTGGAAAGACATTGATTGCAAAAGTACTAGCAAGTGAATCAGAGGCCAACTTTTATTCAATTAATGGCCCAGAGATAATGAACAAGTATTACGGAGAGACAGAGGCAAGATTACGAGATATTTTCAAAGAGGCAAAAGAAAATTCGCCAAGTGTAATATTCATTGATGAAATTGATGCAATCGCCCCAAAAAGAGAGGAGGCATACGGAGACGTGGAAAAAAGGGTAGTGGCCCAGCTCTTGGCCTTGATGGATGGTCTCAATGATAGAGGAAATGTAATAGTCCTCGGTGCAACAAACAGACCGGAAAGTGTAGACCCTGCTTTGCGAAGACCTGGTAGGTTTGACAGGGAGATTGAGATCACAGTGCCAAATGCAGATGGTAGGCTCGAGATACTACACATCCATACGCGCGGTATGCCGCTTCAAGATGTAGATCTCAAGATACTTGCTGCGGAACTACACGGATACACCGGAGCAGACATTAAGTCACTATGCAGGGAGGCCGCAATGAAAGCCCTCAGGACATTCTTACCAGAGATTGAAAACGAGAATGAAAAGATAGCGCCAGATGTATTAGAAAAGATGAGGATAACATTACAGGACTTTTACGATGCAATGCATGAAATCGTACCAACTGCCATGCGCGAATTTTATGTTGAGAGTCCAAAAGTATGGTGGAAGGAAGTAGGTGGATTGGATGATGCAAAAAGAACTCTAGAAGATAACTTGATTACTGCAATAAAAGAACCAGCCAAGTTCCAGAAGATGGGAATCAAACCTCCAAAGGGCGCATTATTGTATGGTCCATCAGGATGTGGAAAGACATTGCTTGCACGAGCTCTTGCAACAGAGAGTGGTGCAAATATGATACTTGTAAGAGGACCAGAGATATTATCAAAGTGGGTCGGAGAATCAGAAAAAGCAATAAGAGAAATTTTCAGAAAGGCAAAGACATCGTCGCCATGTATAATAATATTTGATGAACTTGACTCACTTGCGCGCTTCAAATCAAACGAAGAGGGAGGAATTGGAGAGAGACTGCTCAGTCAGCTTCTTACAGAGATGGAAGACGGAGGAGCTTCAAGAGTGGTGGTGCTAGGAATTTCAAACAGACCAGACCTTATCGACCCATCACTAATACGACCTGGCAGACTGGATCTAATGATCTTCGTTCCACCGCCAGATGAGAAGGGTCGATTTGAGATAATCAAACTACTTACAAAACAAATGCCACTTTCGGGGGACATTAACTTGAAAGAGATAGCAGTGGCAACAAAAGGATATAGTGGAGCAGATCTTGTTGCAATATGCAGGGAATCTGCAGTAAATGCAATGAGAAACAATAGTCAAAAAGTAAGTAGCACTGACTTTTCTGCTGCACTCAAAAACATCAAGCCGTCAATTACAAAAGGAGTTGAAGACTGGTACTCTACAGTTAAAGATAATATATCATACGCATTACCAAAGCCAATGGACAAGGCATTTTACGGATAGACATGGCCATCCCACTACGAAATATCATATATGAAAAGATCAAGATTGCAGGATCTCTTACAGATTCAGAGCTATCAAAATCTCTTATCAAGTCAGGCATCTCAATTCCAGAAGATGAATTTAACAAGACTCTTCTCAACCTAGAGATTTATGGCCTGATCAAAGTAACTTGGCTGACAAAAGATGAGCGCAGAATAGAGATATCTGAAAAAGAAGAAGATGAAGATGAGATAGAAAAACAAAACATGGAGAACTTGGAAAAAGAATATGAATCAGGATTTCCAGGTGTCGGACAAGAAGAAGAGATTCAAGAATAGTTACTTTATCACTGGAAAATGAAATGCCGCATCAAGCGCAATTCCTACAAATATTATTGTGAGATATGGTGCTGTCACCTTGTACGCCTTCCATGCAAAATCCGAGGTTGGCGTCTTGGTAAGTTTATAGTGGTAAATCAACATAAGACCGCCTGATACCAAGGCAACTCCGAGATACACATATCCCAATCCAAATGCAACAAGTGCAATAGAGTAAGGTAGCAGTATTGCAGTGTTGAGCAGAATGTACTTGGAGGTCTTTTGCATGCCAATCAATACTGGAAGCATAGGAACCTTTGCTTCGGCATAGTCGTCTCGTATTTTCATTGCAAGACACCAAAAATGAGAAGGTGTCCATACAAAGACTAGCATGCCAACCAACGCTCCAAGAATATCCATGGAACCAGTTGCGGCAGCCCATCCTGCCATAGATGCACAGCTTCCAGCAAAACCACCAATTACAATGTTTGACCAATTATTTCTTTTAAGCCATACCGTATAGATGATCACATAGAAAAATATCCCAAGTGCAATAAAGAATGTAGATACAGGATTTAGTGTAAACCAAGCATAAATCACTGAAATACAACTAACTGCAAGACCATAGACAAGTACACTACGAGCTGCCATTCTTCCAGATGGAATTGGTCTTGTGCTGGTTCTTTTCATCAATGGATCAATGTCTCTATCATAGAAATGATTCAGAGCACTAGAACCTGCAGATGAAAGTGCGCCTGCCACTATCAGGTGGAGAAGTGTAATGTTGTCAAGAGGTTTGTGTGCGATCAATATGCTTGCAGCATACATCGAGGTAACTGCAGTAATGACAAGTAAAACTATGATTCTCGGTTTAGATACTTCAAGTATTTCCTTTAATCCCACGGATCTAAGCTGATTTGCAGGGAATTTAATTTCTTCGAAGATTGTCCCACAGGTTCAAAAGAATTAAGTATGTCACATCATGGAACAACCACAAATGAGTGACTGGGACCTCATGATGCCAGGAATGGGACTATCAGCGATTGGTCTGGCAGGAGTAATTTTATCGTATTTGGGTATTGCAAACACCTTTCTTACAGGAATGCAGGCTCTTTCAGGTTTAACCCTGTTTATCGGCTTAATCTTCTTGTCAGCAGGAATTCTAAGTGGCGGAGTATCCACTAGCCCACGTGCCAAGGCAACTACGCTTGTAATCTTTGGTATATCAGGCTCTGTTGCAATATATGCCCTAAGCTTGAACAAGGTAATCACATCATTGACATTATTTGTCGGATTGCTATTAATCATCTTGATACCTACAATAGTTCTTGCCTTTGTCTCAATGAAGATGCCAAAGCACTTCAAGCCAGTAGCGACAATATTCATTGCTGCAATGGTAGTAGCAATAGGCTCTTACACGGTATTTGGTTTTATTGGACCGGGTGCACAGTTTCATCTTAACTCAGTATCAGAAAATGCAACAAACGCGACAGCACATACTTCAAATGTGCCTGTCATATCAATTGAGATTCCTGTAAATGCATCAGTAAAGGGCAATCCAAGCTTCACCCCTAATACAATATCAGTTCCCAAGGGAGATATCATAGAATGGAAGAACGATGATAAAGTTGGCCACACTGTAACAAGTGCGGATGGTACAACGTGGGATTCTGGAATAATATCAGCAGGCAAAACATTCCGTCTTGATACATCAAAACTCAATGCCACAACATACCAGTACCTTTGTACTGTTCACCCAATCATGTCAGGAAGCATAACCATAACAGCCCCAATGTTTGCAAATGTAACCATCTCAAGCGGTGCTTCAAAACAAGCTGCAGGTCAGAAATACTTTGACCCACAGGAGAGCAAAGTAAAGGTTGGAACCACTGTTATCTGGACAAATGCAGACAGTGTAGCACATACAGTTACTAGCGGTAATCCTAGCGATTCATCCCCTGGTGGACTGTTTGACTCTGGTCTTATCAAACCAGGAAAAACATTCCAACAGGTGTTTAACGCGACTGGCACTACATCATACTTTTGTACAGTCCACCCATGGATGACTGGAAAAATAACAGTAGGATGACAATACCAAAGGCAATAATTTTTTCAAAGAATCAAACAGGGACGCTGAAAAAACATTCAGAACAAAACTCTCCAAATGAAGCATGTGCAATTTTGTTTGGCAACAATGCAAATGATCATGTGACAATAAAAGAAATTTTTCTTGCAAAAAATATTGACGAGTCACCAGTAAATTTTACCATTTCAAATGAAGAACTAATATCGGCATATAGTAAGGCAGAGAAGATGAAGTTAGATGTCAGCGGAATATTTCATTCCCATCCAGTCTCGGTGCCATATCCTTCTTCAACAGACAAGAAATACATGGAAATCAATCCGGTACCATGGGTTATCTTCTCAAACATAAATGACGAGTTCAAGGCGTATATCTATAATTCAGGGATTGTCCAAGTTTCTGTAAAGGTATTGTAACCTATTTTTTGTGAACTTTTTTATGTCGTTCAAAGTGTTCTTTATCTGTAAATATAGTGTCACAGTCCTTGCATTTTAGTTCGGTTTTAACGCCCCACAACGGCAATTAATAGTATGAACTTGCGTAAAAGGATTTACCAATCCCAAAAAAGGCGCTTTCAGGGACTTGAGACGTACCATTAAATGAGATCAGGAAATGCAGGTACCCATCTCTAAAAGTGTTCATTATTGCCAACTCTTTTTGATCCCAAATTCATTAAAAATATGAAATTTCAGAGGCAATTCTGTAAAGACATGCTTGATAATATCCCCTTATTGTACGATCGACTGCTACTTTGCTCATCATGTTAAAAACTTGTCCAAATTAGATTAAATATCCCTTTTTTTGAATAGCAATCATGGAAATTCACGTATACGATACATACGTAGAGGCAAAGGACGGCCATACGATGCATTTTGATGTCATCACAAGCCAGAAGGATCACCAAAAGGCAATCCAGTATGCAAAAGAATGGCTCAATACCATAGGAGAGGCCGAGTCAAAGGTTTCAACCGAAGAGTGTCAATTCTGTCACTCACAAGGTGCACCAGAACCAATTGCCAACGAGATCCAAAAGAAAGGCTACTTCATCCAAAAGATGGAAGGCTGTCCGTAAGATCTAATCTCAATTTTTTAATCCAACTACTATTTTTAAAAACTCTTTTTAGCGTGATGCATATAGCATCATTTCATGACAAAGAAAAGCGACTATAACAGATTAACGGTAGAGGGCGACATACAAACAAAATGGATATGTGGTTGCTTTGAGACAGTGGATGGATTTTTCAAGTTTTGTTCCCAGCATGGCGAGTTGATGAAGCATACCATAGTGTCCCAGATAGACAAGATTGACATGACTACAGTCGTTGAAGAAAAACAACATTGATTGGACTCAATGCCTTTTGGAATAGGGTTTGAATGTCCATCCTGCAAGACCTCGTCTTACCATCTTGTTAAATCTCCTTCCATGACTCAGGTATGGAAACCTCATGTGGATTAGCTCATGCACAATGGTATTTTCCAGCATCTTTTCATCCTGGATCTTTCGCACATTGATAAAAACAACATTGTCCTGAATGTATGAGACCCCAAGATACTTGTATGCAGATGTTCGTCTCCCCTCAGTTACTTCCTTTGGCATTGCAAGAACCTCTTTTGTTGTTAAAAGTATCTTGGGTTCAGATATACTAAATCTTGCAGCGTAAACCCCTACTTTTTCAAGTATCTTAAAACGCAGATCAGGGTTTAGCTTCACAAAATCAGAGACAGTGATTCCAAGTTTAATTCATGTTGTCAAAATTCATATTGGCAGTGGTGGATTTTTTTGTTTCAACCAGAAAAGTAGTAAGCAGGGTCAGAAATCATTAGTTTAATCACAAATCATACAGCCACCGTCTCCTCATCCCCCACATTAATTCATTGAACTCATTATAGATTTAGCCTTATTTCTTACCTCCTCTGTCAATACTACAAGAACCAACCCTTCATTTGGTTGGCCATACAAGATTACCGAGTTATCCGGTGCATAAGCTACAACTGGAAGAACAAGCAAGTCCTCCTCCCCATCTACAATTATTCGTATAGGTGGGACCATGTTAAATGCTTGGCGAATTGTGGAAATGCTTGCCTCTGTAATCTCGGCAGCAGGATTTGTACACTCTAGGATTGTTTTCACATGTCCTCCTGGCAAGTCCCTCTTGTTTCTTTTTTCCAGCGAATCTACAATTTGCAGCGATGGGGTGAAACCAAATGATATCATCTTTTCAGTAGTGGCATCGCCCACAGTAATTACAAATGCATCTTTTGGAATGTTGTTTGAAATGCTAGACCTATTTACTTCGTGATCTTTTATGAGTAATCCAAGTGGTTTTTTTAGCCCAGACCGCAGGTTTTCAGGAAGATGCACAATTTACCTTTGTTTTCATCTATTTTTGAGTTGCTACCTCAGCTTTCATTTCATCACTTAGCTGAGATGCAATTACACTACATCTTGCCGCCACATTCTTTGCCACAACCATGAATGCTTGAGACATTGTAGAATTTGGATCGGTTACAAGTACAGGTCTTCCACTGTCAGAACCCTCCATTATACCAGGATTGAGTGGAATTGCCCCCAAGAACGGAAGGTTGTGTTTCTCACTCATTCTTTTTGCACCCTCCTTTCCAAAAATGTAATGGTCCATGGCACAGTTGGGGCATCTAAAGTAGCTCATGTTTTCTATGACCCCCATTATAGGAATGTTTAGCTTTTGGAACATTCCAAATGCCTTGACAGCTATATTACTTGCAACATCTTGCGGGGTTGTAACAACTACAATTCCTGTGATCGGGATTGTTTGTGCAAGTGTAAGAGGAATATCCCCAGTTCCAGGTGGAAGGTCTACAATAAGATAATCAAGATCTGACCAGTTGGTATCAACAAGAAACTGCTTTAAGATTCCAGAAATTATTGGTCCCCTGTAAATTGCTGCTTGGTGAGATTGCTCTGCAAAGAAACCAAATGATACAACTTTGAGTCCATGTGATTCAGCAGGCTGTAATTTATTATTGTCAACTTCCATTGCAGATTTTCCCATTCCAAGCATCAGTGGAACACTTGGACCATAGATATCTGCATCAAGCAGACCAACTTTTGCACCAGTCTGTGCCAATGCAAGTGCCAAGTTGACAGAGACAGTTGTTTTACCTACTCCACCTTTTCCACTTGCAACACCGATAATGTTCTTGACTGTTGGCAACATCTCATCCATGCTAAGGGATCGCCCCTCCATGACCTTGGCAGTAACCTTGAGATCAAATTTTGAGATCTCCTTTATCTTAGAGATTGCATTTCGTACGTCTTGTTCTATTTCATCATTAAAAGGGCAAGCGGGAGTAGTAAGCTCTAGTGTAAACTTCAAGTCATTTCCGTTGATTTCGATGTCTTTAATCATCCCCATTGAAACAATGTCTTTTTTGAGATCAGGGTCAATTACAGTAGCAAGAGTAGAAAGTACTTGATCAACTGAAACCATAAAGTAAAAAATCCTGAATACGATATTTAAACATAGGCAAAAATCATATCCAAAGATTCATAAATTCAAATTTTATGTAATTTTTTGATTGTTTTCTATATCAACCCTTACTGATGTAGTTAGAATACCGCCTAAACTATTTGGGGAGTCTCTCAAAAAGGCCGCAATTACAATTCTTCGTGAAAAATATGAGAGTATGATAAACCCAGAGCTTGGCTATGTCATCATGATACTTGAGACCAAGGTGGAAAAGATGGGCAAAGTAATTGCAGGTGACGGCGGAACATATCATAGAGTAGAATTTACAGCATTAACATTTTCACCAAAACTCCAGGAAATTGTACGTGGAGAAATTGTCGAGATTACAGACTTTGGGGCATTTGTCAGAATCGGTGCAACAGATGCTCTATTACACTTGTCACAAATAATGGACGATTATCTCAAGAGCGATGTCAAGTCTGGCATGATTCTTGCAAACCAGAGTGGAAGAACAATGAAGATTGGAACAACACTTCGTGCAAGAATCACCGCAGTGTCAATTGGCAAGACAGCTGCCATGAAGGTCGGTATTACATGCAGACAACCATTCTTGGGTGCAGATGAGTGGATTGAGGAGGAAATTAAAAAATCCAAAACACCAGCTGCTGCAACTCCAGAGAAGAGCAAAAAGCCAGCGGAGACCAAGTGATAAAAAGTGGTAAGAGAGTTGGCTTGCCGCAAGTGTAAGTTTGTAACAGTAGGAAAAGTATGTCCAATATGCAAGTCAGCAGACCTTAGCCCTGACTGGAGTAGCTCAGTTCTTGTTGTAGATCCGACAAATTCTCTCGTTGCCAAATCTCTAGGAATAAAAGAGAAAGGCAAGTATGCACTCAAGGTAACATAGGTTGCAAACAAGTGCAAAAAAACAACTAGAAATATTTCTTGCTGAAGATATCAGAAGTGGTGATATTACAAGCAAATTACTTGCAAGAAAAAAAATTACTGCAATCATAATAGCTCGTGAAAATGGCATAGTGGCAGGTGTCTCATATGCAAAGGAGATTTTTTCATCAAGAGGTTGCAAGGTTGCAATACACAAAAAAGATGGACAAGCTGTAATCCCAGACCAAAAGATAATGACAATTTCAGGTGACACGTATCAAATATTATCCTGTGAGAGAACCGCATTAAATTTAATGTCAAGGATGAGTGGCATTGCAATGCAGACAAACCAATATGTAAAAAAAATCCGTGCGGCAAACCCCAAAGTTGGGTTATATTCCACAAGAAAGACAGCGCCAGGCCTTAGAATCTTTGACAAGGAGGCAGTAGCTAGTGGTGGCGGACACAGACACAGGATGTCTCTAGACCAGATGGTCATGATAAAGGACAATCACATTGCAGCATCAGGCTCTCTTTTTGATTTGATAAAGCGTGCAAAACAAAAGCACAGGAAAATCGAGGTAGAAGTAGAGTGCCTAAAGGATGCAATTACGGCAGCAACAGAAGGGGTGCAGATAATCATGCTAGACAACATGTCACCGTCAAAGATAAGAAAGATAATCCAAGAACTCAAGCGCCTTCACTTACGAGACAGAGTAAAGATAGAGGCATCAGGCGGAATAAACCACTCAAACGTAGTACAATATGCAAGATCAGGAGTAGACATGATATCTATTGGAAGACTGACAAGCTCAGTCATAGGTCTTGATCTCAGTCTTGAAGTCAGTTGATTGCAAGCATACGTTCTATTGCAAGATGAGCCTTTTCTGCAATATTTTTTGGAACTTTGACTTGGTACTTGTTTTCTTGCAATGATGCGTATACCTTGTCTAGTGTTATCATCTTCATGTACCGGCATATTGCATTTTCAGACACGGGTATGAATTTTTTGTCAGGATTTTGTTTTTGCATCTTGTACAAGATTCCAGTCTCTGTTGCCACTACAAATTCCTTTGATTGAGAGTTTTTGGCATGGTTCATCATTCCCTCGGTTGACAATATCTGAACTTGTCTTGATCCATAGTCACCTGATGCCACATCATACATTACTGAAGATGTACAACTACATTCTGGGTGTACTAAAAATTCAGCATTTGCGTGCTCTCGGAGTTTTTCTTGTACATCCTGGGAACGAATACCAGCATGAACATGACATTCACCTGCCCAGATGAACATGTTATTCCTGTTTGTCATCTTTGCAACATAAGAACCAAGGAACATATCTGGCAAAAAGAGAACCTCCTTGTCTTCCGGAATAGACTTTACAACATTTACAGCGTTAGATGAAGTACAACAATAATCAAGCTCTGCCTTTACTTCCGCAGATGTATTGACATAGCCTACCGTGATTGCTTTTGGATGCTCCGATTTCCATTTTCTCAACTCTTCTGCATTTATGGTATCTGCAAGTGAGCATCCGGCCCCAAGGTCTGGAATTAATACGGTTTTATCAGGACATGTTATTGCCGCAGTCTCTGCCATAAAGTGAACCCCGCAGAAAAGAATTGTCTTTTGGTCAGTCTTTGCAGCCTGTCTTGAAAGTCCCAGTGAATCCCCTACATAATCTGCAATATCTTGTACATCTGGAAGCTGGTAATTATGAGCAAGTATTAGTACGTCTTTTTCTTTTTTGAGCTTTAATATCTCAGATTTGATATCCATGTACAAACTAACTAGTACTGATTCATCTTTAAAGCGTCATGATATTGACAAATTTATAGGCAACATTGATCCAGACGGCAAAATTTACCATTCAAGTACCTATGTTCAATGGAGCACCGCAAATCTTTTTGAGGCATTCTATTGCAGCAAGGGTTGCAAGCCTGCTTGTTTTAGGATTGCTTGGACTGGGTACATTTTCCACCTTTATTGAGAATTTCCCAAATTTCCCCTCAGCATGTATTTCATGGATGTTCTTACTAGCATCAGGGTCTGCGATTATCTTCACCCTAGTCTTTTCGCTTCCAATTCCTGCAAGACTAAGAAGTGCGGCAACATTGATGTTTGCTGGAAATAGTCTTACTGCTTCTTGTGCACTCCCTTCATAGATTACAGTGGACTGGGTAATTTTATCAGGGTCAATAGGTGATGTCTCAAAAAACTTGGCGCCTTTGAGTGCTTTTGGATTTTTTGTAGTAACCAAAGTTACCAAGTCAAGTTCATCCTGCACAGCCCTAATTCCATCAAGTCCTATTATCGCACCAGATGGGAGGTAGACGTGTTTATTGAAATCCTTGCAGCCATCCATGACGATATCAAATATTGATTCATCCAACAGTGCGCCTACACTCATTATCATCACGTCTTTCCTATTTTGCAGTATGCTCAGTACGTCATCTCTTACTGCATCTTGTGATGCAGCCTCTATTATCAGATCCACTGGAGATGCTGCAAGCAGACCAACATTTTCGGTCACAACAGGTTTGTTTTGTAACCTGTCAACAAGTTTCTTGGAATTGTCTTTTGAAAAATCATAGACATGAGTAAGTTTTGCAGAAATTTTTCCAGAGTCTATTGCAAATGCGATCTCTGATCCTATTGCCCCGCAACCAAGTAATCCCACTCGTTTCAATCTAAATTTTCCAACAGTCCGTCCTCATTAAATCTGTTATCAGGTTTCACACTAGCAAAATATTGAATTATCAAAGCAAGTCATACAAATCAGGTAAATTGGAAAAACATGAGTCTGCACTAATTGAGAAAGTCTTGTTCAAGATAGCAAAGCAGTGGATAGCAGGAGATACAATGGATGACGCACTCAAGTCTGCACATCAGGCAAACATGAACGGAATGGGTGCAATCTTGAACAAGTTAGGTGAACACATGACATCCAAAACACAGGTTAGTCAGACAGTTTCAGATTATCTTACACTTGTTTCAAACTTGCGAAGATCAAAGATAACTGGTGGATTATCCATAAAGCCAACTCAGGTTGGACTTGCCATCAGTACAAAAGAATGTATTTCAAATCTTGACGCCATAATAGAAAAAGCCCTACAGTTCCAGTCTTTTGTTTGGATAGATATGGAATCATCAGAATACACAGATGTCACGTTCAAAATATACCAGATTCTCTTTGAAAAATACGAGAGATTAGGCATAGTCATACAGGCCAACCTAAAACGTACTCGGAATGATCTTGACATGCTTTTAAAAAAAGGTGCCAAGATTCGTCTTGTCAAAGGAGCATACCATGAAAATTCAATGAATGCATACAAAACAAGACATGCAGTAGATGAAAACTATAGAAAATTAATGAATGTTTTATTTGAACAGGGAAATGAGTTCGCAATTGCGACGCATGATTCCAAGATAATTGATCTGGCAATAGATTTATCAAAAAAACATGAACGAAAATTTGAGTTTCAAATGCTAAAGGGAATACGTGATGATCTAAAACCTATTTTGATAAAAAGTGGATTCTCTGTTTCAGAATACATCCCATATGGAACCAACTGGCTCCCTTATTCCATTAGAAGACTAAGGGAGAGAAAGCGCAACATACTTCTCCTTGGAAGTTCATTCATTCACGCACATCGGGTTTGAGTCTGCTCTCTTAGAAATTGTAAAAGATAGTATGCGCCTCCAGCACCTTTGCCAGAGATTCCAGAGTCTTTCCATCCCACAAATGGTTGCGCTCCAACCATTGCACCAGTGGTAGCACTGGCTGCCCTATTGGCATATGTAACACCTGCCTCAATTTTTTCAAAAAACTTTTCAATCTCATTTTTGTCCTGGCTGAAAACTCCGGCAGTCAATCCATAATTGCTCTTGTTTGCCAAGGCAAGTGCCTCATCAAAGTTTTCAAATTCTTCGATGCAAAGAAACGGCAAGAATAATTCTTCGCGCATCAACTCGTGATCTTTTGGAAGGTTTGCCACAATTGTTGGCGTTACAAAGTTTCCATCCTTGTGCTGCTCGTCGGATACAAGCGAACCGCCACACAGTATATCACCGTCTTTTTTTGCAAGCTCAGCAGCCCTTTGGAATTTTTTTACTGCGGCATCATTTATGACAGGCCCTACGTATGCATCCCTTTCCCAGGGCTTGCCAATTTTTAGTGCACTGGTCTTTGCAACAAGTATTTCTAAAAACTTGTTTGCAATAGATTTTTGGACATAGACTCGAGAACAAGCGCTACACTTTTGTCCGCTAAAACCAAATGCTGCACGCATGACACCGTCTGCTGCCTTTTCCACATCAGATGATGAAGAAACTATTGCTGGATTTTTTCCTCCCATCTCAGAGATAAATGGTCGAGGCCTGTTTGTTTCAAATGTAGAGTATCCAGTCATTCCCACCTCTTTTGAGCCAGTAAATGCAATGCCATCAACCATGTTGCTTTCAAGTATTGTTTTTCCAACTATGCTTCCAGAACCTGTTACAAAGTTTATTGCGGCAGGAGGAAGTTTGTGGTAGATTAGTTCAACAAACTTGAATCCAGATATGGGTGCATCACTTGATGGTTTTAAGACAACCGTATTTCCGGTGATCAAAGCCCCAGATGTCATCCCTATTGCAATTGCAGAAGGGAAATTAAATGGCGAGATTATTCCCCAGACCCCATATGGCTTGAGAACACTCCTTGTCCTCTCATTTGGGGAAGCACTTTTTGTTTCCTTTGAAAATCCTTCATTTACCTCAAGTTGTTCAGCGTAAAATCTCATAAAGTCTATTGACTCGTCTAGATCACCCATTGCCTCAAGTCTATTCTTTCCATTTTCAAAACTAAGGATTGCTGCAAGACTGAACTTGTCATGCGAAAAAATGTCTGCAGCCTCTCGAAATATCTGAACTCTTTTTTGATATAGTATAAGAGACCATTTGTAAAATGACTCCCTTGCAGTTTCAATTGCACGTAAAACATCATCCTTTGTAGCAAGAGGAAAGTTTGCCAATACAAGATTCTTGTCTGCGGGGGATCTAACTTGGAATACATCGCCAGAAAATATCTCCTTTCCTCCCACTATCATGGGATATGTCTTTCCAAAATCCTTTCGTACTTTATCTATAGCATTATCAAAGTTCTTGTGAAACTCGTCAGTGGAGTTGTTTTCTACAAATCGCATCCAAGTCTTTTCGTTTTCAAACATGCATGTATTACACATTACTATCATTTTAACTAGTCAGATTTGTGTTGAATTTGCACTAGCTTGAGAACAAATCTATTTCAAACGAGAAACATTTTATCTCTGCAGGCAAAGGTGTTTTATGCTCAATACTGTATATCGTGACGCAATAAAGAAGCGTGAAGAGGCAAGGTCCATCTTCAAGGGTGAGAAATTTGATCAGATAATCAAAACAGCCAAGGAAAACTGGATCGAGTATACCCCTCAGAAAAGAGATGCAGAGATTGCAGGAATAGACAGCAGTTATAACAGTACAAAGTTTCAAGGGCTAGAGTTATGGGTAGTAACTGGAATATCAATAAAATCAGACGGCCAGATAATAACCGAGAATCACAATCAGGGACTCGGTCAACCTACACCTGAACTTGAGACACAGGCAAGCAAGATGGAGGTGGAGGCATGCATCAACTCAGTAGACAAGGCAGACTTGGTGGTATTGGATGGTTCGCTCTACTCACAATTTCTTACTAGGCAGACATCGCTTGGAAACTCCATTACATCTGCAATAAAAAAAAGAAACAATGTGATTTTCATATCAAAGACATCATCGGCAAGAAAACAATTTGAAAAACTTGGCTCCATGGCAGGAGATATTTTCTATTACAACCACGCAATCAAGACACCGGGCTTTAGCAAAATATTTGTTGATACCAGTCTAGGACCTGGCAAAATAGTATCCTATGTCTACGCAAGACTAAGAGATTCCACTCCACTAATCAAAATAGAACTTTTAGGTTCAAATCACATGGAAGATGAAATAAAATCACTTCTTGACATGATAACAAAAAACAGTGTAAGTGGATATCCATACTCGCTAAAGCTTGCACATGAAAACTGTAAGATAACCAATGTAGATCTTGCAAGACTTGTTAGTCTATATGGACTAGGAAATGAAATTGGTTCAAGAGAGGTGCTGAGTTGACAATAGGTGTAGTAATAGGCGAATCAAGACCTACAGATGTTACGGCCCAATCATCAAAGCCGCTTTCAGTTGGAGAATACGTAATAATTGATTCTCAGGACGGACAGATTCTAGGTCTTGTTGAAAAATCAATCATATCAAGTGAAGCATTAACAGATGTCAGAAATTTTGATGAAGCTGTAGAAAGCAAAGAAGTTGCAGATATCAATTCACGCGATAAAAACTACAAGGTAAAGATAGGAATACTTGGCTTTTTGGACAAATTACAAAAGGGCCAGATGATTTTGCCTGCAGTGCCACCATTGCCCGGCACTTCAATTCTTGAGGCAACACAAAAAGACCTTGGCGCAATATTTGGACCTATAACAGAAGAATGGGTCAGAATTGGTTCTCTTTTGAGAAACTCAAGCATCGAGGCCAAGATTAATGTCAACAAGATTGTATCAAGGCATCTAGCTATACTTGCAATGACTGGCATGGGAAAGAGTAATCTCGTATCCCTAATTGCAAGACATGTTGCATCACTAAATGGTACCTTGATTATTTTTGATTACCACAATGATTATGAGAATTTGGATGTGCCAAAGATAAATTATATGCTGGCGAAGATAAACCCCAGACTTTTACCTTCAGACAAGCTAGCAGAAGTAATAGAGCTAAGAGAGAACGCAGACAAGCAACAAAGAGCATTGCGAGAGTCTCTTACAGAGTCAGTGAAACAGTCAAAAAATTTCTGGCAAGCCCTAGAAGAGAGCACCGCATCTTTTGGTCGGACTACCAAGGGCTATGCAGACAGTGCAAGCAGGGTTTTAGACAAGATAGATGACGCAAAACATAGATTTTCAGATATACTAGATCCAGATTGTGGAGACCCAGTAGATCTCATCAAAGAAGGCAGAGTCAATGTGTTGAACATATCAGAACTCAGCGAGAGGCAGGCAAATGCCGGACTATCATACTATTTACAAGAATTACTACAACATAGAAAAGATGCAGTCTGGGAAAGAAAGGGCAAGTCATCGGGCAAAAGAAACAACAAGTTTCTTGCACCAATATTTGTAATAATAGAAGAAGCCCATGTCTTTATTCCAAAAGGCGAACATACGGATACAAAGTACTGGGCATCAAAAGTAGCAAGAGAGGGTCGTAAATTTGGAATCGGTCTGGGGGTCGTGTCTCAAAGACCACGAAACATTGATCCAAATGTACTGAGTCAGATGGGCTCACTTGCCATAATGAAGATAGTGCAAGACGATGATCAGCAACAGATTGCATCTGCTGCAGAATCACTAAGCAAAGATCTACTATCACAACTTTCATCTTTGAATATTGGCGATGCCGTTTTAATTGGACAGTGGGTGAACCTACCATCAATTGTACACGTGGACGAAGTAAAGAGCAAGAAATCAGGATCTGACTTGAACGCAGTATCAGAATGGAACCAGACCGATAAATTCAAGCAAGTTGCAAAAGAATCTACCAAGTCAATGATTCAAAAAGACCTGCTACTAGATTGAGATGATCTTTTCACATATCGCAGACACACACCTTGGTTTTGTACAATATCATTCAGAAGAACGCGAAAATGATGTGTACACTGCATTTGATGAGGCAATTGATACATCAATAAAAGATCATGTCGATTTTATCATACTAGCAGGAGACATATTTCATGTCCCAAACCCAAGTGGAAAGGCAATTGTTGTTCTAGCAAATGCCTTAAAGCGCCTAAAGAAAAACAACATTGAATCTTTCTTCATCCTAGGAGATCACGATATGAGCAGAATTAGAGCAACACCAGTTCACTGGGTATATCACAATCTAGATTTCTCAAAGTACATCGGCGACGGCAAACCAATTATCTACAAAGATGTTTTAATCGCAGGATTTGACAAGCGCAGAAAGTCGGAGATTGAATCATTTGAAAATGACTTTGCTCAAATAGACGCAGATGCAAAAAAGCACCAAGGGCATAAAATATTGGTCTTGCATCAGGGAATTACAGAGATTAACAAGTTTGCAGGAGAGTTAAATTCCACAGATCTTCCAAGGAATTTTACATATTATGCAATGGGTCATCTTCATGAACAAGATCTAAGGCAATTTTCCCACCTTGGAGGCCCCCTAGCATATCCAGGGTCCATAGAACTCACGTCAAGCGAGGGAATAAAAGAGACACAAAAGGGATTTTATCAGGTAGACATTTCACGGCCTGAACCACATCCAACATGGATAAAACTTGACACTAGGCCACAGTTTTCTATTAAAACTTCAATGGGAGAGATCTCAAATGACATAGATGTGTTATCTGAAAAAATAAGGTCACTTGCAAGAAAACCTGTGATAGAACTAAAAATCACAGGCGAGATTTTGGAACTAGGACTTGTACAAGCCCAGATTTCCAAGTTGTCTGATCTAACTCTACGTTGTTTTTGGAAACACATTTCCAAGGAACAGTCAAACGGGTCTATCTTTGCAGATAAACCACTGAGGATGGAAGAAGAGATGCACAGGATTGCAAAAGATATACTTGGTTCTACTGACATGGCAAATTTTGCAATAAATGAACTCTTGCCACTATTATCAAAAGGCAACACAGACGAGGCAAATCAAGCAGTGATTGATAATTTTGAGAGATTCAAAAAAGGAGTAAAAAATGTTACAGTCAGTTGAATTAGAAAATTTCCTGTCGCATAAAAATACAAAATTAACATTTGACAGAGGCGTAACAGTATTTGTAGGACAGAATGGTGCCGGGAAATCAAGTATTATTGATGCTATAACATTTGCATTATTTGGCGAGCATCTACGAAAATCAACAAAGGGACTTTTGCGAAGAGGAAGCAACCAGTCATATGCCAAAGTAGAGTTTTCCATAGGAAATAGGCAGTTCGAAGCAGTGCGAAAGATAGATTCCAAGGGAACGGTTGGTGCAGTACTTCATGAAAAAATCAATGGTGAGTCAATTCCTCTTGCTGCCGGAGAACGAAGACAGTTTGGAGAATCAATGACAAAGACAATTGAAGACTTGATCGGATTAGATTTTGAAAAGCTCAAAGTTGCATCCATTGTACAGCAAGGCGAACTACAAGCAATAATTGAGGCAGACCCTAAAAAATTCAAAGAACTAGTCAATGCAATAATTGGCATAGACAAACTTGACATTGCATACGAATCGATGAAAAAATCAATAGACAATTTTAGAACCATAGTCAGATCTAGGCTGAGTTATGATGATACCAACATGGATACACTTCAGAACAGAATTGAAGTATTATCAAAAGAGGTGTTATCTCTTGAGCCACAAAAAAGAAAACTTGTGGCAGACAAGATATTGCAAGAAAATGAGTTTTTCATTTTGCAGCAAAATATGGAATCAGGCATACCTAAAGAACTAAAAATAAGAGAAATTGAGAACAAAAAAGAAGATCTTCTCAGGCACTTGCAAGACTCCATGGGTAGGATGAAACGAGATCTGGCAGAGAAGGAGAAAAGACTTGCAGAATGTTCAAACAGCTTGTCAATTTCATCTGTCAAATTTCAAGTTGAATCAGATGCAAAACAGGCACAGTCAGATATTGACAGAATTAATACAGAATTAAGGCAGGTAGGAGAAAAAATAGCATCAGTGCAAAGCCAGCAAGACATTGCAAACAGATTGCACTTGGTGGAAGGCAAATGCCCTGTCTGCGACTCTAAAGTTGACAAGCTAAATCCCTTGTTTGACGAAAAATATATCACGTCTGAACTTGAGGCATTAAAAAAGAAAACAGAGATTGCGACAAAGGAGAACACCATGATTCAAAATAAGAAAAAAGAACTTGATGTAAAACTTCAGCAAATCACAAAAGCAGAAGGAGTCTTGTCTTCAAACAGTATCAAAAGCCAAGATGACATGGTCAAACTAGAAGAAGAAATATCACGGTTGCAGGCCAATACAAGGGAGATACCCCTTGAGATAAACACTGGAAACCTCATGCAATATGCAATTGATGAGTATTCAACCAATGTAGTAAAATCAATATCCACACTAGTTGAAGAGACAAGAGATTTTAGTATCAACAGTTTCAGAGATTTAAAATTAAAGATAGAGCAACAGAGAAGAGCTCTGAGTGCATTAGATCAAGAGATAGTTGCGGTAAATACAAAATTAAAGATATACCAGGATGATTCCGAAAAAATTTCTCAAGTATTACTAGAATTACGAGAAGTAAAACAATACGTTTCAAACCTTGAGACAATACGCAGCCAGATTTACAACAGAGACGGCCCTGTTGCCACGAGCCTTCGTTCTTGGGCGTTGTGTACAATATCACAAAAAGCCTCAGAATATCTTTCAACATTCAATGTAAAAATTCAGAGAATTACACTGGAAGACAAGGCAAGAGACATTGGAATTACATGTCATGCCGGAAATTTGGAACTTGATCTAGAGTCGTTAAGCGGAGGAGAGAAGGTGAGCGTGGCGCTTGCACTGCGTCTTGGAATGGCCCATTTCATGGGATCATCAAATTTGAATTTCATCATTCTTGACGAGCCAACTACTCACTTGGACCAAGAGAGAAGAAAATCTCTTGTAAACGTACTTGCACAGGCATTTGAATCAAATATTGACTCCATTTCCCAATTCATCATAATTACACATGACTCTGACATATTTGAAAATTCAAACATTGACGCAATCTATGATTTCAAGTTAACCTCAGAAGGAACTGTTGTTACACCAATCTAGCCACCAGTAAGCTTGGCAAACTTTTCGTTCTTTGACAGGCTTTCCATGAATTTCAGATTCGACAATGCAACCACTGCCGAGTCTCGGACCTGCTCACTAGAGTCTTCTAGTGCTTTTTGTAATGTTTCCTTTGCATCTTGTGAACCAATCACTCCAAGAGCAACAGCAGCCTCGTGTCGTACGAATAGACTTGGATCGTTTCTTGTTGCGTCCTCTAGTGGTTTTATGCCACTTCTCAAGCACATTTGTCCCAAGGAAAACGCAGCTTCGTGTCTTACCAATTCATTGGGATCATTTTTTAGTACGCTTGCAACATGTGGGACAACATCTTCTCCTCCCATGTCCACAAGAATGCAGACTGTCCTGCATCTTATCACAAAATCATCATCATCTAATAGGCCAACAAAATATTCCTTGTCTTTTTTTTCATATTTTTCTTCCATCTCGGACAAGAGTTCAAGACGTCCTGCGGGAATGACTTCCATGCACTCGATTTCCATCATCTAATATTTAGTCGTTATTGACGGTTCGGATAGATAACAGTCCTACGAAACAAGTTCTGCTAATAATCCCTCCTTTTTCACTCATGTCATCTTAGGAGGGGATCAGTCAGATCATGCCAAAATGCAGAAGGTCCAATTGGACAGATCACTCACAAAACCATGCAGTTTGTTTTTTTAATTCACTAGTGTTCCAGTCATAAAGACAAATTATGCTTTGCTGCCCTAACTTGTAAAATCAAATTATTTTTTTTGAAGTATTTTTGCAATACATCTTCTGATACAAGCAGCTTGTCAGTATACAAATAGACATTTCTTGTGAATTCAAATCCAGATAAATCATGTATTTTTCTACCACTCAAGGTGTTACCAATATTTGTTTCAGTGTGTTTTTCCAGCTCCAACAAAAATTTCTCTACCAAGTCAGGGAGTTGCACATACTCATTGCTTAATTCAGAAATTATTATTCCAATGTGTGTGTATCGTTCGGCGTCATTTTGAATTGCTAATATTTGAAATTTCTTGTTGTTTTTTATTTCCCTAGTTTTTTTGTCAGTCAGTACAAACTCCCATTCAGCATGAATTCGGGAACATTGTGGAAATTCATTTTCCACCTTGGAGGTCATTGTTTCAAAAATATCGGTTTTTTTTGAATGCATCTGTAAGCAACAAGTAAACAAGGTTCTTTATGTCTAGCGCCTGATTTATTTTGGTTTAAAAAACAAGCATGAACATTACCTACGAGTTATAATTTTTGTAAAAATCAGAAAATAGTTTATCAGTATATCACATGCTCCTTTTGAGGACGTTGTACTATAGCAGGAATGATAGATATCAGTAGGACAAATGTCGAGATGTAAAATATCAGGTGAATTGATTTGATAAAGAGCGGTATTGCCGCTTCAGTATTCAAGTTACTAGAAGAACCCAAAAAAATTGACTCCAGTTCATACAGTGGAACTGTACTAGCTAGCAGTGCAAATGACATTCCTAGGCTAATCATGTTGCCAAGTGTTACAAGAGTAGTACTCATTCCTGCTGCAACTCCGCGTCTTTGAGGTGGAACTGAATTCATTATGGATGATCTGTTGGGCGATGCAAAGAGTCCCATCCCCGTACCCACTAGTGAGAGAGGCAAGACCAAATCATCAAAGCTTGTTTTAGGCCCAATCTGGGAAAGCATTAGAAACCCAATTGCAGATACCAATAATCCAAGTACAGTAAGAAGCCTAGAACCATACTTGTCTGATAACCATCCACTTATTGGCCCAAATGTTGCAATTGTAAAAGATACTGGTATCAGGTAAAGACCAGCTGTGAACGGATTGAGGTGCATAGATGGTCCTTGTAGGTAAAATGCCATTATCAGCACCAATGCACCTCTTGCCAGTGCATTTAGAAATATGGTAATGTTTCCTGCAGAAAAAAATCTTATTTTAAAAAGAGACAGATCAAACATGGGCTCTTTTACTTTGGATTCGACATACCCAAACAACACCAACATGCAAAATCCTCCAGCCAAAAGAAATATTGCAACAAAAGAATTTACCGCCTGTAAGGAACCAAAAGTTATTCCCAACATTATCATAGCAAGCCCTGCAACAAGAACTGAATTTCCAATCCAGTCTATCTTGCCTTTTATGATTGTCCCAAGTTCCCTAAGTTTTGCCCGAGACCAGACAATTGCAAAAATCCCTATCGGAATATTGACCCAAAAGATTGCTCTCCAGCCAAGTGTTTCCGTCAATATGCCCCCAAGCACTAGGCCTAGTGCAGAGCCAATCACAATAGACACTTGATTTAGGCCAAGAGCCTTGCCCCTTTCTTTTGCATCAAAGGCGTCAGTCAGGATGGCTGCACTGTTAGAGAAAAGAAATGCGGCCCCAAACGCCTGGAGTATCCTAAATAGTATCAGCTCCGTTCCAGTCTGCGCAAGACTACAGAGAAAGGATGCAATCGTGAAGAGCACTAGTCCAAAATTGTAGAGTTTGACCCTTCCAAACATATCAGCCAACCTACCAAAGCTGAGAAGGACGGACGAGGTAACAAGGCCATATGAGAGTATTATCCATATTGTCTCAATCAGCGAGACATGCAAATCTGGTACAAGCCTGGGCAGAGCTATGATGAGAATGTTAGCATCAAGGGATGCCATCAATACACAGATCGTGGTATTTGTTAGTGCTATCCACTTGTACTGCATTGTCTTGACTTGAATAAATTGTTATAAATCTCATGTTGATTGTAAAATGATTTACAGAGGGAATTGCAAATTTTATGCATTGGCCACATATTGCTCGGGCAGATCAATTAAGATTAATTCCGTTGGCGCTTCAGCATGTATTACCAGATTATCCTCTTGTGATATCATTGCAGCATCTCTTGTCTGCATCATGTAGTTTCCTAGTTTTATTTTACCATCGATTACAAACAAGTATGATTTTCTTGCAGGTCCCAACTTGTGCTGTACTTGGCCACCGGTAGTCAATGTAGATAGATAAAAGGTAGCATCTTGGTGTATGTGCAATGCGTTAGTATCAGGATTATTTTCAGATACAACTACTGGTACTAGTTTGTTTGTCCTTTCTTTTTTTGTAAACTTTTTTTGTTCCCAAGATGGTGCAAGACTTTTCTTATTTGTAAATACCCACATTTGTAACAGCCTCAGGGGTTTGTCTTTTGAGTGATTTGATTCAGCATGCATTATCCCAGATCCAGCAGTCATTCTTTGGACTTCGCCCGGATTTATCACGCCATGGTTTCCTTGATTGTCCTTGTGTTCCAGTTCACCATCTATGACATATGTTACGATTTCCATGTCCCGGTGGTGATGAAAATCAAATCCCGTGCCAGGCTGTATTTCATCATCATTGAATACGCGCAATGGTCCAAAATTCATCTTGTCAGGATTTTGATAGTCCGCAAATGAAAAATGGTGGAATGTTCTAAGCCAGTCAGTCTTGTTCTCATAGTGCTCCCCTGATCTTATTATCCTGATACCCATTATTTTTCCATCTTCATTTTTTTTCTGAATACCTTTGCAATATTACGTATTGTCACGCTGCTAATACCAGAGACATTGGCTATCTTGTCTTGGGTTGCCTTTTCACCATTCATTATTGCAGACATGAATAAGGCAGTTGCCGCAAGCGACACTGGATTTTTTCCATCTGCAATACCATTTTTCTTGGCAACCTCGATGATATCAAGTGCATCTCTTTGTGCCCTTTCACTAAGACCTGCGGAAGTTCCTATCTTTGAGACAAATTCCGAGGGGTTTAGCGAATCCACTTGTAATTCTAATGCCTTGACAAATACCCTGTAGTGTCTGGACAGATTTTTGAATGAAATATTTCCCGCACTAGATATATCTTGCAGAGTTCTTGGCACTCCAGACTCTCGGCATGCCACATACAATGCAGAAAGAATCATGCCAGAGATTGTTCTTCCCCTGATGATGTTTTTTGTCAATGCTTTTCTATACAAATATGCAGCTCGCTCAACTACTGCGTCAGAGACATCAATCTTGGACCGGATTGCACCCATTATGACAAATGCAGAACGTAGATTCCTTTCAGCAGAATTTGATTTACTCCGGCTGTCCCAGGTGCGCAGCCTGTTGAAGGTATACTTCATGTATGTAGATATGGAATTCCCTGATGCATCACGGTCAGTGTTTCCAATTACAGTAGACAGTCCCTTGTCATGAATTGACAGTGCAGAGCCAAGCCCGGTTCTGGTACCAGCATTGTAATCATCCACTGTAAATGATCTTTGTTCAAGCCCATAATCCTCCACCTTGTCTGCAAGAACTGCTCCACATCCTGCACACAAGATCTCTCCACGAACACTGTCAGTTACAAATGGGCCGTGTGATTTACCACCATGTAAGTACATCGTGCCTTTTTCAATTTCAAGTTCCAGTCTAGTCGATATCATTTGTATATCTACTATACACTAGAAAGTATTTAAAATGACAAGTGACTGCACGTATATCAGATTAACCAGTAGTAATCTACCCCAAATCTTTTGCTTGAAAATCAGCTGTACTCATACAGTTTCTAGAGGTTTTGAATAGATCTCTTTTAAGATCCGCGGTTTTCCATCCTTGAATACATCCTTGGCGCAATACTGCATGGAAAAGGCAGCCATGGACTCCAGTACAGGGTTTAGGGCCAATCCCTTTTTTGTAATAACATATTCAATTTTTACAGGCGTACCGGCATAGATTCGCTTCTCAATTATCCCATTTTTTTCCATCTCATGCAACCTTGCAGACAAGGTCTTTGGGTTTATCCCCTCTACAGAATCCAGAAATTGGTTGAATCTGTTCTGGCCTAGCTTTGTCATGTTACGCAAAATATGGACAGTGAATTTCTTTCCAATAATTTTAAAAGTATTATCAATAGGACATGCCTTCATGGAATCAAGGAGAACTTTACACTCTTCTTCTTTCAATTCACCATCTACTCACTTGGTAACCATACTATCACTTTCTGACTTATATGCTTACCTTTGTATATCTAATATAAGAAATAACATGACTAGATTACAGCGCTAACACCAGCTAACTCGCATCAAAACACTGGCAATGCAGCACAAGGTGGAAATACGCATGGATTACAAAACTTTCCAGCTTTTTTCAAATTCAATCAAGCGATTTTGATTCATAGCAGTCAATACAAATCTCAACTGTCTTGCCATACTTTATCGAGTAATGTGCATCAAGTTCTCTATGTCTGCTACACATGAAACAAAGGCCAAAATTCATACAATAGTAATGGTAACATTTGTAATAGATTTTGTGTGTTACGCTAGATATTATTTTTGAACTTGTTTGAAAAAGTGAATAGAACAACAATCATGATAAAAGATATTCCAAATAGCGGCATTGTAAGCGGACCAAATTCAGGAACTGTTGCAGTCATGGTCTTGGTTTGTGTTACAATAAACCCATTTACTTTTGCACTGGCAATGATGTTGAAATCCCCAGATGTTGCGGTAGGAGGAAGTTTAAACTGGAGCACAAAGTTCCCGTTTTGATCAGATGATACAGTCCTGATTAATATCAAGTTTCCAGACGAGTCTTTTATTTGCAAGGCAACAAGTGCGTTTGGTTGTCCTGTTACAGTACCATTTAGCGTAACAGTGTCACCTGGCAGATAATGATCCTTGTTCGTGGTAATCACAATGGACTGCTCCTCCTGAGCAAACGAACTCAAGACGCCAGGCAGTACTAATAACACAACCACAGCAAGAAACATGAGTCTATTGTGATTCTTCTTATGAAAGACCGACAAAATATGATAATTCATTTGATTGCGATGTTCCTCCCTTGTTTGGCCAGTCAGTAAATACATTTGCATAAACGCTAGCAAGCCCAGTTCCAGATTGGGCTGGAACGTAATAAGGTAGAACTACTTCAGACTGTCCTGGGCTTAGCGCATACTGGGCAGATGCAGTGCCAAGACTGCTCACATTAGAATCAAAAATGTTTACCGTTATAAGAGATTGGGTACTCACATTGGAATCAATTATAACTTTGACATATCCTGTTTGTCCTCTCTTGATTAAAGATATTGGATTTCCTTGCTGGTCGGTTGGTTGTACCGATACGATGGAGATTCCAGTTGGTCCAGTAGAATTGTTTTCAACATTTGCAATACACGGGTTTACCCCATTTACAACAGTTAGTTGTCCCGCATTATTAAAACAAGACTGTATTTTGCTGTCTGCAAGACCATATACAACATTTAGTTCATTGTTCAGACTGACCATTTGAACGTGATTTACAGTTGCATATTTGTTAAAGGTTACAAGTGCTTGGTCTAAGCTTCCACCACCAGTAATAACAGACTGCATTGCAGTATTTGCAACTGCAATTCTTTGTTTCATGAAATTAAATTCATCTTGAAATACAGATTGAGTTCTGTTGTCATTTACGGTTTTAAGAAAGTTAGCATATGCTGCATCCGGTGTAGCAGATGCACTTGCTGCTGCAAGTGTAAACAGGTCTTGTTTGAGCTGACTGGCGGCAGCTTGTCTCTGCTGCAAAACCAATTGCTGATCAAGTCGTGCTGCAGTCTGGTTCCCCAGTATATTTGCCACTTGTTTCTTTGATGTCTGGATTTCTTGCAAAATTTTCATTGCCACGGGATTATTTTGAAGATCAGGTCCTGCCAAGGTTGTAAATTGTGCAGGTCCAATCCCTGTTGTATTACCAACAGTTCCAGTACTTGTTCCATTCATACCAAGACTGTTAAGATTTACATTTACTGTTCCCACAGAATTGTTTGTCATATTTTTCCCAGTGTTATTTTCATATGCAAGCGCAAGAAGATGAGCTTGAGTAGGACTCATAAATGTCATAGAGTCATTTTGAATTGCAACTCCAAGTGTGACTTCAGCCTGGCTATTTGTCATTGCAGTAGATAGTACGTTTCCAGCACCAGATGCGCTTCTGGCTGAATTTGTACAGGTGTGTGGGGCAGATGTAACATATGAGGCAGGAAGCGTGGATACATCCTGAAGATCTGCTGCAAGACAAGACTCTGCAGTAAGTGGCGTTCCACCATTAGTTGGCCAGTCCGAATATACATCAGTGAAGACATTTGCTACTCCCACTTGTACATTTGATGGGATGAAAAATGAGAGAGTCATTTGAGATGTTCCAGGGTTTAAGATGGACTTGATGGATGTTGTACCAAGACTGCTTTGGTTTGCATCAAAGAGGTTAAGTGTCAAGAGGGCGGGCATTTTTTCTCCCGATGAGAGGGAAACCTTGACAAATCCATTTTGGCCCTGTGGAAGAATTGAAACTGGGTTTCCTTGTTGATTTGTAATTTGCACCGAGTCAATAGAAACACCACGTGATTTGATTACGTTAAACTCGGTTGAATTGGCATAGTGTCTGCCATCAACATTTGCATTCACAGTATCTTGATAGACGCCAGTCTGATATGTATCAGGTATCTTGAACTGTAAATAACCAGTACCATTTTCATCAGTAGTTATAGTTCTTGATATAATATTGTCACCACTTGGATTTGATACTCCAACTGCAATACTTTGCAAGCTTTGGCCTGGAAGATTTACAGAGAGTGTAACTACATCACCGTATGCATAATACGATTGATCAGTATTCAACAAGAGTGAAGGTGGAAGTGTGATTATTGTGGATTGTGCAGTACCAAAACTGCCAGAGTGAGTACTATCTCCCCCATATGTAGCAGTGATTGTAACTGCATTTGTAGAAGATGTAGACGGAGTATAAAATACAGTACAGGCATTAGATGAAAGCATGCATGAAGCAGTATCAAAGGAACCTCCTGCATTGCCATCACTCCACGACACGTTCCCAGTTACAATTGATGAGATGGAAGTATCTGCAAGTGTTGCTGTAAATTGTACCTTGGACCCCTGTGCCACTGCAACAGTATTAGGTGTAACAGTGGTGGTGGTATTATGTAGCATATCGAGTGCCAAAGTAGATGTGCCGGTACCGCCAGAGTGTGTGGCATCCCCACCATAATTAGTAGTGATTGTTATTGTGCCACCATAATTAAGAGGCGCGGTATATGATACGGTACAACTACCAGATGAAATGGTACACGAAGGTGGGTTGAATGTGCCGCCAAGATTGTCATCACTCCAGGTTACAGTTCCAGAGGCAATGGTTGGCAAGTTTGATGTGTCCATGACTCTCACAGTGAATGATACTGGAGAACCTTGGTTCGAGGTATCCGGATTTGATGTAATTGTACTTGATGTTGAATCAATTACAATATTTGGTTTGGGCACGATAGTGGAATTGGTATAACTAAACATGATGGTATCAGAACTGTTCGAGTCAGGCTCGCTGGAAAAAGCATATTGTGGGAAAATCAGCACTGTAACAATAGAGATGAAGAGTAAAATCCTTAGATTCATTTCGTATGATCTCCCATATTCAACAAATAAAGAATTGTCATACATTGTTCAGGAACAATGTTACCTACAGCATTAGTAGATTCCATAATCACCATAATATGCGTGTGGAGTTCATCTCTTGAAGTGTACGGCTCCACACTTGTTTAAAAGACTGACGTATGTTTTCTTCTAGTTTGAATAACATGAAGATCACAATTTGGAATTTGAATTACATGAAAAACACTTTCACCGCATTGCAACAATAGATTTGGTAAAGTATTTTGAAACATATTCGAGTTTTTAGAGGTAATTTAGATTCATTTCATTTTGACTTGGATGTGCTCTCCGTCAACATTCATCTTTATGTTAGAATACGGATATACAGACATGTCATATTTTGATAGATCTTCGTCAAATGTGGCTATTGTTTTAGAATCATTATAGATTTGCTGCAATTGTTTTCCCCTTCCGAGATCTATCAAAAAGTGAGGATCAGCTACAAGAAGTATTTTTCCAGTCCGGACATGATTGAACAGTACAAACGAATAATCGTTGGGTATGTTTTCTTTATGAAATACATAGTGTAAAATCCATGCATATGTTGGACTGGCAAGTACTGTAGTATCATCATCATGCACATTTTGTAGAATAAATGAGGTGGTCTGGAATTCAGAGTTTGTCACATTTACACTGATAACTAGAATAGTACTTGTCAATCCAAATATAGCAATCCCTAAAAATACGACAGAAGGTAAGACTTTGTTCAGATTTTTCTTATTGAGACGTTCCAAGATATTCATGATTAGTATTGATGCAGATATACAAAATACCGGAAGTATTGGAATCCAGTAAAAATACTGATTGTAACCAATCATGAGTAGAAATATTACAAATGGGACAAACCAAAACAAGATGAAATAGTTTCTGCGTACAATTGTAAATACAGTTCCAGCAATTCCAAGAACAAATAGAACGGGATCAAGCTTGAAAAAAACTAGCGATATGTATGGCAATCCAAAACTTTGTCTTTGGGTCTGTCCTATGACATCTCTTATCCACATATCAAACTGGTGTGCACCTACTGCCTGAAGTGGCCATATGAGAGGTATCAAAAATATTGGAATCAACAGCAGTGCAAGAGCCCGGATGTTTTTCCCAGTATTGAAATACACAAGACCTGTAATCAAGGGAATCATTGTAAAGACCGGAATCTTTGTGAATATTGCAATACCAAGACAAAGTCCTGAAAGAGATGCCAGCAGGTACTTGTTTTTAGAATCTTTTGTTTTGAGTGCAAACAGTATAGATGTCAAGAGAAACGGCATCAATATAGAATCCAAAAGTATTCTTCTCATTATCCAAGTAAACGGCATCACTGCAAACAAGAGAGATGAAGCTAGTGCTATTTTTTTCCCATATCTAGTATCAGCAATGTGATAAACAAGAAAGGTATCTAAAACTGCCAGCAACCCCATGATAAACCGAGGCACAAAATAAAGTGATGAGATGAAATTTGGGTCAGCTGAAGGATGCAATGAATTTGGAAATCCGATTAGACCAAAAAGAGCAGCAAGAAAAATTTGGCCAAAATAAGGGTGATCGTAAAAATACCTGTCTTGTGGTCCAAGACCGTTTAGCACATGCATTGCCCTTTCCATGTATACTCCCTCATCATAGAAAAGATCTGGAAATCCCACAGTATTCCAAAGATGTGTGAAACCAGACAGTACCAGTATCATTCCCAGAATGTATATTGTTCTAATTTGTTTGAACTTTTTACTCAAGGACTTGATTGTCATAATAGTACCATGAAAGTCAAATGTTCTATCCATTGCAGCTTAGCATTTCAGATCATATCAACGATATAAAAAAGGGTAATGCATAGTCATTTGGACGAAGGTTTTACCAACAATTTCGACAATATTGGAAACAAATCATTCTCTCTGTTGTTGAATCGAAATTCTATCTCCTTGAGATAAAGATGAAAGTATTGCTTTGGCACACCACGATAATGATACATCCACGTTTTGGCATAGCTCCAGAATCCTTCTATTCCGTTGATGTGGGCATCATCTCTTACATATTCATCCATCCCGTGAGATACAACCTTGTGTTTTCCCCTCATCTCCAGTGAGGCATAAGCAGTGTAATCATCTGTGTAATACAGTGAACCTTTCTTGGTGTGTTTTTTGATTAGTTGCATCAGTGTATCGTATTTTCTGTCAGGTACAGGAAACGTCATTACCTGTCCGTTTCTCTTGTATATTCCAAAGACAAGCGTCTTTCCTTCGGCTCCCCAACCGCGTTTTCCCTTGCGATGGCCACCAAATAATGCCTCATCAATTTCCAATTTTCCAGACAGCCTCAGATCTGCAATTAAAGAGTCATAGATAGACTCTCGAACCACTCGAAATGCATGCTGTACTGTTGATAGGTTGACTCCGATATGGAACCTGGTTCTGTATGCCGGTACTCCAAGTGAAAACAGATAGAGAAGGTGAGATATTGTGTTTGGTTCAATTCTAATCTTTGACATGTATGTTCCTGTGAAATTGCCAAACTTGTACCAGCATCTCTTGCAGCGATATTTGTCACCAGTACGATGCACCAATCTGTGATTGCATCTCGGACAGGTTCTTCTTCCCTGCCATTTTATGTGACAAAAATAGACCCTACTTTTTGTCACGCTTGCAGCCAGTTTTATTGGATCTGTTCTAGGCACAACTTACGCATGAAATATGATGAAGATATTCGTTTATTGCTCGTCCAACTGACTGGGTATTACCAAACAATTGACAGTGTACTAGATAATGCGTTTAGCAAATCTGGACGTGTTCCAGACATTGTGTTTAACGGACATGTTCATAATTACCAACGCTTTACACGGAATATCAAGGGGCGTCAAGTGCCATATGTTGTTGCAGGTGCTGGAGGATATCACAACTTACATTACATGCAAAAACAACCTGATGGTAATAGTTTGCAAGCTCCGTATGTAGATCCAAACAATAACGACGTAACTTTGGAAAATTACTGCGCAGATCATAATGGATACATGGTTTTACGAGCTACACAAGACACCATAAGTGGAGAATACTACATAGTACCAAAACAAAATGAATTATGGCAGGCAAAATCGCAAAAAATTGATAGTTTTGAACTTGACTTGAAGCAACATGTGTTGACCAAAAATACCAACCGCCATAGGAAATGAGCACTTTTTTAGAATAATTTCATTCATGATCAACATAGGCACTCATTCTTATCGTGAAATAGGAAATCATGCATTTATGATAGGATTTGATACCAAAAGGTGTTGAGGCATAGTTTTGATATCAAACATGGTAGGAAGATAAAGAAGAGATCATTACGTCTCTCTTCATGTTTTTGTATAGTATATCATCAGTAGCACCAGTATTGCAAGACATGACATAGTGAAATCCATATGCGCAGTTCAGGCATACTGTACCCTGTAGTGGTGTATGTCATAAAAAGATTGACACTTAAGGGTCACCATACGAAACAAAAAGACACCTTAGGAAAAATTATAAGATAAATTAAACATGGTAATTCAAATGGAACAAACTTCCGGCGAATCATTTAGTTTTCAATTTCTAGAAGAAGCAGATAAAAAAATCCTGTCTTTATTTCCTACAATAAATTCAAACCATCGATCTGGCAAAGAAAAAAGTCAAAAAGAAAAATATCTTTCATGTATATATGTACTTGGAAAATCAGGTCCGCTACCAAGATATGAGATTTCTAGAATTACAAAGATCTCTTATTTGCAATTACAGTCAGTGTTGAAAACGCTACTGCGTTTACGATTAGTAGAAGTTATAGGAAAAAGTAGAAGGAAAAATTATGGTCTGAGTACAAGGGGTACAGTAGTATTAGTATCATTCAAAAATTTCCAAAGTTTTGAAAACATAATACCTTTTCTCTCGGATAGCAAGAATGAAAATAATGCTCTTGCCTATGCAATGCTTGTAATTGGATACGCGGACGCCGATCCAGAGGTAATTTATAAAATTCTCCTCAAATATGCAGAAGGGTGTCATACGTTTGAATTTTCGGACGATTATGAGTTGGCCCAATCATTGTTAAAATTCTACAGTGATGATCTCAAGTATAAGTCAAATTCAGCGCAGCCATATCTTGATATGTTCAGAGAATTTACGCCAGCTGGTTTTCAGGATATACTGGGGATGCTTCTTACTGCAGTAAAGCCTACAACTGATGATTACAATTGGTTAGTTCAATTCTTTCATGAAGTTGTTGAATTTTACTACAATCCCATCAAGATAGCATATCTTAAGATAATTTTTCGACAGTCGCATCTTCAAACAAGGCTTCAACAATTCAAGAAAGAGCAAGAGATTTTGGCAAAAAAAGGCATACCTAGTACTGAAATAACCTTCAGAGTCACAGATAATAAAGAACTTGGAAAATTTTTGAATATGCCTGCGCCTCTTAAAGTCATGGGTTTGAGATTAGTATTGGAACCACTTCAATTTATGACTCGAGAACTTGAAGAATATTTCTGGCCAACAAAATCAGGCAGTTAAAAGTGACATTAATTAGGGCACACCACAACTAGAGATTTGAATTATTTTAAAAATGACAGTAGGCAGTAATTATGAAAATATAATTAATGTGATATTCTCTGTCACTTTCCAGTCTTCAGTGGTGAAACCGCATTTCTCGTGGTCTTGTTTACTTTTGGTATTTTTTCTTGCGTAACTGTTTCTGGTTTTTGCGGTATGGGGTTTTGAGGACCTTTATTTGTACTCTCACTGCTTGGTTGTTTTGTCTCGGAGCTATTGAGCGGTATTGGTAAAAAATGAAGCGTAATAGTACTCATATCAGATGGTTGGAATTCGCCGGGCCTTGTAGGCAGTGCATAAACCGGTTTTCCATCTTTGTCTTGTGTAACTACAGCTTGTAAATTAATTGTAAAATTTGGAATAACATAAACAGTATCGGCATCTTGGCTTGTTGCATATTTGTGAGCCTGGATAAGGTCATCTTGTAGAGATTGTACAAGTGTCAAATGATCAATTGTATTTGTAAACTTTCCCCCTACCTTGAGCTGTTCCAGCTGGGCCTGTAAACCAGTATTTTCTTCCTTCAATTTATTAAAATTATCAACCAAATCTGTATGTTCCTTTAACAAGTTTTGAAAACTATTGTACAACGCAGGATTCGCCTGCAATTTTTGACCAAAATTAGTCCACGTAGTAACAGTTTTGTCAGACATTCCAATATCACTTGGGTTTAAGCTTCAATTGTATCTCAATTGCACTCTCTGGTGTGCTATTGTAATAATTTCTTAAAATGGGATTCGATGGCGAGATCATAATTTCTTTATTCATGACAATAAAACATTTTAGTAATATATCAATTTGTGGGGCCACGAAAATTACCGACTCGTGTAATGATGCTTCTAAAGCATCGTTAATACCCTTATTTGTATGCCTCAAAGAAGAAACAAGCACATCACTCACTGTTCTAAATTTTATCAACCATATATGAAATCTTATTTTGTTATCAAGGAGGAAATCTACTTTATGCACCTTTCGCTGGGATCGCTGGGGCAGGAACTTTAACCTGTTGTTCTAGATCCTTTGCTATTGCCTGAACTATAGTCATTAAAGGAGCAGGAGGCGGCGCAGGTGCTACTTGTATATGCACAAAACTTGAACCTTTAACATCATAGGAATATGTATTGGAATATTTAGCATCAACTGACGCACCCCATAGGGCAAAACCTACATGTGCCTTAATGCCTACCGTCTCCTTTGTCGTTTCCTTCATCGTTATGGCCATTTTTATTTCTATGATTCCGCTCTGAATTTGAAGTAATGTAGGTATTAGTCCGTAAGCAATTGGTGGGGCAGTAATGCTTTGATCAGTGCCACTACTATCCGTCCAGGCTATTGTGACTTTATTATCTTTGCTTGCTAGATCCTCCACACCAGATATGAAAGCTGAGTTGGCGGCATTCTGACCTTCTACCATCGCTAAAAGAATATTTTTTATAAATTTATCAAACGGAACATTTGCTAAATCCTGACCAACTTGTTGTGCCATAATATTCATTCTCTCCCAATTCTATTATTTAAAGTTGTTAAGGTCAAGAGAACGAACTAATTTCAGGATAAGAGTTAATACCTCAGCGGAAATGTTGACGTCTCCAAAATTAGATTCAAAATGTCGCAGTACATGGGAATAAATATTTCCCAAATTGACTCATAATATAAGAATTCTCATATATATGAATTCTTATATATATGAAATCTTATATGATTTAACATGCAGATTGGAAAACCTGCCTCTCCAGAGGAACTAGTAGATCGAGAAGATGAGGTAAAAAGCATAGTTACCAAGATGAAATCCAAGATAAATTACAATATAGCCGTAGTAGGCTATAGAAGAATAGGAAAATCATCCATTCTAAAAAAGGCTGCAGACATTTTATCTAAAGATGATAAAATAGTTGTTGTTTACTTTGATGTACAAAAATTCATGGGTGATCCGAAATCATTTTTGATAAATCTCCAGAGCGCAATTTTTAATGCTTATGTAAAAAAACTCGGCAAGATTGGAAAATTAAAAGCCAAAGCAGGAAAATCATTTGATTTTATTGGTAAGATAGCAGAAGCGCTTTCTTCTAAAAAGATCAAGGGAATAGGAATAGAATTTATGCCAGGTATGTCCGCAGAAGAATTTAGCATCATACCAAAAATAGAATTCGAAGACAAGGACATAAACTACATGCCAATGTTTCTTGCAGTTTTCAAAACTGCCAATGCCTTGGCAGAAAAAGATAACATGAAATTCATAATAATCCTAGACGAGTTTCAGGAGATAATAAATCTTCATCGTCATAAAGGATTGAAGAACATCCTAGAATTATTTAGAAGTATAATTCAAGAAAGAGGAGATAACGTTTCATATATCGTATGTGGATCCCATGTCCATCTCCTTCGTTCTATTTTATCAAATGGCAAGTCTGCGTTATTCCAACATTTCACAGAACTATGTGTAGGGGAAATGAATTTGAAAAACTCGATAATTTTATTTAACGAATACCTTACAGCAAAAGGCCTCAAGACGGACGATAAAATTGCCACTGAGGCCTATAATCTAGTGGGAGGCCAGCCATACTATCTCATGGCGCTAGCAGAATCATGGGAACCGGGAAAAAAACTATCAGATGTATTTGGGAACCTACTTTCTTCATCAGTTGGTAGCTTGAGATTGTACGCCCAATATGTATTAGCAGAAGATATTGCTACAGCGCAGGGAGGACCAACATTGAAATCAATTTTAGAAAAACTTGCCGTTACAGACCAAGGTCTGTCATATTCCGGACTATCCAAGGAACTCAGACTTCCGACAAGTTCCATTGTTCCCTACATGAATGAACTAGTCAAGACAGACTTGATTGTAAAAGAAGGGACTGTCTATAAAATACGAGACAACATAGTCAAACAATACCTCAGACTAGGCGCCAATTGATATACGAATTCGTATACATAAGATTTCTTATATTATGAGTCATGCTGAAATTCAAGTGCTGTCTTGATTGCCTGAAACTCTGCCTCATTCATTTATAGTAGAAAACTATAATATTATAGTAAATAACTATAATAGATAGAGACCATGGATGAAGCGACATACCGGATATCCGATATACTGGCAAGGAATCTAGGAAAACCTCTATCGATAAATGAGCTCACAGGTAAAATAGAGGAGACTTATGGCGGAACATATTACGCCAACATAAATGAAAAGATCCATGATCTAGCCAAAGAAGGAATAATCATACTGTCAAAAGCCGGTAGGTCATCGTTGACATCTATTAACTTTAACAATTATCTGATAATTGATTTACTCGCAGAGATGGAACTCAGAAGAAAACAGGACTTTCTCCAAGGAAAGCAGGAAATGCAGATGTTGATGATGGAGATTGATACATACCTGCACAGTTTTCTTTTGATAAAATCAATCTCTTTGATAAATCCAGAAAGAAATTCAAAATTAAACAAGGTCGAGCTCTTGATTCATCTGAGAAAAACAGAGAGGAAAAAAATGGAAGAAACAAAGATCGGAATTCATAAGATAATAGACACTCTCCAAAGAATACACAACATAAGGATGGATTATGTTACACTGGAAGACAAAATGTTTCTTAATCTTCTAAAGTCAGATGAGATTAATACTGCCAGAGAAATGTTGTCTAACAAGATAGTCATTTTGAACCCGCAGGATTTCTGGATAGAAATCAAAAAGGCAGGAGGCGAAGGAATTAAAATAATTGCAGAAGAGAGCGAGACAAACCCTGCAAAAATAACAGAGGAAGATCTGATTTTTAATCTTGCAAGATTTGGTTACACAGAATTTGGGCCGCAAATAAAACAGGGAAAATTGATCTGTATAGAGTACATCATTAATGCAATAATGTTTCAAAATGATGCGAGAAGGATGGATGCAATTCCAGTGATACTTGCAAAGAATTCAGACAAGACAAACTATGACCTGCTTCTTTTTCTTGCCCGGAAGTATGGTTTCGGGGGCAGGATGCTTGGCATATTGAGGGCTCTGAGAAACCTAGTTGCACATGGGATGGCAGAAATCAATAATCCCATAAATCTACTTGAGGCCATGAAAATAGAGGAGATCAAGGCTGATCAGAAGAGGATAAAGGAGATGTTGAGGCTGTACCATGTCACTTGATAACACAAAGCTTCTAGATTTCCTAGGCGAAATCGACAAGGAACTAAAACGCAAGATTGTGGCAGTAGCAGTAGGAGGAACAGCCATGACACTTCTCAAGGCCAAGCCGTCTACAATTGATGTGGACTTTACCATTCCTGGTGAATATTACACTGAATTTGAGACTGCAAAGAAAATAGTACAGCCAGGATTCAGGGTAGACCTTTTTCATGATGGCGCTGCCTTTCTCAACATGTTGCCCGAAGACTATCTGAAGAGGAGTATTCCAATAAAGACCAAGTTGAAAAATATCGATCTCAGAGCATTACAACCATTGGACATAGTGGTGACAAAAATTGGTAGATTCGATGGCAGAGACGAACAGGACATAGGATCATGCATTAGAAAATTCAAACTTAAAAAGAACCAGATTATAAAACGAGCTTCGCAACTTGGATATGCTGTAAGCGATGAAACATTTCAGATCAATTTACAAAACATCGTAAAGAAATTTTTCAAGTAAAGGATATGGTAAAGTTCTAAAAAGGTAAAACAAGAAGGATCACGTGAAACTAAATTATAAAATATTACTCATTTTACTCGGGATTTGTTTTGGCAGTTTAGGTTTGGCAACTATAGTCTCAAGTCTTGAAAGTATGATGCTTCCTTCCAATGATAATAATATGATGCCATTGTCGATAGTAAGTTACATGGGTTCAAATGTGAATCCATTACTTGCCTATGTTTTTTTTATAACTTTGATTATAGCCATAATTTATTCTGCATTTACCTTTAGAGAAAGGATAATGCGAATACTGTCATGACTCTTAAAAGTAAGAAAACCATTACGGTCTCAAACTTTGTACTGTAGATTGTGCACTAGTAAAAAAGTAGAGTTTTCATTTTTATTTTCTATTTTTCCTAATTAGAATTATTACTACAAATATTCCGGCTATGCCAGCACCAATAATCATATACGGTAAAATAAAATTAAAAGGACTAGCCTCGATTGCAGTATAATCTCTTGTAAGATTAAAAAGTTTATACGATACTACGGAATTGTTTCTCAAACTGATTTGAACAACAAGGTTTTTGGTATTGTTCAAATTGATGTTAATCCCCTGATATGTCCCATTTGGTGTATACAACCCTGTTCCAACGGACATAAATTCACAATATGTACTATCATCAATGATCTTTTTAGTCGCAGGATAAGCTAAAACTATTGATTCAACTTGTTGTCTTAGGGATAATCTCTTGGTATCGTATTGAAGATCTACCTGAGATGGATCTGTACAACCCATTTTGGTGGTTTTGACAGAAGTCTGAATAATTTCATATGATGTAATCATTATTGCTATTACCACGATTCCAGCAATGATTGAAAGGTGTAGAGTTTTCATTTTCTCTTCCTAGTAAATAACAACATGCCAATAGAAACGCCAATAGCTATAGGCACACCAACAGCTGCCAAAATGATGGCATTGTGCAGGTCATCGGCATGACTGTTTTCTGGGTAGACTTGAACTGCCGGAACTTTTGATGGTGGTCCAAGATGTAAGAGGCCCTCATGGTTCAGATTGACCAGAGTCCCAAAGGCATTCCCATAATCATGACTTGCAGTTAAAAACAGATCATCGCCAGGCAAAGCGGTATCTATTGCAACGTAAACATTGCTACCTGATGATACCATTTGCTTTTGAAAATAATCTTGTTTTTCGTCTGTTAGTCTTACAGCGTCATCAAAACTAGTACCAGCATCCATGCTTTTTCGCATAAAGACATTTTCCTTGTCTCCAAATTTAGTTCCCCATGAGACAAATACATCATTCCCAGATGCGGCAATGTTTGACCAATAACTAGTTCCAACAGCATTGCTCAAGTTTATTGGATCGGAAAAACTATTGCCACCATCAGAGCTTTTCGTAAAGAAAAACCCTGACACTGGAGAATCAATCATGATGTCGTGATGACGCCTCTCGCTTGATATCACAGATTCGTTGCTGTAATCCCACACTAGAAACACGTTTTTCCCATTTGTAGCCATGTGTGGAAAGGAGTACTCTCCTGTTTGTTGATTTATGACAATAAGTTTGCTAAAAGTTGTTCCCACATTATTGCTCTTTACAAAAAATAATTCCGAATTGCCGCTTATCCGCTCTTCCCAAACAAGATAAACATTTGTATCAGGTGAGGCAATCTGGGGATAAAATATCTGCTCGTTTGTTGTTCTGATTATGACTGGTTCTCCAAAAGACAGACCGCTGTCTGTACTTTTCTTTAGAAAGATATCATAATTGCATTTCATTGTCTCTATCGGGCATTTTCCACTATCTTCTCCAAAGGCATAGATTGTGTTGCCGTCTTCAGATGTAGAAATATAGGCAAAACCTCTTGTATCTTCCAGCAGAGTGATTGAGTTTCCAAAAGCAGCACCGTTGTCATGACTTGCTAGAAATGAAAATCTGGCCATTGTGTTCCCATGCAATGCGTAATCAATTAGGATGTATACGTTGTTTCCATTTGCGATGATCTGTTGAGGGTTGGCATCACCGTCACCATTGCTTATCCTGATTGGTGCAGAGAATGTATTGCCGCCATTAGAGCTCCGCTCAAACATTACGTATGAAATTCCACGCCCTCCCCAATTTTCCATCCATGTGACATATACATTATTTCCAGAGGCTGCAACCAACGGATTTGCAGCATTGGTACCATTGCTTAATTTAATTATGCCGTTAAAATTAGATCCGGCATCCCAACTTTTTCTAAAGAACACAGATGCGCCAGATCCGTTGCCAATATTTTCCTGATATGTGACGTAAACATTATTCCCAGATGCTGCCATTTGTGAAAATTGATAATGAATGGTTTGACTGGACCGCCCATGGATAATTCCTCTGCGGATGCCCCAGAAAAAGAGATGCCTGTAAAGCTGCAGAAAGTTGCAATTATTGTAAGATGTGCTGTTTTCATTTTAATTATTAACTAACGGTCTTTTCCTGAAATAGCTTGCCACAGTGATCGCTATTCCAAAGATAGAGACTGCAATTCCCATGTAAAATAACATACCATCAAGGATGGGAATAACGATAACGCGAACAGGTCCTGGAGTGGAAGGACAATTACATATGCCGTCATTCATTGTCAATACACCGCCTATCATGGCCATCATTATGCCTATTATCATCATGACAGAGCCAACTAACTGATGTAATTGAAACAATAATGGGATTTCTCATTGATAGTTTAAAAAAGTGACGTAGATTTCTTCTACTTGTAACTAGTCTTAGCTTTTTATGGTTTAAAAATTAGTCAAAGCGTTAATACTCAATTTATGGGAAGACCCCACATGAGTTGTGATACCAATTTTGTAACATCTTCAGGTTTTACACATGCAGGTGAACCATTTTCTCTTTTCAAGATAAGTTGAAACCCTTGTTTGCATACAACATTACTTGCACCAGTTCCCGACTTGAATTGTTTGAGGGGACTTGGAACATGTGATGGAATAAGAGATAACCCAGTTTGACTTTTTGCATCAATCATGATTTGTTCATCCTTAAATGTCCAGTTTGTGCCATCATACGTCCACACTCTCGAATCATGGTAATAATCAGCAAGTTGCGGGGTTTTGAAAGTGTAATTATTTCCTTGATATTGATATTGTATTAGGGCAGAACCTTCTGTTGTTTCTAAAAAGCGACTTGCGATTCTGCACTGTTCTTGTGGATAAAGTATTAGTGAAAGGTTTGTTTGATAATTTTCATAAAATCCGGTAGAATTCCATTTCATGTTAAAATTTGAAATGTTTATGGGTACAGTCTCTGTGTTTTGCAGTAAAATCCATTGATCGCCACTGGCATATCTTGTGGTAATTGGCGTACCATCTGATCTAAATTCCGAGTAGAAAGAACAAGTATCGGTAAAATTGTATGTTACATTTACTGGATTGCATATATTGGGATTCATTAGAGGATGACCACATTCAACTGTCTCTTTTGGTACCACATTTTCCGTGCAATAATAAGGCACTAGTCTCTTGTCGGCCATTTCGTTCCATTGAGTACAGGAAAAACCATGTGGTATTGTCTTGTATGCATCGTCAAGCTCTACTTGGGTAATTATTACAGGATGGTTTTTGTTTTCGGCATAAGCATTTGGTTTTGATAATCCCATACTGAACAACAGCAATACAAACAACATTACCACAAGGTGTAGCGTTTTCATTTTCTAAACCTGTAAAATATAATTGATGAGACAATTCCAATCAACAATACTGGAATTGCAAATGGAAATTCAGGAGATGCTGGTAAATTCAAGTTTGCAAGAGGAATAACAGATACAAAATCAGACCTCCAATTTGAGACATATACCGTATGGGTGTTATTGTCTACAACAATAGAAGTTGGCACGGCTCCAACCGGAATCGTATCTACCACTTTATTTCCATTACCTGAGATAACAGATATGCTATTTCCAGCATAATTTGCTATAAATATTGTATTACTTGATGAATCAATTGCAATATCTTGCGGACTTGCCCCCACATCTATTGTAGATACAACATTGTTGGTATCACCTGATATGACAGAAATTTTATTGTAACCATATCCAAAACTTGAAGCATATGCCATGTTAGTGTCTGGATTAACTACGACAAAATTTGGAAAGTCTCCCACAGGTATTGTCTGAACTAATTTGTCAGTCTTTGAAGATACAACGGAGACTGTACCTTCTCCATTATTTGCTGTATACAGCATGTCAGTTTTTGGATTGAAGACAATATTGGTCGGATCGCGTCCCACATGGATGATGTCAACAACTTCATTTGTTGCACCTGACATCACGTCTATTATGCCTGCAGGCCCGGTACAGGTTACGTATATTGTGTTAGTTGATTGGTCGATAGCAAAGGTAGACCACGAGCCAGAAAGGTTGCAAACCTGAACCGTAGCAACAACAGTGTTTGTTGCCCCAGAGATTACTGAGACGGTATTGGAGCCCTCATTTGCAACATAAATCATATTGTCTGCAGGATTTACAAGTATGTGATGAGGGAATTGGTCCACTTGTATTGTTGCAGTTACCTTATTTGTTAAACCGGAAATTACAGATACTGAATGAGAATTTACATTTGTCACGTATATCACATTGGTAGTTGGATTAACCGCAATACCAGAAGGCGTGTCTCCTACAGAGACAGTAGATACTACCTTGTTTGTGACTCCAGATATGATTGATACTGTGTTATTTCCCAGGATCACGTATACCATGTCAGTATCTGGGTTTACTGCCATGTTAATCGGGGCAAACCCCACCTTGATATCATGTCTCAAGGTTGAATTTAGTACCGGTCCTGGACCCATAGACGCTACTTGTGATGCATTTGCACAAGGAGTTGATACCCACCCTGTTTCCTTGGCGTAATTGTAACAACCTATTTTGTCTGGCGCTGGAGGAATCTGGTTAGGCAGATTTTGCGGAAATTGTGCAAATGCCACGTTAGACTGTAAAAGTACAACAAGAGCAATTCCAACGCCAGTCATTATTGAAAGGTGTAGAGTTTTCATTTTCTTTCCTACTATGACAGGCTCTTTGCCATCTTTATCAAGTCATCAAGAGGTACTTTGCCTACAAATGAATAACTTTGATCTTTTGTTGTAAATACAACTGTAGAGACCCCACCAGGTGCAACATATGTCATAATGGAGCCATCACCATATCTAGAAAATGTCGAGTCGCCATATGCTATTGAGATATCGTTTTTGTAGTCTTGATATGCAAGATCAGTTGCATTTTTCCCATATTGTATAATTGCCCTTACACCTATGATGCCATTGTTATCATGAAGATTTGAGGAAATAGAATATGGAAAGTGTCCAACAGTTTTGTTTTCATCCATCCCAGTTTGATTTGCAAATCTCTCAATTGCCATGTTTTCAATATTTACTTCATTACAAACTGGAACAAAACCATCTGGAAGATATGTTGGAAATTCTAACGCAAAGCCAGTTTGATGGTATAAAGACTTCATCGTGTTCTGATCAAGACATCTTGGTACTAACTTGAGCATTATGTCCCCAGAAATGCCTGGAAGTTCATTTGCTTGATAGTGATATTTGATATCTCCCGGATTTGTTATGTTTCCCCTGAGATACAAAAGGGCAAGCTCGTGGGCTGGAACTGTGATATTTTGCGAGGTGGAATTTGGCGTTATCTGGAATGTGACCTTGGAATCAAGGGTGTTGTTAAACACAATTGTATTATTGAACATGCCAAATACTGTAAATGAAGCATGTTCTGTAGATTTGTTGTCTATCACAATTGGAACATAACCAAAATCTGTTCCCGTTCCAACCAACTTGGCATATCTGATTAAAAGACCATAATGATTTCCCCTGTCTTCAAAACCACATCTGAAATAGTCTTCTTTGAACTTGAATCGGTGGTTGTCATTTTCTACAAATGAGGTAGTGTGATTGAAATTGTATCTTCCTAAAAGTTCTGCAACTTGGTTATTTGTAAGTGATATACCAGTTGCGCTGTAAGAGTTTTCATGTATTGGAAATTTTGTTGAGATATCCCGCTCTGCCAGATTATCTGCATCATCCATTGCAGTTAGAATAGTTGGAAACTTGCTAAAAATTGTATTATCTGCAACAAAGCAAATGTTTTCTGGTTTTACCAATCTTGCCATGCTTGATCTAACTTCAGCGTTCTGCATTTCATCATAATATTGCAATTGTAGTTTGATGTTTTGTTGATTTGGCATATATTGCGAATATAAAAAAACAGATATGACAATACCAAATATTGCAACCCCTACAATAATTGAAATGTGTAAAGTTTTCATTTCTTGAATATCACTCATGGTAGGGTCGGTCGCCCACAGTTAGAAGAAACGAATCACCAATGGAAGGCAGTTCCACCAGGTACGTGCCCCTTGGCGCATTACTATCTACTGTCATCATCATTGTAATTACCTGTGATGTTGCATTCATGCCCAGCGGCAACACCTCTGCTGGCGGCTCAAATAAAACATCTACTCCCTGATGGTCTGTCACATACGCTTCAATGGGATTCTTTCCCTCAAATGAACCTCCTATGCATGCACCCCCACCGGCAGGCCCTGTAGAGCATGCCCTAAAGTGACCGTAGCCATTGTCGTCAATCGTGACTCCTGGATACTTTGAAAGATCCTCCAGGCTTGTTATTTCATGGTAAAATATTACATAATTTGTCAGGTTAAGAGATTTTGGAAGTGGTATTGGATAACTCTGACCTTGCTGTTCTGACACCACTGCCTCAAGCTTGAAGGTTATGACTCCGGTACTTCCAGGCTTGAGCACATAATCCTTCTGCGCTCCACGGTACAGAAATGTTTCATTGTACACACCATCAAAGCCGCTGTAATTTATGACTCGCGATGGTTCATAGTATGGAATTCGAAGACCTGAGCTGCGTGGTAGGTGTGCTGGAATTATTGTCGAGTTTGTATGTAACACAAATTGTGTGTCACCCCCAGGGTATGTCGACTCGCTAGCAGCCCATCCTCTTTTTATGAGCATGTAGGCAGCATCAAGTTTCACACAGGCAGGAGAACCGTCTTCTGCTTTGATTACAAGTTGAAGACCTTGTCCACATTTTACATTATTAGATGTAATTCCTGATTTGAATTGTTTTAGTGGAGATAATGAGGTGGAATGGATCTGAGTTAAGGATTGGTTTTCAGACGCAGTAGAATTTGCAGTATTTCCAATCGATACAGATTGTTGCGACAAATTGTCCTCTACACTTACAAGAAACTTTACTGAATCATGAGTTACCGTGATTCCAGCTTGTGGGTGTTCATGATTGCTAAAAACTGTTACAATAGGATCCATGTGAAATCTTGGTACCCATGTACCCCTGGTTCCATTTGGAAATATTTCGGTTCCATTTGAAAAATATTCATGAAAATCCATTGGAGGACCCATGGTAGACCACTGGTTGGCTCTAATTTCCAGAGTCTCATTGGTTTTATCCTGGAATTGAACATGCACGTAATATGGATGATCTGACACAGTCGGCATTGGAAGACACTGTCCGCATCCAGGAAAGGTAAATGCAACACCATGAAATTGTATCGTGGTATCATTTGGTGCAGTCAAGTCTGAAGGAGATTTGTGGACGGTTGTAAGATAATATGCTTGGTCTGCAATTTCTACACTGGTATTTTCTTCATCAATCCCGGTATAAGCGCCATAGTAATGCAGCATGTTATTTTCATGAATTAGTTCAGTAACTGTAAGATCTTTGCTTGCTTTCTTGTCTCCATATGTAACAATCAGCGTGTACTTGCCAGTTTGGTTAATGACGGGTACGTTCTCGCTGTCTCTCTGGACATAATACACTTTTGTCATACCCTTGTATTCATTTGGAGGCAAGTCATCGTCATGCCAAACCGTCTGGTTTTGCACATTTACAATAACTGCGGTTGGATACATGTTGTTCTGCAACGGGCTTGAAATTTCCACAAAGAATGAGAGTGGTTCCCCAACACCGACCTCGTTCTGCTCAATACCTATCGTCAGACCTGTTTGATCAGCAAGAGAAGACGGAATTATCACTACAATCAATGCAAAAGATATCACAGCTACAATTCCAACTCCTGTGATTATTGAAAGGTGAGTAGTTTTCATTTTCTGTTTGTCTATTCTTGATTTTCCGTAAACGGTCGTGGAATTATCTGAATACTTTTTGTTCCGTTATGAAATAAAACAGTAAACATTCTATCAGCAGGTGTCAGGTGCTCATGATAACCAATCTTATTTCCATCTGCTGTTACGTTAAATGAAGCATAATCCCCAATTTCTAGACTATCAATAAAACTCCTAGGAACAAACAGGGTCATTTTACCATCACTTGTGGTTTCCAATGACAATGACAATCCACGAGTTGCTAAATTAGGCACAATCTGATCAATTTTACTTCCCTGAACATGATATGTGATTGTAGAATTTGTATTCTGTATTGGTATGGTCTGCAATGGGACACCCCAGTTCCTGTCTACAAGCTTTGATGCAGAAGATGGCGTAACGCACGATGGAGAGTCTTGCAGATACAAATTTGCAGGATCTGATTTTTTTACTACAACTACCAAGCCTTCTTTGCATTTTAGATCTTTTGCATCAATCCCTGACTGGGTTTGACGTGATGGTGACAATAGAGTTGTTTTGACAGGAAATTCATGTATTATGTTTGCCTCCTTGAAGATCCAGTTTCCATCAACTTGCTGCCAAGTTCTAGTATCGCCATAGTCATCGCTTAGACTAGGTGTAGAATATTTGTAAAGTGCTTTTCCCGCAAAAGGCTGGATTGAATAGGACAGGATTATCGTGGCGTTGTCATGAAACGGAGAGCCGTTTCCTAGGCCGCCTCCAACCCCAATGCGAGTTGTGAGTCGGTCTTGGATTTGGATATAGCAGTGCTCGTTTGGACCAAGTGTTATTTGCAGATATCCTCCTTCCCCATTGCCATTTTTAATATCGACATCATTTATCAGCAGGGTTTCATTTTTTGTGTTGTACAGTTCCATCCAGCCTATGGCCCATGGTCCTATTGACGTGCCATTAGATTCGCATAGTTTTACCCCATCAGCATAAAACCAAGCCGGCCCCCACAACTCAACCTGGGTTATCATGATTGGCGGTACACCAGTATCTAAAAGGCCTGTAGATTCAGCAGTGACAAGTTTAATTTCATAACAGGCAAGTGACATTACTGCAATTCCAGTGATTATAAAATAATAAAGAGATTTCATTTTTCAAATTTTACCCTGTAAAATATTATTACTGAAACAACACTTGCCAGCAAGATTGGAATCGCGAATGGGAATTCTGGAATCGACACAATCAAGTCAGTAAAAACCCATTTTGTGTCATCATATTGCCATGTTTTGGAATCATTGTATAAATCTACAAGAAATGGTGTTGCAGCCACATGATGTGTACCGTTGTAATCATATGCAACTGCAAGCGAGGTACCATTTAGAGGAAATTTCAATGCAGAACCTATGGGACCTGCAATGAATCCATAAGAACAGGTTTGATGTGGCGACATTGTGAAATTTGCATATCCCACATCGTCTGCACCCACATATTGCGGCGGCATATCCTGTATGTGCAGCACATCATCCAAGATACGCGTGACTCCAAAATGCGTCAGGTTTACAGTGGAATTCATTTGGTTGTAAATTTCAATCCACTGTGTTCCTTGCTGATCGTTCTGCAGCAAATCACACGGATTGTCAAGCCTTTCAATTTGATGTGTTAACTGGCATATGCCTCCAAAGAAAGCACATTGTATGTTATAGTAGGGACTGTGTACATCAGTACGATAAGGACTCGAATATGATTGACATATCTTTGTACCATTGGGATATACTGTACAATCTGTTCCAGACTGATTTCCGGGTTGAAGAGGAGTGGCAAGTTCCACCCGGGTTATGATTACAGGATTACTAGGGTACGCCACATCAAAGGGAGGATATGGTAGGAAAACTTGTTTTGATCCTACATCAAAACGCGGTATGGATAAAATCATGTCTTTATCGTGCATGTTAAGATAAAAATCAAATCGAGGTGCGGTACTTTGATCGAAAAACACATTGTTGTCATCATCCATGGTATACATCGTGATTTGTACATGATATGCTGAATTGGCATGATTGAAGACAGGGGCATATACAACCACGGGCTTGTTGTTGTTGTCGTCATGTGACAGCCATCCGCCCAGAACGGCTTCCCTGTCTCCAAGTACAGTGCCATTGAATGGAATATCACTTGAATTTACCTGCAAGGTCAACATTCCAGTATGGGTATGAAATAGGTCATGTAGCAATGAATCACCATTCTTTGTTATGTTAAGAAAAAACGAAACATGTGGAATTGTTTGGTTGGTATTTTCATCAAAGAACCTCAACCAAAGATAATGAACATTATTTGGCATGGTTGAATTTGAATAGAGTTTTAGAGCAACCTCGAGTGTTTTGTTTCCTACTGATGCAGAGGGGATTGGAGAAGATCCCGGACAATATTGACCTCCCATACATTCTTCTTTTGAGATTTGTTTTTCATGTGTACTAAACTGGTTCAATATTGAAAACGCTAACAAAACTACAGCGCCAGACATTATGATGATTGATAGATGTAGAGTTTTCATCTCAGCCATTTCTCTCCATAATCTTTGATTCACCAAGATCAATGAATGTCATCTTTTCTGGTTCTGGAATAATGTCACCGTTTTCTTTTATCATGACAGGTTGAATCTTCAATTTGATATCTACAATATCACCAACTTTCCACGGAATCCCACCCAGTGTAGTTCCTCCTCCCCACATTGGACTGTCAGGTGTTCCGCCCCTTCCGTACGAGGCAAAATTTCCTTGTTTTATACAATAAATTCCTCCACAGATGTTGTATGAAATTAGCTGAATAGGTTTTTGAGATATATATGACAAAATAAAAGTATTAACTGGTCCACATGGCTTAGGACAAGATATCGTCTTCAAGTTATGCACATAACTCACTGTAGCATTAATTCCAAATGGATTATCCGTAGTACTTGATGCAAAGTCATAGGAACTTGCAAAATACCAGATTAATACAGAACCAATTGACATAGAAACTGAAATTATTATTATTGAAATGTGTAGAGTTTTCATTTCAAAACCATCCTCTTCCATGCAACTATTATCAAAGATGTCCCTATCGCCGAAACCAGCAAATCAAAAATTACCCAGTTCCAAAAATCAGGAGTCATGACAAAAATAAGGTAATAGATTCCATTTTGCTGAAAAATTACATGGTATTGGGTACCAGTGTAGAATCCCCACCTGTTTGAATTAGATGCATTTTGCATTTGTAAATCGTGCGCGACCTGGCCTATCTGATAGACTTTGAGGAGTTGTGTTGATTCACATTTGTGATACCCCTCGTCTGTAATCTGGCAGTGAGCCGCGTCGGGATTTGTCACAGAGACCAGGATATTTTGAACCAGTCTAGACTTGTGGATACTGTCCATGTCAATTACCTTTTCCATCGTGTGTGAAGGCATGTCCCCATACAATACTTGTACATCTACAACATAATTATAGAAAACAAACACAGTCATCAGAACCAGCACGTTAAATCCTAAAATGCATACCAGAAGAAGACCCGTTTTTTTCAGGGTAAATCCAGTCATGCCCTTGAACTGTTCCCTGACAGATTGTTTTGACAAATAATAAATCAACACGCCAGGAGGTACAGAAAATAGCAGGCACAAAGGGTTTTTTGCAAAGACAAACACCAGCATGTTAAAAACAAACTGTACCGACATTAACGCCACAGCAGTTCTTTGTGCCCAACGCTGTTTTCTTACCAGTCCAAGTATTGATGCGATGCCAATTACGCCAACCGACATGCTTGTAAAAGATACAATCGTAGATCTAAGCATAACATTTGGTGGCAGCAACACGGACAGAACGACATCTGCAACATGGAAGAATGCGCCGCCAATCAGGTATACAATTTGGGAGAATTCGCCTAAATCGTACCTATGTCCGACAAAGTTTAGATCTGTGAAAAAAATTGGATAAACAAATGTTGCAATAGAAATTGCTGCAAGATAAATCACCACATAATTAATTGCAGTACTTGGTTTCATTTTGGTTTCATCATTCCTTGAAACGCCTGAAATAAAATATCCAAAATGATATCACTGCACCACTAATGATGCCTATCCATATCCACCCAGGTACCTTGTCATGCCATGGTTCTACAATTGTCAGATGGGTAAAGTGAGGAGGATGTGAAACACTCATAGGCCCACCGTATGGAATAGTACAGTTTGGATTTGGCATGAAAATAGAATTGTCAAACAGTGGAAATGTCTTGCCATCAGAAGTTGCAGCCAGAATTTCTTCAGTGTTGTCAACAATTTTTGGATAGACGATTTCTGCAGCATCTGGCGAGATCTCTTTTTCATACCACATCATACCAGAATCTACCTCAAGTGGTGATCCGCCATTTTTCACGTCGAATATGAAAAGTGTCGGTGTCGGATTGGCAGATGAGTAGATCAGCTTTGAACCATCTGATGAAAGCAGAGGCGCGTGCGAATAGTATGTGTCAGTGTTGTTCACTTTCTCATATCCTGTTCCATCTAAATTTGTTACCAATACATGATATGTAATGCCTGAACCATCATCAAATGCTACCTTGGAACCATCCAGAGATATGGTAAAATCAGACTGGAAGTAGATTGGTTTTGGTGTAATCTGAACAAGGTCTGTTCCATCTGTGTTTATGGTAAAGAGATATTTTGAATTGGAATCATCAGGATTGTCTCTTGAAAAGACTAGCTTGGAACCGTTGTTTGATATCACAGGAGTATGTGAAAACAGCGACCCGTTTGTGACATGATGGAAATCACTTCCGTCTGTTCTTACCGCAAATATTTGTGGAGGCTTGGATTCGTCATTGAATACAAGAGTTGTACCATCGAAAGAGAGTGCAGGCCAAACCTTCCTTGATGAATCATTTGTAATTTGTATGTGACTTTTACCGTCCGAATCCATGGTATCGTAATTATTTATCCGTCCCGCACCGTCATATTGGTTATAGATTACCTTTTTCCCATCTGGAGTAATACCAATGACAGATTTTATTGCATTGTCAAAAGTCACCTGTTTGAGTCCAGTACCGTCAGTATTTGCAATAAAGATCTGGTTTGTCTTGTTTACTTGTCTGAGAAACGCAATCTTGTTTCCGTCAGACGACATTGCAATAGCAGTCTGGTATGGAATGGTACTGATTTTATCCAGACTGCCACTTCCATCGCTGTTTACTGTATACAGTGTAAAATTAGATGGATCTGCGCTGCCGACATTTGAAACAAAGGCAATCTTTTTGGCAAAATATGGCGAGGCCAGAGGAAACCCTAGTAGGCTATTCTCGTTGCAACTAGGTCCTCCATACATCGCATTTGATTGATGAGGATAATAGGAAATACCCATAACAAGCATCGCCAAGACAGGTATAGTCAGCATTGAAAGGTGTAAAATTTTCATTTTCTAAATTTCATTCCATAAAGTGCGATTATTGATGTAATACTGATCAATAGAATGGGAATTGCAAAAGGGAATTCTGGTACTGTTGAGATATTGTTTTGATCAAAATCTGTTGAATTGGAAAATGAAATTCCGCCATCAGAACTTTGTGAAAACACTATATGATTACCATCATGGAAAGCAGAATCTGGCCCCGCAATGTAGAGGTTATTCCCATTTGATGCAAGCATATACCCGGGATTTGATATAACAATTCTGTTTGTCAGATCAGTTGCGTTATCCAGTATTTGACCACCATCGATACTTTTCCTAAAAAATATTCCTTGTCCATTTGGATTAAGGGATGGATAGCTTTGCCAAATGATGTAATACTTGCTATCTGATGTAGATATTTGTTGATCAAGTGAGTAAGGCCCATCAGCATTATAATGCAAGTCTGGGCCGTCAAGTGTCTGTATTTTACCAAAAGTATTTCCATCATCAGAGCTTGCTACCATCAAGAGTTCTATACCACTATGAGGATTTTGGTCATACCAGGTGACATAGACATAATCTCCGGAGGGATCTAATGCCAAATCATTGAGAAAGTTTGAAGATGTTGCATAAGTTACTAGTTGTACAGGCTTTTTAAATAAGACACCTCCGTCCGTGCTTTTCATAAAAGATACTCCACTACTGCCTATGCTGGGATCTGTGTTAGTACTTGTTATGCCAGCAACATAGACGTTGTTTCCGGAAACTGCAAGTCTTGGCAAACCAAGTGGACCAAGATCTGTGATTGGCCCAGTCGCAAATCCATTTTCGATATAAATGGTAGTAAAATATACTTGTGTAGATGACCAAAGAACATAGGCTTTGGAACCCACTTGAACTGTCTGAGGTTGAAACGAATCTCCCGTAGTGGCACTTAGATCTATTGGGTTATCAAATGTCCTGCCCCCATCTGTACTTTCACTAAGAAAGATTGAACGCATTCCTTGGTTTGCAATACCTGTCCAGATTATTCCAATGTTGTTTCCTGATACAAGTATGCTTGATACATCGTTTTGAATGGTACCGTTAGTGTTGACCTGAACAGTATCTCCAAAACTTGAACCGTTATCGCCACTCATCTTGAAAAATAGCCTTTCTGGTGTTGAAATATAATTGATCCAAGATACATACACATTGCCATTTGATGCTTCAACTGCTGGTGGACTTCCTGATTGTGTAGAATCTGCCAAAGTAACTGGACCTGTAAATGTAGTTCCATTGTCGTTGCTTTTCTCAAATAAAAGAACTCTCTGCCCACATCCAAAAAAATAATTCCAAAATACATAGACATTATTTTGATCTGCAGATATCTCTGGGTGCCATCCTCCTGAAATCGGTGAGCAGCCATATTGTGCATAAGCTTCGTTAATTCCAATACTAGTGATTGAAACCAAACTAGCTAAAATTAAGAGATGTAGAGTTTTCATTTTCTCATTATCACTTTATCACTATTGAAACATCACTAGCCCAAACAGTTCCATTATAACTTCCAAAGCTCATGTCAATGTGATACTTTCCAGGCATCACTTTATGCAAAACAGAGTCAATCCGAAGGTCGCTTTGATCCCAATAAAATGGCCTGGCAATCATTGTTACAGAATGCGGCTCAAGCACTATTGGCTTTCCGTCATTTATTGCATCAATCCCATAAAAGTATCGGTATGCCCCCGTATCATTTACCTGATTGTACACATGAACAAATAATCTTGGTTCATTATCCAGTGTAACTTTGTTTGGACTGTCATTTACTATAAAATTTTTAATCTCCACTACATCTCCGATATGATAAATTTGCTTGTCAGTAACAGTCTCAACTTTCAACCAATAAGGCGGATCTTTTCCGCCCCAATATCCTCCACCACTTTCAAATGTACTAATTGTCCAATCTGAATTACCAATTTTTATACATGGGCAGTTTGTTTGAGCCATTCCTCCAGAAAATCCACCATTAGATACTTTTCCAGAAAATCCAATATCGTATATACCGTCTTGTACATTTTGCCCAGCTGTTACCATCATAGTTGCATTTACACTGCTTCGTTCTGGTATGGAAAGTATGTTTGGAATAATTTTTACATCCAGTCCAGAATCACGTGCAGAAATTTTGGGATACAATTCTACTTGAGTAGGTTTTCCAAAAGTTTCCAAGGTTTGCAATGTTATGGTATAGTTTATTGACTCTCCCTTTGTGAGATTATCTAGAGTATAGCTAGGTTCTGGAGTAAATCTTGGATATACTTGACTAGAACCTGGTTTGTCGCTTGAAAATAATATAATTTGATAATACTTGTCTCCATATTTTACATCCCCTACAACCAGATTTCCATTTGAAGCAAGATTCACACTATTCAATAAAATATGCGCATCATCTTGCGTTAGACCAGCCTTGTAGTTTACACGATCTTCTACAGGTATTATTCCATTAGCAGCCATTATCAGACTAACACCACTAGGAAATGAACAAATATTTTCTTGACCTTGCTTGCACTGGTCTGCTCCAGATAATGCTTGCTCAAGTTTAGGCAAGCCAGACAAAGTTTCATTAGTTAGTGATGTACAATCTAATTTTGTTTGGTTTTTTTCTATCTCCATCACAGACAGCCAGGTTATTTTTTTCAATGTAATTTCGTCTCTTGAAACATTCGGTGCCTGATTGCAAGATGGATTGTCATAGTTTGAAGTAATAGAGATTGGAAAGATCAAAATGTAAATTCCAACTGCAACTACTGTAGCAATTCCAAAACCAGTTATTATTGAAAGGTGAGTAGTTTTCATTTTCTAAATTTTCACCCAGTATTTCATTGTAATTCCTGTGACAACTTGTACTCTACTGTACCGCCAGAAATTCCTAAAATTTTGTAATTGAGAACTTCTACACCACAGTGTTCCACATATGCAGGAATATCAGATGGAATTATTTGTGAACTGTCCATATCTATTGCAACCGGCATAGCACCGCATATTGGAGTAAGAGATACCCAGTATAATCCACTAGGGATGTTTTTGGTAGAAATATCATAGACAACTGTAGTGTTTGTACCTTGACTCATGGAAACATGATCTGGACTAGATGATATTATAATTTGAGATGAATTTAGGGGGATAAAATGATCTGGGTTTCCAGTATAACCTTGCCCTCCAGTAGTCACATTTCCCGTATTTTCAAGATCAGAGGTATATTGAACATATATCTGTGCAGTTGAGCTTGATTTGATGAAAAACACTAGCCTGTTTAGAGTTGATGGAGAAAATGGATCAGGGCCAAGGCTTGAAAATTTTGCTGGTGCTTGTTTTTCTAATGTGACAGGACCTCTGCCAGGATTGTAACCAAAATCTTTTGAACCTGGTAATGCCCAACCCATTTTTACTAAAGATGAAGATGTATCAGGTTTCACACATGCAGGAGAATTATCTTCTGCTTTGATTACAAGTTGAAGACCTTGTCCACATTTTATATCGTTTGCTGCAACTCCTGATTCAAACTGCTTCAGTGGCGATAAATTTGGCAACTGGATTGAATTACCTGTAACGATTACTTTTGGTTCTCTATGGCATCCATCTGACAAAGAAATAGCACCCAGGTTCCCGAGATAAATTTGTGGAGAAATTCGGTAAGAACCCGGTTTGAGAGCTTTGATTGTAATTGAAAACGAAGTTACCTCATTTGGAGAAATATTAATTTTATACCCATATGGTTCTTTTGAAACTACTTCCCAGACACCAATAGCGGTTGAATTAGACCACATCCTAAACAAACCTGTCATATCATTTGTTGCAGAACTTGCTATCTTACCCGATATGGTAAGAGTACTACCGGTTTGTAAGGACTGATTAGACAATACTACACCATCAAGTCTGCCATAACGGCTTTGTAATCCTGTGCATATGCCATGTGCCGATGCATGTGACACAATTGTGGAAATTATAGACAGTACTACGATTGCAATTAAGATAAGTTGTAAAGTTTTCATATCTTCTTTTTTCTCACAATGTAAACAGACAAAACAGTAGCTACACTACCAACAATTACTCCAAAAACTACAAGTGGTATCCAAGAGTTCTCTACTAAATCATGTGATAGTGCAGGCAAAGGTAATGCTGGTCCAAGAGACAGACTTTGGCCAACTCCCCCCGTGTAATGCATATTGAATACATGAAGTGTCATGTTTTGTATATAATCACGCTCTCCAACATGTTCTCCTATTGCTACGACAAACGTTCCTACAGGTGCATAAGATGTCACAGGATTTATCATGAAGTAATATGGTTCACGTGCTTTTAGTGTAAAAGTAGAGTTTGGCATCTCAACTTCAAGCCAGCTTGGAAGGGGAACAATTTTTGTGTCATTTACCATTCCAAGAATCTTAAGACTTGATTGAATCTGATTTGAGTCATCAGTTGGATCATAGACTATTCCGTATACCGCATTTTGTTTTTGATCGCTATTCATTGGAACCTCTTTTTCAAATTGTATCGGTCCTGATGAATGTAAGACTGTCACGTTTTGTACAACCGTTATAGGAACATAGACAGTTGAAATGTCACCATTTTGTGACAATGCCCGTATTGTCATGGCTTTGGTGTAAGACGGGTTTATTCCTGGAGGCCATTCTGCTCCTGCCATCAAAAGTTTTGATGATGAGCCACTTGGACCCACTTGAAGTATTTTTGGATAAATCTCAACCCATCCCCCATTTGGAAGTGAAGACATCTCAAGTCGGACTTGGGTTTTACTGCCTGAAACAAGATTTAGCGGCAGTTGTTGATTTGTTATAAAACCTAAACACATTGTTCCATGATCAGTGTCATTTGAGCAGAATTGCCCATAATTCTGATCTAGTTCTCCGGTCTGTAAAGATATTGAGCTTGGATTTGGAATTATTTGTAGATGTATTGTGCCAAGCAGACCGCTTTCTGCTGCCTGTCTTTTCCAAAATTCTTTAAGATGATCAATTCCCTGTTTAAGATCAGGTTCTGGCGTGTTCACCTCCGATGGATTCATTATCTGAATATCTTTTCCTGTTGATACTTCCTTGATGGCACCACGTCCAACAATTTTGACGGTATAACTTCCAGGCGTTGTTGTAGAATCTACGTAAAGATATAATGTGCCGTTTGCAAGATGTGTCACGTCAATAGTATCTGAAAGCATGTTAGGGTCTACCCATCCCTGTACACCGTTAGGATCATCAACAAGCATTATCTGAGTAATTGATTCCACGGCATAGTCCTGGTTCATCTTGACAAGTATTGGTAGTCGAATTGACTCGCCCTGTTTTAGTGAAACAGATATGGGATTTTGTTGATTGGATACAAAGGTAATGGGAAGGTTTGGCAATTGATTGTAATAGGACGTAGTATTATCTGCAAATGAGATTGCATTGCCAATGAAAACAAAGCCAAGAATTGTAATTATGAAAAGATGTAGAGTTTTCATTTCTTATTTTTCACAATCAGTAACTGTAAGAATGATCATCTGTCCCCCAGTACAGAAACCTGGAGGAAGAGTCACCCAGTAAATGCCTGGTAATGCATCTTTGGATGCAGAAAATGTCATGGTAACAAGTGCGGAACCGTTATCTCCAATCATCTCTGATTTTGGCTCAACCAAAACATCCACACCGGGATGATTATTCATTCCTGCATCATGCATGAATACAGCATCGTTTGTGATGTTGATATGATTAGAATATGTAATGTTCCCAAAATTATGAACCATATTTACGGAGATTAGAAACTCGATAGTACCATTATGCCCGGGTTCTAGTACATAATTTAGTGTTCCAGGATAAGATGCATAGTTGTAAATGCCATAAAATCCAGTGGCATTGAGAATTTTCTCAGAGGCTCCAAAATTCATAACAGGGCACAGTGAGTCTCCACGAGGTCCCGCTATTGCATACTGATGAGGTATCTTAGATACACATGGTGGAACAACCTTTGTTATCCTGTTTGCGGTATCATTGTTTTCAGTCAACATTTGATTGGTGCTTACGAGTAGCTTGATTTTGTCATGATATATCGTAAGACCTGCCTGTGGCATCGTATGATTCCCAAGAACTGTAACCGAATTTACAGCTAAATGAGGGCCATACTGTGTAGGAATTTGAATTCCTCCCACCATAGTGCCTGAACCATCTGGACTTGACATAATTCCGCCATAGATTTCTTCAAAACCATCTTGGAACTTTACATCAAGATTTACAAAAGCACCACCTGGCGTAATCAGGGTACCGTCAGGAAAAGAAAATGTAACGTTATGAAATTGCATGGATGAACCTTTCAATTTGTAAATGTCATTGTCTAGTGTAGTTTGATAAAAAGTCTGGTTGTCAATCGATACCAGACCGTCTTTTTCTATACCATCATATGAATAATCATACAATGAAACTTTTGGATTTTGATTTGAACCGCCATAGTACTGAACTTGTTTCAAGTTGTAAGTTTTTGAAGCAGAGATGACGGTGTTGTTAGTTTGTGGTAAGACAATGATTTTCCCTATCATCCAAGGATGAGGTTCTGTATGATAGGTAAATGTTCCAAGTTCTGTAAATGTAAATTGATATGAACCACCTGGTTTTATGACGCCGTAACTACCAAATGATTTTCCATTTTGGATCAGGGGCATGTCTGGTGCAATGGTGTTTGCTACATCAGCTTGGCTTACCCATCTCACAGTATTGTTTACCCCAAGTACAACTGTTGCCACATCGGGACTGTATCTGTTCTTTGAAGCTTGGTTTTCAGAGCCTGGTGCTATAAGCACAGTAGTATAGTTCATTTCAGTTTCGTTTACATTAGTGCCATAGAGAAATCCCCTTGAGGCAAGTTTTGAAATCGTTCCAGCCTTAAGACAGGTAGGCTCTTGGTTGTGTGACTTTATTGCAAGATAGAGCCCTTCGTTGCAGACAATGTCAGATATAGATACTCCTGATTTGAATTGCTTTAATGGAGATTCAGCAAAAACTGACGGTCCAGGTGTTGTTTCAACAGAAGAAATTTTGAAATCCCATGTACCTGATGAGTTTGGAACTGGTTCGTATGGAATGCCTATTGCAAGTGTTCTGGACAAATTATTGTTTGCTATTTCTGTGAAACTGGCAGGTTGCATGTATTTATCAGGTTGTTGTGCACCATAGAGTACCGTGAATCTTGCATCCTTGCCATATTGTGTAGAATCTATCAATGCCCTTGGAAGTTCAATTACAAATTGTAACCCTTGAGCTGTTGCATTAGTTACGTGTATTCTTAATGCATTATTGTTAATGTCTGCCTCTATTCCTACAAGATCTGCAAAACTCTTGTATTTGATAAAAAAGTCTTGTCCGTTAACAGTCAGTTTGTATGGTTCTGCAATGAACTTGAAATATGATCTGTCACACCAACTTTGTACACAAGTTACAATCTGATAAACTCCAGTTGTATCAAAATTTGCTCCAATTTTCAATCCAAATTTTCCATTAGTTACTGGTGTGTCAATACTCTGTATTGTTACATTGTCAGGGTTGATAACTTGTATGTGGATTGACTTGCTGTAATTTTGCACATAAACTTGTCCTTGTATGTTGATCGTGTCATTTTTTTCATAAAATTGACTGTTAGAACCTGCAGAAACTGTAACACCCGGAGGCGGACCGCAATCTGTAACCCCGATAAGACAAGGGGCATAAACTGAGTTTGTTGTAAATGCTAGTAATCCAGCTGTCAAGAGAATGATCATTGTAAGATGCAGGGTTTTCATTTTCTTACATGTGCTGTACCATCAGGGTTTAAAAAAAGTGGTGTAGATTTCATTTTTATATGTTTTAAGAGTCTAGCGGAATGTAGTCACATCTATTGTGTTCGAAACGGTCCCTTTTTACTTGCAATCACAATTAAAACCACTCCGACAATCACAATTATCACTCCTGATGCAAATGTTTGAATCGCTGCCCAATTCTGACAGAAAGCAGTGGAAGCACCCATTGGCATTGGAGGGCAACCAGAAAGAAGGGTTTGGGACGCTTGTGATAAATTAGTAGATGTCTGCTAGAAACAAACCTATAACTATCAACAAAGTGCCAATCACCATTGCAATAATGGAAAGGTGTAGAGTTTTCATTTTCTAATCTCTGATTCTGTTTTATCAGTCCATTCTGATATAATCTAAAATAAAATCATCCCTTGTTATCACACAGTCGTCCAGAATTTGTTTGGTTAAACTAGTCCCTAATTTGTCATTTTTGACTGGTACCGAAGTAAATCTGTTCGAATCATCATTACGTAATGGAACATAACCTCCCTTTTGATATTATATTTGAAATCCTTTCTTGTTGACAAGATATTTTATTATTGCATTACCAGAAACTCGAGGAAGTTTACTCACTATTTACGAATAAATTTCAGACTATGATCTTTGTCTTCGCCTAGATCTTCTACCATCAACTTGATTGCTTCTTTGACGCTGTCTTTTGCTTCATCTTCGGTATTTCCCTCTGCAGTGGCATGAAGCTCATTGCATCTTGCAAATATCATGCCATCTTCATCTTTATCTAAAATTACTTGATATGTCTTTTCAGATACTGTCGAGGTTGAATGTTGCATACATGGTACAATGTTGGTACGATCTATAAAAAGAACAAGACATCAAAATATGATAAACTGTACATCCTGCCTGGTGTATTACGCAAGTGGTTTTGCAGACTCTGCAAACTTGAAAACTGCAAATGACATATCACTGTAATTTTTCAGTCGCGCATACGAGATTTATCTAAGCTTGTCAGATTCAAGAAAATATATTGCTATTTTTGAATTTTCAGATGAGAATCTCAAACCAATATTTTTACATATGCAGTCGTAGTTTCATCTGCTATTATGAATATCATCAGAGATTTTCATATTTTTGAAAATCCAAAAGAAAAAAAGAATATAAGATTTTCTGTAGTATAATATGAAATTTGTTCTTTATGAGCGTGGGCCATGCCTAGATATATTAACGGTGAATATTCATCGATTGACTAGAACATGAGTCGCTTGAGATATTGGAAACTCACCGTAGAAGACGTTCGAAAGGCAGAGTACGACCCAAAAAAAGTATTGATCTGGGAAATAAAATGTCCAAAAGACGACAAGGGCGCAGTCTTTGGAGTATATTCATATAGAAATGGAACCCCGTGGGATTACGATTTAATCAAAGGTATTGTATTTTATCACAACATGATAGAAAAAGAAGAGGTAGACAAACTGACAAAATTCCTCAAGGAAAAGTTTGGTGGAGAACCCGCAGAAAAGAGTTCAAGGATATTCCTAAAAGGATCACGTGAGATTTACTCACCAAAGGAAATTGCAGATCTTGCAGTCCAGTTGGGTGACAATTTTGAGGTAAGCACTGAACTTACAATAGAGCTCGAAAACTTTACTGTGCCAGAACAAGAAAAAAGCAACTTGCCCCCAAGCAAGATACTTCCAATTCCAGGGCTATAGAAAAAATACTATTAATACAGATCCGCCTATTTCATAATCTACAATGGACAAGTCTATGACCATTAGTCAGCATCTTGAAGATTTAAGAAAAAGAGTATTCAGGTCAGTTATTGCAATAGCGTTAATCTCATTTTTCATCCTAAGTTTTCATCTTACGCCATTTATGTACAACAGTATCAAGCTGTATTATCCAACATTTAGTCCATTTGACAACATGGCAGCGCAAGTAACAATATCAATGAAGCATCATTTGTTGCCATCCACTGTACAATTAATCCAGACAGCCCCAGGGCAGGCATTTTTTTCCCAGTTTTATATTGCAATATTACTTGGAATGGTATTTTCAATGCCAGTCATAGTCAAAGAGTTTGTAGGATTTTTGGCGCCAGCATTGCATAGAAAAGAGATCCAGATAATTAGAAACATAACAATTCCAGCCATTGTTCTTTTCACCATAGGAGGCCTGTTTTCATATTTTTTCGTCACTCCATACATACTAGGATTCCTTTACAAATATGGCCAATCGGCAGACTTGCTCACGTTTTTGAACATAATGGATTTCATCACATTTGTACTCCAGTTTATTCTTGCATTTGGAGTGTCATTCCAGTTACCATTGATAATGTATGCACTTACTGCATCTGGACTAATTGATCCAAAATTTTGGAGGAACAACATACGATATGCAATCATTGCAATGGTCATACTTGGTGCAGCAATAACACCAGATGGAAGTGGAGTCACCATGTGGTTCATAGCTGGCCCAATGATAGTACTGTATCTAATAGGTATGATGGTCTCAGAGAGACAGGCAAAAAATATTGGAACACTTAAATCTTGATCTGCCGTATTTAAGCCACTAATGGCATATGAAAATGTAATAATTGCAGTAGTGATAATCGGGGTTTTGATATTTGGTGCCAAAAAGATCCCTGAACTTGCAAAAACATTTGGAAAGGCAAAGGGCGAATTTGAAAAAGGCAGATTAGAATCAGAAAAAGAGCTCAAGGATTTCAAGGACAAGGAAGACCTCAAGTAGTTTTTTCAAAAATTTCATCTCCTTTTTGCCACAGATTCATTCACAATGAGAAATACAAATAATCCACGTTTTCTTTAGATAACGCTTTTTTACCCAAGTAAAATAGATACGACGTGATAAAAAAATCTGACATTATAGATATTGTAAACAAGTATTCGGAACTAACCATTGGTGCACTTGGGAGTCATTCCGCGCTTGAAATAATGGATGGTGCAAAGGATGAAAATTTTAGAACCGTGGTAGTTTGTCAAAAGGGAAGAGAGGTGCCCTACAGGAGATTTTCAAGACTTGCAGACGACATCATAATAGTAAGGAGATTCCAAGACATGCTATCTTCCAAGATCCAGTCAAGACTGAGAGATTCTAGTACAATAGTTGTTCCACACAGAGCGCTTACTGCATATCTAGGATACGAGGGTGTTGAGAACAAGTTCATGGTACCATTGTTTGGAAATAGAGCATTACTCCAGGCAGAAGAGCGAGCTAACAAGAAAAATCAATATTACTTGCTACAAAAAGCAAAGATACGATTTCCAAGACTGTTCAAAGATCCAAAAGACATAGACAGACCTGTCATAGTAAAAGTTCAGGAAAAAAAACGCAAGCTTGAACGTGCTTTTTTCAATGTATCATCATATGCAGAATACAAAGACAAGACAGAGACCAAGATAAAACAAGGATTGATCTCAAGAGATGCACTCAGAACTGCAAGTATCGAGGAGTTTGTCATAGGAACTTATTTCAATTTCAATTATTTTCACACACCAATATCAAAAGAGGTGGATTTTCTTGGAATTGAAAGAAGATTGCAGACAAATCTTCATGACTTTGTTTCACTTCCTGCAAAACAACAACTTGAGACAAACATTGAATTGCAAAATATTGAGGTAGGTCACACACCTGCAAGCATTAGAGAATCTTTACTTGAGCAAGTCATAGACGTTGGAGACAAGTTTGTCAATGCCGTGAAAAAAGAGTATGCGCCTGGGATCATTGGTCCATTTTCTCTGCAGAGCGTCATAACCCGCGACCTAGACATTGTAGTGTATGATGTATCATTACGAGTTCCAGGAAATCCGATTCTTGCTACAACAAGTCCCTATACAAAATACAAGTATGGTGAAACTTTTGGTGTAGGGCGCAGAATTGCCATGGAGTTAAGAGTTGCACAGCAAGAAGGAAAATTAGAGCAAGTACTAACCTAGGCGTCCATTTTTTCTTTCAAGAGATTTTTTCTTACCAGTATTGGTATGTTATAAAATGTTGCAAGTGCTATTGAATCAGATGCCCGATAGTTGCGCATTACAAGATCATGTTTACCAGTAAAATAGACATTGGCTCGCAAGACACTGCCACTTTCATATACTTTTATCTTTACAAGGACAAGCTCGTTTAGTTCCGCAATCTCTTCTACCATGTTGTATATGGTTGGAATCGCACCTTGCTGGCCCTCGATAAAATTGGATATGTGTCTTGCGACTTCGCCTGAAAAGGCGCGCATGTGAAATTCCTTACCGTCATCTGATCGTAGGATCAAAAGTCCTTCAACTCCGTACGGGTCTACAAAACCCACATAGGTTATCTTGGTCTCGACATAATCAGAATCTTGAGGCTCGTCGATCTTCACTACTAGATCAAGATACAGAATTACCCAAGATAAACACTTTGGAGAAAATAGGAGATAGAATTTAATGTCAGGCCGAGAATTTTTTACAAGTGGAGAAACAAAAGATATTGGGTCGTTCCCATCTTGCACTCATACTGGTTGGCTTTTTAGCTATTGCCATATCATTTTTGGCATATGCAGAAAATGACAATCTGATAATCACTCCTGCTGCCATGCCTGCCTTGCAAAACCTTGCAGTTGCAACATATGTTGTATTATTTTCATCATTTGTAGCAATAGGTTGGGGACTGTACAAGATGTACAAGATAAAGATCACATCGGCAGACTCGACTATCTTATCAATTATTGCAAATGCCATAAATAACAAGAGATCAAAACAAATTTTCATCATAAGTGCAATAGGATATGGATTATTTTTTGCATTTACTTCAGGAATAATAATCTACAAGCCAGACATCAATGCTACAGACTATGGATTTCCACAACCTCCCCACATAGAGCTTTCACCATGCTGTGATCTTCCAGGTTACATGCCAATGATTTTTGCATTCTTCACAGAACACATAGGATTGCAGATAATTCCATTGAATTTACTGCTACTAGTCGTGGTGTCATTCTTGGTCGGTTTGAACTTTGCACTGTCATCAACGATGTTCTCCATTGCAAAAAGTGGAGGAAATCTTGGGGCGTTTGGAGCAATAACAGGATTATTTGTTGGTTGCCCTACGTGTGCTGGCACAGTTTTTACCATGCTGTTTGGTTTTGGAACAGGAGCCACAACATTTACTTTGTTCCTAACAAGCTTTGAGGCCCAAATCCAGACAATCTTTATCGCAATATCCATTCCAATTCTTTTTGTAACTCCCGTCATAATGGCCAAGAAGATAAAATCGCAGAATGAGAGTTGTGCGGTAGATCCTAGATAGACTTTATGACACGTGGTCTTTTCCAGTCCCCAATATCATACCCATTTTGCCTGAGATATTTCAAAGTAAGCTTGTATACCAGTTCATCATGCCCAACAGTCTGGAGGATTTCACTCCATTCCACTTGACCAGATTGGTTGATCTTTCCTTCCAGCTGTAAAGCAATATTCTTTGCAATGTCTCTGCATTGATCAAAAGTCTTTCCATTCTGGTATGCCCTGGTTCGAGAGTCACATTTTTCCATCGTATACTAATTTTGGTAAGCTAAATAAAAAGATCAGTGGTTCTATAAATCACACCTGCGAGAATTCATATCTTAATACAGCCGTGTTTTGATCATTTTCCATATTGAACAACCCCAATCCTATGGATGTCATTTTATGGACACTGCGACGTGGAGAGGGCGACATTGTGAACATGTACAATTATCTGTCTGGACTAATGAAGATTTCAACTGGAAGAAATTTTCTCAATTTTGGATATTGGGATAATACAACAAAGAGTCCTGCAGATGCTCAGACAAATCTGTGTAATCTAGTAGGAAATATGGCAGAACTTGAAAAGGCAAGACATATTCTTGATGTGGGAAGCGGTTTTTCAGAACCTGCTTTTCTTTGGAAAAAGGCACATCCAAACATCACAATTACATGTCTGAACATAAACCCCAATCAACTCAAATTTGCAAACATGCAGACAAACATACCTGAAATAAACTTGGTAAATGCAACCGCAGTAGAAATTCCAATATCAGACGAATCATGTGATAGAATAATTGCATTGGAATCAGCACAACACTTCAGACCAATTGAGGATTTCGTATCAGAGACAAGACGGATTCTGAAAAAAGGCGGGACTGCCATCTTTGCAATACCAGTTCTCTCAAAACCATCAAAGTTTAGCATTTTGAAAATCGGCATTTTGAAGTTGACATGGTCTTCTGAGCATTATGATATAGAGAGAATCAAAAAAATAATCCAAGACATAGGTCTAAACATTACCGAAATCAAACTGGTTGGATCAAATGTGTACCTGCCCATGGCAGAGTATTACATTCAAAATCACCAGTTCCTAAGATCAGAGATCCTAAAAAGATATCCGTCCTATGTAGAAAAAATATTGTTCAAATCAATGCTAAAAATGAAACAAGCTGCAACAGACCATACCATTGAATATGTCTTGATAAAATGCACAAAGTAACCCTTATCAACATAGCAAATCCATAACTTTTCATAGCATACCAATTCCGTCTGGATGCTATTCTGCGTAGGTTCTCTCTACGCAGAGCCTTTTAATTTTGATAAATAGATCTTGACAGTACATCTCAAGAAATCATCTCATAATGGATAACCGCAGCTCAAAGTGTTCCAATATGTGAGTCAAAGACATACCCGAAGAGCACCGAAAGATGTCTTGTTCTTTCTGCAACACCCGTGTTGATAGAGATGTCAATGCTACGTGTAACATCTTGCTTCGAGGCACACGGGTTGTACCAGACTGAGCAACAGGTGAAAGATGTGATGGTAGAACTTCGCAGTGAGTAATCAGTAATCTGTCGAATCGATGCAGTCAAGTTGATGGATTTGTACCCAGATAACTTGACAGCACCCTTCTCCGTAAGAAATATTATCTCAAATGGTATGATTAAGCCATGGGACTTTTCAAGAAAAAAGAAGGACCCGCTGAAACAAAATGTAAGGAATGTGGTCTTGAGCTCCATGATCCAGTAAGACTAGACAGGCACATGAAAAAAGCACACAAACATGCACCACAGAGAAACTTTGATGAGCCTGGAACCAGCACCGGTGGAATGTGGTAAAGGTACGAGACTTGCAAGAAAAAAATGAGGCAGATTGACAAAACATGGTTGCTTTGGACATTATCAATAATTTAGCAAATTTTGTAATCCAGGTAATATCAAATACTGGATATCTCGGAATCTTCTTTTTAATGCTAGCAGAGAGTTCGCTCATACCAATCCCAAGTGAGATAATCATGCCATTTTCAGGATATCTTGCATCCACTGGAAAACTTAATCCAATTTTGATAATACTTGCAGGCTCAATTGGAAACATGGTTGGTTCGCTTGTAGCATATGTCATAGGCATAAAGCTTGGCAGAGAGTTCATTGTCAAGTATGGAAAATATGTTCTCTTGAAAAAATCCCACTTGGAATGGACTGAATCATACTTTAAAAAATATGGCGATAGGTCCACATTTGTAAGCAGATTGTTACCTGCCATTAGAACATACATTTCATTGCCAGCTGGTGTCGCAAAGATGAGCTTGAAAAAATTTTCAATTTACACTTTTGCAGGCTCCATCATATGGAGTACCATGTTAACATATGTCGGTATGACATTAGGGGATCAGTGGACTAGGATCAGACACTATTCAGATTACATTGACGGAATAGTCATAGTAGTACTAGTCATCATAATAATAATCATAATCAAAAAAAGAATTGGCAAGCCAGAAAATAGTTAACGATCTTTATGCTTGCTCAACTCTTCTAGGATTATCTGAAATATTGTTTCACTGTCAAGCAATACACACCTGATATCATTTTCCTTGCATGCGTTTCCAATCTCTACATCTTCTGTCACAACAATCATACCGTTTTCATGTGCATATTTTATCACAGAATAGTCACTAGATAGTTTTTTGCCCTCGGCGATTAGTTTTTTTACGCTAAATGCTTCATAGCCAAATTCCTTGAGTTTGGCATCAAACCCGTCATACATCTCATCAACTAATACCTTCATTGTCAGTACTCCGTTTGAAACTCATATTATTATGTTAGGATGTTCAGACTGTAATACCTGACCAACATATTATGATTTAATAGTCTTTTATTGCCTTGAGCAGCTGCATGTTATGCACTAGATGGTTTTCCGGATAACAGTCAAGCATAATTCCGTTTGTTATATCATGGAATTTCCAGTTACTGCATTGCGTATCATACTATAGGTTGGAATTGTCAAATTTCCAGTCAAAACCATTGTGTATTTTTACATCAGGGTAATTATGGCCACGAACAAGCATCATCACATTAGCAGAATAGTTCACGACTATGCCATACCACGCATTTGGATAAAGGTAAATTACATGCTGATGGGTCGTAATTGCATCAAACTCTTTTTGTGTAACGTATTCATTGTGCAATAAAATCACCTTGTCATATTGTAACAAAATCTTTGGATTTTTATCTACATCAACATCTGTAAGAGTACAATATCCAAGGGATTCTAAAATATCCACAGCTTGTCCGCTTGCAGTGTATCCCAGAGGTACATCGGTGTAGATAAAAGATGTTAGGCAGGCTGTATCACAATTGCCTGCATAGTACGAGTAAAAACAGCGTTCAGAATATGCAGATGCGGTAAAAACTGGAATTATCACTACCGACTTTTTTGTATCATCATGTACTGAGATTTGCGATATCCCTTCTTTTTGTACCCTTGATACAAAATTGTCATCCATTTCAATTACTCCATTTTGGATTAAATATTCAATTCCAAGAACAAACTCACTGTCTGGAACGTCTCCATGACTCCAAGAATATGCAATCTTTTTTATAGAATCAGGCATCATAAAACCATCTACATTTTCTACAAGGTCTTCTACTGGAATAATCCGATGTTCCACAAGCCATCTCATGTTGTTTACAAAATCAGTATCAGAGATCTCCGCCTGTGACCATAGCAATGCAATATGCTTCACCCATGTTGGTACAATGTTTGTTGTAACATTAGCATCAACATTGCCAAGTCTAACAAACGATCCAAATATTAGAAAAATTACGATAATTGTCATCAGGGTTACATATTTCACTGCAAGCTTTGGAGGCATGTCGTTTTAGACATTATGAATGATTTCACCATCTGGTTTTACAACATACGATAAAAGCAAGTTGGTATTTCATCATATCACCGCAAACCTTTCTGCAAGCACCTATAGATTATGAAAAACATCGGGTAAGTTTTTGTTCACGAATAAGTGTATATAAGTCCAAATTTTCCTCTAAGACATGATCAAGACAATCAGTATCGCAGGTTTGCAAGAAGGCGTACCGTTTAAGAAACCAACAGTCACTTTAGAAGAACTTGTCGAGATAGCATCACCAGTGCACCTTACCTGGATTGAATGTGTAGTAGACAACATCATAGGAGAAACTCCAAAAATTTTAGAAAAATTAAACATTACCATGGACCCTTCCATACTATTATCAGGATATGTGTCAAGTTATGAAGACAGAGGCGATACGCTAGGACTCATGATACCATTTGTCGTACCCGGAAATAACAAAACTTTGACTGCGCCCATTTTGGTTTTTGTGAAAAAAGATCTGATTGTGACCATTCATGACGATTACGGTGGCAAGATTACGCGTCTGTACAATTATGCTCCCACACTTTTACGAAAACTTCCAAAAGAAGCTGACAGCTGGGCAGACAGGCAGACAATACTTTTAGCAAGAATCATAGATGAGATTAGCGAATCTAATTTCTCCATATTGCGCCTCATAGTGGAAAGGGCAGAGCAATTTGAGATAGACATTGCAGGTTCAAGACAAGTTACAAGAGACATATCTTTGGAACTGTCAAACGTGCGAACATCGTTATTGACTTTTTTGAATGCAACATGGGCAAGTTATGATACAGTGCACAATCTAAAGTATGGCGATGCAGAAATGGTCTCAGACAATGAAGTAATCCTTGCAAAATTTGAGGTCATCCTTGGAAGACTTGACAGGCAGATACAAATGTCAGAAAACATCATGCAGATGGTCGCCACAGGAGTCAATGTAGTCCAGACTGAAGTAACAAACAAGGTTACCATTCTCATCATCTGGTGGACAGTAGCTGGAACAGCTGAACTTGTACCAAACACAATTGCAACAGTCTTTGGCCTATATCCAAACCATGAGACTGTATTTTGGCCCATTGTTACTACGGTTGTTACATCCGCAGCGTTGGCAACTGCTGTCGCCTATTTCTATGTAAAAAAATTCTTTGGACAGAGTTTGGGATTTAACAAGCTAAAAAAGTTTCGAAAACAGCATACCAAATAGATTTTTTCAGAAAAGGGTCTTTTCAAACATTTATCAGTTTTAATCATCAATTTTTTTATAAAATGGGTATAATTTCTTTTAAAAATTATTCAAAGATACCATAAATCAATAAAACTGCGATCAACCACACAAAGTAAAAGATTCATAAATCGAGTTTACCAATGTCGAAGAATTATAGCTTATGAAAGAATTTGGCACCCTGGAATATGTTCTGGACACATATTCAAAAAACTGGACTTGGAAACTGACGGGCCCCCGAGCAGTAAGCATGGTGGCCCGTGTCATACCTCATGCATGGTATGGTGATGGTCCAGAAGAAGCCATAGTACCAGATACGATCCAAAACGTAGAGAAGATAAAATGGATAATGGATAGATATCCACTTGAGATAAGATCAAAGTCGATATGGCATAGAAAGGTTCGCAAGGTTATCATTCCACAAAAAAAATGGACAAGAATTGAAAAGCTACGCAAGGCAAGCCCCGGACCTCAATTTCGTGGCAACCTACTTGACTTTCAGAGAGAAGGTCTTGATTTTCTACTAAAATCATATGGTAATGCACTGCTGGCAGATGAGATGGGTTTGGGTAAGTGTCTAAAGGGTGACACGTTAATCAGTACAACAAATGGAAGTATTGCAATCAAGGAGATCTGGAAACAAACAAAAAATACAGAGAAAGATGGTGATGAAGAATGGGCCAAACTGGAAAGTCCCACAAGCATACAAACTTTTGATGGAAAAAATATAGTTGTTAAACAAGTGAGTAGAGTATTTAGGCAAAAAATTAACGAGTCCATAACAAAGATAATTCTCAGAGACGGCTCAGAGATAGAATGTACCAAGCGTCATAGATTTCTTACTCTCGATGGATGGAAGAGAGCTGGCGAATTAAATGTCGATGATAAAGTTGCTGTGCCCTCAAAAACAACGCATGTTGGAAAAAGCACATTGTCAAAAGACATTGTAGAACTAATGGCATGGCAGATTGCAGAAGGTCACGAATACCTTGAGAACCACAGATATACCCATGATAGGTTTTACAATTCAGATTCAGAGATATTATCTAGAATACAAAAACTAGCAAAGAAAAAACACAATACAAACATCGAAGGCATTCCATCACAAAAAATTGTTCAAAAAATTGCAGATATTGGAATATCATTGCGTTCCCTTAACCTTTACACCACATACAAATACACTCAGGGTATGAGCAAACAACTCGTTCTCCAGGTTTCTGATAAGTTAGAGCCAGATTATCACGATTTGGCACAGCAATTACGTGAGATATCTTTGGAATCAATCAACTGGTGTCCAATCAAGTCAGTTGAGGAAAAACAGTTTGATGGATACGTGTATGACATATCTGTTCCCCAGACACATAACTACATCGCAAATGGAATTATAACGCACAATACAGTACAGACCCTAGCATATCTTGCAACAGAAAAACAGACATTTCCAGTACTGATTGTAGCCCCGCTTGTTACACTAAATAACTGGCAGAGGGAGACTCAAAAATTTCTCAAAAAACGTAGTCGCAACGGAAAAATTTCAGAAGATGAATATCCGTCATCGATCTTGATAAGAACCGGAAAGGCACAAGAACTTGGAAAATATGATGTCTATATCATAAACTATGATTTGCTCCACAAGAGAATAGACGATCTTGCTAAATTAAACATCAAGACAATTGTCTGCGATGAAGTACAACACCTTAGATCAAAGACAACTAAAAAATACATAGCTGTGAAAAAACTTGCAGCGCTTGATTCTGTCAAATACAGGGTAGGATTATCTGGAACACCAATTTACAACAGAGGTTCTGAGATATGGCCGATCGTGGACATACTAAGGCCTGGCCTTCTTGGAACATTTGATGAATTTTGTGAATATTTTTGCTATGTCAACGAAAAAGGAAAGGCGATTGTTCTTGAAAACAAGCGTGCAAGCCTTGGAGAAGAATTGCGCAAACATGTCATGCTAAGGCGAAAAAAATCCGATGTTCTAAAGGAATTAAAAGACAAAGTCAGATACAAGGAGCTTATAGATTCAGATATCAATTATTACCAAGCAGAGCTTGGCAAAATTTGGGAGAGATTAGAAGAAGAGCAAAAAAGCGCAACAAGTGCCTTTGATAAATTTTCATCATACAAGAGAGCAATACAGAGTGAAAGACAAGCTGCAGGTGTCGCAAAAGTTCCTCATGTGATAGAATTTGTCAAAAACATCATGGAGATTGAAGAAAGTGTTGTAGTATTTTGTCACCACAAGGCAATCCACGAATTACTTCACCGAAACCTCTCAGAATATTCACCTGCGTCAATCATTGGAGGCCAGAGTGACAAGGAAAGACAAAATGGGATAGATAGATTCCAAAACGGCGAGACCAAGCTGATAATTGCAGGCCTCAGAGCTGGAAATGTAGGCATAAACTTGAGCAGGGCAAGATATGTAATATTTGCAGAACTTGATTGGAGTCCTGCAATACATAGACAAGCAGAAGACAGGCTGCACAGAATCGGACAGAAAAACACTGTCTTTGCATACTATTTGATGGGCAAGGGTACACTAGACGATCACGTGGCAAATGTTTTGGTAGACAAGAGCTATGAAATTGATGCAATCATGGACGAAAAGGTAGAGACGTTTGAGAACAAGGAGAAAGCAGAGCTTATTCTAGCACAGATTCATGACAAGCTAACCCATAGCATGACAAAATAGACTATTCTTCCTGCACGCGGTATTGGTCAAAAAAGTCTTGGCCTTCACCCAGTTTTTGAGTCAGAAATGATTCCAGTTTTTTTATGATCTGAGCCCTTTCCATCCTTCCCTCTATGGTGTCATAGTGTGTATCTTTGGATTCACGGAATTTTTTGTAACTCATTGCCTTCATGATATGAAATACCATACGCCCACACAAGTAGTTTTGTGTTATTATACCGCTAGAAAATTCGTTACTAGAACTCGGTTTCTATGACGTGTTGTTGTGGCATTAACGTTTGAAATCTTGCGGATCTTTTCAATGATTTCCTAGAGCAACTCCAGGGGGTTTTGCTCTACAATGACCAAAATGTCATATGGGCCAGTTGTCCCAACATACTCTTTTACACACAGGATTTCTCGTATCTCGTCAATTACTCCCCCCTAGAGCCCGATTCACAGTTTATCATGACTTATGTTGTTTCAACATTTCTGGCCAGTTGTGATGTTTGGAGCATAAAGAGTTAGGGTGGTTTTTGCATATCATGCATACTTAGCAATGTAAGAGGATTTGTCATAAAACTAGCTTAATCGATCAGATCGCAGCAAACAGCCTCAGCAATGTAAGAGGATTTGTCATAAAACTAGCTTAATCGATCAGATCGCAGCAAACAGCCTCAGAAAAAATTACAGCGTGGAATATTTTGAACTAGATGTGTACAAAATTTCGTCCCAAGAATCAAATTGAAAAATAATACCAGATAAAAAAATGTCAAATCAAACATTAAGCGATCTTGTAAAGACAGCTGACAAGATAACAATAGATGAGATCAAGGGCAAGAAAGTCACCCTAAAGATAAGCTGGTTTGATCTAAAAGGAGTAAGAAAGTCAAAAAAGTTTCTGCTCAATGAAAAAGACAAGATAGAATTTTAAAAGTTTTCATATCTTGTCTTTATTATAAACCCCCCAAACCCTCTTTTTCTATTTTGAAAAAATTATATTCCGTGTATTTTCCGTTACAAGGCATCAGTTTGCTTTGTTTATGATAGAGTCATTTGTTCTATGGTAACATGATAGTAGAAATTATTTAGTTTGAATTCCATTGAAGACGTGTCAGTGGTAAAATTTACTCCAAAATTGGTGTCGTTGTTTTGCGTTTCAGGCAGCTGTTCTACTTTTCCACTTGCCAATTTCAGTATGGAATCAGCCTCATTTTGGCTGATGTAGGTCGTAAAGGTGTGTGCGCTAGGAATGGGTGGAGGCGTGAATTTGCCAAAGGCCTGGTCAATGGCATTCTTTAGCACAGGAATTTTATCCAGTGTGGAATTGTCAAGAATTATTGTGCCGCGGTCCATATTTGAGAGATCTTGTTGTGTGCGGATCTTGACATTGTCAGGAGTTATCTCAGCAGTTGTGCTTAGTCTGAGTACAGCATTTGTCATGGTTTTTGTAATATACGTATAAAGTATAATTCCAGATACGGCAATGCAAACAAGAACCAATCCAATTGCCAGAGCCTTCATTGTTTTAGTATCGTCTTGGCGCTTGTTATAATTTGTGTCCATGTTGAACAAAATCAGAGACTAGCAAGCAGTTGACATGATAACAACAAATGAGATCAGGGTCAAAATTATTCTAAAGAAAAGATTTATCCAAAATAAGAGAATCAAAAACATCCTCAATGAAAAAATAAGAGTTTTAGAATTTCATTTTTTTTATCTTTTGCATAAAATCCAAACTCTCTTGTCCCATTTTAAAATCCAGGAGCCTGTTGTATTAACAAAAAATTTGACATATTAACACTAGCCAATTGATCCAAAGGTTGGAATACCAAAGACCGGAGACTATTAACTTGTGACCTTTATTTTATGTGAGAAGAAATCTCCCTTGTTTAGAAAGTTATTTGTGCTGTATTCTAACGATTATGAGTTTGACGATGAGGATGATGATGACGACTAGTCATATCAATAACACTAGTGACACCATAGAAATAACAGAAAGATAGTCAGTGTACAGAAGACAATATGAAATCATATTATTGTTTTTTCATTCGTGGCAGAAATAAAATCACAGTTCCCAATACAATAAGAATTCCGACAAGTGTGGTATACATCAATGCCAACGGTAGTGATTTTACATAGTCAGCCGTAGTATTTGGAATCAAAAAATTAAATCCTGTAGATAGGGTCCATATCAGGAAAAAGCATCCGACTAGAGCGATAGTATCAATAAACAAGATCTTTTGAAAGGGCCTCACAAAATCATACTGGAATCACCAATTGTTAAACAGTTACTATGATATCTTGTGAAATCACGAATGGTTTTTGGCAGGAAATTTCGGTTTAAATATTTGAGGCTTGGCATGATTCTCTTTTTATAAAATTCCGTCAAAAAAGTATTAGACGGATCAGAGGGGGGGTTATTCACTTGGTCCAGTTTCTTATTACTATGGTCCAGATTCACTTGATTCTGTAGATGTGGATTCTACTGATTTAGTGGTGTTTGCCGTTGATGGTGTTTCATTGGATTCTTGAAGATGCAACGCACTTTCCGTGTGTTCTTCTCCAGGTAGTCCTATTGCCTTATCACCTAAAGTTGTCTTGATGCCTACTACTGCGACAATTGCAAGTAATGCAATGCCTACACCAATAGCAATCTTCTTGTTCATGACACATACTTTTCGTATTCTGTCATAAGAGTCTGCTTACCATTCCCACCTATAAGAATGGACATATTAATTAAAAACAGAAAACAATGAACCTATGATGAAGAGATGACAAATTTTTCAATATCAAGACTTGTTTTCATAATTCCGCTAAACCGCATTTGGACAAATGATAAAAAATGGTAGATTTATCCACTACTCATTATGTTCTACTTGCCGCACATGTGATAGTAGGATCTATTCTAGTTTTCTTTGCAGCAAAGGCATTCAAGAGAACAAAATATCTGCCAATGCTTCTTTTGGTAATTGGTTTTACGCTTCTAGTTGTTGGAGAGACAGTAGTTGAAGATGTATTTTCATTTCTTAAAAGTGAAGATCTACAAAAAATTATAGAAGAATCATTTGAGATTGCTGGATTCATCACACTGATTTGGGCAGTCAAAAAAAGTTGAAATGGACAGCGATGATGACATCATATCTGTACTTGCAGATAGATATAGTAGAGAGATAATCATACTTTTAACAAATAACGAGTTGACAACACAGGAGATTGCTACAAAGCTTAGTATTCCGCTATCGACAAGCTATAGAAAAATAAAATTCTTAGAGTACATGAAAATTGTAAAGAAAACCAAGGTTATTCGAACCTTGGAAGGACTTGATGAAAGCTATTACAAGGGACTTGTTTCTGAAATTGAGATTAAGTTCAAGGATGGAAAAATCTCGTACAAAATTGAACGGCTCCAGATGAATGACAAGATAGTTAGACTCTGGCAAGAGTTTGGAAAAAAATAGATGTATAATTCTCTTTTTTTTCATTGTGATGTGATGTATTTGCCTGTAATGTGTTTGAGTTATTTGAGGGGGCATAATTCTGTGCCATTTTGATCATATTCCAGAATTAATTTAATGAAAATGTTAAGAATTCCCTCACAAGATATTGCGCGCCAAATTCATACCAAGAGCAAAATCATCAGCCAGATAAAATTAGAATTATTCATTATTGGTATTTTGCATCTTATTGGTCCCGGCTATCTTTGTATGTTGAGGCTGACAAAAAGAGAGAAAGATGGTGTATGCCTATCCTCTTGCTATGGGTTTTCTTGCTAGCAAATGATAAAGTGATAAATATACGTATACAAAGTAAGCCTTACGTGAAGAAAATCTATCTCAGCATCATAGTTGGCGTGGTACTTATTTCAATGATCTCAAGCAGTTATGCGTTGCAAGAAGTTGCGGGAAAAATAACTCTACAAATGAAACCTGGCGAAACCCAAAATCTTAACTGGGGCTTGCTATCAGATAGCAATGACACAATTACAGTATCGCTTAGTGCTAGCGGTAACGGTTCTCAGTTCCTCTCTTTTCCAAAGAGTGTATCTCTTCCACCTCATCAAGTTGTGACGGTGCCTGTAACTGCCACCATCCCATCAGACTATAATGGCCAATCGGAGCTTACACCGTATTTGTTTGCAACCCAGGCAGGTCAGCAAGGTGGTCCTACCATACTAAATGTCCAAGTCATGAAAATTGTAACCTTGGACATCAACGGAACTCAAAAAACTCCATCCCACATACAGATAGGAAGCTCCGTACCCGAGTTCCCGTTTGCAATACCTATTCTTGTTCTTGCCATTACGTCCTTGATTGTAATTTATAGAATAAAGTCATCTAGTGTAAAGATTTAAGAAACAATAGAAAGATGGCGTGAGTTCTGTAAGACTTGAATACAATTTAATTCAATTATGTTTTGTGAATGTTGAATAAGGATTCAAACGTTGCAGATGAATGTATAAATGGTATTTTGTAGTCTGAGTCTTAACAGGGTGCGATTCTAAAACTATGAAAGAGTGTATTGCCTATTTCATTGAATCAGTTTTCTAAAAATGAAATCTGAATTTTCTGGATATTGTTAAAACACCAATAATTGAAATTACGGTAATCATCCCAGCAAGAGAACCAAATTCAGGAACGATATGCCGCTGTATCTGAGGTGATGTTGATGATGTTTGTTGAGTAAAAGTATTTACTGTAAAAGAAGAAGATGGTAAATTAAAACTAGGTGTAGCAAAACAACAGGGAGAAAAAGTTCCATATATGTAATAAGTTCCAGATTCTGATAATTGTGGAGCTAACCCTAAATCAAAACTTCCGCTAAAGTCTCCATTACTTGAAACTTGGTTAAAGCCCACACTGGTTTTAGTGTTGTCAGGAGATACGATCCCAATCCATGCGGATCCATCAGTAGCAGGAACATGACCGCTAAATGTTATCAATGTAGGATTTCCATTTGTTACCGCATATTGATTATTATCAGTCTTCAATGAACCCACAGTTTGACTAGGTATTTCTTGCCAAACTACATGTATGGGTGTGTTTACAGCCACAGAGTAATTAGGATCTCCCCAAATAAATTCAACCCAGTATGTGCTATCTTTTTTCCAGTCATTTCCAAGAATGTCAACTGTTTCCGCACAACATCCATTTGTCTCAGATTTTGAGAATAACACAGAGCCATCTACTGAAGAAACTACTATGAATTTTCCAGTAGGATTTTTAAAATTTGGTGAATTTGGATGTATTAGGCTAGCATACATATGCAACGTATCACCGTAATTGTATGAGGATTTATCAGTCTGAACCGAAATTAATCCATTGTTTGAATTGGAAGATTTCCAAACACCACATTGTCCAGAAAATGATGCTATTCCGTTTGATCCTTGTGCCGATGCTATTCTTACTGTATTACCATTTTCATAGAGATTTATGACAGCATACTTTGAGGCATCTGCTGATGCTGAAAGTCGAACTAATACGCTATACGAATCTCCCGTTGCACAGTTCATATCTCTATAGGAATCTCCATAGCCGTTAATGGTATGCTGATTTCCAACAGACCCAATAACTCCCTGCCAAAAAGTATTTGAATAGATTCTTAATGATGGTGCAGAAACTACATTAATCGAGTAGGTTGTCGTTTTTGATCCTACATGTATAGTCAAAACTTGACCGGTTACGGGAGCAAAGCTGTTAAAGCCTGTCACACTGTCAGGTGTTACAACTCTAGTAGAACCATCACTGAATATTCCAATAACCACCAATCCACTAGTATCTAGTGTGTCACCAACAGTGTAAGAAAGTCTGGTTGCTGGCGTTGTGATTGCTATGCTGGATAATGTTACTGATGGTGCAGCAACTACATTAATCGAGTAGGTTGTCGTTTTTGATCCTACATGTATAGTCAAAACTTGACCGGTTACGGGAGCAAAGCTGTTAAAGCCTGTCACACTGTCAGGTGTTACAACTCTAGTAGAACCATCACTGAATATTCCAATAACCACCAATCCACTAGTATCTAGTGTGTCACCAACAGTGTAAGAAAGTCTGGTTGCTGGCGTTGTGATTGCTATGCTGGATAATGTTACTGATGGTGCAGCAACTACATTAATCGAGTAGGTTGTCGTTTTTGATCCTACATGTATAGTCAAAACTTGACCGGTTACGGGAGCAAAGCTGTTAAAGCCTGTCACACTGTCAGGTGTTACAACTCTAGTAGAACCATCACTGAATATTCCAATAACCACCAATCCACTAGTATCTAGTGTGTCACCAACAGTGTAAGAAAGTCTGGTTGCTGGCGTTGTGATTGCTATGCTGGATAATGTTACTGATGGTGCAGCAACTACATTAATCGAGTAGGTTGTCGTTTTTGATCCTACATGTATAGTCAAAACTTGACCGGTTACGGGAGCAAAGCTGTTAAAGCCTGTCACACTGTCAGGTGTTACAACTCTAGTAGAACCATCACTGAATATTCCAATAACCACCAATCCACTAGTATCTAGTGTGTCACCAACAGTGTAAGAAAGTCTGGTTGCTGGCGTTGTGATTGCTATGCTGGATAATGTTACTCCAACTGGGACTGTAATATTGTTAGTATCTAATGTAACCGCACCAGTTTGTGCAATCAATCTGCCGTTTACCGTTGCGCCGGTGGTAGCAGTGATTGATGCAGTAGCAATTATGGTTCCTTGGAAGCCAGAGTATGTTCCAAGAGTTGCGGAACTGCCTACTGCCCAAAAGACGTTACCTGCGGTGGCACCGTTGGTTAGGGCTACATTACTATTGCCTGCTGCCGTGACAAGTGTACTTCCTATTTTGAAGATGTAAACTCCACTGCCACTAAGAGTAAGTGTTCCGGTTATGGCAGCTGATGAAGGAAAACAATAGACTCCTGGTCCGAGTGTCTGTCCACCTATGTCTGCAACAGTTGGTTCATTGGTTGTGCACGTAGCGCTTGTTAGAGCAGACTTTGCAGAAGTGGCATCATTTTGAGCCTGCGCTGCAACTGCATCAGCTGCGTGTGTTGCTCCTGTTACAGTTCCTGGAGGAAAGCCAGTAATCGAGGTACCAGGCGAGAGACCGAGATCTCCTGTAATCACGGTTGAACCAGTATTGGTTACCGTCGAGGAACCCAACACTGCAAAGTTGCTAGCTGTTCCAAGGCTTGGTGAAGATATTGCAAAAGCGTTATTTTGTACCATGCTTAAAGCTGAAAGTATCAGCACAAACATTACAAAATAGTTTTTAATGTTAATTTTTGTCATTGTTGGTTTATTGTTTATGTAGATATTATTAAGCCGCGCTTACATGATCATTAGGTTCACGGACTAATCTGTCAGTCCTGTAAGACTCTGTGATTACGCACGTTATGATTTGTTAGAGAACCTTTAAGATTCTGAAAAGGAATTTCTTAATGACTTGATATCCATGATTATTCTTTTTTCAATATCGCAATCATTAACTGGATTGGCTAGCATAATATCATACAAAGGTTCTATTCTTACGCTGCTGGTAATTGTGCTTATAGCAATAGTGGCACTTGTAATTCTTCGATTTCTGATTCCTGTGATAATAGCTGGAATAATAATTGTAGTTTTGTTGATCTTGATATTTGGAATAACCTCCCTTCCAGTTCACATTTGAGATTGTAATGGGTTTCAAAAAGTTGGCGAGTTCTCTAAATCCAAAAAATTAACACAAAAGATGTAGCAAGATATCAAAGTAACTACAAAACTCCTTTCTTTATTATTTTGAATATGGCAAATTCTAACTGTGTCATATGAAAGACCGGCATTCCACCCTGTCAAATCTGAAAGTTAACTAACACGATGTAGCAAATGTTAGTGACTGGGTAAGGGCGCCAGCGGTTGCCTGGAATAGCTTCGGTATTAGCTGCCAGTATGTTTGTATGGTAGACATTCCTGCAAAGTTTGACGAGATTGTCACGACGTTTCCATTGAGATTAAGATGCGTGGGAGTAACTGAAGAAGTAATTGGTGAGGTCGCAAAAGCGGTCTTGTTTGCCAATATGAATACCGTACTTCCTCCACTTGTCCAGTTACCACCACTTACCGTAAGAGTGGCAGTAGTACTCCCAGTGTTACTTAGACCAGTTGGGTTGTTTGTTGCATTAACCGGAGTGGCTCCAGGATTGACAGTACCATAAGTAATTGTAGTTTGCGATAAAGACACACCGCAAGTTGATGGAGTGACAGTTATGCTAACAGTTGAAGGGTTACTACTTACAATCCCATCATTTACAACAAGTTTGAAGGTCAATAGGGTATTAGAGGTCACAGTGGGTGCAACAAATGATGGTGTTGGAGAAGTTGTATTTGATAATGTTACAACAGGTCCGACCGTCTGGGTCCATGAATATGAAAGAGAATCGCCGTCAGGATCAGAACTTGCAATTCCACTTAGTGTAACCGTGCTACCACTTGTCACGGTCTGGCTACTGCCAGCATTTGCAACAGGTACAGCGTTTGTACTTCCGATAAAGGTTCCCCAATATACCGCAGATGATGGTACATACTCTCCTGCCATCCAGACATGTAAGGGGTTTGAGGGATCAAGTCCCGAGCCGAAATAGTCACCGTACCTTGCAGCATTATTTGTTACAGCAACAGTGACAGGGGAGTTTCCCAACGTTAAAAGTTGTGGGGTCTCTACAGTATCTACAGGATCAGTACTTTTCTGAACTGCAAACATGATATTTGGATAATTATTAGACGATGAGTTACCATACACGACATTAAGAGTTGCATTGCTATCAATCTTGATGGATGGATAGAATAAATAGTAGCCGGATTTTGCAATATCAAAGTCCTGCAAAATGGTGTTTTTAGTAGCATTTAGTTCTATCAATCTCACACACGAGCGAGTCGTTGCGTCCCCACTTGGAGTACAACCATCATTGAGAGCAAGCCATATCTTTTGGTTATTCCAGACAGCATCCTCAATTCTGCTATCACCAGTATCAAGAAGTATTGTAGTACCCAGTTGTGTTGCGCTAAGAGGAGTGTTTATCGTATTTACCAAAAGGGTCGTCTTTTGTATGGTGGCAGCCGGAACAGTCCCGTCTACCTTGTACAGATAGAGATTGGCACTTGTGGTACCATCATCGCTTACCATAAACAGTGTAGAATTTGAACCAAGGTTTTGTACTGGTCTTACTGCAAACTCGCTTAAGTTTGGTCCAAAAAACTGACTGGCAGGAGATGGTGAACCAGTAAGCAGTGCATTCTTGTCAAGAATGGCATATTGAGCTCCTAAAAACGAACCTCCACATTGTGGACCGAAATCGTTGCCACTAATTACAAGCTTGTCATTGCTTACTCCAATGTATGGTTGATCAGGACAATCTCCTCCAAATGAAACATCATAGATTGTCCACAAACTGGTGGGATCGGATGTTGCGGATACTGCCAACCATACACTGTTTGCAGTAATATCAAGAATCGATGAAAACCACCTTCCGCTTATGGCATCAAACAGTATTCGAGGATCAGAAATGGTATCAGATGTACTATAAAAAGAAGATAGAGAAAACGAATTTATCACAGTGCCGTTTTTTGCCCAGATTTCCTCCTCCGTATTTACATTTTCCACAACATGGTTAGGACCTGTTGCAAGCTCCACGTCTGGAGGGGCACAGGCACATGATGATCCTGTAGAATCAATTCCATTAAATTCTTGATATATCTTCATACTGGTTGTGGTGCTGCTGCTAGTCCGTGTCAAGGTTGATGGAACAGTCATGATTTTTGCAAAGCTTGTAGTGGATTGCGCAATTGTAGTACGGTTCTTGTCTGTAGCATATGAAACAGGATCTCTTGGATGAAAGGGCACGACAAACAAACCTTTGGAGGCTGTTAACGGCAGAGAGTGGAGATTTGATATGGAAACCCTTCCAATTTGTGTCACGTGAAGATTGCTTCCTGCTGGTATTCCAGGTGTGGCAGTACTGGTACTAGTATTGCCAGATAGTGGGTCAGCGAAAACTAGTGGTGAAATTCCCAGAAACAGATTGGCAAGAATAATGATAGAAAAGAACGGTCGGTATCTCAATAACTCAAGTTCCAGATCAAATTATTTAAACCCACATATAGCCAGATCACTTGGTATATTCAAATAATTTCCATCACATTATATTGGACAGATCTTATCATGCTCTGTCTTTTTCACAAACCTCGCATGGTCTGATTCTATCGCGATGAGGGTAAGAATTTCATTGCATCCGTTGCTTACCGAATCTCCCGGGCGTAAAGTAACTGGAATTCCCTTCAGCATTGCAAGTGGGTAACTTATGTAGTTGAGGCCTGTGACATTGTAGCTGTTTATTTTGCTTACCAGAAAGGGATCCTCCCTTTGCCCTTGCCCAAGAGTTATGACTTGATACTTGGTACTAGGAGGCCAGTCTCTCATCTGGGACAAGTCAAATGCAAGATTGCCAAATTTTTTGTGGGTTATGTACAATTTGAAGTTAGTACTATTTACTACCAGATTGATTTTATCATGCATTACAAAATTTGTGTTGGTGATGTTTCCGCTGACATGGATCTCTTGATCGTTGCATTCAGAATTCACTGGAGAAAACAAGAAGAGTTCCCTTTTTAGATTACCGTTTAGATCATGTGCAAAAAGAAAGAGTGTACCGCTTGGTCTAACAGAATTCCATCCAGCAATTACTTCAGACACATTTTGATTCTTTGCAAAGACTGATTTTATAAAAACATGTTCGCAGTTATTTGTGTAGTTTTCCATAATTTGTGATTTGTTGCCTAAAGTAAAAATCACATAATGATTCTTAGGTGAGGGAATCTTTGTTGCGTTAGATAACAGTTCTTCTGATGCTGCATACGAAATTCTGTCGCCTATAAACGAAAGCATTACTCCAGATAACAATGTCAAGACAAGGTAGATGCGGAATCGGTTCTTCAATCATTACAAGTAGATCAAGCCAACTATTTAGTGTGTATCTTAGATTATCTAGACAGTTTATAAGATTACGACATGGCAATTTCACATCTTGCAAACAAGATGTCAGCAATAACGCGGCATATGTTTACAGGGAAGAGATTGTACAATGAGAGAAAAGAAAAATTATGCGATAAAAACTTGATAGGCTTTAGAGTGCAATATAATAACAGTATCTGGAGAGCATACAAGAAGCAGAATAGATGCTATCGTGGAGAGGTTTTCATATAGGCGATATGTTGGAGACTGTTTAACATCAGTACTTGGATTATGACCATATGATTCAAAGATAAAACGAATTATTACAGTTTGAAATTACTGTAAAGATACAGAGTTTTGTCGTCTAATTATCTTAACACTATGAATCATTGTTGTTATGATGATTGCTATTCTCGTGATGTTCATTAGCGAAAAAATATTGTAACAGAGAGGTAAGGTCCTCATTAGATATGGAATCGTTCGTCCACCATGAGAGGTCTTTCTTTACCCAAGAAGGTGTGTTGTTCAATTTCTTATCACCTGAACTTGTGGAGTTGTTACCAGAGATAAAATCCAGAATGATATTTCCGACCTCATCTTTGGCATGTCTGTCACCATTATGATGCTCATGTTGAGAGACAACAGTACAGTTTACAATAACGCTGTTGTTTATCTGGCCTATGCAATAGTTTTGACCAAGGCCTCCATCTATAATGTTATTACCCTTGCCAAAGAAAATCACGTCGTTTGTTGGACCGCCAACTATCACGTTATTGCCATTACCAACAAATATGATATCAGTTCCAGAACTGCCCAAGATGACATCATTGTCATGACCGCCTATTATTGCGTTATCGCCATGACCTCCAACAAGACAATCATTCCCATCTTTACCAAAAATCAATGTATTTTCAAAACCTACCATAAGATCATTTTGGTCTGTTCCTTTCAGCCTCTCATTATTTCGGGTTGCAAAAAACATGTGGTCAAAGTGATCTATGTGATCTTTGCAAAGTGTCGGTATGATTAGCACTGTTGCTTTTACTTTTACTGTTGCAGCTGTAGCTTGATCAATTTGAACAGTAACAAATACTGCAAGAATTATCGAACAGATAAGATAGTATCTATAATTCAAATGAAATGCATCCAGTACTGTATGCTTCAATTCCAATATAAAATATTAGTGTAGAAACCATAGTTAAAAAAAGGAAGATTTGTGTGTTAACACCCGGTTGTGTATGTCACTGATTGTACTTGGGCTCCTGCAACTGGTCCCAATATTTTGGCAAGGAGTGCCCAGAATGTATTAAATGGTGTTGCCGGAGCGAGGCTACTTGTTAGAGTTACTGGAATTCCATTGAGATTGAGGTGCGGTCCAGCTGGATTGATCTGACTTGTCAGTATGGGGCTTGGAGCCACAAATGTCTCATTGGCAAAGATTGTCGGTGTTGAACTTGTACCGGTAGTCCAGTTTCCTCCAGATACAACAAGTGTAGATGCTACATTACCAGTGTTAGTTGCAACAATGGGATTGTTTGTTGCGTTAACTGCTTGGCCCGGAGTAACGGTGCCATAAGTTATGGCGTTTGTGTTTAGCGTTAGTCCACAGGTACCTGCGATTGTTACACTACCTGTTGCTCCTGCTCCTCCTGTTGCTGCATATGCCGACGCTGGAAGCAATAATACAATTGCAGCCAAAGCCGGCAGGATTAACAATGTTTTCATTATGCTACTGATTGCATGTTATTATTTAAGCATTCTAGGAGAGATGATTGTCCCTACAGACCTGGACTGCAGAAATTTGTAATGTGAATTACCCACGACTAAAGTCATGGCCTTGCCATTATCGTATTTTTAGTATTTCCATTCACAATAATTCAATTCAATATCTTATTTTTATTTCCTGCACAATTTCTATGAATTTTTGCATTTCTTGAAAAAATTGTATTCCTTTTTCAGTAATGATAAAAGTGTGATTTCTCTTATCGTTTGTAGAGTTCATCAATCCAAAGTCTATTAACTTTTGACATTTTTCAATTGCGGTATAATGGGATAGATTTGCTCTTCTGGCTATGGAAGATATTATTGTACCATGCCTATCACAATCCAGTACAACACGTAAAATGTCAGAGATTATACCCATTTCTGATCGGTATTGATGTTTTGACATGTTCTTAGTTTGAATTCTGTATTTAATTGTCTAACTACCGTTCTCATCAATGAAAATGGTAGAACCGGTTTTATTCCAACTTACGTATTACTTATTCAATGAAATTATCTTCATACGGACTGATGGCACTGGTCATACTTGCCACAAGCGCTCCAACACTAGCTCTTGCACAATATGAAAACCAAGGAGATAATCAGGGAAGCACAATGATCTTGACAATTTTTAGTTTAACATTGTATGTTACCATGTCTGCAATACTTGGTGTAGTTGGATATTCGATCTGGCAAGTATACAAAATAAAAAGAAAGACCATGAAAAAATTGGCGTAGTTTTTATGCGATTTTTTCCTCCAATTTATTTCTTGAAAATATCAGCAATAGTAGCGCTGGTATTTGTTCCAATCCTAGCCTATGCTGATGATGACAGAGGATTTAGTACAGCTGCGACTCTTGGCTGGCTAGCCATTGGATGTGGGATGGCAGCAAATCTCGCTCTTGTAATATTCAAAATGGTAAGAAAGATGCCTGTCATGAAAGCAGTCGGGCGTTCTGGTACATCACAAAGTTTGACACCCATGTACAAACCGGTATTGAATTTTCACATTATGTTAAATTCAGTAGGACTCTTTGCAGGTTTATCACATGGATTTATGTTCATTCGAGGACTGGACTATATCTCACTCTCATTGGTCATAGTCATGATTGTTTCAATGATTAGTGGTATACTACTTCGATTCACCTATGGTAAAAATTTGAAATTCGTCAGTAGACTAGTTCATGGCCAAGTTGTTCTTGTAGCATTATTAGTGACACTTGTTGTTTTACACATAATTACAAGATGGCATCAGGGAATTATCATGGGTTTCATATGAGGCACGTTCGACAAACCATGACTCTCTCCCAACACCAGAAAAGTGGATATCATTAGATATTTATAAATATTCATGTAAAGATTCGAATTGGGGGACCAGTAAGGTCTGCATGAGTCAAGTCGGCACCTTTAAGATCCGCCCCACTTAAATCTGCATGATTCAGGTTTGCTCCTGTTAGAGTTGCATTTTCAAATATTACATATCCAAGAACTAGTGTTTAGCAAATTAGCACATGAAAGATTTGCACCTAGAAACTAGGCATAATTGAGGTCTGCCCTTTTGAAATTAACGTTTTAACCAAGTTGGCAAGAAAGAGGATTCCAATGAAGAAATTTATTGGTTCAGGCAGTTCTCAAAATTTATCAATTGCATATGCCAAAGTATTGAACTTTCACATCACACTAAATTCTGCAGGCTTTCTCATAGGATTATTTCATGTATTCATACTTCTTTGATGGTTAGACTATATCTTGTCCTCGTGGGTTATTGTCATGACAGTCTCAATGATAGAGGGAATAATTCTCAAATATGCATTCCTGGAACAACGCTTTTGGGGGACAATTCCTACTCCCAATTATCCAGCAATTCGAGACAATAGTTGCATACGGGATAATCGTTTTCTTCCTCAAATTCGGTTTTACATTTTTTACAGATTTTTGATTTTTTCAGTATAGTTATTTGCAAATCACATCACTACCAATCTTGATGCCACATTTGCCACATTCAACAAACTCCATTCTAAACCCTAAGACACAATCCAGAAAATATTTTTCGACAACATTGCATTCCATATGTCAATTCTCCAAATACTATCAGTCTCCGTCCCTATTAAACTGGCCCTGGCTAGAAGATATTCAGGTGTGAGATCTGTAAGACTCGTTACCATTTTTACACTTGGTGCCACTTGAGAACTCGTTTGTGTGTTCTGTTTAATTCGGGGTTTACATGATTGTTTTTTGTCTTGACATTAACTGAGCATGACTTTCAAAAAGTCTTCTTTGATTCTGTCCATCTCATCTAACCTTTCGGATTCCATTCGGATTTCATCTACAACAGAATAATACTCATCCGGATATACTTCTTTCAATATGTCTCGCAAGTGTTCTGGATGATCAATGCATTCAAAAATCCAAAAATTATGATATGATTGGAGTTTAGCTAGAACCAAATTATAATTGGCGTTTCCTCTTCTCATCAGCACCACTTCAACACAAGTCATAAAGGCGACTTTATTTTCCCTTTCATGGGAATCCATGCTTAATTTTCCAATTATTTGGTTATAATGTTTACGGTACAAAAAATCCTTGAATTAGTTGTACGGTATAGTATTTCATAGTAGTTGCATTAGGAATCAAAAACTCAAGTCCTACAAGTTTCAACTATTTGAATTTGAAAGTCATAATGATGAAGAGTACGGTACCAACAATGTATTCCGGGCCCAATTTTGTGTAGACTTCAAAAATTTAGTTGTGGCTATATTAAATCAAGTACATGTCTAAGGTCTTAAAATTGTCAAATTGTGTCCTTCACGTACACATTTAGCATGGTTACTGGCAATGATTTCGTTTAATCGCGCCTCGGAAAAATATGTCTCGTTATACCTGCCAAATTTCTTCTTACAGTTAAAGCAGTAAATTTCCTTAAATCCCATTTGATGCCATCCTGTCAACAGCCAACAACAATCCCCGAATCAGCACTTCTGGTCTTGGCGGACATCCTGGAATGTAGACATCAACCGGAATAACCTTGTCAATACCACCAGTTGTTGCATATGTGTCACCAAATATACCGCCACTACATGCACATGCACCCACGGCAATCACAATTTTTGGGTTTGGTGTTGCTTCATAGGTTCGTCGTAGGGCAATTTCCATATTTCTTGATGCAGGCCCTGTCACCAGCAAGACATCTGCGTGTCTTGGTGAAGATACAAAATGAATTCCAAATCTTTCAATATCATAAATCGGATTATTGAGAGCAGTGATTTCTATTTCACACCCATTACAGGATCCTGCATCAATTTCACGTATCGCAAGTGACCGTCCAAACATTTTTTTTATTCTTCCTCTGAGCTCATTTCCAATTTCTTCATATGATTTTTCGGATTGAATGCAAGCAGAGTGGTAATATTCTATCAATTCTCTTTTGTTTTTAACTGGAGCTGAAGGTTTACTTTTAATCGTAATTAGTTGCGGTGTTACTTGACTACAATATCCACATGTTATGCATTTACCGTGGTCTATTGAATATGTAGCATTTGTACCATCTCCAATTGATGATAACGCCTTTGTTGGACACGAATCAGATGGCAATTCTACGTTTTCATCGTACTCTGCATTAAATGAGACACTTCCTCGGTAATTTGGTGAAATAAATCTGTCACCTATTTCTCTGATTGTCTCAATATCATTTCCCAGTATTTTTTTGTCTGATTTTTTCATCATAGATCATTTCCAGAATAAGACAAGTCTAGACTTTTGTTGATTAATGGAAAGTCTGGGACAATGTCATTTAGAACCGCATGTTCAATTATAGGCCAGTTGAGAAATGAAGCAGTCCTTATTTTGTATCTGAATATAGAGTTGCCCTCTCCCATCATAACCCAATGAACTGTTTGTCCCCTGTGTGATTCCGCATATCCAAGAGCAGACCTGAACGGTTCTAGAATTAGTGGCATGTTACAGTGCAAGCCATCATTTTCCAAATCAAGGGATTCTCTTATGATATCAGTTGAATCCCGTATCTCTTGTACTCTGATTTCAAATCTTGTCAAAACGTCGCCATTTCTTTTTTGCATCAATATCTCACGTTGCATCATCTCTTGTGGTGTTTCTTTGTGATGCAATGAATATGTAGAATATGGATGATCACGTCTTGTATCAACATCTACTCCAACACATCTTGCAGCAACTCCAACTAGTCCAAGATCCTGTGCGGATTTCTTTGGTATCATTCCAGTATTTTTCAATCTGTCAATAACGGATGATTTTGATTTGAGAAGTGTTATGATGTTTTCAAAGTCATGTAAGATGGCATTTATTGATTCCGTGACTATTTTTTTACCATCGTTTGTAATGTCGCATCTCACTCCCCCAATTTTATTGACTCCAAAAAGAATTCGGCTTCCACAGAGTGATTCATTTAGCTTCATCAATCTCTCTTTGAGTATGCATAGTCTTGAGGAACCATACGCAAAACCAACATCCATTGAAATTCCAGCCAATGTTCCCATGTGATTGTAAAGCCTCTCCAATTCTCCAAAGACTGTTCTTATCTGTAGAGATCTTCGTGGTATCGTAACATTGGCAATCTTTTCCATAGCTTGACAGAAAGCAGTAGAATTTGCAACTGATTCATCGCCTGCAATACGCTCAGATAAAAGCAAAACATCATCAATTTTCATGGATTCGGAGAGTTTTTCGATTCCCTTATGGGTGTAAAAGAGACGTGTCTCAAGATGGATTATGTTTTCCCCCATAACACTAAACCGAAAATGACCAGGTTCTATTATTCCAGCATGTACTGGTCCTACAGGTATTTCACAAATTCCTTCTCCTTGCACTTTGAGAAACGGGTATTCTTTTTCTTGTCTTGGCATCTTTGTGTTTAGATCAAAGTCTTTTCTTAGAGGAAATGTGTTCTTTGTCCTATGTTCGTGCAACACAAGCGGTCTTGTATCCGGATTGCCTATTGGACTAATTCCAAACATGTCATTTATCTCACGTTCATGAAGAGAAGCAGCAGGAATCTGCAAGGCAATGCTTGGATATGACAAGACTGATTCATCGATTTTCGAAGTGATAAAAATAAACACATCTTCACCGCTTTCTTTTCCAAATACATAACGAATCACAAAACCATTTCCTAGTTTTCTCTCATCCGTGCATATCATCGTGGCAAGCCTTGTCCCTAAATCAGTATAGACATAATTGCAAACTTCATGTATGTCATTTTGATTCATCAAAAAAACATGTAGTTCATTGTGGTTTTTTTCAGTCTTGTTTATTTTGTCTTTAAATTTCTCTAGAATTTCTTTTTCGTAATCATCTATAGTAAGTTTATTCATGTAGACCCTCCTTGATTAATGATATCAGATGCATTGTGTACAAGTGTCTGTAGTTGTTCTGGAATGTACACCCCCAGAATGAATACCAGTGCGCCAAGAATTACAACTGGAATTATGGCAAGTTTTCCCATGGATTCATTTTTAATTTCTGGTGGTGGATTCCCAAAAACCATCCGGATGACATGTCTGAGAAATACTGCAAATGTGACAACTAGGAACAAGATGATAATAGCGGTGGCAAGGAATTGTCCTGATTTCAGGCCTGCGCCAAGTATCAAAAATTCGCTCAAGAAAATATTGAATGGTGGCATTCCTACCAAGGCAAGACCTCCAACCACAAACAACATCCCCGTTACAGGCATTACCTTGATTATCCCAGTTATTTTCGAGATTGCCTTTGTCTCGTATTTCTGAGTGATTGTTCCACTTGCAAAAAACATCATAGGTTTGACTATTGCGTGATTTATTATCTGAAGCAGGGCACCATAAACACCAAGCAAACCTCCAAATCCAATTCCCAGGGATACCAAGCCCATGTGTTCTACGCTTGAAAAGGCAAGCATTCGTTTCATGTCCTTTTGAAAGTAGATAGATGCAGCTGCAATCCCTACAGAGATTACTGCAAGTATTATCAAAAGTTGGCTTGAAAATGCAGGTCCTACTGTACTGCTACTGATTATGTGGAAGCGCACTATACAGTAAAAAGCACAGTTCAAGAGAACCCCTGATAACAGTGCACTGACTGGTGTTGGTGCCTCGCTATGAGCATCAGGAAGCCATGTATGCATAGGGGCAAGACCTGCCTTTGTACCAAAACCAACCAGAATGAAAACAAATGCTATCTTGACCAAATTAGGATCAAAGAGTTTTGAATTATGTAGCATCCCAGTCCAATTCATTGCATCTACTGAACTTCCAGTAGTGGTATTTGCATAATAAAAAAATGTTATACCTATCAATGCGAAAGACAATCCTACTGTAGCAATTATCAGGTACTTCCATGCTGCTTCTATTGCATTTTGTTTAAAATACAACATTATCAAAAGAACTGAGATAAGGGTGGTAGCCTCTAATGTAACCCACATTATTCCAATGTTGTTTGCAATTGGAACAACAAGCATGGTCAATAAAAAGACGTTAAACCCCTGATAGTATCTTGTTATGTGTTTCATGTCCACCATTCCGTTGTCATACTGTCTTCCCATGTAATTTACAGAATACAGTGCAGAAACGAAACCTACAATGGATATGGGTAAAAGTATTATTGCTCCAAACGAATCAATGTAAAACGTATTTCCAAATGCAGTAATTGTTTTTTCTTCAAGGATTTTCGATATAATGAAAAACACTTGGACTAGAATCAATAATGCAGAAGATACTGTTACAATCTCTGAGATTCTTTTTTGCCTTATTATAGTAACAAGAATTGCTCCAATTACCGGAGTCAAGAGCAGTCCAAGTATTGCACTGTTCGATCCACTAAAAATATCTGCCAATACTAGTCATCCCTCAAGTTTTGCAGTTTTCCAATATCTAGGCTATCAAACGTACGGCTAATTCTGAGTAGCAGGATGGACGAGATCACGATTCCTACCAATATGTCTGCAAAAATTCCCATTTCTATGATGAGTGATATGCCACGTGTCAATGTCAGAGTAAAAAGAAAGAGTCCATTTTCTATTATCAAAAGGCCTACCACTTGGTTGAGGGCAGATCTCCTGTTGACAATTACAAAAAGACCTATGAGAAATAATGCGATGGATATTGGTAAGTAGGTACTGATTACATGGTCTGACTTGAATGGTATCTGTTGTGTCAAAAAATATGACAAGGCAACAAGAAATGCTGAAATTATTACTGATGCTCTAAGGCTTACGTATGGATTTGTTTCTATCTTGAATTCTATCTCTAGGTTTCTTGTTACGTAAAGCAAAACTTTTGGAATTATGATTGATTTTATTACCAGAGTAAGACCTGCGGCAATGTATATTTCCCAAATTCCTGTTACATATGCAATTAGAGCAGTTATTGCTGCAAGGGCTATTGACTGATAGCGATACGCATTGAGCCAGTCAGCGAATCCACGTCTAGTGACAATACCAAATGTAGCAATAAGCAAAATTGCACCAGACAATATCATGATTTGAGTTGTTTCCATAATGATCAACTAGAGAAAGTAAAAAACAACTCCTATCATGGAACTTGCAATTGCCATTGCAGTCAAATCTGGTAATCTAAAAAGACGCCACCTTGCAACTGATGATTCTAGTAATGCAATAGATGCTGCAAGTGCTGAGACTTTAACAATAAAAACTAGCAATCCAATGGCAAGTGATGACATTGATACAGACGAGGCGATTCCCCACGGAGCAAAGATGTTAACAATTAGCGATAACAATATGAGTTGTTTTATTGCCGATGACCATTCCATGAGAGCTAGACTTTTGCCTGAATATTCTAGAATCATCGCCTCATGAATCATGGTGAGTTCAAGATGAGTGGATGAATTACCAAATGGCAACCTTCCAGTCTCTCCCAGTGTGATGACAAACATTGCAATTAATGCAAAGATTAGTTGCGGGTGAGAAACAAACGAGGAATTTACGGATGAACTCACTATAGCACTGATATTACTTCCACCATATGTGAGAGAGACTACAAATATTGTCAGAAACAAGGCAGGCTCTAAAAGCATCGACATCATCATTTCTCTACTACTTCCAAGCCCTCCAAAGGAACTTGATACGTCAAGGCCTGCCAACATTGTAAAAAACCTGGCAAGCGCAAACAAGCCGATTACTAGCAGTATATCACCTACTAATCCAAACGGTGAATATGACAAAAATATAGGAATAAAAAATGCTGCAGTACCCAGAGCTGCAAAGTTTACCCATGGCGACAACCTAAAGATCCAAGAGCTTTGGTCTGATACTACCTCGTCTTTGCGTACGAGTTTTACTATATCATAATACGGCTGTAATACGCTTGAGCCAATTCTTTTCTGTGTTCTTGCCTTGGTTTTGTTCATTATTCCCACCATCAAAGGCGATAGTACCAGAATGGAAAGGGCCTGGATTATTCCAATGGTAACATCTGCAAGGCCAAGCATCAGGGACTCAACCTCACAAACAAGAGAAGTAAGACTGCGGTAATCATGATATAAAGCAAATACGAGTTTATTTTCCCCGTCTGGATTTTTCTTATCTTGTCAAATATTCTAAGAGTGGAAGATATTATCGGTTGGTAAAGATTTTCCTCAAAGATGTTTTTTGTTTTAGAATTGAAATTAATTGATTTTATCAGGTATTGATTTGTCGGTACAAAAAATTCCTTGCCAGTGACATTGTGGGACTTGAAAAAAACCTTAAAGACTGCACGTATTGGCTGAGATAAAGAGGTGGCAGTATATTCCATTCTTTCATTTAGGTTTCCAAATCCACAATCCCATGTTCCATACATTGTCTTGCTAGTTTTTCCTCCGATTGTTCTGATAAAGCCAAAAGCACCAACAGATATTGCCGTAAACAATATCAATACAATAGGCATGGAGAGATGTACCAAGTTCTTTCCATTATTTTGTAACACTATGCTATCCAATGGACTAGAAGGTTGTGAAGGTAGATGAAATGCCAAGGTTATCAGAGAAATTCCAGAAGATGCAAGTATTCCAAGTACGATGCAGATAGCTGCAAGGACTGCCATGCCAGCAATCATGCTGCGTGGAACTTCTGTGATATTCAGAGCATGTTTACTTCGTGCTCTTGAAAGAAATACCATTGCAAATAATCTGACAAATGTTGCAGATGCAATTCCCATTGTAAGTGCAAAAGGCAAACTAGCAAATGCAATAGAGATTTGTAGTAGTGTAGACGGTATCTGATAACTTGACAGAAATGACTGCAATGTTAACCATTCACTTACAAAACCATTGAATGGTGGCAATCCAACTATCGAGACTGCACCAATCAGAAATAACAATGAAGTCCAAGGCATCTGCTTGATAATGCCACCAAGATCTTCTATGTTCCTAGTATGAGTGGCATGTACGACAGAGCCTACTCCCATGAAAAGTAGCCCCTTGAAGACTGCGTGGTTTATTGTGTGATACATACTTGCAACAAGGGCCAAGACTGAGAGTGTCACAAGATGATATGCTGCAAATATGACTGAGAGTCCTAGTCCGATCAGAATTATTCCAATGTTTTCTATGCTGGAATATGCAAGGGCTCGTTTTATGTCACGCTCAATTACTGCATATAATACACCGCATACTGCAGAGAGAGAACCTACTGCTACCATGAGAACACCCCACCATGCAAAGTCAGCTGAAGTGCCAAAACCAGCAAAATCAAAAACTGTCCTAACTATGCCATAAATTCCCATATTTATCATAACTGCAGACATTAGTGCAGAAACATTGCTTGGAGCAGATGGATGTGCTTTAGGCAGCCAAGTATGCAATGGAACAATTCCGGCTTTTGTTCCAAATCCGATAAAGGCAAAAACAAATACCAGATTTTTTACAAGTAATGGAAATGAAGAAGATGATTCTCGTAGTGCATCAAAACTAAAACTCCCCGTCTGGATATATCCAAGCCAGAATGACACAAAAATAAAAGCAGTTCCAAAATGCGTCATAACAAGATATGTGATGCCAGACTTGAGATTTTCTTCTTTATCATGATCATAGATTACCAAGAAAAATGACACTAACGACATTAATTCCCAAAATATTAAAAAGAAAAATGAGTTATTTGATGATACTACAAGGATCATTGATAGGATAAAAATATTAAAAAGAAATCCAAAGGTCGATATTCTCTTTTTGTTTTCATATTCCTTTGAATAACCTATAGAGTACAACGAAACAGCAAATGATACTAGTCCAATTATTAACATGAAAAATGCAGATACCCCATCAACAAAGATTTCCAGATTAAAGAAAGGAAGTATGTTAGGCATAGCCAACTTTAATGGTGTGCCAGATATCACATCCACAGAAAATACAATTGTAAAAACAGAAGCAATCATAGAAGGAACAAATACCATCAGTCGTGCAAGTCTGCTATTTCGAGATAACAAACCAGACAGTGCCCCTAGTATGAATAGCAGGATTGGAATTTGAAACAAAACAAGATTACTAATCATATTGTCAGCCAGTGTAAATTCCCATCACATTGTTGAAATTATTTTTCATAAGATGAATCTTTGAGCCTACATTCTCTGGTTATGCATTTAATTGTTTATGGGAAAAGGTATATGTGTATGTATATGTGTATATTCAATCATGCCAGATTTCAACAACACAGTACAACTTTTATCCCAAAAACCTGAATACCTCAAGACACTCCAATTGGCAGTGCAAAAAGAAGAGGAGAATATGTCAAACAAGCAATACCAAGGATGGCAATGGTTTGATGTAGAAACCCATCCTGCAAAGATTGTTAGGCTGATTACAAGCAGTATAGTCAAAGTAAACCTCAAATCCAGTGGCTCTACACACTATCTTCTCAAGAATCGGGAATCGGTCAAACGAGCCATCAAGCGTTCATGATAGAGGCATGCCATTTCAGCCCACCATGGGTTTTGTTCACTTGGTTCATTTCCAAGTCTGCATCATTGCCACAAGTAAAATTTGTGAAAATTTAGCTTAGGTCCAGTTCAGATGACACCACAATCAATGCTGTTTCATTTGCTTCATGAATTCGTCTCCTGCTTTTTTGAGTTCGTCAGGAGTCATGTCTTTTTTGTGAGTTGCAATGCTCCATCATGTCCAAAAGGATCCACAATTGATCCAAATCTGTCGCCCCAGAAAGCATCCATCAGTGGCATCCGTGGTTTTACATCTGCAGAAATAGCCTTGTTAAAGGTATCAGCTGCGTTTTGAACATATGGGAAAATTCCCTGCTGGTGCCCCCCTATTGACTGTGGTGACATGCACCTTGAAATACAAGACAGAAAACACCGGCTGATATGATTTTCTTTAGTAGCCAAAAATGACAACATGTGTTTATTTTGTATGTAGTTTATTTGCAAGTTTCTGAAATTGATTTAAAGTTTTCTCAGCATTGCCACTTACCGTTGTTAAGTGACATAGCTACGCAATTGTTTAACAATGGAATTATTATCACATCGTAATGAAAATATTCACACACAAAAAAACAAACATGTCAAAAACTCTAACAACACTTGCTGGATCTACAATATTTCTCTTGTTGTTCAGCCTCTCGGGACAATCCATTGTAAATTTTGCATCAGCCGACAGTAGTAGCGAGAATTCTACAAATACAAATGATCAGACTGGAAGCACCAGCAATGACAAGGACCAGTCATGGACTGACTATCAGACAGCCCTTCGTCAGGTAAATCATGACTATTGGAATGCTGTAGGAAATGCGACACATGTCTACAGTCAGACAATGCAGAATGTAGAACAGGTAAAACAAAAAGCAGACAGAGATGCAAGACAGACTTTTCGTGATGCAGTAAATGCTGCAAGACAAGCATATGAGACAGCAGAAGATGCTGCAAACGGAGACAAGTCTGCAATAGCCCAAGCAGTTGCTACAAGAGACAGTACCGTAGGCAATGCAAAGATTACACTGGATACTGTAACTGGTCAGGCCGATGTGACAGAAAAAAATGCAGACATTCAGGCAGAAGTAACAAAGATGCAAGCAATTGGTTCTGCCCAGGCTGCAAAGGACAAGGCCTCCGGAGATGCCCTGATTGCATATGACAATGCCAAAGGTGGTAAAAATGCAGTCCGGGATCAAACAGTAGAAACCGCATCAATCGCACGAGACAGTTCCATTGCATCTGCAAGAGTTGATCAGGAGAATACAAATGGCGGATTTGAAGTATCCATAATGCAAGCCAAGACAACTGCCATAACATCAACAGACAATACAAACATGAACTTTGATGTTGCAAAAGACAATGCCATGGAGGACAAGTCAAAAATTGTTGCAGCCCAAGTAACAAAAGACCAGTCACTTGGCACCATTGCTCAGGCCCAAAACAGTTCTGTCGGACCCTTAAATGGAAAGATAGATCAGGAGAATGCAAACACTGAGGCTGCAATTGACACTGCAAATGGGATATTTGAGCAAGCAAATGACAATACAGGTGGAAACACGTTTGCTGCAACAAGAGACCAGATAATTGAGACTGCCAAGGTAACAAGAGACAACATCGATGGACAGACTCAGGTTTCAATTGATAATGCAAACGCGCAGTTTGATGCCGCATCTAGTATTGCGTACACCAATGCAGACATTGCAAGAGATCAGGCAAATGAAAGTCAAACTGCAATATGGAATTCATATGCAACAAGAGATCAGGCAATAGCAACAGCCCAGGTAACTAGAGATACTGCAATATGGAATGCTCGCATATCAATTGACCAAGAAAACGTAGGCACCCAAACCGCAATTGATACTGCGATTGGGGACTATAATGTTGCAAAAGACAATGCGTCCAACAACTCCAAAGCTGCAACAAGAGACAAGGCAATAGAGGATGCAATCATAGCAGCAGACAATGCATTAGGTCAAGACCAAGTGGCAAAAGACAAGGCATACGAGCAGGCGGATGTGACAAAAGATAATTCTGATGGTTCCATCAGAGTTACAAAGGATCAGGCAATGGCTACTGCGTGGCAGTCCTAAGCCCATCTTACATCTTTTTTTTATTTTATCCCTACGGAGTTTTAGATCCACTATGTGAGTGAGTTCTTTTTTAAATACACTGTGAGAATTGTTCTGTTAGTTTAATCCTCTTATTTTCATGTTTCTGGTATACATGACAACAAACTATTCCTTGAGATGATATCTAGTATTATTTTAGAATCAATATAAAAATGAAAAAGGAATGATCAGGGTATTAGGCCCAGATCTTATCTACGTCTTACTGCAGTCCAGATTCCTATGCCACTCACAATTGCAAATATTACAATTCCAGCAACCCATGCAGCTACTTCATCACCAGATGGTCCAGGTGATGGGCTGGCGGGAGTCGGGCTGGTAGAATATGTGGGATTTGGTGCTGGCGTTGTTGTAGTTGGTGTTGTTGCAACTGGTGTTGTAGTTGTAGTGTTTACAGCTGGTGTTGTTGCAACTGGTGTTGTAGTTGTAGTGTTTACAGCTGGTGTTGTTGCAACTGGTGTTGTAGTTGTAGTGTTTACAGCTGGTGTTGTTGCAACTGGTGTTGTAGTTGTAGTGTTTACAGCTGGTGTTGTTGCAATTGGTGTTGTAGTTGCAGTTGTTGTAGTGTTTGCAGTTTGTGTTGTTGTAGTGTTTGCAGTTGACATTGTTGTCATATTTGACATTGTAGTACTTGGTGTGGTACTAGCTGCTCCTACAATTACTTGACCTGTCATCCAAGGATGAACAGTGCAAAAGTAATCATATGTGCCTGCATTTGCAAAAGTAAATTGGTATGTACTGCCTGGTTTGATCAAATTACCGCTATCAAATACAGTTCCAGTTGTTTCGTCTGACGGTTTACCGCTTGTCACATAATGACTTACAGTATCAGTATTTTTCCAAGTTACTGTTGTTCCCGGTGCAACATTCAGAGGATTTGGAGAAAAACAAGTATTTGCAGTTACACAAGCCGCTGATGCGGAAGCGCCTGCGCCCTTTACCATATCAATTTCATTTGCTGTTTGTCCAAATGCTGGTGCTACACCTAAGATAGCAACTAGAGCCAAAAGACCAAATATTGCGCCAAATGGTTTTGACATTTTCATCGATTCCTCCGCTTTAAATCTATTAATAAATTATATCCATCAGTTCACGATACCACGAAATTTGGTCTGTGTGGTTTTGTGCCAAATAGTGACCCCTCCAATATGGAAACCCCGTTTGCAAACAATGGGCATTTTTGAGATGATTTTGTCAAGCCATAAGATTAGAAAAAATCAGATAAAACGGCACAAGTTGATTTGTATTATTCATAGTTCACTTTCAGGATATCGATGTGAACCTAATTTTTCAATTTGGTGAGTTTCCATCCCACTTGTTATGTACGGTATCAACATGATTTAAAAAATTGGCATGTCTTTCTACTAGAACATAAACCTGCACCAAACAATACAAACTAGAATAAGTTTAATGCACTAGAAAAATGTCACAATATGTTGAATGCAAGACTTGAATCTGCCAACAAGTATCACCTTTTGATAATATCAATACTGATAGCTTCTGCTTTTACTCATCTTTGGAACATAGCTGGCTTTCCAGATATTTTCTTTGATGAAGGGGTGTACATGCGCAGGGCAATGCATGTACTAAATGGCCTTGGTCCCCAAGAAGGATCATTTTATGATCACCCGTTGTTCGGACAAACATTTCTTGCAGGGATACTTGGTTCCATTGGATATCCCAACTCTCTGCACTCGTCAGGGGATACCAACTCTATTGCCACCCTGTATACAATACCAAGAATTATCATGGGGTTACTTGCGGTTGCAGATACATTTCTAATATACAAAATAGCAGGCAAACGCTACGGGCAAAAGGTAGCACTGGTTTCTGCAGTATTATTTTCGGTGATGCCAATATCGTGGATCTTTCGAAGAATATTACTTGATTCAATCTTGTTGCCTTTTCTTTTGCTGTCAATATGGGCTGCACTCCACTCTAAAGATTCTAAACATGTCACATGGCTAGTTTTGTTATCAGGCATATGTTTGGGACTGGCAGTATTTACGAAAATTCCTGCATTTACTACAATTCCCTTGGTAGGGGGCATTGTTTTCTTTAGCAATGCCAAACGCTTCAAGTTACTTGCATTGTGGATTATACCAGTAATTTTGATTCCTTTCTTGTGGCCAGTCCAGAGCATGGAGGCAGGGCACTTTAACTATTGGATGCATGATGTGTTTTATTTCCAGACACACCGGGTTGGAGGCTTTGATCTGAATTCAATATCAAAAGCATTTGCAGACATGGATCCTGTTTTATTTGGACTTGCAGCAGCAGGCATTGGCTTTGCAGCAATCAGAAGGGACTACCTGATACTTGGGTGGTTTGCCCCGTTTGTGATTTTCCTATATCTCATAGGCTATAACCAGTACTTTTACTGGATTCCAGTTATACCTGTGATGTGTATTGCCGCTGGAGTATTGATTGTAAAGTCATTTGAAAAGATACCTAAAAGAAAAACTTCCAAAGATGGTATGATTGTATTTGTTTTAGGAGTTTGTGCCTTTGGTATGATAGGCCTTGTGCAACTCATCTCTACGAACATGACAAGTGCTGAATATTCTGCAACATCTTTTGTTGTAAACCAGTCAATTGGTAATGACACTACCATTCTTGCTAGTCCCACATACACGTGGATATTCAGTGATGTGTTCCATAAGAATAATGTCCTCATAGACTATTCCCAGATACTCTCAGAGCCCATCAACACAACTAAAGTTGTCCTTGTTGCAGATCCCCATTATATGGTAGATTTTAACAGGGGAAGACAGCTTGCTGACATGTACAACTCTACGCAACTTGTTGCTACATTTGATGATGGTATTTCAAGATATTTCACTGATCATTATCCCTACCAGAGTCTTCGCCACACTACCGAAGGCACACATATAGAGATCCGAGAGAAAAATTAACAAAAATACAATGCCATATTTTTAAAATAACAACATCATGGGAATTAGATGCATGTACTTCAAAATACAATCGCAAGGAATGTTTCAAACTAGGTAGTTTGCAATATTTGAAAACCCAGATGTAACACTTACTAGATTTGACTTATTATCTTGTCCTTGTATGCAAGCACTGCTTTTTTAATCTCAGAGTAGCTGCTTGACAAGTTTCCAGTCTTTTCAAAGTCTGTTAATGTAGATTCTAGTTTTTGCACAAAGTCTAGTGCATCGTCGTTGTTCTTTTTTAGTTTCTTTTTCAGTCCATCTATTTGACTAGGTTCCATGCCCTTCTTTGTACTAGATCTAGTATAAACATTGTTTCTCACACAAACTTTAGGAGTCAAAGATGGTTTTTGGTAATTTTTTATTTCATTATCTTTTATGGCGGTTTGACGCATCATACTGTTTTGCCCTGTTTTCATTATAGTTTATTTGCAGCATCACATGTCTGAGTTTTTTTCGCTTGTTCTCATCAGGAAAATGGACAAGCATGAACTCATCTAGTTCCTCAACTCCTCTTTCTTCAAGAATTTCAAGTCCAATCCTTCCTGCTTCACGTGAGTTATCAAGACCGCATTTGCTACATGCCACACCCCGAGTAATCCTTGCCCTACACCTAGAATTGATACAGTGCATCATAGAATAGGATCGTCCCAAGAACTATAAAAATGACCCGAGTATGATTCCAAAGACAATTCATGTCATCAAGACAGATAGAAATCAGTTGGCAGAAAAATGTTCAGAAGCATTAATTTTGTGCAAAATATCACGGATAAAAAATGAATGAGTATGAATGTCTCGAATGTATGTCAAAGAATACGGGTCAATACATGGATCCAATTGAGAAGAGCGACGGAATGCATTACTATTTCCTGTGTGAAGACTGTAAACATGAATGGGAAATCATACTAAAATAGTTACATCCTTAGAATTTTTCTTCAAAGACATACAAAATCATTTTATAAACACACCATATACAAAAACAAAAAAGAGAACTATGGATTTCGCACAGGTTTCCAGGCTGAAAACCACGACTGGATTATGCTCATATCCATAGTTGTAAACACCTTCAAGTTGTCATTGAATGTCTTGATGTTCTGTCTTGTTGCATCTATTGCAGTTATCACCGCCTTGTTCTGTAAGGAACTTGTTTTTACAAATTCGTCTGTTGCATCATTGATTGATTTCAGATAGGATTGTGGAAGATTTGAGCCAAGACCGCTCTTTGTTATCATTTCCTGCTGGAATACAATTGTATTATCCATGGCATTTTTGCATGTAGATGTAAACTCTTGATGCATGTGAGAAACTGCCTCAATGTATTGCGTTATGTTTTTCTCGACTTCATCAAAGTAGCGACTTAGACTCTGTCTGTATACTGCATAGACTTCTTTTGTCTCGGGTCTGTTTGTCTTCTCTCCTAGCATTTCGGTTTTACTCATGACTTTATTTTCTAGTTCTACATCATAAAGATCTTGATAGTAAATTACTTAGAACTACATATAGTACATGATAAAATGATTAGCATGTATAATTATTTGAAAAACATGTTTGATGATTTCTTGCAATATATGATCCTGAAATGATATAGTTAATTATGATGTACAAAAATCATACAATGCATGGGAGACGGAATAGGCGGGCCAGTAATTGCCTGTTTGTCAGGAAACACTTTTCAAATGTCTGTAACACACTTTCGCAAAGACAACAAGGAAGAATACGGTAATATCGAAAGAATAATGATTGCCAAAGTCGATGATCCTACCAATCCACAATATGAGGAAAAGACAATTTATGATCTAGAGCGTGCCCTAAAAGGCAAATTTGTGACATGTAATGTTCAGTACAGAGATTCAAAGACCGACATACTTGTTTGCAACGTATTTGTTCAAAATCCTCCAGAATAATCAAGTTGTGAAGATATAATTTTCTAAGTTTTTGACTCTTGAAGATTCCAGCAGTTTTTGCATAAATAGCCTTTGAGATTCCATTCTTTTTTTGCGTGGCGCGGCATAAAACCAAGTTTTGCATTACATACAATACAATTTTTTTTCAACTCATTGTCTGACTTTTCCCATTCATTAAAACAAGGCTCACAAAGCCATCCCTTTAGTTCCCATTCTTTTTTCGGTCTCCATAGATTTAGTCCCCCTGGCTCATCTCCACACGCAATACACTTGTCATCACTATTAGTTTTTTTAGCTACAGGTTTTTTCATCAAATCCACGTAGCAGTTTGCGCATACTTGACCTTTGATATTCCACTCTTTCTTTGGCTTGCTAGTGCGAGGGGTTCTCTTTTTGCAAACTACACAAGATTCCTCTTTTTTATTGCCAAAAAAGCCCATCATAGATACGCTTCGGACTAGACTAAAAAAGATTGACCACAGTACCTCAATCGGTCAAAGGATTGCCATACTAACATCATCCCGTCGAGTCCTGATGGTCGACGATATATTGCACCATACAAGATAAATTGTTTGCTAGAATCATACGATCTTTTTTGCATCAATAGAAATCGCTAAATCAGCAGCCCAGTCAAGATATGGCGGATTGATCAAGTCATTTTTTGTCATATCATTAATCACGTTTAGTCTCTCAGTGGTATCATTTCTTGTCATGCACACTTACAAATCCTACATTGCAGGATGGGCCGCAGTTGTTTTTGGATTTATTGCCATCATCACCATGATGATTCCAGGGCTTGAAAAATTACGTGCCAGTAAGATCACAAAACCTAAAACCTAGGCATCATCGCTTTTTGGAGCAGGCTTTTGTCTACGGAAATATATTGTAAACCCGCCACCAACCACAACCAACACAATAAGTATTATCCAGAACTGGGTAGGATCTACATAACTCCACATCACAGGATCGTTACCCGGATCAACTTGAGCACGAGCAGAGTTCATGGTCAAAAAGAATAGTATTGAAGTGACAATTAGCCCTGCTTGCAATCTCATTAAAATTATAATTTAAAATTGCCTATAAAGAATTATGGATTTTCTCAAACTCTGGTTGTAACAGTTAGCTAGTGGTACTACAGTATCTGCATAGGATTAGATTTCTAGTATTGGTAGATTTTGTGAAAACGGTTCTAGAATAAGACTTCTACTGATTTCAAGACATCCCATACAGGACTTACGTGGCCAAATTCATCAAAAGCTATCTGGCGTGTCTCTTGTATCTTTCTCTTGTTATCAGGATCATCTCTCAGCAAGACGACCAAATCTTCTAGTCTATCCGCAAGCTTGGAGTGGTCTTCCTTGTCTACATCTTGGATAGATTTTACCTCATCAGCCGTTAAAATCGTTAATGGTTTTTTTGATTCAGATAGTGTTTTTATTATTTCATCGATTTTTAGAATTGTTGTCTCTTTGTCCAATCACTATCATGGAAAAAATCCATTATTTAAATTGAATTCTAATTTTCAAACGTCAGATTGGTCATTTTTAAGAATTATTCGACATTATCATTGATGCTGGTTGACTCACTAGTAGCAGTAATCTTGGCGTTTTAGTGGTTCCTTTTGTTCAGAGTCAGTTTGTCTATTCCCAATACATTTTCTGTCTAAAACCATCATGTTTGCTCGGATGCGCTGCATGAAAGTGTCTCTCTAATCGTACAGGGTCGTCAAATTGCATTCCACATTCTTTGCATTTAAAATTTTTTTGTTCTACATCCATGCCAGAACATGGTTTTACTGGATTCTAAGTTTTGCTATACATGATAACATACACTTGACAAGATTTAATCTGTAAAACTTGGTCACAGACGGAATTGTCATTACATAAAAGATCAGTGCCCGCAGTATTAAGACCTGTCACATTTGCATCTTTAAGACGGGCATCAGCCACACTACCTCCACCACCAAAGTTTCCATTTATGAGACTTGTATTTGTTAAATCAGCAACAAGAAAAATCATCGCCAAACATATTTGCCTAGAATTTTTACTTGCTAAAATATGGTGTATCCTTTTTACTCGATGTCGACAAAAATAGAACATCCCTAGTTTACTCTCAAAAACATACACTTGTTGTAATGCTTTAGATCAATAAAACAAGTAAGACATGAGAAATCATTATTTTCAGTGTTGATTATCGATAAAAATACGGAATACAAAGATTATATTTTTTTAGAGACTCTAGAGTGTAATTCAACTGGAGATCAAGTCATTTACCAAGCTCTTTCATATTAGCCTCGAGAACGACTAGTCTTCTTTGTGCAACATCAATGGCACGTTTTAGGACGTCAATCTCGTCCCTGTTCTGTTTTCCCATCTCATTTACACTATCAAACAAGACTTTGGATTCAGTTGTCATTCCATCGTCGGTCTTGTCCATCCTAGTTGTAAGACGTTTACGCTCTTCTTCTAACTTTGTCAACCTATTGTCAGTCTCATCCATTCTTGTCTTTACTGTATTAATCTCAGCATGAATTGACTTTAATTCTTCCTCTATCTTGTTTAGAGAGGGAGCAAGAAACCTTTCTAGCCCAGATGCTTTCTGCCCCATGATTTCTGATACGTATAGTTCCTAGTTAAATCATGCCATCAATGTGGAAAGGTTTGATAGAACGGCGAAGGGGTGTTCTATGTTTACTCGCTGTCAAAAAAAATGGTTTATCCCCTGTTTACTCATAAAAATCCGCCATTGTGGCAAAGAATAAGAATTAAGTGAAAACATCTCATACGGTGGATAGTAAGAAAAAAGAATTCAAGTGTAAGGAATGGGCATTATATTCAATGATCGTGTGTGCATTTCTAGGGCATACCCAGCACACAAGACAAAACTGGGTGAATCTACAAAAATGGTTTTTGGAAAAACTGCGCATATTTGAAATGATATAAAATGACTCTTATATGACAACACTAGGTAGAATAATTTAATGCAGATACCATTTGGACTTATAATTTTAATTGTGTGTCTCTTAATTGGAATCTACGTAATGGCAGATTATCTCATACCAAGCGTGATTTGCAAAATTGTTCCTCGTAGCAGTGTTAAATCACATATGGGGCAATACAATTCACATGTGTTTGCCGATATATGTTCTGCAATAACATGATAACTTCAACTCTAAAATACTACACCAAGTTGGAGGACATAAGCATGATCGAATCATTAGAATTTATCATAATGTAATATGAAAATGTATATATTTTGTTTCGATTTTTCGGCCTGGGCAATTCATGTAACACGGAATCAGAAAACACGCGTATAAGGTTTAGGAGAACATGATAAATTCGATTCAATCATTGCTGAGATTTTACTCGAGAGTGGAATGACAGGCATTCAATTTCCAACAAATCATCTGGCGTCATAACGCTAGTTAGTACACCGTTTTTGTGCGTAAAGGATGGGATTGCATTTTTATCGACAACGAGTAAAAATAGAACCCTCATATTTTACGCTTAGAAACATGACGTTTGTCGTAATACTTTAAGATCAATAAAAAAAGTAAGATTGTAAAAAAACTATACAAAACATGGAAAGGATTAGAGTCAACAAGAAAACCAAATAATAGCAAATGTGGATTCTGCGACAAAATCAATTCAGATTGGAAAGAAGTAGAAACTTCTATTCATGTTCATCAATTATGTGTGTTTAAGATACATGAAAAAGGCAAGATAAAACTTAATGTTCGTCACAAAATTTCCGTAAAAAAAGGTGGAACAAATAACATGAGGAATCTGATCACAGTTTGTCAGTTTTGCAACAGAATGCTTGACAGTAAACGATATTCAAAATTAGATGGACTCTCAAAGGTAAAACAAATCACTATAACGTAAAACTACGTGGATATGGAGTGTCTATGACTCTAAAGAATAATAAAATCTCATTAACGAACCATTATTTTGGCATGGAAAGTATCAGATATTAAAAAGATCTTTTGCGTTTTGATACATCAATTCATTCCTGTATTCTTTCTTTAACTTTAATTTTGAAACAAAATTAAGATATGAACCCATGTCTGAGATTGGCCAATCTGTGCCATACAATAGATAGTGTGGCTCTCCGGCATAACTAATCAATTCTGCAACTTTTTTAATCATTATTTCTTCGAAAAAATGATCAAATTTACCAACCGCCAAACCTGATATGTCCGCATAAACATTATCATTTTTGTAAATCACTTCCTGACAATCTTCAATCCACGGGTTTCCAAGATGACACATGACAATCTTCAGTTCAGGATTGTCAACTGCAACTTCATCCAGATTGAGAGGATGTGAAAATTTCAGCTTACCTTTTTCAGAAAATGTATCCCCCGTATGTACCATTACTGGAACTCCAAATTCCACACAAGTATCATAGACTTTTTGATACCTCTTGTCATATGGATAATAATGCTCATAGCCACAGTAAATTTTCAGCCCTTTCACTGAACCATCTTTTATCCATTTCCTATATTGTTTTAAATCAGATTCGGTGTGATTATCAATACTAAACCCTGCAATTAACCCGATGTTATCGTATTTCTTTGTAACATCAATCAACTGTCGTATTGATGGTCTATGTTCATTTACTAGGTATGATGAGAGAATGATGGAATAATCTACGTTATGGCTTGACATTTCTAAAAGCAATTCCTTCGTCCTGTCTTCAAGTGAAGAAATTTTTTCCAGTGATTCATACTGATTTAGGTGAGTATGACAATCAATTATCAATCAAATCACCTGATAGTTTGGATTCTTCCATTCTATGAAAGTAGCATAGTCTACCGATCTACTATCTTTGAGATAATTTTGCAAAACCTTGACAAACTTGAATCCATTTTTCAGTTGAAATCCAAGTACTGGTTCATCTATCTTTCCTTCAATTACTTGTTGTACATATTCATCAGGTGACATTTTCTCTACAAACTCACAATAGTTGAACAATCTTCCACCTGCAATTATTCTTCTTAGATTTAAGCTAATGCAAAGATCCTTTCTTGCATCATATAGTAATGTTGCAATTCCAAGTCTTCGATAATCTGGATGTGTAGATACATCAGCGCCATATAGGCTATCACCTTTGGGATCATGGTTTTTAAATTCTGGACCGCCGCAAACCCCTGCCCAAGTATGTTCCTTGTGTTCTGGATCCAGTTTGACTATTAGGCTACTTACGGATCCTACAATTTGTCCATCATACTCAGCAACAAATTGACCCTGGGCAAACACTTTCAGATGGGTCTCCAAATGATGTGGTTTCCAAATCATTCCCTCTATTGCCATCTGGGGAAAAGAAACTTCTTGTAATTCCACTATCTTTGGTATATCTTCATATGAAGTATTTCTGATACTTATCTGAGAATTATTGTCTGACAATTACCTTGAATTGTAGACCAGATTATATTAACAAGCCAATCGCTATAGACCTGGCAAAAAAGATGCAGATAGAAAGAGAACATGGTTTGAGGATTTGGAAGATATCAATGATGAAAAGGTGATTGATTCATTACCAATTTCCTTGAATTATTTCAGTAATCCTTGATCATTTTCAATAATGTCATGTTAGTGTATATGATATTCTCAGGGTAACAATCCTGCATGATTCCATTAGATACTTTGTAAAATATATTGCCAGAACAATCAGTATCATATTCTTTTTGTGAATTATCAAACTGCCAACCAAATGCATTTCTAATATCTTTTGTCGGATATCCATGTCCTTTTACAAGAGTAATGGTATCATTTTGATAATTAACGGTTACTTTAGCATATAATGGATTTGCATAAAGATAAATCACTTTTGGGTGATGCGTTATGGCATCAAATTCTCTCTGTGTTACATATTCATTGTGTAATACTATTACCTTATCATATTGTTTTAAAATATCAGGATTCTGATCTACATCAAGATCAGTTACTGTATCATATCCCAATGTTTTCAAAACAGCAACTGCATTACCGCTAGCAGAGAATCCAAGCGGTCTATCAAATTGAATTTTCTTTGTAAGACAATTTGAATCACAGTCACCTCTGTAATATGTATAGAATCCCGGTTCCCAATATGCCGTAGATGTGAAAAGTGGAACTATTACGGCGGATCTATGAGGCTTGTCCCACATGGCAATCTGGTCATAAGTCGAGTTTAGTTCCGGTTTTAGTTCAAAATGGATTTCACGCGGAACAGGTTTTCCGTTATCGCTGATAAAATCTGATGCGTATGCATATGTTCTAAACAATGGAGAGTATCCACTGTATTCTATTTCATTTAAGCCCCTTGCATCTATTATGTTAAGGGTCTGTTGCCTTATTTGTATGACATTGTTTTGTAATAAGTATGAAAGTGCATTTCGAAATTCATTGTCGCCAATCAAATTACTGGAATAAAAATTCGTCATATTCTTCATCCAATGTGGAATATAGTTATTATCAGATTCGGTAGGCATGGAAATTGTTCCAGTTTTAGCCAACCATGATATGGCAATTAAGAATTGTTTATCAGTGGCCTTTCCATCATGCCACCACTTTGCAGTATTTTTAACCCATTGTGGAATTTCTGTATCTTCCAACGCATAAGAAGAATGGAAAGATATGCAAAGTAAAATTACAAGAACAGTTACAAGTAGAGGAATTTTCAGAGTCTCATTTATCATGTTCGTCATTATCTAAAATATCTGTCCTTTTTCAGCTTTTCCAACAAATCACACTCAAATAATTACGATAGTTATGACGCCAATTTCCCTCATCGGGAGGATTGTATTTGTACTCGTTGTCGACAAAAAATGGTTTACCCCCGATTTGTTCGTGGGAATATGCTATTCGTCGTAAAACTTTAGAATGCAAGAAATTAAGAGCATAATGTAAGTAATTATGCTCTAATTATTCCGTTTGTAATTCAGTATGGAATATCTTCAGTAAAATCATCATCTGTCATTTCATACTGCTAACGAATATTATTGCTAGTGCACTAACCACTACTGCGACTGACCATGGTGTAGGCCCATAGTATTTTTTTCCAAACTTTCCTTTTTTTGAGTTAAAGACCATCCATATCAAAAATGGTATTATCCAGAAGATAGTAGAGGAGTGATTCTTGAAAATTACATAATTTGCAGCAAATATACTGACAACAGATACAACTGTGACAAGTGTAACAATAGCAAGATGTTTCTTATTCCATGGTGTTAAATTACTGCTTGATTTCATACACCTGTCAAATGATGCTATACTATAACACATTCGGTTGATCTAGGAGATGTTCTTTAGAACAATCTTTGAATCTTAAATTTGTATAAAAAACTAGAAAGTTTGTGGTTATCCAAATTTCTTTCCGCACGTCTCACATTTCCAGTGGTGGTCCGATGTAACAGTGCACTTGTGCTCATGTTGCATTTGTTGCATCATATCATTGTAGTTTATGAAAAAATTATTAAACCTCGCTTATATTTGCGTCTGTTCCACCTACAAATTTGTATGTGAGACGGACACAAATGTAAACAATGGTTAAATGAGAAAAAGTTCATCATTAAACATGGTTTCAAAAGAACTCGTAATTATCTTGGCAAGTTGTTTCGGCGGCGCGTTTGTCATAATGGCTGCAATGTCATCAGCAGGTGGAGGACAACCTCTAGGTACTTACACCGGAAACAGCAATGCTGCACATGTGGTAATTAGTTCAACAAATTGCTATTCATTTCAGACCGGCTGTGAAAATAGCAACAAGGCTACACCCATTTCTGACTCAATAGACGGTGCAAATTTGGGTGCTGACTACAAACAACCTTAGTTGAATCCACACATTTTTTCCCAACACATTAAATATTTCATTGCAATAGTGGAGGTAAAACCATTAATTCCTCTTTGAATTCCCATATTATTGACAAACCATTCTTCGATCTCAGGCTCTTTGAATGGATCAGCACAGTTCTTCAAAATAATCTTTGAATCTTTTACCTTGATTGAGAAACCATAGCCTTTGAGGAATTTTACGTTGTAATGATTCGTTCCGTCTTTCTGTGTCATGAAAAATCATTATGCACATTATGATCTTAAACAATTTCCAACAAATCACACAACGTCATAATTCTAGTCATTACGGAAATTTCTAGGCACGAATGAGGGGGAGTGTCTTTTTACTCGCTGTCGACAAAAATGGTTTACCCCCGATTTGTTCGTGGGAATCTGCTGTTGTCGTAAAACTTTAGAACTTAACAAATAAGATCATAATGTGAGTTTAACACCGTTTGAATCGAATCTATTCAGATTGGCGTTCTTAGAAGGTAGTTTTTATCACATGTATATGCAATTCCCAAAAATTCCGGAGGGTGAATCACTTTATTCGCCTAAAAGTGCTATGCGAGAACTTGCATTGATCAAATTACATTCTTTTCTTAAACTACGTAAGTCTTTACTTCAAAATTTTGTTGATATGAAAATGGAACATGTAGATGAATGCCTAAAGCCATTTTGGGAGCCTATTGTTAGACAGAAGGAAGGCATTCGTTTATTGAGAAATAAATACTTGGCACACATGCAGGAAGAGGAAAAGCCTTTTGAAATGACCATAGAAGGAATAATCTATGAGACTAAGATTGCATCGTCTTGGAATGATATCACTTTCTACTGTGGATGTGCGTATAATTATTGCAAATTTATTAAATCCAATTTTCAGAAAGATTTTGAAAATGCAAGAGAAAAATACTACAAATCAATTCCATTAGAAGCATTTTTCCCTAGATTTGATATTGAACATATTAAAGATCCTGATTGGGAATTATTGGATGTGATTAACACTTCAATCAATAATCTGAAACAACATAAATTAAAATTTGAAATCCCAGAACCTCAAGGTTTTTCGTTTTCACATGAAGGATAATCTGGAAATATGACTCTCAAAGGTAAACAAAACCATTACAATGTCAAACTCTTACGAGGCTACGGCGTATCAATCAATCTAAAAGACAATAGAATTATTTTAAAAAACGGGCAGCATGATGTCACTGGAAAATCTGAAACTGAAGAATATTTTGTAACTAGAATACCTTATGAGAAAATAGTAATCTCAGGTAGAGGTTATGTTTCTACTGATGCAATCAAATTGCTTTCAGAGAAAAATGTTAATGTCATTCTAACAGACACATATGGAAATCCTGTTTCTAGCATGAATGGAATCATGTCAAGTGCTACAAGTACGAGATACAGAATGGGACAGTATGACACGTTTCGAGATCCTGACAAGGTGAAATATCTTCGAAGAAAACTTCTTTCAGACAAATTAGAAAGTCAGATTAATTTCTTCAAGTCTTTGGAGAAACCTGAGTTATATCAAGCAATTTCTAAACTAGAACAATATCGTAAACAAGTCGAGAATCTTTCAGAGTTAAAGGACTTTCTTGTAAATGAGTCAAGAAGTGGACACATTTACTTTACAAACTATTCCAGACTATTTGATTCAAAATACAAGTTTGACTCTAGGCGTGGTGGAGGTGGTCGTATCTCAAACAGATATGCTTCGGACATCATCAACGCTTTGTTGAATTATGGATATACCGTTCTTGCTGGTGAGATTTGCAAGTTTGTCAATGGCTTAGGACTTGATGCATACTATGGATTCTATCATCGTTCTCATTCTGGATTTCAAGCATTAGTGTATGATATTATAGAGCCTTTCAGATGGTTGGTAGAATATTCTGTTTACAAGTTTGCAAACAATCACAATAATTTGATCAGTTCCAAGAGTTACACGTGGACTAGGGAAGGCAAAGTTGTAATGGATTCTAGTTTGATTCAGAGGTTTTTAGAAGTATTAGAAAGGAAATTTCTGTCTGAAAGATCTTACAAGTTTAGACATGGAATGAAAGGAAAAGATGGGATGTCAATGTGTCAGGAAATTACAATATCGAAGATCTACACTGAAAATTTAGTGGATTTCACGATCAATTATGTTATGAACTAGCAATTACTTTTTCTACCGCTTTTTTGACAACTTTGATACCTTTTGGGATGAGAAGCATTTCTTTTGCGGTATTGTATTTTTCCTTGTTAATATATCCGAAATTCTTCGCATTATTTGCAATCATGTAAAGTGGACTATTAGATCTAATTCCATTTGCCTCACAAAGATCTTTCCACTCAGTGTATGGTATTGGCTTCTGATTGAAAAGAAGATCTTTAACTGCCAGTATTAGAAGACTGGCTATCACCGGAGTTAACTTATTGACTTTTATGATTTGTATAGATTCGTCTTTTATTCCAAGTAATCCAGATTTTTCTAATTTATCTGGATCAACCCCTAATCTTTCTGCAAACAAAGCAATCGGTTTATCTAGTATCTCTTGAGGTACCTTCTCAATTTTTTCAGGTGTTTTTTGAATAATAGATTCAGCTTTAAATTTACTTGATTTTGAAATTTCCAAGATTATGCTGTCCATAGTTTGAGAAATTTCAGAAATTAAACATTGGTTTTCTACAGATATCTCAAAATTATTTCCTTTTGCAATAATAGATAATGAAACCTTCTTAGTTTTTATTTCATCTTCTTTTTCTGCATCTTTAGATGTAGTAGATACAGTTTGAGATGGATCTTGTGGTTTGTTCTTAAGTTCTGGTTCCATCAGGATCCTCCTTTTTCACTTGTGGGAGATAAAGGCTTCTCAATTCTTCATATCTATTCTTTCCTTCATCAGATAGTTTCCAAATTGAATCCTCTTTGTGAAACAGGTAAGAAAAGGTATGATTGAGATATATGCAAATAGTGCTATTAGAAATTTTACCTCGAAATCCCTTTTTCCTGAGAAAGTCATTTATTTCTTGAGGATTTTTCGATTCTGATTCTGCTACGGCAACCACTACGACATTAATTTTCTCTGGGATACGATTGATTGGGATTTTATCAGACTCCACATCTTTAGTAGGCAACAAACTTTCGGATAATGGAGTAACCTCTGAACATTTTATTCCGAATAATGTATCAATGACAAATTCAACAAGTTCCTGAAAATCTCCAACAGTTCCGTCTGTAACTGTTTTTTCAGCATCCTCGTGATAAAGTCCAATTCTTAGTCCATAAAAATAGTCAATAGCATCCCATATTTCTTTCTCAAATGTTACTTTACTTTTTACTATCTTGACAATCTCTTCACGATGTTTCCATTTTTCTTTTGGAATTGTGTTAATTCTCTTTTCGTTTACGAGATAATTTTTAAAAGCTATTTCCAGAGTGCTGTCTAAAATAATGAGTGCGATTCTGTTCTTATGTGATATTGTAGAAGAACGAATCAAATTAGAACCGCTTAATCCATCAATTAATCCACTTATCCATGGTTTTGTTTTTTGCATGAGATCTTCTATCATAAAGTACTGACCCAAAAAAGTTTTGGGCACATCATAACTCACTTTCAGGCTCATACCGTTCATCATCGTAAAACTCAACTTCCTCCTTTGAAACTAACTTGCCTACAAGATCAATAGGCATGGCAACAGAATCACAAAACGAACCATCATTTAGAGACTTTAACTCTGACAACCAAAACCTCTTCTTGTCAGAATTTAGGTTGATTTTCTTCTCATAGATTTCGATTTTACCTACCTTTTTGAGCATGTTGAACAAAATACCGCTCTTGATGTGCGTGTTTCTAGTGGTCTTGACCTTGATGTAGAGCATGCCATCCTTGTCCACTAGAGTATCCTCATGCTCAATTTCCTGTTTCTTTTCATTATCATATCCAATGCCACGCTTTTTCCATGTTCCATTAAACCTGTAAAATCCGTTTGAGAGAAAGATTACATCATGCCCTTCCTTGTCTAGCTTCATCTCGCCTAGTTTCTCACTGTGCAGATTTGGAATCTTTTTTCTAACTGCAATAGAATCAGTAGCAAAGGCAACTACATCATTTTCCAAATTATATTTTCGTACAAACTTGTAAAGTTCCGCTCTTGCAAACCCTGTGATGTATGATCCTATTACCTGATTGAACAGATTTCCCATTGTATTGTGAGGCTTGGTCTGTACTGTCTTTCCGTAGATAGAATTTAGAATTATCTTGATTGCTCTTTCCAGTGGATTCTTTTCCTTCTTTAATTTCATTCTAGAATAATACTGCTCTTCAATGAACTCTTTGAATGGATAAGTACAGTTTGGATTTGGAATGAACTGATATGATTCTAGAATTGTATATTTTATACGGGAATCATTCTCTACTGCTTTTAACTCATCTAATGTGACATAGGTCTGAAATTTTCCACAAGGATAGCATATTGTTCCACTCTTCTTTCTAAATGGAAATGGACATATTTTGACAGTATTGTTTACATCTGCAAGTATGTGGAAAAATCCAAGTGCAGACTTGAGGTTTATTTTTTTGGATGAAATCCATTTCCCATTTGTTATGTCTGGAAGAGTAGCTAGTGCGCAAGGATATGCAGAGTTGATATCATAAAGACAACAGTATCCAATGTACCCACGTTGGATTAATTCAAACCTTCCACCACAAAATGCAGACCTTGCCATGTCTTGAACTTCGTATGGGATTTCATGGAACAACGGTATGTTGATTCCCTTGTTGATCAAGACCTTTTCTGCTAGATATCCTGATGAAATCCAGTTTGCAGGATAGAAACCATACGTCTCATGGAATATCTTGATCCAGTTATCTGCAAGTTCCTTTGTGAGAATACAGTCTGAAATACAGTACTCTCGAACTGCATTTTTGTGCCTAGAATAGTAATATAGTGAGAAAATATCCCGTTTTTTCTTCATGACTAGGTATTGAAGATCAAGAGGCTTTCGTATGTTCTCAGAATATGCATCTGGAAGTGGTTTGTTATCATAGTACTGTTGTATATCATAACAATTTACAGAATGATGTCCTTTGGATATTGTAAGTTTCTTTCTGTCAATGTAGTGTATCTTGTAGTCTAGATAAGAAAATCTCAATTCCCTCTTCCACTTGTATGATCTCAAAACATGTTCAGGCAATAATTTTAAAATACATCCAGCATCATATCCTAAATTATAAAAAAATACTAGTTTACCTTGATATTTTAAAAGAAACTTGGCTACGTTTTCAAATGTAATGTTTGGATGATCCAGATGATTTCCGTTTGATACTGCAATCAGGAAGATGTTTCCATCATCAGTTTCCGTATCTACTGCAATAACACTTGGAAGAACTGGTAAATTGTTTGGATTTCTGTTTTGTTTGCGCACTCGGATGTTATCTAGTGATTTGACATTAGAAGAAGGAAAAAAAGTCATGGACTTGGATTCCTCCAAGCCACGTCTGGAATGTCTGTTTCAAGTCCTTGTCGGTGTTTCTTTAGAGCAGTTCGAAGTTGTTTTACAGATATCTCAACAGGATAATTTTCTTTGATTGCTCTAAGGTATCTCCAAGTACGCTTCATCTTTTCAGAACGATTCTTGTTTGCCACAGATCGCAAGGCATCCTTTTGAAGTTGTCTTGACTCATTGTCTGTAGTTAGTTTTTTGATTTGATTTTGGATGAAACTCTGTTCACCAAACAATTGTCTTAGAAACTGTTTGACATGTTTTGTCTGTCTGAATGATTGTAGGGTAGATATTTCCCTTTGGTTTTTGTCCAATGCATTTTGTAACTTTTGAATTTTTTGCATATCTATTTTTACTAGGGGGTCTACTAGTAGGGATAGGCGAAAACGGGTGTCCTACTCAAGACAAGAGAGAATTATTCTAAACGTGATAAAAAAAACTCCTCGGATACATCATAATAGGTTGCAAAAAGAATCAGGCGTTCCCAAGAAAACCTTTGAGAAACATCTAAAATCACTAATAATCCGTGGAAAAATTAGGCATTATGATTTTGATGGGAAAAAACACTACCTGATTAAGATTAGAAAACATGGAAAAAATGGTTCAATTCCCCCGTTAACTCAAGATGCAAAACCAGAATGGAGAATAACACATGATCTCTATGACAGTCAAGAATTGTTTGATTCTATGAAAAAATCATTTGGCAAATCCCCTGACAAATCTGATATTCAATGGGCTGGATTTGTTTTTGAGAAAATGGTGAGTAGGATGCTGTCTGTAATCATACATGATGCACTCTCAGATCCAAAAAAGAATCAGCATAGGAGATTTATCATAGAGTATAAAAAATTAATAAAAGAATTCTTTGAAATTATTGCAAATACTAAATTTACTTACAATAAAGAAGTGGATCATAATCGTAATAAGAAAAACATTTCATCAAACAAGACCGCGAGTTATGACGTTCAACCATTTAAAATCACAGTAGCAACCGCAGAATTGGAACCCTTTGCAGAGGAAATTTCTAGAATTTATTCAGAGGATCAATACGGTGGCGACAAGAGATTAGAAGATATATTTACAAGCAACATAGAGTTTCAACTTTCATCGTTGATATTAGATCATAATAAAATAACAAAATTACAGAAATAATTCATTGTTGAATCTTAGGGTTTTAAATTAATAATTAA